>ENA-ORUW01000002-ORUW01000002.1-human-gut-metagenome-genome-assembly--contig:-NODE-2-length-460647-cov-14.202020_pt1 | contig 460647 bp, 454 predicted proteins | sample MGYA00242088_ERZ509227 | MGnify/ENA primary metagenome ERZ509227 (study PRJEB26280, sample SAMEA2338816) | human gut metagenome | biome: human gut; feature: human-associated habitat; material: faeces... | reverse complement strand
TAGAGCACTTGACTTTTAATCAAGTTGTCCGGGGTTCGAATCCCCGCACGCTCATAGGACTCCGTTTCAGATGAAACGGAGTTTTTTCATTTACATAGATGAGGGGTGGGGAGATGAGGTGGGCTTGCCACTTTATCCTTTTATATGAAATCATTTGTTATCTTGCAGGAGGCATCTCAATGAAAATAGACCGTTTAATCGGAATTATCACACTTTTGCTCAGAAACGACAAAGTCACGGCACCTGAACTGGCCGAGAGATTCGAAGTGTCCAGAAGGACCATCAGCCGGGACATTGACGTGATCTGCCGTGCGGGGATCCCTCTGATCACGGAACAGGGATACGGCGGCGGAATCCGTATCGCAGAAGGCTATAAGCTTGACAAAACTGTTTTTACGAAAGAAGAGCTGAGAGCAGTTTTTGAAGGGCTGAAAGGAATTGACAGCGTATCGGGGACTTCCGCTGCGTTAAGTCTCATGGAAAAGCTCTCTTTAGAACCGGAAGATTCGGTCCTGTCAGAAGGAATGATCCTGATCGATCTGGCTTCTCACTATGAAGAATCACTGAAAGAGAAGATCGGGATCATAAAACATGCGGTTTCCAGCCGGCATACGGTGAACTTTTTGTATTATTACAGCAAGGGAGAAGAATACCGGGAGATTGAGCCGTATCTTCTGGTATTCCGGTGGTCATCCTGGTACGTCTATGGCTTCTGTAGAAAGAGAAAGGATTTCCGTATGTTTAAACTTAACAGGCTGTGGGAGCTCAAAGAGACAGGAAACAGTTTCCTGATGAGAAATGCAGGTAAAACGGAGGCAAATTTTCAGGACTATTTCAGACAGGATGCAGTCAAACTTAGAGCGGTCTTTGAAAAAGAAGCAAAATACAGGCTTGTGGAAGAATACGGGGCCGGCTGTTATACCGAAGATGAGCAGGGCCGGCTGATCTTTGAATGGGATTTCGTGAATTATGATAACATGAAGCAGTGGATTTTGAGTTTTGGAAGCCAGGCAATGGTCATAGAACCCAGGTGCCTTGCGGATGATCTTGTGTCGGAATTGAAAAAGAATTTAAACAGATATACAGGAACATGACATAAAGCTGTCTGGTTCCTCCTGATATACTGAATGTATTCAAAGAAGGAGGAAGTGCTATGTTAAAAATGACAGCAGCAGGATTATTTGTTACTGATATGGAGAAAATGGTCGCGTTTTACAGGGATGTGATGGGTATGAAGACCGATTGGGAAGGAACTCCCAACGCTGAACTCTATTCCGGCGACATGTGTCTGATTATGTTTGGGAGAAAAGATTTTGAAGAAATGACCGGCAGAAACTTTGGCTATCCGGACAAAATAAACGGGACGGTGGAACTCGCCTTTGATCTGCCTTCCTATGAAGACGTGGACCGGGAGTATCAGAGAGTACTGGAAGCAGGAGCCGAACCGGTTCTCGCACCGGTAACGGAACCATGGGGACAGAGAACAAGCTATGTTGCAGATCCTGACGGGAATCTGATAGAGATCGGATCTTTTGGAAAAGAGTGATGAAATCAAAAAAACCTATTGACAAATAGAAAGAAACCGTGTAAGATTCCAAATAACCTATAGGCAAGATAGGAAATCAGCAAGAAGGAGATACCGCAATGAATTTTATCAAGGCATATAAGAATTTCATGATGGATATGATGGGTATGGAAATGCAGATGCAGAGCATGTGCAGTTCTTTTGCGTACAATCAAATACCGGAACATCATATTTGTATGGAGATATCTTAAAAGCTGAGAGAAAGTACATAGCGGTTAAGTATTGGGAGGCCATGCATGGCCTCCTTTTTTTATTTCATAAAAAAGTTTACGACCTTTTCTGTGAAATAAAAAACGCTCCATGTCTGAACGGCCGCAGACAGAGCTGAAGCTTGAAATTATTAATTCCATACTAAAAAAATAGGATTTGTATAAAAATGGAGGAACGTATTATGAAAAAATCGTTGAAAAAGCTGACAGGAATCGTTATGATTGGAGTATTGGCACTGGGTGCTTTGACCGGATGCGGGAGCCAAAAAGCCAGTGCTGCAAAAGACATTACCATCGGTGTCTGTGCGGGACCATACGGAGACATGGTGAAAAAAGCGATCGCGCCTTCTTTGGAGAAAAAGGGATACAAAGTATCGGTGAGAGAGTTCAGTGATTATGTACTGCCGGATCAGGCCCTGGCAAACGGTGAGATCGATGCAAATTTAATGCAGCACACGGCATATTTAGAAAAGTTTGCGGCAGATAATGATCTGAATATAAGCAAAGTCATTGCGGTGCCGACTGCGGGAGCAGGAATTTTTTCTGACAGCATAAAATCTTTGAAAGAACTGAAGAAGGGTGACAAGATCGGGATACCGAATGATCCTTCCAATCTTGCAAGGGCCCTCAGTATTCTTGGCAAAGAAAAGGTCATTGTCCTTAAGAAAGGAATCGACCAGACGAAGGCAACGGAGAAGGACATTGCCCAGAATCCTAAGAATTTAAAATTTGTAACATTGGATGCGGCCCAGATATCAAGGAGTTTGGACAGTGTTGCGGCGGGGGTAGTTCCAGGAAATTATGCATATGCGGCAAAACTGGACTTTTCCAGAGCATTGGCGGTCGAGACTCTGGCAGAAGAATATAAAAATGTCATTGCTGTAAAAACTGATGACGTGAAAGGGCAGCTGGGGAAAGACCTCAAAGAGGCTGTGGAGTCAGAAGATTTTTATAAAGCGGTGTCAGACAAAAAGAGCAGCTTTCAGTCCTTCCAGAAACCAGACTGGTGGACAGAAAAATATAAAGAAAAATAAACATAAGAGAGAAAGGTGAGAAACTGTGATTGAATTAAAGAATATTGGAGTGACATTTCAGCAGAATAAACAGGATTTTCAGGCGGTTAAGAACGTAAATCTGACCATTGAGGAAGGAGAAATCTTTGGCATTGTAGGACCCAGCGGAGCCGGAAAGAGTACGCTTGTCAGAGTGATCAATCTGCTTCAGCCGCCTACTGCCGGACAGGTGCTGATCGAAGGGAATGAGATCACTTCCCTGAAAAGAAAAGAGCTGTGTAAGGTCCGTCTGGACATCGGAATGATCTTCCAGCACTTTAATTTGATCAGCGGTTCCACGATCGCGGAAAATGTGGCGTTTGCCCTTCATGCAAACCATTATCCGAAAGAGAAAATACAGGGAAGAGTGAAAGAACTCCTCGAAATGGTACATCTGCCGGAAAAAGCGGATTCCTATCCGGCCAACTTAAGCGGCGGGCAGAAACAGAGAGTGGCAATCGCTAGAGCGCTGGCCAACGATCCGAAAATCCTGCTCTGTGATGAGGCGACATCCGCATTGGATTTGGAGAATACAGAAGAAATCGTGTCTCTGTTAAAAGAGATCAATGAAAAATATCATATTACCATAGTTTTCATCACCCATGAGATGGAAGTTGCAAAAAAATTATTTGACAGGATCGCCTTCATGGAAAACGGTGAAATCAAGGAAGTACGGGATATATATTCTGCATTTGCAGAGCCGAGAGAAGAGATTACCAAAAGTCTTGTGGAGCGTGTGCTCAATGTGGGCGTTCCCGATGAGGTGAAGCTTTCGGAGGAAGAAGAACTCGTGAAACTCTGTTATACCGGGGAAAAGGCTTATGCATCTGTGATCAGCCAGGTTTCCAAACAATTCGACGTGGTGATCGATATCATCAACGGAAAGATCGACTATATTCATGGGAAACCATTGGGTGTGCTGATCGTGATTGTAAGAGGCAGAAATGAAGAACGGGAAAAAGCCCTTCGTTATATGAAAGAAAATGTGTACCGTGTAGAAGAATTAGAGGGAGGACGATAAGATGAAGGAAACGATGGAGATTATAAAATTAGAATTTGGAAATGCGACGATAGAGACCATACAGATGGTGCTGATTGCCATGGCTGCGGCCGTTGTATTCGGAATGCTCATTGGCCTAGTGCTGCACTTGACAGCTAATCCCTTATTTTTTAAGAACCGGGCGGTCAATGCGGTGGCAGGTACCATTATAAATATTATCCGTTCCATGCCGTTTATTATTCTGCTCGTAGTACTCCTTCCGCTGACAAGGATCTTAGTAGGCACCAGCATCGGTGCGGCAGCGGCGGCGGTTCCTCTTTCCATCGCATCTGTAGCTTTTTATGCGAGACTGGTGGAAGGATCCTTCAGTGAAGTGGACAAAGGAGTCGTGGAGGCAGCGGTGGCTACGGGTGCAAGTGTTTCCCTGATCATCCGCAAGGTTTTATTTGTGGAAGCTCTTCCGAGTCTGATCCGCGGACTTACGGTGACATTTGTAAGCATCATCGGATACTCTGCCATGGCAGGAAGTGTCGGAGGAGGCGGAATCGGAGATCTGGCGATCCGGTACGGATATAACCGGTACGAGACCGGTGTTCTGACATTTACAGTGATTGTATTGATTATCATTGTCCAGCTCGGACAGTGGCTCGGAGATAAGGTGGCATTAAAATTTACGAAACGGTAGGTGATGGCTTTGACAGGACTTGAATGTTTGATTCCCGACAGCAGTCGGGTGATCTTTGACTCTAATATAGAAGAAAAATATTTATCGGACACTCTGGGAAGACTCAGGGGACGGGCAAAAGCCCTGGTATTCCCTGAGTCCACAAAAGAGGTCAGCGATATTATGAAATATGCATATGAACATAAGATTCCGGTTACACCGAGAGGAGCAGGGACCAATTTAGTAGGTTCTACGGTACCGGCGGACGGAGGGATCGTTTTGGATCTGTCCCGCATGAACCGGGTGCTGGAGATCGATAAGGATACTTTTACGGCAACAGTGGAATCCGGTGTCGTGCTGAAAGATTTTCAGGAGCTGGTGGAGCAGGAAGGCTTATTTTATCCTCCGGACCCGGGCGAGAAGACAGCGACCATCGGCGGAAATATCAGCACCAATGCAGGAGGAATGCGCGCCGTAAAATATGGTGTCACCAGAGATTATATCCGTGGGCTGGAAGTAGTGCTGGCCGACGGCAGTGTGGCAGAGCTTGGCGGGAAAGTTGTAAAAGACAGTTCCGGTCTTTCATTAAAACATCTGATGATCGGCTCAGAGGGAACCCTCGGAGTGATCACAAAGGCCATTGTGAAGCTTACATCAAAACCTCAGAAGACATTGAGCGTTCTTTTGCCTTTTGATGATCTTCATACGGGGATACGGGCAGTCTTAAACGTAATTCGGGGCAGTCTTGACCCGACGGCCATTGAATTTGTGGAGAAGAAGGTAGTCGCTCTCGGAGAAGAATATGTTGGTCTTGCTTTTCCTTATCAAGATGCAGCGGCATATATTCTTTTGACTTTTGACGGAGATGACTCGGAGGAAATTTATAAACGGGTCGAAAAACTCAAAACAATCGCCGAGGAAAGCGGAGCTAAGGATGCGCTCGTGCTGGAAGACGAAGAGACGATTGATGCGGTGTGGAAGATCCGGGGAGCCCTTGTAAAAGCTGTTGAGGCAAAATCGGAACAGGAGCCGGTGGACATTGTGGTTCCCATCAATAAATCTGCCGAATTCATAGAATATATCAATGATTTAGAACAGAAGACCGGAGTTCAAATGGTAAGTTTCGGACATGCGGGAGACGGGAATGTACACCTTTGTGTTGTCCGGGGCGGCAGGACACAGGAGCAGTGGGAAAAAGACCGGAGAGAAGTGCTGGCTTCTGCCTACGATAAAAGCAGTGAGCTTGGCGGCCTGACATCAGGAGAACACGGGATCGGGCTGAGCAAGAAAACATATTTAAAGAAAGCATCAGATCCTTTAATTCTTCAAATGATGAAGCAGGTGAAGCTTTCCCTGGACCCGAAAAATATTTTAAATCCAAATAAAATTTTTGATTAAAAATTATCGCAGAATTTGTTAAGGTATATTTTCCTTTTCATTGGAAACAATAGTGGTATCAAATAATTATTCCAAAGGAAAAGGAGAATTCATAATGAAAAAGAAATGTTGGATGCTTACAATGGTTGCAGTCCTCACATTAAGTGTCGCTGCGATGTTTACAGGATGTTCAAACAAAAATGATGCCACAACAACAGAAAAAACCACAGAAGGCGGTTCATCCACTACAGCAACAAACAATGATTTGGGTGACGACGTGGAAGATGCGGCTGACGATGTGGCAGACGGAGCAAAAGATCTGGCGGACGATGTAGCCAATGGGTTTGATGATTATGATGATGCCCATGACTATCTGATCAATAAACTTGGTTCTGACGGAAACGGTCAGTATGAAGTGAGAAATAAAGACCAAGATGTCACAGAGTACAGAGATGGAGCAAAAGGATATCACTTTGAAATTTATGACACATCCAAAGACTCCGGTAAAAAATACGGTGATTTCTACGTTGACAAAGACAACGGAAAAATCTATAAGAAAAATACAGATACAAAAAAAGTAGAAGAATACAAAGCAAAGAAATAATTCACATGAAAAATCCTTGTGTGCAGGGCTGTATAGATCAGATCCTGTGTTCAGGGATTTTTTCGGTTTAGAGGCCTTGTTGCAATTCTTTCGGCGGGGTGATAGACTGATATCTCAAACTTTGACAGATCAGGGAAGGAGTTATGATGAAGTACAGTAAACTGAAAGCAGATCTCATGGATATGTTTGACGAAAAGAAGCTGCATATGCTCCCAGAGGAATGGGGGTTTTTTAATGAATTTGACAGAGAAATTAATATCATCGGGTATGCAGTAAATCTGACAGAAGAAATTATAGAAAAAGCCCGCCAGCAACAGATAGAATTTCTTGTGACCCATCATGATTCGTGGGAGTTTATTTTTGGACTGAAAGAAAGCTGCAGTAAGATGTTAGAAGAAAGCGGAATCACCCATGCTTATTTTCATGCACCGTTAGATGACGCGGAGTTTGGGACCAGTGCGTCACTGGGAAAGAAACTTGGAATGGGAGGTCTTGAGAAGGTGATGCCGTATGCGGAAATCTATTATGGCGGGGTCATAGGTGAGATCGAGCCCGTTGATTTCAATGTGTTCAGAGAAAGGCTGACCGATATCCTTGCAGAGCAAGTGCGCTGTTATCAAAATAATGAAAATCCGGTAAGAAAAGTGGCTGTGGCCGCAGGAGGGGGAAACATGACCACAGAGATGAGGATTGCCGCAGAGGCTGGATGTGATACATATGTCACAGGGGAATACGTACTTTATTCACAACAGTATGCACAGCATGTGGGAATGAATCTGTTTGTGGGAAGTCATACGAATACGGAAATTCTGGGAGTGGAATCGTTGGTTCAAAAATTATCCGGGGATAAAGAAATCCAGATTATAAAAATTGATGAGCCGAATTATTAAAAAGGGGGTCTTCTCAAAATCGGTCAATGGATTTATGCTGTCTATATTAGACGAATCGGTCAGGGGAGGACAGCATGAACGAGAAATTTTATCAGCTGCCATGCGGCAGACGGGAAAAGATCATAAGATCTGCTTATCAGGTGTTTTCAAGAAATGAATATAAGAGAGCTTCTATGTCGGCGATAGCCGATGCGGCAGGAATTTCAAAGTCGCTTTTATTTTATTACTTTAAGAACAAGAAGGAGCTGTATTTATATCTTGTCTGTCACGCTGAAAACCTTACACGCAGTGCGGTGCAGGATTATGGCGTATGGGAGACTGAAGATCTTTTTGAAATGTTACGTCGGAATGTCCGGGCAAAATGTTCTCTTTCGGTGAAGTATCCGGAGATCTGTATGTTTTCAGTGAAAGCCTACTATGAGCAGCATCCGGAAGTGAAAAAGGATGTGCACAAATTGATCGCCAAGACAAATCAGAACGCTGAGCAGAAATTTTTCCGGACATTCGGCAACAGTATGTTTCGGGAGGATATAGAGACAGAGACCATGTATTATGAAATTGCGCTTGCCTGTGAAGGTTATTTATACCGATGTTTTCAGAAAGGACAGATCGATATTGGCCGGATGGAAGAAGAATTTGATGTTCTGATTAAACATTGGAAAAAGGTATATTTGAGGAGGTGGAAGTGATGAAGTTTCATGAGTTTGGGGGCCGGAAACTGCCGCATGTACTGCTCATACACGGAGGAGGACAGGCTTGGTGGGACTATTTAAGACAGGCCCGTATGCTGTCTTTAAATTATCATGTGATCCTGCCCACGCTGGATGGACATGGAGAAGAATACATGACGGAGTATGTGTCCACAGAAGATAGTGCCGGGAAAATCATTAAATATATCAATGAAAGCTGCGGCGGTTCTGTTTTTGCCATCGGCGGTGTCTCTTTGGGAGGGCAGATTGTGATAGAAATACTTTCCCAAAGGCCGGATATTGCACAAAAAGCGATCATTGACGGGAGCCTTTGTTATCCTCAGCCCAAGCTTGCGAAATGCTGCACTGCTTTTGTGCGCTGCTTCTGGCCGCTGCTGTTTAGCAGGTCAGCAAGCAGACTGGAATTGGCAGTGCTGAATAAATATATGCCCGCCATGCGGCTTCCGGAGGAAATCATAGATTATTATATGAAAGATATGCCTAATTTCAGAAAAGAAACCATGTGTACCATTTACCGGACTTATATGGGAGACTACCAACTGGACGACAGGATCAAACATGTGACAGCGCAGGTGATGTATTGGTACGGATCGAAGGAGATGAAATGTGTAAAGAATTCCGCTGCCCTTTTTAAATCATTGGTTCCTTCCTGCGAGATCTATGAGGCAGAGGGATATGGTCATGGATATCTGGCTGTTTACCTGCCGGATGAATGGATGAAGGCTGCAGGGCCGTTTTTGGCCCGGAAATGACATGTCAAATCTATTTTACATGCTGAAAAAACGGGGATGTCAAACATTTTTGATAGAAGATCTGCATCTCAATCGGTATAATGTCGATACAACATAAAACACAAGCAGGAGGAATCAGAACATGGAGTTCAGCAAACAGATAAAGAAATACAGGCTTGATTCAAAGCTCTCACAGGATGAATTGGCAGAGAAGGTATACGTCACACGGCAGACAATTTCAAATTGGGAAAACGGTAAGAACTATCCCGATGTAAAAAGTCTGCTCCTGCTGAGCACTCTTTTTCATATTTCTCTTGATACCTTAGTGAAAGGAGATTTAGAAGAGATGAGAGAACAGATTAAAGCAGAGGATATTAAAAAATGGAATCGCGACAGCCTCATCTTCGGTTTGCTTCTCGTAGCAACAGCAGTGCTGGCAGTACCGCTTTCATTGTATGGAGACGTGGTTGGAATCGTGATCTGGCTCATGATTTTCGGATGTGCAATTTATTATGCAGGCCGCGTTGAGAAACAGAAAAAGACACATGATATTCAGACGTATAAAGAGATCATGGCTTTTACGGAAGGAAAAAAACTCGATGAAATAGAGAAATACCGGGAATCTGGAAAACGTCCGTATCAGAAATTGCTGCTGGCAGTCTGCGCAGGGCTTCTGACATTGGCAGTTTCAGCAGTAATGATCTTTTTACTCCGATAGGGAAGTTTCATGTTTTTTCAAAAAGAATTGTTCGATTTTCCAACCGGTAAATTTAGCGGGTACGAAGAAACCGCATAAAACTGCGGGTTAGAGATTGTTTTTAAAGAAAATTAAAAAAACTGCTGTCGGTTGGGAAAAAATAAGGGAAACGTTGATTTTATCAGGGAAAATGACTATAATGAGAATAAAGAATGGCGGAAATACGTTGGATAAACAATAACAAGAGTTGTATTAATATTCAAAGCCGTGGAGGCGAAAATAGAATTCACCTATATATTAATTAAAGTTAAAATATTCTCACAGATCACACGATAGTACATATCATTCGGGATATATGCTTTGCATTATAAGGTTTGCAGAAGAGGAGTGCGTAACAATGCTTGTTTTCTTAATATGGCTGTTTATAAGCTGTTCCTTCATTATTCTTGGGATATATGCCTTTAACTCAAAGAAGGAAGCTGCCTTTGGTTTCTGGGCAAATGCAGAGGTTTTCCCGGTAAATAATATAAAGTCATACAATCGCGCCATGGGAAAACTATGGTGTACCTTTGGGGCCATTTTGGCTGTTTTAGGTCTGCCGCTTCTGAAAGAACAAAACTCACCATATATTTTGCTTTCAATTTTAGGAGTTATGGCAGAATCCATTGTGGCTATGGCCGTCTATGTGACAGTGATAGAGAAAAAATATCGAAAGAAGCCCTAAATATTTTTTAGTAAATAGTACAGCTCTGTTAAATCCGGGAATCCCGGATTTTTTTATGTCATAGGAAAGTTCTACGACCTTCCCTATGACATAAAAAACGCTCCGCGGGCTGTACACAGATGCGTAAGGAAATCATTTGACTACGTCAAACCGCATCTGGTACGCAAAGCTGTCAAGCCCCTGTTACGTCTATGAGTGAGGGAATTCTTGAGAAACTTTTTCATTCGAAGACGTCAGCATTGAAACAAAACGTATTTCTCACAGAGTACATTCATTTCACCCCAAAATAAGGCTGTTTTCTTTTTTTTCTTATGTAGTATAATAGGACTGTAATTATCAGACAAATTTGCGGAAAGGATGGGACGTGCAATGGGGCTTACCCTTCATTACCGGAAAGAAAAGAGAGGGCTTAGGCTGGTCCGCTGTTATGGAAATGACAGTGTTGTTTCGCTGCCGGATACTGTGGACGGACAGCCTTTCAAAATATTAGGAGACTATGCATTTTCCCAGTGGAAGAAACAGGAAGAGGAAGATGTAGAAATATATGATGTAACAAATAATATATTGCAGGACGATGAAAAGGAACTGCTCTGTGGGAATCTGATTGAAGCAGTGCATCTTCCTGATAAAACAGAGGAATTGGGCAAATATGCATTCTACGGATGCAGCAATCTCAAAAAACTGACGTTTTCAGATGCACTGAAAGGCACCGGAACCGGAGTGTTTAACGGATGCAGGCTCCGTTACGTGGAGATTTTCTGCAATAACGGGAAAAGCACGTGCCTGAAAGATATCGTCGGAGAAATCCGATATGAGCTGTATGCCGACCTGCATTACCGCACAGAAGATGGGCATCAAAAGACAGCAAAGCTGGTTTTTCCCGAATTTTATGAAGAGGCGGTAGAAAATACTCCGGCAAGGATCATTGAGAAATATTTTAACGGGTCGGGCTATAAGTATCGTCAGTGTTTTCAGAAAAGGGAAGTGGACTATCAGGCCTATGACAGGCTGTTTTCTGTGGCAGAGATAGAAGAACGGCCGGAGCTGGTATCGGAAATTGCCGTCCGGCGGCTCAGATATCCATATGAACTGAGTGAAAAAGCAAGAAAAGAGTATACAGCATATGTAAAAGACCATGCAAAGAATATAGCAGAAGGATTTGCCCAACAGCGTGATATGGAAGCACTGCGGTTCTTATCGAAAGAGGGTCTTTGGAATGAGAATGCCATGGAAGCGGCCATTGAGCAGGCATCCTCGCAGAAAGACGGAGAAACTATGAGTTTTTTGATGAATGAAAAGCAGCGCCTGTTTCCTCCGAAAAAGAAAATTTTTGAGTTATAGTTAGGAGAAATATGCAGAAAGAAACAGAAAAAGCAGAAAGGCTTGCCGAAGCCGGAAGGCAGATCCTTATGGCTTCAAGAGATGAACTTTATCTGCACATGAGGTTCATGGATCTGGCGTTGAGCAGCTTTTTTTATACAAGCCATGCAGACGCAGAGAGAATCGCCTCTGACGGCAGGGTGATATACTTTCATCCGGGGTATCTGGCGAAGCTGTATGCACAGGACAGAAGAATGGTGAACCGGATGTATCTCCATTTGGTACTGCACTGTCTTTTTCACCATCTGACCGGGCAGAAAAACAGGGAAAAAGAATTGTGGGACATCAGCTGTGATATTGCTGTGGAATCCGTCATCGACCAGTGGAAGACCGGGGCAGTTTCTTTATATGGCACTGCGTTCCGCAAAGATATTTATAAACGCCTCAGAAAAGACTTGAAGGTGCTGACGGCGGAAGGCATCTATAAAAGGATCCGGGAATGGGAACTCACAGAAGCGGAAATAAAGCGCATCGGGGAAGAGTTTGTCATGGACAGCCACAGCTTCTGGCCGGCGAAAGACCAGCCCAAGATGCAGCAGGAGATCCAGAATCAGTGGCAGGACATCAGTGAAAAGATGGAGCTGGATATGGAAACTTTCTCTCAGGAAATGTCTGCGGACACAGGGGATATGGTCCGGCAGATGCAGATCGAAAACAGGGAGAGGTATGATTATAGGGAGTTTCTGAAAAAATTTGCGGTGCTGAAAGAGGAAATCGGTGTGGACGAGGATTCTTTTGACTATGTGTTTTACACCTACGGGCTTCGCATGTACGGAAACATGCCGCTGGTGGAGCCGCAGGAGTGGAAAGAAGTAAAAAAAGTAGAAGAATTTGCGATCGTCATTGATACGTCCATGTCCTGTTCCGGTGAACTGGTAAAGAAGTTTTTGGAAGAGACCTATGGAATTTTAAAGGAAGAAGAGACATTTCTTCATAAGGTCAACATCCATATCATTCAATGCGATGAAAAAATCCAGGAAGATAAAAAGATCCGGGATGAAAAAGAATTGAAAGAATATATGGAACATTTGGAGCTCAAAGGGGAAGGCGGTACAGACTTCCGCCCGGCATTTGAATATATAGCAAGACTCATGGAAGAAGGAGAATTTTACAGCCTCAAGGGAGTTTTGTATTTCACAGACGGCCAGGGCATTTATCCGAAGAAAAAGCCGCTCTTTGAGACTGCCTTTATTTTCATGGAAGAAGAATACGAGGATGCCCAGGTGCCGCCATGGGCGATGAAACTGATTGTTTGCGAAGAAGAACTTGAAGGAGAAGATTATGGACATTAAACGTGCGAAACAGGAAATCAAAGATTCTGTGGAAGCGTATTTAAATAAAAATGAGTACGGGGAATACCGGATACCGGCGCTAAGACAGAGGCCGGTCCTTTTGATGGGGCCTCCCGGGATCGGAAAGACACAGATCATGGAACAGATTGCAAAGGAATGCGGCATTGGACTGGTGGCTTATACGATCACCCATCACACAAGGCAGAGTGCGGTCGGGCTTCCGTTCATTAAAGAAAAAACCTATGGAGATGTCACATATTCCGTGACAGAGTATACGATGAGCGAGATTATCGCTTCGGTATATGAAAAAATCGAACAGACCGGCCTTCGGGAGGGGATCCTATTCATCGATGAGATCAACTGTGTCTCTGAGACACTTGCGCCGACGATGCTGCAGTTTCTACAGTGCAAGACTTTTGGAAATCAGAAAGTACCGGAGGGATGGGTCATTGTTGCAGCCGGCAATCCTCCGGAGTACAATAAGTCTGTCCGTGAGTTTGATGTGGTGACATTGGACCGAATCAAACTGATCGATGTGGAAGCTGACTATGATGTGTGGAAAGAATATGCATACAAAGCCGGAATCCATTCGGCCATTATGGCTTATCTTGAAATTCGGAAACATCATTTTTACAGGATGGAGACAACCGTGGACGGAAAAGCCTTTGTGACTGCCAGGGGATGGGAGGATTTGTCCGACTTTATGAAAGCATATGAGGGGCTTGGAAAGACGGTTGACCGGGATGTAATCTATCAGTATATTCGGCATTTAGGGATTGCCAAAGAGTTTGCAAATTATTTGGAACTTTACAGAAAATACAGAAAGGACTATAAGATTGACGAGATCCTTGAGGGTTCTTTCACAGAAGATATGCTGGAGAAACTGAAATTTGCTCCGTTTGACGAGCGGCTCAGTATTGTCCATCTGCTGAATGGAAAATTAAATGAGTTTTTCATGGAATATGCGAAAACAGATGCCTATGTAAGCGAATTGTTTTCATGGCTGAAAGACTATATGGAGCATGGGTCCATGGAGGAAACGCTGAAAAAAGCCGAGTCAGAATACCGGGAGAGGAAGAAAGCAGAGCAGATATCAAAGGAGGAAGAACATATTTGGAAGAAGGTGATCGGGAGACTGGAGACTTATCTTGAAGATTTGAAGAGAGAAAAACCGCAGGATGAGCCGAAAGCGGTTCGGAGCTGGTTTAAAGCAGAGACAGAAAGCAGGGAACAGCTGGTGGAGAAGATTTCAGATGCTCTTCTTTATGCCTTTGATTTTATGGAGGCAGCCTTCGGGGATGGACAGGAAATGGTAGTCTTTATCACGGAGCTGAATGTAAATTATTACAGTGTTCGATTTATCAAAGAAAACGGCTGTGATCCTTATTATAAATATAATAAAGGCCTGCTTTTTGATGAAAGACAGGAAGGGATCCTTGAGCAGATCAAAGACGCGGTGAGATAAGGATTTTAGATTTACAAAGACCTGAAAGCAAGTTAAACTAGAGATATAAAGAGATGGAAGACCAACCGGGAAGGTGCAGGACAGATCAGCAGTTATGCAGAGGAAAGGAGCCTTTTTATGAACAAAGATCTAAAGTATAAGAATTATCTGACACAGCCGAATCCGCTTCCTTTTGAGGAAGCTATGGAGATTTATGAGGCGATCCTTCAGAATTCGCCGGAGGATGATGAAGAGTTTGAAGAATTTTGGGAACTGGCTCTGAGTGCAATGACAGTCTATGCGGATCTCAGGGCAAATTGGAAGCAGATCAGGAAAGGCCAGCGGGATAATGACGGAAGGACGAGAAAGCATGACAATGTCATACACACGCTCAATCTGTTAAGCGGTATGATGGAGCAGAGGGGGCTGGATGTTTCATGGAGAAAGCAGCTCGGTGACCAGAGAAAACGGATTGGCGATTTTGCCTGCTATGTAGCGATGCTTTACGGCTTATCTGCGCGCTAGAAAGGAAATGTAACATGGAAATAAAGATAACCCTAGGTGATATCACGGAGGTTCCGGCAGATGCCATCGTCAATGCCGCCAATCCGACGCTACTGGGCGGAGGGGGTGTGGACGGTGCTATCCATGCGGCGGCCGGACCCGAACTTTTAGCGGAGTGCCGCACCCTGGGCGGATGTGATACCGGAGATGCCAAAATTACGAAAGCATACAGACTTCCTGCACAATATGTGATTCACACCCCCGGACCGGTGTGGAGAGACGGGGATGACTGTGAGGAAGAACTTTTAGCTGACTGCTACAAAAGCTGTCTTAAGCTGGCCGCAGAGCATGGATGCAGGCATGTGACCTTTCCGTCCATCAGCACGGGCCTGTTCCGGTTTCCGCTTTCAAAGGCTGCGCCGATTGCGGTGAGGATCATAAAAGAATTCTGCAAAAACAAAGATATTTTTGACTGTATTGAATTCGTCTGTTTCGACGAAAAGACAAAAAAAGCATATGAAACTGCACTGGAGGATTAAACACCGGCAGTATGTTCCGGGAGAAGGCGGACCATTCTCTTTTCAGAAGAAAGGATGCCGTCTTCTTTCATTTTTTTCAGCTCCCGCATCATTGCGCTCCGGTCTACGGACAGGTAATCCGCCAAATCCGACATGGTAAACGGGATATGAAAGAAATTGGATTTCTGCCGCAGGGATTCCTGCATGAAATAACAATATAACTTTTCGCGGATGGTGCGCTTGCTTAAAACCTCGACTCTCTGGCTGAGACTCATCGTTTTTTTCGATATCAGCCAGGTGACATTCTGGATCAGCCGTGTATGGCAGGCACAGGCATTGGTGCATGGCTTCATAAGAGACTCATAATCGATCATGAGAACCCTGCATTCGGTATCACATTTTAGGTGAATATCTTCATATTCTTCAGAATGAAAAGCCAGAATTTCACCAAACACGCTGTTTGGTTCCAGCTTCTCTAAAATGGTCCGGCTTCCGTTGAATTCATAGCGCAGCACGGAAGCAGTGCCGGAGAGAAGAATGCCCATGACAGGTTTTTGGGAAGAAAAATGATGGATCATTTCACCGGAAGAAAACAGTTTTTCCTCAGAGTGAAAACAGTTCAGCATTTTCAGGCAGTCCTTGGATGTGATATCTGTGAACAGCGGATTTTCATTGTACTGCATAAAAAAACCTCCTTTTTTTAAATATGGCATATAAATGTTGCAAATGCAACAGAAAAAATCATGGGCAGCATGGTATACTTACGTCACAGATGAAAGATAATATGATACCAGGGTCAAAAGGGCATGCGTTTCATGCTTGTATGAAAAAGCAGGGCTTTGGGACCCATAAAACATGAGAAAGCAGCCCGATTAGGGCGGATTTCGAATGTTTTTAGGATTGTGGGAGCACAAAGTGCGGAACAATCCGCAGGTATCTGGGGGTCAAAATACCTTTTGACCCTTACATCACAATATGAATAAGTTAATAGATGGAGGTAACAACAATGAAAAAATATCTTTGCGAACCATGCGGCTATGAATACGATCCGGCAGAAGGTGATCCGAGTCAGGGAATCGAACCGGGAACAGCTTTTGAGGATCTTCCGGAAGATTGGGTCTGCCCGATCTGCGGCCTTGGAAAAGACGTGTTTGTAGAAGCTTAAATTTTTCTTTTGCATAGTATTCATTATAACCGGAGTTGAAAACGTCCCGCTGATTTTTGCGGGACGTTTTTTCGTTCAGAAGCTTTCTTCTGCTTTTCAGGCCCCTATTGTCCTGCTGAAAAAATGTGATATAATAGACAGCAACATACATTCTATGAATGTTGGGAGGAAGGAACATGGCAAAAAAAGAGCCGAAGACCAATGCGATGAGGATTTTGGAGAAAGAAAAAATCAGGTTTGAGATCCACCGCTATGAATGTGAAGAATTTACTGACGGAGTGGCCATTGCGGATATGCTTGGACAGCCCTACGATAAGGTGTTTAAGACACTGGTTACGGAAGGAAAGAGCAGCCAGTATTTTGTGTTTGTCATTCCGATTGCCGAGGAGCTGGATTTGAAAAAGGCAGCCAAAGCCGTGGGCGAAAAATCAGTGGAAATGATTCATGTAAAGGATATAAACAAAGTCACAGGCTACATAAGAGGCGGCTGCACCGCCATAGGAATGAAAAAGGACTACCGCACTGTGGTGGATGAGAGTGTGAAGAATCTGGAGACACTCATCGTCAGCGGCGGAAAGCGGGGAACACAGGTAGAACTTAATCCCGCGGATTATTTGAGAGCCTGTAAGGGAAGCACGGCGGATCTGGTAAAAGATAAGAGAGGATAAAAAAATGATTGAAGATATTTTGGAATATAACAAGGTGTTTGTGAAAAATAAGATGTATGAACAGTACAAGACAAGCAAATATCCGGACAAGAAGATTGCGATCTTAACCTGTATGGATACCAGGCTTACGGAACTGCTTCCGGCAGCCCTTGGCTTAAAAAACGGGGACGTAAAAATCATTAAAAATGCGGGAGGAGTTACCAGTCATCTGTTTGGAAGTGTGGTGAGAAGTCTTTTGATCGCAATATATGAACTTGGCATTGAAGAGATCATGGTCATCGGTCATACGGACTGCGGTGTCGGCCACATGGACAGCGACAGCATGATCCGGCACATGATCGACCGGGGGATAGAAGAAGACAAGATTAATTTCATCCGGCACTGTGGGATTGACTTTGATTCCTGGCTGGCAGGATTTGACTGTGTCTCTGACTCTGTCAATGAAACTGTGGAACTTTTAAGCACCCATCCGCTGATTCCGGATGACATTAAGATATTCGGGTATGTGATGAATACAGATACCGGAGAGCTTATGACAACAGAAGAATTCAAAGGAGAATAATACATGATTCAGTGTGTATTTGTAGGGCTGGGAGGATTTCTCGGCGCAGTCTTCCGCTATCTTCTCGGACTGATCCCGCTTTCAGCGCAGTTAAGGATTCCAGTGATCACTTTGGGGATCAATGTGCTGGGAGCCTTTGTAATCGGCATGATCGCCGGGTGGACCGGTAGGATACCGGCCCAAAATCCTAATCTGATCCTGTTTTTAAAGACGGGATTATGCGGAGGATTCACTACATTTTCTACGTTTGCTCTTGAGACAGGGACCCTTGTCTCAGAGGGAAGAGTGAGTGAAGGTATTTTATATGTAGTGCTGAGTGTGCTGTTTTCCGTCCTTGCAGTTTTTGCAGGACGGGCCGTTGCAGGATGAGAACCTAAAATTTGCATATACTATCCAAAAGGAGGGATGGTTATGTCCAGAAATAAAAAGTTTATTCTTGGAGGCATTCTGTTTACGGCTGTGGTGGGCAGCCTTTGGCATTTTATTTATGACTGGATTGGAAGACCGGACTTTTTCTGGTGGCTGTTTCCGGTCAGTGAGAAAGTGGAAGAGCACTATAAGCTTTTGATTTATCCGAATCTGATATACGGCCTTCTGATGTTTCGGTTTATGTACAGGCATATCAGATATTACTGGCTCCGCCTGACCCTGGGGATCGGTCTGGGCTGCGTGGCAATCAGAGGATTGTTTGACGCATATACCGCTGTGTTAAAGAATGATATGCTGATCATGGATTTAGTCGTATTTGCCGTCAGTATATTGGTATCCTATGCATTCTTCTTAAAAAGGAGTTAAAGGAGGTGCCTGCTTATGAAGCTGTATTATTGTGACCGTGAGCGGGGAACAGAGACATTCATTGCCGAAGCGCAGGAAGATAAAGAAATATGGAGAGCCATGGAACACTGGCTTACGGAACATGGCTTTGGGCTGATTTATGTGATTCATCACATTGAAAAACAAAAGATATATTACGAATTTGGAAAAGAACACTGCTTTTTTGTAGTTGTGACATAAGTGAGGAGGAAAAGAAATGCTGCCGAATGATCCGGTGATACTGTTAAGCTACATCAACACACAGCTGAGGGACTATTACGATAGTTTTGAGGAGTTGTGCAAGAGTCTGTGTGTAGACTCAGGGGATATCATTGTAAAGCTTTCGGGTATCGGTTATGAATATCATTCTGAGACAAATCAATTCAGATAGTGGAGAGTAAGGGCTGCCGGATGGCGGCTTTTATTAGTTTTCCCAACCTCAAAAAGAGACGAAATGCCGGGAGACCGCTTAAAATGGCGGTTTGCAGCCGATTTGAAAGAAAATGCCGGAAAAATAGAAACGGTTGGGAAATATTCAGAGAAACGTTGAATTTATCAGGGAAAATGACTATAATGGAAATAAAGAATGGCGGAAATACGTTGGATTAATAAAAACAAGAGTTGTATTGAAATTTTCCTAGTACCCATTCTACAAACAGACCAGCGGTTGATTAATAAAAACAAGAGTTGTATTGAAATTTTAAAATATCACACATCACTTTTCGCGCCTCTAAGATTAATAAAAACAAGAGTTGTATTGAAATTCCATTCTGCTTTTTGCACCAGCATTAACTATTGGATTAATAAAAACAAGAGTTGTATTGAAATCGCCGTTGCAGCTGGAACCGGTAGAGTTTATGCAGATTAATAAAAACAAGAGTTGTATTGAAATTCCAATCCAACGATCTTAAAATCTGATCGATCTTGATTAATAAAAACAAGAGTTGTATTGAAATGATTTGGGCTTGTGTAGATTTTAATATTTATGAAGATTAATAAAAACAAGAGTTGTATTGAAATTCTTTAGGAGAGCCAGGTATACGACACTATGTAACGATTAATAAAAACAAGAGTTGTATTGAAATAAAGAAATGACACTTGAAGAAGTAGAGAAAGAACTGGATTAATAAAAACAAGAGTTGTATTGAAATGGCATCAGACGTTCTGGTAGTTTATGGATACATAGATTAATAAAAACAAGAGTTGTATTGAAATCCGCATAGCCGTTCATATCGCTCAAGTTTATTTTTCGATTAATAAAAACAAGAGTTGTATTGAAATAAAGTTTGTTGCTGCTCGCAATTATCTTCTTATTACGATTAATAAAAACAAGAGTTGTATTGAAATTTCTCCCTTGACGATCTTGATCGGGTAGCCTAGCTCGATTAATAAAAACAAGAGTTGTATTGAAATAGTATAAAAACTTGCTGATATTCTAACCCCTTTGCTGATAAATAAAAACAAGAGTTGTACTAGACCTTTATTTACAACAAATACAAATCATGAAAAGGCATTGAGCTTCTTTTATTTCACAAGAAACTCAATGCCTAAATTTTTACTTTTTCATATCCTGTCCATTTGACTCATTTATAAAAACTGCTTAACAAACTCAACCGGAAGCATTGTTCGTTCCGCAGTTTCTTCCGCTGAAAGCCCCTGTGACAAGAAACGTTTTGCAACGCTCTCCATGCTCTCTGCCACTTCTACGATATAGCTGTCATAATCGTAAAACCGCATAACACGCTGGTCCCAGGGATATTCTTTGATTCCGTGAAGAAATTCAATCCCTTCCAGAGCTTTCAGCTTATCTTCCCAGGCGTCCAAATCTTCCACTTCAAAATAAAGCTGAAAATTATCTGGTTTCTCCTGGGGCTCCAGTTTCACTCCGACCAATTCATCGTAGTTGGACTGCAGAGACAGGCCGTTTTGAAAAGAAACATGAACCCCCAGATCCATCTCTACCGTTTGTTCCATTACCTTCTCATAAAAATTTTTTGATCTTTCCATATCAGACACCGAAATCAACGTACCGCCGTATATCATATTTTCTGCTCCTTTCTGCTTTGTACCTACATTATAGATCAGAATTTAGCAATCTCACTGTAAAAATCGGACATCTCACGGCGGTATTCCTGTGGAGAAATTCCGCATATAGATTTAAAATCGTGGATAAAGTGAGGCAGATCATAAAATCCGGATAAATTGGAGGCATTGGTAATGCTGTTTTGAGGATTATGAAGGAGCCGGATTGCAGAATTGATGCGGACCAGGCGGGAAAATGTTTTTGTGTTCATTCCGATACATTGGGAAAATAACCGGTTTAAATGCCGCTGGCTGTAATAGACAGTATCCGACAACTCTTTTACAGAGAGACTGCCCATGTTCTGAATAATGTTCTGAACAGAAAAATGCAGTTCGGGGGACAGAGAAGCTTTTATGTTTGTCAGCAGCAGGCTGTCGATGTCCCTGATCATTTCATATGCACTGCGGGCTTTTTCGATGTTTTCAATGATCCGTTTATCTAACCCGAAACTTAGGTCAGAAGGAGAGAAAGCACGATCAGAAAGCTCCTTTTGCGGAACAGCTGTAAATGCGTATAAACCGGCCGGCTGGAACTCAATAATAAATAACATTTCTGCCTGATTTGCCTGCTCACCGACGCTGCAGGCCGCCGTGGCCGGGCCAAACAAGCGGCTGCTCATCCCGGTTTCATCACATGAACATACCAGAGTTGCGCACCCGTGGGGGATGACGGTGTAATGATTTGAGATCATGTCACTGCCGGGGAAGGTGACAGTGTAATTAGAAATCCAATCCCGCAGTGCCGGATGAGGAAGGAGATACATATAATCCTCTCCTTTTTCCAGAACACGATGGGGTTCGCGGTAAAATCTCAGGTCATCTTTCGTGATCATAAGCTGCCAGTCCTTTCAAAATTTATATACCAGACATTCGTTTTATAACCTTATCATAACATATCAAATGATGAAATCTAATGGAAATCATTTTTGTCTGACCACGGCAGAGCATATAGGTATTATTTTTTGCGAAAATATGTTAAAATTTATGTATCTCGGATAGCGGAGGGAACTGCATATGGATGATTTTATTCGGTTGGAAGAAGTGAGGAAAATATATCAGACGGGACAGGTCGTTACCAAGGCCGTAGATGGGATTAATTTTACCATCAGTGAGGGAGAATTTGTCGTCATCATAGGAGCCAGCGGCGCCGGAAAGACCACGATTCTGAACATTCTGGGTGGGATGGACACCGTAACTTCCGGTTCTGTTTTTGTAGATGGAAATGATATCGCAAAGTATTCAAGAAGACAGCTGACCCAGTACCGGAGAAATGACATCGGATTTGTATTTCAGTTTTACAATCTGGTGCCTAATCTGACGGCGCTGGAAAATGTGGAGCTGGCCCTTCAGATCAGTAAAAATCCGCTGGATGCGGAACAGATTCTTTCGGATGTGGGGCTCTCTGAGCGCCTCTCTAATTTCCCTGCCCAGCTTTCCGGAGGAGAACAGCAGCGGGTTTCCATTGCCAGGGCCCTTGCCAAGAATCCAAAGCTTCTGCTCTGCGATGAGCCGACCGGGGCTCTGGACTATAAGACAGGAAAATCGATTCTAAAACTTTTGCAGGATACTTGCCGTGAGAGAAATAAAACTGTGATTGTTATCACTCACAATCTTGCGATCGCCCCGATTGCAGACCGTGTGATCGAGATCAAGAGCGGAAAAGTACATGATATGCGGATCAATCAGGAGCCTAAATCAGTAGAGACGATAGAATGGTAGGTGGACCATATGAAGAAAGCGCTTCATAAAGACAATTTCATGATGGTCCGAAAGACACTGCCGAGATTTTTGTCGATCTTTTTTATTGTTGCATTGGGAGTAGCGTTTTTTTCCGGAGTCCGGGTTACAGAACCCGATATGAAGTTAACCGCAGATGCCCAGTTTGACGAGAGCAGGCTTATGGATTTAAGAGTCCTTGGCACCATGGGTATCACAGAGAAAGATGTAAAAGCGGTCAGAGAAATTTCCGGGATTTCCGTGGCGGAACCAAGCTACTCTGTGGACACGATCTGTAAATTGAATGACACAGAAAAGGTCTTAAAAGTCATGGCGGCGACCGGCCGGCTTAACCAGATCAAAGTCACAGAGGGCAGGATGCCGAAGACGAACGGCGAGTGCCTGGTGGATTCTTATCTGATGGACCATTCGGATATCAAAGTCGGCGATACGATTACAGTATCATCGGGGACGGATGATGATATTGGGGAGACATTAAAAGAATCCTCACTGAAAGTAGTCGGAGTGGGAAGTTCCTCCTATTATCTTTCCAGAGACAGGGGAACGGCCACTATAGGAAATGGGCAGATCAGCGGTTTTGCTGTGGTGCCGAAAGAAAATTTTAAATTGGATGTCTGCACGGATTTGTATATCACTGTGAAAGGGGCGGCAGGGAAGACTGCATATACAGATGACTATGACGATATCGTAGAAAAAGCAGAAAAAAAGATTAAGAATATTTCAGACAGCCGCTGTGAGATTAGACAAAGGGAAATAAAGGACGAGGCTGAAAAGGAAGTAAAAAAGGCTGAGAATCAATATAAAAAAGAAAAGAAAAAAGCGGATAAAAAACTCGCAGAAGCAGAGCAGAAACTCAAAGATGCAAAAAAGGAAATAAACGCCGGACAAAAAGAGATTGCTTCCCAGAAATATAAGATATCCCAAGGCGAGAAGGAGATACAAAAGGGATGGCAGAGTTACAGAGACGGCAGGAAGCAGCTTTCTAAGGCAGAGAAAGACATTAAAAGCAATGAGAAAAAGCTTGTGAAAGCAGAAAAAGAGCTTGCCAAAGCGAAAGAACAGTTAAAACAGCAGATGCAGCAGGCAGGAGCTATGGGACAGATTCCACCGGAGATGCAGCAGAAATTTGAACAGGCAGAGAAGGAACTATTAAGACAGGAGGCAGTTTTAAAAGCCTCTAAAAAGGATCTGGCCAAAGGAAAAAATGAACTTCAGGCAAGCAAAAAAAAGTTAAACAGTTCTGCCTCTCTGCTGAGGAAGAAGGAAAAAGAACTTAAGAACGGAGAACTTAAAATTTACGAGGCTGAGAAAAAGCTTTCAGATGCCCGAAAGGAGCTCAAAAAGGGAGAAAAAGAATATAGATCTTCTAAGAAGAAGGCTGACCGTAAGTTTGCCAAGGCAAAGAAGAAGATCGATGATGCCCGGAAAGAGATAGATGATATAAAGATGCCCAAATGGTATGTGCTGGACCGGAACAAGATCCAGTCTTACGTGGAATACGGAGGGGACACCGAAAGAATCGGGGCGATCGGAGAAGTATTTCCGGTGATTTTCTTCCTGGTAGCCGCACTGGTAAGTCTGACGACCATGACCAGGATGGTGGAGGAACAGAGAACCCAGATCGGAATTTTAAAGGCTTTGGGGTACACAGGCTTCGATGTGGCAAAGAAGTATGGACTGTACGCCCTGCTCGCCACAGCAGGGGGAAGTATCGCAGGCGTGCTTGTGGGAGAGACAATCCTTCCCAAAATCATCATCGAGGCGTATTCTATGATGTATACGGGAATCGGTCCGGTAAAACATCCGTTTGAGACCAGGTTTGCACTGACGGCCTCCGCGGCCTCTGTGTGTATCACGCTTGGAGCCACCATGTTTGCCTGTTATAAAGAACTGAGGGAAAAACCGGCGCAGCTGATGCGCCCTGAGGCACCGAAGGAGGGCAAACGGATCTGGCTTGAGCGGATCGGAATTCTGTGGAGGCATTTAAACTTTACGTGGAAGTCCACCCTGAGAAACCTGTTTCGGTATAAAAAGCGGTTTTTTATGACGATCTTTGGGATCGGCGGATGTATGGCACTGCTGCTCGTCGGTTTTGGATTGAAAGATTCTATTTTCGCCATTTCAAAAAATCAGTATCAAAACATTATGACTTATGATGCATCGGTCACACTGGAAGACGATCTGTCTGCAAAAAAGGAGCAGGAAATTGCATCTTGGATACAAAAACAGCATACAATACCAAGCAGCACCAAAATCCGCAGCGTCTCAGTAGATTTGGAGTTTGACGGGAACAGCAAGTCGGCTTCTCTGTTTGTCCCGGAAGATGCGAAAGAACTTTTATCTTACATCCGGTTTAAGGACCGCAAATCCGGGGAGAAATACCGGCTTTCTGACAACGGTATTATTCTCACGGAAAAAGTATGCAGCCTGCTGGGCATCGAAATCGGAGATACCGTCATCATCAAAGAAGGAGAGACAAAGACCGTCCGGGCTAAAGTGGAGCATATTACAGAAAATTATATGCATCACAATATCTATATGTCCAAAGGCTTATACCAAAAGCTTTATGGAGAGGAGCCGGAGTACAATCAAATTCTTTTAAAAGACAAAGACAGATCTGAAAAAACAGAGACAGATCTTGGAAAAGGTCTGCTGAAGCAGGAGGGGGTGGCATCTGTTTCCTTTATCTCTGATTTTGAGAAAGAGATGAACGATATGCTGAACAATCTGAATATTGTTGTGTTTGTCTTAATTGTATCTGCCGGACTTCTGGCTTTTGTAGTATTATATAATCTGAACAACATTAATATCGCTGAGAGGAAGGCGGAACTTGCAACCCTAAAAGTCCTGGGCTTTTTTGACCTGGAGACCGCGGCCTATGTCTACCGGGAAAATATACTGCTCACCGTCATAGGTACAGCTGTGGGAGCGGGGCTGGGCATTCTCCTCCACCGATATGTGATTTTAACTGCGGAGGTAGATCTGATCATGTTTGGAAGACAGATCCTGCCGGCCAGTTATCTATACAGTGTTCTGCTCACCATAGGGTTTGCGGCGCTGATTAATTTCATGATGTTTTTCCAGCTTCGGAAAATCAACATGGTGGAATCTTTAAAGAGCACAGAGTGACACCCCAAAGGTAGGAAGGGAGATTGACTATGAAAGGATTAACAATGAAGGACTTGATTTTTTATCACATTTTTCCGCTGGGAGCTTTTGTGGATGATGAGACAGAACATGGGATACTGGAAGTAAAGGAATGGATACCTCATATCAAAGGGCTGGGAGCCAATTCCATTTATTTTTCTCCGGTTTTTGAGTCCAGCAGCCACGGATACGATACGAAAGATTATAAAGTGATCGACCAAAGGCTTGGAACGAACGAAGATTTTAAAGAAGTATGCGATGCACTGCATGAAGAAGGAATCAAAGTTATTTTAGACGGTGTATTCAATCATGTGGGCCGAGAATTCTGGGCATTTCAGGACGTTTTGGAAAAGAGGCAGGATTCTGAATATAAGGATTGGTTCTATATCAATTTTGACGGAAACAGCAACTATGGCGACGGATTCTGGTATGAGGGCTGGGAAGGCCATTTTGAACTGGTAAAATTAAATCTGGATAACCCCGCAGTCAGAGACCACCTTCTGGATGCAGTGGGTATGTGGATGGATGAGTTCGGGATTGACGGTATCCGTCTGGATGTAGCCTATATGCTGAACCGGACATTTATGAAGAATCTTGTGGATTTTGCCAGAGACAGAAATCCGGAGATGGTCTTTATAGGAGAAATGCTGCATGGGGATTACAGCACTCTGGTCAATCACCATATGCTTGATTCTGCCACAAATTATGAATGTTATAAGGGACTGTACTCCAGTTTTAATACCCACAACATGCACGAGATCGGTTATTCTCTGAACCGGCAGTTTGGCCCGGAACCATGGACACTTTATCAGGGACTCCCTCTGTACAGTTTTGTGGATAACCACGATGTGATGAGGATTGCCACCCAGCTTACGGATGAAAAACATCTGCCTCTGATCAATGCACTCATGTTTGCCATGCCGGGGGTACCGTCCGTCTACTACGGAAGTGAGTGGGGAATCGAGGGATTTAAAGAACCCGGCAGTGACGACGCACTTCGTCCGAGAGTAAAACCTGAGGATCTTAAGCAGGGAGAACTCTATCAATACATCGCAAAGCTTTCAGAAGTGAGGAAACACAGTCAGGCGCTGAAAGACGGCGGTTACAGAGAAATACGTACGGAACAGGATATCATCGCCTTTGAGAGAGAAGCGGGAGAAGAGAGAATGATTTTTGCCTTAAATGCGGGATCGGAGGAATATACCCTGCATTTTGACGCCAGAGCGGGAAAAGGCACGGATCTTCTGACCGGAGAAGAGAAAGATTTTGGGGGAGGGCTTTTGATTCCTCCGTATCAGGCCATGATTATTCAACCTGAGCGTTAGGCTTTCTTGACTTTTTGTGCAAAAACATATAAAATTATAGAAGTGTTTTATGCACAAAAAATTGAATAAGGAGGAGGCCTGTGGTATATATAATTATTGCCATTATCGCAACTCTGGTCATTGTTGCGCCAATTTCCGCCTATGTTGCCAATCAAAGAAGCAAGAAGGCTATGGAAGTAACCATTGGAAACGCAGAGAGCAAAGCCAGAGATATTATAGATGAAGCCATAAAAGCAGCGGATGCGAAGAAACGCGAAGCTTCACTTGAGATCAAGGAAGAAACTATAAAAGCGAGACATGACTTTGAAAAGGAAACAAAGGAACGCAGGGGTGAACTGCAGAAGTACGAAAAGCGCGTACTCAACAAGGAAGAAACTGTTGACAAGAAAGCAGAGATGCTGGAGCGCAGGGAACAGTCTCTGACTGCCAAAGAAAAGAATTTTGAGGCAGACAAGGCAAAAGTGCAGGAGCTCAAGTCCAAACACTTACAGGAATTAGAAAGAATTTCTGGGCTGACCTCTGATCAGGCAAAAGAACAACTATTATCAGCAGTGAAGGAAGACGTAAAGCACGAGACAGCGATGCTCGTAAAAGAGATGGAATCCAGAGCAAAGGAAGATGCGAGAAAGAGAGCCAAGGAGTATGTGGTTACAGCCATTCAGAAGTGTGCCGTAGACCATGTGGCCGAGACGACGATCTCTCTTGTACAGCTTCCAAACGACGAGATGAAAGGACGCATCATCGGCCGGGAGGGCAGGAATATCCGTGCCCTTGAGAATATGACAGGAGTAGAATTGATCATCGATGATACCCCGGAAGCAGTCGTATTGTCAAGTTTTAATCCGGTCAGGAGAGAGATTGCAAGGATTGCTCTTGAAAAGCTGATCGTGGACGGAAGAATTCATCCGGCCAGGATCGAAGAGATGGTGGAAAAAGCCACAAAAGAAGTGGAGACGAAGATGCGGGAAGACGGGGAGGCTGCAACTCTGGAACTTGGAGTTCACGGCATCCATCCGGAACTGGTCCGTCTGCTGGGCAAGATGAAATACCGCACCAGCTATGGACAGAACGCACTGAAGCACTCTATGGAGGTGGCACAGCTTTCAGGGTTGCTGGCATCTGAGATCGGAGTCGATGTCAGGATGGCAAAACGCGCTGGGCTGCTCCATGACATTGGAAAAGCTATCGACCACGAAGTGGAAGGTTCCCACGTAGAACTTGGAGTGAACTTGTGCAAGAAGTACAAGGAACATCCAATTGTAATCAATGCAGTGGAATCCCATCATGGGGATGCAGAACCAGATACATTAATCGCTTGTCTTGTTCAGGCGGCAGATGCGATTTCCGCAGCGAGACCGGGAGCGAGAAGCGAAACACTGGAAAGCTATACGATGAGACTGAAACAGCTGGAAGAGATCGCAGATTCCTTCCAGGGTGTTGATAAAACTTTTGCGATACAGGCAGGTCGGGAGATTCGTGTAATGGTAGTTCCAGAACAAATCAGTGACGATGACATGATTTTACTGGCCAGGGATATTTCAAAACAGGTGGAAGATAACCTGGATTACCCGGGACAGATTAAAGTCAATATTATCCGTGAGTCACGGGTTGTGGACTACGCGAAATAATCAATGGAAAGTGAGACAGCAGATGAATTCGTTCATCTGCTGTCTTTTTCTGATGAGAAAAATCCTTCACACATATTTAAAACGCAAAAAACATGCAGATAACCGCATTTTCGTACGAAAAATGCGGTTAATTTATTATAAAAACGCATATAACTGCAATAAATAGCCTTGACAATGCAAAAATATGCTGGTATTATAAAGGCACAGCAAACAAAACAGGCAAACAGATGCATAAAATGCAGATGAAAGCGCAAAAAAATGCAGAAAGAAAGGAAAACAAGTATGGAAAAGTGGATGGACTTAAGCGGGAAAGTCATGATCGTCACAGGAGGAAGCCAGGGGATCGGTGAACATGTAGTAAAAACACTGAGAAATAACGGTGCCGCAGTTGTGGTTGCGGACTTGAGAAACAATGAGACGTTTGAAAAGGATGAGAACATCTTTTTTGTTGAGTGCAACGTTGCCGACAAGAAAAGCGTGGATTCGATGATGGAACAGGTAATAAAGAAATATGGAAAAATAGATGGCCTTCTGAACAATGCAGGAGTCAGCCGTCCGAGACTGCTGGTTGATTTTTACGGAAAACGGCCGGAATATGAACTCTCAGAAGAAGACTTTGATTTTATGGTCAATGTCAATCAAAAAGGAGTATTCCTGTGCTCACAGGCTGCTGCACGTTACATGATAAAACAGAAATCCGGAGTGATCGTGAATATGTCATCTGAGGCGGGGATGCAGGGCTCCAAAGGCCAGAGCTGCTATTCAGGCACAAAAGGAGCAGTCCTTTCTTACACAATGTCATGGGCGAAGGAGCTGGGCCCCTATAATATCCGCGTTGTCGGTGTGGCACCGTCAATCAATGAGAGAACTCCTATGAATAACGACGCAGCATTTGAAGCGCTTGCGTATACAAGAGGACAGGATAAGAATAATGTTTCATCCGATTATGAAAAAGTTATTCCTATGGGAAGACCGGGGAAATTAGATGAAGTTGCCGACTTGATCTGCTACCTGATGTCCGACCGCGCAAGCTACATATCCGGAACTACTGTAAATATCAGCGGGGCAAAGTCTACACGTTAAAAAGTATTTCAATAGTAAAAAGTCAAAGTATGAGAACCGGAGGTGTAAGATATGGAAACAAAAGCAGGGGCACTGGACAGAATCCGTAAATTCGGCGGGCATATGAGCGGGATGGTTATGCCGAATCTGGGTGCATTTGTGGGCTGGGGACTGCTGGCAGCATTGTTCATACCGACAGGGTGGATTCCCAATGAAAAATTAAATGAGATGGTAGGACCCATATTAAATTATCTGCTGCCGCTTCTGATTGGCTATACGGCAGGCTATAATATCCATGGACAGCGGGGAGGTGTTATCGGTGCATTTACTACCATGGGAGTGATTGTAGGTTCTGATATCACTATGTTCAGCGGAGCCATGATCATGGGCCCGTTTTCTTCATGGCTTCTAAAGAAGTTTGACCATGCCGTGGAGGGGAAAATCAAACCCGGATTTGAAATGCTCATCAATAATTTCAGCCTTGGAATCCTTGGATTTGCTTTGGCTATCCTCGGTTATCTGATCATCGGGCCGGTGGTAAATGCGATTATCGCTTTTTTGACGGCAGGAATCAACTTCCTGATCGCGAAGAAACTGATTCCGCTTTTGGCTGTATTTATGTGCCCGGCCCAGGTGTTGTTTTTGAACAATGCAGTAAACCATGGAATTATCTCACCGATTGCATTCGCTCAGGCTCAGGAGGCCGGTAAATCCCTGATGTTCCTGCTCGATTCTAACTGTGGTCCGCTGCTTGGCACCTTATGCTCTATTGCTGTTTTTGGAAAGGGAAAAGCAAAAGAGACAGCTCCCATGGCGATGTTTATTGCGGGAATCGCCGGTATCGGGGAAGTGTATTTTCCTTTTATTCTGGCAAATCCGATCATGATTTTTGCTACAATGGGCGGTCTTGCAACCTCCCTTCTGCTCCTGGTCGTGCTGGGCGGCGGTCTGGTCGGCATGCCGTCTCCGGGCAGTCTGATCAATATAGCCCTTATGACACCAAAGGATGCTGCGGTGGCAAATGTTCTGGCAATCGGAGCGGGATTTGCGGTGGCGCTGCTGATCGGTTCTTTTATTCTGAAGACCATAGGCTCTCCGGAGGAAGAGGCAGATCTTGCCGTAGCCGGTATCGATATGGGAACAAAGACGGCAAAACCGGAAGCGGCCTTAAAGAAACATAAGCCTTCCTCAGGAGGTGCCATCCGTTATATCATCGTGGCCTGTGATTCAGGAATGGGCTCCAGCGCCATGGGAGCATCGGTTTTAAAGAACCGTCTCCAGAAAGAAGGATATAAAGATATTAAGGTAAAGAATTCATCGGCCAGCCGGATTGATCCTGATGCGGACATGATTATCACGCTGGAAGGGCTGATTGAGAGGGCAAAACTGAGTGTAGACAATACAGGCAGGGAATTTCTGGCGATCAACAACTTTCTGAAAGAAGCTGATTACGACCGGGCTTTGGAAGTGATTGAAGACAGAAACGGCAAAGAAAAAGCAAAACCTATTTTATCAGAAGAAAACATTGCGTTAAATGTGAAGGTAAAGGATAAAGAAGAGGCCATTCGGTATGCCGGAAAAATTTTGGTGGAAAATGCGTATACGACTCCGAAGTATATTGAACATATGATGGAGAGGGAGAGGAGATTCTCTGTGTATATCGGAAACCATCTGGCGATTCCTCATGGGATAGAGTCATCAGATTCGGAAATATATACTTCAGGCCTGTCTGTAGTACAGATTCCGGAAGGCGTTGACTTTGGTGATGGAAATATTGCATACGTTGTCATAGGTATCGCCGGGAAAGACGGCACTCATCTGAACATGCTCAGCAACATAGCGCTGATCTGTGCTGAGGAAGAGAATATTGAAAAGATGAGGCATGCTGAAAATAAACAAGAGATTATGGAACTATTAAAGAATATTTAATGGCCGCTTTTGCTTTCCCTTTTCCAGCGGATTCGTTATAATAATATTAATCTAATCAACAGAATGTATGTGTAGGAGAAGGTAAAGCGATGAAGATGTTAAAAGCAGAGAGGCAGGATAAGATCCTGGAGATTCTGTCCCTCGAAAATAAAATTATTGCCAGCGAATTAAGTGTGAGGCTTGAAGTTTCTGAGGATACGATCCGCAGAGATATTAAAGAATTAGACCAGAGAGGTCTTTTGAAAAAGGTGCACAGCGGAGCCGTAAAAAACGGACCTTTGAAGGAAGATTTTGACGCAAGGATTGATCTGAATCTGGAAGAAAAGATTCGTCTGGCCAAAAAGGGCGCAGAATTGATCAAACCCGGATCTGTGATTTTGATCGATGACGGAACAACTAACTATCAGGTGATCAAGCAGCTGGATAAACACATGCGCTGTACGGTTATTACGAACAGTATTCCGATTATCCTTCTTTTAAGAGATTATCCAAACATCGATGTGATCACGCTGGGCGGGAATCTGTATAAATCTTCCATGGCTACCTATGGCTATGAGGTCATCAAACAGCTGGAGCTGCTTCATCCGGATTTGTATTTTATGGGGATTTACTGTATGAGCAGTGAAGTGGGCATCAGTCATTCATCCATGGAAGAATGCCAGCTGAAACAGAAGATGCTCTCTGTCTCTTATCAGACTGCGGCACTTGTGACCAAGGAAAAGATCGGATCTGTGTCAAATTATGTCATATGCAAGACAGGTGACATTACATATTTGATCACAGATTCTGATCAGTAAATATAGAGCTGTTTTTCAGACAAAACACAGATCAGGAGGGAAAAATGAAGAATGTATTGATTGTGGGAGCAGGACGGTTAGGAAAAGGGTTTGTAGGCGAAACTTTTGACAATGCGGGATGGAATCTTACATTCCTGGATAAGGACCCGAGAGTTACAGAAGAATTACGAAAAGACGGTTGTTATTATGTGAAGGTACACCGGGTGGATGAAATACAAAACCGTACGATCAAAAATTTTAAAGCATATACTTGTGATGAAGAATACTCATGCATGGAGGCTTTCTTGGAGACGGATGTGATCGTACTTCCGCTTTATCCGGAAGACTTTGAAGAGGCGGCAGGTTATCTGACGAAGTGCTTTGAAGAATTTTACAGGGTGCATCCGGACCGCAGACTGACTATGATCTGTATTACAAATAAAAATTATCTGATCCCTGGAATTACGGAGGCATTCAGAAAAGACTTGTCCGAAGAAGCAAAGGAGTGGTTCGATCAGAATGTAGTGATCCGGGACTCTATTATCCGCAGGAGTACAGATGCCAAGAGTAATTATGATGTCCATATTGATACGGTTGCAGTAAATTCACTTTTGATCCAGCAGCCGGTCAATAATGATTTCAGTGATGTGGAATGGATGGAACTTACGGACAAGATTGAGATGCTCAAAGACATTAAAGTCACCGCAGTCAATGGTCCCCATGCAACACTGGCCTATATGGGATATTTAAAGGGGTACAGTACGATTCCGGAATCTGAGGCTGATCCTGAGATCGCGGAAGTTGTGGAAGGAGTAGTAGAGGAGATTACGGCAGCCGTCATGAAGGAATATCCGATTACACCGGAGGAGCTGCACAACCTCGTTTATTTTGCACCGGCCAAGGGCGTGCTTCCGGATTCTATCTACCGGGTAGGATACGATCCGATCCGTAAATTATCAAAAGGAGACCGTCTGACAGGAGCCGCCGAGCTGTGCCTGAAACACGGCGTCAGTTTTGATTCGATCGCCAAAGCCATGGCGGCCGGATTCCAATATGCGGAGCCCAGGGACGCAAACGCACAGAAACTTCAGCAGGAGATTAAAAACATTGGAATTGAACAGGCCGTATCTGAATATACTGGTCTGGACGCAGACAGCCCGATTGCAAAACGTGTCATCGAATATTATCATCAGTCTGCAAGATAGAAGGCGGAGGAGCATATGGACGGATATAAAAAGATCAGACAGAATCTCGTACATCAGGGAAAAGTAGTGGGGTTTTATGAAGATGTCATTACACTGCCCAATGGCAATACTGTCACCTGGGACCTGGTAAAGCATCCGGGAGCCGCAGCAATTATTCCGGTCACGGAGGAAGGGAATATCCTGCTGGTCCGTCAATATAGAAATGCCCTGGACGCAATGACTTATGAGATACCGGCCGGAGGTATTGAGCGGGGGGAGAGCGGATACGACTGTGTAAAAAGGGAGATCGAGGAAGAGACAGGGTGCAGGGCAGAAAAGATTGAACCTCTGATCACGATTGTAACCGCCATTGGCTTCTGCGATGAAAAAATTCCAATCTTTGTAGGGACAGGACTTCATAAGACAGAGCAGAATCTGGACGAAGACGAGTTTATCGATGTATATGAATTTTCGCCTGAGAAAGTGAAGGACATGATCTTAAAAGGAGAGATTGTGGATGCCAAGACGATTTCCGGAATCATGACATATTTGAGTACGCTGTGAGGATGAAATACCGGGTGTCATAAAGAAAAAAGGTAGCACATATAATTTTATGTGCTACCTTTTTATATCCGCGGAGCAAATGATATCTGGGAGGGAATTTAGATGGAGCGGAAAAAATTTTTCATCGGTGTGTTCGTGCTGACCGGCCTTGTGCTGGGAAGCCTTTTTACAAATGCAGTGTATAAGGATTATCTGGAGTATGGGGGACAGATGGATTCCCTTGTCCTCAGCGGGAAAGGACTTTACATATCAGGCAGCAGCCTTCTGCCCTATATTTTATTTAAGAGGGGAAAGCAGTACGGCATTTTATTTCTGATCGGTTTTATTTTGAAGCCGGTGGTGCTTTTATACGGCGGACTTTTCTGTCTTTCTTTTTTTCTGGGTTCGATCCTGTCTCTGCAGGTAATGAATTTAGGGATCGCAGGTCTGCTGATTGTGATACTGAGCCTGTTTCCGCACTATATCTGTTACGGCGGTTCCATGTATCTTCTGTATCAGCGAAATGTAAGAGATGAAAAAAAAGAAGAAATAACCTTTGATACAGGTCATTCCTTCTTAAAAAAGTTTTCCATTCATCTGGAACTGATATTGCTGGTGCTGGGATGCTTTTTAGAGAGCTATGTCAATCCCGGAATCTTAAACATGTTCAGCCATCTTATAAAGTAATTCCTCTGTCTTTTCCCATCCAAGGCAGGGGTCTGTGATGGATTGGCCGTACACGCCGTTTCCGATCGGCTGGCTGCCGTCTTCGATATAGCTTTCGATCATGATGCCTTTGACGAGAGAATTGATCTCGGGGAGAAAGCTTCGGCTGTGGAGGACTTCCTGGACAATCCTTGGCTGCTGATCCCACTGTTTTCCTGAGTTGGAGTGGTTGGCATCCACAATGACGGCCGGGTTCGCAAGGCCGAATTTTTCATACATGTAAGCAACTCTTGCCAGATCTTCATAGTGGTAATTCGGTACATTGTTGCCGTGTTTGTTGACGGAGCCGCGGAGAATCGCATGGGTCAGAGGATTTCCGTCTGTATTTACTTCATAGCCGTTGGCGATGAAATTGTGGGAACTTTGTCCGGCGACGATAGAATTCATCATCACGGTGAGATCGCCTCCGGTTGGGTTTTTCATTCCTGCGGGAATGTCGAAACCGCTGACGGTCAGACGGTGCTGCTGATTTTCCACGGAACGGGCGCCTACGGCTACATAGGACAAAATGTCTTCCATGTAGGGCCAGTTTCCGGGATAAAGCATCTCATCAGCAGCAGGCATATGGAATGCTTCCAGAGCGTCGATGTGGAGTTTTCTCACGGAACGGAGACCTGCGGCCATATCCGGAGCTTTCTCAGGGTCCGGCTGGTGGACCATTCCCTTGTATCCGGCGCCGTTTGTTCTCGGTTTATTTGTATAGATCCTTGGGATCATCAGGAGCTTGTCGGAAACCTTTTCCTGAACGCCGGCCAGGCGTCCCAGATAGTCCATCACCGCTGTTTCGTTGTCGGCAGAGCAGGGACCAATGATTACGATGAATTTTTCCGATTCCCCGGTGAAGACCTTTTTGATTTCTTCATCTCTTGCCTTTTTTATCTGCCGTGCCTCTCCGCTCAAAGGAAATTCCTGCTGGAGTTCCTCAGGAGACGGCATTTTATTGATTCTATGCATACCCATAATCTTATCTCTCCTTTATTTCTCAATCTGTATGTAGACGGCTCATAAAGCCGATTGTTATAAGTTTACCAAATGTTCACAGTGCTGTAAAGAAGGAAAGGCAAAACGGTGTGTACCCGAAAAAATCCTGAAGATGCCTTTACAAACGGGAAAAATTTGTCTATAATAAACATAGTATAAAATTGCATATCGAAGTAGAGAATAATGATTCTCCAACTTCAGGGCAGAGTGAGACGTTTTAAAGCGTCAATTCTCGACTGGCGGTGATCCTTTTTTATAGAGCAGAAGGCAAGTCCGCGAACCGAAAGGCCGATTGAGTGTGAATCTCAAACCAACAGTATAGTCTGGATGAAAGAAGTAACCATGGACGGTATTTTTGTATCGTTCAGCACAGCCCTGTCTTTGGTGACAAGGGCATTTTTTATTTTGCAGGGTTGGATCAGACATCCCCCTCAGAATAAAAGAATTGTTAAATGGAGGAGAAAGAAAATGATGAATGAAACAGCAGCAGTGAGTAAAGTAAATGTAAGAAAGATCACGGTGACTGCCATGCTTGGAGCGCTGGCCGCAATTCTGATGTTTTTTGAATTCAGCGTGCCGTTTATCATGCCGGGATTCATTAAGATGGACTTTTCAGAACTTCCCGCTCTGATCGCCGCATTTTCCATGGGGCCGGTATCAGGCATCGCAGTGTGCTTCATTAAAAATATTGTAAATCTTCTGCACACTACGTCCGGCGGAGTAGGGGAGATTTCCAACTTCATTCTTGGAGTCTGCTTTGTACTTCCGGCAGGTCTGATCTACAAGAGAAACAAATCACAGAAAGGAGCACTGATCGGTGCCCTGACAGGTGCTGTCATAATGGCAGTGGTGAGTGTGTTTTCCAACTATTTTGTCGTCTATCCGGTCTATGAAAACTTCATGCCGATGGAAGCAATTATCGGAGCTTACCAGGCGATCAACCACAATGTCAGAAACTTATGGGATGCATTGATCTGGTTTAACATGCCGTTTACCTTCGTAAAAGGAATGTTCAGCGTTGTAATTACATTTTTGGTATATAAGAGGATATCTCCGATCTTAAAAGGAAAACATTAAGATTTAAGACAATTATTACAGAATATAATAAAACGTCAATCCGAACTTAAGGATTGACGTTTTTTAATGAATGTTTAATTTAATTTTTGTTTTGCATTATCTAAAAATGAATCTGCGGCCACGATATAGCGCTCGTGTGTGCCGATGCCGATCCGGCCTTTATTGTCCATAATTTCCGCCTGAAACTCTAATTTCTTCCGGTTGATCTCTGTCAGGTGACACTGGCAGGTGACTTGGCACCCTACGGGAGTGGCAGACACATGGGAAATGTTTAAATTGGTGCCGACTGTGGTCATGCCCTCATCCAGCTTTCCCTCTAATAATTTTACGGCAGCTCTTTCTACCAGGAGTGTCATGGCAGGTGTGGCATACACAGGAAGGCTTCCGCTCCCCCAGTGGGCGGCAGTCAGTTCGTCAGTAACCTCTTCTGACAGGGTGATCTTGTCTCCAATTTCAATCTTCATAAGTTGTCCTCTCTTGATTTATTCCGTATCGTTTTAGGATAGGTAACATTTCATACACTTAGTATAGCAAAATAAGATAAAAATGCTATAGTTTTTTAAGAATTTATTGTAATCTGTGTATGTCTGAAGACGGTTCACACAGTGTGAGGCTGTAAAAGTCCAGAAAAGGCTATGGTGTAAAGCCGGTAAATACGTTAAAATAGTTTTTGACGGATATAATATTAAAATTAAGGTGAGGAGGAATCTTATTGAAATTATACATGATGAGGCATGGAGAAACTTCATGGAATAAAATACGCAGAATTCAGGGACAGTCGGACATTGATTTGAATGAGGCAGGCAGAGAGGCGGCCAGGCTCACGAGTGAGGCTCTGAAAGATTTCAGATTCGACGCAGCCTATACGAGTCCGCTCAGCAGGGCCAGGGAGACAGGAGAGATCGTACTTGCGGGAAGAGATATCCCGCTCATCGAGGACGAACGCCTGAAAGAGGCCAATTTTGGACCGTATGAAGGGGCCGATCTGAATGAATTATACGAAAAAAAAGAACCCATTCTGGACTTTTTTGACCGTCCGCATAAGATGACGCTGATCGAGGGTGCGGAAACCCCGGCACAGGTCGTAGAGCGGTCGAAAATATTTCTGGAGGAATTTATTCTCCCGATGGAAAAAGAAGCAGAGAGTGTGATCTTATTTACACATGGGGCGTTTATTCACGGAATGCTGACAAACATGTATAAGAGAGATGTGAGAGATTTTTGGAAGGGGCCCAAGCTGAAGAATTGTTCCATTAGTACGGCAGAAGTAAAAGACGGCCGTTTCTGTGTGCTCAGTGAGGCAGAGGTCCTGTATTAAAATTCAGAAAGAGAAAGAAGCTAAAGGAGACATACGATGACGAAATATGAGTTTTTAAAGGAACTCCGGGAAGCGCTGGAGGGACAGGTGCCGATGAGTGAAATTGAGGATTCCATTTCCTATTACAGAGATTACTTCAGCCGCCAGGAGGCAGATGGAAGAAGCGAGCAGGAGATCTTGGAAGAACTCGGCAGCCCAAGGCTGATTGCAAAATCCATTATCGAGACAAAGGGCGGGGAGCAGATCTATTATGAAGATACCTATGAAGAGCAGGTGAATGAAGAGGAAGGTTCTCCGAAAGTTTTTGTGTTTGATTCTTTTCTGACGAAGATTGGATGTCTGGCAGCAGTGATCATTGTCATCATACTGATTGGAAGTATGTTCGCCGTAGCGCTGCGGTTTATCGGACCGATCATTATGATCCTCCTTCTTATTTATCTGATCAAAAATGTTTTCGGAAAGAGGTAAGGGCAGAAAATGAATATCATTCAGGAAGTAAACCAGGCCAGAGAGCAGATCGTAAAGTACAGGCAGGATCTTCACCGATGTCCGGAGACGGCTTTTGAAGAATATGAGACTACAGCCTATATCAAGCGGCAGCTGGATGCCATGGGGATATCCTATAAGCCGCTGTATCCCACCGGCATTGTGGCGGAGATCGGGAAGGGCAGGGAAGCTGCTGCACTAAGGGCCGATATTGATGCATTAAAAGTAGAAGAGGAGACAGGATGTTCTTTTGGGTCAGAACATCAGGGATATATGCATGCCTGCGGACATGACGGGCATGCAGCCATTCTTTTGGGCACAGCCGGTATTCTGAAAAAGCATGAAAAGGAATTATCAAAAAAAGTATTTCTTGTTTTCCAGCCAGCGGAGGAGACTGCCCAGGGAGCAAAACTGGTTCTGGAGTCAGGGCTTTTAGAAGACGTAAAAGAAATATTCGGACTCCATATTTTTTCCGGAATCGAAGCCGGGAAGATTTCTCTGGAGGCGGGGCCGAGAATGGCTGCCACGGACTGGTTTTCTATAGACATCAGAGGAAAATCCGGTCATGCCGGAAAACCGCATCTTTGTACAGATGCATCGGTAATCGCTGCGGCCACAGTCATGAACCTTCAGACGATCGTGAGCAGAAATACCGATCCTCTGGACTCGGCTGTAGTTACCGTGGGAAAGATGATCTCAGGTACAGCCAGGAATGTCATATCCGGCTCTGCCAGAATCGAGGGAACAGTCCGGACATTTTCGGAAGAGACTGAAAAAATGGTGAAGGAACGGGTCATCGAAATCGCCGTGGGAACAGCCGGTCAGCTGGGAGGAGAAGCGGCCGTAGATTATCCGCCGTCCAGCCATCCGCCTCTGGTCAACGGGAAACCGACGGTGGAGAGAGCCATGCGGGGAGCAGGAAAGATTTTTTCCGAGAAAGATTTTGTGCATGTGCCTCCGATGATGCTCGGAGAAGATTATTCCAACTATTTAAAGACGATTCCGGGAGCGTTTGCATTTGTGGGCGGGGGTAAAGATCAGTTTCCCAATCACCACAGCAGATTTGATATGGATGAAAAGGCACTGGAAAGCGGAGTGAAACTGATGCTTGCTTATGTCATGGAAGAGTAGGCGGTTTGCAGGGATGAGCGGTACAAAAAACGGCAGAATGTACAGTATTTCGTGCTAGACCGCAATTCACAAGTATGCTATAATCATAGCCAAAGAAAAAATAGGCCTCATTTACGGCCTTGCAGATTATAAACCAGGGAAAAGGCGGGTAATTATGAATTTAGTTTATCGTAGTACAAGAAACAGGGAAGAGACAGCATCTGCTTCTGAAGCGATCCTTAAGGGACTGACGAATGACGGAGGACTTTTTGTGCCGGATTCTATTCCAAAGCTTCAGGTTTCGGTAGAAGATTTGAAAGAAATGACTTATCAGGACATTGCGTATGCGGTTATGAAGGAATTTCTCACAGATTTTACAGAGGAAGAGTTAAAAACCTGTATTGCCAATGCTTATGATAGTAAGTTTGACACAGAGGAGATCGCCCCGATCGTAAAAGCAGGGGACGTATACTATCTTGAGCTGTTCCACGGCTCCACCATCGCATTCAAGGATATGGCTCTCTCCATTCTCCCGCATCTTTTAGTTACTTCCGCAAAGAAGAATCATGTGGAAAATGAAATTGTGATCCTGACAGCCACTTCCGGAGATACGGGCAAAGCTGCTCTGGCCGGTTTTGCAGACGTGCCGGGAACGAAAATCATTGTCTTTTACCCGAAATCCGGGGTCAGCCCGATTCAGGAAAAGCAAATGCTGACTCAGAAGGGTGAAAACACTTACGTTATCGGCATCAAAGGTAATTTTGACGATGCCCAGACCGGAGTGAAAAAGATGTTCTCCAACAGGGAACTGGCCGCAGTGATGGATGGGAACGGATATCAGTTTTCATCTGCAAACTCAATCAACATCGGACGTCTGGTTCCTCAGATCGTATATTACGTAAAAGCCTACGCGGATCTGGTGAAAAAGGGTGCAGTAAAGGCAGGAGATCCGATGAATGTCGTAGTGCCTACCGGAAACTTTGGAAATATTCTGGCAGCGTTTTATGCAAAACAGATGGGAATTCCGATCGGAAAGTTTGTCTGTGCGTCCAATGAAAATAAAGTTTTGTTTGATTTCTTCCAGACCGGAGAATATGACAGAAAGCGTGAGTTTGTTGTGACATCATCTCCTTCTATGGACATTTTGATTTCCAGCAATCTGGAGCGTTTGATTTACAGAATTACAGGAAATGATGCCGAACAGTGTGCGAAGTTTATGAATGCCCTGACAGAAGACGGTGCATATGAGATCACACAGGAGATGAGAGACCAGCTCACAGAGTTCTTCGGGGCCTATGCCACAGAAGAAGAGACTATGGAGAAGATCAGACAGGTCTATGAGTCAGAACATTATGTACTGGATACCCATACGGCAGTGGCATCCGTGGCATATGACAAATATGTGAAAGACAGCGGTGATAAGACACCGGCAGTCATAGCCTCCACCGCAAGCCCGTATAAGTTTACCAGAAGCGTAATGAATGCCATCGATCCAAAATATGATGTAAAGTCTGATTTTGAACTAGTGGATGAGTTACATAGAATTTCCGGTGTGGCTGTTCCGAATGCCATCGAGGAGATCAGGACGGCTCCGATCCTCCACGACACAGTCTGTGAGACGGCGGCTATGGAAGAAGAAGTGAAAAAAATCCTGAATATTTAAGATAAAGATGATTAAAATACGGCAGAGTTAAATTCTCTGCCGTATTTTTTGTCACAAAAAAGTATTTTTGTAGTCTAATACAGCAGGAGGTAAAATTTATGGATAAGATAACAAATCAACAACTTGAACTGCTTATCGGCAGAGCCGTAGACGGAGACAAAAAATCTCTGGAAACAGTGATCATGAGCGTACAGGACCTGATCTTCAATCTTTCTCTCAGGATGCTTGGGACTTTCGCGGATGCAGAGGATGCGTCACAGGACATCATAGTGAAAGTCATCACCCACTTGTCATCGTTCAGAAAAGAGAGTGCTTTTTCTACATGGGTCTACAGGATAGCGGTAAATCATTTGAAAGATTACAAAAAACATATGTTTGCCAACAGTCCTCTGAGCCTGGAGTTTTACGGGGATGATATTGAAAATGCTCAGATCCGCGATATTCCTGATCTGACACAGAATGTGGAGAAATCTATTTTAGAAGAGGAACTGAAAATGTCATGTACCAATGTGCTGCTGCAGTGTCTGGACAGCGAGAGCAGATGTATTTTTATTCTGGGGACAATGTTTAAACTGGACAGCCGTATCGCAGGTGATATCCTTGGCCTGACACCGGAAGCATACCGAAAGAGACTTTCCAGGATACGCAGCAAAGTGGCAGATTTCCTCGATCACTACTGCGGCGAATTTGGACGGGGGACATGCAGGTGCAGAGACAGGCTCAACTATGCCATAAAGAATCACCGTCTGGACCCGGGCAGGCTTCAATATACGGCGGCAAATGAAATTTCAGAGCAGACAATGTTTCATGTAAAGGATGCTATGGAAGATATTGACGACTTGTCAATGAAGTTTTCTTTCTGCAAATCCTATGGATCACCGGAGAAAATGAAACAGTTTATCAGGGAGTTTCTGGATTCTGCTTCGTTTTCTGTCGTGAAAGAATCGTGAGGAGGTATTAGATATGAATATGGAACTGATTTTAAATTATTTATCGGAACTCAGCCGGAATAATAACCGGGAGTGGTACCATGAGCATAAAGAAGAGTACCGAGAGGCCAATGCTGAATTTGAGTCGCTTATTCAGGAGCTGATTTTGAGAATCGGGGAAAATGACAGCAGCATCCTTGGGAATATTCCTAAAAAACTCACATTCAAACTGGTCAGGGACACTAGGTTCAGCCGTGATAAGTCTCCGTATAATCCCTGTTTCCGCGCTCACATTTCATCAAGAGGCAAACTGCCGGTTCCCGTCGGATATTATATTATGATCCGGCCGGGGGATCAGTCTTTTTTAGGCGGAGGTTTATTTGCGGATATGTTTAAAGACGCTACAAGGATGGTGAGGGATTATCTCTCAAAACATCCTGAGGAGTGGGAACAAATCATCGGGTCTGATGAGTTTCAGAGCTGTTTTGCTGTAAAGGGCACGGCGCTGAAAAATGTGCCTGCAGGCTATGATAAGGATCATCCGCAGGCCGAATATCTGAAGAATAAAAGCTGGTATCTGGAATATTTCATAAAAGACGAGGAACTCCTGAATGAGGAACAATTTTTGGACAGAGCAGTGGACGTTTTTCGTAAGATGAAACCGTTTAATGATTATCTGAACAAAGCTTTGGAAGGCTTTGAAATGCCCCAGAGATAAAATTACAATGGGTGGACACGCTTCGCGTGTTAAGGTATAATTTAAGAAAAAGTATGTGAGGAGACGGTGAATTATGCCAAAGGATTTATTTGATAAGATCGAGCAGACCATAACGACTACTGGGAAAGCAGCGGCGAAAAAAGCAAGGGAAGTAGCGGATACGGCAAAGATTAAAAATGACATCCGAGTTGCAAAGCGTGAATTAAATGATTTGTATGAGCAGGTTGGACGGCAGTATTTTGAGTCTCATATGGATTATCCGGAAGCGGAATATATTGATCTGTTTAATCTGATCGAAAAGATCCGGGGAGATATCAAAGTCATGGAAGCAGACCTTGAGATGGTCAGAGAAGAAGAATCGTAAGAGTGTGATTAGTAAAATATAAAAGCCGGCAGGATTAAACTTCCTGCCGGCTTTTTAGTATAGTGTGATCAGAGATTTGTTTTTCTTTCCATGAGATATCTTGTCAGGAAGAAGCAGACGAAAATCTCTATGATGCTGCCGATGATCATCATAGGCATCAGATAGTAGCAGAATTCCTCAAGTCCGGTAAAATTCATGAAGTTCGGGAAGATGGACGAGAAGATGTTGGTCACAAGTGAAAGCGCCGCAGTTGCAAGGAAATAAGTTCCTATGGATGCTCCCAGACGATGATTCGGCAAAAGACCTCCGATAGTAATACAAAGGTAAATAAACAATGGTGATGATATGGCATTCAATATCAATGCAGACAAAGTCTCGGTGATAAATAAAAATCTGATTCCCGGGTCAATCTTGTTAAATTCCTGGAATGAAAGGGACAGCACCTGACAGAAATCAGTCCAGTATGGCGTACCTGCCAGGAAAATAAAAATAGAGAACATGAAGGCGACGGAGGAGATTACAACCCAGAAGATACTGATCAGAAGTTTGCTCAGGATCTGGAGGTTGACGGAAACAGGAAGCGTAAAGCTTAAGTATCCCTCATCGGTATAAAAGTTCTTATAAAACCGGTAAAAAGATATAATAAAGCACATGAGGAACAGAGCGATCACGGCCACCACATAAATGGTTACAATAAAAATGCTGAAAGTCATGCGCAGCGGATCATTGCCGAACCCGATCATCATCATAAACAGTTTAAATAACAGTGTGATCCCGCCGAATGTTGCGAGCAGAGGCACAAAATACCGGGCGGTGGCTTTCAATTCATATTTCAGTAGTTTTCCTAGCATTTGAATACCTCCCTGAATAACTGGTCCACAGATTTTTGTTTCTCTTCCCGGATCTGGTCGACGGTTGCAGACAGAGTGATCTTTCCGTTCTGCAAAAACAGGACGTCGTCCAGGACGGTTTCGATGTCACTGATCAGATGGGTGGAAATGATCAGGCTGGCATCCGGATTGTAGTTTGAAATAATCGTTTTCAAAATATAATCACGGGCAGCAGGATCTACACCGGCAATCGGCTCATCCAGAAGATATAATTTTGCATTCCGGCTCATGACTAAGATGAGCTGTACTTTTTCTTTTGTTCCCTTAGACAATGTTTTCAGGCGCTTATTTTCGTCAATACCAAGATCCTTCAGCATATAGAGCGCCTTTTCTTTGTTGAAGTCTTTATAAAAATCATCAAAGTAGGTAAATACTTCATGGATTTTCATCCACTCCGGAAGATACATCCGGTCCGGGAGATAGGAAATGTGTTCCCGGGAATGGATGCCCAGGGGCTGACTGTCAAACAGGATCTCTCCTTCGGTTGCTGTCAGCAGGCCGTTGATCAGCTTGATCAGTGTGCTCTTGCCGCTTCCGTTGGGGCCTAAAAGACCAATAATACGTCCGGAGGGAATTTTTAAGTTGAGTCTGTCTAAGGCTAAAAAACCTGAGTAGACCTTAGAAAGATTATTACATTCAAGAATATAATTCATATACATACCTCTCATTGCTATCTTATTAGTTTGATAATGTCTTCTTTTTTCAGACCATATCGTTCCATCTTCTTCAGGAACTCCGCAATTTCCTTTTCGGCAATCGAAGCCTGCAGTGACTGGATCAGCTGCTCATCTTCGGTGACAAAGCGTCCGCTGGTCCTCTGGGAATAGAGCAGGCCGCTGCGCTCCAGTTCGGACAGTGCTTTCTGCATTGTATTCGGATTCACAGAAGCACAGGCCGCCAGATCCCGGACGGAAGGCAGCTTTCCTCCGAGAGGATAGACACCGGAAAGGATGTCGCCTTGAATATGTTCCATCAGCTGAAGATAAATCGGCCGGTCATCAGATAATTCCCATGCCATAATAAACCTCGCTTTCTTGTATTAAGTATCTAGTACAATGGTATAATAAACCGGAAAAAAAGTCAATTAGGTTTTAAAAATAAATTGACTGGTGCTGGAAAAATATGTATAATGAGATTAATAAATGGAAATAAAAGGAGGATTTACATTATGTTTCAAATTGTAGATATGACAGATATGGGCAATGGCCGGGATTCCAATCAAGATTCTTATCTCTTGAAAGAAGAGGAGATCTGCGGACAGCAGATACTGATGGCGGCTATGTGCGACGGTATGGGAGGACTCAGCAGAGGAGAGATCGCAAGCGGTTATATTGTAGGTTCGCTGGACCGATGGTTTACCCACACACTCCCGGTCCTCCTCAAACAAAAGATGAAGATTATGAGGATTCAAAAGGAACTGGTGGCTGCCATCAAGAAGATCAATCACCGGCTGATCCTTTTGAGCCAAGAATACGGGGACACGATGGGGAGTACTCTGACGCTTCTTTTTGCGGCAGACCGCCGTTTTTTTGTTCTGAACATCGGTGACTCCAGAGCCTACTGGTTTGACCGGGAACAGAAGTATGTCACCAGGGATCATACCCTGGTCCAGGAAGAAGTCAGCCGCGGACTGCTGACCATAGAGGAAGCGAGGACAGATGCCAGAAAACATATTCTGATGCAGTGTATTGGCGTTACAAAGGAGATCACCATTGACTGTTACAACGGGAAAATTAAGCCGGGGATGGAATTTCTGCTCTGTACAGACGGGTTCTACGGCATGCTTAGGGAGGAGGAGATTTACGAAGTGGAAGCATCCAAAGATGAGATGAAACGATGGGTGAGAGAGTGCTTTGACAAAGTAAAAGAAAGAGGGGAACTGGACAACTTATCATGCATTGTCGTAAAAGTTTCCTGACATGGACAGAGATTGTGCAGGAAACTGTATACTTTTAAAGCAGTTGGGGAGGGGAGGACAGGGAGAGATCTATTTAGCCTGGGATGAAGAGAAATCAAGCTACACAGCGGTTAAAAGGTTTGAAAGCCGGCTCTTGGAAGGGATCAGGGAAGCGCGTATACTGGAGTCATTATGTCATCCGGGGATACCGAAGTATCTTGGACGGAGATTGGAAGACGGACACTTAGATCTTTTTATGGAATATATTCCGGGCATCTCAGTAAAAGAGTATATCAGGCTTCATGAGAAGATCCCCGAACGCCGGACAGCTGTATGGGGCATACAGCTGCTGGATATTTTAGACTATCTTCATAGGAGATCTCCGCCGGTGATCCACTGCGATATTAAACCATCCAATCTGATAATCACGAGGAGAGGCAGGCTCTTTCTGATCGACTATGGCACGGCAGTTCTGGGGAAGGACGGGAATCAAAAGCTGGGGACCTGCGGATATGCTGCACCGGAGCAGATGGACGGACTCGGATATGCAGATGAACAGAGTGATATTTACAGTTTTGGCATGACCCTATATCACATGGTTACAGGGCATCACCCTGGTAAAAAACCATGGGAAGATGATAAAAACTATGGGTTTTCCAGGGGATTTGCGAGAGTATTGAAAAAGTGTATACGAACGGACAAGGAAGACCGTTATCAGACAGTATCAGAAGTGAGACGCGGGCTTAAGAGAGTTTTAAGAAAGCGGGCCGCTGTCTGGGCTGGGGCAGCAGTTTCTTTGATTCTTGCGGCAGGCGTTTGCTGGAAGTCCGGATACAAAAAAGAGCAGCCTGCATATGCTGTGCTGCTAGCTAAAGCCGAAGAAGAACGGTCAAAGGCGGGGAGCAGATTTTCGATGAAAGCAGTTCGATATTATGAGCTGGCGGTGGATCGGGAACCGGATCAGGCAGCCGCATATGAGCGGCTGCTGAGATACTATCAGTCTGCAGGGAGAGAAAAAGAAGGCCTTACAGTTCTGGCAGAGTATGTGGAGTCTAAAGATTTTGACGCTGTGGGGAAGGACAAACTTTTATTCAGAATGGGTCTTTTATATCTCCAGGGAAAAGAGGGAAAGGGAGGATTCCCGCCGGACCCGGTTTTGGCATACCGGTATCTGGCGATGCAGGAGCATCCCACAGACACCCAAAAAGATTATACAGAACTTGCGGGGATTTTATCAGGAAAGAGCTGTCAGGGAGACAGGCTGTGGAGAATTCTGGACCGGTGCGGGCAAAAAACAGAAGATTTTCAGCAGGCTTACCTTTTATTTCAGATTTGCCGGCAAAAGGAGCAGGAATTAAAGAAGTACGGAGATGCTGAGAAAAAGCAGGAGGAACTGGCGGATCTCATGGAAAAACTGTCTGAGAACAATGATGAAAAGAGGACTGCACTGTACGAAAAAGCGGCATTTTATGAGCGTATGATAGACAGCCGCGGTCTTGAGCCATGGATAGAGGCCGCGGATCGGTACACAGATATGCTGGACCGGGAGAAGGAAAAGGCAGAGCTGCAGCTGAAAAAGGCCGGACTGCTCGCCGTATATGGCAGAAAAAAGAGTGCGGAGGAAGTGCACCGGGCAGTGATCAGACAGTATTCAGGATGGCCTGAGGGATATATAGCATATGGTTTTTATCTTGCAAAAGCAGGAAAGAGGGATATGGCACAGGATATGTACCGCAGGGCAAAGGGGCTCGGTGCAGGAGAGGGTACGGAACTTCAGAAACTAGGGGCTGTTTTGGGGGAGGGAAATGATTAGATGCTGAATCGAAAAAAGATAGCAGGACTGTTTATGATCGTGTTTGCTGCGGCGGGATACACGGTTTTTGGCGAAGAAAAAGAGGAATCTTTTTTGAGGGCGGAGTTCGTGGATGGAGAGCAGGAAACTTATACAGCAAAGGAGCGGGAACTAAAAATTACTCTGCTGAAGGAAGGAGCAGACAGGGACAAAGTAATCTGCCGCGCCGAAGGGAACGATGGTAAAGAAAAGTGGGATGCAGGAAATATAACTTGGCTGTCAGAAAAAGAGGGCAGGGTTATCTTTCGGAGGGAGGGCTGGTACAGAGTCAGTGTGGAATATGATGGTGAATCCAGTATGCTTCAGGAATTTTGTCTGGAAACAACAAAACCGGAGGAGCCGGAGGCGGATACGGGTTCCTATATGCAGGGCAAATGGACAAACCGCCCTGTGCATATAAATTTGTCTCAGGGAAGCTCTTTTTCAGGACGATCCGGCTTTGAATACCTGGAATCAGAACAGGGAGAGTGGAAAGCAGCTGAGGGAGACAGTATTACAGTTAAGACAAACGGGATGCACAGATACAAAGTGCGCGCGGTTTCCAAGGCAGGGAACCGGAGTGCCGCTGCCAATGTCTTTGTGAAGTTCTGGGATAAACAGCCCGGGAAACCAAAGGTAAACTGCCCCGGCTCCGCGGATGGAGAGTGGCACAAAAAAGAGGTGAGGATCTGTGCAGAGAAAAGGAAGAAAAAGGGTCCCAGACTAAGAACCTTTATCACAGCAAAGGATTTGGATACGGGGAGGGAAAAAACTATTGAAGAAAACAGTCTTTTGCTTTCTGAAGAAGGGAAATACCAGATCCGAGTGGTTCAGAAGGATGAGGCAGGAAATATCTCAAAGCAAGAATGGAAAAAGAATATTTATATAGACGGCAGTAAGCCCCGGATCAGCCTGGAAGGAAAAACGGTGAATCGATATGAGAAGGATGGCTGCAAACTCAAGGTGACCATAAAAGATTCCTATCTGGATGCAGAGAGCATACGGTGGCAGACTACGGGGAAAGTTGTGAATCAAACAGTAAAAGAAGGAGTGCTGAAAGCAGATATATATTTTGAAAAAGAAGGGGAGCAAAAGCTGTCAGTCTCATGCCGGGATCATGCCGGAAATTCCGCAGAGGCTTCTGTTGGGCATTTTTTCATAGATAAAACGAAACCAAAACTTAAAGTCACAGGGATCAGTTCTCTCGGAATCTATAACTCTGCGCCGGAGGCCAAAGTGATCTGTACGGATGATACTCCCACGGAAGTTTCCCTGTATTTAAACGGAAAATTATTAAAGAGAGAGAATGTAAAGCCGGGAGATAACAAGAAATCAGCATACCCGGTGCTGTCAGAAGACGGATACTATTGTGCTGAAATCCGGGCCAGAGACAGTGCCGGAAATAAGGCATCAGAAAAAGTTTTCTTTACGGTCAGCTGCAAGGGGACACAGATTGCACCGGCCGGAAATACCGTGTATAAAAGCGGTTCAAAGAAGGATCAGGGATCATTTGGATTCCGGATGAAAAATGTAGTGCCTTCTTATGTGACAGAATTTATTGTGAATGGCCGGACCGTACCTTATGAGAGAGAGGGAGATTATATCTATGTGAGTAATAAATATTTAAAGAATGGTTCAAACAAGGTGAAAGTGAAGACAAAGGATATGACCGGCCATGTCAGTACACTGGAGAAGCCGCTGGATTTTTACTATGATGCGGAACCTCCCGTGATCCTCATATCCGGGGTCAGAAACGGAAATACTTATCGGGAGAAAAAACTGATCCAGGTAAAAGTTCAGGATGACCTGGACCGGATAACCGGTTTATGGATGGACGGCAGGAAGATAAGGTTTTCAGACGGACAAACGGTGATCCGGTGCGGCACTGACGGAAAACACAGGCTAAAGGCTGAGGCTGTGGGAAAGTCGGGGCTTAAGTCCGACCGAACAGTGGAGTTTCAGATCAGTACGAAACAGAGAGGACAATCAAAACGTCCATTTGGGTTTGTGATTTCCGGGATCTATTACTTCACTGCGGTTTATCTCATATTTTTCTTTTTCCGAAGCCGAAAATCATAAGAAACAAGTTAAAATCTTCTTTATTCTGTGTTATAATGAGGCTTAATGCAGAGGTTTCGTGAAAGGAGATTTAAAAATGGCAGAAGAAATGAAAGAAACAATGGAACAGTATGAGAATGAATTGGAAGCATCCTTCCGTAAGATGGATGAGGGAGATATAGTTGAGGGTGATGTCCTGAGCGTCAGCGACGAAGAGGCAGTCATCGATTTAAAATATTATGCTCAGGGTATCCTGAAAGCTTCTGAATACAGTGATGATCCAAATGTTACTTTGACAGAAGCTCTTAATGAGGGAGACCGGGTAAAGGCCAAGGTTATTTCTGTAGATGACGGTGAGGGGAATATTGTGCTGTCTAAAAGGGAAGCCAATCAGGTTCTGGCCTGGGACCGCCTCCAGAAGCTTATGGAAGAGGAGACGGTTCTCAGTCTCACTGTTGGCGGAGTTGTCAACGGAGGAGTGATTGTATATGTAGAAGGAATCCGTGGGTTTATCCCGGCTTCCCAGCTTTCCTTAAATTATGTGGAAGACCTGAACACATGGCTCAAAAAAGAAGTGGAGGCCAAGATCATTACCGTAGATGAGAGCAGGAATAAACTTGTACTCTCAGCCAAAGAAGTGGAAAAGGCAAAAGCTCAGGAAGAGCTGAACCACAAGATGGCGATGATGCGTCCCGGCATGGTGCTGGAAGGCACTGTCGAAAATATCATGCCGTATGGTGCGTTTGTGGAACTTGGCGATGGACTCAGCGGTTTGATCCATATATCACAGTTCAGCGAAAAAAGAATAAAAAGCCCGAAAGAAATGGTAGAAGAAGGACAGAAGGTCAAAGTAAAAGTTTTAAAAATTGCCGACAACAAGATCAGTCTCAGCATGAAGGCACTGGAGGAATCCAGAGAAGCTGAAAAAGTCGAGACCGGGATCGAATATAAAGAAGAGGAAAAGGCACAGACCAGCCTTGGAGACTTACTGGCAAATCTTAAGTTATAATCAGAGAGGAATCAAAAGATGGCAGGTTCAAGCATTGGCACATTATTCAGAATTACAACGTGGGGGGAGACCCATGGAGAGGGGCTTGGAGTCGTCGTAGATGGATGCCCGGCCGGACTTCCTATTTCAAAAGAGGATATTCAGCAGTATTTAAACCGCAGAAAACCGGGACAGTCAAAATATACGACACCCCGGAAAGAGGATGATCAGGCAGAGATCCTGTCCGGAGTTTTTGAAGGAAAAACAACCGGAACTCCCATTTCTATGGCAGTCTATAACAAGAACCAGAGATCCAGAGATTACAGCCAGATCAGAGATGTTTACCGGCCCGGACATGCGGATTATACTTATGATGCCAAATACGGAATCAGGGATTACAGAGGCGGGGGAAGGTCTTCCGGCAGAGAGACCATCGGCCGTGTGGCTGCCGGAGCAGTGGCTGTCAAGCTGTTAAAGGAACTTGGAATTACGGTAACGGCATATGCAAAAGAGATTGGCGGCATTACGGCAGACGAGAAGCGATTTGATCTGGAAGAGATTTTTCGGAATCCGTTTTACATGCCCGACAGAGAAGCAGCACTGAAAGTGCAGGAATATGCGGACCGCATGATGAGAGAACAGGATTCTATGGGCGGGATTATCGAGTGCACCGTACAAGGGTTAAAGCCTGGCATTGGTGATCCGGTGTTTGAAAAGCTGGATGCCAATCTGGCCAAGGCGGTGCTTTCGATCGGTGCCGTAAAGGGATTTGAGATTGGTGATGGTTTTGCGGCTGCTTCCTCCTGCGGATCACAGAATAATGACGCTTATGAATATCGGGAAGGCGGATTTGTAAAAAAGACAAATCACTCAGGAGGAGTTCTGGGAGGCATCAGTGACGGCAGCCCTCTCGTGTTCCGGGCAGCAGTCAAGCCGACTCCGTCTATCGCCAAGGTTCAGTCCACAGCAGGAAAAGACGGGAAAGATTTTGACCTTTCCATCGGGGGAAGACATGATCCGATGATTGTTCCGAGAGCTGTGGTAGTGGTTGAATCCATGGCGGCGGTCACGATTGCAGACGGGCTGCTTATGAATCTGAGTGCCAGTATGGACTCTGTAAAAAAAATATACGGGTAATGGTGAATATATGTATCAGTTAATAAAAAAAGACGGTAAAGCAAAAAGAGGGCGGTTTACAACTGTCCATGGGACGATAGAGACCCCGGTTTTTATGAACGTGGGGACAGTGGCTGCGATTAAGGGTGCGGTGAGCACAGATGACTTAAAAGAGATCAGAACCCAGGTGGAGCTTTCCAACACCTATCATCTCCATGTGAGGCCGGGGGACCGGCTGATCAAGGAATTCGGGGGCCTTCATAAGTTTATGAACTGGGACCGCCCGATCCTTACAGATTCGGGAGGGTTTCAGGTCTTTTCCCTGGCCAAGCTGCGTAAGATAAAGGAGGAAGGTGTTTCTTTTTCTTCCCATATCGACGGGCGAAAGATTTTTATGGGACCTGAGGAGAGTATGCAGATCCAGTCTAATCTGGGATCTACTATCGCTATGGCTTTTGACGAGTGTCCGCCCCATCCTGCGGAGAGAAAGTACATGCAGGATTCTGTGGACCGTACGACCAGATGGCTGTATCGCTGTAAAAAAGAGATGGACCGTCTGAACCGTCTGCCGGATACGGTGAATCCGCATCAGATGCTGTTTGGAATCAATCAGGGGGGAACTTATGAGGACATCCGTATCTCTCATGCAAAAGAGATTTCCAGGCTTGACCTTGACGGCTATGCACTGGGAGGTCTGGCGGTAGGGGAATCCCACGCAGAGATGTACCGTATTCTGGATGAAACCGTCCCGTATCTTCCGGAAGCAAAACCTACTTATCTGATGGGAGTAGGCACTCCCGCCAATATTTTGGAAGCGGTGGACCGGGGAGTAGACTTTTTTGACTGTGTTTACCCGACAAGAAACGGCAGGCATGGACATGTCTATACCAACCACGGCAAGATGAACTTGTTCAATAAAAAGTATGAGCTGGATCACAGGCCTATAGAAGAAGGCTGCCAGTGTCCGGCGTGCAGAAGTTACAGCAGGGCTTATATCAGACATCTGCTCAAGGCAAAAGAAATGCTGGGTATGAGACTGTGTGTCTTGCATAACTTATATTTTTATAATACAATGATGGAAGAGATCCGGGATGCCATTGAACAGGGGCAGTACAGAGAGTACAAAGAGAGAAAGCTTTCCGGTATGGAAAATAAGTGATCAGGATTCAAGAAATTGAATTTGATATATTATTATTTTAAATGGAGGAAAAAGAACAAATGCAATCACAATTTAGTATGATTCTGTGGCTCATTATTGTGTTCGGAGGTATGTATTTCTTACTGATCCGTCCGCAAAAGAAAAAAGACCAGCAGATGAAGGAATTAGCAGCTTCTCTGGAAGTTGGGGACAGTGTACTTACCATCAGTGGTTTCTATGGTGTGGTCGTGGATGTCGTAGATGACAAAACGATCGTTGTAGAATTCGGAAATGACAAACATTGCCGTATTCCTATGGAACGTGCTGCTATTTCTCAGGTTGAGAAACCGAATCAGGGAACAAAAGAAGATTAATATTGGGGGACGGCGCTTTTTTGCGCCGTCTTTTCTGTACCAAAGAGGACGGCTTTAAGAAGGAATGACTCAAAAGACATTGGTTATGAAATGCATCCAGGAGGATTGATCATGGACAGGACATCGTTTCCCTACTATTATGATATCGTTGGCAGCTTTTTGCGCACAGAGACATTGAAAGCTGCTAAAAGACAGTACAAACAAGGTGATATGAGTGCCGTAAGATTAAAGAGAATTGAAAATCAGGCGGTCAGGGAACTGGTCAGAAAACAGAAGGAAGCGGGGCTTAAGGCGGTTACCGACGGAGAACTGCGCAGAAGATGGTGGCATCTGGATTTTCTCTGGTATTTGAACGGAATCGAGAGAAAGAAATATAAACGGAGACCGGACATTTTCAGGGAAGAAGAGACGGAGCCGGAGACGCTCGCAGTCTGCGGCAGGATCAGCTTCGGCAATCATCCTTTTTTAAACCATTTCCGGTTTCTAAAGTCAATTTCCGGGGATGCGGCGGCTAAGATGACGATTCCGTCACCGGCGATGCTCCATTTAATCTGCTGTGTACATCCTGAGTCATACCAGCCAATTCCAATTTACAGGAATGAGAAAGTTTTGTTTGAAGATATCATCAGGAGTTACCAGAAAGCTCTGAGGGCTTTTTACAATGCAGGCTGCAGATACCTTCAGTTTGACGATGTCTCATGGGGAGAATTTTGTTCCTGGGAACGGAGGGAGGTTTACCGAAGCAGGGGGATTGACACAGAGAAACTGTCAGAGCGTTATGTCTGGCTGATCAATCAGGTGCTGAGGGTAAAACCGGAGGATATGACGGTGACGCTTCATGTCTGCCGGGGAAATTTTTATTCTGCCCGTATGATATCAGGAAGCTATGAGGCAGTGGCAGAGCAGTTATTCGGTCATTGTCTTGTGGACGGATTTTTTCTGGAATATAATGACAGCGGACAGTCAGGGGATTTCAGGCCTCTCAGATACATAAAGAATCAAAAGGTTGCACTTGGATTAATATCTGTCAGGTCTCTTGTGATGGAGAAGGATGATGTAATTCAAAAGAAAATTCTGCAGGCATCGTCTTATGTTCCGCTGACTCAGCTTTGCTTAAGTCCGCAGTGCGGGTTTGCATCAGAAGAACAGCAGAGGTTTTTGACAGATGAACAGCAGTGGGAAAAGATCAGGAATATGAAGAGAATTGCGGAGGAAGTATGGAAGATACCGGCAGGGGCTTAAAGCCCGCTGCCGGCGGTAAAAGATTATGCCAGGGCTCCGCCCAGGGTTCCTCCGGCTGCGCACAGAAGCATTGCGGTGATGCGCTCTCCGCTCATCAGTGCCTGGTTTTGATCCAGGAGAAGGGAGATCAGAAAGAGTACGGCAAAGTACAGAAGGCCCACGGCCAGGCCCCAGAGAAATTTTCTCTTTCCCATTTGTTTGCCGATGATAAACCCTGCAAATACAGACGCAGCCACATAGGTAAAGGTTACGCCAAGGTTTGCGACTTTTGTGCTGACTTCGGTCTGATACATAATAAAAGCCAGAATACATAGAATAATTCCTGTCAATATGTAGGAGAAGATTAAGCTTTTTAAGATTGAAATACCGATATTTTTATTTTCCATGGGATGCCTCCTTTTAGTAAGATTTTATGCAGGAGAGGGTCATTCTATGACACATAGGGAGAAAGGACAGACGATGATTGACTTACATTTGCACTCGGATGCCTCGGACGGTACACTGAAACCGGCAGAGGTGCTGCGTGCAGCAAAAGAAAAGGGACTTTATGCGTTCGCACTCACTGATCACGATACAGTCGCAGGAATTCCGCCGATCCTTCATTCGGGAGAACTTACAGGCATTCATTTTATGCCGGGAATTGAGCTTTCATGTGAGGCGGAAAAACACGAGATTCACATACTGGGCTATCATATTGATATCTGTAATCAGAACTTACTAAACACACTGGAGGGACTGCGGAGAGGAAGAAGGCAGAGAAATCTTTCTATGATTGAAAAGTTTCGTGAGGACGGGATACCAATGACGCTTGAAAAACTTCTGCACGGCAACGAACAGACCGTGATCACCAGGGCACATTTTGCAAGAGTGCTGATCGAGGAAGGATACTGTGCCAATAAGGAGCAGGCATTTAAAAAGTATGTAGGAGACGGATGCAGATATTATATTCCGAAGCCTTATTTTGCGCCCGCGGATGCGGTCAGGCTGATCAAAGATGCAGGAGGTACTGCGGTACTGGCGCATCCGTTCCAATATCATCTTTCCAACGCGGAGTTAGAGGAGCTGATCAGGGAGCTGATCTCTTTCGGGCTGGGGGGAATTGAAGTCTATCACTCATCCCATCATCACGGACAGACGGTGAAACTCAGGCAGTGGTGCAGGAAATATGGGATGCTGGCCACAGGAGGCTCGGACTTTCACGGCAGCAATAAACCGGACATTGAGATCGGGACGGGACGGGGCAGTTTAAAGGTCCCGGATCACCTCTACGATGAACTGAAGAACTTATTGTAATTCCGAAATGAATATGATATAATGGGCAAGTTAAAAAGGGAATAAGAGAGATTCATATTGAAGGAGGAACTTGGCATGAAGCACATTAAGACTCTAACGAATAAAACATTGCAGAACACAGTAAAGAAAGGCGGATGCGGTGAGTGCCAGACATCCTGTCAGTCAGCATGCAAGACATCCTGCACCGTAGGAAACCAGAGCTGCGAACACAGCAAATAACCCACGGCGGGAAAGAGCAGAAGAATGAGAGGCGGTTCCTTTTTGAACCGTCTCTTTTCGTTAAGGACAGATAAAGGAGAAGAAGCAGCGTGGTTTACCAATACAAAAATAACGGATATAATATGGTGCTGGATGTGGAAAGCGGATCAGTCCACGTCGTGGATGATCTGAGCTATGACGTCATCGGACTTTACGGCACCCGCACTTTAAAGGAAATACAAGAAGAGCTTTCCGGATACGAAGCCGGGGAGATCGAGGAAGTCTATGAGGAAATCAGGCGTCTGGAGAGCGAAGGAGCACTCTTTACAAAGGACGAGTATGAGGATTACATAACGGAGTTCAAAAGGCGTCCAACCGTGGTCAAAGCACTCTGCCTGCATATCGCTCATGACTGTAACTTAGCGTGCAGATACTGTTTTGCTGAAGAAGGAGAATATCACGGAGATCGTTCGATGATGAGTTTTGAAGTAGGAAAACAGGCATTGGATTTCCTCGTTGAAAACTCAGGCAGCAGGAGAAACCTGGAAGTGGATTTCTTTGGAGGAGAGCCGCTGATGAACTTTGAGGTCGTAAAGCAGCTGGTGGCTTACGGCAGGTCTCTGGAGGAGAAGCACAGTAAAAAGTTCAGGTTTACTCTGACGACCAACGGCGTCCTTCTGGATGACGAAGTGATGGAGTTTGCAAACCGTGAGATGGCCAACGTGGTCCTTAGTATTGACGGGCGGAGAGAGGTCCATGATAAGATGAGGCCTACAAGAAACGGCAAGGGCAGCTACGATCTGATCATTGATAAATTTAAAAAATTTGCAGAGATGCGAAACGGAAAAAGTTATTATGTGAGAGGCACTTTCACCCATGACAACCTGGATTTTTCAAAAGATGTACTGCATCTGGCGGACGAAGGATTTGACCAGATTTCCGTGGAACCTGTGGTAGGACCCGAAGAGGAGCGGTACACGATCAAAGAAGCCGATCTTCCGAAGATCATGGAAGAATATGATCTTCTGGCAAAAGAAATCATCCGGAGGGAGAAGGAAGGAAAGGGCTTTACGTTCTTCCACTTTATGATCGATCTGACCGGAGGTCCCTGTGTGGCAAAACGCCTTTCAGGGTGCGGTTCGGGAACCGAATATCTCGCGGTGACGCCATGGGGAGATCTGTATCCGTGTCATCAGTTCGTGGGGGAAGATGAGTTCTGTGTAGGAAATGTGTTTGACGGAGTCACCCGCGGTGATATTGTCTCTGAGTTTAAGAAGACCAGTGTTTACTCGAAAGAAGACTGCCGGGAGTGCTTCGCCAGATTTTACTGCAGCGGGGGATGCAGTGCGAACTCTCATAAACTGAATGGTACGATCAACGGTACCTATGAAGTGGGCTGTCAGCTGGAGAGAAAGCGAGTGGAGTGTGCACTGATGATAAAGGCCGCATTGGCTGATCAGAGTGAAGAATAAAGGAGCAGAAAACTTATGAAGACGAACAAAAATAAGAAGGGAAGATACGCTGCCGGGATAATCCTGCTGGCCGCATTGTGTGCGTTTGGAATTTTTATCACCGCAAAAGGGCTTGGGAAAAATAAGATCGGCCGTGCAGAAAACATCGAACTGGGTCTGGATCTGGCCGGAGGAGTCAGCATTACCTATGAAGTGGACGGCAAAAATGTATCTGATAAAAACATTGACGATACGGTATACAAGCTTCAGAAACGTGTGGAAGGGTACAGTACAGAATCTGAAGTCTACCGCCAGGGTAAAAACAGAATCAACATCGAGATCCCGGGTGTGACAGACGCCAATAAGATCCTGGATGAACTGGGACAGCCGGGAACTCTGGCATTCATGGTCCAGGACGGCAAATCCATGAAGACGGTCCTGACCGGAAATAACGTCAAATCCGCAAAAGCTCAGACAACTGAGGGAGACAATGGGGCCAAGGACTATGTCGTAGCCCTGGAGTTTGACAAAAAAGGAACTAAGGCATTTGCAGATGCCACAAAGAAGAATGTGGGCAAACCCATCTATATTATATATGACAACCAGATCATCAGCGCACCGAATGTGCAGACCGTCATTACCAAAGGGGAATGCAGCATAACAGGAATGGAGAGTTATGAAGCGGCCGAAAATCTGGCATCTTCTATCCGTATTGGATCACTTCCGGTAAAATTAAAGGAACTGCGCTCCAATGTGGTTTCCGCCAAATTAGGAGTGGATGCTATTCAGACAAGTGTCAAAGCCGGCGCCATCGGATTTGCACTCGTCTGTATCCTGATGATCGCCCTGTATTATCTTCCGGGAGTGATCGCATGTCTTGCGCTGGCCATTTATGTGCTCATGACGCTGCTGGCGCTGAATGGATTTAATGTGACGCTGACCCTGCCGGGTCTGGCCGGTATTATACTCGGTATCGGTATGGCCGTGGATGCCAATGTCATCATTTACTCCAGAATTAAGGAAGAAGTGGCGATGGGCAAAAATGTCGGGACTGCCATTAAGGCAGGATTCCATAAGGCCGCTTCAGCCATCATCGACGGAAATGTGACCACACTGATCGCCGTGGCAGTCCTCTGGTTTAAGGGCACTGGAACGGTCAAGGGATTTGCTCAGACACTGGGTATGAGTGTACTGATTTCCATGTTTACAGCCCTGGTTATCAGCAGATTTTTGGTTACCGCCGCATACAAGTTTGGCCTGAGGAGCCCGAAACTCTATGGAAAAGCGAGAGCTTTAAAAGAACGGGATTTCATCGGAGTCAGCAGACGGTGCATGGCGGCAGCGCTGCTTGTAATCGTTGTAGGTCTGGCGTTCCTTCCGATCAACAAGTCAAAGATCGGAGCACCGCTTAATTTTGATCTGGAATTTTCCGGAGGAACCTCTTCTACGATCACATTTGATAAGAGTGTGAAAGTAGATGACAGTCTCGAGAAGAAGGTCGTATCCGCTTACGAAAAAGTAAGCAAATCCACTTCAGTCCAGGGACAGAAAGTAAAAGCAAATAATCAGATGGTGATCAAGTCTGTGGAGCTGAACTTAAGCCAGCGGAAGCAGATCGAGAGCACCATGAAAAAAGATTTTAAGGCGAAATCCGTTGCCACTGAAAATATAAGTTCTACTATCAGCAATGAAATGCAGAGGGATGCGATCGTCTCCGTGGTGATTGCAAGTATCTGTATGCTGATCTATATCGCCATCCGGTTTAAGGATGTGAAATTTGGAGCCAGTGCCATCATTGCACTGCTGAATGACGTGCTTATCGTATTTGCAGCATACTCAATCGGAAGGCTCTCCGTCGGAGGAACTTTTATCGCGTGTATGCTTACGATCATCGGATACTCTATCAACTCTACCATCGTCATATTTGACCGTATCCGGGAGAATATGCAGGAGGCGGATAATACACAGCTGAAAGGCATTGTAAATAAGAGTATCATTCAGACGCTGACCAGATCCATCAACACGTCGCTCACTACGTTTATCATGGTGTTTGTGCTGTTTATTATGGGAGTGTCATCCATCCGCCAGTTTGCCCTGACCCTGATGGTCGGCGTTGTGTGCGGTGCATTTTCTTCTGTGTGTATTACCGGACCGCTCTGGTACTTTATGAAGACGGGATTTAAGAAACAGCCGGCGAAAGCCCTGGAAGATAAAACGGAAGTACACAACGTACAGGAGACGGCAGGATCAAAGGCCAAGAAAAAGAAGAAGAAAAAGAAAAAAGGAATCCGATAAAACATTTGAAAACTGTAATCAGACAATAGGTTTGATTGCAGTTTTCTTACATCACGGGAAGGGGACAAAAAGTTACTTATGGAAAAATGGTTTATCAGCAAAAAGAAAGCAGATTTTGTCCGGATCGGAGAAACGTTCGGCATTGATCCGGTCATAGCCAGGCTGATCCGGAACCGGGATATCACGGGAGAGGAAGACATACGCAGGTATTTATCAGGGACTCTTTCGGACATTTCAGATCCGTTCATGATGAAGGATGCAGAAGAAGCATGCAGACTGCTCCGTCAGGCGGTCCGCCGAGGCACAAAAATCAGGATTATTTCTGACTATGATGTGGACGGGGTAATATCCAATTATATCTTGTGGAAAAGTCTCAGCGATCTCGGAGGAACTGTGGATTTTGTCATTCCCGACCGCATCCAGGACGGCTACGGAATGAATTCAGAGATGGCGGTAAACGCCAAGAAGGAGGGTATCGGACTGATGATCACCTGCGACAATGGAATCGCCGCTTTTGATCCGGTAAAAAAAGCAAAAGATTTGGGCATGGAAGTCATTGTCACAGACCATCATGAAGTTCCGTATCAAATGGAGGAAGGAAGAAAGAGAGAGATGCTGCCGCCGGCAGATGCGGTCGTGAATCCAAAACAGGAAACGTGCGCATATCCCTATAAACAACTCTGCGGAGCCGGAGTGGCGTTTCAGCTCATGAGAGCACTTTACCGGGCGGAGGGCAGGGAGGATAAGGAGCTGGAACCGCTGCTCTGTTTTTTGGCCATAGCCACAGTTTGTGATGTGGTGGACCTCACAGAGGAAAACCGAATTTTCGTGAGAGAAGGACTGAACCGCATCGGTCTTACGCAAAATACTGGTCTGAGGGCGCTTTTAAGGGTTCACAATCTGGAAGAGACAACTGTCAATTCTTATCATTTAGGTTTTGTCATCGGCCCGTGCATCAACGCCAGCGGAAGGCTGGAATCGGCGGAAAAGGTTTTAAGACTGTTCCTGGAAAAGGATGTGGCCGCCGCAGAAGAGACGGCTCAGGAATTGAAAGATCTCAATGACCAGAGAAAGGGAATGACCAACGAGGGAGTCAAAGAAGCGCTGGATCAGATAGAACAAAATGGATACGGGAAGGACAAGGTCCTCGTGATTTATCTTCCGGACTGCCATGAGAGCATCGCGGGAATCATTGCCGGTCGGGTGAAAGACAAAGTGCACAGGCCGGTTTTTGTACTGACCAAAGGGAAAGAGGGAATCAAAGGTTCCGGGCGTTCCATTGAGAACTATCACATGTTTGAAGCCATGAATGAAGTAAAGGATGTATTTGCCAGATTCGGGGGACACGCCATGGCCGCGGGGTGTTCTCTGTCAGACGAATCGAAAGTGGAGGAATTCCGCAGACGGATCAATGGCTGCTGTGAGCTTAAGGAAAATGATTTCATAAAAAAAGTTTCGATTGATGTGGATATGCCGATTGACTATATTTCAGCAGAACTGGTGCGCCAGATGGCAGTGCTGGAGCCGTTTGGGAAGGAAAATAAAAGGCCTTTGTTCGCCCACAGAAAACTTTTCATTGAAAGAATCCAGGTATTCGGCGATAATAGAAATGTAATCCGGCTGTCGCTTTTAAGTGACAGGGGAACAAGAATGACGGGCATGATCTTTGAAGAGGAAGATATATTCCGTGAAAAGATGGGAGAGGGAAAGCAGTACATCACTTGCACCTACTATCCGGATATTAACGTATACAGGGGAAATGAGAGCCTGCAGATACGGATACAGCATTACTTTTTTACATAGGGAGGACAGTTATGAGCCAGATTAAGTTGGTAACCATGGATTTAGACGGAACTTTGCTGAATGACCAGAAGCAGATTTCGGAGCATACGAGGGAAGTGCTCGAAGAAGCAGCCAGAAGAGGCGTACATATTGTGCCGGCCACAGGACGGATCTATAAAGCAATCCCTGATTTTATCAGAAATTTAGAGGGAGTCCGGTATGCCGTCTGCTGCAATGGGGCGACGATCTATGACGCTCTGGAAGATAAGATCATATACAAGAACCACATTCCGAAGGAGACAGCCTTGTCTCTACTCAGGAAACTCACAGAATATAATTGTACCAGAGATATTTACAGAAACGGCCAGGGCTATATGGAAGGGAAATTTTATAACCATTTAGAAGATTTTGATATTAAGGGCCAGCAGAAAGACCTTATTTTAAGGACCAGACAGGAGGTCGGTGATCTGGAGGCCTATGTGGAAGAAAACAGTGACGGCATTGAAAAGATCAGTGCCTTCTTCGGTGACCTTGAGGAGAGAAAACGTGTCATGAAGGAACTGAGCGATCTGGAAATTGCCAGCGTTTCAACTGCATTGTTTAACAATGTAGAGATCACCCAGCTGGGATGTGACAAAGGAGACGGGATCACACAGTTAGCCAAACATCTCTCCATACCGATCGAGGAGACGATGGCGTGCGGAGATGCGGCCAATGACACATTTATGATCCGGGCAGCGGGATTCGGTGTAGTGATGGAAAATGGAATGGACGAACTGAAAGATATCGCAGATTTTGTTACAAAATCCAATGAGGAAGACGGAGTCGCCTATGCCATCGAGCGGTTCGTGCTGAACTAGAGGGGAACGGAAAATCATGAAGCTTTTGCATATGGCTGACCTGCATTTGGGCAAGACGGTCAATGGAATGAATTTCATAGAAGATCAGAGACATGTGCTGGCACAGGTGCTGGGACTGATGGAGAAGGAGCCCGTTGACGGGCTCCTTTTGGCAGGAGATATTTATGATCGGAGCATCCCTCCGGCAGAGGCTGTGACCTTGTTTGACTGGTTTCTGACAGGTACGGCAGAGCTTATGGTGCCTGTTTTTTTAGCGGCGGGAAATCACGATTCGGGCGAGAGGCTGGAGTTTGGACAGAAACTTTTCGGGCAGCAGAATATTTACGTGGAAGGGACATTAAGAGAAGAATTCCCTGCCATCAGGCTGGAAGATGAATACGGGCCGGTCTGCCTGCATCTGCTTCCGTATTTTAAGCCTGCTGAGGCAAGGGCATTATTTCCTGAAGACGAGATCCGCACGCATGAAGATGCCATGCGCTCTGTCCTCGCCCGTCATCCTGTGGACAGAACAGAGCGGAATGTGCTGGTCACCCATCAGTTTGTCACTGGGACAGAACCCGTCACACAGTCCGACTCGGAACTGCTGCTGAGTGTGGGAGGGACAGAACAGATTTCTTATACTGTCTTTGAAGACTATGACTATACTGCGCTTGGGCACATTCACGGCCCTCAAAAAGCGGGAAGAGAGACTGTAAGATACAGCGGTTCCCTTCTTAAGTACTCTTTTTCTGAAGAGTTTCACAAGAAATCTGTGACACTGGTTGAGCTGAAAGAAAAAGGCAGCATAACAGTTACGGTTTACCCGCTTAAGCCCAGACATGATATGCGCCGGATCAAAGGAAAACTTGAAGATCTTTTAGATCCGCAGGTGGTTGAAGCTGCAGACTGTGAAGACTATATCAGCGCCGTGCTGACGGACGAGGAGGAACTTGCAGATCCTATGGAGAAGCTCCGTGCCTCTTATCCGAATATTATGGAACTGAACCTGGAAAAGAGACAGAGGTCCGGCGGTGATGAGGTGTACGCCGACGTCCGTGAAAAGACACCGCTGGAACTGGGGGAATCGTTTCTTGAGCTGACCTGCGGTGAGGCAGAAGAAAAGAGGATGGAATTTCTTAAAAAACTTCTGGAGGAAGGAGGCTTGAATATATGAAGCCATTATTTCTTGAGATCAGCGCATGGGGCCCCTATGCGGGCAAAAATCAGATTGATTTTTCCAAATTCCAGGGTGGACTGTTTTTGATCACCGGGCCTACGGGCTCCGGGAAAACTACGATATTTGACGCGCTGACCTATGCTCTCTACGGGGAAGTCAGCGGAAGCGTCCGCACGAAGGAAAGCCTCAGGAGCGATTTCGCTTCACAGAAGGAAGATACCTATGTGATTCTTGAATTTACACACAGGAATGAAAAGTACCGGGTAGAGCGCCATCCGAAATACAGGAGAGCCAAAAGAAAAGGTTCGGGAACGACGGTAAAAAAAGAGGATGCCGTGCTGACTCTGCCCGATGGAACTGTAAAAGCCGGAACGTCCAAAGTCAACGAGGAGCTGTCCCGTATTCTCTCCATCGACTATGACCAGTTCCGCCAGATCTCCATGCTGGCACAGGGGGAATTTCAAAGGCTGCTCACAGCAAAGTCCAGTGACCGGGCGGAAGTATTCCGCTCTATTTTTCATACGCAGATCTATAAAAAAATCCAAGGTCTTGCAGGCGAGAAGGCGAGAGCCCTGCTTGGCGAAATACGTGAGATCACAAATCAGATGGAAGAGGCAGCTAAACTGTCGGGAGAAGATCCGGCATATGAAGAAATGAGAGAAAAGAAAGATTTTTCGGCGGTGATCACTTTTCTTGAGGACGATTATAAGGAAAAGAAACAGCTGGCATCCGAGGCTTTCTTAAACAGCAGGAATAAGAGAGAAGAGTTTGATTCGAAGAAACAGATTTTTGAACAGGCAAAGAAATTATCCGCAGAGACAGAAACTTTGGCTTCAAAGATCTGCAGTCTGGAAGAGGAATTAGGAGAGCTTAAACAAAAACGAGAGAATATCCGAAAGAAGAAGCAGGATCTTTACAGTCTAAGAGATGTGATGGATCATAAAAAGGAACGTCTCGGCGTTTTAAAGGAGATCAATGAACAGCTGGAACGATTGGGACAGCTGGAAACCGAATATGAAGAAGCCAGCCAGGAAGAATCACGGCAAATCAGGAGAACCCGAATGGCAGTTTACCAGGAATGGCTGGAAGCAGAGGGGGAGGCAAAGGCTTCCTCTGAGAAATTTAAGCGTTTCTCAGAAGAATTTGAGCAGGCTGAATGTGAGTACCGAAGGGCAGATGACTTAAGAAAAGAGGAACAGGACATCTATATGGAGATGCAGTCCGCTTATTATGCGTGCAGCATTGGCATTTTGGCAAAAGATCTAAGGGAAGGAAAACCATGTCCTGTCTGCGGTTCCACGAAACACCCAAAGCCCGCCGGGATTCCTTCAGAAGCTCCGGACAGGGAGCAGCTGGAGGCACAGAAAGACCGGGCAGAAAAGGCAGAAGAGCTTTTCCGCAAATGGTATGAAAAAATGCTGAAATTGAAAGAACAGAAGAATACGGCACAGACCGAATGGAAAAGAAAACAGGAAGAGCTCGGAGAAGAACCTGAATATGAGGGGATTACGAGAGAGGAAGCCTGTTCAGCGGAGAAATTCTCCAGACAGAAGGAAGAAAACTGTCTGGCGGATATCAGAGAACAGCGGATGAAGGCAGAAGGCCGGATGAGAGCGTTTAGAGAACAGCTGGAATCGTGGGGCAGAGCGGAGGAACTAAAGGAGGAGCATCTCGCTCTTTCAAAAGAACTGGAAGAATATGATTCAGAGAATGACCGGCTGACGGCGGAGAATATCGAGTTGGAAACGGCTCTTTCCAAGACGCGGACTCTTCTGGAGGAACGCCGTGGAGAGTTTGAGGAAAGGAAGAAACAACGCGCTGAACTTGAACAGGAGAAGGTTTCAAGCGGTGATCTGGAAAATTTGGAAGGAGAGATCAAAAAAACAGAGGAGGAAAGAGAACAGCTCGCTGTGCTTGTGCATCAGAGACAGAGGGCACTTTGCTCTTTAAAAGAGAAGCAGAAAAAGAAAGAAAAGCTTGAAGAGAGCTACGGTATTGTTGGAGATGTGGACCGGCTTCTGAGCGGAAATAATGCGCTTCGTCTGACCTTTGAGCAGTTTATTCTCATTACATATTTCCGGGATATTTTAAAGGCCGCAAATATCAGGTTTGTGAAAATGACCGGAGGCCGGTATGAGATGTTTCGGAGTGAGACAGTCACGGATGCCAGAAAAAAAGATAACCTGGAAATAGAAGTGATGGATTATTATACCGGAAAGCGCAGGTCTGTAAAAACTCTCTCGGGAGGCGAGTCCTTTAAGGCGGCACTGTGCCTGGCGTTAGGACTTTCGGATATTGTCAGGAACAGCGCCGGAGGCATTCAGATCGAAGTTTTGTTTGTAGATGAGGGATTCGGTTCCCTGGACAGTGAATCCTTAGAACAAGCGGTTTCCTGTCTCCAGGAGCTTTCCGGAAAAAACAGGATGATCGGCATTATTTCCCATGTTCCGGAGCTGTCTGAGCGGATTGAAGAAAAAATCACGGTTCGTAAGAAAAATATGGGGAGTAGCATTGAGAAATTGTGAGAAAAGGATTATAATGAACTTTGGGGGATGGAGAATAAATGAGTGAGCTAAGGAGTGAATACAGAATGAACAGGCACATGAAATCCATCTGCTCTGCTGTACTATGCGGCTGCCTTGTAGTGGGCAGCAGCACGTTTGCATACGGTGAAGAAGCGGCAGCAACGGCAAAGACAACAGAACAGAGCTCAGCAACAGAGCAGACAACAGCGTCGGAGAGTACATCGACAACGGCTGCACAGACCGAAGCCACGACCACGGCACAGCCGCAGGAGACGACGAAACAGGAGTCGACAACGGCGCATAAGGACCAGAAAACGACAGAAAAAAAGGACCAGACATCCAAGGCTTCAAAGAAAAAAGCAAAAAAGATCAAACAGAAAAACAAAGTCAAGAAGCTGAAAAAGAACAAAAATCTTAAGGAAGAAAAGGTAGTTTCCAACATTATCCCTAAGATCTATAATGACACGCGTCTCAGCATGAAGGATCAGAAGGAAACCATCGCAGGTTTTACCTATTTTAATCAGGGAGATTCCGCCTGGAACCAGAATGGCTACTGCATCAAGAGCAGCGGCTGCGGACCTACTGCCATGGCAGTCTGTATTACCTCGCTGACCGGCAAATGGGTAACCCCGCTTGATACGACCATCTGGGCATACGAGCATGGTTATTACAGCAATGCAGGTTCCGCCCATGAAGTCGTGCCGGCACTGGCAAAAAATTATCAGCTGGGATGCAGTGGACTCGGGACAGATTATAAGAAGATCAGGGATGCGCTTAAAAAGAAGCATCCGGTAGTCGGCCTCATGGGACCCGGTTATTTTACCAAAGGAGGACATTTTATAGCTTTGGTGGCGATCGATGACAAAGATCAGGTGACAGTTGCAGACGTGGGAAGCAGACAGCGCAGTACATACAAGTACCATTTAAAAGATGTGATCGAGCAGTCTAAATCCGCATCCGCAGGCGGCCCGTTCTGGGAGATTTATAAACCCGGAGAGAAAGAAAAAGCTGCAATGAAGGTAAAGAAAGCCAAAGCAGATGCAGCTAAGCTGAAGGCACAGCTGCAGAAACAGCACCGCTATAATGACTTAAAGGCAGTCCTGTCTCAGAATCAGAGCGTTGTTGTTCCGCTGAAAAAAGGAACCATTGTGACGGAAGAAAGCTTTGTAACTCTGCTGGATATTGATTCTAAAGATCATGTGTCTGTAGAATTAAAAGAACAGGAGATCAAAGATTATTCTTTAAAGACGGTTGTGGATGAGCTGCAGACAAAGGCAATCAGCCAGACCTTCTGGGAGATGACCCATCCGATGGAAAAGAGCCAGAGACCTACGCTCTCTGATTTCTTGAAAAATTAAACAGAACAGTCAGCAAAACAGTCTGAACCGCTGAAAGACGCGGTCAGGCTGTTTTTTGTTTTTGAAAGAAATCGTGAATTTGGAAACTTTTTTAAAAACTTTTCAAAAAGTTGTTGACATTTTTCGCATTATTTTATATACTAATTTTTGTCGCGAGACAAGGGATCATAGCTCAGCTGGGAGAGCATCTGCCTTACAAGCAGAGGGTCATAGGTTCGAGCCCTATTGGTCCCATTCTTTATGCGGAATGCATAAAGATATGGCGATGTAGCTCAGTTGGCTAGAGCATACGGTTCATACCCGTAGTGTCAGCAGTTCGAATCTGCTCATCGCTATGAAAAGGCATGTTTTTTAGGGACATGCCTTTTTTTTGTATCTTGCAGAGAATTATATTATAATAAAGAAAATGAGATATTCTATATAGACGACAGAAAAATAGGAAAGTGAGGTATGGGATATGAGAGTAGGAATGGGATATGATGTGCATAAGCTGGCAGAAGGACGCCCTTTGATTTTAGGAGGTGTGCATGTTCCGTACGAAAAAGGACTATTAGGCCATTCTGATGCAGATGTGCTTCTGCATGCCATCTGTGATGCACTGCTCGGAGCCGCGGCTCTGGGAGATATCGGCCGGCATTTTCCGGATACAGACCCCAAATATAAAGGCGCAGACAGCATGGAACTGTTAAAGCAGGTCAGGGGACTGGTCGAGAAAGAGTGTTATCTCATTGAAAATGTAGATGCCACTGTGATTGCACAGAGGCCAAAGCTGGCACCCTATATCGAAGAGATGAGAGAGAAGATCGCAGAGACACTCGGAGTCGGAAGAAAACAGGTCAACGTAAAGGCAACCACGGAAGAACATCTGGGATTTACCGGGGAAGGACTTGGGATCAGCGCCCAGGCAGTCTGCATGCTGACCACCGTAGATAATTATATCTATGAAGACGTCTTAAGGCCCGGCGCACAGACCGGATGTCAGGGATGCCAGGGATGCCGGAAAGGGGAATAGATGGAACTTGTTTATGACGACAAAAGCCACAGAGATCTGATTTTTCAGATGTATCAGGATGTTTTTAAGGACCCTGAAAAGTTTGCGGAATATTATTTTGATGTAATCTATCCTAAAAATCAGGTGCTCATGGCATGGGACGGCAGCCGGCCGAAAGGGATGATCCATCTGAATCCGTACCGCATGAAAATTTCAGATAAGGAGTTTGACGCCCATTATATCGTAGCTGTGGCCACAAGGAAAGAAATGCGGAGAAAAGGAGTCATGCGAAAAATGCTTTGCAGAGTTCTCAATGATATGGCAGAGCGCAATGAGCCGTTCACATATCTGATTCCTGCCGATAAGGCTTACTATGAACCCTTTGACTTTGTATTTGTGATGGACTGGACAGAGACAGAGATCACAGGGGAAGAGGGTGCGGTTACAGGCTCCCTGGAACCATTTCGGGAAGATGATACACAGGAAGTTCTCCGGTTCTTAAACCGGCAGATCCGGTCATATGATATTTATACGGTGATAAACCCGGATTATTTAAAACAGGCGGCAAAGGAAGCAAAAAGCCAGGACGGAGACCTGATGGTGTTTAGAGAACACGGTGAGATAGCCGGAGTCTTTGCATACGGGAAAGAAAAAGATACCATATATGTACGGCTGGGATTCGGAACAGAGGAAAAAAGGTTTTTAGAGATGATCAGCCGCACGTTTCCCGGCAGTAAAATCGAGATATCGGCGGGCTGTGTGAAACGGGGGAGTAAGGTGCCGAAGATCATGTTCAGGATTACATCTCTTGAGGCGCTGTGCCGCTGCCTGAGAAGCAGAAAAAAAATAGAATTTGTTCTTACCGTGACGGACCCTGTGATCGGGAAGAATAACGGAACTTTCCTGTTTTCTGCCTCAAAAGACGGGACAGAAATCTGTCCTTCATCCAAAAAAGCCGAGGGTGAACTGTCGATCGGAGATTTTTCGAAAGCAGTATTTGGATACAGCGGGGAGGATGTATTGGAGAGGCATCCGTTTCTGAGAGAACTGATACCATTGGACGCCGTATATATTACCGAGGAGGTATGACTATGAAATTAATGTTTATCGGAGCAGACCATGAAGTAACGGGCAGCTGTCATTACGTGGAGGCGTGCGGGAAACGTTTTTTGGTCGACTATGGAATGGAGCAGGGAAAGAATGTTTATGAGAATGCAGAACTTCCGGTGAATCCGTCAGAAATTGACTTTGTGCTGCTGACTCATGCCCATATTGATCATTCGGGGCTGCTTCCGCTTTTATATGCCAATGGTTTCAGGGGCAGTGTTATTGCGACGAAGGCCACCAAAGATCTCTGTGATATCATGCTCCGTGACAGCGCCCACATTCAGGAGTTTGAGGCGGAGTGGAAGAACCGGAAGGCCAGACGGTCAGGGAAGCCGGAAGAGCCTCCTCTGTATACGATGGATGACGCGGTAAGTGTTATGGAGCAGTTCAAGGGCTGTCAGTATAACGAGAAATTAGAAGTGAGCCGGGGTATCAGCGTACGTTTTACAGATATAGGACATCTGCTCGGTTCAGCCAGCATTGAGGTATGGCTCACTGAGGCGGACACCCAGAAAAAGATTGTCTTCTCCGGTGATATCGGAAATAATAATCAGCCTCTGATCAAAGACCCCCATTATACGGAGAGTGCAGATTATGTGGTGATGGAATCTACCTACGGAGACCGTTTTCATGAAAGTCATCCCGATTATGTCGGAGAACTTGCCGGTTTGATTCAAAAGACCTTTGACCGGGGCGGAAATGTGGTGATCCCGTCATTTGCGGTGGGAAGGACCCAGGAGCTTCTGTACTATATCCGCCAGATCAAAGAGGAGCGCAGGGTGAAGAACCATGGGGATTTTGCCGTGTATGTAGACAGTCCTCTTGCAGTGGAGGCCACCAACGTTTTTCAGGAAAACATACATGACACATTTGATGAGGATGCCATGGCGCTGATCAATCAGGGCATCAATCCGATCACTTTCTCCAATCTGAAATTATCCATCACAAGCAATGATTCCAAGGCGATCAATTTTGATGAAGAACGGAAGGTGATCATCTCCGCTTCCGGAATGTGTGAGGCGGGAAGGATACGGCATCATTTAAAGCATAATCTGTGGAAGCCTGAAAATACGATTGTGTTTGTCGGATACCAGGCTTACGGCACGTTGGGCCGTGCTCTTGTGGAAGGGGCAAAAGAAGTCCGGCTGTTCAGTGAGACCATCAAAGTGGAAGCCGATGTGGTGCGCCTGGAAGGAATGAGCGGACATGCGGACAAAAAAGGACTCTCTGTGTGGGCGGAGGCTTTTAAAGACCAGCCTGAAAAATTTTTCATCGTTCACGGAGAGGATGAGACCTGTGACAACTTTGCCCAATACCTGGAAAGTGAATGCGGCAGGAAGGCAGAAGCACCGTACAGCGGGGATATTTTTGATCTGGCTGCAGGAGAGTGGGAGCTCAGGGTTGCGCCGAAGAAAGTGCCGGAAAGCAGGAAGGGCACGAGAAGAGCCAATGCTGTATTTGCAAGGCTGCTGGCTGCAGGCGAGCGCTTGATGTCTGTTATACGGAAAAGTGAGGGCGGGGCCAACAAGGATCTGGCCAGATTTGCGGATCAGATCAATGCTCTCTGTGACAAATGGGAGCGATGAAAGTATAAGAGTATTAGAAGATGTGATCATGAAGGAGGAAACAGATGAAGGTTTTAAAGTCCGAGGAGATGCTGTGCGACCACTGTGTGGACCGGATCAAGATCGGTCTTATGGACGCGGGCATTGAAGCGGAAGTTGAACTGAGTGATAAAAGCATCATCCTTCCGGAAGATGATGATACACTGATCGAAAAAGCAAAAGAAGTTTTGGGGGATCTGGGATATTTTGCACAGGAAATGTAAAATACCCGGATGATCCGGGAACTGTCCATAGAGACGTGCAATTTTCAGGCAATCGTGATACAATCATTGAGTATGACATTTTCCACAGAGCATACCGTATTTTATACCCTTCGGGTGTGCACGCTTTGTGTGATAAGGTATTACATTTTTAAAAACATAGGAGTAACGATGAAGAATGAGAGAGACTATAAACTCCGCCGTGAGGATTAATAAATTTTTAAGTCAGGCAGGCCTGTGTTCCAGAAGGCAGGCTGATTTTTATGTAGAGCAGGGCAAAGTGACGGTTGACGGAAAAACAGCCGAGCCGGGGACAAAGGTTTGTGAGGGGCAGGAAGTCTGTTTTAATGGAAAGCCGGTCCGGATGGATACTCAGACAGTATATCTTGCATACAATAAACCGAAAGGTATCGTTTGTACATCAAGCAAAGAGGAAGCCAACAATATTATTGACGCTGTCGGTTATCCCTCTAGAATCTATCCTGTGGGCCGCTTGGACAAAGATTCCCAGGGACTGATCCTGCTGACCAATGACGGGGAAGCCGCCAATGAGATCATGAAAGCCAGGAACTATCATGAAAAGGAATATGAGGTAACGGTCAATAAAAGGATCACCAACGATTTTATCCAGGGGATGAGAAACGGAGTGCCCCTTTCAGAGCTTGACACAGTGACGAGAAAATGTACTGTGAAGAAAGAGGGGCCCGATAGTTTCCGAATTATTCTCACTCAGGGGTTAAACCGGCAGATCCGCAGAATGTGTGAATATTTTGGATACAGGGTTACCAAACTAAGAAGAGTCCGGGTCATGAATATCAGGCTCGGCAATTTGAAAGAAGGATCCTACCGGAAGCTTACGCCGGAGGAAATAAAAATGTTAAAAGAGGAACTGATCCGTGAAAGATAAGTTTGACCGAATGAAAGAGCTGATCCATATCCTGAGCGAGGCATCCAAAGCCTATTATCAGGAAAATAGAGAGCTCATGAGTAATTTTGAATATGACAAGCTTTATGATGAACTTTTTGAGCTGGAGAAAGAGACAGATACGGTGCTGGCCGACAGCCCTTCGATTCATGTGGGATATGAACTTCTAACTTCTCTGGAAAAAGAACCCCACTCCTCCCCGATGCTTTCCCTGGACAAGACAAAAGAGGTGGGACAGCTGGAAGAATGGCTGGGAGACCAAAAGGGCCTTTTGTCATGGAAACTGGACGGGCTTACCATTGTTCTTACGTACCAGGAAGGCGTTCTTTTAAAAGCCGTGACCCGGGGAAACGGGGAAGTGGGCGAAGTCGTCACGAACAATGCAAAGGTATTTGTAAATCTGCCCAAAAAGATCGCGTATAAAGGAACCCTTGTAATCCGGGGAGAAGCCGTGATTCATTATTCTGATTTTCGGCGGATGAACGAAGATATGGAAGACCTGGACAGCAGATATAAAAACCCGAGGAATCTTTGCAGCGGTTCTGTCAGGCAGCTGAACAATGAAGTGACGGCCAAACGAAACGTCCGCTTTTATGGTTTTTCCGTGGCAGATGTTCCGGATGTGGATTTTCATAATTCTGTAGAGGAGAAATTCATCTGGGCAAGATCTCTTGGCTTTGATATCGTGGATTACGTGGCGGTGACGAAAGATACGGTGGCAGAGGAAGTGGAGCGCTTCTCACAGGCCATCGAGAACAATGATCAGCCTTCCGACGGCCTGGTGCTGATCTATGATGATATTGCATACGGCAGGAGTCTTGGAACGACAGCCAAATTTCCGAGGGATTCCATCGCTTTTAAGTGGGCGGATGAGATCGCGGAGACGACACTGAAAGAGATCGAATGGAGTCCCTCAAGGACAGGGCTGATCAACCCTGTGGCGATCTTTGATCCTGTGGAATTAGAGGGATCTACGGTCAGCAGGGCCAGTCTCCACAACATCAGCGTGATGGAAGAGCTGGAACTTGGCGTAGGAGATCAGATTTCTGTATATAAGGCCAATATGATCATTCCGCAGCTGGCAGAAAATCAGACAAGGAGCGGCGATGCACCGATTCCGGATACCTGTCCGGCCTGCGGAGGAAAGACGGAGATCGAAGAAGAAAACGGAATCCGCACCCTGGTCTGCCCGAATCAATTCTGCAGTGCCAAAAAGATTAAGCTGTTTTCGCACTTTGTATCCAGGGATGCCATGAACGTAGACGGACTTTCAGAGGCATCTCTGCATAAGATGATGGACAAGGGGCTTTTAAACGAACTGTACGATTTATTTACCCTGAAAGAACACAAGGAAGAAATTATAGAGATGGAAGGCTTCGGGGAGAAGTCCTTTCATAATCTGGCGGATGCCATTGAGAGGGCAAAAAAAGTGACACTTCCTAAGTTCTTATACAGCCTCGGCATTGCCAATGTAGGTCTGTCTAATGCAAAACTGATCTGCCGGTATTTTGAGGATGATTTGGATGCTATCAGAAATGCGGAAGCCGAAGACTTCACAGCGATCGACGGCATTGGACCGATCATCGGTGAGGCGGTCAGCGGATATTTCCGGCTGGAAAACAATAAACAGACGGTGGACAGACTGCTTCAATATGTAGAGATTGAGAAAAGACAGACGGAAGAGACAGAGAAATTGCTGGACGGCAAGACCTTTGTCATCACAGGTTCTCTAGAACACTATGAAAACCGCAAGCAGCTCCAGGAACAGATTGAAATTCTGGGAGGAAAAGCGACCGGCTCCGTGACGAAAAAAACAGACTATCTGATCAACAACAATAAAAATTCCGCTTCTTCTAAAAATAAAAAAGCCATGGAACTCTCCATACCGATCATAACAGAAGAGGAATTTATGGACATGATAAAGTAAGGAATGAAGAATATGAAACGAAGGATAATTTCATGGATGCTGGCGGCAGTGATGGTCATGACATCTGCGGCAGTATGGATGGGAAATGAGAAACAGGCAGAAGCAGCTGCTTCATTTAAAGTGCATTTCATCGAGGTAGGCACCGGAGACGGTGCCCTGCTTCAGTATGGATCAGGGAAAAGTGCAAAATATGCGCTGATCGATGCAGGACCTCAGACAACACAGCTTCTGGGAGGAAAAACCATTGATGTCAGCCGCAGAGTGCATAACTATTTAAAGAAATATAAGATCCGCAGGCTGGAATTTATCATCATGACGCATCCTCATAAGGACCACATCGGGGGATTTATTTCTATACTGGAGGACAGATCCATTTCTGTGGGAAAGGTCTATGCGACTCAGCAGCCGGTTTACAATCATTATTCGGGAGATGATGATTTTTACAGTACAAAAACGTACCGCACCGTAAATGAATTGATCGCGGAGCGGGGGATACCGGTTGTTGTACCGCGGATGAAGTCATCCGTATATCTTGGAAAAGCAAAGCTAACATTTTACTCACCGGGACGGACCAATTTTAAATATGGGCGGGAAGTTGACTTTAATTCCCGGCAGGTCAACAAATTTTCTCTTGTATGCAGAATTACTTACGGAAAAAATTCATTTCTGATGACCGGGGATACTCAGCAGGAGTCTGAGTACGATATGATAAGCCAGAGGCTGAAACTCAAATCCCAGGTTCTGAAGGTCCCGCACCACGGATATGAGGATGTGCGCAATAAGGATGCGAAAGGAAAGTTTTCGTCCAATCACAAGAAGTTTTTTGACAAAGTGCAGCCTGCCATATCGATTATCAGCAATGGATACCGGAATAAGGACAGAGTTCCGTCCGGTCTGATCACGAGGGAACTTGCCAAGTCGAATATTTATACGACAGGTGACAATGGCAATATTATCGTTACTTCCAATGGAAGCAGGCTGAGTGTCAGCACATCCAGAAATAAAAATGAGCCGGCCAAGGCCAGCACTTATGTTTCTTCCAAGAAGTCATCACTGCTTCTGAAAAAGATGTCGGTGAAGTCCAACGGGAAGAAAAAACTGTCTATCGTGTCAGTCAATGCGAAAAACAAGTATAAGATCAAAGAGAAGAAACCTTTGAAAATCTCAATCAAGGCCACGCCCCAGTCATTTACTAGGATTAAGAATGTCCAGTATAAGCTGGTGAAAAAGGGGAAGAGCAGTGCCAAATACCGATGGAAGACCGGAAAGAAGGTCAAGGTTAAAAAAGGATTTAAAGGACGTCTTTACATAAAATACAATACGACTTCCGGAAGCACGATTGTGAAGACAAAAGGTTTTGTAATTAAAAAGAAGAAAAAGTAGAGAACAAAGGAGCGTGTGAATATGCCGATTAGAATTGATACAGACCTGCCGGCCAGGGCCATCCTGGAGGAGGAAAATGTCTTTGTGATGGATATAGACCGGGCGGTGACGCAGGATATCCGGCCGCTTAGGATTGCAATCCTGAATTTGATGCCGAATAAACTGGACACAGAGCTGCATCTGCTCCGGAGTCTCTCCAACACCCCGCTGCAGATCGACATCACATTTTTAAAGACTGCCTCTTATGAGCCCACACATGTGCCGGAATCCCACATGGAGAAATTTTATGTGTATTTTGATGAGGTGCGGGACAAAAAATTTGACGGAATGATCATAACCGGTGCTCCCGTGGAGCTGAAAGAATTTGAAGAAGTGGATTACTGGGAGGAAGTGGCGGAGATCATGGAATGGACGAAGAAAAATGTCACTTCCACTTTACATATCTGCTGGGCTGCCCAGGCAGGGCTTTACTATCACTATGGGGTTAAGAAAAACGTTCTGGACCAAAAGATATCCGGTGTGTACCGGCACTATCCGCTTCACAAAAAGACTCTGCTGGTAAGAGGGTTTGACGACTACTTTTTTGTTCCTCATTCCAGAAACACCGGTGTCGACGGCGAGGCTATCAAACAGTGCAAAGAATTAACTGTAGTGGCAGAGTCAGAGGAAACAGGACCATACCTGATCTTAAATGAGACTGGAAGCCAGATATTCGTCACGGGGCATCCCGAGTATGATGTCATGTCCCTCCATCAGGAATATATTAGGGATATGAACCGCGGGTTAAATCCGGAGATTCCAAAGAATTATTATCTGGATGACGATCCGAAAAAGGGACCGGTAAAGTCATGGAGATGCCATGCCAATGCGATGTATTATAATTGGCTGAACTACTATGTTTATCAGGCAACTCCTTATGATTTGTAGGATTTTATGAAAAAACCGAATTTCACATAAAAAATATTTCTTGTATTGATATTATTTTTCGAGTCTGGTTTCTTAATTTGCCGTTGACATTTACAAGGAATTTATGATAGGATAACTACAAGGAATTCCTGAATTAAAACAAAATAATATTGTCGTATAGAGATTTGAATATGACAGAAGATTATGGCTTATGCCATGATTTTCTGTCATATTTTTTTGTTTTATAGGAAAGTTCTACGATATTTCCTAATGAAATAAAAACGCTCTGCGGGTTGAGAGTTGAAGTGGGATTGCCCGCTTAGTTACATAATCTTTTATGGAAAGGTGGTCAGGATGAAAGAGATAAAAATATTATGTGTCTACGATGGATACATAACGAAAGACATCATGAGCGGAATGAAAGAACTGGAGAAATTTGGAGCCCATATTACTATGATCAATGATGACCAGATAAAAAACGTGGGGGATGTTACCAATCGAATGCTGCTGCTGGAGCAAAAAGGTATTGCGGAGGCACCCACGTGCAGAACTTTGCTGGAGAATTGTTCAGACAAAGAGATTTTGGTTGTTCACTGTACATCAATCAACAAAGAGATTTTGGAGGCTTGTTCAAAACTTCAGGCAGTGGTTGTTCTTCGCGGCGGCATTGAAAATGTGGACAGCAGTGAGCTTGCCAAGCGGCAGATTCCTCTGATGAACGCATCTTTAAGAAGTGCGGATGCGGTCTCTGATGCAGCCGTAGGCATGATGATCGCTGAAAATAAAAATATTGCAAGGAGCCACCATTATATGAAAGAAGGGAGATGGGTAAAATCATATATCAATCAAAGATACATACGCAATATGAATAAATGTACGGTTGGATTGATAGGCTACGGCGCTATTGGATCCAGAGTGGCAAAAAAATTAAAGGGATTTGAAAGCCAGATTCTGGTCTATGACCCCTTTGTCAGCAAAGAGCAGATTGAGAAAGATGGTGTGAAAGTTGTAGAGCTGGACCAGTTATTAGAAACATCCGATTTTGTCTCCGTGCATTTAAGATTGTCTGATAAAACGAAGAAATTTATGGGAAAGCGGGAATTTGCACAGATGAAGAAAACAGCTTACTTTATCAATACTGCCCGGGCAGGACTAGTGGATACAGAAGCACTTACAGACGCTTTGAAAAACCGTGAGATCGGCGGTGCGGCCATCGATGTATTTGATCAGGAACCGCTGCCAAAAGGCCACCCATACTTAAATCTTGAAAATGTAACACTGACTTCTCATCTTGCAGGAACGTCAAGTGATACTCCGGTTGTAAGCGTAGAGATCGGTGTTCAGAAGCTGAAAGATTACCTCACCAGAATGGCGGAGGAAGACAATGAAGAAGATTAATCTGGCAGAAGTTCTGCTCAAAGAGATGGCTGTCTTTGACTGTAAATCATTTGAAAGTAAAGAGGAGATGTTTGACATTGCGGCTCTGAAATTTACGGAAGAAGGATTTGTCACAAATGCGGAAGCATTTGAAGAAGCTTTGAAGTTCAGGGAAACCCTTGGCCCCACATATATGGGGAATTTGGTTGCTGTACCCCATGGAAAATGCAGAGAAGTTTTAAAGCCTGGAATAGCATTTTACAGATGCAAAGAACCTTTTGTTTATGAGTCCGCAGGAGAATCCGGATTTGTAAAATACATTTTTGTATTAGCTATTTCTGAAAATCAAGAGAACAATTATCATCTGAGAGTACTGGCAGCATTAGCAGGAATGCTGGCACATAAAGAATTTTTAAAGCTTTTGGAAGAAGCCGCAGACTATGAAGAATTTATTCATGGAATAAATCAATTAAAACTATAAAAAGGTATGTACGAAAGGAGGAAATGACTCATGTTAGTCACACTAAAAGAGATCTGTAAGATCGCGGATGAGAGAGGGATTGGAGTGGGGGCATTTAATGTGCCGAATCTTGAGGCTTTGACCGCTGTCGTAGAGGCAGCGGAAGAATTGAATGCTCCGGTTATCATTGCCCATGTTGAAATTCATGAAAAATATGTTCCGATTGAAGTCATTGGACCGATCATGATTGAAACTGCAAAAAATGCGTCTGTCCCAGTCTGTGTTCATTTAGATCATGGTACAAGTTTTAACGAAATAATGAAAGCTCTGCGGATTGGATTTACTTCTGTCATGATTGATGCGTCTTCTGAGGATTATGATACAAATGTGGAGAGGACAAAAGAGATTGTGAGGATAGCCCATGGTATGGGAGTTTCTGTAGAAGCGGAGCTGGGACACATTTTAGTCTCTGAAAAAGGAGCTTCTGAGGGTGATGTCACCCCAAATAACGTAAATCCCAAAGATTGTTATACAGATCCTGAGAAGGCAAGGGAGTTTGTCAAGAACACAGGAGTGGATGCCCTGGCAATAGCGTTCGGCACTGCACATGGGGTATATGCTGCAAAACCAGTATTAGACCTGCAGCGGATCATGGAAATAAAGAAAAAAATTGATATTCCGCTGGTAATGCACGGTGGTTCAGGCGTATCAAGCGACGAATTTAAGACTGCGATTCAAAACGGGATAAAAAAGATTAACTATTATACATATATGGCCTTGTCCGGAGCCGATCGAGCGAAGAAATTCTTATATGAAAGTAGAGATGATGACAGCGTTCAGTTTCATGATATCGTCATGGCAGGAAAAGAAGGTATGAAAGAGAATGTCAAAATTGCAATGAACACTTTTTTAATGAAGTGAGAGAAAAGGAGAAGAATATTGAAGGATAATTTATTGGAGTTTAAAGCCACAGTGATGTCAGCTATTACAACTGGTGTATCCTATATGCTTCCTTTTGTTGTAGCCGGAGGCATATTAGTAGCCATTTCATTTGCAATCGGAGGTTATGATGTAGGCTCAGCGGTTGAACCGTGCAAAACCTTAGCTTCCACCCTTTATTATCTTGGACAGATTGGGCTTAGTACCCTTATGGTTCCGATTTTAGGCGCGTTTGTTGCATATTCCATTGCAGATAAACCGGGTATCTGTGTTGGAATGTATGCCGGATGGATTGCGACAGATCCGTGGAGCATTGGATATGCATCCGGTTTCCTGGGGGCGCTGATCGGCGGCATTATTGCTGGATATCTGGTGGAGGCCCTGAAGAAAATGCCGCTGCCAAGATCCTTAAAATCACTGCTGCCCACGTTAATCATTCCTCTGCTTGGATGCGGAATGATAGGACTTTTAATGCACTATGTACTGGGAGGACCGCTGGGAGCCTTAACGACTGCATTAACACATTTTCTTGACGGTCTTGGGACAGGCAATATCATCATCTTAGGCCTTGTGCAGGGAGCCATGATTGCTTTCGACATGGGCGGGCCATGTAATAAAGTGGCCTATGCATTTTCACTGGCCTGCATGGAAACAGGAAACTATCTGCCGATTGCTGCCGTTTTTGTGGCTGCAATGGCACCTCCCATGGCTATGGCCATTGCAATGATCGTGAAAAAAGATTATTTTACGAAAGAAGACAGAAGCTCCATTCCCGGGTGCATCGCAGGATGCCTGTGTATGATCACTGAATTTGCCATTCCTCATGCAGCAAAAGATGTAAGACGCATTCTTTGCTTTTGTGTCGGATCAGCCATCGGTTCTGCCATGTCTTTTGCTCTCGGTGTGACAATGAGGGCACCTCACGGAGGGTTATTTGTCTTATTTGCAGTCAATAAGCCGCTTGTGTTCATAATCTGTCTTGTAACGGCGGTTTTAATTTCAGCAGCATTGATTATATTTATTGGACATCCGGTGGAGCAGGAGACATAGGGAGAAAACACAAATACAGATAAGGAGAAATGTATGAAGGTAATCGGAATCACATCATGTGCAACAGGGATCGCGCATACATATATGGCGGCTGATGCAATAGAAAATATATGCAAAGAAAGAGGATATGAATGTAAAGTCGAAAGACAGGGGGCCCTTGGAATAGAAAACAAGCTAAAAGCAAGAGAAATCAAAGAAGCGGACTTGATCGTTTTTGCCAATGATGTAGGTATTTCGAAGGCGGAACGGTTTAAGGGATCAGAAGATAAGATATTCCAGACAAAACCTCATGACGTAATAAAAAATCCTGCAATCATTTTTAATAAATGATATGATGAATGAAAAGGAGCAGGAGACTATGGGAGAGGGAGAGCTATGTTTGATGATGGAAAATTTCATGTGATACCAGCGGTACGCAGTCTGAAGTTTTTTGCAGAAGCGCTGAGAACGGAAGAAGAGTGGATTTTGACCAGCAACTGTGCACATATAGGAAATCTGCAGAGCCTGTCTCACAAATGTCATGATGCCAATAAAAAAATTATTGTAAATCATGAGATCGTGGGCGGACTGGGAGCCGACAAGACTGCGTTTGAGTTTTTAAAGAAGATGTACCATGTAGACTGTGTCATGGGAGTTCACAATATCCGGCTGGGAATGGTCAAGAATGAAGGAATGAAGACCATTCAGCGCATCACTCTTTCAGACTCCTTTGCTCTGGAACAGGCTGCCAAAAGCTTACAGATTTCAAAGGCAGATGCCATTGAGTTGCGGCCGGCATATTATGCAGCAGAGTTTTTGGATTATTTCAAAAAAATCAAAGACTGCTGTTATATTGCCGGCGGATTTATCGACAGTAAAGACACGGTTGATATAATGTACAGGGCAGGATTTAATGGGATTACAACAAGCAATGAGAAGCTATGGAACTATCAAATACGATAAACAATAAAAGGACTTATGATCAGGGCAGGTACGGTTTTTAAAGCTGTACCTGCCCTTTATGAAATGATTTCGGATTGGCACCGCATACGGAGCAGCAGTAGTAACCTTGCTGCCATGTTCTGTTTAAGGAAGTGTTTACTTCATATTCTTAAAGATCTGATAGATCTTTGAATAATTTTTCTTATCATCCTCACTCTGTTTCACTCCGGTGTACTCCGTCCAATCACTGTCGCTTCTTCCGAGAACGTTATAAGTACGCGGTTTTCCGTCAGAAGAATCGGAAGCAGACAATGTCTCCCTACGTACAGCCACATATCCGGCAGTGTAAGTGCCTCTCGCAGAATTATAGCGAATGACTTTTACTTTATCACCGGGACTCTTGGAACTGATATCCTCTGTGGTCCAGTAGAAATAATAGCTGCTGCCTTTTCCCTGAAAAGACCATGTATTGACCCCTGCCTGGCCGGCGTTAAATCCTGCCTGCCCAAGAGCATTCAGAAGATTTTCATAGGCTTTTCCTGTACCGGAAGAGGAATCGATATTTTTGTTCATGTAGCCTTCGATCAGTTTTGCGATGTCCGGGTTATTCGCTATGATATAAGACAATGCCTCGTTCATGTTAAAATCGTAATTTTTATCATGTTTGCCGCACACAATGACGATGCTTCCGTCAGATCCGCGGCTGACATCATAGGCCCCGCCCTGCCGGCATTTGTATTCGGATTTTTCGGCAAGAGATTTCAGGCATGCGGTGTCGTATTTTCCTGACCCTTCCAGTTCATAGATTTCATCGGCTGTGAGATCTCTCAAAAGTCCTGCTTTGCTGACCAGGCAGGCTTTCTTCTGGGCGCTGGTGATGTAGCTGATCAGGGAAGGAATCAAAAGAGCCAGAAGTATTGCCAGAATCGAGAGAACTACAATGAGTTCCACTAAGGTAAAACCCTTATTTTTCTTGTATTTGTATGACATCACAGTATGGTCAGCTCCTTTCCGAATCTTTCTTTTAGTATAGCATATCTGCCTGGGATCAGATACAGAAAAAGAGAAATCTACGACAAAGCCTGAATGCGGGGTTTCTTTCTGTGAGCATTTCTCACTCTTTGACGGCATTTTGGAAGCATATTCTTCAGCTTCTCCCATTTTTCATCATCTGCATTTTTTGCAAGCTTTTCCTCCAGCAGATGGGACTGGATGATCAGGCTGTAATAGAGCTGTGTATCCGTATCCTCCTGCCTGCATATCTGTGTCAGCAGCTTTGTAGCTGCTGCATATTTATTCCAAAGCTGTTCTGTTGCAAGTCTACGGCTGAATGGAAAGACTACAAGGTTGAAGATCAGGGAGACCAGAATTCCAGCGATTATATATGCCAGGCGGACTGCCAGCATTTCTCCCACACTGTTCCATCCAAAGACATCGGTAAAGACGGCGGCGCCCAGAGCACCAATGGTGGAACAGGCGAAAGTGCCGGTATAGTCTGTAAAGTAAAAGGAAAGGTATCCGGATAACATCATAATCGCAGTGCGGCCTGTCATAGACGGAACAGCCGCATACAAAAGCAGGCTGAGGAGACCGCCGGCTGCCGTGGCGGCAAACCTTTTCTTTGCCTTTTGTCCGATGTCGTCTGCATACGGCAGAGAAACAGAAGCGATGGTAAACAGCAGCCATTTTCCGTGAACAAGGTGCATGGACTGGACAAACAGGCATGAACATGCCAGGAGCAGACCGACGCGCAGGGCATATACGACTCTGACCGGACTGATATCCAGGGCGGCCTTCAGCCGGATGGAAAGAGAGAGCATTGTCTTCCGGTACCGGGTCTTTTTTTCAGGGTCCGTCATATGGAGGAGATGTTCCTGCAGATAGGTAAGCCCGTCAAATAGTTCCTTTGCCCTGGAATCCTCTTTCTGAGATACAAAGTCAGACTGGAGGAGCGGAGGGAGTTCTTTGAGCTGTCCCTGTACAAACTGCCGGAAGACAGAGAGCTTTTCAGAGACGGAGCAGAGCATTTTCGTCTGGAAAACAGAGAGCGGCTGTTCCATATCGGAAAGGATCAGAAACAGATGTTCTATCCCCCGTCCGGAATCGATGACCGCAAAATCAGCATCTGAAATGCACAAAATCTTCTTACGGCGGTCATAAACCATACGGCTTAAGCGGAACAGATTTTTTCTCACGTCTTCCGGTGTGTCAGGGGCCCCTTTTCCGGTGATCATATAATCGATCAGATCGCAGGTCTCATCAATCATATCAGACAGCGCATCTCTTGTGGTCTCAATAACCCGTTTACGGCCCATAATGAACTGATACAGAATGATGCAGACAGCACCCGTGATCATGGCGGCCAGACGCTTTGGCAGCAGATCCGGTGTAATCGGTGAAATAAAGATCAGGAACAGATAGGACAGTATGTATGGGAAGTAAAGGTGGCTGGAATGCTCGTAAGTAAAAACATAAAGGATCAGAAAGATCATTCCGAAGTTCAGCGGAAATGAAAACACAGGGGGCAGTGTGTTTACAACACAGGCAGAGACAGCCATGGCTGCAAGGACAGCAGCCTGGCCTGCCAGATGTTTTACCGGTGAAGCGGTCATATCCTTTAACATAGAAGATGCCATCATAATGGTAAAAATAACACCGACGATGGAATTTTCCATGCCAAATACTTTCTGGAATACTGTGACAAAAGTAATAATAAAAATAAAATCCAGAGTGGCAAATCTGAAATTCTTCTTCAGACTTTCCTGGCAGGAAGCCAGTATCTTTTTAGTCTTATTGTTCAATTAGAATGCCTCCTTTCAGCAATTCATAATGTTATCATGCCAGAGGACCTTGTTCAAGAACGTCACTTTTGGCTTTTTTTTCGTACACAAACTATATATCCCCATAAATTTTGACAGGATTCATTCATGCCAAGGTTGAATTGCTTGGGCAACTATTTGTTCTGAACATCCTTTATAATAAAAGCATACCAACAATGCAATCTTTTTAAGAAAGGAGAGAGACATTATGAAACAGCAAGTACAGAAGTTCGGACGTTTTTTGAGCGGCATGGTGCTGCCCAACATCAGTGCGCTGATCGCATGGGGATTTTTCACCGCGATCTTCCTGCAGGGAGGGTGGTTCCCAAATGAAAAGATGGCAGCCGTGATCAGTCCTATGCTTAACTATCTCATTCCGGTCCTGATGGGCTATACCGGAGGAAAGATGGTGTACGGAACAAGAGGAGCAGTCGTCGGTGCAGTGGCAACCTTCGGCATCATCATCGGAGGCTCCATCCCGATGTTCCTCGGAGCAATGATCGCAGGACCTCTTGGAGGATGGCTTGTGAAAAAGCTGGACGGTCTGCTGAAAGACAAGATTCCGACAGGTTTTGAGATGCTTTATGACAATTTTTCCGCAGGAATCCTCGGAATGATTCTCGTAATGCTCTGTTTCTGGATTATGGGGCCGCTCGTAGAGGGAGCCAGCAATGCCCTTGGAAACGGAGTAAAGGCAATCGTAGACGCGGGAATGCTGCCGCTGGCATCTGTTATCATTGAGCCGGCAAAAATTTTATTTTTAAATAACGCCATTCAGTATGGCGTGCTGACACCGCTTGGTCTTGCAGACGCGGCTGAAGTCGGAAAATCCATCTACTTTCTGCTGGAAGGCAACCTGGGGCCTGGACTCGGAGTACTCCTTGCATGCTGGTTTTTCGGAAAAGGAGAAGCAAAGAGTTCTGCTCCGGGTGCTATCATTATTCAATTCTTCGGCGGAATCCATGAACTTTACTTCCCCTATGTACTTATGAAGCCTGCCCTGATCATCGCGGTAATCCTGGGAGGCAGTGCAGGAATACTTACCAACTCCTTATTGGGCAGCGGTCTTGTGGCGGCGGCGACACCGGGAAGTATTTTTGCCTATATGGCCATGGCTCCGAAAGGCGGGGCGCTTCCGGTGCTGGCAGGTATTGCTGCGGCTACGGCAGTATCTTTTATCGCTGCTTCCATTATTTATAAGCGCTCTAAAGATGATGAGGAAGAGGGCAGCTTCCAGAGTTTTGACCCATTGGATCTGTCTCTGGACGGCGGGGTAAAGAAGATCGTCTTTGCCTGTGATGCGGGAATGGGCTCCAGCGCCATGGCGGCGGCTACTTTGACGAATAAGCTGAATAAGGCCGGAATCAATATTAAAGTGGCTCACACATCTGTGGATGAGATACCAGAGGACGCAGAGATTATTCTTACTCACACAAGCCTTGCGGACAGGGCAAAATCTTATAACAGTACGGCACGGATCATTGCGGTTTCCAACTTTGTTGAGGCACCGGAATATGACCGGCTGGTGGAAGAACTGAAAAAGCAGCAGTAAATGTATGGGGAGGAAATCGTATGCGTGTGAAAATGGCTTCTCTATATGGGAAGAAAGATATCAGGATCAGAGAGACAGAGCTGCCGGACTTAAGAGACGATGAAATATTGATCAAAGTCATGTCCAACGGGATCTGCTTTTCGACCTACAAAGCAGCCATGAAAGGCGAAGAGCATTTAAGAGTTCCCGAAAACGTGCATGAGACCCCGGTGGTTACTGGCCATGAAATGGCCGGTATCATCGAAAAAGTAGGAGAAAAATGGAAAGGGCAGTATAAAGAAGGAACGTCCTGTTTTTTACAGGCTGGCATTCGGTACAAGGGAAGTGAGGACGCACCAGGTTATTCCTTTGAATTTTTCGGGGGAAATGCGACTTACACGATCATTCCGGGAGGCTATATTGAATCCGGATGTCTTCTGACTTATGAAGACGACTATTTTGCTTTTGCTTCCATGGGAGAGCCTGTATCCTGCATCATCAGCGCGTTTCATACATGTATCCATGATTATATGGAAGATATGTTTGTCTATGACAATATTCATGGAACAAAGGAAGGCGGAAATCTGCTTCTGATGGCATCCTGCGGACCTATGGGGATCGGAGCCATTGACTATGCGGTACACGGACCTGCAAGGCCAAAGAAACTGGTAGTTACGGAGATCAATGAAGAGCGGCTTAAAAGGGCAGCACAGCTGATCAGTCCAAAAGAAGCATCGGATTACGGAGTGGAACTTATTTATGTGAATCCTGAGGATTTGGACAATGAAGAACAGGAATTAAGACAGCTGTCCGGGGGAAAGGGCTATGACGACATCATGGTATTTGCGGCATCAGAACGTCTTGTAGAGCTGGGCAGCAGCCTTCTTGCCGTCAACGGATGCCTGAACTTTTTTGCCGGCCCGACCGATGAGCAGTTTAAGGCGAGAGTCAATTTCTACGACATTCATTACAGGAGGACCCACTATGTCGGCAACAGCGGCGGAAATTTAGACGATATCCGGGAAATGTTCGATTTGTCCAGAGAAGGACTGATCACACCGGAGTATATGATCACGCATGTGACGGGACTTTCAGAGGTGCCGGAGATCATTTTAAATCTGCCGGATATTCCGGGCGGAAAGAAACTTGTATATCCTCATGTGGATCTGCCCCTTATGGCACTCGCTGATTTTGAAAAGCAGGCAGATGAAGATCCGGTTTATAAAAAAATTGCGGGCATTTTGAAAGCAAACCACGGGGTGTGGTGCAAAGAAGCCGAGCAGGTATTATTTGCCGAAAAATGGATCGGTGATTGAAGTATTTTCCAATGCAGCAGTAAAAGATTTCGGGTAAAATGGAGGAAGAGACATGTTAGTAAATTTACAGAACATATTAAAAGAGGCGGAAGAAGGAGGGTACGCAGTTCCCTGCTTCAATGTTCCCAACTTTGAGATGGCGAGAGCGGCTGTGGATGCTGCCAGTGAACTTTCTGTGCCGGTGATTATCGGCCACGTCCAGGTTCATGACGGTCTGATTCCAATCGAAAATATCGGTCCCCAGACGGTGGAGTATGCAAAAAGGGCATCGGCTCCTGTATGTGTACATTTGGATCACGGCATTGACATGAGTTTTGTTATGAGAGGGATTCGGTGCGGATATTCCAGCATCATGTATGACTGCAGTGACCTTCCTTTTGAGGAAAATGTCACGAGAATCCGGGAATTTACCGAGGCGGCCCACGAGATGGGGCTCTCCGTGGAGGCAGAACTTGGAACCATGAGCAGTACGGCGGAGGATTCCCACGGCGGGCCGAGACTCCTTGGAAGAGATGAGATTAAAAAGACCTTCACCGACCCGGATATGGCAGCCGAGTTCGCAGAAAGAACCGGTGTGGATGCCCTTGCCGTATGTTTCGGAACGGTGCACGGAATCTATGCGGAGGAACCGATGCTCGATATTGCGCGGGTGAGAGAAATCCGAAGCAAGATGCCAAAGAGCACAAGGCTGGTCATGCACGGAGGCTCCGGCGTGGATCAGGAACAAGTGGCTGAAGCAATCAAAGCGGGGATTACAAAGATCAATTACCATTCCTACTGGTCCAAAGCAGCCTCCATGCATGTTTATGAGAAATTAAAAGAGACACAGGGGGATATGTTTTATCATGAGGTACAGGAGGAAGCGTACCGGAAATTAAAAGAAGATGCAAAAGAAGTACTTTTGAGGTTCAGGGGCGGAAGAGACTAGAGAACAGAAATTACAAGTCTCCTGAAAAAAGGGTCAGGTGAGAGAGATGGATCAAACGTTTTTTTCTCTTCGGCAGATAAAGCTGTTTCAGATTCTGCTCGGGCAGGATCAGTATCTGCCGATGGATCAGGCAGCAGAGAGACTTGGAGTCAGTACGAGGACCCTGTTTCGGGAAATTCAGGGGATCAACCGGGAACTTGGAGGGCTTTCAGTATATCTGGAGACAAAAACAGGAAAAGGAATCCGGCTGTCCGGTGACCGGGAAAGTTTTGCCGGCTGCCTGGAGGAAATCTCTAAGAGAGATTCTTCTCTGTTTTATTATACAAAAGAACAGCGGCGGGCACTGCTGACCATCGAATTTTTAAAAAGAAAACATATTGAAAAACTGGGATACTATGCATATAAACTGATGGTATCCGAAGCGACAATCAGCAATGACATCCAGGCTGTCAGGCCCTGGTTTCAAAAACACAGTCTGGCGCTGGAAAGGAAAGCAGGTCTTGGCATTACCGTGACCGGAGAAGAAGAAAATTTCCGAAGCGCGATCATTGACTTTCTCAATGAAAAACTGATGAGGGCAGATGTGGAGCAATTCCAGGACAGCAGAGGAGAATTCCGTGCTCTGGAATATTTCCAAAACCTTGGAAAGAACAGCAATATGGATCTGCTGAATGAAGAGATTCTTGACAAAGTCATAAAGATACTGAAGAAATGTGAAGATGAGTTTTTGAGCCGGATCACCAGGCACTCCTATATCGGACTTGTCATCCATCTGGTCATTGCCATTGAACGGCTCCTTTCCGGCAAAACGATCACGATGGAAGAAGAACTGCTTCGTGCATTAAAGGAAGATCCCTACTATAAAAAAGCAAAAGAGCTGACTGCGTATTTTGAAGAAGAGTTTCATATCGAAGTGCCGGAATCGGAGTCGGCCTATGTATTCATGCATTTAAAAGGCGCAAGAATGAAATATGCGGTGGAAAAGCAGGACGAACTGACGAAGATGCTGGATGAGTATGACTGTATGATCGTAGCGGATGATCTCATCGCAGCATTCGGGCGCCTGATGGGAGATGATTTCAGCCAGGACAAAGTACTTTACCAGGGACTGGCGTCCCATCTGAGAGCCACACTGCACCGCCTGAATTATCATATGAGGCTTGAAAATCCTCTTTTAGACCAGATAAAAGAAGACTTCAGGGATATCTTTGCCATATGCAAGTCTGTGTGCAAAGTCATGGAGACAAAATATCATCTGGAAGTCAATGAAGATGAGATCGCCTATCTGTCCTTTCATTTCGGAGCGGCAATTGAGAGAAAGAAAGCACAGATTAAACAGTCTGTCATTCTGAATGTTGCAGTCGTCTGTGCCAGCGGGATCGGCATTTCCAGTTTTCTGTCCTCCAGTATTAAGAGCCGTTTTGCGGGGACAGTCAGAGTCAGCCCGCTGTCTGTGGAACAGGTGGTATTGCGGGAAGCGGAAGGAATGGACATTATCATTTCCACGTTAAAGCTGCCCGACCAGGGAATACCGGTTATGGAAGTCGGGGCTCTGTTAAAAGAAGAGGACTTCGGCAGAATGCAGGCTTACTTTGAAATACTGAAGGAGCAGAAGATACAAAAGAAGATCCCGGATGTAAAGAATATTCGCAGGGCAGTATGCCCGGATATTGTAGAAAATCTCCGGATCTATCCGGCAGATGCATCAGAAGGGAAAGAGGAGGTTTTAAGAAAACTTCTCGGACATACAGACATGGGAGAGAAGCAAAAAGACCGGTGCCTGGAAGCGGTGATGGAGAGAGAAAAAGACGGACCGGTGGCATTAAAGGACCGTAAATTTCTGATTTTCCACTGTAATATTCCGGGAAACAATACACCGGTCCTTATGTTTTTTACATTGGATCACAAAAAGGGGACACATCCGGATTTTCAGGACTTTGACAAAGGTGCGCTGATGATCGTGGATAAAAAACAGGATAAGAAGACAAGAGATACGCTGGCCGTTATTTCTGAAGGGTTTGTCAATGATGAGAGAATTCTTGAATCCCTTGAAAAGAAAGATCCAAAAGCACTCAGATGTCAGATCAGGGAGTATTTGGAGCGTGCAAAACAAGAAGGAGATGAGGGATTGTTATGATGCAAAAGGACAAGAGCAGGAAACCTGTGCTCATAAAGGAAAATATCGTGCTGGACTGTAAGGCGGTGACGCCGGAGGAAGCCATTATCCATGCCGGAGAACTATTGCTGAGAAGCGGATACATAAAGAGCGGGTACATCAGCGGCATGCTTTCACGGGATGAAAATTTTTCTGTTTATCTTGGAAATATGCTTGCGATTGCCCATGGAGAGAAAGGTGTCAGAGACCAGATTCTTGGAACGGGGATGTCTGTTTTGATCTGTCCGGACGGTATCGACTGGCATGGGAATCTGGTCAAGATCGTTATGGGGCTTGCGGCTATTGGGGATGAGCATATGGAACTTCTGATGCACTGCGCAAATATTTTCAGTGACAGGGAACGGGTGGAACGGCTGGTGAGATGCCGGGACAGAGACCGGGTTTACAGGATGTTCGGAGGAATATAGAAAAACTATCGCAGGGCGGCGTTGAATTTAGAGTCTTGATATGATAGCATTAGCTATGGTATCAGGGCTCTTATATTTTGCAGAGATTATGAAAGATACCATTTTACAGCGACAACTATTGTTCATAGAAAGGATGCCCATGATTAGACTAATTGCAACAGATATTGACGGAACTCTGGTAGAAGAAGCAGCTATGAATCTGAATCCTGAATACTTCGATGTGATCCGGGAGTTCAGAAAACGGGGAGTTCTGTTCGTAGCAGCCAGCGGACGTCAGAGAAATAGCATTGAGCGTTTTTTTGAACCGATCAAAGATGATATTATTTTCCTGTCCGAAAATGGCGCATGCATTACATCCAGAGAATATAAACATGTGGATGTGATGGACCCATTTATCGTCAAAAGCATAATGGAGGATGCAATGGAGATTCCCGGATGTACCTGTGCTCTGAACGACGGAGAGACCAGCTATTTTGACTCCGAAATGCTCTACCGCCATATGAAGGACGACTATGGATACAATGCGGTGATGGTGGATGATTTATTTAAAGTGGAAGCAGGGGTCTGCAAAGTTTCTGTGTTCCACAACCGGAATGCGGAAGATGCGGTAGGAAAAGATTTTTATGATAAATGGGGAGGCAGGATCTACGTTGCCAGCGCAGGAGAAAAGTGGGTAGACTGTATGAACCTTGGAGTAAATAAAGGAAACTCTTTGAAGCGTTTTCAGGAACATTACAATATCTCGGCAGATGAGACGCTGGCTTTCGGCGATAACATCAATGATATCGAGATGCTGAAACGGGCGGCCCACAGCTTTGCCGTGGCCAACGCCAGGGAAGAGGTAAAAGAAGCTGCAAATTTTGTGACAGATTCTAATAGAGAAGACGGTGTATTGAAGGTGTTAAAAGCAGTGCTTAGGGGGGAATTATGTTAGAAGCAGTTATTTTTGATATGGACGGAGTTATTGTAGATTCTGAACCGGGTTACTATAAAGCCCTGCTGAGGCTTCTGGATGAATTTGATGCATATGTGGATGAGGAGTATAATGCACGGTATTTCGGGACTACGATGGAAAAGCTGTTTACGGATACCATTGAGTATTTGAAACTGGATACGACTGTTGACTATTGTATTCGGCGATTCTTTGAGATTTATGAAGAAGTGGTCAGGGAAGAAGGATTTACACCGATCAAAGGGTCATTGGAGCTGATCCGTGCGCTTCATGAGGAGGGAATCCCCACAGCAGTTGCATCATCGTCTCCGATGGATCACATCGTACGGATCACTGAGAATTTAGGAGTCATTGACTGCTTTCACGCACTGGTGACAGGGGAAGATTGTGAACACTCTAAACCTGATCCGGAAGTCTTTTTAAAGGCAGCAGGTCAGCTTGGAATTAATCCAAAACATTGTGCTGTGGTGGAGGATTCCGTCAACGGTGTTTTGGCGGGCAGCCGGGCAGGCATGAAGGTTCTTGGTTTCAGCAATCCTGAATACGGAAGTCCGGCACACGAAAGGGCACACAAAGTTGTTCGGTCCATGGAAGATGTGGATGTGAGTACTTTGAGAGGATTATTTCATTAAAATACACAGATGGAGAGGAAATAGAGTGGAAGCAGTTATTTTTGACATGGACGGAGTGATCGTAGATACAGAACCCGGCTTTTATATTGTGGCTAATCAGTTTCTGGAGCGTTATGGAAAAAGTATTACTAAAGAATATTTTGAACAATTTTTCGGCGGCGCATCAGAGTACATGTGGAAGACAACGACTCAAATGCTTGGACTGGATATTCCTGTAGAGGAATGTCTGAAGGGTACACACGAAATCCGGGAACAGCGAATCAGGGAAGAAGGCTATGAGCCTATCGAAGGCACACTGGACTTGATCCGGGAACTCCACAGTCAGGGAATTCCTCTGGCGGTGGCGTCATCTTCTTCCAAGCAGGAGATTGAGAGAGTGATGGATTATTTTGAAATCACTCATTGCTTTCGGGCACTGGTCAGCGGAAAAGACTGCGAACATCCCAAACCGGCTCCGGATGTATTTTTAAAGACGGCCCGGAAGCTTTGCATAAAGCCGGAACAGTGTCTGGTGATTGAGGATTCCAACAACGGAGTCACGGCTGCCAAGAGTGCGGGAATGAGTGTCATCGGATTCCGGAATTTAGAGGTTGCAAATCAGGAACTGAGACCTGCAGACCATGTGGTGACTTCTATGAAAGACATTACTCTGGAATTGTGCAGAAGTTTTTAAAAATTTATATAGGCAAACTAAATCTCTCCAAAGATGTTTGGGGAGATTTAGTTGTTACAAAATTGTGACAATATATTGAATATGTATTAAAAATGTGTTATATTAAAACCGAAATAGAGTAAATTACTTACAAGATATGCTTCAAGGTTCTGGAAGAGTTTACCAGAGAAGACAATAAGAAAAGAGGTTTATTATGAAAGCGGGCATGAAAAAATGTATCAGTTACTTGCTGACAGCAGTGTTTGTTATCTCGGCTGTATTGTCAGCGGGAGGACTGCAGAAAAAGCAGGTCCGGGCGGCAGAAAAATTTCAGATCCATTTTATAGATGTGGGCGCAGGGGATGCGGCACTGCTTCAATATGGAGATGGAGACAGTGCAAGGTATGCGTTGATTGATGCAGGACCAGATTATTATACGAGAACAAACGGGAGTAAAGTGGACACCAGTGAGCGGGTGCATAAATACCTGACGGATCATAAAGTGACAAAGCTGGAATTTGTACTGCTGACGCACCCGCACAGAGATCATATCGCAGGTATGATTAATATTTTAGAAGATGAAAATATCAAGATTGATAAAATATACGGAAATAACTTTGATTTAAGATACTCATCCAGTGGGAATCAGGATCCGGATGACATTGAAGACACGGAATTCAGCAGTGAAGTTTATGAAGCGGTGAAGGCTGCGATTAATGTAAGAACAGATACAGGAGAGACCGTATACGAAGTGCCGGCAGCAGGAAATTCTATTAGCTTGGGAAATGCAAAGATTACATTCTACGGTCCGCTCAATATGGATTTTACATACGGAAGAAAAGTTGATCTGAATATTCGGCAGGAAAATAAGTATTCGATTGTCTGTAAAGTTGAGTATGGGAAAAATTCGTTCTTAATGACGGGTGATGCACAGAAGGAGACTATACAGCAGATTGTTTCAAAAGGATATGATTTGTCGGCACAAGTACTGAAAGTGCCCCATCACGGAATGCAGGATGTAGTGGAAAGCAACAAAGTAGGAGACTGGACATCAGACCATAAGTATTTGTTTGACAAGGTGAATGCACCGATTTCTGTGGTAAGCAATGGCTATGATAATAAAAATAAATCACCGAAAGCAAAGACCCTGAGAGATCTGGAGAAAAGCGATGTCTATCTGACCAGTAACCGCGGTACGATCATTGTATCTTCCGACGGAACAAACCTGTCTGTTAAGACAGAAAAAGGAAATAGTGCACCGAGTTACGCAGGCGATTATAACCCGGCAAAGAAAGCATCACCGACGATGAAAAGCGTCAGCGTATCCAGCAACGGAAAGAACAAACTGGTGCCGACGACTTACAGTGCGGCCAACAGCTATAAGCTTTACGAAAAGAAAAATGTGACGGTTAAATTTTCAGGGACGCCTCAGCCGTTTACGAAAGTAAAGAGCGTCCAGTATAAGTTTGTCAAAAAAGGCGTGGACAACCGGACAGTTCCTTACCGCAGCGGAAGTTCTGTGGCAGTAAAGAACGGATCGGTGGGAAGAATTTATGTAAAATACAATACATGGCTCGGCTCCACCGTCATCAAGCTCCCGGGATTTACGGTCGATACTTCTGCACCTTCCAGTGCAAAGATCAAAGGCAGCAAGTCAGGCATCAAGACTTATAAGACATCTGCGAAAAACCGCTATAACAAGAAGTATAAGAAGTCTATTAAACTGACATTTTCTGCTTCTTATGGGACAAGCGGGAAGTCCAAAGTCCAGTATAAGATCGTCCCCAAGGGCAAGAAAAATACAAAGTATAAATGGAAAACAGGAAACAGTGTGACGTATAAGAAAAAAAAGAAATGGGTCCGCGTTTATGTGAAGTTTACCGACAAATCAGGAAATACGACTACGAGAAAAACAAACGGATTTTATATTAAAAAATAATAGACAAATGAAAAAAGATGGTAGATAATAGGATAGAAAGAATGAATGTCGTCAGTGTAAGCTGACGGCATTTTAAATATGGAAGATTATAAAGGAGAAGTGATATGAGAAAAACAAAAGTAACAGTCCTGCTGCTTCTGATGGCACTTACCGTATCTTTGCTGGCCGGATGCGGCGGGAAGGAAGAAGAAAAAACAAAAGACGGATATGCAAAGAAATTGTACCTGTATAATTGGACAGAATATATCCCGCAGAGTGTGATGGATGGATTTGAGAAGGAATATGGCATCAAAGTTGTGGAATCCACATTTACGTCCAACGAAGAGATGCTTGCCAAGCTGACGGCCGGAGGGACCGGACAGTATGACATGACCATCGCCAGCAATTATGTGATCGATGCCATGAAAGAACAGGACCTGATCGAGCCGATCCAAATGGATCAGGTGAAAAATGTGAAGTATCTGGACAAAAGCACGCTGAATCAGCCATTTGATAAGAACAATGAATACACGATTCCGTATATGACTTCATTTACTGTGTTGTGTGGAAACAAAAAGAAATTAAAAGAGCTGGGTGTGGATATCAAAAGTTTTAATGATCTTACCAACCCGAAGCTGAAAAATAATATCGTGCTTGTGGATGATATCCGTGAAATTGCTGCCATGGCGCTGAAAGTCAAAGGATACAGCTCCAGTACCACAAAGAAAGATGAGATTATGAGTACACTGCCGTGGCTCAAAGAACTGGCCAAAAATGTGAAGGTGTACGATGCGGACGCACCAAAGAGTGTGATGATCTCCAACGACGTGGCGGTAGGTCTCATGTACAGTATGGATGCGGCTATGGCCATCGAGGAAAATAAAGATTTGGACGTAATTTATACAAAGGAACCAGCGCAGAAATGTCTGGACAATTTTGTGATCATCAAGGGGGCAAAGCACGCCAAAGAGGCAAGGCTGTTCATCGACTATGTTTTACGGCCTGAAAACTACAAAAAAGTTCTGGATGAGTACTATGGCGTATGTATCAATAACGGCACAAAAAAGCTGCTGGATGACCACTATCTGAAAAATCCCGGTGCAAACGTTGATCAGAAGGAGTTAAAAAGGGCAGAATATATTGACGATGTAAAGGATGCGGCGAGCATCTATGACGATCTGTATACGAAATTAAAGACAGAGTAATATATGGGAGGACTGAGTATGAAAGCGATGAAACGTCTGGATATTATCATTCGTCCGGAAAAATTGGAAAAGTTAAAAGAGATATTGGAAAAGAAAGACTATTCAGGCATGACCGTATTTACGGCAATGGGATGCGGATATCAGGAAGGCTTCATCCCTGAATTTGAGGAGATGAATTTTGAGATCAATCTGCTGCCGAAGGTTGTCGTGATGGTTGTCGTGTGGGAAGAAGACGTGGAGGATCTGCTGGGGGCGATCCATGAGGAACTGGCCACCGGACAGGTGGGAGACGGAAGGGTCTTTATCTCCCCGGTGGACGATGTGATGCGCATCCGCACCGGAGAACGGGGCGCTGAAACTTTGTAGAAGGGTGGTGGAAACTTCGTTGAAAAATATCATCGTACGCTTAAGAGACATAGAAAAAATTTACGGAGGAAAATCTGTCATTGATCATCTGAATCTGGATGTGGCTCAGGGAGAATTTTTGACGCTCCTCGGGCCTTCAGGGTGCGGAAAAACGACGACGCTTCGGATGATCGGCGGCTTTGAAGATACGGACGGCGGACAAATTTTTCTGGAAGATCAGGACGTGGCGGGCAAAGCGCCGAATCACCGGGATGTGAACACGGTGTTTCAGAGCTATGCGCTGTTTCCTCACATGAACGTTTTTGACAATGTGGCCTTTGGCCTTGTGGAAAAAAAGGTGCCGAAAGCGGAGGTCAAAAAACGGGTGGATGAGATGATTGAATTGGTGCAGCTTCAAGGGATGGAAAAAAGAATGCCGTCTCAGATGTCCGGCGGACAGAAACAGAGAGTTGCCATCGCCAGAGCACTGGTGAACCGGCCAAAGGTGCTTCTTCTGGATGAGCCGCTGGGAGCTCTGGACTTAAAATTGAGAAAGCAGATGCAGTTTGAACTGAAAGAACTGCAGAAAAAGCTGAAGATTACATTCATTTATGTGACCCACGATCAGGAAGAAGCGCTGACCATGAGCGACCGGATTGCAGTTATGAATGAGGGTAGGATCGAACAGCTGGGGACTCCGGTCGAGATCTACAATCACCCTAAGACAAAATTTGTAGCTGATTTTATCGGGGAGTCCAATATTTTTGAAGCTTACATTGAGGAGAAGAAGGGAAACAGGATTTCTCTTGTGATGGAGTCCGGGAAAGTGGAACTTGACGCTCCGGATTTTGAATACGATGAGATGGTCTATGTATGTGTACGGCCGGAGAATATGAAAGCGTCCATGGAACCCAGGGATGGATTTACCCTGAGAGGGACTGTGATGGAACATATTTTTGTTGGTTCCACTATAAAGACCATCATAGAACTTCCCAGCAGTCAGCTGGTCAAGATGACAAATCCTCCGGAAGACGAAGTAATCCCGGTGGGTACCAACGTATATCTTTACTGGCTTCCCAAAAAAGCTGTGGTTATGCACACACGGGAAGACCGGGTCTATGAGATTATAGAGGGGGCCGGAAATGAAAATGAAAAAGAAGAGCAATAAGATACCGTTTCTGGCAACCGTATCGCCGGCTATCATCTGGCTTATTTTATTTTTGGTGCTGCCGCTTTTGTATATCGTGGGCATCAGCTTCATGAAAAAGGGGCTTTACGGGGGTGTGATTCAGACCTTTGATCTGACAGCCTATAAGACTATGTTCCAGTCGAAGTATATGAAAATCCTGTTAGACTCACTGTGGCTGTCATTGAAGACTACCGGGCTCTGCCTGCTGTTTGGCTATCCTTTTGCCTATATCATTTCAAATACAAAGAAAAAATGGAAACCGTTTTGTGTCCTGCTGATCATGCTGCCTTTCTGGATCAATTCTCTGATCCGAACTTACGGATGGAACAGTATCCTCCGGGAGCAGGGAATATTAAATACACTCCTGATGCAGCTGGGAATCATAAAACAGCCGCTTCAGATGCTCTATACAGACGGGGCAGTCCTGCTGGGTATGGTGTATGCGCTGATCCCGTTTACAGTGCTGCCGCTGTATTCTTCCATTGAAAAGCTTGATCATTCCCTTTTGGAGGCGGCCAGCGATCTGGGAGCATCCAAGGTACATGTGTTCCGAAAAGTCATACTTCCCCTCACGATGCCGGGGATTTTCGCGGCATCGGTTCAGACCTTTATTCCGTCTCTGGGATACTTCTTTATCACAGATATGATGGGAGGAGCCACCACGATGAACATTGGAAATGTGATCAAGAACCAATTCCTGACTGCGAGAAACTGGCCTCTCGGAGCGGCGCTTGCGATCGCGCTCATCGCAGTTACCATCGTTATTATGAGGCTGTATACACGGGTCGGAAGCATAGAAGATATGGTATAGGAGGAATGAGCAATGAAAAAGAAAAAGATTGGATTCCGCCCTTTGGCACTGTGCTATGCATGTCTTTTCTATCTGTTTTTATATTTGCCGATCGCTGTGGTCGTTGTATTTTCCTTTAATACATCTCAGCTGAATGTGACCTTTCAGGGTTTTACATTCGAGTGGTATGGAAGGATGTTTGAAAATGTCCAGCTGATGCAGTCGTTTTTCAACACGCTGATCGTAGCGGCTGTCAGCACCCTGCTTTCCGTGATTCTTGGGACACTGTGTGCCGTGGGTATGTATCGTTTTAAATTCAGAGGAAGGGAGACTGTCAGCAATCTGCTGTATATTCCGATTGTGATTCCGGAGATCGTGCTCGGAATTGCTGTACTGGCATTTTTTACATTGGTAAAAATACAGATGAGTATGGTTACCCTGATCATTTCTCATGTGACGTTTTCCATGCCTTTTGTAGTTATCACAGTGCGGTCGAGGCTTGCGGGCTTCGACCCTTCCGTGGAGGAGGCGGCAAGAGACCTGGGGGCAAATGACTGGAGAATCTTTCGCAGGGTAACGCTGCCGATGATCCTGCCGGGAGTTTTATCCGGAGCCATGCTGGCGCTTACGATGTCGCTGGATGACGTAGTCGTCAGCTTTTTCACAACCGGGCCGGACAGCATGACACTTCCGATCAAGATCCTCGGAATGGTGAGAAAGGGAGTGTCGCCGGACGTCAATGCGCTTTCGGCGCTGATGATTCTCGGAACAGTCCTCATTATGCTTGCCGCAACATTTTTTGAGATGAGAATGGAAAAGAAAGAAGAAGCTTGACACGGAGCCCTATATGACGTACTATTTTGTTGAGAACTATTATCAAAATGGAGCGGAAGATGAGATTAACAGAGACAAATCCAGGTACTCAGTATCTGGTAGAAGAAATCCAGCTGGAACTTGCAACAAAACGCCGTCTGGAATCACTCGGCATGACAGAAGGTTCTAAAATCAATGTGATGCGGAAGAAGCGCAACGGGGCTGTGATCATTAAGATCAGAGGGACCCGTTTTGCTCTCGGGAGAGAGATTGTCAGGGGGATTCAGGTCAGGGACCGTGCAGGAAAGAGGGATTTATTATGAGTGCAGAGGAATTGCAGGTCGGATTTGTGGGGAATCCGAACTGCGGAAAGACTACGTTATTTAACGCCTACACCGGGGCCAAGCTCAAAGTGGCGAACTGGCCGGGTGTCACGGTGGAAAAAAAAGAGGGAGCTTTAAAGTACCACAATCACATGTACAGGCTGGTGGACCTTCCCGGTATCTACAGCCTGACGTCCTATACGATGGAAGAAAAGCTGTCCAGGGAATATATACTTCAGGATGATGTGGATGTGATTGTGGATGTGGCAGATGCATCTGCGCTGGAACGCAATCTATATTTGACTTTATGCCTGATCGAGCTTGGGAAGCCTGTGATTCTGGCTCTGAATATGATGGATATCGTCAAGGAGCGGGGAATGGAACTGGACCTTCACCGTCTGCCGGAGGTGCTGGGGATTCCGGTGGTTCCGGTTTCCGCCCGGAAAAAGACCGGTCTTGAAGTACTCATGCATGCAGTGGCCCATCACAAAGTGGAAGGCAATGACCGTCAGGTATTTGACTACCCAGACAGGATCGAGGAAAAGATTACGCAGATCAGGCTGCGGTTAAAAGAAAAGTATCCGGCTATGGAAAACAGCCGGTGGTATGCCATAAAGCTTTTGGAACAGGACGATGAGGTAACACAAAAATATGGAAGTCTTGTGGAAGGGATCGTGGACAGGTCCTATGAGAATGATATTATCAATGAAAAATATCATTTTATCGAGCGGGTTATGGCTGAAGTTCTGGTCAACAAAGAAAAGAAGGAAGCTTTTACCGATAAGATCGACAATGTCCTGACACATCCGGTCCTGGGAATTCCTATCTTTCTTGGCATTATGGCTGTGGTGTTTTTTCTGACATTTACAGTTGGAGATTTCTTAAAAGGATATGTCGAGATGATGATCGACTATGTCAGCGGGTACATAATAGGCGGACTTGAGAGTCTGGGAGCGGGAGCGTGGGTGATCTCCCTCATGAAGGACGGAGTATTTGCCGGAGTGGGAGGCGTACTTTCTTTTGTGCCGAATATTTTCATTCTGTTTTTGAGCCTTGGACTCTTGGAAGACAGCGGATATATGTCCAGAGTGGCATTTGTCATGGACAGTGTCATGGATAAACTGGGCCTCTCCGGAAGGGCGTTTATCCCGATGCTGCTGGGGTTTGGATGCAGCGTACCGGCGGTCATGGCATCCAGGGCTCTGGAGGACGAACAGGACCGGAAGAGGACGATCATGCTGATCCCATTTATGTCATGCAGCGCAAAGCTTCCTATTTATCTCGTGTTTTCCCAGCTGTTTTTTGGAAAAGCCGCCATGTTAGTGGCTTATTCCATGTATATCCTGGGGCTGGTTCTGGGGATTTTTGTGGCGTTTGTCCACAGTAAGATGCTCAAAGGCAGTGTAAAACAGCCTCTTCTGATCGAACTGCCGGAATATAAGACGCCAAATAAGCGGACCATTGCCATCTATGTGTGGAGCAAGCTGAAAGATTTCCTCTCAAAGGCGGGAACGACAATCTGTGCCGCATCCATTGTCATGTGGGTGCTGCTCAATCTGAATCATACAGGGCTGGTCAGCGACATGAGCCAGAGTTTTGGTGCTTCTTTCGGAAAATTTTTAGTGCCTCTGCTGGCCCCGGCAGGCCTTGGGCTCTGGCAGATCGCAGTCATGCTGATCTCAGGGCTGGCTGCCAAGGAAGTGGTGGCCTCAAGCTTTATGGTCCTGTTTCAGGTATCCTCTTCCTCAAATGCAAATATTTTAGAGATGCTGTCCGGAATGGGATTTACCTCGCTGAATGCTTACTGTCTGCTGGTGTTCTGCCTTCTGTATACACCTTGTCTTGCAACCGTCATGACCATAAGAAAAGAGACAGGGTCCACCCGGTGGACGCTGGGGCTGGTCGCTTTTCAGATGGTGTTTGCGTGGGCCGTGACAGTCATTATATTTCAGGCAGGCAGTCTTCTGCTGGGCTGACAGGAAAGAATATCCTTTCCAATGGAATGAAATTGTATTAAAATAAATACAAACAAGGAAACCAGCCACGATGGGAGGTATGCCATGAGAAAGGAATTTACATTTCACACATCTGACGGGACAGGCCTTTATATGGTGCAGGATGTGACAGCGCCGCCGAAGGCCGCAGTGGTCATTGTTCACGGTCTCTGTGAACATTTGGGAAGGTATGAGTATCTGACGGAACGGCTTAATGAGCATAATCTGATGGTCTACCGGTTTGACCACAGGGGACACGGAAAGTCCGAGGGAAAAAGAGTTTACTATGACCGGTTTGAGACGATCAGCGATGATGTCAATGAGGTGGCAGAGCGTGTAATAAGCCACAACGAAGGGCTTCCTCTGTTCATCATAGGGCACAGCATGGGCGGTTATGCGGTTTCCTGTTTCGGGGCTAGATATCCGGGAAAGGCAGACGGGATCATCCTTTCCGGCGCACTGACCAGATACAACACCAAGTGTGCGGGAGAACTTCCGCTTCCTGTGCCGGGAGACACTTATGTACCCAATGCACTGGGTGACGGGGTGTGCAGCGATCCGGAAGTCGTGGAGGCATACAACAACGATCCTCTGGTGGAGAAGGAAATCTCTGCGGCGCTTTTAAACAGCATTTATGACGGAGTGGAATGGCTGAAAGAGAACAGCGGAAAGTTCACCGATCCTGTACTGATCCTTCACGGGGCCAACGACGGGCTGGTCAGTGAAAAGGATTCCAGGGAACTGTTTGGGGATATTTCCTCTGAGGATAAGACGCTTAAGATTTATGCGAAACTTTTTCATGAAATTTATAATGAAGTGGAGAAAGAAGAAGTCATCGACGATACGCTGTTTTGGATTGAAAAACATTTATAATTGTGGGAAACCGAAAGATCTTTTGTTAAACGCAAAAGATCTTTTTTTTACATTCAACGTGTATTTTTTCCAAATCTTTTAAGGAAGTTTAACTCTTTGCCGGCTGATGGAGTCTTAAAAACCTTCTACAATGAAAGAGGCTTTTGAGTGCTTTACAGAAAACTGGAGAGAAAAAGGAGATGGAAACATGTTAAGAAAAATAAAACGGGCAGCGGCTTGTGCCATGTCAGCAGTGCTTTTGTCGGCAGGAACTTTGGCTCCTGTAAAAGCCGCGTCATGGACAGCACCCCAGCAGACAGAATGGCAGGAGCTTTCCAGAGACAATGTAAAAGTCCGGTTTGCAGTAGGGAGTGACCTGCACATCGGAAGAAATGAGGATGCATCGGAAAAATTAAGAAATGCTTTTGATGCATTTTATCAGACGGACAGCCAGCTGGATGCGGCCATTTTTGTGGGAGATATAACGAATAATGGGGCTGAGGGGGAATATACGAAACTCATCGATATTCTCAATAATAAACTGAAAGATCACACGAAGCTAGGAATGATGATGGGGAACCACGAATTCAACACCGCATCCGGAGCTGTAGACCGCTATAAGGCGGCAATGTCCAAACTGAAGCAGGGTGTGAACCGGCAGGATACGAATAACAATATCACAGTCGGTGACGGTTACCATATCATTACAATGAGTGCTAAGAATTATGGGGGAGATTATACAGACAATTATGAATGGCTGAAGCAGCAGCTTGAGGAGGCGGCAGCGGAAGATCCTGAGAAACCTATCTTTTTGGCTCAGCACCATGGGTTTAAGGATACGGCCTATGTGACTAATGAATGGTATGGAAACTTCGGAGATATTCAGGAACTGTTAAAACAATATCCCCAGGTCATCGATTTTTCGGGACATTCCCATGCCACACTGAATGATCCACGTTCGATTAATCAGGATCTTGGGTTTACAGCGATCCAGGACGGGACGATTGGGGCCTATTTTGAAAATGAGTCCGGAAAGATGGAAGGGACCAGACCGGCTGACAGTGAAAACGCATCCCAGGCGCTGATGGTGGAAGTTGACGGCGAAAATCAGGTGACGATCCGCAGAATGGATCTGACCGAAGGAAATTATATAGGGAAATCATGGACCCTGGATATTCCTGAACTGGTCAGGCAAAAGTCATTTCCTTACACCACAGAGAAAAGGACCGCAGAGAGCGCTGTTCCGACTTTCCCAGAGGGAGCCGAAGTCACGGCTTCAAATGTAAAAGAAGCTTCTGCAGATCTCACTTTTACCCAGGGACAAAATGAAGATAAGAATGATGACGGCTGGGTGCATTCTTACAGGATCAAAGCAGTCAACAAAAACACAGGAAAAGCAGATGTGGATAAGCTGACTTTCTCTGACTATTATATGCCGCCGATGCAGAAAGAACTCACCAAAACAGTCACCGGACTGGCCGATGATACCGAATACCGGATCGAAGTTACAGCGATAAATCCGTTTCAAAAAGAAAGTACACAGAAACTTGCGGCTGACATTAAAACAGCACCTCTGCTGACAGAGGAAGAGTTAAAAAAAGAAGCTCCCAAAGCCGATCTGCTGGATGTGGATTTCATAACCGGCACAGCGGATGACAAGTCAGATGCCGCTCATGAAGCGATCAAAAAAGGGAATCCGGTCATTGCAAAAAATTCGGTTCTTGAAAGGAAGGCCGCAAAGTTTGACGGCAGTTCTGCATTTGCCTATTCTTTCAAAACAGAGGAATATACGAAAATGCAGAAAGGTTACACAATGGAGTGTATGATGAAACTGGACAGCAAGGGGAATCCATTTTCTGACCAGGAGAGCGCGGGAGCGGGTTTTGAGTTGAATTCAGACGGAAAGACACTGGAATTCTGGTCCAGACACGGCAGCAGTTATAAAAAACCAACAGCGCAGATTGACACTTCCAAGTGGGTTCATGCGGCGGCAGTCTATGACGGCTCTGTCATAAAGCTGTATGTAAACGGAAAATTGAAAGATACGGTTTCTGCCTCTGACCAGTGGGTGATTCCGGCGGATGGCGCCAAATACTTTTTCGTCGGGGCAGATACAAATAAAAACGGAGAAATCCAGAATGCGGTTAGGGGAGAGATTGCCTCTGCAAGGATTTACAGCAGGGCATTGTCCATTGGTGAAATTACGAAACTTTACTGGAAAGAAGCAAAAACAAACATTTCCTTTGCCGGAAATGCGTCCTTTACGGCGACCAGGGGAAACTCTTATACCGTTCCTGCGGCATCTGCACAGATTGCCGCAACAGGTGATTCTTCAGTTAAAGTGACGGAGGAAGTCAGGGATTCCAAAGGAAACACGGTCGCTCTAAACAACCGTAAATTTACAGTCACAGACAACGCCTATACAATTACCTACAAAGCAAATGATACAGAGCTTAAAAAAGAACTGCAGGTCCGGGAACCTGCCGCGCCGTCTGCGGACGGAAAGAAAGTTCTGGAAGAAAAGCAGGGATTCCGTATTACGATTCATAATAAGGCGGCAAATGCTTCGGTTTCTTACAAGAGCAGCAATCCTTCCGTGGCATCGGTCAGCACTTACGGCTATATAACCGCCAAAAAGGCGGGCACGGCAGTGATCACAACAACTGTGACACAAAATCAGAGGACTTATCAATTAAAGACAACCGTGACTGTCGTGAAAAAGCCTTCTGTATCATCAAAGAAAACGATTTATGCCGGAAAAAGCTGTCGGATTAACATTAACAACAGATATAAGGGAGCAAAAGTTTCTTATAAAACTTCCAATAAATCCGTGGCATCTGTCAGCTCCTCCGGAAAAGTCACCGGAAAGAAAGCGGGTACAGCCTATATCACAGCTGCAGTCGTTCAGAACGGAAAAACTTATACCCTGAAGACAAAAGTAACTGTCAAGGCTTACATTAAAGTGACAAGGGCATATAAAACTGTGAAAAAGGGACGTAAAGTAACTTTTAAAGCAAAAGCATACGGCACCGGAAAATCTGTGAAATGGTCTGTTTCCAACAAGAGAGCTTCTATTTCAAAGAAAGGAAAGTTTAAAGCAAAGAAAAAGGGAAAAGTTTATGTCATCATGAAGTCCGGAAAGATCACAAAGAAATATCGTGTGAGAATCAAATAATAGTAACAGTGTAAAGCTTAAGCCGGCTGGCAGCCCGGAATTCTCTTTGAGATGTTCGGGCTGCCTTTCTTTGTTTTGTTGAAAACATATGTTTGGGTGTGTTATAATTTTTTACAGCGATAAAAAGGAGTGATGATAATGAGTTCCAGGGTGATCTTTCATATTGATGTCAATTCTGCCTATTTGAGCTGGGAAGCAGTCTATGGGATTTCCGTGCGGAAAGATGAGGTGGATCTGAGGGAAGTACCGTCCATCATTGGCGGAGATGAGTCCAAGCGCCGCGGGATCGTGCTGGCGGCGTCCATACCTGCTAAGAAAAAGGGAATACGCACGGCGGAGACTGTCCGTGAAGCATTGAATAAATGCCCGGATCTTATCATTCGCCCGCCCTGTCACGGGATGTATGACAAGTTCTCAAAAGCTTTTTTAAAAGAGGCGCTGAAGTTTTCACCGGTTCTTGAGAAGTTCAGCATCGATGAGGCTTTTTTGGATATGACGGAGACTGTTGGACAGTATAAGAGTCCTTATGAGGCGGCCTGCCTGCTGAAAGACCGGATTTATGAAAAGCTAGGTTTTACGGTCAATATCGGTGTGGCGCCGAATAAACTGCTGGCTAAGATGGCGTCTGACTTTGAAAAACCAAATAAAGTGCATACCTTGTTCCGGGAGGAAGTGCCCAATAAGATGTGGCCTCTGCCTGTAGAAAATCTGCTTTTTGTAGGTCCTGCCACAAAAAAGAAACTTCATAATCTGGGTATCCGGACGATCGGGGAACTGGCACATATAAATCCGGAATTATTAAAGTCCCACATAGGGAACAAACACGGCATACAGATCTATGAATACGCCAATGGAATTGACAGGGCACCGGTAGAAGCCCAGCAGGCTGACAGCAAAGGATACGGCAACAGCATAACACTGCCGTCAGATATTGATTCATTAGAGGAAGCGGACACGGTTGTATTATCCCTGGCAGAGACCGTTGCCTCCAGGCTCAGAGCCGACCGGGTCAAAGCTTCCTGCATCACGGTGGAGATCAAGGACTGCCAATTTCGCCGAAGTTCCCATCAGAAAAAACTTTTTGCACCTACGGATATTACCAATGAGATCGTGCAGGCGGCAAAGGAACTATACAGGGAGAAATTCCGGGGGACTTCTGTCCGGCTGATCGGTGTGCGTGCCTCGGATATCACAAAAGAAGAGTTTGCACAGATGGATTTCCTGAGTGATAAGAAAAAAGAAAAACTCAGGATGCTGGATCAGTCCATCGATGCCATCAGAATAAAATATGGAAAGGATGCAGTACAGCGGGCCAGGTTCCTGGGCGGGAAAATAGACTGATTCATATATGGACGTTTGTCTTGCAAAGACAGCTGTTTGACGATAAAAGACAACGGATCTCGAAGAAATTTCACGAAAATATTACAAAAGTATTAAAAATAGTACTTGCTTCTTGGAATAAACCTTGTTATACTTCGAATTGTGGGGAAAAATGCGCAAAGAATCGGAGGGAAACAGGGAATGAAGATTCTGAACTTGAAACGCATCATATGTACACTGATGTGCTGCGTTATGTTGGGCATGCTATTTCAGGTGACAAATGTACCGGCGGCAGAGGGAGACAAAAAAGAACTTAATGTAGTTTATTATAATCAGGCGGATTATCCCGGTAAGAAAATCGGGAAGAGCACGATCAAGGCTGCAGGCTGCGGGCCGACCTGCATTGCAGTCTGTTACAGTTCACTGACGGGGAAGAAAGTCAGTGTGCCGAAGATGTGCAAAATTGCCTATAAAAAAGGCTGGTATATCAACGGACAGGGATGTGTCCATCAGGTGATTCCGGGATTGGCAAAAGAATACGGACTGGACTGCAAAGGTCTGGGAACTAATTATGAGGCAATAAAAAAAGCTCTGAAAAACGGGCATCCGGTGGTTGCTCTGGTAGGACCCGGAGACTTTACAAAAAATGGACACTTTATCGTATTGACCAGGATGGTCGGAAAAGATAAGGTAAAGGTTGCCGATGTAGGAAGCCGTGCCAATACAGCCGAGACATGGTCGTTAAAGAAGGTTGTAAGCCAGGGAAAAGAAGGCGCAGATGCCGGAGGACCTTTCTGGGAGATCAGCTATACAGAACCGGAAAAGCAAGTACAGGAAAAAGGAATTGATCACGGTCTGCTGAAGATAGGGAATAAAATTGATCTGAAAAAACATATAGAAAATTAGAAGTATAAAAGCAGATGCTGTTAAGAATTACGGCATCTGCTTTTTTTCTGGAACAGACGAAGTAAAGATGATAAGATATACACACAAGACATACTGTATTCTATACCTTATCGCGCAAAGCGCGCCACCCGAAGGGTATGAAATACGGTGTGCCCTATGGGTATGAGTTTTTCTCCATTATTTCCAGTCGGCTCTGGAAAGACCTTCTTCCGACAATGGAGAAAAACTATAGCAGGCGGCAACTTTCATTTCTAAGCAGCCTGCTCCAGGAGATAAAATGTCATACTATTTAATGTAACTTTCACATAAGATGACAAGAAAAGGAGGACATAATATGTGGTGGACAAGAGCTGAATTAAAAGAGAGGGCAAAAGAATCGATCAGGAGAAACTACTGGATTATGGTGGTAGTAGGGCTGATCGCAGGCATCATTAGCGGACAGATTGGGGGGAATGTATCTTACAATAGTTTAAAAACCGAGCTGAGGGAATCCGGATGGAATGGGGAAAACATGGATTTCTTCACGAGCACTCAATTTTTGATGATCGTGTCGGCGGCGATTGGAATTCTTATGGTTCTTTTTATAGGATTTACGCTGCTTAAAATCTTTCTGGGCAATCCTCTTCTGGTAGGATGCAGCCGTTTCTTTCTGGAAAACAGTGACAGAAAAGCTAGATTTGGATTAGTCGGAACTGTTTTTCAGAGCGGGAATTATCTGAATGTTGTGCTGACAATGTTTCTGAGAAAGTTGTTTACAGTGTTGTGGAGTCTTCTGCTGCTGATACCGGGACTTGTAAAGTCTTATTCCTATTCAATGATTCCGTATATACTGGCGGAAAATCCTTCGATTTCAAGGAGAAGAGCTTTTGAGATAAGCAGAAAGATGATGGACGGACAGAAGCTGAACGCTTTCTTTTTAGATTTATCTTTTATCGGATGGATTATTCTCTCCACTCTTACCTGCGGGGTTTTGGATATATTTTATGTGGTGCCTTACCGGCAGGCAACATGGGCAGAGTTTTATAAAGTTAATCGCCAACAGGCGCTTCAGAACGGGACTGCTACACCGGAAGAATTGCAGGGCTTTCCATTTTATTAATATTTCACGAAAGATAAAACAAAATAATTGAGAAAAACATGTCGATTTAGAGAAAATAAATAGTTTTCTTAATAGAATGTAAAATTTATTGTTAAAAACGTATAAAAATAATTAACAAATAATTTGTTTTGTGGTACAATTAGTCCAACGACATACACTGTTACAACATACTATTTTAGGAGGTATAGACATGTCAACAAAATGGGTTTATCAATTTAACGAGGGCAATGCAGAAATGAGAAACCTCTTGGGCGGCAAAGGTGCCAACCTGGCAGAGATGACAGGACTTGGTCTTCCGATTCCTCAGGGGTTTACGGTGACGACAGAAGCATGTACCAATTACTATGACTGCGGTGAAAACATCAGTGATGAGGTACAGGGACAGATTTTCGATGCGATGAAAGCATTGGAAAATATTCAGGGGAAGGAGTTCGGAGACTTAGAAGACCCGCTGTTGGTTTCTGTACGTTCCGGGGCCAGAGTATCTATGCCTGGTATGATGGACACGATTTTGAACCTAGGTCTGAATGACGTAGCTGTGGAAGGATTTGCAAAGAAGACCGGCAACCCACGGTTTGCTTATGATTCTTACCGCAGATTTATCCAGATGTTCGCAGATGTTGTAAAAGAAGTGGACAAAGCTAAATTTGAAGCGGTCCTTGACGAGATGAAGGAAGCCAAGGGAGCAAAGTTTGATACAGATTTAACCGCAGATGACCTGAAAGAAGTCATCGTGCGATACAAAGAGATTTATAAGAGTGAGTTAGGGGAAGATTTCCCGCAGGAGCCCAAAGAACAGCTGTTGGAAGCGATCAAAGCCGTTTTCCGTTCCTGGGATAATCCTCGTGCTATTTATTACAGAAGAATGAACGATATCCCTGGAGACTGGGGTACTGCAGTAAATGTGCAGACCATGGTATTCGGAAATATGGGAGATACATCAGGAACTGGTGTAGCATTTACAAGAAATCCATCCACCGGTGAAAAACAGATCTATGGAGAGTACCTCATCAATGCACAGGGAGAGGACGTAGTGGCAGGTGTGCGTACTCCGCAGCCGATCACCAGACTGAAAGAAGACCTTCCGGACTGCTATGAGCAGTTTATGCAGATCGCCAAGACTCTGGAAGACCATTACCGCGATATGCAGGATATGGAGTTTACCATTCAGGAAGGCAAGCTTTATTTCTTACAGACCAGAAACGGTAAGAGAACTGCACCGGCAGCACTTCGTATTGCCTGTGAACTCGTAGATGAAGGTATGATCACAAAAGAGGAAGCCGTTTCAAGGATTGAGGCAAAAGCCTTGGATCAGCTATTACATCCGCGCTTTGATCCGGAAGCAATCAAAGCTGCCGTTCCGATCGGGGAAGCACTTCCGGCATCACCGGGAGCTGCAACTGGTAAGGTTTACTTTACTGCCGAGACTGCAAAACTTCATCATGAAGCCGGAGAGAAAGTTATCCTTGTCCGCTTGGAGACATCACCGGAAGATATCGAAGGTATGCATGCGGCTGAAGGTATCCTGACAGCCCGCGGAGGCATGACATCCCATGCGGCCGTTGTTGCCCGCGGTATGGGTACAGCCTGCGTAGCAGGATGCGGTGATATTCAGTTAGACGAAGAAAAAGGACTGTTCACCCTGGGAGGAAAGACTGTCCGTGAGGGAGATTATATTTCCATCGACGGATCTACCGGTAAAGTTTACTATGGAGAGATCCGCACGATCCCTGCAACCATCAGCGGAAACTTTGACCGCATTATGACATGGGCAGATGAGATCCGTACATTAAAGGTACGCACCAACGCCGATACACCGGCAGATGCACTGAACGCAGTTAAGTTTGGGGCAGAGGGAATCGGACTTTGCCGTACAGAGCATATGTTCTTTGATGCAGAGAGAATTCCGAAGATCCGCCGTATGATCTTATCAAGGACTAAAGAGGCGAGAGAGATCGCTCTGAACCAGCTGATTCCATATCAGAAGAAAGACTTCAAAGAACTCTACGAGGTTATGGAAGGAAAACCGGTTACTATCCGTTTCTTAGATCCGCCTCTGCATGAGTTCCTGCCTACGACACTGGAAGAGATTTCAGCACTGGCAAAAGATATGAATGTAACAGTAGAAGAGATCAATATGACACGTGCATCTTTGCATGAGTTTAATCCTATGATGGGACACCGCGGATGCCGTCTGGCTGTCACCTATCCTGAAATCGCCAAGATGCAGACAAGAGCGGTTATGGAAGCTGCCATCGAAGTAAAACAGGAAAAAGGATTCGACATTGTTCCTGAGATCATGATTCCTCTCGTAGGAGAGAAGAAAGAGCTTCAGTTTGTCAAAAATGTTGTTGTTGAGACAGCAGAGAAAGTAAAAGCTTATTATGAGTCAGATATCAATTACCACATTGGTACAATGATTGAAATACCTCGTGCAGCTCTTCTGGCAAATGAAATCGCAGAAGAAGCCGAGTTCTTCTCCTTCGGTACCAATGACCTGACACAGATGACTTTCGGATTCTCACGTGATGACGCAGGTAAGTTCCTGGAAGCTTACTACGACAACAAGATCTACGAGTCAGATCCGTTTGCGAAACTGGATCAGGACGGAGTCGGACAGCTGATCGCTATGGCAGCTGAGAAGGGCAGATCAACCCGTCCGGATATCAAACTTGGTATCTGCGGAGAGCACGGAGGAGATCCTGCATCCGTTGAATTCTGCCACAGGGTTGGATTAAATTATGTATCATGCAGCCCATACCGTGTGCCGATCGCAAGACTTGCAGCAGCACAGGCAGCACTGAATGATAAATAAAATTACCAGATAAAATAAAAATTCCTTGAGCAAACGCTCAAGGAATTTTTTTACGTTAAATATTTTTTACTAACAGTCCCCTATGTATACAGCCTTCTCTCAGATCCTCTTTTTTAGGCAGAGGCCGTGTATCCATTAGACTGTATTTCGAATAAAATTTAGTCTGAATATGAGAAAAACGAAGAGGCAGACCAAGGCAGGAATAGAAACCAGCAGTGGATTGTATCTGAAAATGAACGTGAGGTTCTGTCGTATTGCCGGAGTTGCCGCACTTGGCAATAACATTACCTCTTTTTACCGTTTGTCCTTTCTGTACTTTTATACTCCCAGGCATAAGATGACAGATTGCACTGTATTCATTTGGAGAATGTTTTAAAATAATCCGGTTGCCGCCAATATCAGTAGTATCCGGATCCGTCTGCCCAGTGTCCATGATGCGGCAGTCAGGGAAGTTGTTTTTTGTTGAAACAACGATACCGTCCGCAGGAGCAAGTATATTTTTTCCGTAGCAGTAATAACTGTGCAGATCCTTTTTGTTTCCGCAGAAGCTTTCACTTTTATCATCTACAATAATAAAATCATAGGCGAACCGCTGTGGAAGAATTTCCCATGAATGAGAAGTGTCTTTGGTAACACCGCCATTTGCGGTGTACCATTCACCGTCAAAGGGCAGGGAATACTTTATTCCGGAAACATAATCATCAATGTGTTCAATATTTTTGTTTCTGTATTTTACTGTAGCATAAATTAACCCGGTTACTTGCAGTACAATCTGACTCAGAAAACGTATATTCATGTAATTTTCTCCGTTATATTTCATTGATGTGTGTCTGAAGATTTTTAGAAGAATCTTTCACTCCACACCTGAATACTAAAAGTTCAGCAATTATAAAATTCACAGCACTGGCTCCTTTCATTGGCTTTATACCACTTAAAATAAGTATATCAGAGTAAGTGTCAAAAAGGAACCGCTGCTTCAGTGTTTCCATTTCACTGGGATATCAGTGCTTCTCTCTCCAGGAAGGACACCCCTCATTTGTACAGCGCTTTTTCCAGCCGACAGTTATGCAGACGGCGGCAAAGACCAGCAGGCAGATCATTCCTATGAGGACTGTCCGGTAGCTGCCGGAAAGATCATAGATAAATCCGTAGGCAGGGACCAGCACAATGGAGGCAATCGGGGCGCCCATAGAAATTTTGGCAAATATCTTTTCATAATCGGTCTGCCCATAAAATTTGAGGGTAAGGATTGGAGCCAAGACCATGATGCCGGAAGTCACCAGACCGTGGAGAAAGGTTGAAACGGCAAAGACCGCAAAGCTCTGCTGGCTGAACAAAAATCCAGTCTCTGCTGCGAGTCCGACTGCGATCATTCCATAGCAGGTTTTCAGACTGCCGATCCGGTCACTTATCATTCCGATGGCAATGGAGCCGATGGCACTTCCGATGGAGGCATAGGCAAGCGCTGCCCCGGTTTTTCTGACACTATAACCGAGCATGGAACCATAGGTAGGAATATGCTGGGTAAAGACGCCGATCCCGGTAATAGCAATCATAAAGAACAGCAGCAGATAAAAAGACGCCGAGCGCAGAGCCGCAGCTTCGGATATCTCAAGCTGGTCTTTTTTTATTTGGCCGGGAGCAGTATCTTCTGACGCAGATTCAGCACCTAACGGAAGAAGGTGTTTGTCTCCAGGTTTATTTTTCAGGAGGACCAGAGAAGTGATGACAACGACAGCAAATGTGATGCCTCCGATAAAAAAATATCCGGTTCTCCAGCCGTACTGTGTAATGATATCGGACGTGACCGGCTGCAGTACTGCCCCGAAAAGTCCTACGAATGCCATCTGGATTCCGAGCATAGTTCCTGCATTTTTTGCAAACCATCTGTTTATAAGAATTGGACCTAAAAGATTTACTAAGATTGTGGCGCCCATGGCATGGGGAATGGCTAAAAGATACCAGCCGTAAACGCTGTTCAGAAAACCAAAAGAGGCAAAAGAGAGTGTTTGGAGCACTGCCCCTGCCAGGGCCATGAGTCGGATATCATATTTATTGATCAGCCGGCCTGCTGTGGGAAGCCATAAGACCATAACGACAGAAGTTATGCTCAAATAGATAGACAGACTTCCGATTCCCACGCCGATTTCTTTTGAGACCGGAGACAGGAAAAGTCCGGAAGTCATGTTGATGCCGCCGCCTGCAAAGCCCCTGATTAAAATAACAGCTGCTAATATAAACCATGCATAGTGCCATCTTGATTTTCTCATGTTAATTCCGTCCTTTTTTGTATTTAGTATTTATCAGAGCCATCTTTTTTATGCATACCCACGGGCACACTGCATTTCATACCCTTCGTGTGGAAAATGTCCTATTGAGAATTATTCTGCTGTTTTAATCTTGAGTAATTGATAATAGTTTGATAAACTGATTTTGGTTAGTTCATACTAACTGAATAAATAATAGACATAGAGCAAAGTGAGATTCGGCAGAAAGGATACAGAATGAATTATTTAGAGATAGAGAAAGTCATCGGAAGAGAGATTATTGATTCCAGAGGGAATCCTACGGTAGAAGCTGAGGTATATCTGGCCGGCGGCGTGACAGGAAGGGGGACAGCCCCAAGCGGAGCTTCCACAGGTGAATTTGAAGCTCTTGAATTAAGGGATGGAGATAAGGGACGTTTTGGAGGAAAGGGAGTAACCAAAGCGGTCCAAAACATTAATACAGAGATCAGCGAAATCTTAAGCGGGATGGATGCTTCTGATATTTATGCTGTTGACAGGGCAATGATCGATGCAGACGGAACAAAAGATAAATCAAAGTTTGGTGCCAATGCGGTGCTCGCAGTGTCCATTGCATGTGCAAAAGCAGCGGCAGCGGCTCTGGGAGTTCCTCTGTACCGATTTTTGGGAGGCCTGAATGCAAACCGTCTTCCGGTGCCGATGATGAATATATTAAACGGCGGCGCCCATGCGGCAAATACAGTCGATGTGCAGGAATTTATGATTATGCCGGTGGGGGCAGAAAGTTTTCGTGAAGCTCTGCGCCAGTGTACGGAAGTGTTCCACGCGCTGGCAGGACTGCTCAAGTCAAAGGGACTGGCGACTTCCGTGGGAGATGAAGGAGGCTTTGCACCTGATCTTGCCAGCGATGAGGAAGCCATTGAATACATTCTAGAGGCAGTAAAATTGGCGGGGTACGAGCCAGGCAGAGACTTTGTGCTGGCAATGGACGCGGCTTCCAGCGAGTGGAAAGGGGAGAAAAAAGGAGAGTATATTCTCCCTAAGTGCAAGAGGAAGTTTGTTTCAGAAGAACTGGTCGCTCATTGGAAGTCTCTCTGTGAAAGATATCCGATCGTATCTATTGAGGACGGTTTAGATGAAGAGGACTGGGAGGGCTGGCAATATATGACCAGAGAGCTTGGAGATAAGATCCAGCTGGTAGGAGATGATCTGTTTGTAACAAATACAGAGCGTCTTAATAAAGGGATCAAAGAAAGATGCGGAAATTCTATTTTGATCAAACTAAACCAGATCGGCACTGTATCCGAAACGCTGGAAGCTATTAAAATGGCGCACAAGGCAGGGTATACAGCGGTTGTCTCTCATCGCTCAGGTGAGACAGAAGACACGACCATCGCAGATCTTGCAGTGGCATTGAATACCGGACAGATTAAGACAGGTGCGCCGAGCAGAAGTGAGAGAGTGGCAAAATATAACCAGCTGCTTAGGATTGAAGAAGAGCTGGGAGACAGTGCAGTCTATCCCGGTTTTACTACATTTTAAATAAAGCAGAATCATGGAAAGCAGAAAGAACATGCCTTTTAAGGTGATTTCTTTCTGCTTTTTAGTGCATAAAACCGTGTTTTTTAGGAAAGTTTAAGCAGTAAGAACAGAACCTGGGATAAAGCAATCAAATTAAAGGAGGACAATAAAATGTCATTAATAGGTCAGGAAGTAACAGATTTTAAAGTACAGTCTTATCAGGGAAATGAATTTAAAGAGGTAACAAAAGAAGATATTCTTGGAAAATGGTCTGTGTTCTTTTTCTATCCTGCAGATTTTACATTTGTATGCCCGACGGAACTGGAAGACTTGGCGAATAAATATGAAGATTTTAAAAAAGTGGGATGTGAAATTTACTCTGTGTCATGTGATACACATTTCGTACACAAGGCATGGCATGATGTGTCTAAGACAATTCAGAAGATCCAGTATCCGATGCTGGCGGACCCGACCGGATTGCTCGCAAGAGACTTTGATGTGATGATCGAAGAAAGCGGACTGGCAGAGAGGGGAAGCTTCATTGTGAATCCGGAAGGCAAAATCGTGGCTTATGAAGTCATTGCCGGTAATGTCGGAAGAAATGCAGAAGAGCTTTTTAGAAGAGTACAGGCATCCCAATTCGTAGCAGAACATGGAGATGAGGTTTGTCCAGCAAAATGGCAGCCGGGAGCAGAAACTTTAAAACCGAGTCTTGATCTGGTAGGTTTGATCTAAGAACAGATGTAAATGGAAGGTGATACGTTGAACGGAATTGATATGAAAAAACTCTATGACGGCATCATTATAGGCGGAGGTCCGGCAGGGCTTTCCGCCGCCATTTATCTTGCTAGGGCAAAATACCGTGTGCTGGTCATAGAAAAAGAAAAGATGGGCGGACAGATCACGATCACGTCGGAGGTGGTCAATTATCCGGGGGTTCCTGAAACTGACGGCAAAAGGCTTACGGAAAACATGAGACAGCAGGCCGAGTTTTTTGGTGCGGAATTTATGATGGCAGAAGTCAAAGAACTGAATCCGGACGGAGATATCAAAAAGGTTGTCACAGATAAGGGAAACTTTGAGACACTGGGAATCGTGCTGGCCACCGGCGCCAGTCCCAGAAAGATTGGATTTGAGGGAGAAATTAAATACCAGGGACGGGGTGTTGCCTATTGTGCCACCTGTGACGGAGAATTTTTTACGGGACTGGACGTGTTTGTCTTGGGAGGAGGCTTTGCCGCGGCAGAAGAGTCTGTATTCCTTACAAAGTACGCAAATAAAGTCACGGTCATCGTCAGAGAAGAGGATTTTACTTGTGCAGCAGCCGTAGCGGACCAGGTCAAAAATCATCCTGGGATTGAAGTGCACTATCAGACTGAGATCGTAGAGGCAGGAGGCGAGAGCACCCTTCAATATGCCGTGTTCCGAAACAATGAAACCGGGGAAACATGGAAATATGAGCCGCCGGCAGGAAAAAGTTTCGGTATTTTTGTCTTTGCAGGATATGCACCAGCCACAGGACTTTTTAAAGATTTTCTGGAACTGAGCGAAGACGGTTATCTGGTGACCGATATGAACCAGAAAACAAGCAAAGACGGTATCTATGGCGCTGGAGATATCTGCGTGAAAAATTTAAGGCAGGTAGTGACTGCCGTATCTGATGGGGCAGTGGCCGCCACTTCACAGGAAAAATATTTATCCGGGATGTACGAAAAACTGAAACTCCCCGAACGTGAGATCTCTACACCGGAGAGAAGAAAACCGACGGATGTGCCGAAAGAGGAAATTCCGGAAACCGACGGATTTTTGACAGCAGAAATGAAACAGCAGCTGGCACCGGTATTTGAGAGACTTGAAAAAGACGTGGTGCTGAAATTTTATACCGATGACAGCCCGATTTCCAGGGAAGTGGAAGAGTTTGCCGGAGAGATGAAAGACCTGTCTCCTCATATCCGCTGTGAAGTGAGCCCGGAAGGGGGAGAAAATATCGAACTCCCTGCAATCTGTATCTGCAGAGGCGACGGAACGTATCTTGGCACTGCATTCCACGGAGTTCCGGGAGGACATGAATTCAATTCTTTTATCATAGCGATTTATAATGCCGCCGGTCCCGGACAGGCTATCGATGAGGGACTGCTGGAACGTATTCGGAATATCAGCAGGAAGATCAGGATTCAGACTGTTGTGTCTCTGTCCTGTACGATGTGCCCGGAACTGGTCATGGCTGTACAGAGGATTGCACTGGAAAATCCCGATGTCGAGGCAGATATTTACGATATGGCATATTTTCCATATCTGAAAGATAAGTATCAGATCATGAGCGTGCCGTGTATGATTGTGAATGAAAAAGATGTGTATTTCGGAAAGAAAAGTGTGGAAGAGATTCTTGGACTTTTGGAGAAGTAAAGGAATATACAATGAGGTGATACTTTGTACTTGAGGCCGGCGCAAGCTGGCCTTTTTTCTATGCATATGATAAAATCAATTTAAAAATAAAGAGTGGGAGGGATATACAGATGAAAGAAAAAACAAGAAATTACAGTTTTGCGTTTCTTGTCATTTTATCCCTCATTACGGCACTGGGAACCTTTGTGTATGGTATGAAGAATTATCACACAGACAATATCAGCATTAATCAAAGGCAGGAGATAACATCCCTTTCAGAAGGCTGGTATTATATAGAAGAAGGGAAGAAGGCAGAAATTTCAAGTCTTCCGGTGAAGATTAAGGACAGCGGGAGAAAAAGTCTGACCATTTACCTGGATCTGTCAAAACCAGCGGCGGAAGACGCAGTGCTCTGCATGGAAAATTTTCATCAGGCTGTGGAAGTTTTTGCGGGAGATCGAAAGCTGTACTCTTACGGGGCAGGAAATAAAGGTCCCGCAGGCTGGATCCTGGGGAACATTTGGAATATTATCGATCTGCCGGAGGGTGTTCATGGAAAAACCATTGCTGTAAAAATCACTTCCCCGAACACACCCGGACGATGGAAGATCCCCGAAATAAAATATGGAAACCGCAGTGCAGTGATGCAGATGATCAGCGAAAACTGTATCGGAATCGCTGTATTCGCTATTCTGTCTGGTGTGCTGGGTTCGGGTTTCCTTCTTGTTTTCTGTCTGCTTCGCTGGAAAGGACTGGATTATAACAGCAAAGATTTTGTGTATATCGGTCTGTTTATCGTCATTTCCACGCTGTGGATCATTACAGATTCAAAAATTCCTCAATTTTTAACCAAACGACTGACTCCCATATATATATTGTCATTTTTACTGTTTACACTGATGCCTGTACCATATTTAATGTTTCTGCGTCAGATCTGCCGGCATGGCAAAGGGGCTCTGGACTGTCTGAGCATTCTTTTTCTTCTTCAGACGATTTTTTGCGCGGTACTTTATATCACAGGAACTGTTGACCTGATAATGTCACTGCCCGTGACCCATTTTTTAATCATCTGTACAGTTGCGGCCAGTATTTTCCTTTGTCTGAGAGAATTGCTTCATTACCACAACAAAGACACATTTTTTGTACTGATCGGTATTTGCATACTGGCAGCCGGGGCAATGCTTTCTCTGGCTGCATTTCTCCCTCAAAAGATCAGTGATAATTCGTTGTTTTTCCGCATTGGCTTGATTGGATTTTACCTTTCTCTCTGTTATGTCAGTCTCAGGAGGGGGATGGGGCTGCTCAGGACCAGTATGGAGGCGGAAACATACCGCCGTTTGGCATACAAAGACGCTATGACGGGGATTGGAAACAGGGCAGCGTTTGATCGGGATGCAGGGATTCTTCACGCAAAGAGGGACACAAACACTTTTGCGGTCGCAGTATTCGACGTCAACAATCTCAAGTATACAAACGATACATATGGTCATGCGGCAGGAGACAGACTGATCAAGGATACTGCAGATTCTGTGAAAGATGCATTTTCAGCGATTGGGAGATGCTATCGTATCGGCGGAGATGAATTCGCAGTCATTATGGAACATATACCGGATGAAAGCATTGAAGAGGCGTTCTGCAGTTTTAGAGAGAACATTCGGAAGTACGGAAAGGGAAATCCGGAAGGCCTGGATGCGGCAGGAGGCTGGGTTAAGGGAGAAAACACAGGGACAGATTTTATTTACCGGCTGTTCCATCAGGCGGATACGAAAATGTATGAAAGTAAAGAGAAGGCGAAACATGCAGAAAAATAGAGACGCCAATACAACTTGGCATCTCTGTTATTTTACGTGTTTTTTTATAGCTTCAAAACTCTCTTTGCTGATGACGTGCTCGATCCGGCAGGCATCTTCGGCTGCAATATCTTTGTCAACACCCAGCGCCGTAAGCCAGGATGAAAGAAGTTTGTGCCGCTCATAGATCATCTCCGCAATCTCCTTTCCGGTGACTGTGAGATAAATATATCCTTCCGGCGAAACAGTAATATGTTCGTTCTGGCGGAGCTTTTTCATAGCTACGCTGACACTGGACTTTTTAAACCCTAACTCTGTCGCTACATCTACGGAACGGACAACAGGACGGGATTTGCTCAGGACTAAGATCGTTTCTAAATAATTTTCAGCAGATTCATTTAAACTCATGAATTTACCTCATTTCTAATGATATATATTTTTATGTAAAGCATTACAAAGTATATCATATCTCATCCTATACTTCAAACATTTGGCTTATTGATAAAAAGAATCAATAAGAGATATTGACTGCTAACATATGTTAGAATATACTAATTAATGAGTGGAAATGATAATCAATACCAATTAAGAAAGAAGGGATCATGATGCCTTTAACAATGGTAAGAGAAGGGGAAGAAAATATCATCTGTAAAGTCGGCGGCAGGGGAGAAACGAAAAGATTTCTTGAAAATCTCGGATTTACTGTTGGCGGGATGGTGACTGTCGTATCTGTCATCGGCGGAAATGTCATTGTAAATGTCAAAGATTCCAGAGTGGCGATCGGCAAAGATATGGCAAATAAGATTATGGTGAACTAAAAAGGAGAGAAAATGAAGACATTAAAAGAAGTAGCCTGCGGAGAGACTGCAAAAGTTAAGAAGCTGAATGGAGAAGGACCTGTAAAACGCCGTATCATGGATATGGGAATCACAAAAGGAGTAGATGTTTTTGTAAGGAAGGTAGCGCCTCTGGGTGATCCGGTGGAAATTACAGTGCGGGGATATGAACTGTCTGTGAGAAAAGCGGATGCGGAAATGATTTTAGTAGAATAGCTTTTTCTTTTTTTGTATAAGAGTTAGTCGAAACTAATATAAATAAGTATAAACAAACAAGAGTGTATGAAAAGAAAAGAGGTAAATGCAGAATGTCAATTAAGATTGCTTTAGCTGGAAACCCTAACAGCGGTAAAACAACGTTGTTTAACGCTTTGACGGGATCCAATCAATTTGTGGGCAACTGGCCCGGTGTCACGGTGGAAAAGAAGGAAGGAAAGCTGAAGGGGTACAAGGATGTCACCATTATGGACCTTCCGGGAATCTATTCCCTTTCACCGTATACATTGGAAGAAGTTGTTGCCAGAAACTATCTGATCGGGGAACGGCCGGATGCTATTTTAAACATCGTAGACGGTACAAATATCGAGAGAAACCTTTATTTGTCCACGCAGCTGATGGAGCTTGGGATTCCGGTCATCATGGCAGTCAACATGATGGATGTCTTAGAAAAGAGCGGAGACCAGATCCATATCAAACAGCTGAGTGAAAAGCTTGGATGTGAAGTGACAGAGATTTCTGCACTGAAAGGAACGGGGATCAAAAAAGCGGCTGAGAAAGCGGTGGCTCTTGCAAATGACAGAAAAGCAGCACCGCCGGTACATACGTTTGACCCTCAGGTAGAAGAAGTTCTGAATTCCATAGAATCAAAGCTGGGCAGTGAAGTCCCGGCAGAACAGAAGCGCTTCTTTGCCATCAAGATGCTGGAGAAAGACGATAAGATTCAGGAACAGATGAAACTGGTTCCGGATGTTTCTGATGAAATCAAGAAGATTGAAGAGATCATGGATGATGATACAGAAAGCATTATCACCAATGAACGTTATACCTATATTTCTTCCATCATTGAACAGTGTTTTACGAGAAACCGAAAAGAAACGATGACGACATCTGACAAGATCGACCGTATTGTCACAAACAGATTTCTTGCACTTCCGATCTTCGCGGCGGTGATGTTTGTTGTCTATTATGTCTCTGTCAGCACGATAGGAACATGGGCGACAGACTGGGCAAACGACGGAGTGTTCGGCGACGGATGGAGCCTTTTCGGACTCAGCATACCGAGTATCCCTTCTGTGATTGAAGCCGGACTGAATGCAGTCGGATGTGCCGGATGGCTGCAGGGACTGATTCTCGACGGTATGGTTGCCGGTGTAGGTGCGGTATTAGGGTTCGTGCCGCAGATGCTGGTGCTGTTTATTTTCCTTGCGTTCCTGGAGTCCTGCGGATATATGGCAAGAGTAGCGTTTATTATGGACCGAATTTTCCGCAAGTTTGGACTTTCCGGAAAATCCTTCATACCGATGCTGATCGGAAGCGGATGCGGTGTGCCGGGTATCATGGCATCACGGACGATAGAGAATGACCGGGACCGTAAAATGACAATCATGACAACGACATTCATTCCGTGCGGGGCAAAGCTGCCGATCATTGCGCTGATCGCAGGAGCTCTGTTCCACGGTGCATGGTGGGTGGCCCCGAGTGCTTATTTTGTGGGAATCGCAGCCATTATCTGTTCTGGAATTATTTTGAAGAAAACAAAGATGTTTGCAGGAGATCCGGCGCCGTTTGTCATGGAACTTCCTGCATATCATATGCCGACGGTTTCCAATGTACTGAGAAGTATGTGGGAGCGCGGATGGTCCTTCATTAAAAAGGCGGGAACTATCATCCTTCTGTCAACCATTTTTGTGTGGTTTACAACTTACTTCGGATGGGTCGACGGACAGTTCAGAATGCTTACCGACATGGAACTTGATCACAGTATTCTTGCCGCCATCGGAAACGGCGTCGCGTGGATTTTTGCACCGCTTGGCTGGGGCAACTGGAAATCGGCTGTTGCTGCGATCACCGGATTAGTAGCAAAAGAAAATGTTGTAGGTACCTTTGGGATTCTGTTTGGATTTGCGGAAGTGGCAGAAGACGGTGCTGAGATTTGGGGAACCCTTGCCGGAAGCATGACTGCGGCGGCAGCATATTCCTTCCTCGTATTTAATCTGCTGTGTGCACCATGCTTTGCAGCAATGGGAGCTATTAAGCGAGAAATGAACAACAAAATATGGTTTTGGTTTGCCGTCGGATATCAGACAGGGCTTGCGTATGTGGTTTCCCTCTGTGTATATCAGATCGGAACATTGATTACTACTGGGACCTTTGGAATCGGCACAGCTGCTGCTTTCCTTCTGATTATTGGATTTATCTATCTGCTGGTGAGACCATACAGAGAGAGCAAGACGTTAAAGGCCGATTTGAAGGAGATAACCGGAACAAGATAATATTGGAAATAGAGAGGTCTGCACCTGGTGTGCAGACCTGCATTAGAAAGGAGATTTCTATGGGAACAATAGCAGTAGGTTTGGCTGTCTTTGGCATTGTCAGTTTGATCGTCAGAAGTATGATGAAGGATAAGAGACAGGGAAAGTCGATCCAGTGCGGGAATGACTGCAAACATTGCGGCGGGCACTGCGGTCATTGAGAAATGGAGAGTTGTCTCAGCTGACTGCATTGAGGCTGGTTGATCATGATTGAGTTTCCCAACCACAAATATTTAAACAGCATGGCAAACCCCCCCCCAGAAAATGGCGGTTTACAGACGATTTGAAAGAAAAAACAGGAAAAATGAAGGTGGTTGGGAAAAAATAAAGGAAACGTTGATTTTATCGGGAAAACTGGCTATAATAAAAAATAGAAATGGCTTAAAAACGAGGGATAAACAGTAACAAGAGTTGTATTGAAAATGGGTAGTGTGCTGGTCTATGGCAGTAAAGTTCTCAGATAAACATTAACAAAAGTTGTATTGTATAAAGATCTTCTTTCTATGTCCAGGAGACAGAAATTATAATTTCTGCCTTCTTTTTTTGCCTTTTGTTTACCCAGCTGCACCAGTCCACAAGCTGCCGTTTTTATGTTATGATAAAAGAGCAAAACACAAAGGAGGAGCTATGAGATTTGGTTACGATATCCCGGATTCTTTTTGGAGCCTGTTCCGTTCTGTAAACCGGGATCATTACATAGAAGCGCTGCTGAAAATCAGTGAAGAATATGAATATAACAACTACTTTCTGAGCCGGGAGGTCTGTATTCAGGTCCTAAGCGACTGGAATGCGGACAAGCGCATCTGGCTTCAGCGGGAAGAGTTTGAATCAGAACTGGACGTACTGGAGACTCCCCCAAACCGGATACTAAACTGGCTGATCCGGACCGGATGGCTGAAAAAACTGGATGACTTTTCTACGCTGACATCCAACATTGTCATTCCTGATTACGCGGCAGTTTTCCTGGATGCTTTTGAACAGCTCGTGAATCCGCAGATGGAAGACACGGAGATTTATATCCAAAATGTATATGCAACACTGTTCTCCTTTCAAAACGATAAAAGAATCAACCTAGGGATGCTGAAAACAGCCCTGATCAATACAAAAAAACTGAACAAGGCACTTCAGGATCTGCTCCACAACATGGACAAATTTTTCGGACGCCTGCTGAAACAGCAGTCTTACGGCGATGTCCTGGCGGAACATTTAGAAGGATATGTGGAAGAGATCGTCAAGAAAAAGTACCATATGCTAAAGACCAACGACAATTTCTATCTCTACAAAATGGATATTAAAAAATGTCTTCAGGAAATGCGGGAGGACGCAGAGTGGATCGAGAGAGTCCGGGCCAAGGCAAGAGCAGAGGGCAGGGATGAAAAGGAAGATGTGCTTGATATTCTGGATGCCATCGAGAGAGGTTTTGACGACATCGAGCACCGGATCGCTAACATGGACAAAGAACATTCCAAATATGTGCGCGCCACAGTCACAAGGCTCAACTACATGCTCAGCGGCGAGGCAGATATGAAAGGAATGGTAGTCAGTCTTTTAAAGCACTTAGAAATCGACGAAAAGAGGGAAGAACGGCTTTCAAAAGTGGCGGAAAAAATGAACCTGTCACGTCTGGAAGTCCTGTCGGAAAAATCTCTTTACAGAAGAAAGAAAAGGAGAGACTTTATCAGCCGGTTAGAGCCGGATGAAGATGTGCGGGAACTTACCAGGGAAGAAGTATTGAGACTCAATAAGATCCAAACACGTTACAGTAAAAAAGAGATCGAGGAGTTTCTGGAAAGCCATATGGAAGACGGATCCATGGAAATGAGAGATATCGATATCGGCGACGATGAGTCGTTTGAAAAGCTGATCCTGGCCTATGACTACTGTACCAGGAAGAACAGCCGGTATCAGGTGATCGAGAGGGAAAATAAGATGCTGGAAAATGGAAAATACCGTTATCCGGATCTGTTGTTTGTGAGGAGAAAGTCATGATTGAATACTATGAACAGCTGAGCGATGAAGAGAAAGATGATGTAAAGCGTGTTATTCAGCTTTTGTTTCGGCAGACTTTTGTGCTGGAACGGAAGTACGAAAAGAGGACCGGAAGATTTGCTTTCCAGAAGGATTACAGGATCTTAAATCAGCACCTGGAATTTTTAAGGGAGTATTTTTCGATTGCCGGGCTGGAACTTCGGGATAACAGTCATATGGGAGTCTTTTATATCCAGGGGGAGACCGTTCTGGGAGAAAAGCTGCCCAGACTGGCTACTATTTATCTGCTGATTTTAAAGCTGATCTACGATGAGCAGATGGAAATGCCGTCTGCAAGCAGCTATGTGTATACGTCGCTGGGAGAAATCAATGAAAAGATCGGAGATTTTGCCTTGCTTAAGAACCTGTCTTCTGCGACAGAGATGAGGAAGACGATTTCTCTGCTCAAAAAATACCAGATTATCGAGCCGATGGACGTACTCGAAGACCTTAATGAGGAGAGCCGCATGGTGGTGTATCCGTGTATCAACGCGGTTCTTCTCGGTGCTGATGTACAGAAATTGATAGAAACATTTACGGAGGAGGACGAACGTGGAGAAGAAGACGGAGAGCAAACAGGCATTCAAAGCACTATCGAAGATCTGTCTGAATAACTGGCATTATATTGAACGGAAAGTGCTTTCTTTCAGTGAAGGGATCAATTTCTTTACCGGACATTCCGGCAGCGGAAAATCTACGGTCATCGACGCCCTTCAGATCGTTCTGTACGCCAACACGGACGGAAGGGGATTTTTCAACAAGGCGGCGGCCGATGACTCGGACCGGAGCCTGATCGAATATTTGAGAGGCATGATTTCGGTGGGAGACAATAATGAGGGAAAATATATCAGAAACCGAAATTTTTCTACAACGATCGTGCTGGAACTTGAGCAGACGGTTACCGGAGCAAAGGAGTGTGTCGGAGTCGTTTTTGACGTGGAGACTGCCACCAATGAGATTTCCAGGCTGTTTTTCTGGCATAAAGGAGGAATCCTTGAAAACCGCTACCGAAAAGAAGACCGTGCCATGGCAACAACAGAGGTGAGAGATTACATAAAGGAACATTTTCCGAAAGAAGAATTTTATTTCGGTTCCAGCAATGAGAGGTTTCGGAGGCAGCTCTACGACATCTATCTGGGAGGACTGGACGCGGAGAAATTTCCGAGACTTTTCAAGCGGGCGATCCCGTTTAAAATGAATATTAAGCTGGAAGATTTTGTGCGGGAATACATCTGTATGGAACAGGATATCCAGATCGAAGATATGCAGGAAAGTGTTCTTCAGTACGGCAGGATGCGCAGGAAGATCGAAGATACGCTGAAGGAGATCGGCAGTTTAAAGCAGATAGGAACCGGTTACGACCGGTTTTCCAGGGCAGAGCAGGAGGTTCGGGTCTGTCAGTACCTGATGGAAAAGCTCGTAATGCTCCAGCTGAAAGAACAGATCAGAGACCTGCACGAAAAAATAGAGAAGGCAGGGGAAGATAAGAAGACCCAGGAGAAGAACAGAAAGGAACTGTCTGGCCAGCTTGCAGATCTCGCAGAGGAATATGACCGTCTGGTAAAGCAGATCGCAAATAGCGGCTACGAGAATTTAAAAACAGAACTGCAGGGTGTCAATGAACTCTTGGATCAGCTGCAAAAAAGCAGGGCCGCATGGCAGCAGACGTCCACAGGGCTGAGCCGGTGGGCAGAACTGGACGTGACACCGAATCAGACCATATGGGATATTGAAAGCTTTTCCAAGGGAGATATCAGTCTCGGAGAACTGCGCAGACTCCGGCACAGTTTAAAGGAAATCCGGGAAGAAGTGGAAAACGACCGGCAGGATGCGGCCTCAGAACTGAGAAGGCTCAAGAAGCGGGAAAAGGAAATCGACGGGGAGCTGAAAGAACTGAAAAAAGGGAATAAGGCTTATCCCAGAGAACTGGAAAATGCCCGGTATGAGCTTCAGAACCGTTTGAGTTCTAAGTTCCAAGTAGCGGTAAAGGTACATATTCTCTCAGATCTTCTGGACATGAAGTCGGAGACATGGCATAAAGCCGTGGAAGGGTATTTAGGATCAAATAAACTTTCGCTGGTCGTGGAGCCGGATTATGCCAAGGCGGCCATGGAGATCTATGGGGAAATGGATGAAAAGCAGTTTTTCAGAGCCTCCATTTTAGACACAGAAAAGATCCTGAAAGAAAAGCCGTCCGTCATGGATCACGCACTGGCAGAGGAAGTGATTGCCAAGGAGCCGTATGTCAGAAATTTCGTGGACCTGCTTCTCGGAAGGGTGATCAAATGCCAAACCATTGAAGAACTGAGGAATCAGAGGACCGGAGTGACTCCTGACTGTCTGCTCTACAAGAATTTTCAGCTGAAACGGCTGAATCCGGCGGATTATACGAAGCGTTCCTATATCGGTGAGAGCAGTGTGAAACAGAGAATCAGAGATCTGAAGGAAGAGTTCAAACAGCTTTCGGCCAAAAAAGAACCGTTTGCCAGGATGCTGGCAGAAGCGGAAGATATTTTGAGACTGGAAGCTCTGGGGCGTTCTGAGGAAGAATATATAGAACAGCAGGAAGCCTTAAAGAAAATAAGAGAGAAAACGGCGCTTAAAAGAGATCTTCAGGATCAGATGATGAAGATGAAGGAAGAATCCATCGGTGAACTGGAAGAAAGACAGAGAGAGAATAAGAGGCTTCAGGCACAGAAACAGGAACTGTTAAATGAAGTTTCAAGAGCCGTCTGGAACAGGGAAAAACAGATCGAGGACTGGCAGAGGCTCTATGTTTCCGCAAACAGTGAGCTGACGGAACAGGAGAGAAGTTTTTGTCGCAGCGAAGAACTGGAAAAAGCCTTTGATGACTATATGCAGGGGCGGATGCCGTCAAATCTTGAAAGCCTTAAAAACGGGACATTCAGGAAGATCAAACAGGCGGAGAACAGCAGGGAAGAAGCTTACAGATCACTTGTAGAACTGCGCTCCGAATATTTGAGGGAGTATCCGAACCGGACATTCTCGCCGGCCATTGAGACCAATGAGCCATATGAAGAGCTGCTGCAGAAGCTTGAATGTGACCATCTTGCGGATTATCAGGAGAGGGCAAGAGAACAGGCAAGGTCAGCGGCCGAGCATTTTAAGGACGATTTTATATCCAAGATCAGGTATGCCATATTGGAAGCATATCAGAGAAGGGACGAATTAAACCGGATCATCAGCCGGCTGGACTTCGGAAAAGATAAGTATCAGTTCCGCATCACGAAAAACAAGGGCCCTGATGGTGTTTACTATCCGATGTTTATGGATGAATCGCTTCAGATCGATCCGTCCACTCTGGATGCATCCATGGATCACCAGATGAATCTGTTTTCCATGGAGCATGAAAACCGCTACGGAGAGGTCATGAGTGACCTGATCGATATTTTCATACCTCCGGAGAATGCATCCCCGGAAGAACTGGAAGAGGCCAAGCGGAACATGGAAAAATACGCGGATTACAGGACCTATCTGTCTTTCGATATGGAACAGATCGTGGAGGGGGAAGAAAAGCTGACCATCGGTCTTGGCAGGATGATCAAGAAAAATTCGGGAGGGGAAGGGCAGAATCCCCTCTATGTAGCCCTTTTGGCGAGCTTTGCCCAGGCCTACCGGATCAATCTGTCGCCAAAGTTAAGGAGAAGCCCTACGATCCGGCTGGTTGTCCTTGACGAAGCCTTTTCCAAGATGGATGCGGAGAAGGTAGCCAGCTGTATTGAACTGATCCGTGGACTCGGATTCCAGGCTATCATAAGCGCCACCAATGATAAGATACAGAATTATTTGGAAAACGTAGACAAGACCTTTGTCTATGCCAATCCGAATAAAAAAAGTATTTCTATACAGGAGTTTGAAAAACGGGAATTTGATCATCTGATGGAGGAAGCAGAGGATGAAGAAGGAACTGCTTAAAATGATCATCGAAAAGACTGAGAAGTCTGCATCGGACTGGAAGAAGGGAGCGGAAGGAAACCGTTCCTTTCTGGTTCACCAGGAACTATATGATCAGATCGGAAAAACAGAGTTTATAAATGCAGCCAGAGAACTTGAGTGTCAGGGCCTGTTGAAAATTGAGTGGGAAGCCGTAGGGGTGGATATACGAAGGATACGCTATTCTTTAAAGGATCTTGCGCTCATATATGAAATGTCCGGTATCCGGCCGAAGTTTCAGGTGATGGAAGAAAATATGGCGGCTGTTGAAAACCTTCTTCATTCGGTCAAAGGACTGTGGATAAAAGATTATTTAAGGGACTGTATGAAACGGTTAGAGCAGGGCAAAATCCCGTCAGAATTTTCAAAACGGGAAGAGCTGTTTCGATGTCTTAAAGGGATCGATGGATTGAAGGAGCCGCTGTATAAAAGGGTTTTCAGCAAATATTGTCTGGGCGATTCCAAGCTTTTTGAGAAAAAACTGGAAAGCACTGTGCTATCTATAGCCAGAAAATATCATACAGATATAGAGGAAGGTATGGATCATACGCAGGTCCTTTCCCAGCTTTTCATTGAAGAATATTCACAGGAGCTTGCGTTAAAAGGGCCGCTGCGAATTTCAGTGGACGGACAGGAAATAAATTTGGGACAATTTCGTTACGGCGCAGTCTTAAATTCACAGATGCTGGTCCATGCAAAACCCCAGTCGGGTCAAAACATAAAGAGAATCCTGACCATAGAAAATAAAGCAAACTATATGGCAGCACCCTATGATGAAGAAGCCGTCATCATTTACAGCCATGGGTTTTTTACACCGAAAGAAAGGGAGTTTCTCATCAATCTGCGGGAGAGTCTTTGTGCAGAGACAGAATGCTTCCATTCTGGAGATTTGGATTACGGAGGTATCCTGATCTACCGGTATATCAAACAAAAAATATTTCCGGATCTCATGCCCTGTCAAATGGATGAGGAAATCTATCATAAATATGAAAAGTATGCGGTGGAAATGGAACCTGAGACTTTAAAAAAATTAAAAAAGTTGAGGATGGACGAAATTCCTGAACTAATGGAGATGAAAGAACTTTTGGTCAGAGAAGGAAAAGGTCTGGAACAGGAAAGTTTTTTACTGGCATCCGGTGAACCACAGGAAAATGCGGAACTTAGATGCCGGTAAATATAAGAAACCGATCTTAGCCCTTAGCCGGATATTCCGAAAATAAGAGAATAGAGACTTGCTTCTTTGAGTTCCTTTTCTATGGCTGCTTCCAGTTGTAATAGGCCTTCTTTGATATGGCACGGTTCATCGCAGAGAGGCGTTCTGGTACACTCATATCCTTCTTCAAAACAGGCATTGATGCCAAAGCCGCTGCCAAGACCCTGCATCAGCTGAAAGAGGCTTATGTCGTGCAGATCTGCCGTCAGGCGGCATCCGCCTTCTGCTCCTCTGGTGATGATGATCCATCCGGCTGTCTCCAGTTTTTTAATAATGCGGTAAGCAAACTGTTTCGGTGTCGCTTCCAGAGAGCATATTTCTTCTATTGAGCGTTTCTTTCCGTCGCTTAAAGCCCTTAAAATACGCAGGGCATAATCGGTTTCTCTTGAAATCAGCATGTGTCTCTCCCTCCTTATCTTAGTGAAAATATACCAAACTAAAAAATACCTGTCAATGGAACCCGGAAAATTCTTTCAGAGAAAAACCAGGCCCGCCAATATTAAGTGCGGACCTGGCTTCTTTGGGTTAGAACATTTTTACTGTTTCATGGATTCTATGAGACCGTCAGCTAATGTATCCATATCGGAACCGTTGTCTTCTGTCATAGAAGACATCAGTGTTACCTGCTCATCCAGGATATCCATCTCTCTCATATCATCAATAAATTCTCTCATCAGTGAACCGGATTTGCAGGCCCAGGAACCATTTTCAATGATGGCAAAAGTTCTTTTCTGGAGATTCAGTGCCTTCATATCCATCAGATAATTATGCATTAATGGATAGATGCCCAAATTATAAGTGACAGAAGCCAGAACGATGTGGCTTAAACGGAATGTCTCGGAGATCAGCTGGGATACATGGGTATTTGACACATCGTATAAGACTACATTTGTCATACCCTTTTCACACAGTTTTGCAGCCAGATTCTGTGCAGCGGCTTCGGTGTTGCCGTACATGGAAGCGTAGACGATCATCACGCCCTGTTCTTCCGGCTCATACCGGCTCCATTTATTATATTTATCAAGGAAATAACCAAGGTCTGTGCGCCATACCGGACCATGCAGAGGACAGATCGTTTTGATATCTATGGTTCCTGCTTTCTTTAACAGGGATTGTACATGAGGACCATATTTGCCAACGATATTTGTATAATATCTTCTGGCATCATCAATCCAGTCTCTGTCAAAGTTTACTTCATCATTGAACAGTTTGCCGTCCAGGGCGCCGAAGGAACCAAATGCATCGGCGGCAAAAAGAGTGCCGTCCGTTATGTCAAAGGATACCATGGCTTCCGGCCAATGAACCATTGGAGCATAGACAAAGGTTACTTCATGTTTTCCGAAAGACTGTACGTCTCCTTCCTCAACCTCGATCATATGTCCGTCCACATCGAATCCAAACTGACGCATGAGCATAAAGGCCTTTTCTGTACTGATGATCTGTACTTCCGGGTGGCGCAGAAGCACTTCTTCAATAGAAGCCCCGTGGTCCGGTTCCATGTGGTTGATCACCATATAGTCCAAGGGTCTCCCGTCCAGAACATATTCGATATTCTCTAGGAACTGCCGTCCGATGGACCAGTCAACCGTGTCAAATAATACGGTCTTTTCATCCAGAAGCAGATAGGAGTTATAGGAAACCCCTCTCGGAATCGGATGGATATTTTCAAACAGGGCCAGGCGGTGGTCATTGCCGCCAACCCAATATAAATCTTCGGTTACTTTTCTAACACAATGCATGGATCATACCTCCTTTTGATCAGTTGTCCAAATGCAGGAACGTTTAAACTTCAATAAACATATCTTTTGATTCGCCGCAGTCCGGACAGATCCATTCTTCCGGAAGTTTTTCAAATAGAGTTCCAGGATCAATCTCTCCCTCGGGATCTCCGTTCGCCGGATCATATTCATATCCGCATCCATTGCAGACATAGCGTTTCCAGGTAGGAACAGTTTTCTTCGGTTTTGCACGTTTCATTTTTTTCATCGGAGGAGCCGGCTGTTTTGGTTCTCCATTGTCGAGGGCCTTGGTCAGCAGAGGAAGAATTTCTTCCACATCTCCGACGATGCCGTAATCCGCATTTTTAAAGATCGGAGCATTTGCATTGGTATTAACTGCTACAATGGTTGTGGCATCTTTGATTCCTTTTAAATGCTGTCCTGCCCCGGAAATGCCGCAGGCGATGTACAGGTTTCCGTTAAATTTCTGTCCGGACATTCCCACATACCGGTTGATCGGAACATATTTTAAAGTTTCTGCTACCGGACGGGAAGAACCGATGGCAGCTCCTGCCTGAACGGCTAAATCTTCAATCAGTTTCATATTTTCTTTCGGACCGATGCCTTTTCCTGCGCTGACGACTCTGTCTGCTTTTGAAATCGGAGTGTCTAAGTCGATGCCGACCGTAAAATCATATCCGTCTTTTTTGAGGGCTTCTACAACAGCGTCCACTCGTTCTTCGGCGGAACCGTCTTTTAAGATCATTTTTTTGCGGACACCGGTCTCAGCACCTTTTTTTCTGGTTGGCTGATTTTTCGGCATCTTTCCAATGATATGAGAAGCGATGACGACTCTCTGGATTTCATTGGTGCCCTCATAGATGGTACAGATTTTTGCATCTCTGTAGGCACGTTCCACATCCATGCCTTTTAAGTAGCCGGTTCCACCAAAGATCTGAAGTGCATCGTTGACAACTTCCAGACAGATATCGGAAGTATACTGTTTTGCCATGGCAGATTCCAGACCGTATGGCTCATGATTTTCTTTCAGATCAGCGGCGCTGTACACGAGCAGGCGGGCAGTTCTCAATTTGGTCGCCATATCCGCAAGCTTAAATGCGATGGCCTGCTGCTGGCAGATCGGACGTCCGAACTGTTCTCTTTCTTTGGAGTATTCCAGAGCATTTTCATATGCACCCTGCGCAATGCCGAGGGCCTGTGCAGCGATGCCGATCCGTCCTCCGTCCAATGTGGACATGGCAATTTTAAAGCCTTCTCCTTCTTTTCCGAGAAGATTTTCTTTCGGTACTTTTACGTCATTGAAGATCAGTTCAGCAGTGGAAGAAGAACGGATTCCCATTTTGTCGTAATGATCGCCGAAGGTGAAGCCTTCCCAGCCCTTTTCAACGATAAATGCGCTGATGCCATGAGTTCCGATATCCGGGGTTGTGACTGCAAACACTACATAAGTATCCGCCTTGTCGGCATTGGTGATAAAGATCTTGCCTCCGTTTAACACGTAATGATCGCCTTCAAGGACTGCGGTGGTTTCAGTACCTCCCGCATCGCTACCTGCATTTTGTTCCGTAAGGCCAAATGCACCGAGCTTTTCACCGGAAGCGAGAGGAACGAGATATTTTTGTTTTTGTTCTTCAGTTCCGAAAGCGAAGATCGGATAACTTCCGAGAGAGACGTGTGCAGATAAAATAACACCTGTGCCGCCGTCAACTCTGGAAAGTTCCTCTACAGCAATGGCATAGCTCAAGACATCTGATCCTGCGCCTCCGTATTCTTTCGGATACGGCAGTCCCATCATGCCCATTTTGGCAAACTTTTCAATGGCTTCGGTCGGAAATTCATTTTCTTTGTCCAAGAGGAAGGTGAGTGGTTTTACTTCGGTTTCTGCAAATTCCCTGACTTTCGCACGCAGGGCTTCATGAGCTTCGGTTGTTTGAAATAACATATAGAGCCTCCTTTGATTTAAATTTTTGTGAGGAAAACACCGTAATGAATGCCTTGCTGAAAGGCTCTTTAAAGAGTGTGATCTCACGATAAGGTATTTAGAATACTATGATTGAAATGTAAAAAATATAAACTTGATTAAATTAGTAAAGTATAAGTTGTTTCCAGTATATACCTGAGATTGGCAGAAGTAAATAGGGTTGGGATAAACTTGATTAAGTTTGTGAAGTATAACGAAAAAAAGAGAAAATAACTGTGAGTATTGCCAGTGACACAACTTATAATCGTTCTTAATTTCTACGGATGCTTTAGGATATCACTGATGGAAAGATTAAGTGTCTATTTGTTAAAGACTTGTATCAATTTGGAAGGGATCTTACAGATGTTGGATTTAATCTTGAAAAATACTTTCCAGTAAATGAAAGAGAAACCTATTTCATTAATTAATTTGATAAATACGGCGGTTATAAAAAATTTTCGTCAGAAAACAAAAAGTAGCATAAACTTTTCCACTAAGCAAAGCAGAATCGTTGCTCCGAGAGCTTTAATCGCTTTTCAAAAGCCCCAGATAATTACCATTGCAATTGTAAATAGTATTACTACCGATATAATACGGGTATATTTTTGACATGATGGTTAAGTGGATGGGAATATATGAAACTTTGTGTGTGTTTAAACAGGAAAGTAGATTGAAAGGCAATTATAATAAAGAAATCTTTAGGATACAAGAGGTGTCAAGAAAATTTTTACTAACATTACATATACTGGCGCGTTGTTTCAGGTCAAGGAGATTTAGAATCCGTGCTACCTGACTTAAAATCTGGACTCTTGAAAAAGGCAACGGCTTGAACAGAGGGATACTGAGATGAAGATGCGCCAATAATTCTGCGATGTGGGAACTAGAGATTGTGATTTTAAAAATATGATTGAACGCTATCTTCTGAATGTTATCGTATATGATGACAAACAATTTGTGGGGGAACTCTAAATCTAACATATTCTTGTGATATACTTGTTGAAAATTGGCAAGATTTTTGATGAAAATTTTGGTATAATAGAAAATGTTGACAGAGAGTGGAAATGGAAAAGTAAATAGAGCTTTTGGTATGATAGAAGAAATATTCTGTATAGTCATTACTGCCCTCATTAATAAAAATTTTGTATAACAAAATATTTTAAGATCTGGAGATATGATATGAGATTGTTGAAACTTAAACTACATAACTATCGCTGTTTTGGCAACAACGAACAAATAATTCCGCTTGACAACATTACTTCGTTTATTGGCAATAATAGCTCAGGAAAAACTACAGCATTATTAGCGTTGAATTGCCTGTTTTCGAATAACAGCAGTGACCGTATCTTGAAACGAAGCGACTTCCATCTTCCGAAGGATATGAAACCGGAAGATTTGGAAGTCCAAGAGTTGTATATTGAAGCGGTATTCACTTTTGATGAATTAGAAAATGGAGAAGACGGTACTTCTTCTGTTCCGACCTTTTTTAAGAGTCTTGTTGTAGATAGTCCTGATGGAATACCATATTTGCGTGTTCGTTTAGAAGCAACTTGGGAAAAAAGCAGTAATGTGGAAGGCGCAATTGAAAGTAGGATTTATTATATAACCTGTCCAGAGGGCGAAAAAATTACTGAAGAATTCAAAAGTTCTGCAAATCGAAAAGATTTGGATCGAATTCGAGTAATATATATACCTGCGGTTAGAGACCCCTCCAAGCAATTAAAAAATGCTTCTGGAACAATGATGCATCAGATTATGAACAGTATTAATTGGAGTACAACTACACAGGAAAAAATCAAAACAAAAATTCAAGAGCTAAACGAACAGTTTTTAGAAGAAAAAGGTGTGTCAATTATTGGTACATCCATACATACACAGTGGGAATCATATGATTCAGATACAAGATATTCAAATGCTCAATTACGTTTCAATAGTACTGACATTGATTCTTCCATCAAGAAATCAGAGGTTGTATTTTTGCCCACAGTAACGGGAAAAGAATGCAAGATTGAAGATATGAGTGATGGTTTACGTTCTCTGTTTTATATTTCCCTAGTTGATAGTATTCTTGATGTTGAATCTAAAATTCAGCAGGAAATAGACACAGATTATGAACATATTTCGTTTAATCATAAACCGCCTATTTTAACGATTATTGCGTTAGAAGAGCCGGAAAATCACATTGCTCCCCATTTAATCGGACAGTTAACTACAAATTTAAAAAAAATAGCATCAAAAAGCAACGCTCAGACTGTCTTTACTTCTCATTCTACAGCAATTATCAAACGTTTTGACCCGGAGAAGTTAAGATATTTCCGTCTTGATGTAAATGATTGCACAACTAGAGTTCGTTCAATTACATTGCCCGATAAAGAAAAATTAGCAGATCAGTACAAGTTTATCAAAGAAGCAATTAAAGCCTATCCTGAATTATATTTCGCTAAACTTGTTGTTTTAGGTGAAGGTGATAGTGAAGAAATCATATTGCCAAAAGTCTGGAATGCTAAAAATGGCGATGTAGATACAAGCGGTATATCAGTTGTCCCTCTGGGAGGTAGGCATGTAAACCATTTTTGGAGGCTACTTAATGATTTGAATATCCCATATATTACGCTGCTTGACTTAGATAAAGAAAGAGAAGGTGGTGGATGGGGTAGAATTAAATATGTGCTTGAACAGTTAATACAAAATGGTTATGAACTATTGCAAACAGATACAGGTGTTTTGTCTGACACAGCTTTTAGTGAGATGCACAATTGGGATGTTAATAATTCAGAACTTTTGCAAAGCTGGATTAATTATTTGGAAAAATACAATGTTTTCTTTTCTACACCTTTGGATATCGACTTTTTGATGTTAGAGTGTTATGGCGATATTTATAAAAGCCTGTTGGGCGAAAAAGAAGGCCCTCGTCTGATGATTATGGAAAACGGTCAGAAATACCAAAAATATATTAAGGACATCGAAAACACTGAAAAAACTTATTCAGAGTATTGCGTACGTGTTGCAGATGATGTGAGACATGCATTAAAAGAATGTGGTGGCGACGGAAAAACATATTCTGAGGAACAAAAGAGATTAATGGTGTGGTACACTTATTTCTTTCTTAACAGAGGGAAGCCATCAACTCATATTGAGGCATTCTCCCAAATTAGTAATGAGATGTTGGTTTCTACGATGCCGCCTGTGTTCAGACGCTTAATTTTTGCTGCAGAAAAAGCACTAAAGGAGGAATCTAATGAAGATTGTTGTGCCAGAAAAATGGATACCGTGTGATGGTATTGTTTTAGAAGCAAATGCAGATGCAGCAGTTAGAACGGATAAAAATGTTCTTGTTGTCGCTGGTCCAGGTGCAGGAAAAACTGAACTGTTAGCTCAAAAAGCAAGCTATCTTTTTCAGACAAATATTTGCGGAGACCCCCAAAAAATATTAGCAATAAGTTTTAAGAATGACGCTGCAGATAATCTAAAAAAAAGAGTCATAAAAAGATGCGGAAAAGAAATAGAAACTAGATTCATATCAATGACTTATGATGCATTTTCTAAAAGCATTCTGGATCATTTTCGTTTTGCTCTTCCAAAGTATTTAAGACCAGATGCTGCTTATTTAGTTAATGATGCAGATACTATTGACGCTGCTTTCAAGAAAGCAGGGTACAACAATCCACTAAACCTGCCAGCTTATAAGCTAAGGCAATACTATGAGCGTGTTCTTGACTCAGTAGAATTACCTTTTTCTCAAAATGATTTAGGAGAAACTGTATGGGAATTACTTACTAAGGGGTTTGATGATTATAAATCAGATTTATCCTTTAAGATGATATGTATCCTTGCAGAATTCATTATCAAAACAAATCCAAAGATAAAGAAAGGTTTGCAACTTACCTATAAATATGTCTTTTTGGATGAGTTTCAGGATACAACGGATTTGCAATATAAACTTGTAAAACAGTGTTTTTGGAAGTCAGACTCAATAATGACAGCAGTTGGTGACAACAAACAACGTATTATGGTATGGGCTGGTGCACGAAAAACTGTTTTCAGTGATTTTGAAACAGAGTTTAATTCAGAGACTCAAAAACTGATTATGAATCATCGATCAGCTCCAAGACTTGTCGATTTGCAGAGGAAAATGTATGCTTCGCTAAATGAAAATGATTGTACTATATGTGTTTCTGACAAATGGAATCCAGATGATGGTACGATAACATTGCTCATTGCTGAAGATGAAGATGTCGAAGCAACAATAATAGCAGAACGTATTTTTGAACAGGTTTCGTCAGGAATAGAGCCAAATAAATTGTGCATTCTTTGTAAACAAAAGCCACAAGACTACGCACCCCAAATCATTGCGAAACTTAATAACTATCATATTTGTGCTCGTATCGAAAATGATTATCAAGATTTAATTAAAGAGCCAATTATAGAAATGTTAATCGCATTGCTCCACTTAGCTGTTGATAGAAAACACCCACACGACTGGGAGTTCATAGTGTCAACAACGGCTGAACTATGGAGTATAAATTCTTTACAATCAAATGGCGATTATTTCAGAATGCAAGATGATCTTGGTGCAGAACTTGATGAGTTAAGTAATATGATGAAATATGTAGCATGTAAGAAAGATTTTTATGCGTTATTAAGGCATGCAATACAATTTTGGGAAAGCAAACGTATAAAAGCCATGTTTCCGACATATAACCAGGGAACATATCTAAGTGACCTACTGAATAAGTTTCTGGATTATATGTGGATGGAGCTTGAAACTACACGAATGGATTGGATGCTTGCCATAGAAAACTTTGAGGGGTTACATTCGGTTCCAATTATGACGATTCATAAAAGCAAAGGATTAGAGTATAATGCAGTATATTTTGTAGGACTTGAAGATTCTGCATTTTGGAGCTTTAAGAATCAGCCTGATGAGGATAGATGCACATTCTTTGTTGCGCTATCTCGTGCCAAGGAGGAGATACTATTTACTTTTTGCAAGTATCGCTATACAAGCAAATATCCCAAGCAATCACATAAACAAATCAATGAATTCTTTGAATTATTAAAGACTCCAGGCATTGCAACAATAATAGATTGTTAAATTTCCCATTATATTTATGATAAGTTGTATTTGTTACATATTCTAATTACACCAAAACAGAAATCCCAGATTATCATGTCTATTGATAGTTTGGGATTTTAACCTTTACAGAAAATTTATTTTTTTCATGGTCTTGATATAAGGGTGATCAAGATTAGTGGGATAAATAATAACAAGAGTTTGATGTACTATCCATAAAAAAGTTATGTACGCTCCATATCATAATATTATAGAAGCTGAATCTTATCTGGTTCTAAAGGAGGAGTTACAAATTGGGCCTTGCAGTTATGCCGGTAATTATTCTTTCTTGTCAGTTTATAGTAATTATAACAGGGACAATCATAAAAATAGTTCAAGGTGTCAGCAAGAAATAAGCTGTAAATTGCTGGCAAGACATAGATAAAGAGTTTATGCTTAATCATTAGGGTGTTTTTTTGTACAACAAAAAGTCAATCCATTATTTGTAAGCATACAGGATACATCTGGTTTTTCTCAAAAAACTCTTTCGCTCTTTCTTATTTCTATGTTAGAGTATAAATTAGTGTTTTCTGTCCGGAAACGAAAAAATGTGTCGGACGGGGAGTGATTTTAACGAATGACGATGGAGGAGATTAAATTGGTAACGATAGCAAATTATTTAAGGCCGGAAAGTCTTTCGGAGGCATATGAGCTGAACCAAAAGAAGGCTAACCGGGTCCTTGGGGGGATGATGTGGCTGAGACTTTGTTCTCCCCGCATACAAAATGCCATTGATTTGTCCGGACTTGATTTAGACTACATTAGGGAGACAGAGGATGCGTTTGAGATCGGAGCTATGTGTTCCCTGAGGAGCCTGGAAACTCATCCGGGGCTGGAGGCTTATTTTTGCGGAGCCATAAAGGAAAGCGTGCGGCATATCGTGGGTGTCCAGTTCAGGAATCAGGCCACAGTAGGCGGGAGTATCTACGGCAGATTTGGTTTTTCTGATGTGTTGACCTGTCTGCTTGCCCTCGACACGGAAGTGGTGTTGGTTCATGCAGGGAAAATGACTTTAGCTGATTTTGCTGACAGGAAGCGTGACCGTGATATCTTAGAGAAGATCATCATTAAAAAAGACGGGCGGAGAGTCGCTTATCTGTCCCAGAGGGCGACAAAGACCGATTTCCCTTTGGCAGCATGCGCTGTATCAAAAAAGGAAGATACATGGTATGTCTCCGTGGGAGCAAGGCCGGCGAAGGCTGAGCTTGCTGTGTTCCATGGGGAAACGGCAGAGACTTTAGGTGAAAAGGCAGTCGCTGATATGAAGTTTGGAAGCAATATGAGAGCCAGCGCTGAATACCGGGAAGCGATCGCAAAAGTTCTCGTAAGGCGCGCTGCAAATGCTGTATTGGAGGAGTCATAGGGATGGAAGTAAAATTTCAGTTAAACGGAAAGCCAGCGGCAGCTGATATAGAGCCGGACTGTATGCTGCTGGATTTATTGAGAGATATGGGATGTTACAGCGTCAAACGGGGCTGTGACACAACCAACTGCGGCCTGTGTACCGTTTTGGTGGACGGAAAACCGAGTCTTTCCTGCGCCATGCCGGCAGCCAGGGCAGAAGAAAAAGAAATCGTTACTTTAGAAGGGCTTCAGGAAGAGGCGGAAGATTTTGGAAGGTTCCTGGCAAAAGAAGGGGCAGAACAGTGTGGATACTGTTCTCCAGGATTTATCATGAATGTGATTGCGATGATGAGAGAATTAAAAGATCCATCCATTGAGGAAATAAAAGAGTATCTGGCAGGGAACCTCTGCCGGTGTTCCGGATATGAGGGCCAGATGCGCGCCATTCAAAATTACATGAAAGAAAAAGGAGGACAGTAACATGAATTCAGTCAATACTTCTGTCCCAAAAGTAGATTCCATGGCATTGGTGACCGGAAAACCTGTCTATACGGATGATCTGGCTCCGAAGGACTGCCTGATTGTCAAGGTTTTAAGGAGTCCCCATGCCCATGCTAAGATCCAGAAAATAGAAACGGAAAGAGCACTGAAAGTTCCGGGAATTGAGTGTGTTTTGACTCATGAAGACTGCCCGGACAAGAGATTTACCATGGCCGGACAGACTTATCCGGAGCCGAGTCCCTATGACCGCAGGATCTTAGACGACAGGGTACGTTTTGTCGGAGATGCGGTTGCAGTGATTGCCGGTGTCTCTGAAAAAGCAGTGGCAAAGGCTATGAAGCTTGTAAAAGTAGATTACGAAGTGCTGGAGCCGGTCCTTAATTTCAGAAAGGCGAAAGATCACGAGATCCTGGTGCATCCGGAAGAAAACTGGAAAGCTCTCTGTGAAGTTGGGGCGGATAATCGCAGAAATCTCTGTGCCCACAATGAGACACAGGAAGGCGATATAGACAAGGTGCTGAAAGATTGTAAATATTACGTAGAAGAGACATATCACACGAAAGCAAACCAGCAGGCCATGATGGAAAATTTCTGTACGTTTACACATATGGACGCATACGGAAGGCTCAATGTGGTGTCTTCCACGCAGGTCACTTTCCATGTGAGAAGAATTCTGGCTCATGCCTTAGATATTCCAAAGTCAAAGATCCGTGTCGTAAAGCCGAGGATCGGAGGAGGCTTTGGAGCGAAGCAGACGGTAGTTACGGAAGTCTATCCGGCGCTGGTGACCATGAAGACCGGGAAGCCTGCGAAGATCGTCTACACAAGAGAAGAATCTTTCATCGCATCCAGTCCGAGGCATGAGATGGAAGTCACCGTGCGCATCGGTGCAGATGAAAATGGAATTATTAAGGGAATCGATGTATATACTTTGTCAAATACAGGGGCATACGGAGAGCATGGCCCAACGACCGTTGGGCTTTCCGGCCATAAATCCATTCCTCTGTACGGAAAGGCAGAAGCATTCCGCTTTGCCTACGATGTAGTCTATACCAATGTCATGTCTGCGGGGGCTTATCGGGGATACGGAGCTACTCAGGGTATTTTTGCCGTAGAATCCGCAGTAAATGAACTGGCTCATAAGATGGGCATGGACCCGGTGAAGTTAAAAGAACTGAACATGGTGAAGGAAGGCCAGAAGATGCCTGCTTACTATGGTGAGACAGCAACAAGCTGTGCTCTGGACAAGTGTGTGGAGCGGGTGAAAGAGATGATCTCATGGGATGAGAAATATCCAAGAAAAGACATGGGGAACGGAAAAGTCAGGGGTGTTGGTCTGGCATTAGCCATGCAGGGATCCGGAATTTCCAATGTGGACACGGCTGCTGTGACGATCAAAGTAAACGACGACGGATTTTACAGTCTGATCATAGGAGCTTCTGACATGGGAACCGGATGCGATACGATCCTTGCCCAGATGGCAGCAGACTGTCTGGATTGTGATATGGATCAGATCATTGTCCACGGAGTGGATACGGACGTATCTCCGTATGATACAGGCTCCTACGCATCCAGTACAACCTATGTGACCGGAATGGCTGTGGTCAAGACTTGTGAGGTCTTGAAAGAAAAGATTCTTAAAAAAGGTGCCCAGTACATTTCTTGTCCCAAGGAAGAAGTGGAATTTGACGGAAAGAGAGTGTTCCATCCGGAAAGCGGAAAAGAAATATTATTAAAAGAGATCGGCAATCAGGTGATGTGCGGAAATGAGGAAGCGCTTCAGGCAAGCGAATCCCATTATTCTCCGACTTCTCCGCCTCCTTTTATGGCAGGTGCCGCAGAAGTGGAAGTGGATTTGGAGACTGGAGCAGTGGAGCTGATTGATTTCGCGGCTGTGGTGGACTGTGGAACTGTCATTAATCCGAATCTTGCAAGAGTCCAGACCGAAGGAGGCATTGCTCAGGGAATCGGAATGGCTTTGTATGAAGAAATCCTTTACAATGACAAAGGGAAGACATCGGCCAACTCTTTTATGCAGTACAAGATTCCTACAAGACAGGACATCGGAAATATCCGGGTAGAATTCCAGAGCAGCTACGAGCCGACAGGACCTTTTGGGGCAAAATCCATCGGAGAAATTGTCATTAATACTCCGAATCCGGCAATCGCTGAGGCAGTATACAATGCGTCGGGAGTGCGTGTGAGAGAACTGCCGATTACAGCAGAGAAGATCTACATGGAGATGAAAGAAAGATAAAAAACTGAAGAATCATTTATAAAAGAAGAGTCTGTGAGAGAAAATCTTTCATGACTCTTCTTTCTTCATACTATGAGTGACACAAAGTTGTTTGTAGTGAAGAAGGAGGCATAAATTATGCTTATAAAAGATTTTTTAGTTGTAACTGTTGTTTTTGTTTGTTTTCTTTGTATAGGTAAACATTTGAATACTTTGAAAACAAGGAAGAATGCTTTGTATTGCCACCATAAGGTCAAGTGTCAAATGTTTTTTAGCTTATGCACATGGATCAACGTTGTAAGAGTAATATTGACTGTATCCTTCGATCAAACAGATAACTTTAGAATAATGGTGTTATACTTTTTGTTATATGGTTTATTAACATGTTGTTCAACGAGAATAAACAGCATGGTTCATAAAATTTTCGGATACCACCATAGTGAAAACGAAGAGATAGAACAGGTGTTACAAGTAACTTATCTAGGGGTTCTGTTATTGTTTGCAGGTTATTATCTTTATAAAAGAGATGCAAACTGGATTAAATTGATTTTACTTATAGAGAAGCAATTAAAAAATAGGCAGCTAGATAAAGGAAATTTATTGAAAAATATAAAAGGAAATTTTAGTTTGTTTGTAATATCTATTTCATACCTTTTCTTGATTATGGAGATTGTTTTAAATAATCCGGACATTCTGAGAGACTATCTAATAGGAATCGCGGCATATTTAATATTTCAAAAATTATGCCAAACAAAAAAATATACTTGAGAATTTTTATAACAAAATACTTACGAAAACTTTTGTTTACTTTTGTTCTATTATGTATTGCTTTTGTATATTACCTGTGGTAATATAAGATCATAAACACAAGCAAACGAAGTATAACGCAGGTAAACGAAATGGAGGGTGCAGAGATGAAGATCACGGCAGAACAGTTGGCAGGTATGGTAGATCACACAAATTTAAAGGCATTTGCAGACAGAGCAATGTTTGAAAAGCTTTGCGGCGAGGCGAAAGAGTACCGGTTCAAGATGGTAGCGATCAATCCGGCACAGATCAGTCTGTGCAAAGAACTGTTGGATGGAAGTCCGGTGCATGTGGGGGCAGCCATTGGATTTCCTCTCGGGCAGACCACACTTGAGTGCAAAGTCTTCGAGACCAAAGATGCCATAGAAAAGGGAGCCGATGAGATTGACTATGTGATCAACGTGGCGGAAGTAAAAAACAACAATTATGAGTACATAAAAGAAGAGATGGAGCAGATCGTGGCTGTCTGCAGGAAGGCAGGGGTCATCAGCAAAGTGATCTTTGAAAACTGTTACCTGACTGACGAAGAAAAAACAAAAGTTGCAGAAATTGCAAAAGAGGTAAAGCCGGATTTCATTAAAACATCTACGGGATTTGGAACCGGAGGGGCTGCAGTGGAAGACGTGAGGCTGATGAAATCAGTCGTGGGCGATACAGTGAAAGTAAAAGCCGCGGGAGGCATCAGAGATCTGAAAACTGCCCTGGATATGATAGAAGCCGGAGCTGAGAGACTCGGAACGAGTGCAGGTGTTGAGATTATAAAAGAGATGCAGGAATAAGGGGAGGAAAATAAGATGAGAGAAGTCAAAGTATGTCTGATCGGCTCCGGAAGGGCAGGTATGGTCCACGCACATAATTACACAGGAAGCGTTCCTAATGCAAGGATTATCGCAGTCTGTGACCCGGTAGAGGAAACGGCAAAAAATGCGGCAGAAGAGCTGGGCATTGAACAGTATTATACAGATTACAGAGATGTCCTGAAAAATGACGAGATCAATGCGGTCTATATTGTGACGCCCACCAAGTACCACAAAGAGATCGCAGTGGCCGCAGCTCAGGCAAAGAAGCACATTTTCTGTGAAAAGCCTATGGCTATGAACGAGGAAGAGTGTGACGAGATGATCAGGGCCGCCGATGAAAATAATGTAAAGCTGCAGATTGGATTTATGCGCCGTTTCGACGAGAGCTTCCAGGAAGCAAAACGAATGATCGCAGAAGGAGAGATCGGGGAGATTGTTTTAGTGAAATCTCATTCCAGAGGGCCGAGTAAACCAAAGGAGTGGATGTACGATATTAAAAAGAGCAACGGACCTTTGGCAGAGGTCAGCAGCCATGATATTGACACGGTCCGCTGGTTCGCGGAAAGTGAACTTGAGAGCGTTTACGCCATAGGAGGGAATTTCCGAAACAAAGAGATTGCCGAACAGTATCCGGATTTCTATGACAATGTTATTATGACCGGTGAGTTTGCCAATGGAATTCATGCCTGCGTGGAAGGCGCCCAGTATGTTCAGTATGGATATGACGCCAGGGTAGAAATTCTGGGGACAAAAGGAGTCATCTGTCTCGGAGATATCCATGAAAAGAAGATCCTTACCTGTACTCCGAATCACGAGTTAAAACGTCCGACTACGAGGAGCTGGAAGTTCTTGTTTAAAGACGCCTACTTGGCCGAGGACCGAAGCTTCATCCGCGCTATCTTAAATAATACTCCGGTAGAGTGCAGCGGCCTTGACGGAAAGATGGCAGTAAGGATCGTAAAAGCAGGAAATGAATCCATCGTAAACAAAAAGATCGTGAAATTATAAGAAGAGACTGACAGGAGGACCGTATGTTTGCAGAAGAACGAAAAGAAGAAATCATGAGGCTTTTGAAAGAAAATAAAAGGGTGAGCAGCGCCGAACTTTCTGAGCGGTTTCATGTGAGCGGAACGACGGTCCGCACCTATCTGATGGAACTGGAGAAGGCAGGGAGGCTGATCAGAACTCACGGAGGGGCACTGCTGAACGATGATATTTTGAATGTGGAAGAGTCTATCGCCGCAAGAAAACAGAAATGTCTGAGGGAAAAGCAGAAAGCCGCTGCAAAGGCCAGAAGCATGATAAAGGACGGGGATACGATTCTTCTGGACAGCGGAACGACCATGCTGGAACTTGCAAAACTCTTAAAGGATGCAAAAAACCTCACGGTCGTGACCAATGACCTGCCTTCAGCCATGGAACTTCAAAAAATGGAGGGCGTTTATCTGATCCTGATCGGAGGTCATGTGCGGACGGCATTCGAAAGCACGGTGGGCAGTATGGGCATGAAGTTTTTGGAGAATATCTCGGTTGAAAAGGCATTTATGTCATCGGACGGTGTGTCTCTGACCAAGGGTGCCACCACACCAAACATGGATCAGGCAGAGATCAAAAAGGAAATGATGGCTGCGGCAGACCAGAATTATCTCGTCTGCGATACGTCCAAGATCGGGAAGCGTACCATTTGTTCCTATGCAAAGATCGGAGACTTCGACGGTTTTATCCTGGATGAACCGCTGTCCGATGAAATGAAAGAAGCCTTTGAAAGCCATGGGACAGTTATTTATTAAAGCATCGTAAAAATGAAGAATGATCCAGAGAAGCTCCCTTTTTCTCTACGACTGCCGCGGAGACCAGATTGGCCCTGCGGACTGCGTCGGAAAGAGAAAAACCCAGTTTTCTAAGCGCCATAACAGTTCCTATGTGGGCGTCACCGGCTCCGGTGGCGTCCACTTGTTTTGCATTTCTGGACGGAAGAAATACCCCTGTTCCGTTTTCCAGACAGTATGCCCCGTCTTTGCCGAGCGTGATGACGACATCCTGTCCGGTCAGCCTGGTGATGGCCCTGGCGGCATGTTCCGTATCTGTCTTACCGGTCAGCAAAAAAGATTCGGACTGGTTTAAATGTACCACAGGATGAAGTGCAAACAGGCGATACATCAGATCTTTCGGCTGTTTCTCGATCCTTGGACCGGGTGCATAATAGATCTTCATATGTGGCTGCTGTTCTAAAAACGAAACGATGTGTTCTCCGGTACTTTCTTCGATTTCCAGTCCGCAGATATAGGCTGTGTCATATTCGGAAGCATCGATCAGATCAAACCACTCTTTCTGAAACAGATATTCGGCTCCGTGGTAAGAAGCAAAAGTCCGTTCGCCTGTCTGATCGACAAAACAATAGCAGCAGCCGTTTTCAAGATCAGGGACAGGCAGGACGGAGACAATCCCGCGTTTTTCCCATTCTTCTCTGACAAAATCTCCATAGATCCCGGTTCCTGCCGGAGAAAACAGCAGGTGAGGCACCTGAAAATGCCGGATCATATCGGATACATTAAAAGCACATCCGCCGATGCACAGACGCTGATTTAAGATATGAACATCTTCACCGGGGGCAGGGAGTTTTTTGACATTCATGATCACATCGGCTACAGAGGAGCCGATGATCAAAATTTTCTTTTTCGGGTTCATATATTTTCCTCCATGTCTTATGATATAATAAAATCCCTAAAAATAAAACAGGATAGGAGAATCATTATGACAAAGAAAAAGATTTTGACCGTTGTTCCAATGAGCGATACATATAAAGAAAAACTGAAAGAAGTTTCCGAAGGGTGTGAAATCATGTATTCCACATATGAGGATGTCAGCAGAGAAATGGTGCAGGAGGCAAATATCATCATCGGAAATGTTCCTGCATGGATGATCGGCATGTCAAAAAATCTGGAACTTCTGCAGCTGAATTCTTCCGGGACTGATGCCTATATGGGCGTGAATATTTTAAATAAAAATACGATCATGACCAGCGCTACTGGTGCCTATGGAAAAGCCGTGGGGGAGCACCTGTTTGCAATGCTCATGTCCATACAGAAGAAGCTTCACGTCTACCGGGACAATCAGAATCGCTGCGACTGGTCCGACGAGGGGCAGGTGCTTTCTCTGACTGGAAATACGGTGCTGATCGCGGGACTCGGGAATATAGGTCTGTCCTTTGCCAAAATGATGAAAGGGCTGGATTCTTATGTGATCGGAATTAAGAGAAGAAAGTCAGAGTGCCCGGAGGGCGTGGATGAACTGCACACCATGGAGGAACTCGATGAGCTGCTTCCAAAGGCGGATGTGGTCGTTTCCATCCTTCCCAATACACCTGTTACGAGGGGGATATTTGGAGAAGGCCAGTTTAAGAAAATGAAAAAAAATGCAGTATTTCTCAATGCAGGCCGGGGAAATGCCGTGGATACGGAGGCACTGTGCAATGCTCTGATCAGGGGAGAGATTTATGCCGCGGGATTGGATGTGACAGATCCGGAGCCTCTGCCTCAGGAACACCGTCTGTGGAATATTAAAAATGCAGTGATCACACCTCATATTTCTGGGGATTTTCATCTTCCGCAGACATTGGATTTTATCGCAGACATTGCAGTGGAAAATGTCAGAAGATATCTGAGCGGAGAAGAATTGCTCCATGTCGTTGATTTTCAGACAGGATACTGCAAATAAACGTTGTGTTCTCCTGGGAAATAATATATAATAATAGTAATTGTTACTATTTATGATATGCTGTAAGGGGGAAAACCAATGAGTAAACATTTGTCTGTCGATGTAAGAGTACCGATCGATTTCGATAATCCGTCTATCATGAGGCATGAGGAAAAGTGCATTAAATGCGGCCAGTGTAAAAATATCTGCAAAGATTATATTTCCGTATTGGGAACTTATTCACTTGCCGAGACGAAAGACAGGGCCGTCTGTAGCAACTGTGGCCAATGTGCCAATGTCTGTCCGGTTGAGAGCATCACCGAGACATATGAGTACCAGCAGGTCAGAGAGGCGGTAAAAGATCCGGAAAAGATTGTTATCGTAAGTACATCACCGTCTGTGAGGGCTGCTTTGGGTGAGGAATTCGGAACAGAAGAAGGTATGTTTGTCCAGGGCAAAATGGTGGCACTCCTCCGCGCTCTGGGGGTTGATTATGTGCTGGATACAAATTTCAGTGCAGATCTTACGATCATGGAGGAAGCAAGCGAACTGATCGAGAGGATTACGAAAGGAACAAAACCTTTGCCTCAGTTTACCAGCTGCTGTCCTGCATGGGTGAAGTTTGCAGAGATTTATTATCCGGAGCTGCTGGATCATATTTCTACGGCAAAAAGTCCCATCGGAATGCAGGGACCGACCATCAAAACCTATTTTGCGAAGCTGATGGGCATAGATCCGGAGAAGATCGTAAATGTGGCGCTGACACCGTGTACGGCGAAAAAATTTGAAATCCGCAGGGAAGAGATGAAGGACGCAGGCATTTCCTATGGCAAAGAAGATATGCGGGATATGGATCACGTCATAACAACGAGAGAAGCAGCACTGTGGGCGAAAGAAGAAGAGATCGACTTTCTCAGTTTAGAAGACTCCGATTTTGATCAGTTTATGGGAGAGGGATCAGGTGCGGGGGTGATCTTTGGCAATTCCGGAGGTGTCATGGAGGCAGCGTTAAGAACTGCATATGAGTTTATCACAAAAGAAAAAGCACCGGATATCCTTTACGACCTGAAACCTGTCCGGGGCATGGAAGGGGTAAAAGAGGCAAGCCTTGATATCGGTGATCTCACAGTCAACGTGGCCGTGGTTTACGGTACGGGAAATGCCAGAAAAATGATCGATAAGGTAAAATCTTCGGATAAGCAGTATCATTTCATCGAAGTCATGACCTGTCCCGGCGGATGTATCGGCGGCGGAGGACAGCCGAAGGATAAAGAATTTAAAGGACAGATCATTCAGGAAAAGAGGATTGAGAGCCTTTACAGGAGAGACAGCGGGATGCAGATCCGTGCAAGCCATGAAAATGAGCAGATCAAGAAGCTTTATGAAAAATTTTATGGGGAGCCGTTAAGCGAACTGGCAGAACAAATGCTGCATACCATGTATCATGACCGGAGTGAAGAGCTTGGACAGAAAACAGAAAAAGAACCTGACATAAAGAAGGATTCTGTGAAAAAATATGTGTGCAGTGTCTGCGGATATGTACATGAAGGGGAGCAGGCGCCGGAAGAATGCCCGGTTTGTCATGTGGGTTCAGATAAATTTATTCTTCAGGAAGCCGAAAAGTCATGGGCTGCGGAACACGCAGTGGGAGCCGCTGAAGGAGTTTCAGAGGACATTCTTTCTGATCTGCGTGCCAATTTCGAAGGAGAATGCCGGGAAGTGGGAATGTATTTTGCCATGGCCAGAGCAGCTCACCGGGAAGGATATCCGGAAATCGGACGATACTACGAAAAAGCGGCCAGGGAAGAAGCAGATCACGCTGCTAAATTTGCGGAACTTTTAGGAGAAGCAGTAACGAATTCTACGAAGAAAAACCTGGAACTGCGTGTGGATGCAGAATATGGTGCGGCTGAAGGAAAAACAGATCTTGCGGCACGGGCCAAAGAAAAAGGTCTGGATGCCATCCACGATACGGTCCACGAAATGGCGAGAGATGAAGCGAGGCATGGGAAGGCTTTTGAAGGGTTCTTAAAGAGATACTTTAATTCATAAAAACGCGGGGTGAATATGTTAAAAGATGTCTATGAAAAGTTTGCGAATGATTATGATGAATTTGGCAGCATTGAGGATTATTTAGGGAGTGAGAAGACATTCTTTAAAGTGTTATTTGCTGAAAACAATGTACAAACTGTTTTAGACTGTGCCTGCGGAACAGGGCAGCATTTACTTATGCTGGCTGAATTGGGTTTATCTGTTTGCGGCTCTGACTATTCTGCTGCAATGTTAAAGGCTGCCGCTGTAAATTTGGAAAAACATGGAAAGAAAATACCGCTTCATCAATGTGACTTCAGACAATTACAGGAGGCGTATACGGAAAAATTTGATGCTGTTGTATGTCTTACAACATCACTGCCTCACATGCATACAGATGAAGACTTGCTGAGAGCTCTCAGGTCAATGAAAGACAGGCTGAATACAAAGGGACTGCTTGTATTAACACAGGGAACAACACACTATACATTATCTATGCCGCCAATCGAGGTAGTTGTAAACAGAAATGATTTTTCCCGGATATTTGTGAAGGAAAACGACAGCCAATTTCAAACAGTACACGTTCTGGATTTGTTCCATTCACAAGAACGGAACGAGCAGAATCAATACGATATTAAATATAAGATTATTCTTGATGATGATTATAGACGTTTGTTGGAAGAAGCAGGATTTCATAACATTCAGATTTACGGGGACTATGATAAAAGTCCCTATGATAAACAGAGCAGACGGCTGATTGTAGTTGCTCAAACAGCAGTTAACTAAAATAGTCCATGGGGAGCCGTGCATTTATGACATATGGGTAAATGTACGGTTTCTTTATTATGTCCGAACTGGAACTTGCCCACATTGCCCTTGGTCATCGTGTTATGTTCTTTATACAGATCATGATCGGTTAAAGAAAGAGTAACAGAAGTTTGCTGCAAATTATTATTGGTTTTATAAGGTATAGTTAACCAGGAGGTAATGGTATGAACATTTGGGAAAACACGGTTTTAACGGACCAGGGAAAAGCATTACAGGCAAAACTTATGAAAGGTCAGACGCTAAAGATCATAAGGGTAACTACAGGGACAAAAAAAGTGCCTGTGGTGGATCTGAGGCAGCAGGTCAGCGTTACGGAAGGAGGATATGATATAACTCTTCAGCCGCCAAGGACAGAAGGGGACAGCACTGTCCTTCCAGTCTTATTGGAGAATAAGGGTTTGGAAAATAGCTATGAATTATGGCAGGTAGGTTTTTATGCTGATGACCCGGATGAAGGAGAAATTTTGTTTTGTCTTGCTCAGGCAGCACAGGCTAAAAATATTCCTTCACAGATGGAAAGCCCAGGCTTTTCGATTTCTTGGGATTTTTACTTTAAGACATCTAATGTAACACCTTTTGAAGTACTTTTAGATTCTAAAGGGCTGGTGAATATAGAGCAGTATCAAATTCAGACAAATATTGTTAATGAAGTAAAGAGCAAAGTTGATAGCTTAAATCTCAAATTAGATGAGAAAGCAGATAAATCCAGTTTAAATGCTACAAATGTAAAGCTAAATCAAAAGGCTGATCAGACAAGCTTAAATGCTATAAATACAAATTTAAATATGCTATCTTCACAAGTAAATAATGTAAAAGGTATGAGGATGGCAGCTGGAGAGGGAACTATATCATCCGTGGGACAGGCATATAAGGTACAGCGGGTAAATTATGGTGTAACTTTTAGAAGTAATCCAGGAATTGTCGTTGGTTTAAATCAATCAGGAGCGAATAGATTTGTCTGTGTGGGAACTCATGATCCCAGCGGATTCAATGTCAACGCTTATTGTACTCAGGGTACAGCTGATGTAAAGTTTACTTGGATTGCAATAGGGTTTGTTTGATGAAATTCCAAGCGCGTCTTTCTTATAATAACAAATGTATTCCCTTTTCTTGACATAGTCGATTCATTACAATACAATATCCAATAGACTTGTATATGAAAGATGGGAGATACATATGAAAACTTTACAAAAAATCAGCAGTATGCTGTCCAGCAAAACGTCTGTCTTTGTCATCTTAGTGGCGATTGCAGCCTTCTTTGTCCCGGATATTTTCTCCTGGGTTCAGGGAAATAATCAGAGCCTTGTACTTGGAGTCATCATGTTTACGATGGGATTGACATTGACGACAGAAGACTTTAAAGTGTTGGCAAAACGTCCGCTGGATATCTTTATCGGAGCAGCGGCGCAGTATCTGATCATGCCGTTTTTGGCTTATGGGATTTCGACAATTTTAAGACTACCCAATGAGATTGCCGTCGGATTGATTCTCGTCGGGTGCTGCCCGGGAGGAGTATCATCGAATATCATGTCATACCTATGCCATGGAGATGTACCGTTTTCCGTTGGAATGACTACTGCATCCACGCTTTTGTCACCACTCATGACACCGATGATGGTACTGTTTTTGGCCGGAGCAAGGATCGAAGTCAACGCCGCTTCCATGTTCATCTCGATCGTGAAATCTGTACTGCTTCCGGTCCTGCTCGGATTTATACTAAATACATTGTTTGGCAAAAAGGAAGCCTTCAAAGAAGCACAGAAGGTCATGCCTGGAATTTCAGTGATCGGGCTGGCATTGATCGTCGGAGGCGTTATTGCACTTCAGGGAGAGAATTTCTTTAAATCTGGTGCTGTGATCTTTATTGCAGTTTTGCTGCATAACAGTCTTGGATATGCCCTTGGCTATGGAGTCGGCAAACTGACAGGAATGAACACAGCAAAGAAACGCACAATTTCGATTGAAGTTGGAATGCAGAATGCGGGACTTGCTACAAATCTGGCAACGGCCCATTTTGCCGCGGCACCTCAGGCGGCTATGGCCAGTGCGGTATCCTGTGTATGGCACTCAATCTCAGGAACTATTTTGGCAGGAATCTATTTACAAAAAGATAATATGCAGGAAGAACAGGCCAAAAACAGGCTGGCAGCAGAAACAGAATAAATCTTTTAGGGATACACCTGTATTGTATAGGTGTATCCTTATTTTTTGCATAATTTCAGACGTTTTGACAAAAATTATAAAGTAATTGGTTAATATTTGCAGTTCTATTACATTTCTTTCCTCTTGATTTTCTTATGTTTCTAATTTATAGTTAGTCCTGAAAAAGTTTAGAAGCGCAAAGAGATGAGAGAAGAAAAGTTTTATGAAGAACTCAGTCCATATGTGGAACGGGTCAAGCAGGGGGATCAGGATACCTTTGAGTATCTTTACCAGGCTACATATGATATGACCAAATGGTTTGTGCTGAATTTTTGTAAGGATAAAAATGAGGCAGAAGACATCATACAGGAAATATACCTGGATGTTTACCGTTATCTGCCGGATTTGAAAAATAATCTGGCATTTTGTGCGTGGCAGAGAAAAATTTCATACCGCTGCTGTATCAGAGTTTCCAAACAGAAGAAGAATGTTGTCGTTGGAGACAGTGTCATTGAAACAATCGATCATATGGCGGAGAAGGACAGTGAGCCGCAGGAAGCTGTTCTGAAGGATGAAAAAAATCAGCTGCTGTTTCAGTGCATTTCAAATCTGCCGATAAAACAAAAGGCCGCAGTGATCATGAGTGGCTTCTGGCAGATGAAAATGAGAGAAATTGCGGAAGTCATGGATTGTGACATTAATGCGGTGAAAAATCTCTTGTATCATGGAAAGAGAATTTTCTATGTCAGACGGCACATCGATAACGGTCAAAGTGACACTGACAGGAGAACACAAGGTAGTGTTTGACCCTAGCGGAGGAGATCATAAACCGGAAGACCAGCTGGTTACCGGGGGAGAAAAGATCGAGAGACCGTCAGATCCGAAAAGAGACGGATACACGTTTGAAGGATGGTATTACACTGATGAGAATGGAAAGGAACAGAAATGGGATTTTAATGATTCATTGAATCAGGGGATAGAATTAAAAGCAAAATGGACAAAGGAGAGTGAACCATCTAAGAGTACAGAACAGACAAATGACTCCAAAAAAGAAACCCCGGCATCAGACAAAAAACAGGCATCCAAAAAGAAGATTTCAAAGAAAAAGTCAAATAAAAAAGAAGAGCAACTTCCTGAATGGGGGCAATACCAGATTAAAGGAAGTGGGAATGGAAACCAAAACGGAGAATTATCTGAAACATCTGACATGAAAGCACCATTTGTAATATTAATTTTACTGATAGCCAGCGGAAGCATCAGTGCCGGTCTGCTGTTCAGAAATTATAATAGAAGAAAGTAAAACAGAAAAGACTCTCTTTTGCTTAAGAGGGTCTTTTCTTGAGATTGCTAGATATACTGTCTGACATCCTGTACTAGAGGAAGGATGCTGTCCCGGTCGGTAAAGTCTACGTGTTTTCCATAAGTTTCAAGAATTCCCTGGTCCTCCTCTGTTAGGTCCTCCGGTTTTTTCTTGGAGAGCATTTTTTTCATCATCCACATCATAACCCGGTGTTTTTTGCTGAACCGGGAATAATCCATCCAGCCTCTGAGGTGATAGAAGGAAATCTGTTGTTTCAATTCACCGGGGAAAACTGAATCTAGATTTTTTAAAATGTGTTCTACATTTTCCGGCAGCGCAGGATCGGCAATTCCGCAAGTGAATACAAACACTTTTTTCTTTTGTATAAATTCAGGATGGCGGGAAATCAGGGAAATACCGGTGACTCCTCCGGCATAAAGGCCGCCGCCGTAAATGATAACGTCATAGGGTTCCAGGACAGAAAGATCCAGGTTTTTATTTTCATACAGATCGGCAGACAAGGAGTCGGCGATCCACTGTGCGTATTGTTTTGTGGACCCGTAAACGGACCCGTAGACAACTGCGGTTTTCTTCATATATTACATTCCTCCATGTTTTTCATCATAGTATTCAGGGTTTCCAGTGCGGTCTTCAGCTGTGTCTCTGAGATATCCTTGTATAAAAGATCCATAAAAGCTTCTTCCTTTAAGGCATACGCAGACTGCAGTGATTCGGCTTTTCTGCCAAGGCGCACCCGGCTTTTGCGGCGGTCATCCGGGTCAGTTTCTATTTCCGCATAACCTTTCTGCTGAAGCTTTAAAGCGATCTGCTTTACATTTTGGTGGGAACTGCCCATAAGGGAGGAAAGTTCATTGAAAGTTGGGGCATACTCAAAGGTATTGAGAGCAGCCAGAAGAAACCATTGTTTTGACGTGATCTCTTCATTGAAGCGGTCTCCGATTGACTGGAGCCGGTTACTGGTCATAAATAATGCAGCAAACAGCAGGTGTCTGCTGTCGTAATCTTCTAATTTCATGGTCGAAATACCTCCTATATGTAATATATTACATAAATTATGAAATGTCAAAGAAAATAGAAAGAAACCGGATTCCGGTTGCACAATCCGGGAAATCATCTTACAATAAAATCAAGTATGAGAGAAAGGCAGGATACACAATGCCAAAAAAAATAACAATGGCTGATGTGGCAGAGATGGCGGGAGTGACAAAAAGCACGGTTTCCCGTTATTTTAATGGGGGATATGTCAAAAAGGCTACGAGGGAAAAGATTCAGAAAGTAATCGAAGAATATAATTATGCACCGAATACATTTGCAAGGTTAAAGGCAAAGGAAAGCAATGTGATCGGGGTCGTAGTGCCTACGCTGAATTCCAAGGTTACCAGCCGTGTCATCACAAGCATTGACCGGTATTTAAGGGACAGGAATTATACAACACTGATCAAAAACTCAGATCATGATATTGATCTGGAGCTTTTAAATATACAAAAGCTGATTCATCTGAATGTGGATGGGATTTTAATCAGTTCTATCGCAGTCACAGAGGATCACCGCGATATTTTTGAGCAGACACAGATACCCATTGTTGTCCTGGCTCAGGATTATGAGGACGGGATTTCTATCATCGATGATGATTACAATGCTGGAAAATGTGTGGGAGAATATATCGGGAAAACAGGTCATAAGAACGTTGGATATATTGGTGTTTATGAGACCGATGAGGCCGTAGGTATCCGAAGGCGTCAGGGAGTTCTGGACGGACTTGCGGCATTTGGAATTCATGATCCGCTGATAAAAAAGAGTGATTACAGTTTTCTCGGAGGACAGAAAAATACGAGAGAGATCCTGGAGGAAATGAAGCCGGACGCTATTGTGTGCGCCACTGACCGTCTGGCGTTTGGAGCCTATAAAGTTTTGCAGGAGAAAGGGCTTCGCATCCCGGAAGATATTTCGGTGGTGGGATTTGGCGGATATGACGAGAGCAGTCTTTTAACGCCGGAGCTTACGACACTGAAATTTGATTCCTATGGAATGGGATATCTCGGGGCGGAGACGATTCTCAAGATGATAAAAGAAGAACCGGTATCCAAGAAACAAATCGTAGAGTATAAATTTATAGAAGGTAAGAGCGTAAAAAATCGAACATAGGACTGCAAAAAGGCCATAAGATCCGGATTAAGCTGGATTTTATGACTTTTTTTCTGTCAGAAATGTCTGTCTGTATACGAAATATAGAGTGAAGGCGGGAACTGTTCAGGGGACAGGAGACAAAGTTATGAAAGCAACGGAGAAAAATTTTATAAATCTGATCAGGAAAAGGAGGGAGGAAGGGCTGCTCTATGCCGTGGAAACCTACGGATGGGTCATTCAGTCTGTGGTTAGGAAGCATTTGTTTTTGCTGCCGGATCTGCAGCAGGAGTGTATGAATGATGTTTTGATGGCAGTCTGGCAGCACATCGGTGATTTTGATCCGAATACAGGCAGTTTTCAAAACTGGGCAGCGGGAATTGCCAGATTTAAGGCAATCGATTGTAAACGGAACTATTTGAGACGGAGCAGAAAATATGTGGATATAGAAGGCCAGTTCATTGAAGATGAACATGCCGGAAGACAGATGCTGAAGGTAGAATTGGACCAAGAAATAAAAGAATTATTTGAACAGCTGTCCCAGCCGGAGCGTGAAATTTTTCAGAAGCATTTTATTGAGGAAGCCACCATCGAAGAGATATCAGCGGAAATGGGATTAAATGAAAGTACGATCTATCAGAGAATATCAAGAGGAAGAAAAAAGCTCAGAAAACATAAAGAGATCAGGGAGGCAGGACAATGAATATATATCGCATCTTAAATAAGATAAAAACAAAGATTCCGGAGAGCGAGAGAGATCTGGAAGATCAGGAAATGACAGACCAAATGAAGACGATGGCAAGAAAGATTGCAGGGAAACAGAAACGGCGGCAGGCTTTTTTTAAGAAGGCAGCGGCAGCGGCTATTGTTGTGATTATTGGAGGAGGAACTGCCGTGGCAGCTTCCGGAGGCTGGGGAAATCTGATACCCAAATTATTTAACAGCACGCTCATCGGAAAAGGCACAGAGACGGATCTGGAGGAGTACAGCGGAAGTGACAAAGTAATGGCAGAGGCTGAAAGTAAAAATATTAAAGTGAAAGTGGTACAGTCGGCAGCCTCCAAAGGTATGATTTATATACTGCTGAAAACAGAACTTCCGGAAAACCAGACATTTAAGGAAGATCAGATTTTCAAATACAGTCTTTTAAAGACCGGAGCAAAAGATGACCCAAAGAAGAAAGAAATGACAGGGATGAACGCGGACCGGCTGCTGCTGGTACAGAAAAAAGAGAATATCGGATGGTTTATATTACAGGCAGAGAGATCTGGTCATGATTTTAAAAATCAGAAGATCATGTTGTCACTGGAGGGATTTACATCTACCCATACAACGGCAGAAGATTTGATTTTTGAGAATCCCAAAGGCTCATGGAAGCTGACCTGGAAAGTGGAAAACAGCAAAATGGAAACGGCAGAGGTTCATGTGGATAAAGAATATCATTTCCAAAACGGAAAGGAAATCATAAAGAAGATAGAGATTACTCCATTTTATTTCAGGGTTTATCATGGCAAAAAGGGCAGTTCGGAGGATAATTCCAATTTACCGGAATGTTCTTTAAGGATCAAGGATGGAACGGTCAAAAAGCTTCACTGGTCTTACAGTCAGGGGGCTGACAGGTCGGCAAACGGATATGCTTTTCATCAAAGTGATTTTACAGAGCTGATAAATCCTGACAACGTAGAGGCGGTCATTATAGGAGGCAATGAAATATCGGTTTCAAAAAATAAATAATCGATTAATAGATTAAGACTTTGTAGAAGACTCCCAAACAGGAGTCTTCTATTTTGTGCAATTTTTTATGGAACCGATACCAGAAAAGTGTTGACGTAGAGAAAGAATCGTCCTATAATACAAATATGGAACCGATACCACAAATATCGTAAGGAGGATAAGAGAAAACTATGGATTATGCAAAGATTGCAAGCCAGGTCATCGCTAACGTAGGCGGAAAAGAGAATATCAAATCTGTGGCGCACTGTGCGACCAGGCTGCGTTTTCAGCTGAAGAATAATGATTTGAGAAATGAAGAGGCCATCAGTGACCTGGATGGGGTAAAAGGTGTCTTTTTAACCCAGTCACAGTTCCAGATTATTTTTGGATCAGGACTCGTAAATCTGATCTGTGACGAAGTACAGAAACAGATCGGGGATGTTTCCTCAGCCGCAGGGGAAGAGGAGAAAGAAGAAAAGCAGGGCTCTGTTGTACAGCGTTTTGTAAAGATGCTGAGTGATATTTTTGTCCCGATTATCCCGGCCATTGTGGCAGGCGGTCTTCTGATGGGACTTAATAATATTCTGACGGCGGGATTATTCGACGGCAGATCGATCATTGAATTATATCCCCAGTGGAAGGGGTTGACTCAGGCGGTCAATACATTCGCCAACGCACCGTTTACCTTTCTGCCGGTACTGATCGGATTCAGCGCCACGAAGAAGTTTGGAGGCAATCCGTTTTTAGGTGCGGCCATGGGTATGATCATGGTTCACCCGGATCTTTTAAATGCCTATCAGATCGGCATCGGGCAGGCACCGGTGTGGGATATCTTCGGATTCAACATTCAGGCGATCGGTTATCAGGGAACAGTACTTCCTGTACTGGCAATTTCCTGGATTCTGGCTCAGATTGAAAAAAGGCTTCACAAAGTAACACCTACCTGGCTTGACAATCTTACGACACCATTGCTTTCTATCATTATAACTGCATTTTTAACATTCATCTGTGTGGGACCGGTATTAAGAGAAGCAGGCAACTTATTAGCAGACGGCATCACATGGGTTTACAATACTCTCGGCGCTGTGGGAGGCGGACTCTTTGGCCTTGTATACACACCGATCACGATGACAGGGCTTCACCACAGCTTTATTGCCATCGAAACTCAGCTTCTGGCCGCAAAGGCAGTGACCGGAGGAAGCTTCATCTTTACAACGGCAAGTATGAACAATGTTGCACAGGGAGCGGCAGTTTTAGCAGTCCTCTTCCTCACAAAAGACCAGAAACAGAAGTCTATCTGTTCTGCATCCGGAGTCTCCGCATTATTGGGAATTACGGAGCCGGCGATGTTTGGCGTGACACTGAAATTGAAATATCCTTTCTACGCGGCGATCATTGGTTCCGCAGTGGGAAGTGCATACGCAGCAGCTACCAAAACACTGGCACAGGCATTGGGAGCAGCGGGACTTCCCGGATTTATCTCCATGAAACCGGATCATTTTCTTCACTTTGGAATCGGATTGATCCTCTCCATGGTGATTTCAGCGGGGCTCACCGTTGTGTTCTGGAAAAAGTACAACCTTGGCGGAAATGAAAAAACAAGAAAGCCGGTACAGTCTTCTGAGGAAACAGCAGAAATTCCGGAACAGGCAGAAACAGCGGAAACAGTGCTTTACTCCCCGATGAATGGGGAAGTGCTTCCCATCACGGAGTCCGAAGATGAAGCATTCGCATCGAAAGCCATGGGAGACGGCGTGGCCGTCAATCCTTCTGAGGGCACAGTGTATGCGCCGTGTGACGGTACGATAACGATGATCTTTCCGACAAAACATGCGATTGCGATTCAGGCAGAAACGGGAAAGAGTTTTCTGATTCATGCGGGAATTGACACCGTAAAGATGGAAGGGGAAGGCTTTGAGACGTTCGCAGAAGCCGGAACGAAGGTAAAACAGGGAGATAAGATCCTTACGTTTGATATAGATCTCGTGAAAGAAAAGGGTTACAGTCCTCAGACTATGATGATGCTGGCAGAGGGAGACGGACAGGTGGAAGTCATTCCAAAGACGGATGCAGATACGAAAACACAGGTTATGATCGTTAGATAAGAGGGAAATCATGTTTAAGAAGTATAATAAAGTATTGAAAGAAGACTATGAAAAGTGGTATGCTGAACATGAAAGTGACAGAGAAGAGACAGCGAAAGATCCGATGCGGCTTAAATTTCACCTGATGCCTAAGACCGGATGGCTCAACGATCCCAACGGACTGTGCCAGTTTCACGGCACCTACCATATCTATTATCAGTACACCCCGTTTGAACCGACCGGAGAACTGAAGCTTTGGGGGCATTATACGACAAAAGATTTTATTTCTTATATAGATGAAGGACCGGTATTATTTCCGGATTCGGAGTTTGACGCTCACGGCGTCTACTCCGGTTCCGCCTTTGTAAAAGGAGATACGATTCACTATTTCTATACAGGGAATATCAAGTATTTTGACAGGGATGATTACGATTACATCAACTCAGGGCGTGGCAGCAACACGATTCATGTGGCCAGCAAAGACGGATATCATTTTTCTGAAAAAGACCTTTTAATGACCACGGACGATTATCCTGAGGACATGAGCTGCCATGTGCGGGACCCGAAGATCATCCGGCGGGGGGATGATTACTATATGGTCCAGGGAGCCAGGGATATAGACAGTCATGGACTGATCCTGATGTTTCATTCAAAGGATCTGTCTCATTGGGAGTATTTTGACCGGATCGTTCCGAAAGAACCGTTCGGTTATATGTGGGAGTGTCCGGACTTGTTCGAACTGGACGGACAGATGATGCTGATCACATGCCCTCAGGGGGTAGAACCGAAAGGCATTGACTACCAGAATGTTCATCAGTGTACAGCGGTGAAGATGGATTATGACTTTGAGAACAAATCATATGAGATCTGCGATAATTCAGAGTTTCAGCAGTTAGACAGGGGCTTTGATTTTTACGCACCCCAGACCTTTGAGGACGAGAAGGGACGCCGTATCCTGATCGGATGGATGGGGATTCCGGATGCCGATTACACGAATCCGACCGTTGAGCATGGATGGCAGCACGCACTGACAATCCCAAGGGAACTGCACATAAAGGATGGAAGGATCATTCAGCAGCCCATAAAGGAGATGGAACAGATGAGAAAAGGAGAACTGATCTGTACATTTTCTGAACAGGGCAGGATGGAGAGCAATCTGAAACTGTATGAAGCAGAGGTTCGATTCAGACATTGCGCTGATATGGTTCTGACTTTAAAGGAAGGCGTTACCTTATCCTATGACAGCGGACTGCTCACCCTTGATCTGGGGGATTTTGGTGAGGGCAGGACGACAAGATGTGCCGCATTGGATGAATTAAAAGACCTGCGGATTTTCGCAGACACTACTTCTCTTGAAATTTTTGTAAACGGCGGTGAAGAAGTCTTTACCACCAGGGTATACAGCAGCCAGGGAAAGCTTAGCATAGACGGGGACTGTTCGGGTACCATGAAGATCTATTGCCTGCGGCCTCTGGAGATAGGAGAAAGAGAATGACCAGAAAATTATGCGGAATCGGAGAGGCACTGATTGATTTTATTCCGGAAGTGAAAGGACAGAGATTAAAGGATGTACCGTCCTTTACCAGAGTAGCAGGAGGGGCTCCTGCCAATGTAGCCGGTGCGGTGACGAAACTTGGGATTCCGTCCAAGTTTTTGACAAAACTTGGAGACGATCCCTTCGGTGATTATATAGTTGAAGTACTTGATGAGGCTGGAATTGACACAAGTCATATTAAACGGGACAAAGAAGCAGAGACGGCTCTGGCCTTTGTCTCTCTGGCATCAGACGGAAACAGGGATTTTAAGTTTTACCGCAAAAACAGCGCAGATCTCCGCTACAGTGTCTATGACATTGAGCCGGATGTTCTGGATGACTGCGGGATGATCCATTTCTGCAGCGTAGACTTGGTGAATTCACCCATGAAAGATGCACATAAGAAATTAATTGACATGGCAAACGGCAAAGACGTGCTTGTATCATTTGATCCAAACCTCCGTTTTTCACTGTGGGATGACTTACAGGAACTGAAAGAGACAGTCAATGAATTTCTGCCTTTTGCGGATATTATAAAAATCTCAGATGAAGAACTGGAGTTTATCACAGGACATACGGATATAAGGGAGGCAGTGCCTGACCTGCTGAACGGAAGGACGAAGTATGTCATCTATACAAAAGGAAAAGACGGTGCGGAGATCTATACGAAACATGGAATGACGGAAGCACCGGGATATTCCATTGACGTAAGAGATACGACCGGAGCCGGTGATTCCTTTATCGGAGCATTTTTATACCAGCTTCTGAGGGATAATGTGACGGATCTGGAAGCGGTGAATTTCGGGACTTTAAAGGAGTATCTGGATTTTGCCAACGCCTATGCGGCTTATACTACAACCAGGGAAGGAGCGCTGGCAGCCATGGCAGACGCCAGGGAATTTGCCGATTTCAGAAAGAACCTGCAGTAAATTAAAATATATAAAACGTGAAAAGCCAATGAGTCTTTGAAAAAAGGATTCGCTGGCTTTTTTCTATTTTTTACGAATAGATCTAGGATGAAATTGAAAATACATCTTGACACATTATACTATGTAATATATAGTATAATGCATAAGGAGGCGATAGATTGAATACACAGTTGAAAAAAGGTTTTTTAGAGTTTTGTATTCTGGCTGCCCTCTGTGAGGATGACTCCTATGGTTACCAGATCATCAAAGATGTATCGGGATGTATTAAGATTTCCGAGTCAACGCTGTATCCGATTCTGAAACGTCTGGAAAGCAGCGGATATCTGGATACTTACACGGTGGAACACAACAGCCGTCTCAGAAAGTATTACAGGATAACAGAAAAGGGAAGAGACCATATCAGAGAATTTTTGGATGAGTGGCAGCAGATCATGGGTATTTATGAGTTTGTGAAAGGAGCGGCAGAACATGAGTAAAGAAGAGTTTTTAGGAAGTCTTAACCGGCTTTTAAAAAGTCTTGGGAAGAGTGAGAGAGAAAAATCGCTCTCCTATTACAATGAGATCATTGACGATTATATGGAGGACGGATATACGGAGGAGCAAGCGGTAGAGCAGATCGGGAATCCGGGGCTGATCGCACAGGAGATTCTGGAGGAACAGCAGTCACAGATGAAGGCGCCGATGTCCCGGGGGACGAAAGTCTTGGTCGCAGTTTTGCTGGTCCTTGGTTTTCCGCTTTGGGGTTCTCTGATGCTTGCGGGATTTTGTATTGTGCTGTCAGCGGTGCTGCTGGTCTTGTCTGCCTACATTGTCATTTGGTGTATTCCGCTGTGCACCGGAGCAGCCTCAGTGGCGGGCCTGATTCTGTCAGTAGTCAGTATGGGCGGCGCGGCAGTCATCGTTTTCCAGAATTCTGCGGCAGGGGTCATTCAGCTGGGCGTCGGCATGTTGTCTGCCGGTATTTTCATCCTGACAGGTCTGCTGACATGGGTTTTAGGAAAATATTTTGTAAAAGTAACAGCCAGTTTCAGTAAATGGCTGGCGGGGACAGTTACCAGGATAAGGAGGAAAAACGTATGAGTATCAGCAGTTTTAAAAAGAAATGTCTTATATTGAGTGCGGTATTTCTGATCATAGGGTCTGTCCTTATAGGAGCCGGCTGGAGCATGGCAGATTTTAAGGCGGAGAATGTGAAGGAAGAGGGAACACCGAAGTGGTACCGGACATTTCATGCAGATGAGCAGGGAACATGGATCGGCATCCGGTTTAAAAAGGGTGTGTACCTTCTTACTTTCGGCGACAGCGGTGAATATTGATTTGTAATAGATCTAACATAGTTTTGTTACAAATTTCTCCTTAGGCTTTGCTATAATAAACAGACAACCTGACAGGAGGAATGGTTATGAGAATAAGACGGAAACAGCTGATGGGAATTTTTCTGTCTGCTGCGTTGGCAGCAGGAAGTATTTTGGTCCCGGTTTCAGCGAAAGAAAAGACAGATGTCACAGATCTGCTGAAAGTAAAAAACAGAACAGAGTATAACAAAGGCAGAAAGGCAGCCGGGAAGAACCAGGCGGAGATTCACGTTAAAAAGTACCGCTCCATAGGTGAGATGCCGGGTGAAGAAGGATACAAGTACAGCTCCTCATGGCAGGGCAAAACAGTTAAAATCTATGCAGATCAATCCGGACTGCTCGTAATCGGAGGTGAATCTGAAGATATGGCTGATGCCTGTGGTACGTTATATGATGCTTCAGGAAAAGAGGTAAAGGAATATCAGAAGGAAGGACTTCTTATGAAGGTTGTTTCTGCAGGAACAGTGTATTCCCTAAAACTACCCGAAAAGTTTAGAAGTTTTACCGTAGAAGCCGATCTGATGGAAGATCATCAAAAGGTGTTAAGGAAGAATGATTCTTATGTGCAGACAGCCACCGGAGGTTATTTTTATCATGAGTTTACTCTGAAAAAAAGATCTATGGCGATGCTGCCGATACTTCCCTTTACAGACCAGAAGCTGTCATATAATATACAGCGGAAGACAAAGGCCGGATGGAAGATGCTTTCAAAAACCAAGACAGCTGATGATGATTGTGAGAAGGCCTTATCCAGGTCTGTTTATGGATTGGCGAAGGGGAATTACAGAGCTGCCGTGAAGGGGAAGACGGGTACGCCGTATCTGATTGGTTATGTTCCCGAAACGGTTGTGAAGAAATATAAGACAAAAAAGTCAAAAGCTAAAAAAATTACGCTGGAAAGCTTTCAGACAGATTTGTATACAGATACAGAAAGAGCTTCCAGATGGTATCGGATCTCCAGAAAGACAGCGAAAAAGAAACGTTACATTGAAATCAGTACTTCCATGAATTCTGGAAAACTGAAGTTTACAATTTATAAAAAAGGCAGAAAAAAACCACTGAAGATTTATAAACTCTCAGGACAGAAGGAAAGAAAATATCGTTTGAAGCATGGGGCGGGAACGTATTATATAAAAGTCTCCAAAATCGGAAAGAATACAAATGGTGTTTACAGCATTGATTATCTGTAATGAAGGAAAAGGAGACGATCAAATGGAATTTCAGAGTGAAGATCACCGGATTTTTGCCAAAGATCAAGAAGGACATGTGATAGCAGAAGTAACATTTCCCGAAGTGTCTGAAGGCACGGCCGTCATAGACCATACCTTTGTAGATGATTCCCTGCGGGGACAGGGAGTGGCCGGAGAACTATTGGAAACGGCGGCAGAACAGCTGGAAGAAAGAGGGATGAAGGTAATCCCAACCTGTTCCTATGCGGTGCGGTGGTTTGAAAAGCACCCGGAATACCGGAAACTTTTGAAATCTTAGACGGCGGACTGAATGCCAAAACTAAAAAAGGATATGAGAACTGTACTGAAAACAGTTCTCATATCCTTTTTTGCTGAGAAAATTTTCCTGCGGGCAAATTGTATTGACTTTTGTACATAAGTGTTATATTATAAAGATGAACAAAATAACAGTATATGTTCAAATGAACAAAAGAGGTGATGACATGGATATGCAGAGAAGAACTATGACTATGATCAGCAAGCTGTATTATGAAGAAAATATGACCCAGCAGCAGATCGCAAAGCAGACCGGATTGTCAAGAATGAAAGTATCCAGAATTCTTCAGAAGGCGAAGGAAGAAGGTATCGTAAGGATCATCATAGATTATTCCGGCGTTTATCCGGAACTGGAACAGGACATCAAAGGAAAATATAAGTTAAAGGATGTGGTCATCGTAGACACATCCATCGGAAATTCTTCAAAGGAACAGGTAGCCTCCGCTGCTGCCTATTATCTGGAACGGCATTTGGAATCCGGTTCTACAGTCGCCGTCGGGTGGGGGTCCACGATGCGTCTGATCCCGGATTATATTCAGAAGATGGATGATCCGGAGCTGTTGTTTTCACCGATCATCGGAGGACACGGACAGAGCGAACTGGATATGCACGCTACGACCATAGCGTCCAACCTGGCAAAAAAAACAGGGGGAAGATCGCTGTCCCTGATCGCTCCGGCACTTGTGAAAAATAAAGAAGAGAAAACATTTTTGTCAGACGACAACCAGGTAAAACGTGTAATCGAGCGCACATCTCAGGCAGAATATGCGGTTTTCAGTCTTGGCAATCCGCTGGCAAAGGACAGCAGTATCAAAAAGTCGGGCTACATATCTGAGGCAGACTTAAGACAGTTGGAAAAGGAGGACGCTATCTGTGATGTTGTCTCTGTTGTTTTCCTGGATAAGAACAGCCAAATATGCTGTGAAAATATTACCGAGAGGTGCATAGGGATTACCGAAGAACAGTTAAAAAAAATTCCCAATAAGATCTGTGTGGTAGAGGGCAGAGAAAAATATGACTCCGTGAGATCCGCGCTGGAGGCAGGATATATCGATATATTGGTCACGGACCAGGATACGGCGGAGTATTTGTCCAAATAATTTTAAGGACCGCAAAACCGGTCTTTGAAAATAAATAAAAAGGAAAGGAGGTGGATGACATGAAGGAATACCATATTTTGATCGCCTGCGGGAGCGGTATTGCTACCAGCACGGTGATTGCCAACCGGGTTAAGAATCTCTGCGAGGACAATGGATTTAAAGTAAAAGTACAGCAGGTAAAAATTGTGGAGGTAGAAAAAATGGCTCCGGAATTTGACCTGATCGTTGCGAGCACGCGAGTTCCTGAAACAGTAACGACACCGTCGGTATTTGCCATTAATTATCTGACAGGGATCAAACCGGAAGTTGTTGATGAACAAATTCTGACGGTCTTAAGAGGTCTGGAAGAATGAGGATGTATGATGGAGGTAAAACATGGAATATGTAACAATGGCGGAAGGCCTTGAGTTTTCCAGAGTGGTGCTTGGTTTTTGGAGACTTCTGGACTGGAATCTTTCAACCGATGAATTGATCCGCTATCTGGAAGAATGTCTTGACCTGGGGATCACGACGATGGATCACGCAGATATTTACGGGGACTACACGGTCGAAGAGAAATTCGGGGAAGCCATGAAAAAAAGGCCGGATCTCAGAGACGAAATGCAGATCATTTCAAAGTGCGGAATTGTCTACAAGTCAGAAACTGCACGTGTCAAATATTATAACTACGGTACAGACTACATCATCGGACAGGTGGAGAAATCTTTGAAATATATGGGGATTGATCACCTGGACACACTGCTCCTGCACCGTCCGAGTCCGTTTATGGACCCGGAAGAGATCAGCAGAGCGTTTGAAACCCTTTTAAAGGAAGGAAAAGTAAGGACCTTTGGAGTATCGAATTTTCTGCCGGACGAATTCCGCCTGCTGAAATCTTATCTCACTGTACCTTTGATCACGAATCAGATCGAACTTTCTCCGCTCAGGATGGGAAATATGGAAAACGGAGTCATGAATCTTTGCCTGGAAGAGAGGATTCATCCTATGCTCTGGTCTCCGCTTGCCGGAGGCAGGATCTTTACCGGGCAGGGAGAAGAGGAAATAAGGCTCAGAGAAGTTTTAGAAGTCATCCGGGAGGAGATCGGTGCGGAAGATATCGATGAAGTGGCCTTCGCATGGCTGTTCTCCCATCCGGCAAAGCCGATTCCGATTACAGGTTCAGGAGAAATCGGATTGGCAGAGAGACCAGTCAAAGCATTGAAATACCGGCTGACGCCAGAACAGTGGTTTATGATCTGGACGGCAGTCAAGGGCCACAAAGTACCGTAGATGAATGAGGGTACAATGGGAGGAATTGTATGGAAATATTAAATTTTATATTGGGATTGGGTTCCACAGTTATGCTGCCGATCATTATTTTCGTGTTCGGACTCATCATGAGGGCTGGATTTTCAAAATCATTTAAGTCCGGTGTGACCATAGGAATCGGATTCACAGGAATCAACCTGGTCATTACGCTGCTGACGGATCAGCTGGGTCCGGTGGCGCAGGCCATGACGGAACGCCTGGGACTGGACCTTCAGGTCATCGATATCGGATGGCCGGCCATGTCGTCCATTTCCTGGGCGTGGGCAGCGGCAGGTCTGATGATACCGATTGGACTCGTGATCAACTTCGTGATGCTCACGCTGAAACTTACGAAGACTATGAACGTGGACATTTGGAATTACTGGCAGTTCGCTTTCGTTGGATATGCGGTGACAACCGTGAGCGGAAGTCTGCCGATGGGAATTATTGCAGCCAGTGCACTTTCCATTCTGGCTCTGATCCTTGCAGATTATACCCAGCCTTTTGTGGAAAAGTTCTTCGGTATGCCGGGCATTTCATTTCCGCATCTGACGGCACTTGGATTTCTGCCGCTGGTCGTGCCTTTAAACTGGCTGATTGACAAGATTCCGGGACTCAATAAGCTGAATGCAAATCCGGAGACCATCAGAAAACGATTCGGTATCTTTGGAGAGCCGATGTCCATGGGGCTGATCATCGGCCTTGCGCTGGGCCTTTTAGGGGGACAGAAAATTGATGCCATCTTACAGCTTGCCATCACAATGGCAGCAGTCATGTATCTCATGCCGAAGATGGTAGCAATCCTGATGGAAGGGCTGATTCCAATCTCAGAGGCAGCCAGGGAGTTTATGGCAAAGCATTTCGGAGACAGAGAAATCTTTATCGGACTGGATGCGGCAGTTTCACTCGGAGAGCCGTCAGTTATCGCTGTAGGGCTTCTGCTCGTGCCGATCACAATTCTTTTGGCGATTGTGCTGCCTGGAAATAAACTGCTGCCGTTTGCAGATCTGGCGGTCATCCCGTTCATCGTATGCCTGATCACTGCCATGTCAAAGGGAAATGTTATCCGGGCACTGATCGTGGGAACGGTCGTTATGGCATGTGTATTACTGATGGCAACGAATCTGGCGCCGATCGAGACACAGATGGCCCTGACTGCAGGAATCAAAATGCCGGCGGGAGCTTCCCAGATCGGAAACCTGGACCGGGCAAACCTGATTTCATGGCTTTTCGTTAAGGTATTTTCACTGTTCGGCTAAACAACACATTTATTTATGAATTAAAGGAGAACAAAGATTATGGAAATGACAAAACAAGAATTTTTAAGCAAAGTGGACCACTCATTGTTAAAACCTCAGCTGACGAGGGAAGAGATTATGGAAGGACTTCAGTTTGCAAAGGAGAATCACTGTGCATCTGTCTGCATTAACCCGTGCAATCTGGATATGGCAAGAGAAGTACTTGCAGGTACGGACGTAAAGATTGGAACCGTGATCGGATTTCCTTCCGGAGCACATACGACGTTTTCAAAAGTGGCGGAGGCAGTGGATGCTTATGCAAGAGGGGCAGTGGAGCTTGATATGGTCATTGATATCGGGGCACTGAGGAATGGTGAATACGAGGATGTAAAAAAGGACATCGAGGCAGTGGTCAATGCGACACCGGGCATTGTAAAAGTCATTCTTGAGACAGCGTTTCTTACCAAAGAAGAAATCAGGAAAGGCTGTGAGCTGACAGAAGAAGCAGGAGCTGCTTACGTAAAGACATCCACAGGTTTTGCGCCGTCCGGGGCTGCAGCAGAGGATATCAGACTCATGAGGGAGACAGTTTCAGAAAAAGTCCATGTGAAAGCCGCAGGGGGAATCAATAACCTGGCAGACTGTATGGCTATGATCGAGGCGGGATCTGACCGGATCGGCATCAGCAGGACAAAAGCGATCCTGGAAGAATTCTAAGAGGAGAGTGATGTTATGAGAGAGACTTCTTTACTGCTGGCCGGAGGCATGAAGAAAGAAAAAGCCCAAAAGGCGGCAGAGCTTCTGAAAGAAGGACTGAAAGAAAAGAACATAATGGCCGAGGTGACATTTGTAAATACATATGAGGTGACGGACTTAAAAAGTCTGGAAGAAGGCCATGATATGGTGATCTCTACTGCTACAGGCAATCTGAATACATCGCTTCCGGTACTGCAGGGATTGTGTCTTTTATATCCATGGATGGGGACCGGGAAACTGTATGAGGAAGTAGAAAAGAATCTTTAAGGCAAATAAAGGGAGGAAACAGAATGGAGCAGATTTTCAGAGAAGATCTCATCTGGCTGGATGAAACGTTTGAAGACAAAGACCAGTTTTTTGATAAGATCGGGAAAAGGCTTTATGAAAAAGGCAAAGTAAAGGAAAGTTTTGCCGATGGGCTGAAGAGCAGGGAAGCAGTTTATCCTACAGGTCTAAAGACCGAATCATATGAGATTGCGATTCCGCATACGGATGTGGAACATGTAAGAGAGGCATCCATATCTTTTGTAAGATTTAAAGAAACGGTTTTGTTTTCGCACATGGGAGAGCCTGAAATCCAGGTGAACGCAAAGTTTGCTTTTGTTCTGGGCGTTAAAGAGCCGAGTCAGCAGGTGGAGGTGCTGAGTACTCTGGTTTTGCTGATATCCAATGAAGCAGAAATGGCTAAGCTCGAAGTTCTGAATTCACCGGCGCAGATTTGTGCACTGCTGAATGAATTTTTCAAAGAGCATATGCAGAAAGGGTTAAAATGATGAAGATACAGCGCAGAAAGAAAAAAGAAACACTCATAGACAGTCTTCATTTGGGGCGAAGCGTCGGCAGAGCATTTCTTTCTTACAGATGTATTATATCATAACCGGGCACTATTTTCCAGGGACTTGCGATGCAGGTCCCTGTTGTCTGAATGAGAGGAGGTTTTTTGATGGAGATTGACTTAAAAAAGCTGGAGGGAGCCTGCTCCTGCCAAAGAGAACATCACGCAGATATTGATAAGATTCTTTTGGAGGAGGGAGCTGTCGAAAAACTGCCGCTTTTGCTGAAAGATACACCTTATCAGAATCTTGTCATGATCTGCGATGAAAATACTTATGAAATAGCCGGGAAACAGACGGAACAGCTGCTTCATATTTCAGAAACAGTCATGCTGAAGGGGAGCGGGGTCCATGCGGATGAAACCAGTGTGGCATATGTGATGGGACAGCTGAAAGGAAGAGAACGGCCGGATGCATTGATCACGGTCGGGTCCGGCACGCTTCACGACATTACCAGATACTGTGCCTTTGACCTTGGAATACCGTTTATATCTGTGCCGACGGCTGCCAGTGTGGATGGCTACACATCTACAGTTGCGGCTATGACACTTCAGGGATTTAAAAAGACAGTGCCCTCCTGTGCGCCGAAGATCATTGCGGCAGACAGCAGGGTGCTGAAAGAAGCTCCGCTCCGCCTTACAGCTTCGGGTGTAGGTGACCTGCTGGGGAAATATACGGCGCTTGCGGACTGGAAGCTGGCACATCTGCTGACAGGAGAATATTTTTGCCCGAGAGTCTGCGGCTTTGAGGAAGAGGCTCTTGAGATTATGTGTAAAAGTCTTCCGGGACTAAAGAAGGGTGAGATATCTGCTTATGAACAGCTCATGTACGGTCTCTTGCTTTCCGGACTGGCGATCCAGATGGTGGGGAATTCCCGTCCTGCTTCAGGGACAGAGCATCATATGTCTCATCTGTGGGAGATGGAGGCAGTCAATTCCTGTCTTGATTTTTACCACGGAGAAAAAGTAGGCACCGGCCTGGTCATCTCTTCTGAGATTTATCACAGAGCAGCAGAATGTCTGAGAAATGGCCGTTACGGTATAAAAAGATCTGTGCCTTTAGAGAAAGAACTGATAAGGAAATGCTTTGCAGGCAGGGGATTGAATGATATTATATTAGATGAGAATCAACCGAATGTGCTGGATCAGATTTCACCCTCTGTACTGAAAGAAAAAGAAGACCGGATCATAGAGATCCTTGAGCAGGTGCCGAAGGCAGAAACGTTAAGGGCATACCTTGACCAGGCCGGCGGAGTCAGTTCCCTGGAAGACCTTGGACTTGAAAAGAGGATGAAAGCATTGACAGCCAGAGTATCTCCATATGTCCGGCAGCGGCTGACTTTCATGCGGATATTAAAATACTATGATTTTTATGAGTCAGTGATTCAGGGATAAGGAAAGGAAAATTATGAGGACAGGGAAATATTGCAGGGAATGTCTGTTTCGGAGTGAAGAGCGGAAAGTGGAACAGGAGCAGAACGAAGAGAAGAAACAGCTGTTTCTTGACCAGGTGAGGGCAGTTTTAAGAGATGAGGATTTAGAATTGTCTCCGCCGGAATATCTGGCTGAATTTACAGAACTGTATGAGCGGCATTTTGGGGAGCAGACAGCCTTTGATCCGCTGAAGAAGCATTTTAATGAACTGATGCTTAAAAAAGAGCCGGAGATCAGAAGAAGAATTGAGGCGTCAGAAGATCCGGTGGCCACAGCGATTCGGGCAGCGCAGGCGGGAAACTACATAGACTATATCGCTCTGGGCGAGGTTGACGGGGATCAGTTGGAACAGCTTCTGTTTCAAAACGGAGAAAAGGGGCTGAAACCTGAGGTTTACGATTCCTTTCGGACAGATCTGAGTTCTGCAGAAAACCTTGTCTATATTACAGATAACTGCGGTGAGATCGTGGTGGATAAGGTTTTGATCCAGGAACTGAAAAAATCATATCCCCAGGTTAATGTCACAGTGATTGTTCGCGGAGCATGTGTGGCGAATGATGCGTCTATGGAGGATGCAGTACAGGTGGGTCTTCCTGACGAAGCCAGGGTGATTGGAAATGGTACGAGAATCGCAGGGACCAGCTTAAACAGGATCAGCAGGGAAGCAAAAGAATTGATTGAGAGAGCTGACTTGATCATAGCAAAAGGACAGGGAAATTATGAAACTTTATCCGGATGCGGGCTGAACGTATATTATCTTTTCTTGTGCAAATGCGATTATTTTGTAAAGCGGTTTGAGGGGGAATATCTGCAGCATATGTTTATAAAGGAAATGTAAAAAATTTTTCAAAAGATCCATAATAAATAGTATCCTGCTTCTGACGGGATACTATTTTTATATGGAGGAAAAGTTTATGGAATCAAATATTTATGGTTATGCCCGTGTGTCAACCAGGGACCAAAATGAGAGCAGACAGCTTCTTGCACTGGAAGCGTTCGGGGTGGAGAGTAAGAAGATTTACCTGGACAAATTGAGCGGAAAAAACTTTGACAGACCCAGTTACAGGAAACTGACAAAGATACTGAGGAGGGGAGATGTACTGGTGATCCAGAGCATAGACAGGCTTGGGCGGAACTACGGCGAAATCCTGGAGCAGTGGAGGATCGTCACGAAAGAAATCAAAGCCGATATCGTTGTTCTCGATATGCCGCTTTTGGATACGAGAAAAAAACAGGATGATCTCACAGGCACATTTATCGCCGATCTGGTACTTCAGATCTTAAGCTATGTGGCCCAGACAGAACGGGAAAACATAAAGAAGCGCCAACAGGAAGGAATCAGAGCGGCCAAACTGAGAGGCGTTCATTTTGGGAGGCCGAGGAAACCAATACCGGAGAAATTTTATGAATTAAAAGAAAAGTGGAAACGGGGTGAAATCTCATCGAGAAAAGCCGCTGCACAGCTTCAGATTGCTCAGGATACATTTCTTAGGTGGGTGAGAGGACAGAAGTAAAAGAAATGGTAGAGATTATCATTCAGTCCATTTTATACATAAAACTGCAAAAAATATTGATATTTTAAGAGATAAATTCATTTCTTACAGTATACATTGAGTGAACGAAAAAGTCTGCTTTATCGTTCGCTGGAGGTAAGATATGATACAGAAGAAAAAAGATTTGAGGAACAGGCTTTTAGAATATTTGGCAGAGGAGGCGGGCTGTCAGGAAATGTCCGATCTGCCTACCAGTTTTTGGTTTCCTGTGGCATGTTTTATCGCCGGTTCTGTTAAGGCTGAACGTTTCAGCGCGAGGGAATGGAATGAGGCTGTCAGATATCTGACGGGGGAGAATATTCGGTTTGCTTCTCCCGTGCAGGCACAGAAATTTTTAGAAGTAAATAAGGACAATTTTCATACGGATAAAAAGGCAGGTAAAAGGATGTAATGTCTGTTGCAGACGGATGTTGTATGGGGTAAGATATTGTAGGAAGAAAACTAAAATATCACTTATATAATATCCAGGAGGTTTTATGAAATCATACAGAGAAGTACTGCATTTTCATCTGCCGTCCAGACGGGGGATTGTGAATATTACGGATAAAGTCCAGGATGCTGTGGATAAAAGCGGTGTAAAAGAAGGCATGGTGTTGGTAAATGCCATGAATATCACGGCAAGTGTTTTCATCAATGACGATGAATCCGGACTGCACCATGACTATGAGAAATGGCTTGAGAAACTGGCACCGGAAAAGCCTTACAGCCAGTACCGGCATAACGGATTTGAGGACAATGCGGATGCCCATCTGAAACGGACGGTCATGGGCAGGGAAGCTGTTGTAGCCATTACCGAAGGGCGTCTGGATTTCGGGACATGGGAACAGATTTTTTATTATGAGTTCGACGGCAGACGGGACAAGCGTGTGCTGATCAAAATTATCGGAGAATGATATGGAAAACCAATGGATCAGAACAGAACTGCTTTTGGGAGAAGAAGCGGTGGAAAGATTAAAAAATTCCCGTGTGGCCGTATTCGGTGTCGGGGGAGTTGGCGGATATGTGGCAGAGGCATTGGCAAGGACCGGTGTCGGAACTTTTGACCTGATCGATAAGGATACGGTGTCCGTTTCCAATATCAACCGTCAGATCATCGCCACGCACAGCACTGTCGGCAGGGTCAAAGTGGAAGCCATGAAGGAAAGGATACTGGAGATTAACCCGGAGGCAGAGGTTCATATCCACAAGTGTTTTTTTCTGCCGGAAAATGCATCGGAATTTGATTTCAGCAAGTATTCTTATGTGGTAGACGCAGTAGACACGGTGACTGCAAAGATCGAACTTGTGATGCAGGCACAGAAAGCCGGTGTACCGATCATCAGCAGTATGGGAGCAGGCAACAAGCTGGACCCGTCAAAATTTGAGGTGACAGATATCTATAAGACATCTGTCTGCCCGCTGGCAAGAGTGATGCGCAGGGAACTGAAAAAGAGAGACGTGAAACATTTGAAAGTAGTCTATTCCACGGAAAAGGCACTGGAGCCTAAGTTTGACCTTTCAGAGAAGGAAGGAAGAAGGGCAGTGCCGGGAAGTGTTGCATTTGTACCCTCTGCAGCAGGTCTGATTGCGGCAGGGGAAGTCATCAATGATTTGATCCGTAATAGACAATGATATGATAAAAAAAGCTGTTTGGCCTGAAAGCCGACAGCTTCTTTTATTATGGGGGAATTCTATGAGTTATTCACCCCTATTTCCGTGGCACTTTTGAAATGCGCTCCTCCAATAGAGGTAAATAACTTCCGAAAAGTGGCACCTTTTTTTGACAGAGGTCCTTCTCCAACAGACATTACGTCCATTTTCAACACGATTGGAGTGAGGCATTCTAAGAGCCGAACGGAAATCATGTGGAAAATGTCATAGAATTCCAATGACACTTTGTATTCCAAGGCTTACCAAAGTTATAGCTGCCCAGCAGCAGAATCCCATAAAAATCGGTTTTGCTCCGGTTTTTATAAGTTTTACAATGTGAGTATTCAGTCCGATGGCCGCCATTGCCATAACGATAAAAAACTTGCTTAGATTCTTTAAAGGATCTGTCACTGCAGGAGAAAGCGAAAAAACAGTTGTGATAACAGAGGCAAGGATAAAAAACAGCACAAACATCGGAAAAACTTGCTTCAGGCTGAAATTTGAGCCGCTTTCTTCCAATGCTTCTTCCTTTTTCCCGGCACGGAAAATCGCAAGCGCCAGAGTGATCGGAATAATTGCCAGAGTTCTTGTAAGTTTCACAATCGTAGCAGCATTCAATGTATTGCTGCCATGAATTCCATCCCATGCTGCTGCGGTGGCAGTGACGGAGGATGTATCGTTGACGGCTGTGCCTGCAAACAGTCCAAAGCCTTCATTGGACAGGTGAAGCATATTTCCGAGTGCTGGAAATACAAGAGCAGCAATCACATTGAACAGAAAGATAACGGAGATAGACTGTGCAATCTCCTCATCATCGGCTTCGATCACAGGTGCTGTGGCCGCGATGGCAGAGCCTCCGCAGATGGAAGAACCTACGCCGATCAGTGCAGAAACTTTGGGATCCATGTGAAGAAGTCTGTACAACAGGAACGACACGATCAAAGAAGTAGTGATGGTAGACAAAATGATGGGCAGGGACTGCTGCCCTTTTGCCAGGATATCGGTAAGATTCATGCCGAATCCGAGGAGGATGACCGCATACTGTAATATTTTCTTTGAGGTAAAGGCAATTCCGGGCTGCATGGTACCTTTGTCTTTGATGAGCAGCGTCAATACCATGCCGATTAAAATGGAAAATACAGGGCCTCCGATCACCGGGACCAGATTTCCCAGAAACCATGCGGGCACAGAGATTCCGATACAGAGCAGAAGCCCTGACCAATGGACTTTTAAAAAATTCATAACTATGATCCTCTTTCTTTCATTTTTTATAATCGCTGGGGACAGCGACAGAAAAAATTATATCATGACATGATGATAATATAAAATTATATATAATTATAATATGATAATTTATTTTGATGATTTTGGCTGTGAAATAAAAGAATATATACATTTCTCATAATTTCTATTGAATAAACCGTTCATATATGTTAATCTGACTGTATACATAGTCAAAGAATGAAAAGGAGATGCATTTAAGTGAGCGGAGCAAAATTAACAGAAGCAGAATCAGTAGTAATGAGATGTATTTGGAATTATGAGAAAGAAGAGATCCCGTTTTTGACATTAATAGAAGAGCTGAAGGATAAGTATGGTAAAGATTACAAGAGAACGACTGTGCGCACATTTCTTTTTGATCTGGAAGCAAAGGGATATGCGGTGGTTGAGAGACGGGGCAAATTTTCGTATGTGAAGCCGGTTGTCAAAAAAGATGAATACAAGAAAGTCAAGGCAGAAGAGGTATTGGATATCTGGTTTGACGGATCAGCAAAAAAATTTATCAGTGCTCTCAGCGAGAGAATATCTGAGGATGAGGGTCAAAAACTGAACAAACTGCTGGACGAATTGGATGCCGATTGATCTGACAGAGTATCAGAGGCAGGAAAAGTTCAGAATAGGAGAGAAGAGACATTCTGATTTGCAGGGATGTCTTTTTTTATAGATATTCAAGACAAAGGAGAATGATATGCTGGATTTTAGGATTTTTACATTTCTTGAAGTATGTAAACAGATGAATTTTACAAAGGCAGCTAAGAAACTGAATATTACACAGCCTGCGGTGTCACAGCATATAAGATGGCTTGAAAAGGAATACGGGATAAAGCTGTTTGAGATGGAAGGGAAAAAGCTGAGTCTTACCGAAGAAGGAGATCTGTTCCGGAATGCGGCTATGACATTTCAGCACGATGAGATGTACTTAAAACATAAAATTCAGGAAATAAAAAAGGGAAAACGCAGGATTTATTTCGGAGCCACTTTGACGATCGGAGATTTTATTCTTCCCCGTGCAGCTGCTGAATTTATTAAAATGCATCCCGACACAGAAGTTTCCATAAGGATCGCAAATACAGAGGATCTCTTGAATCAGCTGGATCAGGGCGAGATTGATTTTGCCATGGTTGAAGGATATTTTGAAAAGAAGGAATATGATTACCGCATATATTCCAGGGAATCCTATATTGCTGTCTGCGGAAGAGACTATTGTTTTCAAAAGGAACCGGAGGTGCTGGAAGATCTGCTTTCTGAACCTTTGATAACAAGAGAGGCGGGATCAGGTACGAGAGAGATTATGGAAAAAAGTCTGGATGGAAGGAACTTAAAGATCGGAGACTTTAAGAAAAACCACGAGGCCAGCAGTCTGCATATGATAAAAAAACTGGTGGCTGAAGGGTGTGGGATTACCTTCCTGTATGAGGCAGCCGCAGGAGAAGAATTAAGAGACGGTATACTGAGAAAACTGGAATTAAAAGATTTTCCGGTAGTTCATGATTTTACATTCGTGTGGAGGAATCATAGCATTTTTTCACAAGATTACCTTAATATATTCAACAGTTTGCACAAAGATGATGAATATACAATATAAATAGACAATAAATTAACGAATACTGTTGACATAACTTTCACAAAGTGATACTATTAGCTCACAAATATTTAGCTTACAAAGTATTGGCAGGCTAATAGTAGGGATGCTAATAAGTTCTAATGTAAGAGCAAACAGGAGGAAAAAAGAAAATGGTTGAATTTAAATTGACAAAAGAACAGCTGCTTGCACAGCAGATGTTCAGAGATTTTGCAGAAACAGAAATCAAACCAATTGCCAGAGATATGGATGAAACAGAAGAATTCAGCATGGAACTGCTTGAGAAGATGAAGAAATTTGGTCTTATGGGAATTCCATATTCCAAAGAATACGGCGGAGAGGGTGCCGATGTCCTAACATATACACTCTGCATGGAAGAGATGTCTAAAGCAGACGCTTCCACAGGAATCACGATTTCCGTACATACCTCATTATGCTGTTCCTGCATCAATGACTTTGCTTCCGAAGAGCAGAAACAGAAATACCTTCGTCCGCTGGTTGACGGGTCTAAAGTGGGATGCTTTGGTCTTACAGAGCCTGGAGCGGGTACAGATGCCAGCGGTGTGAAGACAAGTGCTGTGCTGGACGGTGATCATTATATATTAAACGGACAGAAAGTATTTACCACAAACTCAGGTTTTGCCGACACTTTTATCATTTTTGCATTGACAGACAAGAGTGCGGGAACAAGAGGAATGTCTGCATTTATCGTTGACAGGAACACACCGGGATTAGAAGTCAGCAAGAACATTCCGCGTATGGGTATCCGTGCTGCTTCCAACTGTGAAGTTGCCCTGGTTGATGTAAGGGTACCCAAAGAAAATGTGATCGCAGGTGAAGGAAAAGGATATAAGATCGCGATGTCTGCACTGGCAGGCGGAAGGATCGGGATCGGAGCTCAGTCCGTAGGAATTGCACAGGGTGCACTGGACGAAGCCATCAAATATGTAAAAGAAAGAAAACAGTTTGGAAAACCGATTGCGAAATTCCAGAATACACAGTTCCTGATCGCAGAACTTCAGGTGAAAATTGACGCTGCACGCCTTATGGTATGGAGAGCGGCAAAAGCCAAAGACGATCATGAAAATTATGCTCCGCTGGCAGCATCCTGCAAATTATTTGCATCCGATGTGGCAGTGGAAGTGACAAGAGCAGCTGTACAGCTTCTCGGAGGATACGGTTACTCCAGAGAATATCCGGTTGAGAGAATGTATCGTGACGCCAAGATCACAGAGATTTATGAAGGTACATCTGAGGCCATGAAGATGATCGTAGGCGGCGGATTGTTAAGATAAGCTTAGAGCGGAAGGAGAATATAGAGATGAAAATCGTTGTTTGTGCAAAACAAGTACCAGATACAACTGAAGTAAAATTAGATCCAAAGACGAATACCCTGATCAGAGACGGTGTTCCAAGTATCATCAATCCGGATGATAAGGCGGGGATCGAAGCTGCCCTGCAGTTAAAAGAAAAATGCCCGGGAAGCACGGTGACTGTTATTTCCATGGGACCGCCTCAGGCAGATGTGGCATTGAGAGAAGCGCTTGCTATGGGATGTGATGACGCAGTTCTTGTCTCTGACAGAGCGTTCGGGGGAGCAGACACATGGGCTACCTCTTCCACAATCGCAGCGGCTATCAAAAAATTAGATTATGATGTGATCATCACAGGACGCCAGGCAATCGACGGTGACACTGCACAGGTAGGTCCGCAGATTGCAGAGCACCTTGGGATTCCTCAGGTGAGCTACGTGGAAGAATTGGATGTGGAAGGGACTGACACCCTGGTTGTACAGAGACAGTTTGAAGACCGCCATCAGATTATTGAAGTAAAAACTCCTTGTCTGATCACAGCGCTGGCTGAATTGGCAGATCCGAGATATATGACGGTTCACGGTGCATTTGATGCATACAGAGAAAAAGAGGTCAAAGTCTGGGGACTTGCAGATTTGGAAGACACCGTAGATCAGGCAAACATTGGATTAAAAGGATCTCCTACAAGAGTAAAGAAATCCTTTACAAAGCAGGCCAAAGGTGCAGGAACCATTTTAAAAGATTTATCAGCAGACGAAGCAGTAACAGCGATTGTTGATAAACTTCAGGAAAAGCACATCATTTAAGCGAGGAGGAGAATGAAAAATGAGCAGAGACGTATACGTATTCGCTGAACAGAGAGACGGCGAACTTCAGAAAGTCGGAATCGAATTAGTTGGCAAAGCAAGAGAACTGGCAGATGATCTTGGACAGCAGGTTGCTGCAGTGCTGCTCGGGTCAGGCGTGAAAGATAAAGCGCAGGAACTGATTGCCTGCGGAGCAGATAAAGTCGTTGTTGTAGATGATGTTATGCTGGAAGAGTATGTGACAGAGCCTTATACAAAGGCACTTACAGCGGTGATCAATGCAAAAGATCCCGAGATCGTGCTTTATGGGGCATCTTCCATCGGACGTGACCTTGCACCGAGAGTATCTGCAAGAATTCACACAGGACTGACAGCAGACTGTACTGCACTCGAAATTGATGAGGAGACAAAGCTTCTTATGATGACCCGTCCGGCATTCGGCGGAAATATCATGGCAACGATCGTATGTGAAGATTTCCGTCCTCAGATGGCAACCGTCCGTCCGGGTGTTATGAAAGCGCTGGAAAGCGATGCATCCAGAAGCGGTGAAGTTGAAGAATTCAAGGTGAAATTCTCTGATGCAGACATGAATGTAAAGGTACGTGAGACCGTGAAGACGGCTCATAAATCTGTGGATATCACAGAAGCGAAGATCCTTGTTTCCGGAGGACGCGGGATCGGAAGCGCAGAGAAATTTAAGATGTTAGAGGAACTTGCCGGTGTTATGGAAGGCGAAGTATCTTCTTCCAGAGCATGTGTGGATTCAGGATGGATCAGCGCTGACCGCCAGGTCGGACAGACAGGAAAGACGGTTCGTCCGGAATTATATCTGGCCTGCGGTATTTCAGGAGCCATCCAGCATGCAGCTGGTATGGAAAATTCTGATTTTATCGTTGCTATCAACCGCGATGAAGATGCGCCGATCTTTGACATTGCGGATCTTGGAATCGTAGGAGACTTAAATGCGATCGTGCCGAAGCTTACGGAAGCGGTTAAAGCTGTGAAAGCTAAATAAGATACATAGAAATAAATATATATGATACAATTAAGAAGGAAAATACCGAGGGAGTTTTCCTTCTTTTTGTATATTTTGGTTGAGAGATAAAACAAAAAATAGACTGTTTATTTGAAACAGGAGATTATGAACAATAATATTTAAAGTAATAAAATTTGTTTTTATTATATTTCCAAATGTTATAGGGTTTTAGATGTTATATTCACATTTCAAAAATATCAAATTACAAGAAAAATATGATATATTATGTACATATGGAATGAAATTAAATTATCAAGTGAAAATTTCAAATAAAACAGGAGAAGGCAAATTTAAGTTTGATGATTACGAAATAAGTAAGGGTCAGATAGATATAATTCCTAAAACAGGGGGTATAGAGAAGGTATATGCTGTTCATTATTACAAAAATAATATAAAGGCGATATTGCCGATAGAGTTATATACAAATGGTATAGATAGTTATAATGCGCAAAGATTATATTATCAACTTACCGGATATACGATAGATAAGATTGCTCAAACACCACATGAGTATTATGGAACCTTATATCTGGTAGTGAAGGACTATCAAAATAATTATTTTACCAATATGATTGTTTATGAAATCCAAAAAGAAAATATGTCTAATGTTAAAACTAGAATTTATTCGGATATTGATTTACTATATGTATATAATAAGAACATTAGTGTCTTGCCAGAATTTGATACTAACCAGATGAGAGAGTATCAATATCTAAAGAATAAGCTTAACGAGATATTATAGATTGAAAATTAATTATTGTAATTATAGGATATTTTTATTCTTATAATTTTTTTATTTTCATGTTCTTTGATGAGATAATGATATTTTATAATAGGTTTACAACTTTTTAATGTCGTTCTGATATGATAAAATGCAAGAAAGAAATTCTGCACCCACAAGGCACACCGTATTTCATACCCTTCGGGTGCACGTGCTTCGCACGATAAGGTATAAAAATATTCATATAGGAGATTAAACTTTGGAAGAATATATTTTGAAAAAAGATGGGTTATCTTTGGAGAAATTAAAAAGTCTCTCATATCATTCTGATCTGGGAATTCATTTGAAGAAGAATTTGCATTATTTTGATAAGGAAATTTTGTTTAAGGAATTAGATAGAATTAATGAGTGGTATGATTCTTGTAATATTTTGCATAATATTGCAATAGATTATCGAATTAAGAGTATACAATCTGCTCGATTAAAATATGAGATATATTATCCAGACCATCAGGCAAGAAAGGTTTTTGATGATATGCTAGGTTTTCGAGCATTATGTGATAATTATGAAGAAGTATTAATGATTAAAAATTATGAAAATATTCGTGTTGCTGATATGTCAGAGGGAAAAACACAGGATGATGGATATAGAGGAGTACATGCTTATTTTCAATTGAGTAATTATCACTATCCAATAGAGATACAGTATAATACATATTACGATAGACAATTAAATAACTGGCTCCATAAATATATCTATAAACGTAAGTATGATAACTTAGTTGGCTGGACATTGCGAAGAGCATATGAAAGTGGTAGAATCAGAACAGAATATGAATTCAGGGAGGTGCTAAGTCATGTGTTATCTGATTGCAAAGAAATTTAATGATATTGGTTGTCTGGCTTTACAGACCTCTCATGGTCAGCATTTGGCGGACTTTAAGAGAAAACTGATTGCTGAAATAGGAACAGATAAAGTGCAGTTAGTTACAATTAGCCGCCCATCAGCGTATGGAGAATATGAGCCATATCGATTTGTTGATACGGAACAGGAATTTGAACAGATAGTGAAAAGAATGTAATGATATGTTGCCAGGCAGTTGATTTAGTATGGAGATTGGAAAAAACAGAAAGCAAATTGGTGTGTGGTAGTAACGTGATATAAATCAAAGAAAAAAGGGTGAGTCAGATGAAGAATAAAGCCGCTATTCCGGTTGGATATGAAGATCTGAAAGAAATTATAGAACAAGGTAAGTATTATGTAGACAAATTCAAGAAGAATATGACCGGCATCGCTATGTGCTGTGCGGAAACGCTCTGGTAGGCAAGGAGTAAGAGCAGTATCAGAATATTCTGGACCTTGAAGATGATCCGCTGCTCTATGTGGATGCGCTAACATTTTTGTCCATGTGTTTAGTAAAATATCATAAGAAAAATGCAATTATACTGATTGACGAATACGATGTTCCACTGGAAAATGCTTGGTTTTCCGGATTCTATGAGGACATGGTGGATTATATCCGCTCTCTTAATTATGAGTTAGATGATAAATATGAAGAAGTGATGCAATGGTTCGATGGATATCAGTTTGGTGGACGGGACATTTATAATACCTGGAGCATCATCAATTATGCAGATACGGCACGATTAGACCGCAATGCTTTTCCCAGGCCCTATTGGTCCAACACATCTTCCAACAGCATTATTCAGGAACTGGTAGAAGAAGCAGACTTTGAGACAAGAAATGAGATCGAGAGTCTGATTGTGGGAGACACTATTGAGAAACCAGTTCATGAGGATATTACTTATGGGGATATTCATGAGTCAAGGGATAACCTTTGGAATTTCCTGTACTTTACCGGTTATCTGAAAAAGACAGGAGAGCGGCCGCAGGAAGAAAGTATTTATCTGGAACTGGCGATACCTAATGCGGAGATCCGTTCCATCTACCGCAATACAATCCTCACATGGTTCGACAAAAAGATACAGAAAGCTGATTTAAGCCCTTGGTTTACTGCAATTGAAATGGATGACTGTGAAGCTTTTGGAAACTTTGTTTCTGACCAGCTTCTGAATACCATCAGTTTTTTTCGATTATGCAGAGTACTATTGCCACGGTTTTCTCACAGGTCTTCTAAAGACTTCACAGAAATACAGGGTCCTTTCTAATCGGGACAGCGGTACAGGAAGGCCCGATATTCTTATGAAGACTCCTTCTGTTCGCGGCGGGGCGGTGATACTGGAACTGAAAGTGGCGGCAAGCTTTCAAAAGATGGAGGATGCCGACCTGGAAGCCCTGGCACAGATCGAGGACCGGAATTATGAAGTGGATCTGCGCGCTGAAGGATACAGCAATATTAAGAAATATGGTATTTGTTTCTATCAAAAAGAATGTCTGGTGATGAGTACGACATACATAGAACAATGATAAAGTTCCGAAGAATGATGAATTTTTACATCAATTCTTCGGAATTTTTTTGTATATAAATTTTGATATCCCAAAAAAATATTGTTGTTTAGTTGTATTTTGATATTATTGTTGACAATATTTCATTGAAGTGCTAATATAAACTCAAAAGTTAATCAAAATATAACCATAAAAGTTGGGAAGTGTGTTATGAACAGAAAAAGACGAAATGCAATGATGGTTTTTGGAGCCTTTGCCATATTGTTTACCGGTTATCCTCATGTGTGGTCTATTTATCAGCCGTATGTGATGAAAGCAGCCGGGTGGAGCACCGGTCAGGCATCCATCTGCTTTTATCTTCCCACGATGTTTTTTGTGCTGGGAAATATTTTAGGCGGCAGGCTTCAGGACAAAAAAGGGCCCGCACCGGCCATGTTTATCGGAGGAGGAATCCTGACCGCCGGGGTCCTGATTTCAAGATATATGCTTCTTCCGTCACCCATATGGATGTATCTGACATTTGGAGTTATGCAGGGCATCGGATCTGGAATGATCTATGCACCGATCCTCTCCACAGCGCAGAAGTGGTTTCCGGGAAGAACAGGGTTTGCATCCGGTGTTGTGATCACGGCAAACGGGATCTGCGGCCTTCTGATGGCACCAATCAGCAAAACACTTTTGGAAGCCGGAGGTCCGCAGCTGGCATTTTTGACTGTGGGATTACTGATTGGAGTCTCATGGATTTTGGGAACCATGTTTATCAGGAAACCAGAGGAAACAGCAGAGGAAAAAATGCCGGTATTTTACGGGGAAACGCATCAATACACCTCGGCAGAGATGGTGAAGACCAGAAAATTTTATTACTTGCTGTGCACAATGATGTGCGGGCTTATGGCATATTACCTCACATCGCCGTTATCGCAGACACTGCAGACGGACCGAGGCGTCAGCGCAGCTCTTGCAGTGGGTTCGGTCATGGCAGGTTCCATATTGAATGCAGGGATGAGGCTCGTGCTCCCGTCCCTTTCAGATAAAATCGGCAGGATACAGTGCATCAAAGGTGTGATTCTGCTTTCTATGGCAGCTATGGTGTTTCTGATAACAGGACAGAAAATACTGACAACTCTGGCGGTGATTCTGATCTATGGCTGTTTTGGAGGAATTATGGGGAGTTTTCCTTCTCTGGCAAGTTCCATTTTCGGACTGAAACATTCCGGGCAGAATTATGGAATCGTGATGTTTGGGATTGTTGTTGTGACAGCGTTGTCTCCCTGCATTACAAACTTTATTGCGGCAGGGCAGTACCCGGTGAATATGACATTTTTTATCGGCTTTGTATTTTCAGCAGCGGCATTTCTGTTTTTAACTAAGCTGGAAAAAGAAATAAAAAATGAAAAACAGGAAGAACAGAAACAAGAGTTAAAACCACAGATAAAGTTACAGTTGAAATGATATAAAGAGGAAGGAAGTATCAATTATGGCATTAGTAAAAATGAAACAATTACTGCAGCAGGCAAAAGAAGAAAACAGAGGATGCGGCGCATTCAGTGTCGGAAATATGGAGATGATCAAAGGGGCCGTCAAAGCCGCAGAAGAAATGAATACACCGATCATTCTGCAGATTGCAGAGGTGCGTTTGCAACATTCTCCCCTACATTTAATGGGCCCGATGATGGTCCAGGCCGCAAAGGAAGCGAAGGTGGATGTAGCAGTTCATTTAGATCACGGTCTCACACTGGAGACTGTAAAAAAGGCGCTGGAATTAGGATTTACTTCTGTCATGCTGGATGCTTCCAGAGATCCGTTTGAGGAAAATATAAAAAAGACAAAAGAAGTGGTGAAACTGGCAGCAGAGTATGGAGCAACTGTGGAGGCCGAACTGGGTCTTGTGGGCGGAAGCGAAGACGGAAAGAGTGATCACGGGATTCAGTGTACCAATCCGCAGGATGCAAGAATATTCTGTGAACAGACCGATGTAGATGCGCTGGCAGTGGCCATCGGAAATGCGCATGGGGATTATCCGGTGGCGCCGACGCTGGAATTTAGTGTTTTAGAAGAAATCCGCGATATTACCGGGAAACCTCTGGTGCTTCACGGCGGAAGCGGAATTACAGATGATGACTTCAGAAAAGCTATTTCTCTTGGAATCTGCAAGGTCAACATTGCAACAGCAAGCTTTAACAGTCTGACGAAAGAAGCAGAAAAATACATAGAGACAGAAGGAAAACATAATTATTTTGATATGAATGAAGCTATGGTAAAGGGTGTCTATGACAACGTAAAACGCCATATTGAAATCTTTAACTGCAAGTAAGGGTATTCCAAATTATATTTTGTTAAAAAGGAGAAGCGTACCGGCTCAACTTACCGGGACACTTCTTCTTTTTTATAAAGAAATCTGATTCCATGGCGGGAGAAAACCAGAGATTATTGAATATTCAGCAGAGTATGATATAATAGTATCAACAATGCGTGCGCGAGAACGCAGGAGGAGAAAGAGTATGGCAGTTACGATTCAGCAGATTGCAGACCTGGCCGGGGTATCCAGAGGTACGGTTGACCGGGCATTAAATAACCGGGGGAGAATTCGTCCGGAAGTAGCAGAGAAGATTAAAGAGATCGCAAAGGAACTTGGATATCAGCCCAATATGGCGGCGAAGGCACTTTCCACCGCCAATCACGCACTTCAGATCGGAGTTATCATTCAATATGCAGAGACCCCGTTTATGAAGGCTGTGCTGGAAGGCACGGAATCTGCGAAGGAGGAAGTAGAACGCTTTGGAGGACAGGTTTTTGTGGAACGTATCCACGGCGGGGATGTAAAGAAACTGCTCAGGATAATGAAGGATTTCAGGGAAGCCGGGGTAAAAGGAATCGCACTTGTTCCGACAGATGATGAATTATTGAAAAAGACCATTAATGAGTTCGTGGAAAAAGATGGGATTTCAGTTATTACGATCAACTCCGATCTGGAAGATACAAAAAGGCTCTGCTTTATCGGACAGGATTCTTACGCCAGCGGCAGGGTTGCGGGAGGACTCATGGGCGAAATTATCCCCGGGGACGGACAGGTTATGATCCTGTCAGGCTCCCAGGAAAATGTGGCGACTATGGAGCGTACGAGGGGATTCGCGGACGAACTGGAACATCATTATCCAGGGATAAAGGTGCTGGAGCCAAGATATGCTTATGATGACGACTGGGTTGCGGGGAAGCTTTTGGAAGAGCAGCTGGAAGAGACACCGAATCTGGCAGGTGTCTATCTCACGGCACAGGGGGAAAGCGGAGTATGTGATACATTAAAAAAATACAGGCTGGAGCAGAAAATCAAGGTTATTGCCCATGACTACGAGGGGGAAAACCGGAAAAATCTTAAAGAGGGGGTCATTAATTTTATTCTGAGACAGAATTCCTATGTCCAGGGATATGAGTCGGTCATGGAATTGTTTCATACACTCTGCGGCAATCCAACAAGACAGGGTGAGTTTTGGTATACGGATATTGTGATCAAAACAAGATGTAATCTTTAATCTCATAAAAATATGATAAAAATATTATCAATACATTATTAATTCAAAAGGACTATTTATATAAAGTGTATAAATAAAAATACAATATCAAAGGATGATATTGTATTTTTTTGTGCAAAAGGGATAATACAAGTGAATGTACCTAAAAAATAATTATAATAATTGTGCATATTGTTGATTGCGTGCACGCGCACGCAATGTTATCATAAGTTCACAATCAAAATGAAACAACAAGTCAATAACAAACATATGGAGGTAGAGTAATGTTAAATGTAGGTGTAATCGGATGCGGCGGAATGGGAAAAGATCATATTAAACGTCTCACGAACAAAATCCAGGGAGCAAATGTAGTGGCAGTGTCTGATGTCTTCGAAGAAGGGGCAAAAGAAGCGGCTGCATTGGCAGGGGGAGCCAAAGTATATACGGATGGAAAAGATTTAATCAATGATCCTGATGTGGAGGCTGTATTTATTGTATCCCCTGGTTTTGCACATACAGATTCTTTATTACAGGCAATTGAAGCGGGAAAAAGAGTTTTCTGTGAAAAGCCATTGGCAACAACTGCAGAGGACTGTAAAAAGATTGTGGATGCAGAATCCGCTTCAGGAAAGCATTTGATCCAGCTTGGATTTATGAGAAGGTATGATAAAGGATATGTTCAAGTAAAAGAGGCACTTCAGTCCGGAGAATACGGTGAGCCATTGATCCTTCACTGTACGCACAGAAACCCTGAAGTCGGAACAAACTACAATACACCGATGGCGGTCCATGACACAGCAATTCATGAGATTGATACACTGCACTGGTTAGTAGATGATGAATATGAGAGTGCGCAGGTGATCATGCCGAAAGTGACAAAATATTCCCACTCAGAATTAAAAGATCCTCAGATCATGCTGCTCCGCACAAAGAAGGGTATCTGCATTGATGTGGAAGTCTTTGTAAACTGCAAATTCGGATATGATATCAACTGTGAAGTCGTATGCGAAGATGGCGCAATCAAGATGGCCGAGCCTTCTTATCCGAGCATCAGAAAGAATGCATCAGTATCCACAACGATTGATACAGACTGCTTTGTAAGATTTGAGGACGCTTATGACACAGAAGTCCAGAACTGGGTTGACTGTGCGGAAGAAGGAATCATCAACGGACCGACTGCATGGGACGGATACCTGGCAGCTGTAACAGCGGATGCATTGGTGAAAGCACAGGAGAGCGGACAGATTGAACCGATTGTGACAGCAGAAAAACCGGAATTTTATAAATAAAGCAAAAACTCAGGAGGATATAATAATGAAGATTGGATTTAATGAAGCAACTGCACTGGAATGTAAAGGACAGTCCCTGATGGCTGACCTGGAAGCCTGTGAAAAATATGGGTTTGATTACATAGAGATCAGATTTGACTGTGTAAAAGATTATTTGAAAGAACATACACTTCAAGAGCTGGCTGACTGGTTTAAAAATCATCATTTAAAACCATGGGCTTACAACACTCTGATTTTCTTCAATCAAAGAGATGAAGCAGGAGTGAAGGAGATCGATGAGGAGACTGATTTCATCATTGAAGTATGTAAAGCCATTGGTATGAAAATGCTGATCACAGTGCCGTCTTTTGATGTAAAAGATAAGAGCATTACAGAGATCAAAGAAGAAGCTGCAGAACGTCTGCGCTATTTATCCGATAAAGTTGGAGAAGACATTAAGATTTCATTGGAATTCTGCGGTGCTCCGAACTGTTCGATCAATCAGTTTGGAACTGCCTATGATGTAGTAAAAGCGACAGGACGAGATAATGTAGGTGTGACAGTTGATACCTTCCATTTCCATGAGATGTGTTCTAAATTAGAAGATTTAGAAGCGGCAGACGGAAAGAAGATATTTGCTTACCACTTAAATGACTGTGAAGATCTGCCCCTTGGTTCCTGCGGTGATGACAAACGTCTGTGGCCGGGAGAGGGAGTGGTAGATCATGCGGGAATCGCAGCCGCTTTAAAGAAAATCGGATTTGACGGAGTGTGTACAATTGAAGAATTCCGTCCGGAATATTATGAAATGTCCCATGACGAGAACGTGAAAAAATCTGCTGAAGTGACAAGGGATTTCGTAGCAAAATACTTTGCGTAAAGCACAAGGGGGACAAAGATGTCTATGAGTGAACAAACAACAAAGAGGAAGATCAATGCAGAAGAGAATTTTGAAGAGATAGAAGGTGAGTTCGCCAAAGTCAGGTTATCAGAAAAACTCGCTTACTGCATAGGTGATCCGGCGCTGACAGTCGTATATACTTTGGCAAATACTTTGCTGGTTTACTTCTATACAAATGTCATAGGACTCTCGGCAGGAATCGTTGGTATGATCATGCTGGCGTCCAGAGCCTTTGACGGAGTTTCCGATGTGATTATGGGAACCATCATTGACCGGACACATTCCAAGTATGGGAAAGCCAGAGTGTGGATCTTAAGGCTTGTGATTCCTTACGCAATTGCCGCGGTCCTGCTGATGACAGTACCGCAGGGGACAAAAACCGTGCAGATCGCTTATGTATTTATTACATATAACTTACTTAACACCGTCATGTATACCGGGATCAGCCAGCCGTTCCATACGCTTGGCTCTCTGATGAGCAGGGATAAACATGAAAGGGAGACAATCAGCAACATCCGTATGTCTTTATCCATCACAGCAAGTATGGTTGTCACAGCGCTGACCCTCCCGATCATTAACTGGGTAGCAGTGAAAATTGATAACACGCAGCTTGCCTGGATTATTGTTACAGCAGTGTTTTCTGTCATCTCTGTCCTTATCCTGTTAAATACATTCCGCTGCTGTAAAGAGCGTGTAAAAGTCTCTGAAAAATCCGAGGAAAAACTCCCGGTGTTCACAGCTTTAAAGCTGATGGCTAAGAACCGATACTTTTTAATTTCCCTGGGACTGATGCTGTTTTATACAATTTATCAGATCATCCTTGGAATTGACCTTACCTATTACTGCCAGTATGTATTGAATGATGTCAATCTGGTCATGCCGTTATCCATGGCTGAGAAAGTCCCTATGATTTTTGTAATCCTCCTTCTTCCAAAACTGATACCAAAGTATGGGAAAAGAAATATGATCGCAGCAGGATGTTTCCTCGGAATTGCGGGACAGATCATCTTTTTGTTTAATATTACGAGTGTACCTCTGGCAATTTTTTCTTCCATCATTCGTGGTATCGGGATGTCACCATTTTACGGAGTTCAGTATTCACTGCCAAGTGATGCGATCGAATATGGACAGTGGAAGACCGGAAAACGAATCGAGGGTCTTATGTTCTCTTCCATGAGTTTTGGACAGAAATTTGGAGCAGGGATTACCAATGCCGCACTTGGAGCCGCACTTTCCTATGTAGGATACAACGGAATGGCCCAGACAGCGGCTGAGCAGGCGCCGGCAGCCATCGCAGTCATAAAGGCAACATATCTGTATGTGCCGATTGTGGTGTGGATCGTAATGCTGCTGATTGCCCTGTGCTATAAACTGGATAAGACATACAAAGAAATGATAGCGGAGCTGACTGTCAGAGAATTGTCAGGAAAACTTTGAGTAATTATAGAAAGAGGTAATGATCGATATGTTGGATAAAAAGAAAGTAAAATTGGGGATTGCGCCGATCGGGTGGACCAATGACGATATGCCGGATCTGGGCAAAGAAAATACCTTTGAACAGTGTGTCAGTGAAATGGCTTTGGCGGGATTTACAGGATCTGAGATCGGCGGGAAATATCCGAAAGATGTGAAAACATTGAAAAAAGCCCTGGAATTAAGAGGAATTGAAATCTGCAACTGCTGGTTTTCAAGTTTCCTGATCTCAAAGCCATATGAAGAGACAGAAAAAGAGTTTATTGAACAGACCGATTTCCTGAAAGCTATGGGGGCGAAAGTCATCGGTGTGTCCGAGCAGAGTTACAGTACGCAGGGAAAGGACCAGCCGGTCTTTGAAGGGAAATATGTGATGAACGATGAGGAGTGGAAGCTTCTCACAGAAGGACTGAATAAACTCGGGAAAATTGCAAAAGACAAGGGAATGACTCTGACTTTCCACCATCATATGGGAACTGTCGTACAGACGAAAGAAGAGATCGACCGTTTTATGGCAGAAGTTGATCCGGAGCTTGTTTACCTGCTGTTTGACAGCGGACACTGTTCTTTTGCAGGAATCGACCCGGTGAAAGTTCTTAAAAAGTACATTGACAGAACCAGACATATCCATTTAAAGGATCTCCGCACCGATGTGGTAAACCAGTCTAAAAAAGAAGGCTGGAGCTTTTTAAAAGGAGTCAGAAAAGGAACATTCACAGTTCCCGGAGACGGGGATGTGGACTTCGAACCGATCTTTGACATCATCGAAAAGAGCGGATATGAAGGATACGTTGTAGTAGAGGCAGAGCAGGACCCTGCCGCTGCCAATCCTTTAGAATATGCATTGAAGGCACGAAAATATATTGCAGAAAAAACAGGTTTATAGGTTGTTTGAAAGGAGAATTGCTCTATGAAAATAGCATTTGACGTGGATGTGCTGGCAAAGCAGATGGACATTAACCGGATGGTCCACCAGGTGGCGGACTGGGGTTATAAATACATCGAACAGTCTCCGCATCCGAGGATCAATCCATTTTATAAACATCCTCTGTTTTCCAAAGAATGTGAGACGGAATACAGAAAAGCACTCCGGGAAACCGGAGTGGAGATCTCCTCTTTTATCGTGGTATACCGCTGGTCCGGACCGACAGAAGAACAGCGGAAGATGGCAGTAGCCAACTGGAAACGGATGATTGAGATCGCCGTGGACATGGGCGTGCCTGTGATCAACACAGAACTCTCCGGTGATCCCAATCAGCAGGAAATCTGCAGCGGCATGTGGTTTCGGTCAATGGAAGAACTGCTCCCGATCATCGAACGGGAAGGACTCCGCGTAGAGATTCAGTCTCATCCGTATGATTTCTGTGAGCTGAACGATGAGACCTGTGATCTGGTGAAATCCTTCCGGTCTCCGAACCTTGGATATGTATACTCTTCTCCCCACGGATTTTTCTATGACGAGGGGAAAGGTGATGTGAGATCTATGTTAAAATATGCGGGAGAAGAACTGACCCATGTGCTGTTTGCGGATACGTTCAACCAGACTCTGGACTGCCGCTATATCGCCAACCCGCCATGGTTAAACGGCCGCGGAAAAGCCGATGTGACGATTCATCAGCATTTGGCTATGGGCGAGGGAGACGTGGATTTTGTAGGGATTTTTGAGACTCTGAGAGAGATGGATTTTGCCAATAAACAGCTGAAAGAACATGCACCGAAAGCCGGAGGAGACAACATCGCATGTGTATCTATGTTCGGTTTTCCGGAAAAGATGGAGAAACAGGCGCCGGAAGCAAGAGAGCGCATTGAGCGGGAGCTTCTTTAAAGAAAGGGTGATAAATGATGATCTACCATACAACGGTGAAAGCGGTAGGAAGTGATGTGGAGGCGTTTGCTAAAAAAGGTTTTTTTATTACATTTGGTGAGCCTGCGCTTGTAAGCCTGAAAGACTTCTGCTATTTTGTCGAAGTGAATCCTGTCATGGGTGAAATAAAACCGGGCAGCAGACTGGTCATTGACGAAAAAGAGTATAAGATTACAGAGGTGGGCAGCATTGCGGCTGAAAACCTTGGAAAACTGGGGCACTTGACAGTTTTCTTTCATGGGGACAGGGAATGTCTTCCGGGAAGCATCTGTGTGGAACAGGATCAAATGCCAGAGCTGAAAGCGGGAAGCCGGATTTCAATTATAGAATAAAAAGAGAAAAAACTTTGCACGGTAAGTACCGGCAGGGTTTTTTCTTTGACTGTTAAGAAAAAGTGCAGAATTGAACAGTATCTTTGGTGGTATTCGTTTTCTTACCGTCTTATACTAAATGAGAAGGAGGTATAAGAGTCATGAATTTAGGAAACAGTCTATTCAATGCAAGAAAGAAAAGCGGCTTATCACAGGAAGATGTGGCGGGCAAATTAGGGGTGAGCAGGCAGACAATCTCAAAGTGGGAGACGGGGGAAACTCTTCCTGATATACGCCAGTCCAAAAATCTCGCAGTGCTGTATCATGTGTCGCTGGATGAACTGATCGAATTTGATATTGAATTAAAAGAAATCGAGCAGGCGATTGAAAATACAAACGAAGAGATTCAGCAGAAGGTTGACTGGACAAAAGTGTGGGCTAAGAAATACCCGATACTGACTTCGTATCAGGAAGAAGTTGAAGTGGAAAAATATGCAGGTGAAATGAAACGAATGCTGGAAAGTTTGAAAAGAGACTATGGATATAACGACACAGATGCAGGCCTGGTATTGAAAGATATTTTAGCTCATGCCTGGAACAGCGAAATTTAAGACGGGTATATAGAGAGAAAAGACTGCTGTACCGATGATGATAAATCAATGGTACAGCAGTCTTTTGCATAAAAAGAATGCAGTCGGAGGGACTTGAACCCTCACCCAGTTAGCCCGGACTAGATCCTTAGTCTAGCGCGTATGCCAATTCCGCCACGACTGCACAACACAGTTATAATATCATGGATTTTATGGAAATGCAAATAAAAATTTGTATTTTTTTCTGAACATGAGACCTTTTACATTTCAGAGGGTTTCATTTATAATAAGAGATGCTTTATAAATACAATAGAAAAGGAAGGAAAATAGATGTTAATAGGATCACATGTAGGAATGAAGGGAAAGGAGATGTTTCTTGGATCAGTCAAAGAAGCATTGTCCTATGGAGCCAATACATTTATGGTGTACACAGGTGCGCCGCAGAATACAAGGAGAAAGGATATAAGCGAGCTTAGGATTGAGGAAGCAAAAGCTCTGATGGAGGAGTCAGGAATTGAATCATTTGTCGTCCATGCACCGTACATCATCAATCTCGGAAATACGGTGAAGCCGGAGACATTTGAACTGGCAGTGGAGTTTTTAGCACTTGAAATCGAGCGGACCAGTGCCATGGGAAGCAGAACCCTGGTACTTCATCCCGGAGCTCATGTGGGCGCCGGAGAGGACGCAGGAATTGAACGTATCGTTGAAGGGCTGAATGAAGTTCTCACAAAAGATACACCGGTTTTTGTGGCTCTGGAGACCATGGCCGGAAAGGGCAGTGAAGTCGGAAGGAATTTTGACGAACTCAAGCGTATCTACGACGGCGTTAAATATAATGACAAATTAAGAGTATGCTTCGATACCTGCCACACCAGCGACAGCGGGCTTGATATTGTCGGTGATTTTGAGGGAGTCATGGATTCCTTTGATAAGGCCGTAGGAAAAGAGCAGATTGCAGTGTTCCACATTAATGACAGCAAAAATCCCCGGGGTGCGGCGAAAGACAGACATGAAAATATTGGCTTCGGAGAGATTGGTTTCGATGCACTGAATCACATCGTGCACCATGAAGATTTCACACAGGTGCCGAAGATTTTGGAGACTCCGTATATTAAGGAGGAAGGGACCAAAAATTCTTATCCTCCGTATAAATATGAGATCGAGATGCTCATAAACGGGTCATTTGATCCGAGTCTGAAAGAAAAGATTTTAGAGACAGGAGGTAAATAGGCAATGAAAGTTACATTTATTGAACACAGCGGTTTTTGTGTGGAGTTAGAGAAGACGGTACTGATATTTGATTATTACAAAGGGGAATTCCCGGAGATGCCAAGAGAGAAAGAAATTTATGTTTTTTCTTCTCACAGTCATCCGGATCACTTCTGCCAAAAGATTTTTGAACTGGAAAAAAAGTACCCGAACGTAAAGTATATCTTATCGGATGATATAGCAGTTAAGGCTTCCGAAAATATCATAAAGATCAGAGAACATGAAAATAAAATGATCGGCTCTGTCCAGGTGGAGACGCTGAAATCCAATGATGAAGGCGTTGCATTCCTGGTGACTGCCGAGGGAAGGACAATCTATCATGCAGGGGATTTAAACTGGTGGTACTGGAACGGAGAGCCGGAAGATGACAATGAATTTATGGTCAGGTTCTATAAAGAGGAAGTAGCCCGCCTGAAAGGAAGAGAGATCGATCTTGCATTTCTTCTCCTTGATCCGAGGCAGGAGGATAAATATTGTAAAGGAATCAATTATTTCATAGAAGAGATTCAGCCAAAAGCGGTTTTTCCGATGCACGCATTCGGAGAATATAAAATATCCAGACATTATCTGAACTGTGATGACGGACGGGCTTATCAGGGCATCGTCAGAGAGATCACAAAGGCCGGAGAAGAGTTTGTCCTATGAGGGAAAAGAAATTAATGCTGGTAGTTGCGTTTCCTAACACTACCAATGCCATGGCGATGGAGAAGTACTGCAGACAGCGGGGTGTGGGAGGAAGGCTGATCGCGGTTCCTCCTTCTATTACGGCGGGCTGCGGCATGGCATGGTGCGCAGAGCCGGAAGCGGAAGCTGCGGTGAAAGAAGTTCTGAGCGGGCAGTCCATCGGAACAGAAGGAATTTACCGGATTCTGTTATAAGGAGGGTTTTATGAGTGAAGAAAAAATCGTGTTCTGCAAAAGCGGAGGATGTACGGCAAAGCTCGGGCCGGGGATGCTGGAGCACGTCTTGAGTAAAATCCCAAAGAAGAAAGATGAGAATCTGCTGATCGGATTTGATCATGCGGATGATGCGGCGGTCTACAGACTCAGCGATGATCTGGCAGTGGTTCAGACCCTGGATTTCTTTCCGCCTATGGTGGAGGACCCTTATATATTCGGTCAGATCGCGGCCGCCAATGCACTGAGTGACATTTATGCGATGGGAGGTACGGTGAAGACGGCCCTGAATATTGTGTGCTTTCCGGAAAAGATGGATTTAAACATACTGGGAGAAATCCTGCTGGGCGGGAATTCTAAAGTGACTGAGGCAGGAGGAACGCTGGCCGGCGGACATTCTATCGCGGATGTGGATGTGAAATACGGCCTGTCGGTCATGGGGACCATTCATCCGGAAAAGATTCTCGCAAATAATGGCGTCAGGGAAGGAGATGTCCTTCTGCTGACAAAACCTCTGGGGGCCGGAATCGTGCTGGCGGCAAACCAGATGAAGGAGGCTTCCGCTGCGGCCTATGAACAGGCGGTGAACTCTATGACGACATTGAATAAATATGCGGCAGAAGTCCTTTCGGGATATGAGGTCCACGGCTGTACAGATGTAACGGGCTTCGGCTTTTTAAAACACCTGTCTGAAATGATCGGAGAGCAGTATTCGGCCCAAATCGACTCTTCCCAAATCCCATATATAGAGGATGCGGAGCGGTATGCAGATGAATTTTATCTGACCGCGGCGGGACAGAGAAACAGAAATTCGGTCGGAAGTGATGTAGAGTTTTCAGATGTTCCGTTCTGGATGGAGGAAATCCTGTTTGATCCCCAGACTTCGGGAGGGCTCCTGGCAGGTATTCGTCCGGAAGATGCACAGAGTGCGCTGGAAAAGTTAAAAAAGCTCGGCCTGCCGTGTGCTGCTGTGGGCAGGATTACAAAACGGAGAGAGAAGAAGATTCTTGTTTACTAAGGGAAAGGAAGAACGATGGAAAAAAGAATTAACGCGGTCGGAAAACAGTGCCCGATGCCGGTGATCCTGGCAAAGAAGGCTTTGGAAGAAACACCGGAGGGCGGAACAGTCACGGTGATCGTAGACAATGACATTGCAGTCCAGAACCTGTCAAAGCTGGCAGTGCAGAAGCAATATGGGTTTGTGTCCAGAGAGACAGAGGAAAACCTGTACGAAGTAAGAATGACAGCGGGCTCTGAAAAGACAGTGCAGCCGAAGGAACAGCAGGAGGAGAAACCGATGTCTGTTGAGGGAAAGACAGGAGATACGGTTGTCGTGCTTTCTTCGGATAAGATGGGAGAGGGAGACCAGGTGCTCGGGAAGATGCTCATGAAAGGGTTTGTCTTTGCGCTGACCCAGCTGGACCAAAAACCGGACAGGATTCTTTTGTTTAATAATGGGGCGAAGCTTTCCTGTGAGGGGTCCGATGCGTTAAAAGATCTAAAAACTCTGGAGGAAGGCGGAACGGAGATTCTCACCTGCGGGACCTGTCTGAATCACTACGGCCTGGAAGAACAGCTCGCCGTGGGAGAGGTGACAAATATGTATATGATTGCAGAGACGATGATGCAGGCATCGAATATCGTTAAGCCGTGATGACAGCCGGGAGGTATTTATGATTTATTTTGACAGTGCGGCGACCAGCTATTACCGCCCGGAATCCGTGGCCCTTGCGGTGGCGGAGGCCATCCGGCATATGGGAAACAGTTCCAGAGGGATGCACGGTGCGTCTTTGGATGCTTCCAGAACAATATACGAAGTGAGGGAAAAGCTTGGAACTATGTTTGGATGCGGGCCTTCTCAGATCGCATTTACATCCAATGTGACGGAGAGCCTGAACACTGTCCTCGGCGGACTGCTCCGGCCCGGTGATCATGTGGTGACGACCGTGCTGGAACACAACAGCGTTCTGCGGCCCCTGTACCGTCTGGAACAGCAGGGAGTGGAACTCTCCGCTGCGGGATGTGATGCGCTGGGGAATGTGAGTGCCCAGGATATAGAGTCCTTGTTTCAGAATAACACTAGAGCCGTTGTCTGTACCCATGCGTCGAATCTGACCGGAAATCTGACGGACATCCGGGAGATCGGGAGACTGGCCCATGAGAGAGGAATCCTGATGATCGTGGACGGGGCACAGACCGCGGGTGTTTTTCCTGTTGATCTTTTTAAAGATCATGTGGACGTCTTTTGTTTTACAGGGCATAAAAGTCTGCTTGGACCCCAGGGGACCGGAGGCATGGCGGTACGGAAGGGACTTCTCATATCCCCTTTAAAAACCGGGGGCAGCGGAATCAAAACCTTTGACAGAGGACAGCCGGAGCAGATGCCGGAACGGCTGGAAGCCGGCACTTTAAACGGCCACGGCATTGCCGGGCTGGGAGCCGGCATCGATTATATCAGGTCACAGGGCATGGAAAAGCTCCGGCAGAAGGAACAGCATCTGGCCGGCATGTTTTATGAAGGGGTCCGTGAGATACCGGGAGTCACTCTGTACGGTGACTTTTCAAAAGAGGAGAGGGCACCGATTGTGAGTCTGAATATAAAAGAGATGGTTTCCGGAGAAGTAAGTTATCTGCTGACAGAAAAATACGGGATTTGTACAAGATCCGGAGGACACTGTGCGCCTTTGATGCACGAAGCGTTCGGGACAAAGGAACAGGGAATGGTCCGGTTCAGTTTTTCCAGCTTTAATACAGGAGAACAGACAGAACAGGCAGTGGAGGCAGTAAAAGAGATTGCAGAAAGTTGAGGGAAAGGTATGCTGGCAGTGATATTGGCGCCGTTTTATCTGGCGCTGAATTATTATTTATATCGGAGAAGCTTGAGCTGGCTTACCGTATGTATTCATATGATCCATCCGGAAAAGATTCGTTTCTTTTACAGAATTCTATACTGGATTACGGGTTTTTCCCTTTTGATCGCTTTTGTACTGCCCCAGTCACGGATTCAGAGGATTTTTAAAATACTGAGCAATTACTGGATCGGTATTTTTTTCTGTGCACTTTTTCTGGCAGCGGCTGGTGATCTGATCGGACTTTTTATCCCAAGGAAAGACCAGAGTATATTGGCGGCGGCAGGAGTGATGATTCTGGCGGCGGTCATGATTTTTACGGTTTACGGCAGTATCCATGCCAGACAGATTGATACTATGGACTATGCAGTGACGGTGGATAAAGCCTGTGCAGGCAGAAAGGAGCTTAAAGTCGCCTTAGCTGCAGATCTGCATCTAGGTTATAACAGCGGACTTTCTCAGGTGAAAAAGATGGTAAAACAGATCAATCGGGGGAAGCCTGATCTGGTCTGTATTGCAGGAGACATTTTTGACAATGAATTCAGGGCGGTAAAAGATCCGGAAAAAATAGAGAAGGAGCTTAGGAAAATACAGAGTACTTACGGTACATATGCGTGCTGGGGAAATCACGATATAGGCGAAAAAATACTCGGAGGCTTTACGTTTGGCACAAAAAAGGCCCCTGACAATGACAGACAGATGGAAGAATTTCTGTCCCGGTCGGGAATCAGACTTTTGGATGACAAAACAATCCTGATCGGCGGATCGTTTTATCTGGCGGGCAGGAAAGATCCGTCCAAGGCCGGGAAGATGGGAGAACAGCGCAGAAATGCAGAAGATCTCTTAAAAGATTGTGACCTGACAAAACCGGTTATCGTCATGGATCATGAGCCGAAGGAGCTGAAACAGCTGTCGGAGGCTGGCACCGATCTGGACCTGTCCGGACATACCCACGACGGGCAGATATTTCCGGGAAATCTTGTGACCGGCATGATGTGGGAAAACTCTTGTGGTTATAAGAAGATCGGAAACATGAATTCTGTCGTCACCTCAGGCGCAGGAGTGTGGGGGCCTCCTCTGAGGGTGGGGACGAAATCAGAAGTCTGTCAGATCACTGTCCGGTTTTCCGGGAAATAAACCTTTCCGGATGGCGGGGCCCCAGACGCCCACGAGACGTTCCAGTGTCCATGCCGCATTGGCCGGACTCGTAGATGGAAGTTTGACGGCGGATCTTCCCAGAGAAGGTTCGATATGTTTACAGAATAATTTGTGGGAAGTTCCCCCGTTGGTGTAAATGCTGCGGATCGGTGCAAGGGAGAGCAGATTGGTCAGGTCGTTGGGGGTCACGTTTCGGATCGAACTGTCGCTGGAACCCTGGATATCGCAGGATGCGATTACGTCCCAGACCGCTATGTGATTGGACAGGAGAAAGATGGTTTTCTCCTCTACGGTGGCGGGAACAGACTGGGAGAGGGAAGCAGCCAGCACCTTCCAGAAGCGGTTTTGAGGATGATGGTAGAAAAACTGTCCTTCTCTGGATTTTACAGAGGGGAAGCTTCCCAGGATCAGGATTCTGGATTTGTCGTTAAAAACTGGTTTAATTTCATGTTTCATGTGTTCCATCGGCGAGTTTCCTTTCTGGTTTTCTTTATTTCTAATGGTAATGGATTTTTTTTACGGATTCAAGGTAAGATTTTCTTGCCTTGCAAAACAAGGTGTGTTAATATCTTAACGTATGTATAGATACTATATACACTCTGGAGAGTCTCAAAGAAAGAGCGCCGAAGGTGTACGGCAGCGCAGGCTGTTTATCTCTCAGGCAAAAGGACAGAGCAGACATAAACATGGGGCACGTTTTCGGTGTACTGTATATTTGCTTACTCTTTCTTAGTCAAACTTTGGGTTTGGCTTTTTTTATTCCATACAAAGAGTTCTCCATGAATTTTTAATAAAAAGAATACAGGAAACCAAAGAGGAGAAGGAAACATGCTGACACAATTGAACAATTTTATTATCTGGCTTGACGATGTAGTTTGGGGGATACCGCTGATCGTCCTTATTTTATCTGTGGGAATTTATCTCACTGTGCGTTTGGGGCTTCTGCAGATCAGACATCTTCCCAGGGCGTTAAAATATATGGTGAAAAATGAGGAGGGAGGCTCCGGGGAAGTCACCAGTTTTGGTGCTCTCTGTACGGCCCTTTCTGCAACGATCGGTACCGGAAATATCGTTGGAGTAGCTACGGCGCTTTGTGCCGGGGGACCGGGAGCTTTGTTCTGGATGATCCTGGCGGCATTTTTCGGTATGGCCACCAAATATGCGGAAGGCCTTTTGGCGATCAAGTACCGGACCATCGATGAGAAGGGACACGTGCTCGGCGGGCCGTTCTATTACATAGAAAATGGTATGGGGCGCAAATGGAGGCCTTTGGCTAAGATTTTTGCTTTTTTCGGAGCGGGCGTCGGTCTGTTCGGAATCGGAACATTTACACAGGTGAACGGGATTTCCGGGGCAGTCAAGAACTTTTTTGATCCGAACAACGCTCATATGATCTCCTTGTTTGGAAAAGATTATTCCTATATGGTGCTTGTTGCCAGCGTGATCATCACGGTCTGCGTTGCGGCGGTAGTTCTCGGGGGAATCAAGAGAATTGCGGCTGTTTCCCAGGTGGTCGTCCCGTTTATGGCGGTGGCTTACGTTCTTGCTGCGCTGAGTATCATTATTTTTAACATACAGGAAGTGCCTGCGGCGATCGCACTCGTGGTAAAAAGCGCATTCGGAGTCAAGGCAATGGCCGGAGGCGCTCTCGGAACGATGCTGGCTGCCATGCAGTCCGGAATCGCCAGAGGGATCTTTTCCAATGAGGCGGGTCTTGGAAGTGCGCCGATCGCGGCTGCTGCTGCCCAGACAAAAGAGCCGGTGCGCCAGGGTCTTGTTTCCATGACCGGTACCTTTATCGACACCATTGTGATCTGTACCATGACTGGGCTCAGCATTGTCATCTCCGGTACATGGAATGTAGGGCTTGAGGGTGTGGAAGTTACTACAAAAGCGTTCCAGATGGGAATGCCGTTTCCACCGGTCGTCCCGTCCTTTATCCTGATGCTCTGTCTGGTGTTTTTTGCATTTACTACAATTCTCGGGTGGAATTATTACGGGGAACGGTGCCTGGAATACCTTACAAACGGCAGAATGAAGATCGTGATGGGATACCGGTACCTGTATATTCTGGCTGTGTTTATCGGACCGTTTATGACGGTGGAAGCAGTATGGAAGATCGCAGATATCTTTAATGCCCTGATGGCGCTTCCAAACCTGATTGCTCTGGCGGCATTGAGTCCGGTTGTGATCGCAGAGACAAAAGCCTATTTTAACAAATTAAAATCAGATAAAGAATAAAGAGCTGTAAAAAGATATCTTCGCATAAATATTGAAGATATCTTTTTTTGTGGACGGACGAATTGTTGTCAAAGCATAAATTACTGGGTACAATAAACTTGACGGTAAAAAACAGACAGATGTTGTGAGACACGGCCGGATGTTTCAGAAAGGTGAAAAATGAATTCTTATGATCATATTTTAAAATTCAAAGGAGCATGGCGCCCTTATCAAGAAAGGATTTTAGACCGTGCAGATACTTATTTGAAGGACGGGAAAATACATATTGTAGCACCGCCTGGCTCTGGTAAGACCACCCTTGGAATTGAGCTGATCCGGCGTCTGGGCAGGCCTTGTCTCATCCTGTCTCCTTCTGCAGTAATCCGGCAGCAATGGCTGGAACGTGTAAAAGAGGCTTTTATCCAAAAAGACGATCAAAGTCTGCTTTCAGATGACATACACGCACCGGCTCTGATAACGTCTGTCACATATCAGGCACTCCATTTCGGAATGGAACAAATTAACGGGCCGAAGTCCGTTTTTGAAGCGGAACAGGAGGACTCTAAAGTATTTAATCTTATAAATGCTGTCAAAGCAGCAGAAATCGGGACCATCTGTCTTGATGAGTGTCATCATCTCCGCAGCGAGTGGTGGAAATCATTAGAAAAATTTATGATGAAGATGGAAAATGTTTGTGTCGTTTCCCTGACGGCTACACCGCCTTATGATTCTACATCGGCTCAGTGGGAGCGGTATATTGGACTTTGCGGGGAGATTGATGAGGAGATCATTGTGCCGGAGCTGGTGCAGGACCACAGCCTGTGCCCGCATCAGGATTATGTGTATTTTAATTACCCGACAGAGGATGAATAAGCCCAGATAGATGCATTTCGCGGGGAGGTCCGCAAGGTGTTTCAGGAAATGACTGCAGATGAAAGTTTTGCGGCTGTTGCTGCCTCGCGAAAGGGGATTATGGATCCGGATCAGTCTGCAGATGAACTGCTGGAAAAACCTGCGTATCTTGTTTCGGTCCTGACATTTCTGGAGGCTAAGGGAATTCCTTATCCAAAAAAATGGCTTAAGGTATTAGGAATAAAGCGTCTGCCGGAGTTTGATATCTCAAGGCTGGAACAGCTGCTTCAGGGAATTTTGTTCGATGACACTGGCAGCTATGATGCAGATGCCGGTTACATCAGCGGTTTAATCCAGAGTTTAAAGCGCAGAAAATGTATAGAGCGCAGAAGAGTATCGCTGTGTGCCAATGAATCTATAGAAAAACTGCTGACTAACAGCAGGGGAAAGCTGAAAAGTATCAGGGAGATTGCAGCGGCTGAATATGAATCTATGGGAAAAGGGCTGAATCTTTTGATCCTGACGGATTATATCAGGAGAGAATATGAGAAGGCTGTAGGAGATCCAGACCGTCCAGCTGAAAAAATAGGGGCAGTACCGCTGTTCGAGATGCTGCGCAGAGAATTGGAAGCAGAGATAAGACTCGGAGTTGTATGCGGAGAACTGATGATTCTGCCGTCTGAAGCATCAGAGTTTTTAACGGATACGGCAAAGAGAATTCTGGGAGACAGCAGCAAGTTGCAGCTTGAGGAGATGAAGAACAGATCAGGGACGGCTTTGGGATATGCAAAAGTTACTGTCCGCGGGAAAAAACAGAATATGGTCCGGATTGCAACCGAGGCTTTTGAAGCCGGCTATGTACAGATTTTGATCGGGACAAAGTCACTTTTAGGAGAGGGATGGGATTCTCCTTGTATTAACTCTTTGATTCTGGCAAGCTTTGTCGGTTCCTTTGTACTGAGCAACCAGATGAGAGGGAGGGCTGTCAGGATTATGCCAGGAAATCCGGAAAAGACAAGTAACATCTGGCATTTGGTGTGCCTTGATACTACCGACAGACAGACCAGAGTCAGCCGGCTGATGGGAACGGGGGAGGCAGAATTGTCCGATGATTTTGCCATGCTGTCCAGGAGGATGAAAGGAATTTTAGGCATCAGTTATACAGAAGATATCATTGAAAACGGCATGGAACGACTTGATCTCGCCGAAAATCACTATACAGAAAAAGAAGTGAAAAGAATCAATGAAGAGATGAAAAAAAGAGCCAAAGACAGAGAAGGTCTGCAAAAGAAGTGGGAACGGGCCGCCGTTGTCTTCGATAAAATGGAAATTACCGACGAATGTGTGATGGACAAATCAGTTTTGAAGCCGGGGGCTGGTTTTTTTAATCTGATCGGTTTTGAGCTGCTTGCGGTGATTATTCAAACATGCAATCTTATTCTATACACTGGAGCGTTCAGCACAGAGGGGCTGGTTCCGCTTTTGTTCTCTGCAGCAGCTACGAGTTTATTTGTACTGCTGACGATCCGCTGCGGCACAGGAATTGTCAGGCTACTGACACCTCTGAAACGGTTAAATGCGATTGGGACAGGGATCAGATCAGCATTGATTCAAAAGGGTCAAATCTCTTCTGATACCAAAGTTGTGACAGAAGAAAAGGGATTATTTTATTTTGTTTATCTGAGGGGAGGGACAGTGAGGGAAAAGGATCTGTTTTCTGCATGTGTAGACGAGTTTTTGGGAGAGATTGATAATCAGAGATATCTCCTGTATGAAAAAAGGAGCTGGAACAAGATGCAGAGTTATTTCAGTGTTCCGGGCATCTTTGCGAAGACCAGACAAGATGCCGGGGCCTTTGCACAAGCTATGAGAAAAAGCATAGGAAATTACAAATTAGTCTATACAAGAAATGAAGAAGGGCGAAAGATTCTTTTAAAAGGGAGAAGACATGCATACGCAAATCAGGCAAATAATGCGGAAGCCAGGCTCTGCGGGCGCAAAAAGAAAGTAAAAGGAGCACTGGAATAATTGGCGTTTCTAACACTTATAACAAACTGGTACTGTTAAATATATAAAAACTGGATGTTTTGATAATGCCAATGCGCTGTATAATAAGTCTTAAGTTTTTAATGCCGGCATAAAAACAAAGACTAACATATTATGGAGGACACAGTCATGGAAAATGAGCGTTACCAGTTAAATAAACAGTTGGCACAGATGTTAAAAGGGGGAGTCATTATGGATGTGACGACTCCGGATCAGGCGAAAACGGCAGAGGAGGCCGGGGCCTGTGCAGTCATGGCATTGGAAAGGATTCCGGCAGACATCCGCGCAGCCGGAGGCGTGTCCAGAATGAGTGATCCGAAAATGATCAGAGAAATCCAGGAGGCAGTATCCATCCCGGTGATGGCGAAGGTAAGAATCGGGCATTTCGCGGAGGCACAGATACTGGAGGCGGTTGAGATCGATTACATAGATGAGAGCGAAGTGCTCTCGCCCGCCGACGATGTTTACCACATCGATAAAACAAAATTTAAAGCTCCGTTTGTCTGCGGGGCAAAAGATCTCGGCGAGGCACTTCGGAGGATCAGCGAAGGAGCCGCTATGATACGGACTAAAGGAGAGCCAGGCACTGGAGATGTTGTTCAGGCCGTGAGGCATATGAGGATGCTGAACCGGGATATCAGACGGATTGCATCTATGGCGGAAGATGAGCTGTTTGACGAGGCAAAAAAACTCGGTGTACCTTATGAACTGGTGCTGAAAGTCCACGAAGACGGCAGGCTTCCCGTAGTTAATTTCGCAGCTGGCGGAGTGGCGACTCCGGCTGATGCGGCTCTGATGATGCAGCTTGGGGCGGAAGGAGTTTTCGTTGGCTCCGGTATCTTTAAATCGGGTGATCCAAAAAAGCGTGCACGGTCCATTGTAAAGGCTGTTACAAATTTCCGCGATCCGAAGATACTTGCTGAATTGTCCACAGACCTGGGAGGAGCCATGGTGGGGATCAATGAAGACGAGATTCAGCTCTTGATGGCAGAAAGAGGACAGTGATGAGGGTCGGGGTGCTTGCTCTTCAGGGAGCATTTGCAGAACACCGCAGGAAGGTAGAAAACTTAGGAGCCCAAAGCTTTGAAATCCGCGGGAAAAAAGATTTGGACCGTCAGATGGACGGGGTGATTCTTCCGGGCGGAGAAAGTACGGTCATAGGAAAGCTTCTGCGGGATCTTGAGATGGCCGGGAAGTTAAGAACTATGATCCTAAACGGGCTTCCGGCTTTTGGAACCTGTGCGGGCCTGATCCTGATGGCTCAAAGAATAAAAGGGGAGAGCGCTTATCTTGCGACAATGGATATCACGGCCAGGAGAAATGCCTACGGCCGCCAGCTGGGAAGCTTTTGGACAGAAGAATCGTTTGGAGAAGAAGGAAAAATTCCTATGACATTTATCCGCGCACCTTATATTGAAGAAGCGGGAAACAAAGTCATGGTTTTGGCGTCAACAGGAGGGAAGATTACAGCTGCCAGACAGGACAATCAGCTGGTGACGGCTTTTCATCCCGAACTGGATGACGACGATACTGTCCACCGGTATTTCCTCGATATGATAAAAGAAGCTTAGCAGTCGACAAGCAGGCTCTGCTGCATTATAATCAGTTTAAAAGCCCTCAGAGAAGAAACAGGAAGCGGCTTGTATCGTTGGTTTTAGGCAGAAAGAGGAGGAAGAAATGAAAACACTGATACTGGCATCCGCGTCTCCCAGGCGCAGGGAGATACTGAAGCAGGTAGGAATCGATTTCACGGTGATTCCGAGCACGAAAGAGGAAGTGATCACAAAACAGGAGCCGAAAGACGCGGTGATGGAGCTGGCTCTTCAAAAAGCGGAAGATGTAGCGGGCCGTGCTGACGGAGACTGTATGGTTATAGGCGCTGATACCGTAGTCGCCATGGAAGGCAGTATACTCGGAAAGCCTGTGGATAAGGATGATGCTGCCCGGATGCTTCGCATGCTCAGCGGAAGCAGACATCAGGTGTATACAGGTGTTGCGTGCATCTGCGGGGAAAAGAAGCATGTTTTTTATGAAGAGACATCCGTTTTTTTCTATCCGGTCTCAGAAGATGAGATCAGATGCTATATCGAGACGGGAGAACCGATGGATAAGGCCGGAGCGTATGGGATTCAGGGCAGAGCGGCCCGCTTCATACGGGGAATTGAAGGAGACTATTACAATGTAGTAGGATTTCCTGTAGCCAGATTTCTTCAGGTATTAAAAAAATGGGATGAGCAAAGCAGCCGGATATAAAGTCCGGCTGTTGTTTTTTTGATGTTTACGGATAAATATGGTATTCTAGTAGAAAATGCTAAAGACAGGTTTATCAGGGGGAAGTCTTATGAAAAAATTATTAGTTTGTATGCTCACCTGCTTTATGGCAGTTTCGCTGCTTGCAGGGTGCGGAAAAAAAGAAGAAGCAAAGACAGTAGAGCTGGATAAGGATAATCCGACGGTCATCTCTGTCTGGCATTATTACAACGGCGCACAGCAGGAAGCATTTGAAAGCCTGGTGAGCCAGTTTAATAATTCCGATGGAAAAGATGAAGGGATCTATGTCGAGACTTATGCACAGGGTAATGTCTATGATCTTGAGAAGACCGTGCTGAATTCAGCAAATAAAAAGGCTGGAGCCAGTGAGATGCCGAATATTTTTGCCGCTTATGCGGATACGGCATATCAGGTAAACAAGCTTGGACTCGTAGCCGATCTGAACGAATATCTCACAAAAGACGAGATCGGAGAGTATGTGGATAACTACATCGAGGAAGGAGAACTTTCCAGGGCCGGAGAGTTAAAAATATTTCCTGTGGCAAAGGCTACGGAAGTACTTGCGGTAAACCAGACGGACTGGGAGAAGTTTTCAAAAGCTACCGGAGCAAAAACTTCCGACCTGAGTACAATCGAAGGACTCGTAAAGACTGCGGAAAAGTATTATAAGTGGACGGACAAGGCTACCAAAACTCCGAATGACGGGAAAGCATTTTATGGAAGAGATGCGATGGCAAACTATTTTTTCGTTGGAGCTAAACAGCAGGGAGTGGACCTCTTAAAGATTGAAAAAGGAAAGTGTAAAATCAATTTTGATAAGAAAGTAGTGAGAAAACTCTGGGATAATTACTATACTCCATATATCAAAGGTTATTTTACTGCGAGCGGAAGATACAGAAGCGATGATATGAAGATGGGCAGCCTCATCGCGTTTACAGGCTCCAGTTCCGGGGCGGCATATTATCCGAAGGCGGTGACGGTCAATGACAAGAAAAGTTATCCGATCAAGGTAAGATCCTATGAAGTTCCGAAGTTTGCGGATGAAGAAGATTATGCGGTTCAGCAGGGCGCAGGAATGGTCGTCACAAAATCTTCCGATAAAGAAATTTATGCATCTGTTCAATTTTTAAAATGGTTTACCGAGGCGAAACGTAACTTTGAATTTGCGGCTACCTCCAGCTACCTGCCGGTAAAAAAAGAAGCCAATACCGAAAAAGCTGTTGAAAAGGCAATGAAGGATGAGAAAAATGAGGATATTAAAGACACAGTTATGACGGCAGTCAAAACGGTCAATAATAACAAAATGTACACTCCGAAAGCCGCAAAGAATGGAAGCCAGATCAGAAATATTTTAGAAACATGTCTGTCTGACAAAGCCGATCAGGACAGAAAAGCTGTGGAGAAAGCCATAAAGGGCGGCATGTCCTATGAAGCTGCGGTGAAAAAATATAACACAGATCAGAATTTTGAACAGTGGTATGAAAAAACATTAAAGGAATTAAAAACATTGGAAGGCTGATGAGGTTAAGATCCGGGGTATGAGACAGTTAAGGCAAAATTCAATTTTAAAAAGAATATTGGTACCTCTTCTTCTGCTGGTCATCCTCCAGGTAGCAGTCCTTGCGGGACTTCTGTTCGGAGGCGGGGTCATGAACCGTCTGAACCAGAATTCTGTGGATATCATTAATGAGCGTGTTATCAACCGAAAGAATTATCTGGAAGATGAGATGGTGAAGCGATGGTCCAATCTGGATTCTGCCTTAAACGGGATTAACCAGTCGGCAGAGAAACTGAAGACGGACGATTCAAAAAAGTTTTCAAGGATTGACAGTGACAGTTCGGTTTATACCGGTCTTCTGGACGAGAGCATGGAAGAATTGATCTCGCTGATTCGTCAAAACATGGTGACAGGGGCATTTGTGGTTCTTAATACCAAAGATCTTTCAAAAGAGGAAGAAAGCCGCGGGTATCAAAATAAGCCCGGGATTTATATCAGGGATTATGATCCGGTGGCTGCACCGTCTGAGAACAACACAGACCTTCTCGCGGAACGGATGCCTTCTGCCCTGGTAAAGAAGTGGAAGATCGGAATGGATACCGGGTGGAATTCGGGATTTGATTTCAAAGATTCCTCTGTCGATTACTATTCTTTTTTGTATGAGCCGTACATGGCCGCAGAGAAATACCCGGAGCTCAAAACAGCGGATCTGGCATACTGGAGCAAGACTTATACTCTGGCCAACAATCCAAAAGAAGTGATTTCCTATTCTGTCCCGCTCAGGCTGAGCGACGGGACAGTGTACGGGGTCCTGGGCATTGAGCTGTCTACTGATTATTTAAAGAAACTGATCTCATTCAATGAACTCAGTGAGAATAAGAACAGTGCTTACATACTCGGCGTACAGGACGGAGGAAAAGGAAATCAGCTTCAGAATGTCATGGTCAGCGGGCCTGCTTACAATATGTATATGAAGCAGAGCAAATCAATCAATCTGGTTGCATCAAAAGACTATGACAATGCTTTCACCATCGGAGGATCTGATGCAGATCTGCTTTGCAGCAATGTTCACTATATCAATCTTTATAACACGAATACACCGTTTGCAGATCAGAAATGGGCGCTGATCGGTGTTGTTCCCACGGAGCAGCTGTTTTCATTTTCCAACAAATTTAACAAGACACTTGTGATTGTAGTGACAGCACTGTTTATTGCCAGCATCATAGGAGTGCTGGTGATCAGTATTCTGATCACGCGGCCGGTCATCAGCCTGGCATCGGATGTCAAAAACAGCAATCCGAGCGAACCCATTGCGCTGAGAAGAACCGGGGTTAAAGAACTGGATGAATTGGGAGGGTCTTTTGAAAAGCTGAGCGCAGATGTCTTTCAGGCGTCCAGGAAGTTTGCACAGATCCTGCGGATGGCCAGCATAAAAATCGGCGGTTTTGAGATTGACTGGAATGAGAATCAGATTTTTATGACAGAAGATTTTTTCCGGGTATTTCGCAGTGAAAAAATCCGGAAGAACATGTCGATTGAAGAATTCACAGAAAACATGGAGATGTTTCGGCGGTATGTGAGCAGGAAAAATGAACAGGATCATATTTATATTTTCGAGATACCGGATAAGGAAGATCTGTTCTGGGTACGCCTGAGCATACGGTATGAAGAAGACAAAATCGTCGGTTTGGCAGAAGATATCACCAAGGAGACTCTGGAACTCAAGAAGATGGAGTATGAGAGGGATTATGACCTGCTCACGAATATACTGAACAGGAGAGCGTTTAATGCCAGGCTGGAGCAGCTGTTTCAGAAAGGAAAAGATGTTCTGGGCACTGCAGCTCTGATGATGATCGATCTGGATAATCTCAAATTTTTAAATGACTCTTACGGTCATGACTTTGGAGATAAATATATCCAGAAAACTGCAGCAGGACTCAAAAAATATACTCCCAAAGAGTCGGTAGTGGCCAGGATGTCCGGTGATGAATTTTTCGTCTTCTTCTACGGATATGATTCAAAGGATGAAGTACGAAAGAAAATTAATCACTGCTGGTCAAAAATGGATGAAGAATATCTGGAACTTCCAAACAAACAGAAATTCCGTCTCAGGATGTCGGGAGGGATCGCATGGTATCCGGACAACACCGATGACTATACGAAACTCATTAAGTATGCAGACTTTGCCATGTACAAGGTAAAGAAAAGAGGAAAAGGCAGATATGGGGAATTCGACAGAGAAAGTTATTTTCAGGATGCATATTTGCTGCAGAATAAAGAAGAACTGAATCATTTGATTGAAGAAGAGCTGATCGAATATTACTTCCAGCCGATCATCGATGTGAAGACCGGTGAGACATTTGCATACGAAGCATTGATGCGTTCCAGACTGGATTCGATCCCTACAGTCTACGAGATTTTGTCTCTGGCGAAACAGGAATCCAAACTGTATGAGATCGAACGCCTGACTTGGTTTAAATCTATGGAATCTTTTGTGGATTTGGTGCAGAGCAAAGCCGTAAAAAGGGGAACCAGAGTTTTTATCAATTCCATTCCAAATCAGGATCTGGATGAAAAAGACGTTGAACGGTTTGAACTTCAGTACGGAGAATACCTTGATCTGATTGTTCAGGAGATTACGGAGGAAGAGCGCGGCAACCGGATGATGCAGGCTAAAAAAGAAGAGAGGATGCATCGGTGGGGAGGCGGCATTGCTATCGATGATTATGGCAGCGGATACAACAGTGAGCACCTGCTGCTGAGCGTGACAGCCCAATATCTCAAGATTGACATGAAGATTATCAGGGATATCCATCTGGACCGCAACAAACAGCAGATTGTTAAAAATATCATATACTATGCCCACGAAAGGGACATCAGGATTATTGCGGAAGGTGTGGAGGCATATGAGGAAATGCAGACGGTAGTGAAGCTGGGGGCAGATTATATCCAGGGATACTATTTTGCAAAGCCGAGCCTGCTCGTCCAGCACATCGATGAACAGAAGAAGAAACGGCTTTTGGATCTGCAGACTTAAGAAGTGTATGAACCAAATAGGAAAAAACCTTCGGCTGCGGCAGAGAAAAGGCCGTTTCCAAAGGTTTTTATATTGTTTATTTCAAATGATCGAAACCTGTCAGGGGATGAGAAATGATTTATTCTTCTTCGTCATCCTCGTCGTCTAAAATAGCATCAAAAGCAGCGGAAACCATCTCATATTCCTCGTCGTCCTCGATATTGTCCAGCTGAACTTCATCATCCGGCAATTCTTCGTAGCGGTAAAGAAGCAGTTCGCTTTCTTCCTCATCGTTCTCAAGGTCTTTTACGGGAACCAGGGCGATATAATCCTGTTCTTCGATGCCGAAGATACAGATCACGGCGCAGTCGAGCTGGACACCATCCTCCATTTCCAGATGGATGATTGGATTTTCTTCTTCAAATACGTCAGCTTCTACGTTGATATCTTCACTCATAAGACTACCTCATTTCCTAGAATCCGGCTCTGTGAGCACAGAAATTCTATTAATTTTATTTGCATTTTTGGGCTGTTCTTAATATACTAAATAATAAAGGAAAAAGCAAGGGGACAAAAAGATTGGTACAGCGGAGGCTACTATTATGGAAGAATACAGATATTTATTAGATATAGCGGTGATACTGGCTTTGACAAAGTCTTTCAGCCTGTTTTCGCGAAAAGTAAACATGCCTCCGGTAGTCGGAGCTTTGATTGCAGGCATCATACTGGGACCGGTGATGCTGAACGTGATCGAACCGTCTGACACGATCCTGAGTCTAGCAGAGATCGGTGTGATTGTCCTGATGTTTCAGGCAGGGCTGGAGACCGATATAAGGGAACTGAAACGCAGCGGAAAAGCAGCCATGGTGATCGCGCTGTGCGGAGTTGTCGTGCCCCTGGCGGTCGGAGCGGTCATCTCTTTTATGTTTGAAAAGAACTTAATGGAAAATATTTTTGTGGGAGTCATTTTGACTGCCACATCTGTGAGCATTACCGTAGAAACCCTTCAGGACATGGGCAAACTTAAGGGGCGGGTCGGAACAGCGATCTTAGGCGCAGCGATCATTGATGATATCCTGGGTATTATCCTGCTCTCTGTTATGACAAGCATTGGAAAAGCGGGAACAGTTGAGCTTACCGGAGTGCTTATGATCATTGGCAAGATGGCGCTGTTTTTCGTTATTTCAGGTGCCGGCGGAATTTTTGTGTACAAGTTTTTCCGCAGGATGTCCACGATGAAAGTAAACAATGAACAGGTCCACAGAAGGCGGGTTCCGGTGCTTGCACTGGCATTCTGTCTGTTTCTGGCATTTTTGGCCGAATTATTTGGCATTGCAGATATCACCGGGGCATATCTGGCAGGAATTATCCTGTGCAGAATACCGGAGACTTACTATATTCACCGAAAGGTGGAGTGTATCTCATACATGCTGATTACCCCGATTTTCTTTGCCAGCATCGGCCTCAAAGTCGAAGTGGCGGGAATGACGCAGACGATGATCATCTTCACTGTGCTTATCAGTATTGCCGCTGTCCTGACGAAGATCATCGGTTGCGGCATCGGAGCTAAGGTCTGTAAGTATTCTTATAAGGAGTCCTTAAAGATCGGGGCCGGCATGGTCTGCAGGGGAGAGGTTGCGCTGATCGTTGCACAAAAAGGAATCCATGTGGGGCTGCTCAGGGAAGAGATGTTTGCGCCTATGGTCATTATGGTGTTGGTGACAACCCTTTTGGCGCCGATTCTTCTCAAGCTGTTTTTTTCAGAGTGGTTCAGGGGATTGACGTATAGGACAGGAAAGAGATAACAGGATGATTGAGACAGTAGTATCAGTAAAACTCCCGGTGCGGGAGACATTAAGGATTAAGAAGAATTCCCTGCATCCGGACGTGATGACGGGAAGAGAAAAGAGAATCTGCCTCGTTTCGGGTTTATATGGAGATGAGCTTGGAGGACAGTATATATGCGGAGAGATCATAAAGAGGATCAAAGAGGACTATGATTCCCTGTCAGGAATCGTGGACGTATATCCGTCGGTCAACCCTCTGGGGCTGGACGCCAGGAGCCGGAGTATTCCGGTCACACAGGAAGATTACAGCGCGGTATTTCCGGGAGATTTAAAGGGGGAACTCGGGGAATATACGGCGGCTAAGCTGCTGGGGGATATGGAGAGTGCAGACTGTGTCATTGACATCCACTCCAGCAATATTTTTCTTCAGGAGATCCCACAGGTGAGATTAAACAGCGATGCGGACGAACATCTGCTCTGCCTTGCGGGCTATATGAACACGGATCTGATCTGGATACATCCGTCCACGACAGTGAATGAGGGAAGCTTATCCTATGCCCTGAATGAGCGGGGAGTGCCCTGTATGGTCACAGAATCAGGGGCCGCGTTCAGGATCAAATATGACTTCTGCCGACAGATCATAGAGGGAGTGTTTGCTGTCATGAAGGAACTGGGCATCTGGAAGGGCCCGTCTGCAGAACCGAAGAGAGCGCCGGTCGTCCATGATGACGGGATTCATTATCTGAATTGTGAGACGAATGGTTTGTTTGTGACCCACAAAAAGGTGAAAGATCATGTGAAAAAGGGTGAGATCATCGGCAGTGTCACAAGTCCGATTTTAGGAGCCGTGGAGGAAGAAATCATTGCTCCGGTGGACGGTATTCTGATGACTGTCCGAGAGCATCCGGGTGTCACAGAGGGGTCACTGATCGCCAGAGTCGTGGGAGGTGACCTGATATGATCAAAGAGACATTATATACGACAGATTCCTACCTCAGGGAAGAATTTAAAATAGAGGGATTCCGGTTCGGAAGTACAGGCGAAGACTCAGAACCGTCTGCCTGCATTGTCGGTTCCATGAGAGGAAATGAATTTCAGCAGCTTTTTATCTGCTCTCTGCTGGTAAAGAGACTGAAGGAGCTGGAAGCATCCGGCTCGATTGTGGGAAATCATGAGATTCTGGTCATTCCTTCACTGAATAATTCATCAATGAATGTAGGGATGCGGTATTGGGTATCGGACAACAGTGACATCAACCGGGAGTTTCCGGGGAATCCGCAGGGAGAGCCGACCAGCCGTCTTGCGGCCAGTATATTTGCGAAAGTAAAGGGCTACCGTTATGGAATTCAGTTTCCTTCCTTTTACCGGAAAGGAGATTTTATACCCCATGTCCGGATGCAGCCGACCGGAAAGGAAAGTGCAAGTCTGGCAAACTTATTCGGACTGCCCTATGTGATTACAAGCAAGCAGAGAAGTTTTGATGTGAAGACGCTGAATTATAACTGGCAGATCAACGGGACCGATGCATTTTCAGTCTATTCGGGTGATACAGGACATATCAATGAGTTTTCGGCGAAACAGGCTGTATCTGCTGTTTTGCGGTTTTTAACCAGAATGGGAATTTTAAAATATAATTGCCATAACGGCTATATTGCAAGTATTATAGAAGAAGAGGACATGGCGGAAGTCAAGACGGAGGCATCGGGATTTTTCCGGCGTCTTGTCAATGTCGGAGAGGAAGTGCACCGGGGACAGCTCTTAGGGGAGATTCTGGACCCTTACGAGGGAGATATTATTTCTGAGGTGCATTCCACCGTAGATGGAATCGTTTTTTACGCGAAGAAGGATCCAATGATCTTGGAGAATGCTTCTGCGTTTCAAATCATAAAGAAGCTGCACGAATAGAGGAGGACCATATGGGACAAGTAAAGAGAGTTTATGTGGAAAAGAAACAGGACTATGCCATCAAAGCAAAGGAACTGCTGGAGGAAGTGAGGCAGTACCTGGGACTGGATGTGGAAAATATCCGCGTACTGATCCGCTATGATGTAGAAAATGTTTCTGAGGAAAGCTATCAAAAGGCGCTGGGCACCGTGTTCAGTGAGCCTCCTGTGGATGAAGTTTATGAGGAAGCGTTTCCTGTGGAAGAAGGGGAAACGGCTTTCAGTGTAGAATTCCTCCCGGGGCAGTTTGACCAGAGGGCAGACTCTGCCCAGCAGTGTCTGAAGCTGTTAAATGAAAGTGAGGAACCGGTCATCCGAAGTGCCACTACATATGTAGTAAAGGGAACACTGTCTGAGGATGAGATGGGACAGATCAAAGATTACTGCATCAATCCGGTGGATTCCAGAGAGTCCTCTGAAGAAAAACCGGATACTCTTGTGATGGAGTTTGAGGAGCCGGAGGATGTAAAGATTGTGGAAGGATTCAGGGGTATGGGCGAACAGCCGTTTAAGGAACTCTATGATTCCCTCAACCTGGCTATGACATTCAAGGATTTCCTGCACATCCAGAAGTACTTTAAAGAAGAGGAGCAGAGAGACCCGTCCATGACCGAGATCCGCGTTCTGGACACCTATTGGTCTGATCACTGCCGTCACACGACTTTTTCAACGGAACTTAAAAATATCAAGTTCCAGGAAGGGTTCTACCGTGCGCCTTTGGAGGCGACCTATGAGCAGTACATGCTGGATCATAAGAGCATTTTCCAGGGCAGGAAAGACAAATTTGTATGCCTGATGGACCTTGCGCTGATGGCTATGCGCCGTCTGAAAAGAGAAGGTGCTTTAAATGACATGGAAGAGAGCGAGGAGATCAACGCATGCAGCATCGTGGTGCCTGTTTCCATAGACGGGGAAGAGGAGGAGTGGCTCGTAAGTTTTAAGAATGAGACACATAACCATCCTACAGAGATCGAACCGTTTGGTGGAGCGGCTACCTGCCTTGGAGGAGCTATCAGAGATCCGCTCTCAGGACGCTCTTATGTATACCAGGCTATGCGTGTGACAGGGGCCAGTGATCCTACAGTCCCGTTAAAAGATACATTAAAAGGAAAACTTCCGCAGAGAAAAATCGTGACCGGAGCTGCCCATGGATATAGTTCTTACGGCAACCAGATCGGATTAGCCACGGGATTTGTAGATGAGATTTATCATCCGGATTATGTGGCAAAACGTATGGAGATCGGGGCTGTCATGGGCGCAGCGCCCAGAAAAAACGTCGTAAGGGAAACTTCAGATCCCGGAGATATCATTGTTCTGCTCGGCGGAAGAACCGGACGTGACGGCTGCGGAGGTGCTACGGGTTCTTCCAAGGTCCACACGGAAGAGTCCATCGAGACCTGCGGCGCGGAAGTACAGAAAGGTAATCCTCCGACAGAGAGAAAGATCCAGAGGCTGTTTCGAAGGGAAGAAGTCAGCCGGCTGATCAAAAAGTGCAATGATTTCGGTGCAGGCGGAGTTTCTGTGGCGATCGGAGAACTGGCAGACGGACTTACGATCGATCTCGATAAGGTACCGAAAAAGTATGCTGGACTTGACGGAACAGAACTTGCCATTTCTGAATCCCAGGAACGTATGGCGGTTGTCCTGGATCCAAAAGATGTGGACCAGTTCTTAGCCTTTTCCGAGGAAGAAAACCTGGAAGCAGTAGCAGTTGCCGTTGTAACCGAGGAGCCGAGATTAGTACTCTCCTGGAGAGGAAAAGAGATCGTGAATCTCTCCCGTGCATTTTTGGATACCAATGGGGCTCATCAGGAAAATGATGTATATGTGGAAGTTCCGCACCGTGTCAGCAGCTTCTTTGATCAGGAGATTCCAAAGAGCTTTACGGAAGCATGTATTGATACACTGAAAAATCTGAATGTATGCTCCAAGAAAGGACTTGTGGAGATGTTTGACAGCACCATTGGTGCAGGCAGCGTCACTCTGCCTTACGGCGGAAAATATCAGATGACACCGGTTCAGACGATGGTAGCCAAGCTTCCGGTGCTTCACGGAAAAACAGATACTGTGACCATGATGAGTTACGGTTTTGATCCATACTTGTCCAAATGGAGTCCGTTCCACGGAGCAGTTTATGCGATCACTCATTCCATCGCAAAAATCGTGGCAGCCGGCGGTGATTACAAGAAGATCCGTCTGACCTTCCAGGAGTATTTCAAACGGCTTGGCGAAGATCCTGAGCGATGGGGACAGCCATTCGCAGCACTGCTCGGTGCATACCATGCACAGATTGGATTCGGACTTGCATCAATCGGAGGAAAGGACAGTATGTCAGGAACCTTCAACGACATTGATGTGCCTCCGACGCTCGTATCCTTTGCCGTAGATGTGGCAGACGGAAAACATGTGCTTACTCCGGAACTGAAACGTGCCGGCAACCGTCTCGTGCGGATCTGTATTCCGAGGGATGTCTATAACCTTCCGGTTTACAGAGAGGCGAAAAAGGTTTACAAACGAATCCACAGGCTTATAGAAGAAGGTGCAATCAAATCCTGCTATGCCATCGGATTCGGAGGAACTATCGAAGCGGTTGCCAAGATGGCTTTTGGAAATGGCCTTGGAGTTATTTTTGACCAGGAAGTTGAAATCAAAGATCTTGTTGAGAACCATTACGGATCTTTCGTAGTAGAAATGGATACGAGGGATATCAGAAAACTTGCGATTCCAAGCCTTCTTCTCGGTGAGATCACCACAACTCCGGAACTTGTATTAGGAAATGAAGTGGTTCCGCTGAAAGAGGCTGTGGATGCGTGGACCAAGCCTTTAGAAGAGGTCTTCCCAACCCGTTCAGAAGGAAGCCAGGATGTAGTAGAGACAAGAAATTACACCAAAGGCAAGGCGTATTTTGCCAAGAATAAGACAGCGAAACCAAAAGTATTTATTCCGGTATTTCCGGGTACAAACTGCGAATACGATTCTGCAAGAGCGTTTGAAGAAGCAGGGGCAGAGGTGATCACCAAGGTGTTTAAGAATCTGGATGCACAGGGAATCCGTGACTCCGTAGATGAGTTTGAAAAAGCAATCAAAGAGTCACAAATGATTATGTTCCCTGGAGGCTTCAGTGCGGGTGATGAGCCGGAAGGTTCCGCCAAATTCTTTGCAACAGCCTTCCGAAATGAAAAGCTTAAAGAGTCTGTCATGGACCTGCTGAATAATCGGGATGGTCTCGTACTGGGAATCTGCAACGGATTCCAGGCGTTAATTAAACTTGGACTGGTGCCGGAAGGAAAAATCGTGGAACAGACAGAACAGTCTCCGACGCTTACGATGAACCGGATCGGACGGCATATTTCAAAAGTAGCCTATACGAAAGTGACATCAAATCTGTCACCGTGGTTCCATGAAGTGAATGCGGGAGACATTTTCAGTATCCCTGTTTCACACGGCGAAGGACGTTTTGTGGCCAATGAAGATGTGATCAAAAAGCTGTTTGAAAACGGCCAGGTGGCAACCCAGTATGTGGACTTAAATGGAGATCCTACAATGAATGAGGACTTTAATCCAAATGGTTCCTACTATGCCATCGAGGGTATCACAAGCCCGGACGGAAGGGTGTTAGGAAAGATGGGACACTCAGAGCGTATGGGACAGTTCGTATCCAGCAATATCGTAGGAAATAAGAATCAAAAGATATTCCTGTCAGGAGTCAATTATTTTAAATAAATTTGTTTTAAGACCGGACATGTCATTTCATGTCCGGTCTATTACGTCATAATATAACAAGAACCCCGCAGCTGCCTGCGGGGTTCTTATATTTAATGAAAAGAGAGGATTAAAAATATATATGAAAAACTATGTCTTAAGTATATCAGAAAAGCAGGCGGAAACAATGGATAGAAAATAAACATTTCTAAACGATTTCTAAACAAATCTTATGGAATTCTTGTGATTATAGAGAAAAAAGAAAGTCTGTCTGGTAAAACATGAGAATATTTTGGTCATAATATAAAATAAATATTGAAAATATTATCATAATATACTAATATATATTCATAATATAACCAACAACTTTCTCATGAAAGGAGTCTTCTTTATGTCAGACGCAAAAGGAAAACTGTTTGAAACTAGTGAAAAATTTCCCCAGACCGAATACTGGAATGATTCTTGTGCGGTAAAAGAGCTGGAATACGCCATTGAGCGCGGAGCAGCGGGAGCTACGACGAACCCTGTGATTGTAGGAAATGTATTGAATCAGGAGATGGATCTCTGGGAAGACACTCTTGTAAAATGGATCAATGAAATGCCGGAGGCAACAGAGGAGGAAATTGCATGGCGCCTGATCGAACAGATGGCAGTGCGCGGTGCGAAACTCTTGGAGCCGGTATATGAAAAGACAAATCACGCAAAAGGAAAAATTTCTATCCAGACCAATGCCAAACTGTACCGAAACGCAGAGGAGATGGCAAAGCAGGCGATTGGTTTTGGAGAACTGGCGCCAAATATTATGGTGAAGATGCCGACTTCAGCCGCAGGCATTAAGGCATTTGAAGAAGCTACTTTTGCAGGGATCAGCATTAACGCAACCGTATCTTTCACCGTAGCACAGGCTGTAGCTGTGGCAGAGGCAGTAGAGCGCGGATTAAAGAGGAGAGAAGAAGCAGGGCTTTCCAACGAAAATATGACACCTGTGTGTACCATCATGGTAGGACGTACCGATGACTGGGTGAAAGAAGCTGTGAAGCGGGATAATCTTTGTCTGGACCCATGTGCATTGGAGTATGCAGGCGTGGCAGTCTTTAAGAATGCATATGAGATTTATCAGGAACGCGGATATAAGACAAGACTTCTGGCGGCAGCGTACAGAAACTATTTCCACTGGTCTGAGTTTATCGGAGGAGATGTGGTTCTGACGATAACACAGCCATGGCAGGAGAAGATCAATGGATGTGATGTAGAGGTAAAAGAGCGCATGAGCCGTCCGGTACCGGAAAAATATTTAAATGAATTGAACAAGATTCCGGATTTTATCATGGCATATGAAGAAGACGGTTTAAAACCGGAAGAATTTGTACACTATGGAGCTTTCGTAAAGACGATCAATCAGTTCCTGGGAGGATATGAAAGTCTCTTGGGAGTGATCAGAAAGCTGATGGTGGGAGAACCGGTCAGAAAATAACATACATAGAGAGTAAAAGACAGGAATAAGAAAAAAGATCGCCGGGATCCTGATTCTTCCGGCACTGATTCCGAGATTTGGAAAAAGAAACCTGGCGCTGGCAGGATCACTGATCGTCATGGCCGGACAGCTTCTGTTCTTGTTTAATCCGCAGAGCTATGGTCTGGCTGTGGCGACTGCAGCAGTCAAGGGATTGGGAGAAGCACCGCTGTTCGGAGTTATCTTCTCGTTTATCGCGGATGCGGTGGAGTATGGGCAGTGGAAGACGCACATCCGACAGGAGGGTATGATCTTTAGTGCCGCTTCTGTGGGATCCAAGGTAGGAGCAGGACTTTCCAGTGCGGCCGTAGGTGCTGTCCTGGCGGCAGTGGGCTATATTTCTTCAGACAGCACGGGAGCGGCAGCACAGCAGCCGGCAAGCGCGGTGAGCGCCATCTCCAATACTTACATCTGGGCTCCGGTTGTCATATGGGGAGTTGCAGCAGTTGTTCTGTTTTTCTATAAACTGGATAAACAATATGCCGGAATCATGGAAGAACTGGAAGAACGGGAATCCAGAGGCGAGTTATAAGAAATAGAAAGAAGAGATAGGACATGAGGGAAAATCAGGGGAATCTGACAACAGGAAGTGTAAGAAAAAAATTGGCGGTCTATGCCCTTCCGCTGGTGCTGACCAGTGTTCTTCAGGCTCTGTACAGTATTGCGGATCTGGTGATCGCAGGTCAGTTTATCGGAAAAAGAAGTGTTTCTGCCATCAACAATTCCAGTCAGATTATGAACCTTCTGACCCAGGTAGCTGTGGGACTGACTCTGGGAGGCAATATACTGATCGGACAGTATTTTGGGAACGGCAGCCACAAAGAAAGAAAACGGGCAGGGGGGACACTCTTTTCTATCTCTCTCCTGTTTGGGGCTGCCAGCGGCGCTGTCATTTATCTGACCTCAGATACACTGCTTGGAATGCTCGGTGTTCCCGCAATGGGGGAATCTTTAGAATACTTACATATTTGTGCAGGGGGATGTATTTTTATCCTTGGATATAATGCGCTGAGTTCCATCATGCGGGGAACCGGAAATTCCAGGATACCATTTTTATGTATTCTCTCATCGATCCTTCTGAACGTTGTTTTGGACATATGTTTTGTGACGGTGTTCCATATGGGGATCAGAGGAGTGGCGTATGCCACGGTTTGTGCCCAGGCTGTGAGTTTTATGACGGCTCTGGTGTATACATGGAAACATCAGGATTATTATGGATTTTATCTGAAAAATTTTAAAATAAGGATTGAAAAGCTGATGGCTATTCTGAAACTGGGTGTCCCCTGTGTACTGCAGAATACGGTTGCTGGAATTTCATGGCTCACAGTCACCTACTTTATCAATCAATATGGCGTGGATGTCTCTGCGGGCAATGGGATCAGTATAAAGATCAAGGAATTCAGCCAGCTGTTTATTACATCCATGTCCGGAGGGGCAGCTACAATGATCGCGCAGAACCTGGGAGCAGGACAGTTTGAGAGGGCGAGGGAAACAATGAGAGAGGGTATGAGGATCTGCCTGATCATGGCGGGGATCGTGATTTTAGTGATCGAGATCAGTGCTCCATGGCTGGCTTCGCTCTTTACAAACGATCCGGCAGTTATTTCTGCCGCGGTAATGAATTTAAGGATTGAGATCATCGGCCAGATATTTTATGCTATGTTCCTGAACTATCACTCGCTGATGACAGGCGCAGGACATACGGTTTATGTATTTATGAGCAGTTTTGTTAACTGTATTCTCGTGAGAATCGTTTTGGCAGGTATTTTCAATCATGTGATCGGCCTGAATGGGGTATATCTGGCTTGTCTCATCGCACCGTCCGTCTCTGTCCCTATCGGTTATCTCTATACAAAATCAGGAATTTGGAAAAAAGATAGACTTTTGGCAACTAATTGAGTATAATTAGGATATATATTTATAATGTACTGAGTTATTACTAGAAGAATGTTGCTAATTATGAATATATTATAGTAAATTTCTGAGACTAAGGTAGGAAAGGAGAAACTATGGAAAAAACATTGATCACCATCAGCCGTCAGTACGGAAGTGATGGAACAAAGGTTGCACAGGCTTTGGCGGACAAGCTGGATGTATGGTACTATAACAGAGACGTCCTGCACATGGCAGCGGAAAAGATTGGCGTAGATGATTTAGATGAAAAATCCCTCGAAGAGCTGAATTACAGAAAAAGTTCCAGATATGTGGAGGGACTGAGTGTCATGATGGGAACACCGGGACATATTCCGGTCTACAATCAGATGTTCAAGGAACAGTCCAAGATCATCCGCAAGCTTGCAGGATACGGATCCGGGGTATTTCTTGGAAGATGTGCAGATTATGTACTGAAAGATATGGAAAATGTTTATACAATTTATCTCTATGCAGACGATGAATTCCGTTTAAATCATCTGTCTGAGGCAGAAGGCCGGGAAGTCACAAAATCTGAACTGAAGAAGGAAGATAAGACAAGAGAATCTTATTATGACTATTATACGGGACAAAAGTGGGGCGATGTTCAGAATTATGATCTGGCTGTCAACATGACAAAGCTCAGCCCGGAAGATTGTGCAGACTTAATCCTTGAATACATCGAAAAACGAAGAAAAGAAAAATAAATAAGTTTAAAAAGCATCTTGAAAGCAGTATGCCTTCGAGATGCTTTTTTGTAAAGTGCAGCAATTCTACGGTTATTTTACAATACTTTTCCGGTGTTATATGATAAATTAAAAAGGAAATGAAGTGTAGTATGCACTTGGGTATATAATGAAGAAAGGCGGAAGAGAAGTATGAAAAAAGAGGATAAGAAACAGGAACGCATCGAAAACTATGAGAGGACGAGAAAAGAAATGAAAGAAGCAGGGTACAAGGAATCTTCCGGGATTATCTCTATTCTGAAGGCAAACGTCATGGCACTCGCGACTGCAGGGCCGTTCTGTATTATAGCATTTATCATTTACACACTTCGCTGGGGGAAGGACGGTTTTGCCATAGACAGCAGAAATCTGGTTCTTTTTCTTGGGCTGTTCTTTGTATCGATCTTCATTCATGAAATGCTGCACGGTGCAGGATGGAGTCTGAGCTGTAAAAAGGGATGGCATAGTATTGCGTTTGGTTTCATGTGGAGTTCTCTGACACCATACTGCCATTGTAAGGAGCCTCTAAAATTCAGCAGTTATGCGGTGGGATTATATCTCCCTTTTTGTGTGCTGGGTCTGGGTATATTTGCTGTCTCTCTGGCTGTGCCTAATTACAGGCTTTTCATGCTCGGAATCCTCAATATGCTCGCTGCCGGAGGGGATCTCACCATCGGATGCTGTCTTATGAAACATAAGAACGGGCTGATTCTGGATCATCCTACGGACTGCGGGTTTGTATCCTTTGAAAAATGATGGTTTGTGAAATCTTTACAAGAGACAGACCACTCTTATAACAAATTATGATTGATCCGCTGAAAATGAAAGTTATTATAGCATTGTGGGAATGAATTGAGTATAATGAGAGCGAAAACTGTAGTTAAAGAAACTATAATAGTCATAAATTATAAATAAGATGGGCATCTTATGAGATAACCCAACAGCAGATCAGGAAGGAAATAAAGATGGAAAAAACATTGATCACGATCGGACGCCAGCATGGAAGCGGCGGCACAGAAGTAGCAGAAATTCTGGCAGAAAAATTGAACGTTTGGTATTATAACAGGGAAATTCTGTATATGGCAGCGGATAAAATTGGATTTGATTCCTTTGATGAAGAATCTATGAAGGAGCTGAACTACAGGAAGAGTTCGAAATATATGGAAGGTCTCAGTGTCATGATGGGAACCCCGGGTCATATTCCTGTGTACAACAAAATGTATAAAGAGCAGGGAAAAATCATACAGAAGCTGGCCGGATACGGGTCCGGAGTTTTTCTTGGGAGATGTGCTGATTATATCCTGAAAGACTTTGAGAATGTATATTCTGTTTTTCTTTATGCAGATGATGAATATAGGCTGAAACGTCTTGCGAAAGCTGAGGGAAGGGAAGTTACCCTTGAAGAGATGAGAAAAGAAGATAAGACAAGGGAATCTTATTACAATTATTATACGGGACAGGAATGGGGCGATGTAAGAAATTATGATCTAGCTCTGAATATGGGAAAAACAACCGCAGAAGATGCCGCGGATATGATCCTGTCCTATATTGAAAAGCGCAGAAGAAGTAAATAAAAGATGAATGTAATACAAAATGCTCCGGGGCTGAAGCCTTCGGAGCATTTTATGACATCACAGATTATGATTTTGCGAAAGTTATCCTATTGTCTCAACAGTAATAGAATTCATACTGCAGAAATCCTCGTATTCTTCCGGAACCGGCTGGTCTGTGAGAATGTAATGGATCTTTTCCAGCGGGCAGTAAGTCATCAGAGAAAAGATGCCGAATTTAGAATGATCCGCGAGAACAAAGCGTTCCATACTGTTTGCAGTGACTGCCTCCTTTACTCTGTACTCCTCTTCGGATGCATTGGTCAGACCGTTTTCCATCGAAAGACCTGTGCATGCCATGAATGCTTTTCCGATATTAAACGCTTTCAGATAGTCTGCTATTTTTACATCAACGAAAGAAAGAGTCTCTCTTTTTAAATAACCGGGAAGAGAGATTACGGTAAGGTTTTCATACGGCAGGGCCTTTAAGGATACCTGAAGGCTGTTTGTTATGATCGTACAGCGCTTTTCAGAAATATAATCCACCAGGTTATGGCAGGTTGTTCCGGTATCAATATAAATGATATCCCCGTCTTTTACATGATCTGCGGCAAGGCGGCAGATCGCCTTTTTTTCTTCCATATATTTTTCGTGGCGTTCTGCAAATGGAAGCAGCTTTTTGGAAGGAAGTGTTTCATTGAGAGTGACGCCTCCATAAACTTTTTTGATTTTTCCTGTCTTTGCAAGTGTATCGATATCTCTGCGTATCGTATTTTTAGATACCTGAAAGACATCGCATAAGGTGTCGAGAGATACCGATTTTTCTTGTATAATATACTGTTCTATTTCATCGATTCGTTTTGTACGCATATATATTCCTCTTTCTGATATAGTATCTGTCATTGCTTTTATTATAGTATATTATGAGTAAATTGAAAAGAAGGAACTAGTAAGTTGTGAGAAGGTTTTTAGAGAACACAGACTGCTGGGTTTCAGATGGCGATCAGATATGGAATTTAATGAAAGGAGGTCTTTTCCGGAATTTTTTTCTGAGGTATAATAAAACAGAAACCAGAAATACACGGAAAGAACATCGGGGGACGGGATGAAAAAACGAGAAATTAAGCTGATCGCCATGGACATGGACGGTACACTTTTGACAAGCAGCAAGGAAATTACAGAACATACAATAGAAGTTTTAGAAGCGGCGATGGACAGGGGGATTCAGATTGTCCCTGCAACCGGACGGTCAGTGAACGGGCTTCCGAAAAAGCTGACGGCTCTTAAGAGAATGAGATACTGTATTCTGAGCAATGGAGCCAGAGTTTATGATCTGCATAAGAAAAAATCAATCTACAAGAACCAGTTTGAGACGGATCAGGTACTTAAGCTCCTGGAAGATGTCAGACCATATCATGCTTTTCGGAGCATAGCCAAAGATGGAGAAGTGTACTGCTATAAGGAAGAACTGGACAGACTCGGGTCGTTTCATCTGGGAGAATATTCTGAGGAGATGATACGTGCATCCAGAACACCGGTGGAAGACCTCAAGGACTATATTATACAGGAAGGCGGAACCTCTGAAAAGATGACGCTGTTTTTTGAAGATCAGGAAGAGCGGGCAAAAGCCAGAAAAGAATTGACGGAAAGCGGATTATATACGGTTGTGGCCTCGCTGAAAAATAATCTGGAGATTTCCCTTGATTCATGTAATAAGGGAGATGCACTGGCTCACCTGATGGAACATCTGGATTTGAAAAAGGAAAACATCATGGCCTGCGGAGATGCGGAAAACGATTATGAAATGATCAGGGCGGCAGGGATCGGAGTCGTCATGGAGAACGGCACAGATGAGATGAAAGAGATCGCAGACTATATAACAGATGACCACAACAGTGATGGGGTGGCCAAAGCCATTGAAAAACTGGTGTTAAATTAAGAAAATCAAAATTTGGAGGTGTGTGCTATGTGGTTTGTATTTGCATTACTGTCCGCAATATTTGCGGCACTCACATCGGTATTGGCGAAAATTGGAATAGATAAGGTTAACTCAAATCTTGCAACGGCCATTAAAACTGTGGTTGTTGCAATAATGGCATGGGGTATGGTTTTTCTTACGAACAAACAATCCGGTATTTCAGAAATCAGTAGAAAAAGTTGGTTGTTTTTGATCCTGTCTGGATTGGCAACAGGTGCTTCGTGGCTGTGTTATTATAGAGCGCTACAAATTGGTGAAGTATCGAAAGTTGTACCTGTTGATAAATTAAGTGTAGTGATTACCTTGATCTTAGCATTTGTGTTACTGCATGAGGAATTTACGATGAAATCTATCGTTGGATGTATACTAATTGGTATGGGAACATTAATTATGGTTGTATAAATTTGAATTTTTGGAGGTAAGATGGTGTGAATACACCTATATTGGAAACGGAACGCTTGATTTTAAGAAAATTCACAGAGCAAGATGTAGAAGCTCTTTTTCTTATTCTTAAAGATGAAGAAGTTAATAAATTTTACCCATGGTATCCTATGAAGAATGTAGAGGAAACAAAGAAATTTTATGAGGAAAGATATGCTTCAAAATATGCACAGCCACAAGGATATGCATATGCTATCTGCCTGAAAGAAGATAATTTTCCCATAGGTTATATCAAGGTAGATATGGAAGAACACCATGATTTTGGTTATGGATTACGTAAAGAATTTTGGCACAAGGGGATTGTTACAGAAGCTGGAAAGGCTGTAGTGGAACAAGTAAAAAAAGACGGCCTGCCATATATTACGGCAACTCATGACAAAAACAATCCGAGAAGTGGAAATATTATGAAAAAAGTAGGTATGAAATACTGCTATTCATATGAAGAACAGTGGCAACCAAAAGATATTTCTGTCATATTCAGAATGTATCAACTTAACTTTGATGGCAATACTGATTTTGTGTACCAATAATATTGGAATGAGTCAGACAATCAGTTTATTGAAAAATTATAATTTTGACATACAAATTTCATTAAGAAAAATCAAAATAGAGTTTGTTTACAGTAAAAAGCAGCCGGGAAGATATGGCTGCTTTTTAAATTGAACAGAAAATCGGTCAAAATGTCATAATATACGCTCAAAATCAGAAGCGCCATGTTTGCAGATTGGACAAATGAAATCGGCAGGAAGTTCCTCGCCTTCATAAATATAACCGCAGATTTTACACCGCCATCCTGTCTTTTTTGTTTCCTGAGGCTGCGGTTTGATGTGTTTATGGTAGTAGGCGTAAGTAACAGAAGGAACTTGCGATAAAACTTCCCCGTCTGTCACATCGGCAATAAACATTGTGTGCGTGCCGAGATCAACAGTCTCAGCGACGGAAGCACTGAGAAAAGCGTTGGCGTATTTATTCAGATAAAAGATACCGTTGGAGGAACGTTCATAGTCAGAAAAGTTCTTTAATTTGTCAACATCCCGTCCGCTCTGGAATCCAAAATGCTTAAAGATGTCAAAAGTCACTTCCTCGGAAAGAATGGAAACATTAAAAGAACCTGTATCTTTGATCATATCATGGGTGAAATTATCTTTATTGACAGCTATGGAAATGCGGTTGGGCGTCGTGGTGATCTGCTGTACGGTGTTGACGATACATCCGTTATCCTTTTCGCCGTTTTTTGCAGACAAAACAAAAAGGCCGTAGCTCAGCTGAAACATTGCTGCTTGATTCATAAATAAAACCTCCTTCTATACTTGATTATTATACTCAATATATTCATAGTATAATCCTTTTATGTATGATTTGCAATGGCAGGAGACGGGATAAACCTTTACTTTTGTAAGAGGCGAGGTTATAATAAAACAAATGCGTGCAATGTGTCAAAATTTAAGAAAAAAGTGAGGAAAGCACATGGCAGGAACAATCAAAGAAATTGCAGAACGTGCCGGAGTCTCCCGTGGTACTGTGGACCGGGCGCTGAATAACAGGGGCAGGATTAAGCCGGAAGTGGCGGAGCGGATTCTGGCGATTGCCAAAGAACTGGACTACCATTCCAACAGAAAGTCTAAAAAGAACACGCAGAATCCGGACAAACATATAAAAATCGGAGTTATCACCCAGCTCTCCGAGGCTTCTTTTATGATTCCGGTCAAAGAGGGAATCCGGGATGCGGGGAGAGAACTTGAATATTTAGGAGTGGAACTTTTATTAAAGGATATAGAATCAGTAGATGAAGAGGCTCAGATGGAAGCGATTGATGAGTTGGAATCAAAAGGGATCGACGGCCTTGCGATCATGCCGGTGCAGTCAGAGTATGTGAGAGAACGGCTGAACCGCTTGATGGAAGAAAAAGAAATTCCGGTAGTAACATTCAACTCAGATATCGTTGGCACAAAACGATCTTGCTTTGTAGGCCTGGATAACAAAAAAAGCGGCCGTACTGCCGCGGGACTCATGGGAATGCTGACACGGGGAAAAGGGAAGGTCCTTGTGATCACAGGGTTTTTCACTAACAGTGTAAACAGCCTGCGTGTGGAGGGATTCGTACAGGAGATTAAGAATGCATATCCTGACATGGAACTGCTCGGAGTCCAGAGCAGTTTTGACGAGACGAGGGAAGTGCAGAAGATCATTGAGAATACGATGGCGATCGCCCCGGATCTTTCCGGTGTCTTTGTGGCATCCGGCGGGCAGGCCGGGGTGTGTCTGGCTTTCGAGAAACTGAAACTTGAGAAACGCCCTTATGTCATAGTGTATGACGCCACGCCGAAAAATACGAAAGCACTGAAAGAAGACCGGTATGATTTTTTGATTGATCAGGAAGGATACGAACAGGGATACCGGCCTCCGAATCTTCTGTATAACATGATCCAAAAAGGACAGATGCCGGAGACGGACCATATCTATACAGATATAAAGATAAAAAATAAATATAATGTATGACATTTTCCACATGATTTCCGTTCGGCTCTTAGAATGCCTCACTCCAATCATGTGGAAAATGGACTTAATATCTACTGGATAAGTATCCATTAAACAAACAGAACGATTCAACGACAGTTTTTTATTACTATTTTCGTCACGTTTTGAAATGGGCTCCTCCAATCGTGCTAAAAAATTTACGTTGGAATATGTGGAACATGGCCGCAGAGTCTGCTGAAGATGACAGCTTAACAAGAGAAGGTGTTATTTTGCCATAGTTGAATAAGGATTGAAACATAGAATCATAGTGTTTCAATCCTCTTTTTTTTATTTTTGCGTGCTTATGCGTGCTATATAATTGTGCAATAATACTCAAGAAGCGTGTATACATTTGTGAAATGTAGCAAAAACAATCTTTTTTATAAAAAGTGCTTGCACACAAATAGCGTGCGTGATAATATAAACACATAAAGAAAAGCACACAAAACGCATTTTAAAAGAGTGAATAAAACAATAAAACACGCAAATAACACGCAGTGAGCGTGGAAAACAAAACTGAGGTGAAAGTTATGAAGTATGTTGAATTTGACCAGACAAGACCAATGGATTTAGTGCTTATCGGAAGGGTAGCCATCGACTTTAATCCGGTAGACTATTTCCATCCGTTATCCGAGTGCACCACATTTAAGAAGTATGTGGGAGGATCACCTGCAAACATCGCGGTGGGGATCACGAGACACGGAAAGAAAGCAGGATTTATCGGAAAAGTGTCCGACGACCAGTTCGGAGAGTACGTAGTAGATTTTTTTGATAAAGAAGGAATCGATACATCCCATATTTCAAAATGTACCAACGGAGAAAAACTTGGACTCACCTTTACAGAAATCCTCTCCAGAGAGGAAAGCAGTATCTTAATGTACCGCAACTGTATCGCAGACTTGCAGTTATCTGTGGATGACATCGACGAAGAATACATAAAGAACACGAAAGCAATCTTGGTTTCCGGAACTGCATTGGCGCAGAGCCCGTCCAGAGAAGCGGTGTTAAAAGCAGTGATGCTTGCTAAGAAAAATGATACAAAGATCATCTTCGATATTGACTATAGAGAATACAACTGGAAAAATTCTGATGAAATCTCAATCTACTACTCTTTAGTAGCTAGAGAGGCAGATATTATTATGGGATCCAGAGAAGAATTTGACCTGACAGAAAAACTGATAAAACCGGGCAGATCAGACAAAGAATCTGCACAGGCATGGAACAATGAGAATGCAAAGATCGTTGTCATCAAGCACGGTAAGAAGGGATCTACAGCATATACCAATGACGGAAATGACTATTCAATCAAACCGTTCCCGGTTGAGGCATTAAAAGGCTTCGGAGGCGGAGACGGCTATGCATCCGGATTCTTATATGGAGTCTTTGAAGGATGGGATATGATCGAGTGTCTGGAATTCGGAAGCGCGGAAGCGGCTATGATGGTGAGAAGCCATTCCTGTTCAGAAGAGCTTCCAAACCCTCAGGAAGTCAAAGATTTTATCCGAGAGACAAAAGAAAAATACGGCGAAATGATTGCGAGAGTATAGGAGGATATGAAAATGAGTACAGCCAGAATGACAGTAGCACAGGCTCTTGTGAAGTTCCTTGACAATCAGTATGTGGAATTTGACGGGGAAGAAACAAAATTTGTAGAAGGCATCTTTACCATCTTCGGACACGGCATTGCCGTTGGATTGGGAGAAGCCCTGGACACCAACCCGGGAAGTTTAAAAGTTCTCCAGGGGCGAAATGAGCAGGGAATGTGCCATGTTGCAACAGCTTATGCAAAACAGAACAATAGAAGAAAAATCATACCATGTGCGTCTTCCGTAGGACCTGGAGCAGCAAACATGGTGACAGCAGCGGCTACGGCAACCGTCAATAATATCCCGCTTTTGGTCCTGCCTGCCGATACATTCGCCACAAGACAGCCGGACCCGGTGCTTCAGCAGTTAGAGAAAAGCGACAGCCTTTCAATAACAACAAATGATGCATTCAAACCGGTCTGTAAATATTGGGACAGAATCATCCGTCCGGAACAGCTGATGACAGCTATGGTAAACGCAATGCGTGTTCTCACAGACCCGTCAGAGACAGGTGCCGTCTGCATCGCACTTTCCCAGGACGTAGAAGGAGAATCTTATGATTTCCCTGACTACCTGTTTGAAAAACGTGTACATAGGATCACAAGACCCTGCGCAGTAAAAGAAGAGATCGAGGACCTTGTTAATATTATTAAAGAAGCAAAGAATCCGTTAGTGATCGTAGGCGGAGGCGTGAAGTATTCTGAGGCAGGAGAAGCTGTAGAAAAATTCTGCGAAGACTTTAACATTCCGTTCGGAGAGAGCCAGGCAGGAAAAAGCGCCTGCAAGTCAAGCCACCCTTACTGCTTAGGAGGAATTGGTGTAACAGGAACCCTGGCTGCCAATACCATCGCTGATGAAGCTGATGTGGTCATTGCAGTGGGAACCAGGCTTTCAGACTTTACAACAGGATCCAAAGGACAGTTCAAAAATCCTGATGTGAAAATAGTGACGATCAACAACAATAAATACCATGCATATAAAATGGATGCAGTGAAAGCTGTCGGAGACGCGAAAGTGACAGTGGAAGCTCTTTCTGCCAGACTAAAAGAGGAAGGATACAAGTCTGCTTACACAACAGAGATCCAGGACGCAAAGGCAGCCTGGGATAAAGAAATGGACCGCCTTGCGAATATTGAGTATACAGGAGATAACTTTGAGCCGGAGATCAAAGCGAGAGATCCGCGTACGATTCCTGAATACGTAAAACTTACAGGGGGACTTATCACTCAGACTGCCGCACTGTGCAAAATCCGTGAGGTCATTGATGAAGACGCTAATATTGTGACAGCAGGGGGAAGTCTGCCGAGCTGTATGCAGAGGATCTGGACTACGGACAAACGGGGCGGATACCATGCTGAATATGGTTACTCCTGCATGGGATACGAAGTGGCAGGCGCTCTCGGAGTGAAGATGGCAGAGCCTGAGCACGAATCCTATGTGGTCGTCGGAGATGCCAGCTTCCAGATGCTGCACAGTGAGATCATGACGGCAATGCAGGAAAAACAGAAGATCAATATCCTCGTGTTTGACAACTGCGGATTCGGATGTATCAACAACCTTCAAATGAACCATGGTGTGGGAAGTCTTGCGACAGAGTTCAGATACCGCGACGAAAAAAATGAAATCAAAGGGGATCTGATCCCGGTTGACTATGCAAAAGTCGGAGAGGGATACGGACTCAAGACATACAGTGTAAGAACGATCAAAGAACTGGAAGAGGCGCTGATCGACGCAAAGAAACAGGATGTTGCGACTCTGATCGACTTAAAGGTAATCCCTAAGACGATGACAGATGGTTATAAATCCTGGTGGAATGTAGGCATTGCAACAACTTCTGAGAAAGAAAGCGTGCGAAAAGCATGTGAAGGAGTATTAGAAGGCCGTGCAAACGCAAGACAGTATTAGAAAAGAGGTATGATAATGGGAAAGGTATTCGGCTATCCTGAATTTGATGCAAACGGGGAAAAAGTTTTAACAACATACGATAATGAATATAAAGAAATGCTGATGGATATTCGCGTCTTCCGCTTAAATGCGGGGGATGTGAAGACCTTCTGCAGGGCAGGGGAAGAGACGGCGGTCCTCCTGCTGAAAGGAGATGTAGTTTTCTCATTTGATGAAACTTCCAAAGAAGTTACAAGAAAAGATGTGTTTACAGAAGGACCTTGGGCAGTACATATCTGTACAGGAGCCAAAGTCATAGTGGAAGCAAAAGCAGACTCTGAAATCTTGGTACAGTCCACAATGAATGACCAGACATTTGAGAGTAAACTGTATGCGCCGGAAGATGCTCCTTGGGGATATTCCTGCGTAGGAAAGTTCGGAAATGTTGCGAAACGCCGTGTCAATACCATCTTTGACCATGACATTGCGCCATACTCTAACATGGTATTGGGTGAGGTTTTAAATGACCGCGGGAACTGGTCAGGATATCTTCCTCACAGACATCCGCAGCCGGAAACTTATTACTTCCTGTTTGACCATCCGGAAGGATTCGGGGCGAGCTTTGTGGGTGACCAGGTATTCAAGAGCACAGACGGAAGCTTTTCGGCGATTCCGGGAGGAGAACTCCATCCCCAGGCAGTTGCTCCGGGATACCAGATGTATACCTGCTGGATGATCCGCCATCTCGACGGAAATCCGTGGCTCCAGACAGACAGAAATGAAGATGAGCGCTACGTATGGCTTCATGATGCGGAATTTTAAACAGAAAAATATCAGAAAGCATAGGAGGATAAGAATATGGCAAGAGAATTTATCGCGCCGGGCCAGATTTATACTGGCGAAGGCGCACTCGATATGGCAGAAGGAAAATTAGGAACTCTCGGCAAAAAGGCGCTGATTGTTACAGATAAGGTGATGGTCGGGCTTGGAAACGCAGCAAAAGTAGAAACTGCTTTAAAAAACCAGAACATTGAATATGTGATCTACAGTGAGATCAACGGTGAGCCGACCGACACAATGATCGAAGAGGGCCTTAATCTTTATAAAGAAGAAGGATGTGACTTTATTGTCGCTCTTGGAGGCGGCAGCCCGATTGACTCTATGAAAGCGATCGGTGCACTGGTAACCAGCGGCGGACAGATTTCTGATTACATGGGAAAAGTGATCACAGAGGAAACACCGACACTTGTTGCCATTCCTACCACAGCGGGTACAGGTTCTGAGGCAACTCAGTTTACCATCATCACAGATACAAAAAATGATATCAAGATGCTGCTCAAAGGCGCTGTTTTAATGCCGGATCTTGCCATCATCGATCCTCAGTTTACAATGACTGCACCTCCTAAGATCACTGCGGCTACAGGACTTGACGCCCTGACTCATGCGGCAGAGGCTTATACATCAAAGCTGGCACAGCCATTATCCGATACATTTGCGCTTTCTGCGATCAAAAGAATTTTCAAGTATCTTCCTGCCGCATTCAAAGACGGAAAGAATGTTGAGGCGAGAGAGCAGATGTCCATTGCCGCGCTGGAAGCGGGAATTGCATTCAACAATGCGTCCGTTACTCTGGTTCACGGAATGAGCCGTCCGATCGGTGCTATGTTCCATGTTGCCCATGGACTGTCCAACGCAATGCTCTTGAAAGAATGTTTTGTTTATGCATTAGACGGTGCATATGACCGCTTCGGAGAGCTTGGAAAAGCCATCAATGCGGCAGAGGAGACAGACTCTGACAAGGCTGCCAGTGAGAAATTCCTTCAGGCGGTTGTGGATATCTGTGATGAATTAGAGACTCCTTCCTTAGAAGAATACGGAATCGACAAGGAAGAATTCTTTAACGTGATTGATAAGATGGCAAATGACGCCATGGACAGCGGAAGCCCGTCCAACACAAGAAAAGACATCACTGCAGAAGATGTCAAAGAAATTTACCGCAATCTGTGGTAAATTCCAACGCAGTAAGTACGTGCGTTTTACGTACTTAAATATAGATCAATGCAGATTTATGCCACTGAAACTCCTAAAAATAAAAACAATCAAAAGATATACTTAAAGCCAAACCCTCCAATACCTGGCTTAAAATGAATTGTTAAGTATTGATCTGCATAGTAAGAAGCATGGACCTTTCTTTCTCCTGGGTCCATGCTTCTTTTTAAAAAATCAATCTTTATCTAACCCTTTTTTGAGGACAAGGTTCTTATAGAGACAAAATTTATTTATTGCCCGAAAGAGCGCGCTGAAAGGCAATGGAAAGGATGAGAAAGAATGAAGAAACCATGGGAAAGACGGATCGTGGCGGCCGCACTGATTCTGGCTGTGGGAACCGGAGCCGGAACGATTTTGAGAGCAGAAGATCAGGAAATGTCTGGAAAATCCGGGAGGGGGTATTTACGGAACTGAAGTACATCAATTAACCCGGGAACCGGAACAGACAAAAACAAAAGAAGCAGCGAACACGGAGGAAATACCGGAGCTGAAGGAATCGTTTAAAGATGAATCCGAATTGAAAACTGAGGAGAAATCAGGAAAACAGAGAAAGCATGCAGTAAAGAAAGCAAAGGACGGGCAGGTTCTTCTGGATGTAAGCAGAGGGAATATCAGGATCACTGCCACCGGTGCTCTGGTAGGCGATACTCCGGCTGACAGCGGTGCCCTGAATCCGCAGGGATACCGGATCACCGGGAAGACTACAAAATACAATATTGTCGTTGAGCCTAAAGTGAAGACAGAGCTAACATTTGAAAATTCAGACATTTCCTGTGCCACAACGGATAGTCTGAATGTTTCTCATGCAGATGTGACTATTACGTTGGTTGGAAAAAACCGCCTATATTGTACAAAAGAACAGAGCAATGCGCTTACAAAGGACGGCATGGATGGAAGTCTTACACTGAGGTGTGTAAACAGCGGACAAAAAGGGCACAAATGCGATGCAGCCTGCGGAAGTATCACGGTACAAGGCGTAGGATATCATGTGGGAGCTTTGGGAAACAGCATAAAGAACCGAACGAATCCAAAGGAATCCGGTTTTTGTAATTTTACGATCGAGGGAGGTAATATCACAGCTCTTGGAGGTGAACACTGCCCGGCGATCGGGGCTGCCTGCTGGACGGAACATTATGTTTCATCATGTTATGCCAAAGATATTTATATCAAGGGAGGAAATGTAGAAGCCATAGGGACAAGCCATGGTTCCGGCATCGGATCAGGATATGGGACCAAAGTCGATGGAGTTTACATCAGCGGAGGGGTTGTCAAAGCCCGGGGAGGAGAAAATGCCCCGGGAATCGGCGCTTCCATGGGAGATCCTGGTGATTCTATGATCACACGCAATATCCGTATCAGCGGAGGAGATACAGTTGTGACAGCCATCGGCGATTCTAAGTCAAAAATGCCTGGAATAGGATCTGCGGCAGGAAACGGAAAGGTATCAGGGATTACGGCTGCACCGGAAACCGGTTATCAGGGATACGTACAGGATGGGACATCTCTGACGGACTTTATATTTACAGAGAACACCCCGTTTGCAGCGGAGAGTTCTTTTTCGGTGGGAAACTTTTTCACACAAGTATATTTTGGACCATTCAGGGACAGCAACAGTATTGATTCTGCAACAAAAGAACAGATCGGCGCAAATCATGTCATCAGCAGGACAGGCGGAGAGGGATTCAGCCGGGAACAGATCACGACTCTGGCGAAAGTCACTGCAAAAGACAAAAACGGAAATACTATAGATGACCAGAAATTGCTTCTGGATGATGAAAGCCAGCTTAGTGCGGTCAATCAGGCTAAGAAGGAAGGAAATAATATAGAACTGAAAGATTTTCAGCTTGATCAGGAACAAGTGCAGAAGATTAACAAGACGAAGGCAGATGGAAAATCCGGAATTTTTGATCTTACTTTTTCGGCTCCGGACGGTGTTTCTGTTACGGTCAGGGTTACGTTAAACGGTACGTTTGATGAAGCCGAAGAGAATCCTGACAATGGGGAGATTATCAAGGCTAAAAATATCATAAGCAAAACCGGAGGAGAGGCATTTACAGAGGAACAGCTGAAAGAGATTTCCAGGGTAAAAGCAGAGGATAACACGGGTCAGAAGATTGCTTTAAAAGACATTGGATTTGCGGATTTGGAAGAAGTTAAATGTATCAATGATGCTAAAATAGCAGGTGAGATTGGGGGATATCCGCTTACGTTCCGGACGCCGGAGGGAACAGATGTGAAGATTACCGTTTTTCTGCGTCAGAGAGGCAGTGACAGCGCAGATTACGGCAAAGAAAATATCAATCCGTTTATCGGCGCCAATGATGTGGTTTTGGAAACAGGAGGAGAACAGCTTGCCGTAAAAGATATGATTGATTTATGTGAGGCAAAGGGCAAAGATCAATATGGCGACAATGCAGACCTGTGCGTTGACGAAAAGCAGCTTCAGATAATCAATGAGGCTAAGGCAGCAGGAAAGACAGGAACTTTTGATTTCACATTTGTAATAGAGGGAGGCAGTGCCTCAGTCAAAGTAACATTGACAGGAAGCCATGTGGTAAGTTTTGATCCCAACGGCGGCGAAAATGCTCCGCGGGACCAGATCATTGAAGGCGGAAAGACAGCAGTAGAGCCAAAGGACCCTGTAAGAGAAGGCTATACATTCAAAGGATGGTATGTTACAGATGATGATGGCAGAGAAGTACTATGGGATTTTAACATGCCGGTCCATCAGAATATAGTTTTAAGAGCAAAATGGGAGATCACACCGGAAGAAGATCCGGCTGACAGTGAAAACACTTCAGAAAAAACGGAGACAACAGACCGGGAGAGCGGGAATACATGGGGATACAGAGAGGTACCTGAAAAGAAGAAAGTAGAGAGAACTATCGCAGAGACGAGCGACGGGGGAAAAGGGTATCTTTTGATTTTATGTACAGTTTCAGAAGCGGGGCTGGCATGCGGACTTTGGAGAAGAACAAAGAAATAAACTTGCAGACAGGCAGTCAATGTTCTTTTAGTGGCTGCCTGTCTGGGCTCTGAGTAATTTAGAGGTCTCCGGTCAGAAACTGGGCTTTCCCGAATCCGAAACTCCAGTCGGCATCGCTGTTTTCTGTTATGGAGACGAGCAGGTCTTTTGGCGGAATCCCGCAGTTTACATTTAGTCTTTCACAGAGCAGGGAGTAAAGTTTTTCTTTTTTCTCCCGGGGTCTCTGTTTGCTTGTGACACGGACCACGATTTGATCCTTTGTGCGCTCAAATCCAAGGCCGGTATCTAGGAGGATCATTTCTTCCGGATCGTGCTGACTGACGATCTGATAGCGGTCCCGCTCCGGTATTTCAAAGGCTTCAACCGCACATTCGTGAATGGTATCCAAAATATTTTTCAGTCTTTTTTTATCATCTTGTTTTTGTAAGTCTACTTGAATCAATGGCATAACAGAATCCTCACTTTCTATCGTTGACAGATAAAAATAATGGTGGTAATATAACAGTAACAATTAATTAGCATACGAACTAATGGGATGCAAATTAATTTGCATGGGTATCATAGCACAGCAGTTTTTCAGAGTCAACAACTTTATTTGAAATAAACTTCGGATTAAGGCTGGGAAGGGAGTGAAAAAAGGTTGAACATATTGGTTTATTTAAAAGAAGTTCCGCCAAAAGAGGAACAAGTGAAATATCAGACTGCGGAAGGGATCAGCGACAGTGATAAAAATGTTTTGAAAGAAGCTCTGAATCTGAGAGATCAGGAGGGGGGCACAGTGACAGCCATGGTGATCGGGCCGCCGGAAGCAGAGAAGACTGCGCGGGAGGCTTTGACATGGGGAGCGGACAGAGCGGTTCTGGTCCTTAAAAAGGAAACAGGAGATATCAGCCACAGTGCAAAACTGCTTGCCGGGGCGATAGAGGCAGAAGATATGTTCGACATTATCCTGTGCGGCCGTCAGGCCATTGACGGGGATGCCGCCCATATGGCGGCCATGACGGCATTTTTCCTGAAGATTCCTCTGATTGCCTATTCAAAAAAAATGAAAGTTTCAGACAAGAAAATATTTAATTGGTGTATGGCTGGAGAGGGAACAGAGCGGACAGAGAGTTCTTTGCCTGCCCTGGTTCTCTCGGTAAGAGAAGACAATGCGCTGAGACACCCGAATGTTGCTGACATTATGTCCGCATATGCAGAGAGTACGGTGATTCCTGTTTTGAAAGGTGAACAGGGGAAAACAAAAAAGATCATAAAACAGGTTCGGGAGTATATACCGGATGAGGCGCCGAAAAACAGACAGATGCTGACCGGCAGAGACGAGCAGGAGCTGGCGGAAAAGCTTTGGCAGCTGATCAAAGAAAAGGAGGCCGTATGAAGAAAACATCAAAAATTTTGATCATAGGAGAGATACAGAATCAACATGCGGCCCACGTGACAGTTGAGCTTCTGGGAGAAGGCAGGAAGCTGGCAGATTCTCTGGATGCAGAATTGATTTTGACAATCGTGGGAAATGATGTCGAAAAAACATGTAAGGATCTTCTCAGGTATCCCGCAGACCGAATCATAGCGGCGGATCATCCAAGTCTTAAACAAAAGCAGCTGGAGACTCACAGCAGGATTCTGTATGAGATTGTTAAGGAGCAGAAACCGGATATGATTCTGGGAGGGGCAACGTTGTTCGGAAAGACACTGCTGCCGACTCTGGCCGCCATGCTTGGAACAGAAGTGATGACGGATGCTGTCGGATTGGAGATTGACAAGGAAACAGGGAAACTGCTGGTAACTAAGCCTGCTTTTGACGGGAAGAGCATGTCTGTGGTTTCGATGCCGGAGGTTCCTGTGCAGATGGCGCTGGCAAAGCCGGGAGTATTTAAAAAGGCCTGTGAGACAGACGGCAGACAAGGAAAGTTTACTGCGTTTTCGGCAGACTGGCTGCAGGAGATAACAGAGAGAAAAAGAACACTGGATCTTATAAAAGAAGAAAAGAAGATTTCCCTGGAAGATGCACATATCATTGCGGCCGGGGGAAGAGGGCTGAAAGGTCCGGAGGGATTTCGGCTGCTTTTACAGTTCGCCGAAAGGATCGGAGCACAGGCCGGATGCACAAGGCCGTGTGTGGATGCAGGGTGGATGCTTCCGGAGCAGCAGATCGGACAGACAGGGTGTATAACGAAACCGGACATTTATATAGCATTTGGAATTTCCGGGGCGGTTCAGCACATGACCGGAGTCAGGGCCGGGACAGTGATCGCAGTGAACAGTAACCCGAATGCAGCTGTTTTTAAATACTGCGATTATGGCATTGTGGGAGATGCAAAAAAGATATTGGAAGAATTTTTGAAACTGCCGTTGTAAAAAAGAAGACCCGGAGGACCGGATCTTCAATGTTAAGTTTATAGTCCAAAAGAAGCTAAGACGATAAAGATTCCGCAGGATATAAATGGTATGATAATCTGCGTAACCGCAATATCCCAGTAAGCTTCTTTATGGGTCATTTTACAAATGCCGAGCAGTGTGATCTGCGCTCCCTGATGAGGAAGTGTATCTAAAGTACCGGCTGCGATGGCGGAAATCCTGTGCACATAAGGCAGCGGGATTCCCATTTTAATATAGGTAGACTTCAAAGCATTAAAGGCAACCCCCATACCGCCGGAAGCAGAGCCGCAGGCTCCTGCACAGACAGCCACGGTGATCATTACAAACACCAGAGGAGGCATGCTCATGTCTTTCAGAGCGGCAACCAGGTCGGTAAAGCCCTGGGTTTTCTGTACAACGCCTCCAAAACCTACAACGATTGCAGTATTTAAGATAGCAACGCCGGAGTCAGAAGCACCTTTGTTAAATACGTTGATCCATTCGTTGATGCCCTTGATCCTGTTAAACATCAGAATGGTTGCCAGGGCTACACCTGCAAATACAGATGTCTCCACAGGAAGCTTCACGATGTTGAAGAGCACCAGAATGAGCACAATCGGAAGGACAGCGATAGCAACGTGGGGAAGATTTTTATCTTCATCGATGGCCATCTCTTCTTCACTCAGCTGATATTTTAAGGACTTATCGATAAAACGATATCCCTTTTTCGTAAACTTTCTTGCCCGCATTTCCAGCCAGACAAAAATCATGATAAACATAGCCGCAGTCGTGATCAGAGATGGAACAAATGCGGCTGTTGCCGGTGTGCCAAGATTATCCATGGCAATGACATTCTGAATAGAAGGAGAACCGGGACCGTTCATGGACCACGTCCAGCATCCGGCAGAGATTGCGGCCGGGATGAGCCTTCTTGTAAGATTCGCTTCCTTGAATAAGTTTAATGCGATTGGATAGATAACAAAAAATACAACGAAGCCACTGACTCCTCCAAAGGTCAAAAGACCGGTGATGATCATGATGATCGGTGCCACGAATTTTCCGCGGCAGAGCCCTGCGATCGCTCTGGCTATGGATTCTGCGGCTCCGGTATATTGATAAACGGAGCCGAACAGTGCGCCGACAAAGAATACGAGAAAATACTTTGTCACGTAGTCGGATGCTGCAGGCATAAATGCATTTTTCAGCGAGTCCAGGATTGGAAGCCTGGAGCAGATAACCACGAAGATCGTGACAAGCGGAGCCAGGATCAGGGCACTCATCTGTTTAAAAGCTAAGACTCCGAACAGGACAATCGCCAGGACTAAGACTAAGATTTGTAAATTCACAAAAACCCTCCTTTATTTGTGGATTGCTAATCGTGTTTCAGACCCATCAGCTCATCTCTGAAAATTCTTTCATCCATAAGCTTTGGCGTACCGTCCATTTTAGGAGTGAATCCCATATGGTCGATGATCTGTGTTTGGATATCGATGCCAGGGGCAACTTCTGTCAGATAGACACCGTCTTTTCTCAGTTCAAAGACAGCGCGCTCTGTGATATAGAGAACCGGCTGGCCGACTTTATTTGCGTACTCGCCGCTGAACGTAATCTGTTCTACCGTGTCCAGGAACTTATTAGATTTTCCTTCCTGATCAATGATAAGCTTTCCATCTTTTACAGACGTTTTTAAACCGCCGGCAGTAAAGGTTCCGCAGAAGTAGCAGCGTTTTGCATTCTGAGTAATGTTTACAAATCCGCCGCAGCCTGCAATCCTCGGACCGAACTTGCTGACGTTGATGTTTCCGTCTTTGTCTGCCTGTGCAAGGCCTAAGAATGCATAGTCAACTCCGCCTCCGTCATAGAAATCAAACTGGTACGGCTGGTCTAAAATACATTCGGGATTGACGGAACCTCCAAATTTGGCTCCTCCCTGAGGCACGCCGCCGACAGGCCCTGCCTCTACGGTCAGAGTCATATAATCTCCGATGCCTTCCTCATTGGCAACCATAGAGATATATTCAGGAATACCGATTCCTAAGTTGACCACGGTATTTTCCGTCAGTTCCATGGCAGCTCTCCGGCCGATGATCTTTTTTGCGGAAAGAGGAGGATATTCAAGGCTGCTTAAAGGAATACGGAAGTCTCCGGTCATTGCACCGTCATAGTCACATCCTACACACTGTTCGTGGTCTTGCATATTTTCCACTTCCACGACTGCATCCACATAGATTCCGGGGATCTTGACTAATTTTGGATCTAAGGTACCGTCTGCGACGACCTTTTCCACCTGCACCACAACTTTTCCGCCGCTGTTCTTCACTGCCTGAGCCATGGTTGTGACTTCTGTTGTACAGCATTCATGGGAAAGTGTCACGTTGCCGTGCTCGTCAGCATATGTACCCCGGATGAATCCGATGTTCAGCGGAAAAGATTTATATAGTAATTTATCTTCTCCTAAGATTTCTACCACATCTACGATGTCCTCGGTCGTAATGTCATTTAATTTGCCGCCTTCAATGCGCGGGTCGGCAAATGTATTTAATCCCACATGAGTGATCACGCCGGGTTTGTGACCGGCGATGGCACGGTAGAGCTGTGCCAGAGTGCCCTGCGGCAGATTGTATCCTTCAATTTTGTTATCAAGGACCAGCTGTCCAAGCGTCGGGACCATGTTCCAGTGTCCGCCGATGACACGTTTGGTCATTCCTTCGTGGGCAAAATGATCCGCACCGCTTCCGTCACGGTTTCCCTGGGCAGCAGCGTAAAATAAAGTCAGGTTTTTCGGAGAACCGGTTTCCAAAAATCTTTTTTCCAGAGCTTTTGTAAGGGCTTCCGGCATTCCGCTGGCAACAAATCCGCTGGTAGTGACGGTTGTATTATCTTCTACCAGGGCAGCGGCCTGATCTGCTGTAATAATCTTAACTTTTCCCATAGTTTTTCTCCTTCATTTATTTTAGAAATCTTTTAAATCTGCTTTGCGTTTTTCAAGAAATGCAGTCATACCTTCTTTTTTGTCTTCCGTAGAAAATGCGAGTCCGAATAAATCTGCTTCTAATGTAAGTCCGCTGCTTAAATCGGTGTCCATGCCTGTGTTGATCGCTTCTTTTGCAAGAGAGATTGCATAGCTTCCTTTGGACATGATCTTAGCTGCCATCTTTTTGCAGTAATCAATCAGTTCTGCCTGAGGAACTACCTTGTTTGCAAGTCCGATCCTGTAAGCTTCTTCGGCGTCGATCTGGTCACAGGTAAAGATAAGTTCTTTTGCACGTCCTTTTCCGACTAAGCGGGAGAGACGCTGTGTTCCTCCGAATCCCGGGAGGATTCCGAGTCCTGTTTCCGGCTGTGCGAATCTTGCATTTTCTGCGGCTACACGGATATCACAGGCCATGGAGATCTCACATCCGCCTCCGAGAGCATATCCGTTGACAGCGGCGATCGTTACCTGAGGCATTGTCTCTAATTTAAGGAATGCTTCCTTTGCCAGCAGACCCATCTGTCTTCCTTCCGCAGGAGTGGCATTGACCATTTCAGAAATATCGGCTCCGGCTACAAATGATTTTTCTCCTGATCCTGTAAGGATAACGACTCTGATGTCCTTGCGGCGGGAGATCTCGGAAAAGCACTGGTCTAATTCTGCTAATGTCTCACTGTTTAAGGCATTTAAAGATTTTGGTCTGTTGATTGTAACTACTGCGATCTCGTTTTCTACTTCCATTAATAAATTGTTCATTCTAAATCCTCCTTGAAATGACATATACATTACACTTAATCAGCTCTTGTTAGAAAATTAACATATTGGCGTGCAAATATTTAGGATACAAAATATTATTTATGCTTCTAATATGGACTATATTTGCGTGTTTGTCAATGGTTTATCAATATATTTTATTTAAATTGTATAATTCTATAAAAGATTATAAAAGTTTATTGACAATATGCACAAGGGGTGATATATTTAGCTTACAAAATATTAGTATGCAAATATAAGGAAACAAAATGGTAAATTTATGTTAAGTTTGGTGAAAGGAGTGATTATTTATGAATTTTGAATTAACGGAACAGCAGGCAGCCATTCAGGAGACAGCAAGAAACTTTGCTCAGACAGAGTTACAGCCGGGAGTGCTCGAGAGAGATGCCAACAGTGAATTTCCGGTAGATCTCTATAAGAAGATGGGAGAACTGGGACTGATCGGACTTCCTTATCCGAAAGAAGTCGGAGGCCAGGGAGCCGATTACCTGTCTTATGTATTGGCAGTGGAGGAGATCTCTAAAGTAGATGCTTCTGTGGGTATTTCTTATTCTGTATCCACTTCTTTATATGGAGGAAGCATCATGAACTCTGATGCTCCGGTCGAGAAAAAGAATGAATTTCTGGCGCCGGTATTGTCCGGACAGCACTTCGGATCTTTCGGACTCACGGAACCAAATGCGGGATCTGATGCGGGCGGATGTGTAACCGTTGCTGAAAAAGACGGGGATGAGTACATATTAAACGGTATGAAGTGTTTCAATACGAATGGACCTTTAGCCGATTATACGGCAGTATATGCCCTGACGGAACCTGAGAAAAAAGCCAAGGGACTGTCCTGTTTCGTGGTGAAGAAAGGAACTCCCGGATTTTCAGTGGGCAAAGTGGAAGACAAGATGGGAATCCGTTCCGCACAGGTTTCAGAGATGATCCTGGAAAATGTACGGGTGCCGGCAGAAAATATGATCGTTCCTTCCGGAGACGGATTTAAACTGGCTATGAAGACTCTGGACGGAGGCCGTATCGGTGTTGCCGCACAGGGACTTGGAATTGCAGAAGGTGCATTTGAGATTGCAAAAGAATACTTAAAGACGAGAGAGCAGTTCGGCAAACCATTATACAGGAACCAGTATCTTGCATTTAAGATGGCGGAACTTGAAATGGAAATTGATGCCGCAAAACTCATGCTTTATAAGGCTGCTGCCGACAAACAGGAAGGAAGACGATATTCTATTCCGGCCGCAAAGGCAAAATACCTCTGTACAGAGGCGGCAATGCATGTGACAACAGAGGCGGTGCAGATGCTGGGCGGAAACGGTTATATGAAGGGATACCATGTAGAGCGCATGATGAGAGACGCCAAGATTACTCAGATCTACGAGGGAACCAATGAAATCCAGAAGCTGGTTGTGAGCGGAGCGATTTTCAGATAGTCTGTTTTTGGAATATGAATCCTAAGTTTTCAGGGATGTCAATTATGGCATCCCCTTTTCATGCTTTACAAGGATGACTTTGCTTTAGGATAAAAGCCTTAAAATTATAGTATGTCTTCTTGACAGAAGTTTTTGTAACAGATATGATGAAATATATAGTATGCAAACAGTTTGAAGTGTTTGCATGTAGTTTTGTGTAGGAGGGAAAAGGAACGGATGGAATTGAATCAATGTATCAACTATCTTTTGACCACTGCCCAGCACGCGGTGTTTCAGGAGATGAGCGCACAGCTCTCTAAATTTGACGTGACTCCGGTACAGTACGGTGTGATGTATTGTCTTTGGGTGAAGAAGAAAAACAGTCCGAAGGAGATCGCAGAAGAACTGAGGCTGGAAAACTCTACGATCTCAGGTGTTCTTGAGAGAATGGAGAAAAAAGGATTGATCAAGAGAAAAGTCAGCAAAGAAGACCGGCGTTTTGTAGAGATTATATTGACGGATAAGGGGAATGACTTGGAAGAACCGATTCTCGAAACAGTGGAAGAGGTCAACAGAATCGTCCTGAAAGATATGGGACAGCAGGAACAGGAAGCACTGAAGGAATCCTTAAGGCACCTGGCGGGAATCTGATTGCTAAGAATTTTATATCGAAAGAATATGCAGCGGAAAGGTGTCTTTCTGGCTGCTATTTTTTTGTTCTATTAAGGGTATGGGGAATCAGATAATTTACATTTGAAGTTGATTGGCATATAATAGGGCTTAATTTAGAAGTAAAAATGCATTGACTTGATCAGATGAGACAGGAGGTTATAGTAAAATGGACAGTTATAGATTATATACAATTGCTGTGATTATTGTTTTAATGCTAAGTATATATATACAGATAAAACTATTAAACATGAAGAAGGGATTTGGATATATAATTCCGGCATCCATTGTTTTGATAGTTTTTATGATTTGGGCAGGAAATGAGTTTCAGGCTATAAAATGTTTGCCTGTTACAATTATTTTATTATTTTTTTGCCTGGTAAACTTATTTGTTGTTTTTATAAAGAAGAGATGCTGAGAAGGAGGCAGAACATGTCAGATCAGATTAACCGGCAGTTGTTTCAGTTTATTGAAAAGAGTCCGTGCAGCTATCACGCTGTGGAACAGATAAAGAGAGAATTGACAGAAAATGGATTTACGGAACTGAGGGAGCAGGAGGCATGGAAGATAGAAAAGGGCGGTAAGTATTTTACCAGCAGAAACGGTTCTTCGTTGGCTGCTTTCTGTATACCGGAGAAAAAATTAAAAGGGTTTCATATTACCGCATCCCATACGGACTCACCCGCTTTTAAGATCAAAGAGAATATGGAATTACAGGCAGAAAAGCATTATACAAAATTAAATACCGAAAAATATGGGGGAATGCTCATGGACTCCTGGCTTGACCGTCCGCTCTCTGTGGCAGGAAAAATTATTGTGAGAGATGGGGAAAAACTTACGGAAAAGCTGATTCATATAGAGAAAGATCTCTTGATGATCCCAAGGCTTGCGATCCATATGAAAAGAGGAGCAGAGGATGACGCACTGAACCCTCAGATTCATATGCTTCCTGTCTTGGGGGACCAGACAGCCGAAAAGACATTTATGCGGACAACTGCATCCGAGGCGGGTGTAAATGAAAATGATATTCTCGGTACAGATCTTTACCTGTATAATCGGATGCCGGGAACTGTATGGGGAGCAAACGGCGAGTTTATGTCGGCACCGAGGCTCGATGACCTTCAGTGTGTATTCGCATCTTTGCAGGCTTTTGTGAACAGTGAGGGCAGAGAGTATATGAATGTCTTTTGTGCGTTTGACAATGAGGAGGTCGGCAGCGGAACAAAACAGGGAGCCGGATCTACATTTTTAGAAGATGTTCTGTGGCGGGTAAATGAGGCGCTGGGGAGAACCGGGGAGCAGTACCGGATGACCGTGGCGGAGAGCTTTATGATCTCTGCGGACAATGCTCATGCGGTACACCCAAACCAGCCCGGAAAGGCAGATCTTACGAACCGGCCGTATATGAATGAAGGAATTGTGATCAAGTACAGTGCCAATCAAAAATATACGACGGATGCATACTCCGGTGCGATGATGAAACATATCTGTGAAAAAGCCGGAGTTCCTTATCAGACCTTCCACAACCGCTCAGACTTGCCGGGAGGCTCCACTCTCGGAAATATTCTGACGGGCAGTGTATCGTTAAAAGCCGTGGATATCGGCCTTGCCCAGCTTGCCATGCATTCTGCCTATGAGACGGCAGGAGCCAGGGACACAGAATATATGATCAGGGCTCTTCAGGAATTTTACTGCGGTTAAGGGAGGCAGATTCAGTGAAACAGCATAAGAAAATCCAGATGTCCGAGGCTTTTCAGCTGGGTGCCGTTTTGGCAGTTGTCGGGGGATTTCTGGATGCGTACAGTTATCTTTTCAGAGGCGGAGTGTTTGCCAATGCCCAGACCGGAAATATCGTACTGCTGGGCATCAGCCTGCAAAAAGGAAAGTGGCAGGGGGGTGTCCATTACGCCATCCCTATTCTGGCCTTTGCGGCCGGAGTCATTGTGGTGGAACTCATCAAGAAGTATTTTAAACAGCATCCAAAAATCCATTGGAGACAGATCATTGTCATGATCGAAGCGGCGATGATCTGCCTGGTTGCCTTTATCCCTTCGGGAGAAGCGGATATGATCGCCAATGTGATCATTTCTTTTGTCTGTGCCATGCAGGTGGAGACCTTTCGAAAGGTACACGGAAATGCCTATGCGACGACCATGTGCACAGGAAACTTAAGAAGCGGAATGGAAATCCTGTTTAAATATTTCCAGACGAAAGACCGGGAACTGCTGAACAGGAGCCTGAAATACTTTGGGATTATTTTGTTTTTCATAGTAGGTGCGGCAGCAGGCACGGTGGCAGGAAATGTGCTTTCTCACAATGCCGTTCTGATCTGTTCTGCACTTCTTCTGGCAGTATTTTTCATGATGTTTATGGAGACAAAGAAAATTAATTGACAAAGTGTTGAATATCCAACAGATTTTTAAGGCTCACTCCTGTATACTCAAGGAACAAACTCAAATATAAGAAATTTCAGGAGGATAGAGCGATGGATAAAAAGATGTTTTGCTTTCAGTGTGAACAGACGGCAGGATGCAGCGGATGTACAGGAGCAGCAGGGGTCTGCGGGAAAGATGCAGAGACTTCAGAACTCCAGGACCGGTTGACCGGAGCTTTGATTAGCCTTGCCCGTTCCACAGAAGGGAGCCGGCCTTTGGACAGTACGGACAGGGCCATGCTGTCTGGCTTGTTTACGACAATAACCAATGTAAATTTTAACCCGGAGACGATCCGGCAGCAGATCGGCCTGGTGCACAGGGAGAAGGAAAAATTAGTGCCTTCCTGCGGGGAATGTTCCTCACCCTGCGGAAGAAACGATGACTATGTGATGAAAAAACTCTGGGAGGAGAAGGAAGACATACGGTCCTTAAAATCCCTGATCTTGTTTGGATTGAGGGGAATGGCAGCCTATGCTTATCACGCCATGGTGCTGGGCTATTCGGATCAGACGGTAAACCGGTTCTTCTATGAAGGCATGGCATCCATAGGCTACGATCTTCCCAAAGAACGGCTTTTATCACTTGCACTGAAGCTTGGAGAAGTGAATTTACAGTGTATGGAACTTCTCGATAAGGCAAACACAGAAACATTTGGGAACCCAGAGCCTGTATCCGTTCCTTTTAAGGTGGAAAAAGGACCGTTCATTGTCATAACGGGACATGATCTTTACGATCTGAAACTTTTGCTGGAGCAGACGGAAGACAAGGGGATTAATATTTATACACACGGGGAAATGCTCCCGGCCCATGCTTACCCGGAACTTAAAAAGTATCCGCATCTGAAAGGCAATTTCGGCACTGCGTGGCAGAACCAGCAGAAAGAATTTGACCATATCCCGGCTCCGGTGCTGTTTACGACCAACTGTCTGATGCCGGTAAAACCGTCCTATGCAGACAGAGTCTTTACGACGGAAGTCGTCTCCTATCCGGGAATGGTTCACATCGGTGAGGACAAAGATTTCACCCCGGTGATCGAAAAAGCGCTGGAACTGGGAGGGTATGCAGAAGACAGAGAATTTACAGGAATCAACGGCGGCAGCAGCACGGTGACCGGCTTTGGGCACAATACAGTACTGTCTGTGGCAGATACGGTCGTGGATGCGGTGAAAAAGGGCGAGATCAGTCATTTCTTCCTTGTGGGAGGCTGCGACGGGGCACACAAGGAGCGGAGTTATTACACGGAATTCGTAAAACAGACTCCGAAAGACAGCATCATCCTGACGCTGGCCTGTGGAAAGTACCGGTTCAATGATATGGACCTGGGAGAGATCAGAGGACTGCCCCGGATCATGGATATGGGACAGTGCAATGACGCATACAGTGCCGTCAAAACAGCCCAGGCTCTGGCAGAAGCCTTTTCCTGCGGGATCAACGACCTGCCGCTGACCCTGGTACTGTCATGGTATGAACAAAAGGCGGTGTGTATCTTGCTGACTCTTCTTTATCTCGGCATGAAGGATATTTATCTTGGACCGAAACTGCCGGCATTTTTATCACCGGGCGTACTGGATATGCTGGTAAAGGAATACCGGATACATCCTGTTTCAGACCCGGAAAGTGATCTGAGAGAAATACTGGGTTAATGATTCAATACTTTTTCATAGAAGGAAGATCTTTATCAAGGGATCTTCCTTCTGTTTTTTTACCAACATTTAACATGATGTTCAAATGAATTCAAACTTTCGGTGATAGACTTGGTCTTGTTCAAAGAGATGATATCGATTGAGAAAGGAATGGAAGTTTATGCTGAAATTACAAAATATAAAGAAATCCTATGACGGCACTACGGTGCTGGACGGAATATCTCTGGAGATTCCGGATGGAGAGATTGTTTCCATCCTGGGGCCGTCCGGCTGCGGAAAGACAACACTTTTAAATATGATCCTTGGGATCACGGAACCGGACAGCGGAAGCATTGAGTTTAACGGAAAGGATATCACTGATTCACCGATGGAAAAACGGGGATTCAATATCGTGTTTCAGGATTATGCCCTGTTTCCGAATCTGAATGTATATCAGAACATTACTTACGGACTGAAAAACAAGCCGGACATCTCTTCAAAAGAGGAGGTGGAGGAACTGATCGGCCTGCTTGGCCTGAAGGAACATCTTCCGAAGAAGATTGAGCAGCTTTCAGGGGGACAGAAGCAGAGAGTGGCCCTGGCAAGAACTTTGGTCATGAAGCCCAAGATCCTTCTCTTAGATGAGCCTTTAAGTGCACTGGACGGAGTGATCAAGGAATCTATTAAAAACAGAATTAAGACGATCGCGAAGGAATTTCATCTGACTACTGTCATCGTGACACATGACCCGGAAGAGGCGCTGACTCTGTCTGACCGGGTGCTGATTGTAAACGAGGGACGGATTTCCCAGTACAGCGAGCCGGAACAGATCGTCAACGCGCCCCGGAATGACTTTGTGAAGAATTTTATCCTGAACCAGCTGGAGATCAAAAAAAACAATATTTTTACGCTGTTTAAAAATCAGCTGAATATACAGCCCGGAAAGGAAAGCCTTGTTTCGTAAGGCGGCAGAAATCAGATGAAACATAGAAAAGAAAAAGAGATTAAAGTCATATTTGCCGGGATCGCACTGATCTTTCTTACATTTTTAGCAGTCCCGATGGTACAGCTTCTTATGAAGTCGTTTACCACAGAAGGAGGAGGACTTACCTTACAGAATTTTCAGTCTGTTTTTGCGCGGAAAGACTTTTTTGAGATTTTGAGAAACAGCTTCGGCGTTGCCGGACTGAGCGCGGCAGTTACGACCCTGCTGGCATTTTTCCTGGCCTGTACGATTCACTATACAAATATACCGGACTGGATCAAAACATTGATAAAAGGAGCCGCTGTGCTGCCCATGTTTCTGCCGACGATCACCTACGGCTTTGCGATCATATACTCTTTCGGGAAACAGGGGCTTCTGACCCGTCTGTTCGGGAAGCAGCTGTTTGAAATCTACGGGATCAAAGGCCTTTTGATGGGCTACGTCATTTATACTCTGCCTATCTCATTTATGCTGATCAATAATACGATGGGCTACATAGATAAAAAATATATGATTGTGTCCAGAGTTATGGGTGACAGTGCCTTTGCAAATTTCAAAATGACAGTGCTTCGTCCTCTTTTAGGTACGCTGGCCGCATCCGTGATCCAGTCTTTCTTCTTAAGTTTTACGGATTTCGGTATTCCGGCGGCAGTGGGAGGAAAGTTTAAGACCATCGCATCTCTGCTTTACAGCGAGATGCTCGGCAGCATACCGAATTTCCAAAACGGTGCGGTAGTGGCTGTTGTAATGCTTGTGCCGTCTGTTGTCAGCATTACGGTTTTAAAAGTATTGGAAAAATATCAGATCCGCTATCACAAGATATCCAATATCGAGTTGAAAAAAAACAAGCTCAGAGACGGCCTGTGCGGCGGAGCTGGTATTCTTCTGATCGTCGGCGTCTTATCTGTATTTGCAGTCATTTTTGTAATTCCATTTGTGGAAGAATGGCCCTACAGGCTTAGTTTTACACTGGACAATTTCAGAAATGTCTTTGAGGACCCGAACCTTTTCAACGTCTACACAAATTCATTGTTTGTAGCTGCGGCCACGGCTGCCCTCGGAACCATAGCCGCATATGGAAGCGCGCTGGTGACAGCCAGGAGCAGGATCAGTCAAAAGGCAAAAGACATCATAGAAGGAATTGCCCTGGTGACGAACACGATTCCTGGAATGGTACTTGGTCTCGCATTTTTGTTCTTGTTTACAGGAACCGGTCTTCAAAATACATTTTTGCTGATCATTATCTGCAACGTGGTCCACTTTTTTTCCACGCCTTATCTGATGATGAAGAGTTCTCTGGGGAAAATGAACGCCTCATGGGAGACAACGGCGATGCTCATGGGAGACAGCTGGGCAAAAACCATTTTGAGAATTGTAACGCCCAACGCATTGAGTACGATCATCGAGGTATTCAGTTATTACTTTATCAATGCCATGGTGACGATCAGTGCGGTCATCTTCATCGCTGGGGCCAGGACAATGGTCATCACGACGAAGATCAAAGAACTGCAGTATTATAACAAATTTAACGAAGTGTTTGTGCTTTCTCTTTTAATTCTTGCGACAAATGTGATCGGTAAGTTTGCATTTACCAAACTTGCAGGAGTCACAGAGGGAGGAGCGGCTGGACAATTCTTTAAATTACATATTAGAAAAAACAAGGAGAGAAGTTTATGAGAAAGACATGGTTAAAAAGAGCATCAGTGATGTGTATGGCTGCCCTTCTGGCAGCGACCGGAGTGCTTGCCTCCGGGTGTTCCGCGAAAAAACAGGATGAGCAGGTGGTGATCTATTCCAACGCAGATGACGAAGCCGTGGAGGCTATGAAAAAAGCGCTGGACGGAAACGGATACAAAGGGAAATATATTCTTCAGACGTTTGGAACCTCAGAACTGGGAGGAAAGCTGATCGCAGAGGGCAAAAATATAGAGGCCGATATGGTGACGATGAGCACCTTCTATATTGAGAGTGCCCAGAAGAAAAACAAGATGTTTGCGGATCTTGGTTTCGACAGGAACTTAAAGAAAGAATCTGATTTTCAGAAGTATGAGTCACCAATCACGGCACAGGAAGGAACATTGATCCTGAACACGGAAGTAATGAAGGAGAAGAAACTTCCGAAACCGAAATCCATCAAAGACCTGGCAAAGCCCGTGTATAAAGGATCTATTTCCGTGACGGATATCAAAGCATCTTCCACCGCATGGCTTTTGATCCAGGGCCTTGTGTCTGAATATGGGGAGAAAGAAGCAAAAAGCATCCTCCACGACATTTACCAGAATGCAGGAGACCACATCGAAGATTCAGGCTCCGCTCCGATCAAGAAGGTCCGGGCAGGGGAAGTGGCCATTGGATTTGGTTTAAGACAGCAGGCGGTGGCAGACAAAAAGGACGGTCTTCCGATTGATTATGTAGACCCGAAAGAAGGAAACTTTTCTCTGACAGAGTGTGTTTCCGTAGTGGACAAAAAAGACAGCGGCAAGAAAAAGCTTGCCCTTGAGATGGCAGAATGCATCATCAAAAAGGGAAGAACAGACTTGATTAAGACGTATCCGATTCCGATTTATAACGGCGAGGACGAATCGAGTGAAAACAAATCCGGAAACCCAAAAGTATTTAAAGAAAAACTGACTTTGGATCTTCTGGAAAAACATCAGGAATTATCAGAAAGCGCAAAATAAGAGAAAGGTAGAAAGATGAACCACTATAAGTTATTAACCCCCGGTCCGCTTACAACCACGGACACTGTAAAACAAGAGATGCTTTTTGATCACTGTACCTGGGATGAAGATTATAAAAACATCACCCAGACGATAAGGAAACAGCTGCTTTCCCTTGCTCACGTGTCAGAGGACGACTATACGGCCGTCCTCATGCAGGGCAGCGGGACCTTTGGTGTAGAATCCGTGATCACCAGCGTGATAAATGAAAACGGAAAGCTTTTGATCATTGCTAACGGTGCATATGGGGAGCGTATGGCGGACATTGCAGAGCATGCGGGGATACCTTATGAAATTTATCGGGAAGATTATAGAAAAGTTCCCCAGGCAGCAGTTGTTGAAAAGATACTGAGAGAAGATCCTGCAATCACTCATGCGGCTATGGTGCACAGTGAGACGACTTCCGGCATTCTCAATGATATTGAGGCCATTGCTTCTGTGGTGAAGGAATACAATAAGACGTTAATCGTCGATGCTATGAGCAGTTTTGGAGGCGTGGACATTGAAGTCGGACAATTAGGCATTGATTTTCTCATAAGCAGCGCAAATAAATGTATTCAGGGTGTTCCGGGCTTTTCTTTTATCATCGCCGATAAAAAGAAGCTGTCAGACAGTAAAGGAAACGCCAGAAGCCTGTCCCTGGACTTATATGACCAGTGGGAAACGATGGAGAAGGACGGAAAATGGAGATTTACCTCCCCTACTCATACGGTCCTTGCCTTTGCAAAAGCGCTTAAAGAACTGGAAGCAGAAGGCGGAATTGCAAAAAGGGCGGCCCGCTACCGGGAAAACAACCGCATTTTGATCGAACGGTTTCAGTCTATGGGTATGCAGCCTTATATTGACGGCGCGCATCAGGGACCGGTCATCACTACGTTTTTGTATCCGGCAGATACAGATTTTACGTTCAGTGAGATGTATCATTATATCAAAGAGCGTGGGTATGCGATCTATCCGGGGAAGGTGACGGAAGCCGAGACATTCCGCATCGGCACCATTGGAGAAATATACCCGGAGGATATTGAGAAACTCTCAGAAATCATGGAGCAATTTTTAAAGGAGAAGAAACAATGAGCAGATGTATAGAAGCAGTTATTTTTGACTGGGCCGGTACAACGGTAGATTATGGATGTTTTGCACCGGTGCAGGCTTTCGTGGAAGTATTTAAACATTTTGGAATCGAGCCGACCATGGATGAGGTGAGAGAACCTATGGGAATGCTGAAGATCGATCACATCAGGACGATGCTTTCCATGCCGCGGATTCACAATCTGTGGGTGAAGGAACATGGAACGGAACCTTCCGAGGATCACGTACTTCAGATGTATGACTTATTTGAGTCCAAACTTATGAGCATTTTAGACCGGTTTACAACGCTCAAGCCGTATGTGCCGGAAACAGTGGAGTATCTCAGGGAGAAAAACATTAAGATCGGCTCCACGACCGGATATACGGATGCTATGATGGAAGTCGTGACAAAAGGTGCAAAGGAACAGGGATATGAGCCTGACGCATGGTTTTCACCGGATTCCACAGAAGGAATCGGGCGGCCTTATCCATATATGATATTTAAAAATCTGGAAGCTTTGAAGGTTTCCACGGTAAAAAATGTGGTGAAGATCGGAGATACGGTTTCCGATATCAAAGAAGCACGGCATGCGGGTGTCATTTCTGTGGGTGTGGTGGAAGGAAGCTCAGAGATGGGACTGACCAAAGAGGAATACGAAAATATGACAGATTCACAGAAGGAAACTGTGTGCAGAAAAGTAAAGGAAACCTTTAAAAATGCCGGTGCCCATTATGTAATACAAAATTTGTCCGGATTAGAGGAGCTGCTGAAAAAACTGACTCAATAAAGGTCTTTATGTTTTCGATAAGATTGCATATAATATAGAAATATGAAATAATAAGTCATATCATTTAAGATATGGCTTATTTAGTTTTAACAAAAAGCAATTAAGGAGTGGGATATATGGAAGCTTTAAAGTGGGCGGCCGGAGGTACGGGATTTACATTTTTGATGACAGCCCTCGGCGCAGCCACTGTTTTTTTCTTAAAGAAAGACGTGCAGGAAAATATGCAGAGGGTCTTTTTGGGATTTGCCGCAGGTGTCATGATCGCAGCGTCTGTATGGTCCCTTCTCATCCCTGCTATCGAAGAGGCAGAAGCCAATGGGCAGATCGGCTGGATACCGGCTGCCGGAGGCTTTATCCTCGGGGGAGTTTTCCTGCTTTTGATGGACCGGCTGATGCCTCATCTGCATCTGGGGGAGAAACATCCGGAGGGACTTTCCTCCTCGTTTAAAAGGACGACCCTGCTCGTCCTTGCCGTCACCTTACACAACATTCCGGAGGGTATGGCTGTCGGTGTGGCTTTCGCCGTGGCAAGCGGACACGGAGGAGTGGGATTCAGCGGTGCTGTGGCCCTGGCCATCGGGATCGGGATTCAGAATTTCCCGGAAGGGGCGGCAATTTCTCTTCCGCTAAGGAGAGAAGGTTTTTCTAAAGGAAAGGCATTTTTGTTCGGGGCACTGTCCGGTGCGGTGGAATTTGTGTTCGGTGTGCTGGCCGTGCTGGCGGCGGAAGGACTTGGAACTTATATGCCGTGGCTTTTGTCTTTTGCCGCGGGAGCTATGATCTATGTGGTAGTGGAAGAACTGATCCCCGAGGCACACCTTGGGGAACACTCCCACACGGGAACCCTGGGCGTCATGGTTGGATTCCTGATCATGATGGTACTGGATGTGGCTTTGGGATAGCAGGTGCATAGCTGCTTTACGGATCGGGCTCAGAGAACGAAAACAGGCGTGAGATATTTATCTCACGCCTGTTTTTTCGTTCTCTATATCAATATCAATGGTATCTTTAAATACCTGTTCTACCAGACAGCAGTACTCTTTGTATTCGTGATAATCAGAAAACTCTTCAAAACACTCGATCATGCTTTTGTAATACCAGCCCTGCATATTCTTATCTTTCATATTAAAGCGCTGCCACAGATCGTCTCCCAGAAGCTTGTAGTCTCTGGCCAGAGAACGGACGTTGGCAAGCTTGTCCCCAAGGGCAATGACTTTGGCAGGACGTTTGGCGCGGTGTTTTAAGAAGTCCACAGTATGACGTTTTCTCTCAATCCAGGATCTGCTCTTGTCCTCACTCTCTATCAGGACATAATCCGCTACTTTGTCCCCAAATTCCCTCCGTATATCCTCTCCGGTCACATCTTTGCAGTCTTCGATGACATCGTGGAGGACCGCGGCGCACATCATCTCTTCATCCGGCGTAATGCCGGCAACGATCGAGGCGACTTCCAGGGGATGGATCATAAATGGGATATCGGTTCCCTTTCGCTTCTGGCCGGAATGGGCTTTCGCTGCAAAGATAATTGCTTTCTCAAACATGGGTTTCTCCTTTTTTGCGGACATTTTTACATACTTATCATAAATCATTTTTATGATGCGGTCAATGAAGGAATTCTCTGCTTTGATGCTTTAAAGTGACGATGTGTTGACTTTTCCCCATCGCCACGGTAAAATGAACCATATCAATCAACACAAGGAGAGCGATCTATATGTCAACAGAGACGAATTTTACAATAGGATTTATCGGGCTTGGACTCATCGGAGGGTCCATTGCCAAAAATGTACGCCGTGTATTTCCGAACTATACGGTGATCGGATATGACACAGATAAAGAAGCCCTGAAAAAGGCTGTGGAGGAAGGAGTTCTCGACCGCCCGGCGGCGGAACTTAACAGTGATTTTTCCGAATGCAGCTATATTTTTCTATGTGCGCCGGTGCAGCATAACCTCCAGTTTTTAGAGCAGCTGAAGCCATATTTGAAAGAGGGATGCATCGTGACGGATGTGGGAAGCGTAAAAGGCGGGATTCATAAAAAAGTAAAAGATCTGGACATGGAGACCTGCTTTATCGGAGGACATCCCATGGTTGGTTCAGAAAAAGCCGGATTTTCTTACAGCTCTGACCGTTTGATTGAAAATGCCTATTATTTTATTACGCCGACAGAAAAAGTAAATACCGAGAAGGTAAAAGAATTTACATCTTTTATAGAAGAACTGGGTGCATTGACGATCCTGCTGGATGCAAAGCGCCACGACGCTTTTACTGCCGCGATCAGCCATGTTCCGCATATTATGGCGGCAGAACTGGTACATACGGTGAGAAATATGGACACCGAAGACGGCATTTTAAAACAGCTGGCGGCCGGAGGATTCAAGGATATTACAAGGATTGCATCCTCTTCTCCTGTTGTCTGGGAACAGATCAGCCTTTCGAATAAGGAAAATATAAAAGAGCTTTTAATGCAGATCAAAGACAGCATTACGGAAATGATCCATGCGCTGGACAGAGACGACCACAGTTATCTGAACGAGTATTTTAAAGAGGCAGGAGAGTACCGGGAGACCGTTCCGGACAGTGCTGTGGGACTGATGGAAAAATCTTATGAGATATTTGTAGATATTCCGGATGAGCCGGGAACCTTGTCTACGACTACGACTTTGCTGGCGCTTAATAATATCAGTATTAAAAATATCGGAATCATCCATAACCGGGAGTTTGAAGAGGGTGTCTTAAAGATTATGCTCTACGATGATGTCTCTGCCAAACGCGCCAGAGAGATACTGCAGGATAAAAATTACAGTGTATATGAAAGGAACTAGAAATGAAACTTAAGAAAGTAGAAGGACTAAAAGGCACGATATCCATACCCGGAGATAAATCCATCAGCCACAGGGCAGTCATGTTCGGGTCTCTGGCAAAGGGAACGACACATATCACAAACTTTTTATCCGGTGCGGACTGCCTGGCTACCATAGACTGTTTCCGGGCAATGGGAGTCAGGATAGAACAGGAAGGCACAGTGGTTACGGTACACGGCAACGGCCTCCGTGGACTTAAAAAACCTGAGAAACAGCTGGATGTGGGAAACAGCGGGACGACGACCCGGCTGATCTCCGGGATTCTGAGCGGACAGGATTTTGAAGTTACACTTTCAGGCGATGCATCTTTAAACAAACGCCCCATGGGGCGCATCATGAAGCCGCTCTCCATGATGGGAGCGGAGATTGAGAGTGTCAATGGAGACGGATGTGCTCCGCTTAAAATAACCGGAAAACCATTGAAGGCAGTCCGCTATGAATCGCCGGTGGCCTCCGCACAGGTAAAATCCGCAGTTCTTCTTGCGGGACTCTATGCGGACGGCAGAACGAGTGTCACAGAGCCTGCCCTGTCCAGGAACCATACGGAACTGATGCTTAAGTCTTTCGGAGTTCAGGTATTGTCGGAGGGTACAACGGCATCCGTGATGCCGCCAAAAGAGATGACGGCCACGGACATTGCAGTGCCGGGGGATATTTCATCTGCAGCGTTTTTCATTGCCGCGGGACTTGTGACTCCGGATTCCTGTATTACCTTGAAACAGGTCGGCATTAACCCGACCAGGAACGGCATCATCAAAGTCTGTGAAGCTATGGGGGCAGATCTTACGATGTCCAATGTAAAAGGCGATAACGGAGAACCGACGGCAGATATTACAGTAAAAACAAGCAGGCTGAAAGGCACGGAGATCGGCGGAGAGCTGATTCCCACACTGATTGATGAGATCCCTGTCATTGCGCTGATGGCGGCATTTGCAGAGGGCGAGACCGTGATTAAAAATGCGGCAGAACTAAAAGTGAAGGAATCCAACAGAATTGATCTGACTGTAGACAATCTGGTAAAAATGGGAGCAGACGCCGAGGCAACCGACGACGGAATGATCATCCGCGGCGGAAATCCGCTGAGAGGAGCGGCTATTCACTGCAAATATGACCACCGGATCGCCATGACATTTTCTGTCGCAGGGATCAATGCACAGGGAACGACGGTCATTGAGGATGCAGAGTGTGTGGACGTGTCATATCCCAACTTTTATGAGCAGTTACATATACTCGCCGGACAATAGGATTCTTCCATTGACAAGCTGGAAAATTCTTCATACAATGGAGACAGCAGTGACAGAAAATTGACAGAATCAAATAGTGGGAAGGGAAGGATCGCAGAGTATGAAAGAATCAAGAGTGAAGATCCTGCGTCTGACAGCGTGGCTGGTTGCCAGTGCCATGTTTGTCAGTTTAAGCAGTGAGGCAGTGGTGCGGGCTGCCCAGAGAAGAAACAGGATCGCAAAAGTACAGCCAAAGACCGCTGTGACAGAAACAGAACAGAAGGCAAAGACAACAAAAGCATCAGAAGAATATAAGGCTTTTTGGTTCTCGTTTTATGATTACGATGAATATCGTGACACCTATAAAAAGAATAACGCATCAAATTTCAAAAAGTATTTTACAAAAGTTGTAAACAAGGGAAAGAGCCTTGGCATGAACCGTGTGATCGTTCAAGTAAGGCCGTTCGGTGATGCCATCTACAAGTCCAAGTACTTCCCATGGTCCAAATATATTTCAGGAAAACAGGGCAGAAGCCCGGGATATGATCCGTTGAAGATTATGGTATCCGTGGCACATTCCAAAGGAATGGCTATTGAGGCATGGGTGAATCCTTACAGGGTGACCAAGGGCAGCACCAGCTATAAAAAGCTGTCAAAGAACAACCCGGCCAGAAAGTGGAATGCAAAGAAATCTACAAGGAGGAATGTACTTTCCTACGGAGGAAGCCTTTATTACAACCCATCCAAAAAGGGCGTTCAGAACCTGATCGTGAACGGGGCAAAGGAGATCGTCCAGAAGTATGATGTGGACGGTATCCATATGGATGACTACTTCTATCCGAGTTTTACAAAGAAGAATGTCAAGAAAGCATTCGATGCAAAAGAATACAACAAGTCTTCCTACAAAAAGAAGAAAAAAAGCATTTATACATACCGAAGGGCTCAGGTAAATAACCTGGTCAAGAGGATGAAAAAGACGATCAAAAGCGTGGACCCGAACGTGACCTACGGCATCAGTCCGGCAGGAAACATTGATAATCTGACCAGCAAGTATTCTTACTATGTAGATATTCATAAATGGCTGAACTCCACGGCTTATGTGGATTATATCTGTCCTCAGATCTACTGGGGATTCAAACATCCGACGGCTGCATTTGACAAAGTGACGAGACGATGGGTGAAGGCTGCAAGGAAGAAAAAAGTGAAGCTCTATATTGGGATCGGAGTCTACCGGGCAGGACACAATGCGGGACAGAACCGGGCAGAGAGAAAAGAATGGAAGAGTGACACGAAGGTGCTGAAAAAACAGGTACAGTATGGCCGCAAGTACAAAGTGGACGGATTTGCATTCTTTGACTATCAGGACCTTAAAAGCAAGACCAGCAGGAAAGCAGTAAACCAGCTGAAGACTGTATTAAAATAAAAGTTTTTTGAGATTATTCAGAGATTAAGACTCTGAATAATCTCTTTTTTTGTCCTTTGATTTATCATAATTCTGCAATGATCATTTCTTTTACACTGTCTTGAATACTCTTAGAATCTTCATCAGTGATATTGGAATCAGTGATGAGCAGATCTATATCCCGGATTGGATTTCCCTGAAATGCTTTGTGAAGGCCGATTTTCGAGGAGTCGAGCATAAGGATCTTTAGACCTTCCATCTCACAAATAATCCGTATAGTGCTCATCTGAATCTCATTTGCACACTGGATCTCATGATTATGGTGATTGTGAAGACCAAGAGCAGAAAAGAAAATTTTTTCCGGATAGATCCTTTTCATATTTTCAAGTGTCAGGTTGCCGGTCAGTGAATAGTTGGAGGTGGACACCTCTCCTTCAAGGGCATAAATATGTGTCACGTTGGAACGGGGGCCATAATGAATGATCGCCAGATTAGGGGTGAAAACCGTGACATTCTTTGCGGTGATCTCCTTGTAAAGGAGAAAACAGGTAGAACCTGTATCCAGATAGATTGTGTCATTGTCATGGACCTGCATTGCGGCACGGCGCACAATCGCAGTTTTTTCTTTTTCATTGAGCTTTTCCCGAATATTAAATTTTGTGATCCGGTCATCGGAAAGCGCGCGGGCTCCGCCGTGGATCCGCTCAATCAGTCCCTGTTCATCTAAAATGGACAGATCACGAATGATCGTTGATTTTGAGACATTAAAATCGCTCATCAGCTGGGGGATTGGAACATACTCATAAGTTTTAATATAAGATAACAATTCATTCAGTCTTTTTTCTCTTTTGGCCATAGTCTTTCCTTTCTGTACAGAACACAACTCTAATGGGACATCATATTTCTTTCTACCATAATACTGAAATGACACAAAGATGTCAATATTTTATCCGAAATTGAAATAAATAAATCAAAAATATGAATTTTATAGATAAAAAGGTTGACAAAAGAGGAAAACAGGATTAATATTGAATCAAACGAATCAATAAAACGACAAAAAAGAATCATAAATCTCAATAAGTAAACAAAAAATGAAATAAAAGTATCAAAATGTAAGGAGGTGAAGTTATGGGAAGAGAGATCAGAGCGATGGTAGCATGCGGAAGCGGTATTGCGACTTCGACGGTTGCGGCAAATGCAGTCCATGAAATATTTCAGGAACTTGGGATTGATGTAAAAATCATAAAAGGTACGGTTCCGGAAATATCTGAAAAAGCAGATGAGATGGATATTGTGTTTGTGACAAATTGCTATAGAGAAGAAATTTCGTGTCCGGTAGTCAATGTTACAGCTTTTCTGACCGGAATAAAAAAAGACAAAAAGATTGCAGAGATTAAAGATGTCATTACAGGTCTGAATGAAAAGATTAATGGATAGTGTGGGAAAACAAAGGAGGATTATATGGAACTGATCAATACGATAGTAAAATTTATTTCGGATGTAGGAGCTTCCGCCATGCTGCCGTTTGTCATAGCAGTGCTGGGTCTTTACTTTAGGATAGGAGTAAAGAAAGCAGTCAGAAACGGATTAATGGTAGGGATTGGATTTCTTGGAATTAACACGGCACTGGGAATCCTTACCGGAGCGATGGGGAACATCTCCGGATATTATCAGAATCTTGGGAGCGGATTTACCGTCATCGACGGCGGATGGCCGGCGCTCGGAGCGGCAGGATGGTCAACACCCTTTGCGATGCTGGTGATTCCGCTGGGATTTATATTAAATTTTATTCTGGTGAGATTCCGGTTTACAAAAACATTAAACGTGGACTTGTGGAATTACTGGCATTTTTTGATCACCGCGTGTATGGTTTATTATCCGATGAGACTCGGAGGAGCTTCCGTTATTACCGCGGGAATTGCGGGAACGATTGCGGCTCTTGTCTGTTCGGTCATCGTGCTGAAGGTGGCAGATGCCACCGCAGAAAGCTGGCAGGACTATTTCGGACAGGAGGGAACGGCCGTTACCACCCAATTTGCTATGGTAACGGCTTACCCGATCGCTAAAATGACAAACTGGGTCCTGGACAGAATTCCTGGAATCAAAGATACGAAATTTGATCTAAAGACCCTCAGTAAGAGATTAGGAATTTTCGGAGATACGTCGGTTATGAGTTTTGTGATCGGTATCATCCTTTGTATTATTACAAAACAGTCTGCGGCAAATACTTTGACCATAAGCATTTCCATTGCAGCAGCCATTGTATTGCTTCCAAAGATGGTATCTGTTTTGTTGGAAGGATTGGGACCTATCGGACAGGCTGCCTCTGAATTTATGCAGAAAAAGCTTGGAGACGAATACGACATTAATATCGGTATGGACGTGGCACTGGGGCTTGGTGATACCTGCGCTATCCAGACAGCTGTCATCATGATACCGATTACGATAGCATTGGGATTTATCGTTCCGGGAGTGAATTTCTTTCCCATTGGCCTTGTAGGCGGCATGGTTTACACGACGACCGTTTCTTCATGGGCATCCAAAGGTAATGTACTGAAGACACTGATCTCAGCAATTATGGTTACTGTATATGAGCTGATTGCCATGAGCTTTATGGCAGGGCTTACAACACTGGTAGTAAAGGCGGCCGGGACTATGGACCTGTCCGGCGGAGCACAGGTGGTTGGTACAGTCTGCGATACCATTTACAACGTGATCATCGCGATCATTGCAAAGTTTGCAGGGTTGATCTAGGTAGTATTTATTTATTGCATGCAGATAAATATTTCAAATATTAATTTCAAATTAGGAGGTAAGTTATGAGTGAAATTCCAGCAACAATGAAAGCAGCATTATGGTATGCACCTTTAGATGTAAGATTTGTAGATGTTCCGGTACCGGAGATCGATGATAAAGGGGTATTGATCAAAACAAAGGTTACCCTGACATGCGGAACCGATGTAAAAACATATAAGCGAGGATATCCGGGAGAAAAACCGGGTGCTACATTTGGCCATGAAGTTGCGGGAGAAATTGTAAAAGTAGGAAAAGATGTAGAAGGATTTAAAGTGGGAGACAGGGTAGTTACCCATAATACGGCGCCGTGCGGAAGCTGTTATTACTGTAAGATCGGCCGGAATGACGGGGAATGTGAGTCTCTGGTGCGCATCAAAGGCGGACATTCTCAGTATGTGGCAGTGCCGGACCAGATTGTGAAAACAAACCTGTTCCATGTCCCGGATCAGGTTCCGTATAAGGCAGCTGCATTGGTAGAGCCATTTTCCTGTGCTGTCTACGGTGCCGATATGACTCCGGTACATTTTGGTGACTATGTGGTTATCCTGGGGGCAGGCCCTATCGGACTGATGATTGCCATGCTCATGAAGAAAAAGGGAGCAAAAGTGATCCATGCAGACTTTAGTGCAAAACGTTTGGAAGTCAGCAAATCTCTGGGGACAGATATTGTGTTTGACCTGACCGGTGTGGAAGATCCGGTGAAAGAAATCCGGGCACTGACACCGGACGGACGAGGTGCAGACTCAGCGATTGATGCTTCCGGACAGCCGGCTGCATGGGAAAATGCAATTAATATTGTCCGCAAAGCAGGATTTGTCAATCTGTTTGGAGGATGCAAAGCAGGTACAACCATTACCGTCGACACACATAGAATTCACTACGATGGGGTGACATTGACGGGATTCTATCACACAACTCCAAGACATGTGCAGATGGCGGCTGATATGATCATCAATGGCGAAATTCCTGTAGATACTTTTGTAACGGGTGAATACCCATGGGAACAGCTCATTGAGGCGGTGGAAGCTCATGGAAGACAGGAAGGAATTAAAAATGCCATCAATTGGGACTGATTATTGGGAGGTGAAAAATGTCTGAAACATTAAACAAAGCAAAATCAGAAGTTGTGCGTGCCTGCAAAATTATTTCCGGTAATGGATATGTACTTGGTACAGCAGGAAATGTCTCATCCATTGTGGAAGGAGAGAATTTGTTTGTCATCACGCCGTCCAGCTATCCGTATAACATTATGGAAGAAAAGGATCTGGTTGTGGCAGACCTGGACGGAAATATTGTAGAGGGGGATAAAAAACCGTCCATTGAATTTACCATGCATCGGGGAATTTATCGGGAGAGAAAAGATGTAAAAGCCATTGTACACTCTCATTCACCATATGCCACTGCGGCAGCCAGTGTTGAAGGGATTAATATGATCCCGGCGGTGGATATTGAAGCGGCCTTTGGACTCGGCGGAGATGTGGATATCGCCGGGTTTGCCCCTCCGGGGAGCCCAGAACTTGCAGAGTTTGCACGAGCAGCCATAGGAGAAAAAGGCGGCGTACTGCTGTCAAACCACGGAGCCATCGGTGTGGGAAAAAATATGGATGAGGCACTGCTGGCCAGCGATAATATTGAAAGAAACTGCAGATTGTATTTAAGCATCAGGGCTGCAGGAAAAGTAAAAACAATGCCGGAAGAATTTATGGATTTTTCATCTTCTGTTTTTAAAGAAGTAAGCGGCATAAAACAGTAACATAGCAGATGGGTTTGGACTTCGGATCAAAAGTCCAGGCCCTTATCACTTCTAGGAAAAGGAAAGGGGTGAAGAACGGAAATGATGAAAAAGGTTTTTGTTATAGAAGGTGAGGCTCGAAACAAAGAAGAGGCATTAAGGCTTACATTCCAGAAGCTTTATGAGGAAGGTCTCGTAAAAGAAAGTTTTTATGAGGGATGTGTTGAGAGGGAGAAACAGTTTCCCACGGGACTGGATACACCGGTTCCAGTGGCAATTCCCCATACGGACTCTGTCCATGTAATATCTCCTGCGGTGTGTGTACTGAGACTTAAAAAACCGGTTGCTTTCTCTTTAATGGAGGATGATTCCAGACAGGCCGAGGCAGAATTTGTGTTTAATATGGCATTAAAATCTAATGATGATCAGCTGGGAATGCTGAATAAGATTATCGGGACTGTCCAGGATGAGAAACTGTTAAAAGATGCAAAAACAATGTCCTGCAGCAGTCTGGAGAACGAACTTCAGAGAAAATGGACAGATCAGGAAAGGAGAAGCAATGGATAACTTTACATTTTACAGTCCCACGAAATTTTGTTTTGGAAAAAATGCAGAGGATAATTTGGGAGAACTGCTTGACTGGATCGGTTCAAGAAAGGTCATGATTTTTCATATGAGCGGTCCGGAACTAAGGTCAGGTATTCTCGACCGGGTGAAAGAAACGCTTGCAAAAGGACAGATTGAATTTGTAGAAGCAGGCGGTGTAAAGGCAAATCCCAGGCTTGATTATACCTTGAAATGTATAGAAACAGCAAAAGAAGAAAAAGTGGACTCGGTTCTTGCTATCGGCGGAGGAAGCTGTATTGATACGGCCAAAGCCACTGCAGCAGGGGCGCTGTGCGGGGATGATTTTTGGGAGCACTTCCAAAAAAATATTCCGTTTGAAAAGGCACTCCCCATTGGGGCCATTGTAACGATTGCGGCATCCGGGAGCGAGGGCTCCGAGGCATGTCTGTTAAAAGACGAGGAACATAATATAAAAGTAGGACTGCACAGCGAAGTATTTCGTCCTGCCTATGCTATAGAGAATCCGGAGCTGACGTTCAGTCTGCCCAAATATCAGACGGCGTGCGGGATTACAGACATTATGATGCATGTGATCGAACGCTATTTTACCAATACAAAGGGGACGGAACTTACGGATCAGCTGAGCGAGGGTGTCTTGCGGACGATGATAAAATATGGTCCGGTAGTGATGGAGAGACCGGACCACTATGAAGCAAGGGCAGAAATTATGTGGGCTGGGGTCATTGCTCACAACGGGATCTGCGGCGTGGGACGTGAGATCGATTTAGCCAGCCACATGATACAGGACGTGATCGGCGGGCTGTATGATTCCGCTCATGGAGCGGGCCTTGCAACCATCGCACCTGCATGGATGCGGTATGTATATAAACATGATATACCGAGGTTTGTACGTTTTGCAACAGAAGTGTGGAGAGTACCAAATGACCCCTTTGACCAGGAAGCAGTGGCTTTAGAGGGAATCCGGAGAACAAAAGAATTTTTTAAATCACTTGGAATGCCTGTGACCCTTCATGAACTTGGCGTCTGTGAGGAGGATATGGACTTTCTCTGCAAAAACCGGTGCGCCGGACATTTTGTAGAACTTCACGAAGAAGATATCCGGAAAGTGTATGAGCTGGCAAAATAATATGAAAGCATTAAAAAGAATCAGTGAAAAACCAAACGATATGGTGCTTATGGACCTTCCGGAACCCCGGCTGCCGGGAGACGACTGGTTAAAAGTGAAGGTGTCCTATGCAGGGATCTGCGGATCAGATATCAAAATGTTCCACATGGATTGTTCTGTCCCTGACAGCAAACTGAGGCCTCCTGTGATTCCGGGACATGAGTTCAGCGGGATTGTGTGGGAAAAGGGCAGTGCCGTTCACCATGTGGAAGTTGGTGACAGAGTTGTCTGTCATACGATGGTAAAACCTTGTGGGAGATGTGAATACTGTCTGACCGGAAACTGGGGACTCTGCAGAGAAAGAAAAGGCATTGGATCTGATATAAACGGCGCATTTGCAGAATTCCTTGTTTGTCCCGCGAAAAATGCCATAAAGATTCCGGAGGAGCTGCCTCTGGATACGGCTGCCCTTACGGAGCCTCTGGCATGTTCTGTAAGAATTGTCGAAGAAATAGGAAAGATCAGGAGAGGAGAAAAAGCAGTAATTTTTGGTCCCGGACCCATCGGCGCCTGCTGTGCAATGACAGTCAGGGCAAATGGGGCGGTCCCTGTGATCGTCGGAACGAAACATTCCAGACACAGAATGGAAGTTTTGCAGGACTACGGGATCCAATGTTTTATCAATGATGAGAAACTGCCGAAAAATATATTAGATTATTTCGGCGGATACGCGGATATGGCGGTTGATGCGGTAGGGAAAGAAGCTGTTTTTCAAAGAACTTTTCATGTGGTGAAAAAGCTGGGAAGGATTGTGGTCGGAGCTATTGATGAATCAAGCACAGGCTACTCTGTCAATATGACAAAAGTTTTTGGCAGCCAGATTAAAGTTCTTCCGTCCTGTTCCTCCACTCCAAAAGGATGGCATGAAGCTTTAAACTTGTTAAGCGAACATCAAGACGAATTTAAAAAGTTCATCAGCGGCAGCTATCCTCTGGAACAATGGGACAGAGCATTCCAAAAAGCGGAAAGCAGGAATGGATTTAAAATCATGCTGAGGCCATAAAGACTTTCTATCTGTGTGCAGTTATTATATAATAATAAACAACGAAAACACACAGAAGGGAGAGATTATGAACAGACTGATCAATGCGATGGTAGCCTGTGGAAGCGGGATTGCAACTTCAACGGTTGCGGCAGGCAATATTCAGGAAATATTTGACGAACTGGGGGTGAGAGTTCAGCTTACAAAATGCTCCATTTCAGATATACCGGCCAATTCCGACGGTATGGACATTATTTTTGTTACGAACAATTACCGGGGAGAAGTCCCTTGTCCAATCATCAATGTTACTTCATTTATAACAGGGATAAAGAGGGATAAAACAGTAGAGAAAATCAAAGAAACAATACTCGACATTCTAAAAAATTAAAATGCGGAATAGAAGGAAACATAAAAAAGAAGCATATCACAGCAAAGCGATATGCTTCTTTTTTATTGACATATTATAAAATTAAGTATATTATATATCATATAGTATTGATAAAAAAACAATATGATATCAGGGTCAAAAGATATTTTGACCACAATATTATGATATGGGAGCGTGTCTATGGTATTTAATACAGGAGCTGCTTTGCTGGACGCCATTGTCCTCGCAGTAGTCTCAAAAGAAGAAGAAGGGTCCTATGGGTATAAGATTACCCAGGATGTACGAAGAGTCCTGGATGTATCAGAGTCCACTTTGTATCCCGTGCTGCGCAGACTCAGAAATGAAGGCTGCCTGGAAGTATACGACAGGCAGTGCGACGGAAGGAACCGCAGGTACTATAAAGTGACCAGTCAGGGTATGATCCAGCTGAACTTGTATAAGACAGAGTGGAAATCTTACTCATTTAAGATTACGAAAATATTTGAAGGAGGAGCAGTCCATGAGTAGAAAAGAATTTCTGGACCAACTGGCATATTTGCTTCAGGACATTGCGCCGGAAGAACGGGATGATGCAATTGGATATTATGTGGATTATTTTGAGGAGGCAGGGCCGGAACGTGAACAGCAGGTGATCGAGGAATTAGGGAGCCCTGAAAAAGTTGCCGCTATGATCCGGGATTCACTGAACGGGACGACCGGGGAAGAAGAATATACAGAAAACGGATATCACAACCAGAGATATGATGAGAACACGAAGATGCCTGAGAAGGCAAAGAAAGAATCGGGATTTCATTTCAAAGGAAACCGGGACCGGAATCTCATTCTTATTGTGTTGATCGTTGTGGGCACGGTGGTGCTCGGTCTTCCTCTGATCGGTGTGATCGGAGGAACAGCCGTCGGAATTGTCGGTATATTTTTCGGGTTCATATCCGGGGTTGCCGGAATCAGTGTGGGGCTCCTGGCAGGAGGCTTCGGTGTATTCGCCGCCGGAATCGTAAAGATGTTCACACAGCTTCCCACAGGATTTATGATGTGCGGCGGCGGTTTGATCATGATGGCAGTGGGACTCTTGTTTAGTGTACTTTTTGTCTGGATCCTCGTAACAGTATTTCCGCCTTTGATCAGAGGAGTCGTGAATTTGATCCGGAGGCTGTTTCATAAAGGGGGAGAAGAAGCATGAAAAAATTTTATAAGGTCTGTCTGATCATCTGTCTGTTATTTACAGTTGCAGGAGCAGGCTGCATTATCGCAGCGGCGGCGATGGGATTTTCCTTTACGGATACTTATCACTATGTGAGAGATAAAGTAAATGGCTACTCAGGCAGATATGAGGATGAGGAGGCAGAGCGGCTGGAATTTCCGAAAGACAAAGTAAAGAAGATAACAATAAAGGTAGGCAGCAGGGATCTGTCCATTGTCAGAGGAGAAGGAAGTCAGATCGTGCTCACTACAAAAGGAAGCCGCAAACTGTTTCAATCTCAGCTAAACGAGGGCCTCAATGAGCTGACGATCCGGTCAAAATCTTCGGTTCACCGTCCCTTTTTCTTTGATTATGGATATGAACAGGCAGTTTTGAGCATACCAAAAGATGTAAACCTGGATGATTTCAGTCTGGATGTGGGGAGCGGAGATTTTGTATCAGAGGAATTGAAATCCAAAAGAATGAGGATTCAGTGCGGAAGTGGAGACATCAAATTGTCCGGAATCAAGTCTGATAATATTGATATTCAGTGCGGAAGCGGGAATATAGAGGCGGACATATGGGACAGCAGGGTTAATTACAGGTATAATATTAATGTGGGAAGTGGAGACGTAGTCTTTGACGGACACGAACTGGAACACAGCAATAAAGAAGGAACCTGGGGAAATGGGACCAAATTTATTGATGTTCAATGCGGAAGCGGAGACATTAACATAGACTTTTTGAACAATATTTAAGGAGGAGATTTTCATGAGCAGTAAACGATTATATAAATCAAGAGAGGACAAAATGGTCTGCGGCGTCTGCGGAGGAATTGCAGAATATTTTGATGTGGACCCGACCTTGGTACGATTGGGCGCCGTACTGTTGGGATGCTCAGGAACCGGAATCTTGGTTTACATTGTGGCGGCAGTCATCATACCCGAGAGAAGGTATTAAAAATAGTAATTGCATCCGTTGTCAAAGCTATGATATAATATTATCCGAAAAAGACCAAGTCAAAAGGCTTGGTCTTATATTTTGACAAAGAGGAGAAATCATATGAAAACACCAATTTTGATCGCCATGATTGCCTACATGGCAATGGTTGTGTACATCGGAGTGATTTACAGCAAGAAGAATAAGACTTCTGAAGACTATTTTCTGGGAGGAAGAGGACTCGGTCCCTGGGTTACGGCAATGAGCGCCGAGGCTTCTGACATGAGCAGCTGGCTGTTGATGGGACTTCCGGGACTGGCTTATGCATCCGGCTTCAGCCAGGCGGGATGGACTGCCATCGGCCTGATCTTAGGAACCTATTTGAACTGGAAGATCGTTGCAAAACGTCTCCGCCGCTATACGCAAGTTTCCAACAACTCTATCACGGTTCCCGACTTTTTCAGCAACCGATTCAAAGATGAGAAGAAGATCTTAATGTTTGTCTCATCCATCATGATCCTGATCTGTTTTACGGTCTATACAGCATCCGGATTTGCTGCCTGCGGAACTCTGTTTAACTCAGTATTCGGGCTCAATTACCAGGCAAGCATGATCGCCTGCGCGGCAGTTATCGTTATCTATACATCGATCGGCGGATTCCTTGCCGCCAGCACCACAGACCTGATCCAGGGGCTTTTGATGTCCTTTGCGATCGTCACAGTCCTGATCGTGGGTGTCGCGGCTGTGGGCGGCGTTGGAAATATTGTAGAACACGGAAAGACTATGGAAGGCTTCTTTGATGTTATGAAATATCATGATCCGGCCACCGGACATGCCGTATCCCAAGGCATAATCCCCATCCTTTCAGGGCTTGCATGGGGACTCGGATACTTCGGTGTCCCACATATCCTTGTACGTTTTATGGCCATCAAGAACGTTAATGAGATCAAAAAATCCAGAAGGATCGCTATGGTTTGGGTATTGATTTCACTGACGGTAGCTGTGTGCATCGGATTTACCGGAGCGGCTCTTTATCCGAACGTAGCGGAGCTTGCAGGCAGCGGAAATCAGAGAATTTTTATCTATATGACAATGCACCTGTTTAAGGGAATTATTCCTTTGCTCTTTGCGGGTATTATCTTGTCAGGAATTCTGGCAGCGACCATGAGTACATCAGACTCCCAGCTGTTGATCGCTTCTTCCTGTGTATCGAAAAATATGTATGAGGGATTCTTTAAAAGAAAAGCATCTGAGAAAAAAATCCTGATTATTTCCAGGGTTACTACGGTCGTCATCGCTGCCATCGGAGTTATCATTGCACTGGATGAAAACAGCTCAGTATTTAAGCTGGTGGAAAATGCCTGGGCAGGATTTGGCGGAGCGTTTGGCCCGCTGATCTTATTTGCTCTGTTCTGGAAGCGGACCAATTTAAAGGGAGCAGTTGCAGGAATGGTCAGCGGCGGTGTCATCGCCCTTGTCTGGCCGTATACGTTTGCGAAGCTGGGCGGAATTTTTGAGATTTACTGTCTGCTGCCTGCATTTATCGTGTCTTCTCTGCTGATCATCGTTGTCAGTCTCCTGACAGAAGAACCGACCAAAGAAATGCAGGAAGAATTTGAAGAAGCAAGAAAGCCTCTTTAAAGTTTGAAATTTATGCGTTATGATATGGATATGGTAAGTTTTACATAAAGAAAGGGGAAGCACAGTATGTTAAATGAAAAAGTAGCAGAATTGATGAACGATCAGATCAATAAGGAGTTTTATTCTTCCTATCTGTATTTAGATATGTCCAACTACTATGTGGACAAAAATCTGGACGGATTTGCCAACTGGTTTAAGATTCAGGCACAGGAAGAAAGAGACCATGCGATTTTATTTATGGAGTATCTCCAGGCAAATAGCTGCAAAGTAACACTGGAGGCAGTGGCAAAACCGGATAAGAGATTTGAAGAACCGGCGGATCCGCTCAAAGCAGCATTGGAGCATGAGCAGTATGTTACGTCTCTGATCAACAATATTTATGATGCGGCATATCAGTGCAAGGACTTCAGGAGTATGCAGTTCCTGGACTGGTTTGTGAAAGAGCAGATGGAAGAGGAGAACAATACGGATTCCCTCGTTCAAAAATTTGAAATGTTTGGGACTGATCCGAAAGGCTTATATATGCTGGACGCAGAGCTTCAGACAAGAGTCTATGCCGCTCCGTCAATGACGGTATTATAATTTTATAAAATTTTCCGGGATTGCCTTCTTTTTAGGCAATCCTTTTTTTGGCGTTCATGACTCTGATCTCATAATATAAATAAAAGCTGTTCTGCACATTCTATGGATGTTCACATAAACTGATATTATCAGAATTGAAAGGAGATAATTCGTTGGAAAAATACAATCAGCAGAGATGCTCATGCGGACAGCCGGCACCATATGAGATGGACCGAACATGCGGTTATAATTCAAAAATGAAAAGAAATGGTAATTACGGTCACCGCCATGACGGCGTGGATTCCATGGCACTGGCAATGGCATATGTGCCGTGGCAGCATTGGGATCAGATCTATTGCCCTGAAGAGGGATTGGCATGCGGTACCATTTTCCCGGAACTTAACAAACCATTTTATGGGAAAGCGGGGTGCAGACGATGAATAAATATGATCAGGAAAAATTATTGAGATATATTGATGCAGTCAGCTTTGCCTTGATCGATACGACACTGTACCTGGATACCCATCCGGATGACCAGGAGGCAATCAGTCACTTTAATCAGTACCAGTGTGCCAGAAATAAGGCTGTTAAAGAGTATTCCCAATACTTTGAGCCATTAACCATTGATTCTGCAGAGATCACTGACACATTCACCTGGGCAACCACGAAATGGCCTTGGCAGAAGGAGGGATGTTAGACTATGTGGAATTATGAGAAACGTTTGGAATATAAAGTCAACATCAAAAAATGTGATCCGATGCTTGCGAAAGTCATCATCACTCAATACGGCGGACCGAATGGTGAGCTGGGCGCATCCATGAGATATCTTTCACAGAGATTTGCGATGCCGTATAAAGAAGTATGCGGCGTGCTAACAGATGTTGGAACAGAAGAACTTGCCCATCTGGAAATGGTTTGTTCTATTGTTCATCAGCTCACACGTGATTTGACTCCTGAACAAATTCAGGCGGCTGGGTTTGACCAGTACTATGTCGATCACACAACCGGTGTTTGGCCTCAGGCAGCCAGCGGAGAACCTTTTAAAGCAGATTTCTTCCAGTCTGTCGGAGATCCGATCACCGATTTGAATGAAGATTTGGCAGCTGAGCAGAAAGCCAGAACGACGTATGACAACCTGCTTCGTCTGATTAAAGACCCGGATGTCAGAGATCCGATCGCTTTCCTGAGAGAACGGGAAATCGTGCATTATCAGAGATTCGGTGAGGCCCTGAGAAGAGTACAGGATCATCTCGATTCTAAAAACTTCTATGCTTTCAACCCGGCTTTCGACTGTAAAACAAAATAAAACGCATTTTCTCGTTTTAAACGGCAGGACCTTTGTTCTGCCGTTTTTCTTTTTCGTGGATTTTTAGAAAATTTTCTATATTATAAATGGTCTTTTCATTTATAAAGTGTTCAATTTTTTCCACCTGTTCCAGTTCGTCTTCACTTTCATTGATCATGCACAGAAAACGGTTCAGGATATCATGCCGGAATAAAAGATAATCCCCGGCTTTTCTGCCTTTGTCGGTGAGCCGGATATATCCGTATTTTTCAGATAAGAGATATCCCAGACCCTTTAAATTTTTTACCATTTTTGAAGCAGAGGAAGGCTTGACATGGAGCATGTGGGCCAGCTGGTTTACCCTGACGACTTCTTCTGTCAGGAGCAGGCGGCAGATCATTTCCAGATAATCTTCCATGGAGGCCGTCATATTGTGGGCTTCTCCGTTCTGATATCCTTTTAGTGTATAAAATCCTTCTCTTTTTTCCATGAGCCGCTTCCTTTTCCTAAAAATATTGTAACGCTTTCTTTTGTCCCTCAATATAATAGCATTGAGAAATAAAGTTTCCCTATCCTAATAGATATTAAGGAGTGAATCATTTTATGAGTCAGAATTGCAGTTTAAATGAATTAAATCCGGGTGAAACGGCAGTGGTAAAAGAACTTAAAACCAGGGGGAGCATCCGCAGGAGGCTTCTGGACATTGGACTGGTGAAGGACACGAAGATAGAATGCGTCGGGAAGAGCCCGGCAGGAGACCCGGCAGCTTTTTTGATCAGAGGTGCGGTAATCGCGATACGTTCTGAAGATATGAAAGATATCGTAGTGAGAATTTAAAACAGGAGGATACAATGCGATGGGACTGACCAGTCATTCCACCGGAATGAAATCTGTAGATTCGGGGCTGAACGTAAAAAAGCAGAATTCAAAGGACAAAGTTGTTGCCATAGCGGGGAATCCCAATGTAGGGAAAAGTACGGTGTTCAATAATTTGACGGGAATGAGACAGCACACAGGGAACTGGCCGGGAAAGACAGTGGCAAATGCACAGGGGTACTGCAGAACAGAGAATAATTCCTATGTTATGGTCGATATACCCGGGACCTATTCCCTGCTGGCACATTCTGCGGAAGAAGAAGTAGCCAGGAATTTTATTTGTTTTGAAAAACCAGATGCGGTCATTGTCGTATGTGATGCCTGCTGTCTGGAGAGAAATCTGAACCTGGTTCTCCAGACTATGGAGATCACAGACCGGGTAGTCGTCTGTGTAAACCTGATGGATGAGGCAGAAAAGAAAGGGATTACCATTGATGTTCGGGCAATCTCAGAAAAACTGGGAGTACCGGTGGTTGCAGCGGCTGCCAGAAGCGGAGAGGGTCTTGCGGAACTGATGCAGGCTGTCGATGCCGTTGCCGACGGGCGGTGGAATCAAAAGCCGTTAAAAACAGAGTATGATTTTTATCTGGAGAAAGCACTAAAAAGTCTAGAACCAGCGATGAATCAAAAGGTATCGGATAAGTTTCCTGTCAGGTGGTCTGCGCTTATGCTTCTGGAATCAGATCCTGCCCTGTTGATGGAAATGGAGCAGCAGCTGGGAACCGGGCTCAGGGAAGATCCGGATGTGAATCAGGCTGTTAAAAAAGCAGAGCAGATTCTTTCAGAAGAGGGGAAAGAGGAGCTTGAAGACAGGATTGTCTCAGGGCTTGTAAAAACAGCTCAGGACATCTGCGGCAATACAGTTTTATTCGGGACAAAAGATTATATCAAAAGGGACCGGAAGCTGGATGATATTCTGACCAGCAGGAAAACCGGATATCCGGTGATGATCGGACTTTTGGCCGTAGTGCTGTGGGTTACGATCGTTGGAGCTAACTACCCTTCAGAACTGCTGTCAAAGGCTCTGTTTTGGGCGGAAGACCGCCTTGCCGGGCTGTTTCTTAAGGCGGGACTGCCTGCATGGCTTTGCAGCATGCTGTTCTCAGGAGTTTACCGGGTTTTAGCCTGGGTTGTTTCCGTCATGCTGCCACCGATGGCGATTTTTTTTCCTCTGTTTACACTTCTGGAAGACGCCGGCTATCTTCCGAGAGTCGCATATAATCTGGACCGGTCCTTTAAGAGATGCTGCACATGCGGAAAACAGGCACTGACTATGTGCATGGGCTTTGGATGCAATGCCGCAGGGATCGTCGGATGCCGTATCATTGATTCGCCCAGGGAAAGGCTTATAGCGATCCTCACAAACTCATTTGTACCATGCAACGGCAGATTTCCCACTCTGATCCTTATGATTACCCTGTTTTTTGTAGGGACAGGAGACGGACTGCCCGCCTCCATCGGCTCGGCGGTGCTGCTGACGCTGCTGATTCTGATGGGTGTATTTATGACCCTTGCAGTTTCAAAATTGCTGTCAAAAACAGTTCTGAAAGGGATGCCGGCATCTTTTACACTGGAACTTCCGCCGTTTCGCAGACCGCAGATCGGGAAAGTCATTGTAAGATCAATTTTTGACCGGACTTTATTTGTCCTGGGCCGTGCGGCGGCTGTGGCAGCACCGGCAGGGCTGCTGATCTGGATTCTGGCCAATGTTTCAATAGGGGGAACAACCCTGCTTTGCGGATTTACAGAGATGCTGGACCCGTTCGCGAGGATGATCGGACTGGACGGAGTGATCCTGGCTGCATTTATCCTTGGATTTCCGGCCAATGAAATTGTCGTGCCGGTGATGATCATGGCATATTTGTCCCAGGGGATGCTGACAGAAACCGGAAGTGTGGAGACGATCCGTCAGCTACTGGTACATAATGGCTGGACACAGACGACGGCTCTGTGTATGATGCTGTTTTCCCTGATGCACTGGCCGTGTTCCACGACACTCCTCACCATTAAAAAGGAGACAGGAAGCCTCAAATGGACGCTTGCCGCTTTTCTGCTTCCCACCATAGCCGGCTGTCTGTGCTGCTTTTTCGTAAAGATGATGTCACAGCTGATCTGTTAAAATAAATGCCTGTCTATGTTACAATAAAGATAACAAGGAAAACAAAAGACAATGCAGAAGGAGGGCAGGCAATATGAAGAAGAGTGATATTGGATTCAAACTGATCATGACAGTGGTCTGGGGATTTGCGGGATGGGCTGTATGGTGCCTGGGTTCTATGATTCGCATAGCAGCTGCACCATACAGCTTTTTCCGCTTCTTTGATTATCTGATTGCCGGAGCTTTTATTTTGGCTGTTTTAACAGTCTGGTCGGAAAAATTAAAGAAGATGATCGCAAATCCAAACATTAAAATGCTTTCCGTCAATGGGGTCAAGCCCTCTAAAGAGACCATAAGAAATGGTACTTATCCTTTGAATGTCTATATTTATGCAGTGACACTCAAGAGCAATAAGAAAAAGAATGTAAAGAAACTTGTGGACTGGATGCTGTCTGAACAAGGGCAGTATATTATTGATAAAACAGGATATGTCCCAATAAAATAAAAATATTTGTCTCACAGGCTATTTCTTTGTTGCTTCATTGGCTGATACTTGTTACGATACTGTTATCTTAGCGAAAAAGAAAGAAGTATGGGAAAGATGAGGGGAATATGAACATCATTATCGTAGGCTGCGGAAAAGTCGGCCGTTCTCTGGTAGAACAGTTAAGCAGCGAGAATCATGATATATCCATTGTAGATCCGAAGGCATACGTCGTCCAGTCTATGGTAGACATGTATGATGTCTTTGGAATTGTGGGAAACGGGGCAAGCTATAATGTTTTAACGGAAGTCGGAGTGGAAGAGGCCGATCTTTTAATTGCGGTGACAAATTCAGATGAATTAAACCTGCTGTGCTGCCTGATTGCTAAAAAAGCCGGAAAATGTGCCACCATCGCAAGAGTCAGCAATCCGGTTTATTTTGATGAGATCAACTTTATAAAAGAAGAGATGGGGATTTCCATGATCATTAATCCGGAGCTTGCAGCCGCTTCTGAGATGTCCAGAATTTTAAGGATTCCCACGGCCATGGAGATCAACTCCTTCGCAAAAGGGAAAGTTGAGCTGTTAAAATTTGTCCTGAGAACGAGTTCCATTCTAAATGGGATGCGAATAAAAGAAATAGGCGAGAGAATGCGCGGTGAGGTTCTCGTCTGTGCTGTGGAACGGCAGAATGACGTTTTCATTCCTTCCGGGGATTTTGTTTTACAGGAAAACGACAGGATTTCGATTGTGGCTTCTCCAGGGAGTGCCAGCAGCTTTTTTCAGAAAATAGGTGTTCAGATGAACCCTGTCAGGAATGTCATGATCGTAGGAGGAAGCAAAACAGCATATTATCTTTCCAAAAAGCTGCTCAAAATGGGCATATCAGTAAAAATCATAGATAAGGACTTTGACCGGTGTGAGGAACTGAGCGTACTGCTTCCCAAAGCGGTTATCATCCACGGAAACGGAAGTGACCAGGAAGTCCTGCTGGAAGAGGGACTCCTGGAGACAGATGCCTTTGTGGCACTGACAAACTTTGACGAGGAGAATGTGTTTTTATCCCTCTTTGTAAAAGGGCAGACACCTGCGAAGCTGATTACAAAGGTGAAACGTGTCAGTTATAATCATATTATCGACGGCCTTGACCTGGGAAGCCTTATTTATCCGGAATATATCACGGCTCAGTATATCGTTCAGTATGTCAGGGCAAAACAGAATTCTATCGGGAGCAATATAGAGAATTTGTATAAGATTGTGGACGGAAAGGCAGAGGCCCTGGAGTTTCATATTGAAGAACATGCACCGGTCATCGGTATTCCGCTCCAGACACTGCCGCTGAGGGACCAGATCCTGATCTGCAGTATTAACCGGAACGGAACGGTGAAAATTCCAACAGGACAGGATATGATCCGGGTGGGTGACACCGTAATCGTTGTGACCACCAAGACAGGTCTGCACGATATCAGTGATATACTGAAAAAAGAATCGAGATGATTGGAGAAAAAAGAAAATGAATTACGCTGTTATCCGATACATATTAGGATTGGTCATCCTGTTTGAGGGGGCTTTTCTGTCACTGCCGTGCATGGTAGCCCTGATTTACAGGGAAGCCAGAGGCATTCCTTTCTTTGCAGTCATGCTCCTGTGCTTCTTTGTTGGATTTTTACTGAGCCATAAGAAACCCCAAAATATGCAGTACTATGCTAAAGAGGGATTTGTGGCCGTTGCATTGAGCTGGATTCTGCTGAGTTTTTTCGGGTGTCTTCCTTTTGTATTTAATGGAGATATCCCATCTTTTACTGATGCAATGTTTGAGATGATTTCCGGATTCACCACCACGGGAGCCAGTATTTTGTCCGATGTCGAAGTACTGGCAAAGTGCAGTCTGTTCTGGAGAAGCTTCAGCCACTGGATCGGGGGTATGGGGGTACTCGTATTTATTCTGGCAATCCTCCCCATGGGAGGAGGACAAAATCTGCACCTGATGAAAGCGGAGAGCCCTGGCCCGTCCGTGGGAAAGCTGGTGCCGAAAGTAAGGCAGACCGCCAAGATCCTCTATGGAATCTATTGTTTTATGACGCTGATAGAGATTATTCTGCTTATGTTTGGAGGACTTCCTCTGTTTGATTCCATGCTGCTCTCTTTCGGAAGTGCCGGTACCGGAGGCTTTTCTATTCTTAACTCCGGATTTGCCGACTATTCTCCCTATATTCAATATACGGTGACAGTCTTTATGATTTTGTTCGGTATAAATTTTAATGTTTACTATTTTATTCTGATCCGTAAGTTTAAAGACGCGTGGAAGTTTGAAGAATTGAAATACTATCTGTTTGTCATTGCGGCTGCTGTCCTGTGTATTACCTACAATATCAGGGATCTGTTTCCAACCCTGGAATCTGCATTCCGCCATGCCTCCTTTCAGGTAGGTTCCATTATTACGACTACCGGATATTCCTCCGTGGACTTTAATGTCTGGCCGGAATTTTCCAAGGTGATTCTGGTTATGCTGATGTTCATTGGAGCCTGTGCCGGAAGCACCGGGGGAGGGATCAAAGTCTCCAGGGTGATCCTGATGCTGAAGACGGTTAAAAAAGAAATGTATTTTTACATACACCCGAGAAGTATCCGGAAAATTAAATTCAACCAGCATGTAGTCGAGCATGAGGTGATACGTTCTATTAATATTTTCTTGATCACCTATATGATGATCCTGGCATTTTCCACACTTCTGATCGCTTTGGACGGATTTGACCTGATCACAGATTTTACTGCGGTCGCGGCGACTCTGAACAATATCGGACCGGGACTGGAGCTGGTGGGACCAACCAGCAATTTCGGAATGTTCTCTGATTTTTCAAAAGTGGTTCTGATGTTTGATATGCTGGCAGGAAGGCTTGAGCTGTTCCCGATGCTGGTACTCATAAGTCCCATTACATGGAGAGATACCAAGGTGTTTAAGAAGATTCCGAAGTACAGGAAGAATAGTCCGGGAGTATAGAAAGTGTGATCAGAACCTGGGACGGCAGATAAAAGAGCCACATTCCGTTCTGTGCAAAGGATAAAACCGGTTCCGGTACAGAAAAGGGAGCCGCAGAGGGAAGATTGGAAAGCCCTACGCAGAGATCACAGCAGAGAAATAATATGAGTCCTGCGCTAAACAATCTGTATGGAAGACTTATGTGGCGTAGGGCAAGGCTTTCTGCCGCATTAAAGAGTAACTGGGTGAAGTAAAAGACTCCGGCTGCCGTGAGAAGATTCCATATGTGGAGAATTCCTAAAAATACAAACATACATCCTGTGAGAAGAAAACGAATGGGCAGAAACGAAAGAAAGGCAAAGCCTCCGGCACGGAGGAGACGGCAGTAGTACAGCATCTGGACTCCGCAGAAACACAGGACACCGGCCGTATAATTTGTGTCAAGGACCAGGAGAAATGCATCCGCAGCGGCGGTCAGCCCCAGGGCGCATATTACCAGTATGCGGTCCTTTGTTTTGCCGAAGATGAAACCGAAGAAGAAGCACAGCAGGATGGAACAGTATTTCAGAATGGTGCTTAAAAGGGCTGAGGAAGATGTGAGATCCAGCATCAAAAAGAAAACATAAAGAATACATTCTGTTAAAACGAAAAGAAGTACAGCGGACCCTGCGGGGTCTGTTTTTTTCATTTTGCACCTGCCTTTCTGAAAACGCCATGGATTTTTTGCCTGTTTTATAGTATTCTTATTAAAATGAGAATTTATACAAGGAGGTTGATTATGAGTCGAGTATTTAAGTTCCACAATGATGTGGATACGGACCAGATTATAGCATCCCAGTATTTGCTGCTGCCGAATATTGAGGAAATGAAAGTATATGCCTTTGAGTCTATCGATCCGGATTTTTCAAAGAAGGTGCAGGAAGGCGACATCGTTGTGGCCGGGGAGAATTTTGGCTGCGGTTCCTCCAGAGAACAGGCGCCGAGTGTGTTAAAGGCCCTGGGAGTAAAAGCCATCGTTGCAAAATCCTTTGCCAGGATCTTTTACCGCAACGCCATCAACATCGGACTGCCGGTTGTTATAAGCCCGGATCTGTACGATAAAGTGAATCAGATGGATGAGATCGAACTGGATTTGACCGAAGGATTCATTAAAACAGAGGATGAGACTCTGCCCTGTACAAAACTTCCGCCTTACATGCAGAACATTTTGGACCACGGCGGATTGATCAACTTTTTGAATGAAGGCGAGGTGTAGGCTATGGGAATGACAATCGGAGAAAAGATTATAGCCAGAGCGGCCAGGGTGCCGGAAGTGAAAGCGGGAGAGATCCATACAGTGGAACTGGACCGCCTGATGAGTAATGACGGAACGACACATCTGACGATCGATATGTATCACAATGATTTAAAACATCCTAAAATTGCGGATAAGGACAAACTGGTTTTCATCATTGACCACAATATCCCTGCAGAGAATCCAAAAACTGCGGAGGCCCACAGGAAAATGAGGAACTTTGCCAGAGAACATGACATCGCCTTTTATGAAGGAAAGGGAGTCTGCCACCAGATTATGGTGGAGGATTATGTATGTCCTGGAGAGCTGATCATGGGAGCAGATTCCCATACCTGTACATACGGTGCCCTTGGCGCCTTCGGAACAGGAATCGGATGCACAGACTTTTTATACGGCATGGTCACGGGGACTTCCTGGGTTATGGTGCCTGAGACGATCCGCTTTGAGCTGACTGGAAAATTAAGAGAGGGCGTCTATGCCAGAGATCTGATCCTTTTCATCATCGGCATGGTGGGAGCCAACGGATGCAACTATAAGATCATGGAATTTGCAGGAGAAGGGGCACACAAATTAAGTATCAATGAACGTCTGGTATTGTGTAACCTTGCGGTGGAGGCAGGAGCTAAAACCGGAATCGTGGAGCCTGACGAAAAGGTTGTGGAATATGTAGAGTCCAGGGGCCGTAAGGCAGAAAACCTGTTTGTGAGCGATGAGGACGCCCGTTTTGAAAAGGTATACCATATTAATCTGGATGAGATAGAGCCGGTGGTTGCGAGACCACATTTAATTGATGATGTGGTGCCGGTGGAAGAAGCCGGAGACGTTAAAATAGACGAGGCATTCTTAGGTTCCTGCAACAACGGGCGGATCGATGAGCTGCGTCTGGCGGCTGAGATACTGAAAGGAAAGAAGGTTCATGAGGGCGTCAGATTCCTGATCGCGCCTGCTTCCAATGAGGTTTATGTGCAGGCGTTGGACGAAGGACTGATCGACATCTTTGTGGAAGCCGGAGCCATGGTCATGAACAGCAACTGCAGTGTGTGCTGGGGAAGCTGTCAGGGCGTGATCGGTGAAGGGGAAGTTTTGATCTCCACCGGTACCAGAAATTTCAAAGGACGTGCGGGACATCCGGATTCTTATGTCTATCTGGGATCTGCGGCGACCGTCACAGCGTCTGCCATCGCAGGGAAAATCGTGAAGAGATAAAGGAGTTTACATATGGAAAAATTTACAGGAAAAGTATGGGTGCTGGGCGATGATATCGATACGGATATCATCATTCCTACAGAGTATCTGGCGCTTCCGACCGTAGAAGACATGAAGCAGTACGGATTTTCTCCGCTGCGTCCGGAGCTGGCATCTCAGATAAAAGAAGGCGATATCATTGTGGCCGGAAAAAACTTTGGCTGCGGTTCCTCCAGAGAGCAGGCGCCGGAGATCATCAAGGCCCTGAAAATAAAATGTGTCATTGCCAAATCTTTTGCCCGCATTTTCTTCCGGAACTCTATTAACAATGGACTTCTGCTCATCGAAAATGACCAGATCCAGGAGAAAGTGAAAGAAGGAGATACTCTTGATGTAACGCTGGGCGAGTCTATTGTGCATGACAGCAGGGAGTATCCGATCCAGCCGCTGCCTCAGAATCTGATGGACATTATAGAAGCCGGAGGACTGGTGGAAGCAATGAAGAAAAGAAATGGGGTGAAATAGCATGGGAAATACGATCATCGAAAAGATAATTAAAAGAAACACAGGGGCGGAGTCGGTTTCTCCAGGTCAGATCGTGACTGTCAATGTAGACCGGGTAATGATCCATGATATTTTTATTCCGTTTGTGGCAGAAAAATTTGAGGAGATGGGATTTACAAAGCTGTGGGACCCGGACAAAGTAGTCTTGATTTATGATCATCTGGTTCCGGCCAGTGCGGTGGAAGATATCCGGCATTTTAAGATCGGTGATGCGTTTGTAAAGAAATACGGATTGAAAAACATTCACCGAAGCGATGGGATCTGTCATCAGCTCATGACAGAGTGCGGATATGCCAAACCGGGAGACATCGTATTTGGAACCGACTCACATACGACCACTTACGGATGCGTTGGCTGCTTTTCGTCAGGCATTGGGTACACAGAAATGGCATCAATTTTAGGAACCGGAGAAATGTGGGTCAGAGTACCGGAAACAATCAAGGTTGTCATCAATGGCAAACTTCCGGACAATGTATCTTCCAAAGACATTATTTTAAGGCTGATCGGTGATCTGGGAGCCGACGGGGCTACTTACAAGGCGCTGGAGTTTTCCGGAAGTACAGTGGAAGAGATGAGTGTGGCTTCCCGGATGACGATTTCCAATATGGCCATCGAGGCAGGGGCAAAGGCGGCCTTATTTGCGCCGGATGAGAAGACAGCAGAGTATTCCGAAGTTGAGCTTTCCGACGTGGATTGGATTTATGGAGATGAGGATGCAGAGTATTGCAGAACGGTTGTCTATAAGGCAGAAGATCTGGTTCCGGTGGTCGCATGTCCATCTCAGGTGGATAAGATCAAACCGGTATCTGAGGTCGAAGGTACTGAACTTGACCAGGTATTCATCGGTTCCTGTACCAATGGAAGACTGGAAGATCTGAAAGCAGCGGCAGAAATCCTCGATGGGAGAAAGGTTGCTGATTTTGTAAAGCTGATCGTGACCCCTGCCAGCAGGAAGATTTATATGGAGGCATCGAAAGCCGGGTATCTTAAAATTCTTGCCAAGGCAGGAGCCATTATCACCCAGCCGGGATGCGGACTCTGCTGCGGAAGAGCCGGAGGAATCCTCACCGACGGGGAGAAGATCTTGGCTACGAATAACAGGAATTTTCTTGGAAGAATGGGGACGTCCAAGGTCGAGATCTATCTTGGGTCACCAAAAACGGCGGCGGCGTCTGCTGTGGCTGGGAAGATCATGGCGGCTGAGTAGATAAAGCTCACAGAAACGTAAGCTTTATTTACAGATAAAATTCATAGATTCATTGGGTAATAATATTATAGCTCCTGCAAAGACAGAAGGAATACAAAATTCTGGCTTTGCAGGAGCTCTTTTGTAAAAAAGATCAATAGATAAGCAGTCCGACAATCCCCGTAAACACAATTACAAATACAGGAGGTTTTTTAAACTTCCTAAGCAGAAGCACAGCGGCTACGAGCAGAATGGCCGCAGGCAGCTGGAAAGATGAGAGGACGACATGTTCATCCGTGCCAAACAGGGTAAGCAGCAGGATGGAAAAAGCAGCCGAAAGGACAAGCCCTAAGGAAGAAGCTTTCAGGCCGTCCAGCACAGCGGACATATAGGATGAATCACTTTTTTTCTGGAAAAACCGGTATAGAAGGATGGAGATGGTAAATCCGCAGATCACACATCCCACAGTCGCCACAACTGCCCCGGGGATTCCGGCTACCCGGATTCCCACGAAGGAGGAAGTGTTGACTGCGATAGGGCCGGGCGTTATCTGTGAGATCGTAATGATATCGGTAAATTCCTGACCGGTGAGCCAATGTTTTGCAAGTACGACCTGTTCTTTGATCATCGGGAGGATCGCATAGCCTCCGCCGATGCTGAACAGACCGATTTTAAAGAAGGTGCTGAATAAACGAACAAGATTTAAGAGCATGTCTGGCACCTCCTTTTTTCATGGAGCCATACTTTCAACAGGCAGAGGACGGAACATAAGATTAAAATCAGCATGGCATTGATGTGGAAGGCGAGGTTGGATAAAAAAGCAGCAGGAACCATGAGGGTAAGAAAAAGAGATTTCTTTTTCAAAATCATGCGGCACATATCAGTGATATAGTCGACGATCAGTGCCGCGGCTCCTGCCTGCATGCCAAGGAGAACGGCGGATACGATATGACTGCTCCTGAAAGACTGATATCCAGCGGAAATGATGGAGAGCAGGATCAGCGGCGGCAGGATGGCCGCGATACAGCTTATGACGGCTCCCTTTAATTTGGCTATCCGGTATCCTGTGAGAGCCGAAAGATTAATTGCAATGGCTCCCGGAGAAGACTGGGCAATCGCTGCGATATCAAAAAGCTCTTCCTCAGATAAAACATGACGGTTTGTCACAAAATGTTTTTTTAACATGGGAACGACCACGTAGCCGCCGCCAAAAGTAAAAGCACTGACGATCAAATTGACCCGGAACAGCCAGGCATATTGTTTTAGTATATCTTTATTCATTACGGATTTCCCCCTTTTTTAACAGTATACGTTTTTTTTATATATAAAGAAAATTATATTATTTTATAGATATCATGTTAAAATAGTAATGATAGGAGGGAAAGTTATGACCATAAGGCGTTTATATATTTTTAAAACAGTATGCGAGGAAGGAAGTGTCACCGGGGCTGCGAAGAAGCTCTATATGACCCAGCCGGCAGTATCCCATGTAATCCATGAACTGGAAGAAGAACTTGGCACTGTGCTGTTTGACCGTATATCAAAGAAAGTCTTTTTAAACCAGACGGGGAAGTTATTATTAAAAAAGACAGTCCGCATCCTGGAGCTGTATGAGGATCTGGAAAAAGGAGTCTACGATCTGGAGAAACAGGCCGTACTCCGTGTCGGGGCCAGCATCACCATATCAAGCTTCTGGCTGCCCGGGGCTATGAAACGATTTAAAGATTCATATCCCGGGACGCCGGTCAGCGTTCAGGTATGCAAGGCTTCGGATGTCCTTTCCATGCTCCATAAGAATGAGATTGATCTGGCACTGATCGAGGGTGCTGTCTCAGACAGTACACTGGACAGCACAGCCTTTTCTTCGTTTTGTCTGTATGCTTTTTGTTCTCCGGGCCATCCATGGGCAGATGTTAAGGATATTGAACTTGAAAGACTTCTGGAACAGCCGCTTCTGCTTCGTGAAAAGGGAAGTGCGACCAGGGATGTGCTGGACAGCGTCCTGCTTTTGCATGATCTGAAGGCCGAGCCTTTTTGGACCAGTGTAAACTCTCAGGTTTTGATCCGGGCGGCAGAGGAAGGCCTTGGAATCACCGTGCTGCCGGAACGCCTTGCGGCAGAGGAAGTCTCAAAAGGGAAATTAAAGAAAATAGAAATCAGGGGCATAGAGCTTAAGAACGAGAATCATATCGTTGTCCATAAGGATAAGTACCGCACAGGGCCCATGAAAGAATTTATCAGTATATTGCTTGAGAGAAATGAAAATATAAGTGATTTGTGATACAATGGAAAATATTTGACACAAGGGGATGAAAAATTATGACAGAATTATTGATATCGGCATTTATTAAAAATAAGGATGATTTAAAAAACCATAAAGTCCGTCAGGCCTATGGCACAATGGGAGGGGCGGTGGGTATATTCTGCAATATCCTTCTCTTTGCAGGGAAACTGACCGCGGGGATTCTTACAGGGGCCATTTCCATTACCGCAGATGCCTTCAACAACCTTTCTGACGCGGCTTCTTCTATTATCACACTGGTTGGTTTCCGAATGGCAGGGCGTCCGGCGGACAAAAATCACCCGTTCGGACATGGAAGAATCGAATATATTTCAGGACTTCTGGTTTCTCTGGCTATACTGTTAATGGGATTTGAACTGTTAAAATCTTCTGCTGATAAAATCTTCCGTCCGGAAGACATTGTGTTCCGTCCTGTGTCCATAGGGATTCTTATCGTATCCATACTGGTGAAATTCTGGATGTCGGCTTTCAATAAAAAGGTCGGAAACCTGATTGACTCAGAGGCCATGAAGGCCACGGCCACAGACAGTTTAAGCGACTGCATCGCTACAACGGCAGTCCTGGGCGGAATGCTGATCTTTAAGTTCGCCGGGATCAACGTGGACGGATATGTAGGTATTTTAGTAGCCGGATTTGTTATGTGGGCCGGATTTGGAGCTGCAAAGGATACCCTCTCGCCTCTGCTTGGAACCGCTCCCGATGTGGAACTGGTGGAGGATATACAAAATGAGGTTTTAGACAATGAGCTGATCGTAGGGGTGCATGATATTATTGTACATGACTACGGCCCGGGCCGGCGGATGATCTCGCTTCACGCCGAGGTGCCCTATAATGTTGATATTCTGGAGGCACATGACGTGATTGACAACATTGAATATCATCTGATGCATAAGTTTAACTGTGATGCCACTATTCATATGGACCCGGTTGTCACGGATGATGAGGAGACCAACGAGGCAAGAATGATGGTGGAAAAGATCGTAAAAGAATGCGGGCCCGAACTGTCCATCCATGATTTCAGAATGGTAGAGGGAAAAACGCACAACAACTTGATCTTTGACCTGGTCGTGCCCTATGAATGTGACCAGGAAGTGGGGGATATTACGACTTATATCAGAAAGGAGATCAGAAGACACCGGGAAAATTACTTTGCAGTGATCAAAGTGGACCGGAGTTATATCTGAACAGTGAAAGATGAAGGAACAGCTGACCAATGACATGAGTGTAGGAAATCCCGCAAAGAAGTTATTTTTCTTTGCGGTTCCCATTGTGCTGGGCAATTTATTTCAGCAGCTTTATAACATTATTGATTCTATGGTAGTGGGAAGATTCGTCGGTGCACAGGCACTTGCCGCCGTTGGAGCATCGACGGCCATTGTTTTTTTATTTGTAGCAGTGGCGACCGGTTCCAGCATCGGTTATTCTGTTGTCATTTCCCAGCTGTTTGGGGCAAAGGATCAGGACCGGATGATGACGGCGATCTATACGGCCTTAATTTCTACATTTGTCTTAGGACTGATTTTAATGATCATAAGTGCGGCGGGGACGGGAGGAATCCTCGTACTGATGAGGACACCGGCGGATATTTACCGGGATGCCGCAGATTATCTGAGAATCTATATGTTTGGTCTCGTGTTCTTATTTATGTATAATACTTTAAACGCGGTTTATAATGCACTTGGCGCGTCAAAAATTCCTCTTTATTTTCTGGCAGGCTCCTCGATCTTGAATATTGTTCTGGATTTGTATTTTGTGATCCGGCTTCAAATGGGAGTGACCGGGGTCGCATGGGCAACTCTGATCGCGCAGGGGCTGGCGGCAGTCATTTCGTTTATCAATCTGCTGTTCCGCCTTAAAAAGATCGAGACAGAAACAAAGCCGGTTTTATTTGACCGAAAGCTTCTTTTCCAGATGGGACGGATTGCAGTGCCGTCTATGGTGCAGCAGTCGATCGTTTCGTTTGGCATGGTGTTTGTACAAAGCCTCGTCAACAGTTTCGGATCTGTGGTGCTCGCAGGATATACGGCGGCTACGAAGATCGACTCGATTGCAATCATGCCGATGGTAAACGTGGGAAATGCAGTGTCCACGTTTACGGCGCAGAATATCGGGGCGAAAAAACCGGAGCGGATCAGAGAAGGGCTGAGAGCGGGCAGACATATGGCAGCAGGCATCGCAATTGTCATTACGGGAATTCTGTTTTTTAAAGGTGATGTGCTGGTTGCTCAGTTTGTGGATGAAGCGGTCAATGCAGAAGTTATTGCCATCGGTGTGGATTATTTAAGGGTTGTATCTGTGTTTTATGCACTGATGGGACTTATGAACGTGGTAAATGCGGTTCTCCGCGGAGCAGGAGATGTGGGTGTATTTATGGCGGGTACCCTCTGCAATTTCGGATGCAGGGTAGTATTTGCTTATATCCTGGCTTATTTTCTGGGAGCGTCCGGAATCTGGTGGTCTGTCCCGATCGGATGGGCTGCGGCATTTACGATCGGAACCTTGAGATACCGAAGCGGCAAGTGGAAGGAAAAAGGAATTGTGGAGCGGGAGAAGGATTGTAAAGAGACGGGGGAGAGTATATAATGATGATAAAGATTTATCGGGAAAATTATGAGCATTTGCCCAAACGTTTTATTAATAAAATAGAATCGGATCTTGACTATTTGGTAAAAGCTGATATTCCCGGTTTAAAAGGAGTGTATTTATTTGGCAGCTGTGCGCGGGGAAATATCCGAAATGGAAGTGATATAGACCTTCTCATATTTACAGAACAAAAATTGGAAGACAGGGCATTGGCAGCGGATATCAGATGGACCTTAGATGATGAGATATCCGGTATATCCACGGATGTCGTCTATGCTAACAAAGAATCTATAAAGGAAAATACTATTTTTAAGAGAATATTGAACAGAGATAAAAAGTTAATACTGGAGGTGATAAAATGATTAAAAATAACTACCTGGACATTGCAAAAAATGACTTGGAGTATCTGGAATCTATCCTCGCTGTGGGGAGTACTTTCTATAACCAGCTTGCAGTACAGTGTCAGCAAGTGACAGAAAAATTTCTGAAAGGCTACCTGGAATTGTGTTTTTTAGATGAAGATGTTTCGGACTTATTAAGAAAGCATAATATGAAAAAGATTGCAGTCAGAATGAATCAGTGGAAGCCGAATTTAAATTTGGATACAGTGGGACTGGCCTATTTAACAGATTTTTATTATGATGCCAGGTATCCGGGCGACGATTTTTATACAGTGACAAAAGAAGAATTTGATAAATGTAAGGAAATTATGTACGATACTATTTTAAAACTGAAAGAGATTCCAATAAAAAATTTAAAATTGACGGGAGGTGAATAATATGCCGATTGTATTAAAAGTCTATCAAGAGGTTTCAAACAAACAGGTGATCGCAAATGCCATTTCTAATGCGGTCTCTTATCTGCTGTCTGATCCTTCCGGGGACCGGCTGTCCAATGATTATGTTCTGACACTGACGGAGGAGGAACTTCTGATTGAACAGATCGGATATTCAAAGGGAAGTCCGGAGCCGGAGATAAAAGAGGTTAAGCGGCTGAAACGGAGTCAGATCCGCAGCCTGAAACTGGAGGAAGACAACAAGATTGTGATTGAGGAAGAAGATCAAAAAGAGATGGTTTTCTTTTATGAAGCACCGCAGAAAGAGTTTGCACAGCAGCTGAGCGGAGAAGTTACGAATAAATAATTAAAATCAAAAAACAAAAAGGAGCAGATACACACATATCTGCTCCTTTTTTCTAACTCTATATTACCATAAAATGACGAATTTTTCAAGACTTGTGATCTTAATGCGGCGGCAGTATAATGAGTCTCCAAGTGAAAGGGGCGTTTTATGGAAGAGAATTTTTATGAATTGCTGATCAGGGAAAAAGAGGAAGAGGAACTAAGAGTCATTGAAGCATGCAGCGAGAAGACAGATGGGAGATTTGGACTGAGCCTGTCAAAAGAACAGGCGAGAGAATTGATCGCAGGGAGGAATGAAAGTCTAAGAAAATATCAGAGAGTGGAATTCGGGAAAGGTATTTTAGATAAACTGATCTACACGTTTTGTGATTCTCAATTTATAGACCAGGCTCATTATGCTGAAATATTAAAGGAACTTCAGGATATTTTTTATCAGTTCAAAAATGAATCCATGGACAGACTCACAGACGATGAACTTCTTGAATTTATGAGAGAACAGTTTGAGACTGTGTGTTTTGGGGACCTGGAATATCTCAGAGGAACCTGTCTGGAACGGTACTCCAGAGCTGTGAGAGGGGGATATGACGGTGTTCAAAAGAGCCGGGGCAGCGAGTATGAACAGTTCAGCGAAGAACAGCGCTGGGATGACAGACTCTATCTGAGTATATTAAAGGAAATGTTCTGGGAGTGACAGAACTGGTCCGCATCCGGGAAGGGAGAAGTGTTATGGAATACCGATTAGAGGAGCTGCTTCCGGCGGCAGCCGGTCTGACAGAGAAGTATACGTCAAAAGAGAGCAGTTCTGTCACCTATGAAACGGCACAGATGCTGATGGAGGCAGTTATATATTGTATCGGCCTGTGCGAAGAATCTTACGGAGGAGCGCTGCGGTCCAAAAGGGGCCTTCGTGCGGAGGAGGCCTACAGCATTGGGTATGAAAAGGTAATAGAAAAAACATATGAGGCAAAGGCTGTCTATGATCGTCTGGCCATGGACTTTGAAGATTATGGATGCGTCAATTACAGGGATACCATGGTCAGCGGCATGCCGCAGTTTTTTCTGCGCTATGATGCCAGATTCTGTCCTCAGGATCATATCCTGACACTGGATTATCCAACGATGAACAGGTATGGGAAGAAAGGAGGGATAAGGCTTATTTATGAATATTTATGTGACGCAGAGAGAGAACAGAGACTTTTAAGATGTTTCGACAGCCGCATCATCACAGCTCTCCTGAGGCATGTGGAAGCAAAGCAGGACGTTGATTATATGGAAAATATTTGTTCTCTGGTCCTGCTCCAGTCTCTCGGATGTCTGATTTCAAAAAAACAGCTTACGGATTTAACTTTGACGAGAACAGATACAGAAGAGGTACGGAGATATTTTTCAGATGACCCGGCAGAAACAATAGGGGATAAAGTACAGGAAATGATTGGACTTATCATACAAAGGGCCGGAATGGAGCCCTGGAAACAATATTTTCAGAGAGAGGGGAATGAATTCGCTGTTCGGATTTATAATGCCATGAAATATGACGCACTGGATGCATTATTTTATGTTTGATTGTATTTTTCAGGACACTTTTTATGACTGTCTGCATATATTAGCAAAAGAAAGTTGATTTGAGGAATTTTATGGCAGGCGTAATTTTGGATGCCGGGCACGGCGGTTATGACAATGGTGCCCAGTTTAATGGAAGAAGGGAAAAAGACGATACATTAAGACTGACTCTGGCAGTGGGTCAGGCGCTGAGAGACAGGGGAGTCCCGGTACAGTATACGAGACAGACCGATGTCTATCAGTCTCCGATTGAGAAGGCCAGGATCGGAAATGAGAGCGGGGCCGATTACTTTGTCTCTATACACAGAAATTCAAGCCCGCTTCCCAACACATACAGCGGAGTGGAGACTCTCGTTTACAATGACAGTGGTATCAAGGCCGAGATGGCCAGGAATGTAAACCGCAGATTAAGCGAGGTTGGATTTACTGACCTGGGAGTCAAGGAACGGCCGGGACTTGCGGTTCTCAGACGGACGAATATCCCTGCAATACTGATCGAGGCCGGCTTCATCAATACGGTAAAAGATAATGAGCTTTTCGATTCAAGATTTAACGACATTGCAAATGCCATTGCAGACGGAATTGTTGACACGATTGGATCAGGACAACAGGAGCTTGGCAGTACCTACCGGGTGCAGATCGGACTGTACCGCAATTTCTCCAATGCGCAGTACGCGCTGAATGAAGCGCTTGCTCAGGGCTTTGACGGAGATATCGTGTATGAGGAGCCATATTATGCCGTACAGCTTGGAGACTTCAGAACGCTTGATGAAGCAGTCCAATTAGAAAATGAGCTGAAGCAGCGAGGCTATGATACCCTGGTGGTCAAAAAATAAGGAGGAAATAATTTGTTTTATGTGAGATCAACGGATGGAATAAAGATTGCAGTCTATGATTATAATCCATTTGGGGAGGAGACTGTCGTTTTAATTCACGGATGGCCTTTATCCCACCTGATGTATGAATATCAGACGGAACTTTTATGCAGGCAGGGTTACCGGGTGGTGACACTGGATCTGAGAGGCTTTGGAAATTCTGATACTCCGGCTTTTGGCTATTCTTATGATCAGATGTCTCAGGATATTTTCCAGGTAATCAGAAGGCTGAAACTGAAGAACTTCACGCTTGTGGGATTTTCTATGGGAGGAGCCATTGTCCTTCGATATATGAGGAAATTCAAAAGTTTTGGTGTCAAAAAATTGATTCTTTTGGCAGCTGCAGCTCCATCATGGACAAAAAGAAGAGACTTCCCGTATGGACTGACAAGAGAATATGTCAATGAACTGATCGAACTGGCAGAAACTGACCGGCCGCAGCTCTGTTATAATTTCAGTCATGAGCAGCTGTTTGCAAGTCCTCAGTCTGAACCGGCGGTAAATTGGTTTGAACAGATCGCACTCTCCGCTTCCGGGCTCGGAACGGTCCGGGCCGCAGTTTCTCTGAGAGATGAAGACGGCAGAGAAGACCTGCAGGCCGTTCATGTGCCGACATGGATCATTCACGGTAAAAAGGATGTTGTGGTGTCAAATGATTTGGTGCGGATACAGCATGATGAAATCTGCGGTTCCAAGCTGATCCAGCTGGACGAAAGCGGACACGGCATTGTGTACGATCAGCTGGAGTTATTTAACAAATACTTTTTCAATGCTGTCAGAGCATAAATGAAAAGCATCAAAAGAAGAGAAAAATCAGAACGGCTGCGGGACCACATTTTTATCGGATGGTCCCGCAGCCGTTTGTGTTTCTGTGTTCAGAGAGAAAACAGATGGGTTGCAATATTAAAATAGATCAGGATGGAGCAGGTGTCCACCAGCGTGGTGATCAGGGGAGCCGCCATGATGGCCGGGTCCAGTCCGATCTTTTTTGCCAGAAGAGGCAGGCAGCAGCCTACGATTTTGGCAAGGATGATCGTGGCTATGAGGGAAAGCCCGATCAGCACGGCCATTCTGAGGCTGTGGTATATGAGCATGATACGCAGTCCATTGACTGCAGCCAGAACAAAGCCAACTAAAACAGCCACCCGGAATTCCTTAAATACAACTTTAAAAAGATCATGGAACCGGATCTCATCGACGGCAATTCCGCGGATGATCAGGGTTGAACTCTGGGAACCACAGTTTCCTCCGGTGTCCATCAGCATTGGAATGAAGGATACGAGCAGGGGAAGAGTCTGAAAAGCATTCTCATATTTCGTGATAATGGCTCCGGTAATGGTTGCGGACAGCATGAGGAAAAGCAGCCATAAGATTCTGTGTTTAGCATGGCTGATGACAGATGTGCCGAAATAGGATTCCTCATTGGGCTGCATAGCCGCCATGATGGACATGTCCTCTTCCACCTCATCCTGCCAGACTTCCATGGCATCATCGAAAGTCACGATGCCTACCATGCAGTGTTCAAAGTCTACCACAGGGATTGCCAGAAGGCCGTATTTATGGAACAGTTTGCTGACATTTTCTTTGTCCTCATGGGTATTCACGTAGATTAGATTTGTCTCCATAATGTCCTTTATGAGAACATTGCTTTCATTTAGCAAAAGGCTCTTGGCCGTCACGATCCCAAGAAGCCGTTTCTGTTCGATCACGTAGCATGTATAAATGGTCTCCTGGTCAATGCCAACCCGTTTAATCTTTTTCAGTGCCTGTTCGACAGTCATGTTTTTTTTCAGGTCCACATATTCCACTGTCATGATGCTTCCCGCACTGTCTTCCGGATATTTTAAGAGACGGTTGATGATCTGCCGTGTTTCTCTGTCAGTCACGTCCAAAATCTGTTCTACTACATTAGCAGGCATTTCTTCGATGATATCCACCGTATCATCCATGTACATATCATCAAACAGTTCTTTGATCTCAGAGCGGGTAAACGCATTGATCAAAGTTTCCTGCATGGGAGATGACATCTCCGTGAATACTTCTGCCGCCTTCTCCTTTTGGATCAGACGGAACAGGATCGTATATTCTTTTTCTGTAAAATTTTCTAATAATGATGCTAAATCTACGTTGTTCATAGAATTAAGCACAACTTTTAAGGCAGGATATTCCCGCCTCATGAGCAGAGCTCTGATATTTTCTTCTCTCATGTTTCTTTCTCCTTTTATATGAAATTCTGAAGATTAAAACATGAACAAAAACCCTCTCCCTGTATTTAAGAAAAAGTACGCGGGAGGTTTGGAATTTTCATTCATGCCGTATTGACTTCGGGGTGATTCCATACTCTCACATCCTTTCTTTTTTACAGTTTACAGGTTTCACCGCTCTTATCAGAATACCTTTAAGAAAAGGTCATGTCAAGGAAATCAGAATGAGACAATCTCCTATTCCATATAAATAGTACATAGAAGTTGAACAGGGGATGGACAGAGTGAATAAGAAAAATCTGATCACGGGTTTTATCTGCATCGTTGTTTTAGGGCTGTCATTGCTTGGCGGGGGCAATGCGGCCCTTTCTGTCTGGAATCAAAATGTGAGGATCTTAAATCCTGCAGAGAATAAGGAACTTCCGATTTACTGTGTGGATACAAAGAAGAAGGAAATCAGCCTCACCTTTGACACAGCGTGGGGAAATGAGGACATCAACCAGGTTCTCAAAATCTTAAAAAAAGAAAATGTGAAAGCAACCTTCTTTTTTTCCGGCGACTGGGTACAGCGGTTTCCGGCGGATGTAAAGAAGATTGCCAAAGCAGGCCATGACATTGGCAACCATGGGGATAACCACAAATATATGACCAGATTGTCTTCTGATGAGCAGAAAAAAGAGATTCTGGGGGCTCACAGCAAAGTCCAGGCCGTGACAGGAGAGCAGATGGAACTTTTCCGGCCTCCCTACGGAGACTATGATGAAAATGTGGTAAAAACGGCCAGACAGCTAAATTATGAAGTCATTCAGTGGTCCGTTGATACGGACCATACAACTTAAAACAGCGAGAATATGCGGTTGCAGAATCATTGAAAAAATCAATGGTTCTTTTTTTATACTAAATTTAGGAGGGAAATAGGATGGATAAAGAAATTCTGGAAATATTAAAAATTAAGATTTTAGATGATCTGGAAAAATAAAAGTTTTTAATAATTCAGGGTTGGGCCATCGACCCTTTCAAAACGGGCTTCTCTTTCATTGGGCAGCTGCAGCTGCCCATATTAATTATGAAAGAGAAAAATATGAACTCTATATCAAAGGAGAAAAGGTATGAAAGAGAAAATTATTGCAATTGTAAACCAAAAGGGCGGTGTTGGCAAAACCACGACAACCATTAATTTAGGTACAGAGTTGGCCAAACGTCATAAAAATGTACTTCTAGTGGATTTTGATCCTCAAGGAAGTTTATCCATTGGTTTGGGAGTACGTGATGAGGAAATCCCAAGTGTAAGTGAGTTAATGCTGGCGGAAATGAATGATCAGGAACTTCCAGAAAAAAAGAATATTGTGTTGGAATTGGATTATGTAGATTTAATTCCGGCTAACATAACACTTTCAGCAGTGGAGATAGCCTTAATCAATACAACCTGCCGGGAGATGATTTTAAAAAACATTCTTCAAAATTATAAAAAAGGATATGATTATATTTTAATAGACTGTGGACCATCACTAGGGATGTTAACGGTGAATGCTCTTACAGCGGCCGATAGTGTTTTGATACCAGCATCTGCAGAATTTTTGAGTGCCAAGGGTCTGGAACAGTTATTAGGATCGGTAGCAAAGACGAAAAGAAAGTTAAACCCAGGACTGCAGATAGAAGGAATTCTTTTTACAATGGTACAAGAACAAACAAGACTGGCCAAAGAAATGATCAGCTTGGTAGAAAACGTATACGGAAGGTTAAATATTTATACCACTAGAATCCCTAGAAGCATTGACGTGGGTACAGCAATCAGACAGGGAAAAACTATAAGAGAATTTAACAATAAAAATAAAGCTGCAGAAGCTTATCAGAGGTTGGCTCTGGAGGTGCTAAAAAATGTTTAATAATGAACTAAAAAGCATAGATAATATTTTTGGGCTTAATGATGCCCAAGATGACGTAGACGTAAAAGAAGAAAATAAAAATGAAAGTGGAATTGTTCATATTTCTCCAGATAGACTTGTAGATTATCGGAAAAGTGATATAGGTAAAAAACGATATAATGATCAGGACCTACAAGATTTGGCGGATTCAATTAAAGATAATGGGATTCTCCAGCCTATTTTAATAAGACCGATAGAAAATGGTGTTTATGAAATTTTAGCTGGACATAACCGAAGAGATGGTGCTGTTCTAGCGGATTTAGACACTGTTCCATGTATTGTAAAAGATTATGATGATACCCAGGCAGAATTGATTTTCATTGAGTCCAATTTGGAAAAGGGACTGGAACATTTTACAGAGTCTGAGAAAATTGACTTGATTTATCGCCGACATGAAGCTTTAAAATCCCAGGGCCGGAGGACGGATCTTGAAGAGAATTCGGAAAAAATTTCTGCAGCAAAAGAATTTAATCTGAGTAGATCAACCATCACTCGGTATTTAAAACTTTACAAATTAACATCTAATCTAAAAAAATTGCTGGATAATAAATTGTTACCGGTTGTTTCTGGATTGGAAGTAGTAGAGTTTCCAGAGGAGCTGCAAGAGCAGCTCTTTTTCTATTTAGAAAATAAGAATAAAAAATTAGATACAAAAACAGCACAAAGCCTCGCTTCCTACTATCAAAAAGGAAAACTGAATGCAGATACAATGCTAAAAATTATAGAAGGTACATTGAAACCTCGAAAAAAGCAGAATAGCTATAAAATGAACAAAAAAGTATTTAAGAAATACTTCCGACCTGAACAGCCACAGGCGGAAGTTGAAGAAATCATAATTAAGGCGCTAGAGATGTATTTTCATGAAGGGCAAGAGGGGGAATGAAATCTAATTGGAAGAATGGTTAAATATTGGTATAATAATGTTAGTGGTGAATTCGTTAAATATAACTAAAGGAGGAAAACAAAAATGAAAAGTACAGGTATTGTAAGAAAGCTTGATGAACTGGGACGTATCACTCTACCAATTGAGTTGAGACGTAATCTGGATGTGAATGAGAGGGATCCTCTTGAAATCTTCGTTGATGAAGATACAATTATATTGAAGAAGTATAATCCAGCAGACATCTTTACAGGTGAAATGGATGATCTTGTTGAGTACAATGGTAAGAAAGTTTCAAAAAGTTCTATTATAGAATTGGCCAGACTCGCTGGCCTTACAGTTGATTAGAGAAAAACAAAGCTGGATCCGACTTGTGTCGGATCCTTTTTAGTTCTCCAGGGTGCTTAGAAATATTATAAAACCATAAAATCACCATTTATCTTATCCCACCATTAATATTTCTAAGTAGCCTTGATGATTAAAATTAAGAAAAGGGGGATTTGATGTATAAAAAGAAAAAATTTTCTGAAGATGAAATAAAAAAGGCAAATGAAGTTAGCATACTATCACTTGTAAAAAATTTGGGTTTAAAAACGGAGAAGAAAAAAAATGCATATAAAGCGCCAGGTTATGGGGGTTTATATATTGATGAATATAGAAATCAATGGAACTGTTTTGCGGCACAACTCTCTGGAGAAACAATTTATGGAGGTGGGCCTATCCAATTGGTGCAATTTATTCTTGGATATGATTTTGTCCAGGCAATGAAGTATCTTCTTAACGATGATCATATGGATACAATTCATGAAAGACAGCCGAATACAGTGAAGGTGAAGAAGGAATTCAAATTGCCAGCTGCAGCACAAGATTATCGCCATGTCTACGCCTATCTGATCAAGACGCGAGGGATCAACCACAGAATTGTTGACTATTTTGTAAAGACAAAAAAATTATATGAAAATACACATTACAGCTGCGTCTTTGTTGGATATGATCAGTTTGGTGTAGCCAGACACTGTACGATCCGAGGTACGGTGTCAAACAATCCCTTTAAAGGAGAAGTTGAAAGTAGTGACAAGCGATTTACGTTCTGTATGGAGGGAACAACAGACACTCTACACATTTATGAAGCACCTATTGATCTAATGAGCTATTTAACCTTATGTATAAAATGGGATCGAAGGGAATTGTGGAAGGATCATCATCTGGCACTGTGTTGTCTGGCAAATGTTCCTATAGAGACGTATTTAAAACGATTTCCTCAAATACGTAAGCTAATCTTCCATTTAGATAATGATAAATGGGGAAAAGCAGCGACAGAAAGATTTGCAAAGGAATATCAATTACAGGGGTTTGAAACTTGGGCAGAACATCCGGACACTCAGTACAAGGATTTTAATGAACAATTGGTTATTGAAAAAAACTTAGGATAGAGGAGGGAAAAATGAATATGATAATACTTTGTCTGGTAAGTTTACCTCTTTGCTTATCAGGCGTTTTTTTTGTTCAGATATATGAGCACTGGGAGATGAGACAATGCATGAAAAAGAAGTAAAATTCCCCAAATCCATTCGATTTTCAAACAGTGAATGTGAAATGGTTGAGAAAAAGGCCAGTCAGGCGCATGAAAATTTTTCTTCTTATGTAAGACGGATGGCATTGGAAAGTCAAATTACAGTAGTAGAAGACCTGAAAGACGTTCAATATCAGTTATATAAAATAGGAAATAACTTGAACCAGCTCACTAGACTGGCTCACGAGGGACAGATCTTAGTTGCAGACTTAGAAGAGACGAATCAGCTACTGCAGGATATATTTGATCAATTATTACAGATTGAGAGAGGGTAGAAATGGCAATTTTTATACCGGCCACTGATAAAAAGGGAAGGGAAATTTCTTATAATTCAAAAGAAGTAATGAAAAAGGTTTTGGTATATATCAATAAGTTAGAGAAAACAAAACCAGAACTAAGGGGAGGGACCTATTTATTGAATCCGGATCGGGCCTATGAGGAATTTATGCTTACCAAGCAGGCTTGGGGAAAAACAGATAAAAGGATGTGCATTCATTTTATTCAGTCATTTCGTCCGGACGAGCTTTCTAAGGAAGATGCTGGAACAGCGTTTCAAATAGCAGAAGAGATGATGCAGCATCAAAAATTTCAGGGATTCCAAATATCCTATGCAACTCATTTGGATCGAGATCACATTCATAATCATTTTATTATAAATACTGTAAACTTTGAAACCGGTTATAAATGGCAATGTAGTAAAGAGGATTTAGAAGAGTTAAAAGGATATAGTGATCAGTTATGTAAAAAATATGGATTATCCGTCATTGATCGATCCCGGATTCACAGGGGAAAAAGTGAAACTGAGAAGCAAGCCGAGCAAAAGGGGATTTCATGGAAGAGGGAAATTCAGCTGGCCGTGGATCAGGCGTTACGTGTTGCTGCCAGTCAGTCAGAATTTATCCAACTCATGAATCGACAGGGATATAGAGTAAAGTGGAATCCGAAGTATGTTACCTTTATCGCTTCAGAACATAAAGCGGTCAGGAACTGGCGTTTTGAACCTCCAGAAGCTTATACAAAGGAGCGTTTTCAGGAATGTTTCAAAGAAAATGCCAGGAGGTTTCAAAGAACCCCGGAGGAAGTAAAAGAGGAAGCATCTGCTTACCGGAGAGAAGCTTTCTTTGCCGTCCGGGATGCTGCAGCGATAGCTACGAGTCAGGAGGAATTTATACAAATTTTAGAGCAACAGCAGTATCATGTTCGCTGGGATGATACCCACGAATATATCACATTTCAAAAGCCTGGCCATCAGGCGGTTAGAAATAGAAATTTTTATCCAAAAGAGGCTTATACGAAAGAAGCCCTTTTAGAGAAATTTGAAAGTAATAAAGAAACATTAAAGAAAATCGAAAAAGGTACCTATGTATCAGACTCGATAGAAGAGGTAAAACGGAGTGATATGTTGTATTATCTACTCCGTTTTTTTGGTTCTCCAAAACAGGGAGATTATCCTCATCAGACAAGAGAAAGGGGTGATTCCATTGAATACTTAAAAGAAAGACAAAAAGAGAGAGAAAAAGGAAAGGGAGTGGACTGGGAAATTTGAAAAAGAAAATTTTATTGTTCTTTGCTGGATGCATTGGTATAATGGTACTTTTCTTTGTCTGTGGATATGCATCAATTTTTTTAGATTCTTTTCTAAAGGACCCGAAGCATATCAAATATGTAACACGGCCAGATGAGATTATTAGAATTTTACAACAGGATCCGGTTGTCTTGCAGTTTACGTTTAGCTTTTTTGTGTTACTTTTACTTGGAGGGTTTATCCTGTTTTTTTCGGAAACGAATACTTATAAAAGTGAACAAATGAAAGTAACAAAAAACATAAAAACACCGGTGCCAGCTGGCCAGGGCCAGTTTGGTACTCAAAGATGGCTGACAAAAGAGGAAATAGAAGAGGAATTTCACTCTAAGATGCTATCGAAGAAGGAAATTTTAAACTATGAAGGGGGCGAGCCACTGTATCCTGATGGAGGATTAGTCGTTGGAAAAATTGATATGAAAAACGGGGTTGAAAAAATCCTTCATATCATTGATGATCTTCACGCGATTATCCTTGGAGCTACAAGGGCAGGAAAAACAAGAAATCATGTCCTGCAGACAATTTGCGATTTAATGCTTGCTGGTGAAAACATCTTTGCAATTGACATGAAACAAGAACTCTATGACTATACAGCCCCAAAAGCTAAAAAGTTAGGGTACCTTCCTATTTGTATTGATTTTATTCATCCATATCAATCGGACCGTTACGATTATTTAGGGCCAATTGTAAAGGCATTAAAGGAAGATGATGTATCGAAAGCGATATACGAGACATGGAATTTGGTGTCACAGCTTGTTGGAGAACCTCCGGAGAACGGAGAAAAGTTGTGGAACAGTGGAGAATCTTCCACCCTGGCAGCCTGTATTATGGCAGTCGCCTACGATAACATGGATCATCCGGAATACCAAAATCTGACCAATGTATTTTTCTTTATTACGGAAATGTGTACCGAATACCGAGGGGCAATGCCTCTCGTTTTTTATATTCAATCGCTTCCGGAAACACATCCATCACGGATCCTATTGGCAGCAACGAACATAGCAGCGTTTAAAACAAGAGCTTCATTTTATGTATCAGCCGTTATGACACTTCGGCTTTTGACTATGCCAAGCATTAATAACATGACCAGCAAAAGTGATTTTGACCTGGAAGAGCTTCTAATGAATGGACAAAAAGTTATCATTTATCTTTGCCTGCCGGCGAGAGACAAGACATACTTTCCACTGGCAGCTTTAACCTTACGTCAAATATCGGATCAGATCGATGCTGTGGCTGATAAGATGGGTGGTCGGCTGGACCGCCGGTTCAATTTCATTGATGATGAAATCGGGAATATGCCAAAGATCACGAATCTTCCAAACCAACTGGCTTTTCTTACCGGAAAAGGAATACGGCATAATCTATTTATTCAGTCTTATGCTCAGCTAGATTACGTTTACGGAAAAGAAGTTGCACAGATCATCAAGGATAACTGCGATCTCACTATTTATCTTCGCAGTCCTAATCAGGATACAAGAAAAGAGATATCCAATGATCTTGGCGATTATACGGTATCAACATACTCACTGAATAACAATCAGCCAGTAGGCTCCTTAAAAATGTCAGGTAATCGAGGGGAAAGCACAAATCTAACGGGAAGGAAGCTACTGTTTCCGGAAGAGGTCAAACAGATAAAACGACCGAACTCTTTAGTAATGTCGGATGCATATCCGGCAATCACTTACGCACCCGACCTAAGTAAATGGACGTTCAATGAATTTTTAGGTTTAGGAAGCAAAAGGCATAATCAGAAGCTACGTTTAAAAAGCCAGAAAGAACGAAAGAAAATCGAACGTCCACATAATGAGAGGATGGCTCTCTGGGGCATTTGGACGTATTGGAAAGAACAAATTGATCTTATGATCGAGCAACAGGAACAGGCAAAAGCAGCGAAACAGGCTGCAAAGAAATAGGAGGAAACATGAAACAAAAATTGAAACTATTGGCAGGGACTTGTGCCACAAGTCTTCTTATTTTTATTAATTCAATTCAGATTGCATGGGCTGGAAAAATTTCTAGCTGGAAAGGCTTTACCGGAACAGAACAATTGTTAAAAGATATGCGGCCCAAAATTATTGCAATCAGTGGTTTACTTGGAACCGTTGTGATTGCATTTTGTTTGGTGCGCATGAAAATGGCAGATGAAATGGATGCAAAAGTCTGGAAGAAGAGAGCCATTACCGTTTTAGTGTGCTGCATTGGTGTGGTACTGGTAACATCAACTTTATCAGCGGTATTGTCATATTACAAATAAAAAGGAGGTCAAATGCTCGCAAGCTTTATAACAGATGGAATTTCAGGGTTTTTTGAAGATCTTGCAAAAGATCTTGTAAAGCAGATCAATGAATTTCTTGTAGATCTCTTAGATATTGTACTTAATGCAGATAAATATATGAGTAGCCATTTTCACTTAGAGGGAATTTCATTTGCAAAAATAAATAATACAATTTTAAAATTTGCACTTGCACTCATTGTCCTGAAATTTCTACAGAAAGGATTTATGATTTATATTATGCAGTCAGATGGAGATCCAGATCATGATCCCCTGATCTTGCTCACTGGATTTTTTCAGGCAATTGCAATCGCAGTATCTTTTTTAAGTCTATACACTCCGGTTATGGGAGTATTTAAATCATTTACAAACCAGGTCGTGAATGCAATTACGTCAAAGGGAGAAATCGAACAAATCAAGCAGGGAATTATTGATACATTACTGGGAAGGGGGTTGGCAACGATTCTTTTCGTTGTGATTTTTCTTATATTGGTTCTTGTGCTCTATATCTTCTTTATTAAAAATGGCTTTGAGCTTATGGTGTTAAAATACAGCCTGTCGATTACATGTGTAGGATTAATGGATAGTGATGGGGGAGTTTTCAAAGTAACAATTAAAAAGTTTCTGCAAATGGGATTTACATGTACCATACAGATTATTTTGCTGCGTTTTGCCATTGCCCTGTGTTTAACACTGCATCCTATTTGGGCAATCGCCTGTGTCGGAGCAGCTCTTGGTACTCCAAAATTAATGCAGGATCTTTTGATTACAAGAAATAATGGAGGTATTAGCAGTAAGCTATATACCATTAGTATGCTTAGAAATGTGATGAGGAGATAAGGAATGGGGACAATCAATGAGGCAATAAAATATTTTTTAATATTAATTGAGGTCGGCGGAGGTGTCCGTATTGCAATGTTATGTACAGAATGTATTCTTGATCCAGATGCAAAGGATGCAAATAAAAAAAGAATCCGAAATCTCTTAATTTTTATGATTGTTGCAGTTACCATCATTCCGTTAAAAAACATCATAGTGAAATACTACCAATAGAAAGGAAAAGGTATGGAAGAAAAACAAAGGGAAGGAAAATTATATGTACCTTATGTCAAAGCAAGGAAAGAATATTTTCCGGGGTTTGGACAAGAGGAATTGCATACTTCCATCATCTTGTCAATGTTGTTTATCATTAGTGCTGCAATTGCTTATATGATGTATCCGGATCCGGCCATTGTTGTATTAACAATTTTAATCGGAGTGGTTGGATCAATTATAATGTGTACGAAAAGTGAAGCGAATATAAGCGTTGTAGGTTTTATAAAAGCAATGATACGATTTTACAGATCTCAACAAAAGTTTTTGTATCGATATCAAAATGAGTGGGAAAGAAGGAAAAAATAAAAGAGAAAGGGAAGGATCATGATTGTTTTTTTAACAAGTGAGGATTATTCAAATTTGCTGCAAAATTCCGAAGAGTTCATACATAAATATGTCAAGTGGAGATATGATCTGAATTTCTTCTTAAAGGAAGAGTATGCAAATTTAATGGCTATGGATCCGGAGTGGATCATCATTGAAGAAAAAGCGATTGATGATCCTTCTAAAATGGATGGAGTCATCCAATGCTTTCCACGGGCAAAATTTGTTTATATCACCTCTCAGAAAGAAGAGAAAAGAATCACTGGGAAGTGTAAGACAATTTATACGGATGGCTTTTTAAAAGAACGGCTGGAATCAATGATCTTTGGGAAAAAGGTAAATCTGCAGCAAGAACAGAAAAAGATAGGGGTGATCACAGATCAAGATCCTGAGCTTGCCAAAAGGTTTACCTTAAATCTTTTGTATTGTATCAAAAGGGAAGAACGTTTATTGGTCTATACAGAAGTTGGCCAAGAGTCTGGATTAGAAGAAGCTGCGTTAAAGTATGGGCTATTAAAGACGGAGAAGGGGTATGAGTATGATGGTATCCCAATCTTACATAACCTGGTGATCGGCCAGGCGTTGATTAATTTATTTGATTTTGGAGTTACAGAGGAAAAGAAAGAAAAGATGTTTGAAAAATGTGACTACCGCTTCCGGATCAATCTGGAAGGGAAAAAAATCAGAGTTGATTTTCAGGAACAAACCTATACCATAGCAGCGTTTCACAATCCTTTTCAGCCAGGTCAGGAACGGTTTTACGCTGATCTATTGCCGGAACTGCATCTGCAGGTTCCGGATGCGAAAATGAAGCGGGTCAGACTTTTACAAAAGAAAGAGCGATCACAAAAGGTAAAAAAGTCAAAACCAACCAAAAAGCCCAGGGTAAAGATGCAGATTCCAAAGCCATCTCTTCCGAAGCCGAATCTTTCTAAATGGAAAGAAAGGTATCTAACAAAAAGACGGCTGATGATCTTTGTTGGAATCTTAGCCATGATAAGCATCGTGGCTGCAGGACTGCGGACCTATTCTGCCAGCCAAAAGAAAGAACAGATAAAAGAAGCAGTCAAAGAGCAACAATCTACGGTTGTACCATCTACTGCAGAAAAAACATCGGAAAAAGTTCCAACTGAAAAAAAGAAGAATAAGAAATTAAAACCAACGACCGAAGACATCCAAAAGACAACAAGCAGCCAATCTACGACAGAAGCCGCAGTAAGCAATACGGCGGCAACCAGGCGTTTAAACCAAGGATCAAGAACGACCACGACTCAAAGGCCAAAACCTACGACAACAAGAAAGAAAAGAGTCACAACGACAAGAAAGAAAAAAACGACCACGACTCAAAGGCCAAAACCTACGACTACAACGGAACGATTTGAGATTGAGCATGGTCCTGAATAGGAGAAGAATTATGGAGAAAATCATAAACGTTTTATTTATAGGAAATATCATTCTTTATATATTCATATTTTTAGAGTATTATTACAATCTAAAAAAGAATAATGAAAGTATTCTGGAGGATAGAAATTTTGCAATGTTGGTATCTGGCATGTCATTTCTTCTAACTATGTATCTGGCATTAAAATGGAGATAGGAGTAAAAAAGCGTTGGAGAAATATAGAAAAGAGGTAAATCGTCTGGAAGATATAGCTGACGATGAAGTTGATTTTGAATAAAGCATAAAAGGAAAGAAACAATAAAGCTGTTTATTGAACTTATTTTAAATGGGATGTCTGTTGCGTGTATTTTTGCTTTATTTCATTATTGTGTAGAGTTGGAAACACCGATTTTATTGTATGAAAAAATTCAGATTGCACTAAAATCTAGTTACTTTTGGATTACCCTGGGCCGAATTTTTAAAGTTTTGATTTATTTAAAAAAACAGGAACTCTGGGGTTGGGCAAAGGTCATGGATTATGTATTGCATGCAGTTATTTATATGCTAATTGGACTAGATATAGAAGTACATAAAGAACAATTTCTAAAATGAGAATAGTTAAAATTGTAATTCTTAGATTCTTGTTTTTTAATGGAATATACTGTTTATAAAATATCACAGAATAAAATAAGTCTATTGAATTTTTTATATAATCACTCATAAGAAGCAGTAAGGATGCAAATTGAAAAAGGAAATAAATAAAATAAGAAGGTTTTTGCATCACTTTATAAGTTAAAAAATGTAATAGGGTGCTGACATTTAGTGTCGTAAAAGATTGGGACTCTAAAAGGTACTTTTCATAATTTTCTGGTGCAAATAAATTAAAATATCCAATAAAAAGAACAATTGCAGCTGAAAACATATATATGAGTAAGGGAAAAAAGGTTATGAAACTTATAAAATACATTCATAGTGCAACGGAGCTAACGATTGGTTATCTCAGAGGAATATTAATTTTTACAGGAATGTTGTTTCTTTCAAATACTAGGATGATACTCACTAGGCACGATAAGACTTGGGTGTTGCAAATAGTTACTATATTTATATTGTTTTTGACCGTAAAAGATATAATTTTTAAATCTGAACAAAAAAATTATATAGCAGAGGCCCTTTATATATCTGCATGCGGTATTATTTTTATATGTTTGAGAGGCGGAGGATTTGATATTTTAGATATAGATAATTTTTGTGCAGTATTTATCTGCTGTTATCTTGTAAAAATTATATTGTATCTTGTAAAAATTATATTGGCTTACTTGATGGGTTATTCAAAAGAAAATCGAAACATTGTGGCAATGAATAATCAGGATCATAGGACGGAAGAAGAACTTATCATTGCGGCCGTTCATGAAGCAGGGCATTTTGTAATGGCTAAATTATTCGGATATAAAGTAGACCAACTAACAATTCAATATTCTGAACAAACCGGAAATGGGGGCCTAATGCATTCCATTCCTCCAGATTTGATAGAAGAGGGGTATTACAAAGAATCCATTATGATTGCTTATGCTGGAACCATAGCAGAAAAAGTTGTACTCGGTACATCTTATCCTAGTGGGAGGAGGTCCGATTTGGAACTAGCAACGGAAATGATAAAGAATTATATAAGTTCTGGGGAAACAAAATATGGGTTGATAAATCTCATCCATTTAACCGATCAATATGATCGGTTAAAACTATATACTGAAATTAGTCATGATCTGGAGGAGGAGACTAAAAGTATTTTAATTGATCACAAGAATTTGATATATTATACAAAAAATGAACTATTAAAGAATAAAGCTTTTAGAAATGAATCCGAAGTTGACGAACTATGGGATAGATTAATGTCTAAGTTGACAACGTCATCAGAAGAGCAATACTCTATGTAAGAACTACCACGAGATGGAAGCCAGTAAAAGAAAATAAAAAATACAATCGAAAGGATGATTAAATTATGGAGGTACATAGGAGGTTTATGAGTAGAAAAATGATTTTTGACAAGTTGTTATATAAAATATTCAGTAAAATAATAGGAGAAAGTACGGCATCCATTCATGATCTTCAGGAGTCTGATGAGCAGATCTTAGCAGAAAGATACTTTTTAGAGCATTATCTGAAAAGTCAAAATGAGTTATCAAAAATTAAAGAAATGATTTTTGAAATTCCATTGGCAAATATAGAGTTGTGGTTTGAACTGAGAAAAAAAGAGATATTGCTTGATCTGAAGGAGCTATATGATAAAGAATGTATCAGCCAAGCCATGTTTCAGAAAGAATACAATCAATTGGCGGAAATAAAAAGCTTCCTTGAGTATTCTTTTTATATCCAAGGACTCCAAGAACGGCTTTTTGGGAACAAAAAACTAAATAGAGCGACTTCTAAAGAAATAAAACAGCATTATGATCAAAGAAAGGCAGAAGAAGAATTTACCACGTTTCTTCTTCTGTTTATTTTAATTGGAGTCATCGTTGGTATGGCGCTTTTCCATTACTTCCGTTAACCTAAAGATATAATTATTGTAAGTAATAATAGGCACAGACACAATAAATGAAGTGAATCTTTGTTTCATAGTACATCCTTTGGATTTTTAGGATGCAGTATGCTAGAAGTTGGGTTTTTATTATTGATAGAGAGATTACAGTGATAATGAGATATCAAAGATGAATTTACAAAGATTAGGGAGAATGGAATGGTAGTACGTTTGTTTGCATTATTTATTATGGTAATAGGTGTTGGGACTGAGTTATGTTCCCTTATAAAAGATTATATCGTTACAATGAGGAAAACATGGAAGAGAGGCCATATAAGGAAAGAAAATATTATGTTGTTCTTAAACCTTATATTAAGTGGAATACAGATGATATTCCTTACTTCTTCATTTCCTTATTGTATGAAGTTAGAGGAACCAAGTTCTTTTTGTGGAAAAATTCTGCTCGCACTAAGAATGAGCTACATGTTGATTATACTGGTCCGAATTTTTAAAGTTACAATTTATCTTAAAAGAAATGAAAAATGGGGGTGGGCAGAGATCAAGGGCTATGGATTGGGTGTCATTATTTACTTAATAATTGGACTAAATACAAAAGTCCATAAAGAACAATCCCCAAAACAATAATAGTTGTAATCGTGGTTATTATGTTTCTACTTTTTAATGGAACATATGGCTTGTGAAATAATATAGAATTAAAAAAGTCTATTGAATTTTTTACAAAATCACTCATCAGAAGCAATAGGGATGCAAATTGAAAAAGGAAATAAGTAAAATAAGCAGGTTTTTGCATTACCTTATACGTCAAAAAATTAAAGAGGGTGCTAATATTTAGTGTCATAAAAGATTGAGAATCTAAAAGATATCCCTTATAGTTTTCCGGTGCAAACAAATTGAAATATCCGATAAAAAGAAGGATTGCAGATGAAAAAATATATATGAGCAAAGAGGATAAAGTTACCTCAGTATAATAATGTTTTTTTATTCGATAAAGCTGAAGAACGGAAAAAGATAAAATTGTACAAGTAACAAACAGATATAAACTATTTTTATATTGCTGAAACCAGAACATACCAAACGGAAGAATTATAATACAAAGAAGAATAATTATATTATCAATAGTATTATTAAATGTTTTCTTGTTCTTATCAGAAGAATCATGATTATGTACATAGATCATTTGTGGTGCATTTAATTGCTTCACAATTGCATAAATACGAACGGAAGGAAGGATATCTTTGGAAGTGTTTTTATGGCATGAGGAATAGATGTCTATAAAAAATTTTATAATGGTGACAAGTCCGGACAGGACGGCTACTATATTAAATAGGTTATTGAAACTGTTAATATTCATAATGAAAACTCCTGCGTATCGTGCTTGATGGTTCGGTAAGTAAATTAAAAATCAAGAAAGATCCGGTAAAATTTTGTCTTAAAATAGTTTACCATATTTAGAAAGGAAATCAAGTGATTGGAGAAGTAATAAAGAATATACGGTTAAAGAAAGGTATGTCAAAATCGGAACTGGCCAGAAGAGCAGGGACTGCAGTATCAAATGTACATAACATAGAGACAGAAGCCAGTAAAAACCCAGGATGGTACACGATCTGCAGTCTGGCAGAAGTCTTAGAAATTTCGTTAGATGATTTAAGGAAGATGGACCGCAGGAGTTAGGAACTAAAAGATACAATGTAAAGGATGATGAAATTATGAATCATATTGGCGAGAAATTGATCCATTATATTATGTCTATTTCTTTTCAAGAACGGAAGAAAAAAGCGTTGGAGAAATATAGAAAAGAGGTAAATCGTCTGGAAGATATAGCTGACGATGAAGTTGATTTTGAATATATAAATTTAAAATCAAAATATGAGCATAAAAAGAATATTCTATTCATTTTCATACTCACAATTATAATTTGCATTCTGATGAACGTTTGGAAATACTTTTTCAATATCATAGAAAAGATCATACAATTAACAGTAAATCAGGGGATTGAGATTGCAATAGCAAAAGTGCTATTTATAGGCACGATCACTATAATTGTTTTTATCACTGTATTGACCTTCTTTATAATACAGTCTTACGTGAAACAAATGCAAAGGATATATATGGAATTGCTTATTGTGGAAGAGATAAAAAAGAAGCAGAACAAATAAATACATAAGGCAACAAGAAGGGGGTATATAAAATTAGTAAGGTATACAACAAACTTTATACTAGCAATGGTAGATAGAAATTTGAGAGAAAGAAGGATTGGAGGCTGAAAATGAATGATATGAAATATTTGCCAATTCCCCAGATTCAGATTATAATAGGTGTATCAATCGCTTTAATTTATTTAAGCTATGAATATTCTTATAAAGGAGAGTGCATTATGGAGACAACGGGGGTTATCGCTATTGCCATTGCATTGTTAAGCTGTGCGGGAGGGATATGGGCACAATTTCTACAGTTTAAAAAGGATTCTGCAACGATAAAAGATGTGAAAGTGGATACGACAGAAATGAGACCAACAGTCAATCATGTCGATGAGAACGTGAAAAAGATCCGGGATGAGGTGATAGAAAAAATTGTGCCGGATATGAGTAAATTAAAAGGGGTTGATTTGCTGGTCGATGATTATAAATTTCGGGAACGCATACGGATTGAAAAATCAGCCAATATGTGCAGCAAAGATATCCTGCAGGGTAGTATTGATTTGATCTTTGCAGAAAATGCACGATTAAACCAGGAATTGATAAAAGAAAGAGAAAAAAACCAGGAGTTGCGGTTTTTAAATCAAGATTTGAGTCAAAAATTAGAGGAGTATTCCAAATCCAGAAGCCGTGACCACGGATTAGAGAGATAGAAAAAATAGGATTATAATATACTTACCCAGGCAACTGGGAGGGTGATACCATCCGTTTCGGAGTCTTGCGAAAGGGGTGGTGCTTATGAGTACATATGAGGAATTTATGGTTATCATAAATGTGGCACTATTGATTGTAGCCATCCTTACATATACGCATAAAAAATAGTCACCCTAATCTTAGCGGAACGGGTGACTACTTAATCATTTGTTCCCGGAACGGATAGGCCTCATCTATCTGTCCCAGTTGTCTTGCTAAGTATATTATAATCAAAATTAGAGAGTTTGTAAAGATAAAAGAAAGGTCACTTGATTATTTTAAAACAAGAGAAAAAAGGAAAATTCAACAATTTAGAAACAAATATGGTAAAATAAGAGTATAATATACTTATTAGGGAAGCCGGCAGGCGGCCAAGCCATCCGTTCCGAGCCTTACGGAAAGGGGTGGTGCTTATGAGTACATATGAGGAATTTATGATCATCATAAACACGGGACTATTCATAGTTGCCCTCCTAACATATACCCATAAAAAATAGCCGTCCTGACACCTAACAAGTAGAGGACGACTATTCGTTAATACTTCGCCGGTACGGATGGGCTTTATCCATCGTGCCGACTTCCTTGATAAGTATATTATAATCAAAATCATAGAATTTGTAAAGGAGGAAGAGAGAGAACATCAAATTATTGAAAAGAGAAACATAGGATTATATATAGGAAAACCACAAAGGTTGACCTTTAAGTTGGGACTAAATGGGATAAAAGATATGCTATTATATAAGATGTAAAAAGATGAGGGATCTTTTTACATACTACCCCTAAACAGCCCGGATAATACTTAAAACTCCATCCTTTTGTCCGGGCTGTAAATATAAATGGGGAAAAAGAAAGAAACAAATTAGTAAAAAAGAGTATCGTAAAAATATCATTATAATATATTTACTTGGGCAACCGGAAGGGCGTTTTCATCCGTTTCTAGTCTTGTAGAAAGGGGTGATAACATGGTTACATACAGTGATTTATTCAACTTTGTAATTATGCTTTGTGCCGTTATCGCTTTGATAAAGCACAAAAAATAGACGCCCTGCATCTTTGGTAGGATAGGCGTCTATTTTTAGATACATATAATACCGAAGCGGATGAGTTACGGTCATCCATCCGGTTGTCTTGTTAAGTACATTATAATCAAAATTAGAGATTTTGTAAAGCTGGATCCATCACTTGTTTCCAAATAATTGTATATGATATAGAAATTTAAAGAAATAAGAGTATAATAAAAGTAAGAATAGAAGAAAATAGGAGGAAAAAGGTATGAACAAATTAATGAAAAAAGCAGTTGTTACAGTAATGAGTGCAGCGTTGACAGTTTCTCTGTTGCCTGCAGTTCCAGCTCAGGCAGCCAAGAAGAAACTGAGTGTAAACAAAGTCTATAACACGACAACAAAAGTAAAAGGGAAGACCAAAGGGAAGTATGCCGTAAAGATCAAGATTGGGAAGAGGACCTACAAGGCGACAGCATCAAAGAAAGGGAACTACAGCATAAAGATCCCAAAACAGGCCGTAGGGAAGAGCTTTTACGTCAAAGCTTACAAAGGGAAAAAATACTACACAAAGAAGAAAGTCTATGTGCTTACAAAAAACCTGGTTGTTAAGAGTTTTACAAAAAATAGTAAAACGATCAAAGGCTATGTAAAGCCAGGATATCGAGTGAAAATAAAGATCGGTGGTAAAACATATTCTAAAAAAGCAAGCAAAAAGACCGGGTATTTCAGTATCAAGCTGAAGAAAAAAGCTGGCACGTCCAAGGCAACCATTACGGTCTATAATACTAAGGGTAAAAAAGTAAAGACAGCAACAAAGAAAGCTCCAGCGGAAAAAAAGTCCCTTTATACCCAGGGAGGAAAACCATACTATGGGAAAGTGCCGGGGTTTGACGATGACATCAATCTGGCTGATTTCCAGGCGAAGATTAAAAAGTACGGAAATAATTTCAAAAGTTTTTCATTAGATTATAAGTATGGGGCAGATCAGGATTACTCTGATGTATTTTTTGGCTATGGCCAGGCACAGCGAGGATATTTAGCACACTTTGTGAATGAAGATAACAATGGAGAGTTTGAATGGTTTACTGCTAAGAATGGTGTGACAATTTATTATACAATAGGTAAATCAGCAGACGACTTTTCAGCTCCAGTACCAGAGACGGGACGTTATACAGGAGTGATTAAACCAGGGGAGACCGCAAAACTTAGCCCATCCTATCGAAGTAAACGAAATAACATAGCATATTTAAACATACGGATGCACGGTTATAAGAACGGGAAACTGGTCATGGCAAATTATTATAATTACCAGATTGGCGGAGGAACCGTTGTAGAATATTAAAGAGTTAAAAGGAATAGAAGGTCTTTCTATTCCTTTTTTTGTACCCAAAGGAGGTTGTATGTTTAAAAATAAAGATCCATCATCATAATCAGAGTTTTAAGAAACTAGACAAGCATCATAGATATCTATGGTGCTTTTTTGTTGCGCAACTTTTAAGGGAGGAATAGCAATGCAAATAAAACATAAAAATATCATAGCTATAACCGTTATGATATCATTTCTGCTGATTTTAGGTTTGATCCAGACCGGAGTACAAGCGAAAATCAGTGTGAGTGATGCTTATGAAATAAAGAAATCGAATAAAGAGAACAGTGAAAAATGGCAAAACACAGATAAAGTTGGTGGTGAGTACACCCATAATTATTCATCTTATGATGACTCAAATGCCTTAATTGTAGATCCATCCTATGGATTTAAAGTACAGAAAACAAGTAAAACAAAAACAGAGATTGTTCAGGGAACAGAAATGACCGGATCTTCTGAGTCCGGAGAAATTGAGAGTTCAGAAACATATCCTGCTTTTAAGACATCCCAAAATGCTGCAGGAAAGATTAAAGTCAAGGTTACCAACTGCAGCATTTGGCAGTGTGACACAAATGGGAAGAATGGCCATTCTGTAAACGTAGATGTCCTAAAAACCATAACAGCATATGATTTAGCTTCCGAAGACGGAAATGGAAAAAAGGAAGGATACATCAAATTTCGTCCGGGATTAAATGGAGTATCCTATGCCGGAACGATTGAGGAACTGACCATGAAAACCCAATTCTTCAAGGCTGGAACAGAAACGCCGGTGACATTGCGTACGAATGTCACACTAAAAGACGTGGACAATGACCAGTACATTGGAATCAAAGCCTCAAAAGTAGATGGACAGTATGTGGCAAAGGACACGAATCTTTTATATAAGAAAAGCGGAAGTATGGATGTTTATGCTTCCCCAACCGGAAATGTGGCCAGCACTCCGGAGTCTGCAGTAGGCTTCATCTTTGAATCAAACAATTTTGAGTATACATTTGGAAGAAATATTGCAAAACCAACCGGTGAGAACCAATATGCCGGAACCGGACAAAACATGGTGAAATTTCCACCGACAAATCCGGTTAAAACAGTAAGTGACAATGATGAAACAGACACGACTTCAAATCATTTGAGGTCTTTAGCCGAAACATTTACCTATAAAATATGCCAGAATATACCGACGGACATTCCGGAAGCCCATTACTATAAAAGCTTTGTCATGGAAGATACTATAGAAGAATGTCTGAAAGTGAATAAAGTGGAAGTGACGGCGGTCAATACCGATGGGAAAGAAATTAATGTTTCAAGTATGTTTACGATAAAACAGGATGGTCAAAAGATAACGGCTACATTAAAAGATCCCAAAAATGCAAAGTTTTATACCTATGGTTCCTATAATTTAAAGATCACTGTAAAGATAAACATTCCGGAAAATTGGACCGTAGAACAGAAAGCCTCACTTGAGAAGAAGTGGGAGGAACACGGGCATTATGCATCTGCAAATTCATCATTGTTATTTGCAAATACAGCAAAAACCATTATCGATGGTAAGGATCTGACAACCAATAGGGTAACAACAACCGTAGAACTACCTAAAAGAACAGATTCCTTTGTGGGATTGGACGTAACAAAAGTAGTCGATAAATATGAATATAAAGTAGGCGATACGGTTTCCTATACGGTCACAGCCAGTCAAAAGAATTCAATGGCAGATACCGCCTATTTTTATATCAATGACCTTACCCTCCCAGAAGGAATGGTTTTGGACTTTACTTCCGTCAAAGTGACCGGGATTGACGCAGCAAATTACACATTGACCCAATCTGGTAACGGCTGGATATTAAAGAGTAAAGGAGACTATGCACTTCCACAGGCAAGTACGATTACTGTTAAGTATAATGCAACTGCAGCGGAAGGAGCAAATGGAAATGAAGTGATCAACCGTGCCAAAGCCGCCGCCATTGGAGTACCGGAAAAAGAGGCAGATGCAAAGGTGTGGATCAACAGTCCGAATCTAAAGATTACCAAAAAAGCGGACAAAGAAAAATATAAGGTAGGGGACACCGTTACCTACACGGTGGATGTAAGCCAGGATGCGATTGGCTGTGTGGCCAGAAATATTGTGTTAAAGGATGTTTTAAAAACAGATGGCGTAAAGCTGCAGAAAAACTCTGTGGTCGTGATGGACGCAGACGGAAATGTATTAAAAGATGTGGATGTAGTTGTCAAAAACAATGACTTTGATATTACAACACATAAGAACCTGGTGTGTCCGACTGATAAATACTCCGTTTATGATGGAAAGCTGATCAAACAAGACAAACTAAATCCATTGAACCTGACCAAGGAAACGGCTTTTAAGATCGAATACCAGGCAGTGATCACGGATGAGAAGCTGTCCGGCCAGGATGTTACCAACGTGGCCACCGTTAATTCAGATGAGAATATCCCAAAGGAAGATGAAGAAGTCGTTCCAATTCAGGGACCAAACCTTGACATTACAAAAACTTCTGACGCAGGAGTCTATAAAGTTGGGGACATCGGGAAATATACCTTAACGGCAAAACAGACCAGAGAAGGAGAGACGGCCAAAAATGTGGTCATCAAAGATAAGTTTGGCATCGAAGGGGTTGAGATCGACAAAGATTCCTTTGTGGTCAAATTTAACGGTGAAATTATTGAGCCGGTGAAAATCGAAACAACAGCAGATGGCTTTACCGTGGAAACCGGGAAAGATCTGACTGACGCTGATAAGCTGGAAGTCACGTACCAGGTGCTTTTCAAAGAAGCATCTTTAGAGAACCAACAGGTACCAAATAAAGCAGCCGTGTCTGCAGACAATGCTCCGGAGAAAGAAACGGATCATGAGGTGACAATAAAAACAGCGGATGATCCGGTCTTGAAGATTCTAAAAGAGTCTGATAAAAAAGAATATTTCCTTGGAGAAATCGGAAAATATTCCTTGACGATTACCCAGGAACGCTTAGATGCAGTAGCCAAGAACGTTGTGATTGAAGATACGTTTGATCAAAAAGGTATGGTGATTGATCCTGCGTCTTTGAAGGTGACAGTATCCGGAAAGGATATTACGGCTCAGTGTAAACTAGAAGTGGAGGATAACAAGTATACAATCAATACCAATGCTGACCTGGCCAGGGAAGTTATGAAGATTACATACGATGTCTTATTTAAAGAAGAAGCTTTGAAAGACAAGGATGTGATCAATACAGCAAAAGCAAAGGCCGATAACTCCGAAGAGGTCCAGACACAAAACACGATTAAGATCAGTAAAAAAGATACCCGATTCGCAGTAAAAAAGGATGCGAAGGATAAGGACTATCAAACTGGAGATCTGATCCCGTATTCGATCAAAGTCAATTTGACGAAACCGGGAGATACCGCAAAGAATATCACAATCAAGGATACACTTCCGGAAGGCTTAGAGCTTAAGAAGGATACCATCAAAGTATCTGGGGTAGAGAAATATGAAATAAAGGTCACCGGAAATGTTTTAACCGTTCAGATCAATCAGATGGTGTACGGCCAGAAAGCAGTGATTACCTATCAGGCAAAGATCCTTAAAGGTACAGAAGGTAAAAGCCTTACCAATAAGGTTGAGGTTACATCGGATGATACCGTGCCGGCAAATGCAAAGAAAACCATCAAGATACCAAAGCCAAGTGTTGGATCCAAGATTGCGAAAACGTTAGATAAAGCAAAACCTGGACTCCTTGTAGCTGTTATTGCTGCAGGAACCGCAGGATTGATCTGGCTTTACCGGAAAAAGAAACAGAATAAATCATAGCAGATAGGGGAACGTCTTTGGCGTTCTCCTTTTTAGGAGGCAGCTTATGGAATGGAAACAGTTACGGGCCGTTCAAAGTTCAGACCAGGCGAAGGATCCGACCTTTAGAAGAAAAGACGGATTTGAGAGATACCGGATTGTAAAAATAGATCCCAAGACCGGGGAAATCATACCGGAATCCAAGAAAAACCGGACATTTGACTTTTTACACCAGGCGATGCAGGCACTTCCAAAGGATTGTACGCTTGTATCCTATCAGTTGTTGCTTAAGGAAAGCAAAAATGTTGTAAAAGAACAGAAGGAACCAAAGCAGTTATCAAAAGACAAACCATGGATCATTAACCTGTTTGCCGGCCCGGGCGCCGGCAAGGGAAAGGCAGCACGAAAAATTGTAGAGGCACTGAAAGGAAAAGGTATTACGGCAGCCTATGTTCCTGGACCACAGAAAAAAATGTTAAAGAAGGATCCAAAGCAGTTGGATGGATCCATAAAAACACAGAAGAAATTATATGGTTTGCAGAAAGAGAGGCTTAAAAAGGAAGCAAAACTGTCAAAGGTGATTGTAACGGATTCTCCACTATCGGTATATCCACTGTATGTAAAGAAATCTGACATGGGATTTTCAAAGGAAGTGATCAAAGATTTCCGGAAAGATCAAAGTTTAAATATCTATCTGGAAAGAGAAGCGGAATACCAAAGAGGAGATCGAAAAGAAAGCTTTCAACAGAGCGAAGACCTTGATCTTTCCATCTGGCAGATGCTGAAACAGTTTCGGATCCCTTTTATGATCAGCAACCAAGAGACCCTGGGACAGACAATCAAAGAGATTGAAAAACAGATGAGTGAGATGGAAAAGAATCCAGAGCAAATATCCGAATTATCCAGGGAATCCATTCCGGGAATTGATGAGACCCGGCTGCTTTCCAGACGAAGCGTCTGGCAAAAAGAAGCAACGCTTGATGAGGAACCAACCTTAGATGGAGTCATTGAGGAAGAAGAAATTGTGATGGAACTGACTCAAAACTAGAAAGGAGTACCAAATGAACAAAGTCATTCTAATGGGACGCTTAACTGCGGATCCAAGTACAAAATATAGCCAGGGAGAAAAGCCAATGGCAGTGACCAGGTATCAACTTGCAGTGAATCGGAGATTTAAGCGGGAGGGAGAACCGGAAGCTGATTTTCTTGCGTGTGTCACGTTCGGGAAAGCCGCAGAGTTTGCGGAGAAATATTTTAGAAAAGGTTTAAAAATTGTGATCAGCGGAAGAATCCGGACCGGCAGTTATGTAGACCGGGACGGAATCAAAAGGTATACCACAGATATTGTGGTAGAAGAACAGGATTTTGCGGAGTCAAAAGCAGCTGCAGAACAGAGAAATCAAACCGCTCCTCCACCAGCAGGAGAAGACGGATTTATGAATCTTTCGGATGGATTAGAAGAAGAACTACCGTTTACATAAAAGGAAGGGCGTTTTACAGCCCTTCTTTCGTTTTATTATGGTTGGCCAGAACCAAAGAGGAGAAGATTATGGCAAAGATTACAATACCAGTGCAAGTGATGAAAGAAATGGGGTTTGAGGTGATTCGGGTAGGGGAAAAGGAATATGTCGATATATCACCGCTTTGGATTGATTGTGGATATATTTCAGTGGAGCTTCAGCAGAAAGTAAATGCATATGTAGAACAAAGGAGGCGGGAACTTGGCCAGAAAAAAAGAAAAACTAGATAAGAAGCAGCAAACAGCCCAGGACTTTACAAATACAGCGGAAATCGAAGACTGTTTTTTATATACAAGAGATGGATATATTGCAGCTTATATTAAAATTTTGCCAATCTCGATTGCGTTGTTGTCCTTTCGGGAGCAAAAGACCCTGATTAAACAAATAACCAGTGAATTATCAACGGAGAAAGATCCGTTTCATTTTTTAGCAGTCAGCCGGCCCGTAGATATTACACTGCTGTTAGACCAATATACCGAGCTTCGGAAGGATACAGACAATCCAATACAAAAAGATTTACTTAGATATGAGATTGAAGAGATCTCTCGCTTTAGTTTTTCAAATGAAGTTGTAGAGCGGCAGTTTTATTTCTATATTTATGAGAAATACACAGAAGATAGTGAAAGGGAACTAAAAAAGCATATTTCTGACTTTGCCAGACATTTTGAACATACGGGAATCAAAACAGAAATATTAAAACAAGCGGACATTATTCGATTATGTAATTTAGTAAATAATCCGGCGGTGATCACTATGGAAGATGAAGATATAAAACCGACCATACCTATCTTAAAAGAGAAGGAGGTACAGATGAATGGCTAAGAAGCAGCAAAAAGAGATTAATAATGCCTTATTAAATGTCATAGCCCCGGTTGGACTGGAATTTAAAGAAAATTCCTTTATTCTTGGAGAGAATCTAGGAAGATCCTATGGAATTATTAAATATCCATCCGGACCTGATTATGGGTGGTTGAGCAAAATCACAAATATTCCATCTACCATGGTTGGAATTACTTATACGCCCAACAATGACGGAGAGATTATTCAATCCCTAAACTACAACATTAATACTTACGCTCAGGAAGCGGAGATGGCCAAAGACAGATTAAAAAAGCAGAGGGCAGAAAAATCTGCGAAAGACGGGGAACTCTTAATGAAGCAGATCGATCAGAATGGTGAAAATGTTGGGGAAATAAGTGTCACGATTGTTCCGATGGGGGAAGACAGGGAATCCTTAAAAAAGGTAGAACAAAAAATGAGGGGTACCTGTGGTATGGCCCATTGTAAGATCCGGAATCTTTCCTTTTTTCAACAGGACGGCTTAAAACATATCAGTCCATTTCACATGGAGGTTCCGGAAATAAGCAAAGTGAGTAACCGGGTAATGCCGCTGCGCTCTTTTATAGGTGGATTTCCATTTTCCTCTTCAGGATATAACGATAATTCAGGATTTTATGTAGCCAAGGATGCCAACGGCGGCTTGGTGATCCTGGATTTTTGGAAACGAGAGAATGACCGCACGAATACCAATATGGTTATCATGGGGCAGCCCGGCCTTGGAAAGAGTGCAGCCACAAAGCATATCGCCTTGGGATTGTATATGCTGGGAACAAAGTTGATCTTTATTGATCCAGAGACAGAATATAAGGAGCTTTGTCAGGAACTTAATGGGACTTGGCTGAATGCCGGTGGATCGCCAAATGCCAGGGTAAATCCTCTGCATATCATGCCGGTTCCCAAAAATGATGATGCGGAGACAGAAGAAAATGCTCTTTATAATTACTATGATCGAGATGATGGACATGGCCTCGGAGACATGGCCTTATATATCAAACATCTGGAAACATTCTTCTCACTCTATTTACCTAGTCTTGATGATTTTTTAAAGGCAGATTTAAAGGACGCTATCATCGAACTCTACAATGATTTCGGCATCACATGGGATACGGATGTGAAAAAATTGAAACCGACCGATTTTCCATATATGGAGCATTTATATGGTAAATTGAAGGAAAAAGAGTCGGAACTTGAAAAAACAAGGAAAGAGGCTGATACGAATGGATATGCAATGCTGGCTAAGCTGTTAAAAGATGCCAGTCAGGGTGCGGACTCTATGCTGTGGAATGGGCCAACGACCTTAAAAGCAGACAACCAATGTGTAGTACTGGATACCTTTTCGCTTCAATCCAGTTCCGAAAATACAAAACGGGCACAGTATTTCTTACTACAAACCTGGGCATGGAATATCATGTCTGCAAATCGAAATGAAAAAGTGCAGCTCATATGTGATGAAGGATATCTAATGATCGATCCGGAAGTCCCTCAATCTTTAGTATTCCTAAGAAATGTCGCAAAACGTGATCGTAAATATGAGGCAGGAATGATTATTATAAGCCATAGTGTTGTAGACTTCCTAGATCCAAGAGTGAAAATGTATGGTCAGGCATTGCTGGATACTCCTTGCTACAAGATTTTATTTGGATCCGACGGAAGAAATCTGAAAGAAACCACCGATTTGTACAACTTAACGGAAGCGGAACAGGAATTACTCGAATCGAAACAGAGAGCACATGCCCTGTTTGTCATCGGATCCAAGAGGCTGCATGTTAACTTTGAAATACCAGAGTACAAGTGGCAGTACTTTGGATCTGCGGGAGGAAGATAAATGACTCCAAAAAGTATATTTTCAATTCCAGGAGACAAAGGAGAAAATGCTGGGAAAAAACTTGGTGTGACCATTGGTGCCCCACTGTTCTTTCTCCTTCTGCTGTGTGCGGGCGTCTCCTCTTTGAGTACCTCATCCGGAACCGCTGCAGAACCCCTCTCTGAACAGGTAGAAGCCTATCGGCCAATGGTTTCTAACTATTGTTCAAAATATAAGATTGGGGAATATACAGACTTAGCCCTAGCATTAATGATGGCAGAATCCGGAGGATCAGAGCCGGACCCTATGCAGGCCGCAGAGGGAGCTTATGGGTTGTACTGTTTAAAGACAAAAAATAAAAGCGGAGGCCACCATCAAGGGCCGAATGGGATTCCAACTGGCCACTCTGAATGCAGTATCAATGCGGGTGTCCAGGAATTAAGAGATGCCCTAAAAGCCGCAGAGGTTGAAAGCCCCTACGACCTGGACCACATCAAAGTAGCTATCCAAGGCTATAACTACGGAATGACGAGGTGGATTAAGTGGATTAAAGCCCATGGAGGGCGGTATACCCTGGCATTAAGCCAGAAATATAGTGCCACGATGATGCCGGCAGGAGCAAAGGGAACCCCTAATCATGCAGAAAAGGTTATGAAGTATTATTCCATTGCTACCGGAGACGGGGCGGCAGAAATCATGTTGCTTTCTGGAAACGCAGGACTGAAAGTTACATATTACAACCAGGGAGATGCGGCATGGGCCTCTTTGCCTTATGGTTCTTCCACAATTAAGAAAAGTGGCTGTGGGCCTACATCGGCGGCCATCTGCATTTCTACATTATCCGGAAAGAAAGTTACTCCCCGGCAAACGTGTACCTGGGCAGCGAAAAACGGATATTATGTATCCGGAGCCGGAAGCAAACATGAAGTAATCCCGGCATTGGCCAAACACTATAAGCTGAAATGCAAAGGAGTAGGAAAAGACAAAGTAAAAGTCGTAAAAGCCTTGAAAAGTGGGAAAAAATTAGTGGTTGCTATTATGGGGCCGACTCATTTTACCGACGGCGGCCATTTTATTGTACTGCGTGGCATTAAAGATGGAAAAATTTTAGTTGCTGACTGCGGATCCAGGCAGAGGACAAAAGAAACCTGGAGTTTAGATCTGATTGCAAGCGAGGCAAAGGGAACGGCATCTGCCGGCGGACCTTTCTGGATCATATCAAAATAGTAGGAGGAAATATGAGAAGAGAAAAAATAATGCAGACCCTCTTTTTTGGAATTGTTATGGTGATCGTGGTAACCATGGCTCTTATCTTTCATGGGAAAGAGTCAGATCCGTCAACCACGACAAGTACACAGACAGAAACGACAACCAAGAACGTTACCAAAACGACCGAAGAAACAACCGAAAAGACAACCGAAGAAATGACGGAAGCGCCGCATGATACTTCGGATTGGGAAAATCAAGAGACTGGGGAACCATCCACAACGGAGACTCCCGGAGTTCAATAGACAAAAAGAAAAAGAGACTTACTTGCGATAAGTCTCTTTTAAAGTAAATATTGTCCCAAAAATATCTACCTCTATAGGTTCTTTTATTTTAAGACTTTTTCTTCACAATGTCAATGTTGTTTAGAAAAAGTTTAGAAATAAAATGGCCGGAAAGGAACTTATGAAATATCAAAGCATACAGAACATATTTTTAGATTCGGATTTAACTCCTGCAGCGAAAATCGTTGCAGTTTTTTTATGTCATCGCTCAACGGCATCTGGATGTTGTTACCCAGCGGTACAAACGATTGCGGATGCCTGCAGCCTTTCTAAAAGAACGATCCAGCGGCAGCTAAAGGAGCTGGAGGGAAGAGGCTATCTGGTTATGAAAGAACGTTTCCTGTTTGGAGAGCAGCTTACGAACCGCTATTATTTTACGATCCCGGAGAAGCAATACAAAGCATCAAATGGCTATCTTAAAGAAATCATTTTAGAAGACCCAGACTTTTTATCCTGGATGGATCGAGAAGAAGTTTATACAAAAAATCCTGGATATAAGGCACAAATGATGACGGATATTTTTCATTGCCAGAATCTTTCCTCAAGAGAAAAGCTGGCAGCCTTGTATCTTACGTTTCATGCAGATCGGGAAGCAATGGCATATTTTGATTTTTTTAGAATGGCGGAAGAACTAAGCTTAAGCAGTAAACGTCTGAATACGATCTTACACTGCTTAGAGAAGAGAAAGATTCTGCATTCTATGAAAAAATATCACCGTGGCCAGATGATTTATCTTGTCATGCTGAAGGAAATAAAAACAACACTAAATCCCTTTTACCGCCCATATTATCTGTTTTATTTGTATCATCGAAGAAGTTTAGGCAAAGAAGATCAAAGTGCCTTAAAAGAGCCGCAAACATCAATAAAACAGACGAAACAGGACCATGGAAAACAACTCCCATGGTTTTTTATTTTGATCAAAGTCAGGAAGACCAAGAGTGTCGGCAGAAGGGCACGTGCCCCTTGATTGTATAAAATGTCACCCAGTTTAAACCATGGGTTATGAAATAAAAAGGGTTATTGAAAAAAACTATATCTAGTAGATATCTAAATCATTTAAAGGAGGCCAAATGAGGAATAAACTGATCAATCTTGCAATGTTTCTACTGATTGCTGTGATTATGTGCTGCAGTATCCTTCTGCTTAAAACAGAGAGGGAATATAAAAAAGCAGATCAGGAATACCAGGAGATTGCAAAGCAGGTGAAAAAGTCAAAAAAGAAGAACAAAAGAGGCCAAGGCATTGATTTTCAAACGCTTCTTACGAAAAATCCGGATACGGTTGGGTGGATCCAGGTCAAGGACACCCAGATTGATTATCCAATAATCAAGGGAAAGAACAATGAGAAGTATCTCCATGAGACGTTCTTAGGCAGTAAAAATCCTTCCGGAGCCATTTTTCTGGATGCAAAGGCAAGGAAGGACTTTGGTTCTGCTAATAGCATTATCTATGGACATCACATGAAAAATGGATCCATGTTTGCCGATCTGCTGAAATTCCGGAAACAAACATTCGCAGACACACATAGGATAACTCTTTGGATGCCGGCAAAAAAGATATCGCTCAAGGTCTTTGCAGCATATGCGAGAAAGGCAGATACGACACTGCCGGTGGAGTTTGAAAGTGATACAGAGAAGTCACTGTTTTTGAAAGAAATCATGGAAAGGAGTGAAATTCAAGGAAACATGAGTCGAAAAGAGTTAAGAAAAGCAGGACAAATCTATACGTTTGTCACCTGCAGTTATGAACATGACGATTACCGTACCATTGTCCATGCCATTGAAAGGGGATAAGGAGTATGCAATTAGAAACTTTAAAAGTTCTGTTAGGAGCAGAAGAGGATCCAATGGAGATACCAGGTGAGGAGTTGCATGGAGAAGAGCTACAAAACATCAATGATTTTATAGATTTGAGAAAGGGGGAAAAGGATGGCCAGTGCGATTGAATTAGTCAAACAGTCCCGGAGGGAACTGGTAGAGAAAATTATTGAAAACATGAAAAAAGGGTATCTCTTTTCACCAGAGGAATGGGATCGTAAGGCTTTGCAGCCGTATAATCCAGTCAGTGGTTTTCACTATCTTGGAGGGAACAGAATACGATTGGCCATGGCTGCGATCAATGCCGGTTATCAGGATCCACGATGGATGACCTTCATCCAAGCTAAAAATCAGGGATACCAGGTACGGAAAGGAGAAAAAAGTACTCTTTTAGAGAAATGGATTTTTACCAAAGAAGTCAAGGAAAAAGATGAACATGGAAGGGAAGTAAAAAAAACAGAGCGGTTGGATCATCCTATTTGCAATTATTTCCGTGTGTTTAATGCAGAGCAAGTCGATGGGGTAGAACCACTTGCAAAACAGGAGGTCTTGAAAGAAGATGAAATTTTAAAATTGACAGATGAGATCTTTCAATCTTCTAAATGCAGCATTGTAGAAGCGGCTCAAGAAATGGCTTTTTATTCTCCAGAGGAAGACCAGATTGTCCTGCCGCCAAGAGCATATTTTAAATCACCGGCAGCCTTTTTGTCGGTTGCACTCCATGAGATGGCACATAGCACGGGACATCCGGACCGTTTGAACCGGCCATTGATGAATCTGTTTGGTACGGAGAAATATGCGAGAGAAGAATTAAATGCAGAGATCTCTTCTGCATTTTTGGAGGCGGATCTTGGGCTTGAGGTAGAAGACGAGGGAATCCGGGATCATTCCAACTATTTGAGGTCATGGATTAAAGTTCTACAGGAGGATCCGAATGAATTATTCCGGGCATGTCAAAGTGCGGAGAAAATCAGTGAATATCTCATAGAAAATTATGAAGAGTACATAAAAAAGGAGCGTGAGTTTTCGAATAACATAGAAATAGCAGCGGAAAGCGGCTTGAAGCAAACGAATGCACGCCAACCGCGAAGGTATAGGATGGGATCAGATGGAACAATGCAGCGGATGTTTCAGGGGAAACTGCCGGAAGAATTTAACCAGGAAGATCTTTTGGAATTTATGGTGGACACTGATCTGTTGGTTTCCGGAAAAATTACAGAGGAAACGTTCAGAGCAATCAAACAGTGTGGATACTGCTATCAGTCAGGAAAGATCTTCCCAGAAGAGGTTGTAGATGAAGCGGCAGAGTATGATTTATCACCGGAAGAATTTAATGCCAGAGTTTCCTCTGATACAGCGAAAAACGATTCACAGGATATAAAAAAGTTGGTAAAAGGACTGATTTCAGCATTGGATGAAGCGAAAGGGTTTTGCAAAGACCCAGATTTAGAAAATACCTCTAGCATGATAGAAGATTTTGATATGGAGATTTAAGGAGGGAGACAATGCAATATAAATATAAGTTAACCGAAGAAACAAAAAAGGTACAAGGAGAAATAGTCTATCGGATCCAGGCCCTTAGAGATTTTGCAGATGTAAAAGCCGGACAGCTTGGTGGATTTATTGCCAGTGAAAATAACTTATCGCAGTTTCACTCTGCATGGGTTTATGATTCTGCTTGTATTTTGAGAAATGCATGGGTTGAAGAGGATTCAAAAGTAAAAGGGAAAGCGATCGTAAAGGGGGAAGCGAGGATTTCAGGAAACGCAAAGGTATCTGGACATGCAATCATCTCGGGATCCTCATGGATTGAAGACAATGCCAGAGTAACCGGATGGACTAGTGTAAGGGGGGAGTCCCATGTGTGTGGAAATGCCTGTGTGTGTCATAGAGCAAAGGTGAAAGATGCATTTGTAATGAATGAAGTGCTTACAGGACCAATCTTAAGTCCAAGTAAACTTCAAGCAATGGGGCCAGGGCTAGAAACACAAATTTTATCATTGTCAAATGATTCCATGTTACAACAGGAAAACGATATGGAGTTGGAACCTTAAAACAATGACACATAGTCAGAAGATGAAAAAGGGAAAGGAGTTGAATGGAAATGATGATCCGTGATATGATGATGACATATGGAGGTGATGAAGTGAATCAATCTTATGTGGAACTACTTAGAAAACGATTGCTGATTGAGAAAGAGAAATCGGATCGGTCTGGTATCTATGGTATTTCTCAGAGGATGATGGCATACAATTCTAATAAAATCGAAGGGAGCACGCTGACAGAAAAGCAGACCGCAAGCATTTTTGAGACGGGAACCTTACTTGGAGAAAATGTGGAGTTCCGGACGAAAGATGTGGAAGAGATGACAGGGCATTTTGCAATGTTCAATTATATGCTGTCGTGTTTTGATGAGGAGTTATCCCAGGAAATGATCAAGGCCTATCACTATAAATTAAAGGCAGGCGTGTTTGAAGATATTGCAAATGGGTATCCGATTGGAGAATACAAGAACCGCCGAAATATGGTTTCAGATATTGTGACGGCCCCGCCGGATAAGGTATCAGAAGAGATGGAGCACCTCTTATCAAGATATCATGGAATCCCAAAAAAGTCATTGACGGATATTGCAAGACTTCATGCGGAATATGAAAGAATCCATCCTTTTCAGGACGGTAATGGAAGGACTGGGAGAATGATTCTGTTTAAGGAATGCCTGAAAAACCAGATGGTTCCGATTGTTATTGAAGATTCCAAAAAGGCTCAATATTACAAGGTTTTGAATATCGGACAGACGGAAGAAAGATTTGAACCAATGGTTGCATTTTTTAAAGAAGAGCAGGAGATTTTTTATGAACTGACAAGAGACTTTGTCATGAATAAGATTCCGGTAGAGGAAATGAAGCTGAACCAGACGATGAAGGAAATTGAAGAAGAATTAGAGATGGAGTAAGTAAAAAGCATTTTGGTATAAAAGCCAGAATGCTTTTTTTGTTGAAAGGAGATCCAAATGAAACAAGAAAAACAGGAAGGTATGAAAGACAAACAAAAGAAGCGGCTTCAAGCATATGCCGAGAGGTTTGCAAAGATTACAAAAGAAAGGGAAGAAAAAGTAAATGGAACACAAAGAATTTGAATTGTCAAATGATTTGGTGCACTTTCATCCGGAAAAAATTTTTTTTCGGATGATTGGAGTAGAACAAAATCTAGATTTATTAAAAACCATTCCTCACCAGTTAGAAGAAGATTTAGCAATTACATATCATTTCTTAGTGGCAAGAACGAAGAAAAGTATTATAAGTGGAAGCATTGATTATCAGATGTTAAAAAGCTTTAAAATTACACAAGGAGAGTTACATAAAATCGCCATGGAAAATACACCTAAATTATTTCCGGCCAAGTTTATGTCAATGGCAGAGGCAATTCCATTTTGTCCGGTACCAGATTTTATGTATGTACTAACAAATAAAAGCCAGGTAAATGGTGCAGCTGTTTTATTTTATCCCAAAATGACAGAGCAGATAAGGGAACGTCTGGGAGATGATTTCTATGTCCTTCCATCATCCATTCACGAAGTGATTGTATTGCCAGCAAAAGTGGCTGAGGATATGGGTGATATTCATGAATTGGCAGGAATGGTGAGAGAGATCAATCAGACAAGTGTTGTTGAGAGAGAAGATGTGTTAGCAGACAGTGCATATCGGGTAGATGATCGGGGGTTTACGAAACTGGAAGAACCAGAACGAGAGCGCCCATGGTCCAAAGAACAACAGTTGGATCCGATGCAATCGTTTGACCAGGAATTAGATCAAGAGACTATGGAAGATGAAATGGAATTATAAGGAGGAACCAGAATGGCAGAGAACAATAAGGAAAAAAAGCAATTTGATAATCGACAATTATTAGAGATTAAGCTTGGGCTTAGAAAAAGATTAGATACTCAAATTTACAATAATGTAGATTTGAAAGCGGAACAAATGCGGGAAATCCGTTTAGGCATGGAGTCAAACCTTAATGTTTCAAAATATGCAAATAAAAAATTTAGTGCGGAACAGATGGCGCAAATCCGCGTTGGTATGGAGAATGAAGTAAACGTTGATCAATACTTAAATCCAGATTTAAATGCGGCGCAGATGCTTCAGATACGGACCGGCATGGAACAGGGGCTTGATACGAAAGAGTACACAAGTCAAAGCTACGATGCGGAACAGATGAAACAGATTCGGCTTGGAATGAAATTAGGATTAGATACAAAGCAATTTAATCATCCTGCCATGACAGCGGAGCAAATGAAGGATCTGCGCCTCACGCTGACTACCCAAAAAGTGTTTGATAAAATAAAAGAGCAGTTGAAAGGAATTTTAGAGTCTTTCTTGAGAGCTACCAACCTGTATGTTCACTTTCCATCCAAAGAGATGGAAAATACAATGAGTCCTAAGATAACGGAAGTTTTGAATGAGAGGGCACAGGAGGTCATAAAAGAAAGAATTCTTGAAGCAGAAGCACAAAGAGAGCCAGAATCCATGGAGGAGGTTGAGCAGCAAGTAAGCGAAGACCTAGAAAAACCAGAAATTCAAGATAAAGTTTTAGATAATCAAACAATAGAAAAAGTACAAGATATGGTAACAGAGGTATCAGAAGAACAAGGAGTCGAGGAACCTTTAAAAGAGCCAGAAGAGTTGAGTTATCATGAAGACCCAGGGTTGGACAAAGCAATTAAGAATTATATTAAGTATCGAGAAGAAATTGGATTCCCCATGTTAAAATCTCAAATTCAGCCAACGATAGATCATCTTGCATTTATGGATCGTGATGTAAGCCACCAAGCGGATATTATTAACCAAACAATTATGAATGGGTGGAAAGCATTATATCCGCTCAAACAACAAACTCAAGGAAACGAAAAATCCAATAAGCAGAAACCTAATCAGTTTCATAATTTTGAGGAGCGGGAATACGATTTTGACAAGCTGGAAGTAGCCTTACAGGAAAAAATGTATCAATCAAACGGATTAGAGCAAGCACAGCAGGAAGATCCAGGAATGGAGATGTAGAGGATGCAATGGAAAGAATATCGAAAGCAGTCTCCATTTTAAACCTTTGTATCGTTTGCCTTGGTTGCATTCTATTTTTGCCAATGTTATTTCATATTCATCCATATGTTGTTTATTCAGGATCCATGGAGCCGGTGATTCCCACTGGCTCCTTGGCATTTGTAAAGGAAAATGTGTCATTTCAAGAGTTAAAAAAGAATGATATCATCACGTATTCCGCGGGAACAGTAACGGTAACTCATAGGATAGAAGAAAAAGAGAAAGAATCAGTTATAACAAAAGGAGATAAAAATCAAGATTCGGACTTTTTTAAGGTTTATCCGGAGAACATCAAAGGGCGTTACCTTTGTTCTGTTCCTTATTTAGGTTACTTCATAGAAACGTTAAAGACGCAAAGAGGCATCCTGATATGGATAGGAATCATCTTAATTCAGTTCATTCCAAGGAGGGAAAAGAAAGATGAAAGTAAGTAAAAAGAAGAAACTTGGTATCGGCATTATGATCTTATGCCTTTTAGCAGGAACGGCCGGAACTTTAGCCTATCTGACGGATCAGGATCAGAAGCAGAATACTTTTACAATTGGAGAAGTCCGATGCAGCTTACAAGAGCCGCATTGGGATCAAGAACAGGCCCGAAATATCGTACCAATCCAAACAATCCAAAAAGATCCCTGTGTAAAAAACATAGGGAGGAACGATGAGTATGTATATCTACGGGTTTTTATTCCAATCGAAAAGGTCAGATCAAAAACATCCCCTGTGGAAGCTATACCACAAGAGATATTTACCTATCAACAAAATGGAAAATGGACAGAACTTGAAGACGCCAAGGAACAAGTTCAGTTAGATGATGGAAAAGAGTATCAGATGCATGTATATGCCTATTACAAAGAGTTGAAACATGATGATGTAACAGTACCCTTATTTACAGAAGTAACTGCGATAGATTTTTATGAAAATCAAATAGACAAAAAGTCACTCATCATTCCAGTACAGGCTCTGGCCATCCAAACAGTCAATACAGGAACAGGAAATACAACAAGGAAAAAGGCTATATCTGCATATCAAACGTATATGAATCAACAAAATGAGGAAGCTTTTCCAAGCGTCAAAAATCAAGAATAGGGGGGCTGTGTATGAAAAGAAAAAAGTATTGGGCGGCTCTTCTAGTATTGGCATCTATTCTACTCGTGGCCGGTACCTCAGCTGTTTTTCTTTCGTTGTCAGAAAAGAAGAATGAGATCACAGTTGGATCTAATGAGATAGAGATTGTGGAGGATTTTAAGCTTCCGGATCATATCAAATATGGAGAAGAGACAACGTTTCAAAAAAAAGTCCAGATCAAGAACAATGGAACGGCAAAAGTTTTTGTTAGAGCAAGCATCAGGTATTCTAATAATTTTATGAGTCCGTATGTAACTCTTAGTAAACCAGAAGGTGCATGGAGCTATATTCCAGAGGAACAGGGGCAGGAACTTGGAGGCTATTATTATTTTACAGATCCTCTGCCTGCAGGAACGGTAACACCAGATCTGCTTAAGTCCGTTGTTATTTCTGCGGATGCTCCACAGTCAGCCTATAAAGATTTTGATTTGATTGTATATGCAGAATCCATTCAAACGACATATGCAGATTATAAGGAAGCCTGGAGAGATTATCTGCAGAAAGGGGAAGATAAATGAGGGTAAGAAAAAGGCTGCTTTTTTTGAGCATATTTGGATTGTTGTTTATCTCTGGATCCGCAGCATCCTTTACGGATCAAATGTAGATACAAAATCACATCAAAACAGGAAAAGTAAAAATATCCTTACATATACAAAGAAAAGAGCAGAATGATGTTCTCCCAGGAGAGGAGATATCAGTCATTCCGGAAATTCAAAATCAAGGGATCAACTGCTATATTCGAGCCAAAATCTATTTCACAGATAAAGATGGCACAAGGCGGGTTTGTCCGCCAAAATACATTCAGGGGCTTAAAACAAATCAATGGAAAAAGATCAAAGATGTTTATTATTACCAATCCATCTTAAAAGAGAATGAAACAACAACACTTTTTCAATCTTTTCTGATCCCAGACCAGTGGGCAAATGAGTATGTAAGACAAGGCGTAGAGCTGGAAGTTCAAGCAGAGGCAATTCAAAGCAAGCATTTTACTCCAGATTTCACATCAAAGGACCCATGGGGAAATGCAGAGATTGAGGCAAATGTGAAGGAGAAAATAAATTGAAAAAGAGACTATGGTTATTTATCATCTTCCTTTTAGTCGGACGTATTCAGGTGACTGCAGCTGAACCAAAGATTATATACGATCAAACAGCAAGAGGACTGGTTACAACAAGCAGTGATTTTTTTCAGGGCTTTGATGAGATGATTCCCGGTGATTTTTGCTCCGGTACCGCTGTTATCGAAAATAAAAATAGTCAACCGGCAGAGCTGTATTTTTATACAAAACATTCGGAAGACGAGATCTTAAAATTTATTGAATTAAAGATTGATTTAGTGAAAGAACATGAAACAAAAAGCATCTATGAGGGAAACTTAGATGCAGATTTAAAGGAGCCGATTTCTCTTGGAAAGTATCAAAAAGGAGAAACGGCAAATCTTATTTTTACTCTGCAGATGGATTCTAAAGCAAAAAATCAGGTGGCAGATCAGACATCTCATGTAACTTGGGGATTCGGCGCAAAGTTGGATGGAAACTCCAAAGGTACAGCTGCTAAAAAACATCAAGTATCTGTAAATAAGATTGTTCAGACTGGAGATAAAGCATTCTGGCTATGGCAGATCCTTTTCATCAGCCTATGCAGCATTGGAATTTTGAAATTATTACGGAGGGAGAAATGAAAAAAAGGAAAATCATCATGATTTTGTGTTTGGTGATGTTAAGTCAGATGGGGATATCAGTGGCAGCAATCAGTGGATATGTCACAGAAGATAACATGCCAACCACGAAAGAAATTTCAGGCCTAAATAAATATGATTATGACAACGGCCGGGCCAGTTCTGCTTCCGGAGCCGGAGTGGAATATTCACTAAGTATAAAGAACAAACTTTCCTCAGCACCAGTGATTGAGAAAGGGACACAATCCAATGTGCCGGTTCTTCAAAAAAAGGATGGGAAAAACGATTATACGAATACAAGCAAAAAAACAAAAGCCTTTTTAATAAGTAACCATGCAGCAAATGGGATTGTGCTGCGTTATAAAAACATAGGAATTTATGGATATGGAGCAAGCGCAGTAAAACTGGATGTTCGGCTTACGGTGACCGGCTGGGTAAAGCAAAAGGAAATACGATCTGGATGGAATCCATGTTTTCAGGCAGATGCGCCAAATACAACTGGACTTGAAAACTCCAGCCGGGGCAGTACCTGTAATATGGGCTGGCTGATCCGGGGATTAAACCAGATCAAGCTAAAATATGAGTTCTTGAAAGCAGGAACGAATACCTTGGTTAATGTAAAAGGGGTAGTATCAGAAGAAGATATTGATGCTCATCAATTTTTGGGCGTAGAATCTTCCAAGGTTAATAAAATCTGGATTGGGAAAAATGGATGTGATTTAGCCTGTGAAGAGTCAGGAGGTTACAAAACATTCTATGAAACAAAGAACATAAATTCCTCACCAGGGACTGCCGCAGGAAATAAGCACATGTTTAGCTATACATTTTCAGGAAGTTCTATCCAGAAAATATTTGGAGTCGTAGATGAAAAATCTGTATATGAAGGATTCAGCTGGGGAGACAAAAGTGTCCATACAACCCTGCCAACGGCGACTCCGCAAAAGACAATCACCGATACAGACGAAACAAATGTAAGTTTGAATAACGTTAAGTCACGAAATGAAACATGGACCTACAATATCAATCAGGCCATACCGCTTGAGAAAGTCAGCCATAACTTCTATCAAAGTTTCCGACTGGAAGACCAAGTTGATTCCTGCCTCAGTATTCAGGCTATTAAAGTCATCGAAGGGTATTCAGGCCAGGACGTTACAAGTGATTTTACGATTGCCCAAAGTAACAATAAGGTGACTGCAACAGCAAAAAATGTAAAGACAGAAGATTTTTATAGTAAGAATTATATTTTAAGAATCACAGTGAAACTAAATACAGGGATTGCAGAAGCAACGGTAAGAAACCATGGACACTATGTTCAAGAATCTGGGGGATCTTATTTACGTTTTTATGATACTGGGAAATCAGTGATTACGGCTCCTGAGAAAACAGTGGATGCTAATACGGCCCAAGTAACAACGAGGATCCATGTACCCAAAGTGGAGTTAAAGAAAACAACCACCTTATTTGAACAGCAGGTGGGGGAAAAGATTCATTATACAGTGACAGCAAAAAATATTTCTACTGACGCAGAGATGTCAAATATAGTTCTGCAGGATACTTTGCCGGAAGGAATGGAATTAGATTTGGAATCCTTGCAGGTATCGGGGATCAGCGGCTCTAATTATACAATGTCTAAAAATCAAAGAAAGTGGGTTCTAACAGCATTGGGAACTTATACGCAGCCAGCCAATCATACGATTACTATTACATATACCGCAACTCCACAAAAAGAACTTAACGGAAAGATGGTCTTAAATGAGGTCTCAGAGAAAGGTTTTTTTGTTCCTGAGACAAAAGCCAGCAAAGAAACTTATATCAACAGTCCAAAGTTAGGGGTTCAAAAGCAAGTATCAAATGAAAGACCTGAAATTGGAGAGACGCTGACCTATACAATACGGATTCAGAATAAAAATCCTGGGACATTTATGAGAGCGGTGGAACTTTCAGATGAGATGGATGCTGATGGACTTGAACTACAAAAAGAAACTATAAAAATATTGGCAGGAGATACCGACATCACAAAGAAATGTAACATCCAATTCTATGATAAAATGTTCCATATCCAAACACCATATGCAGTCAAAAAAGATGTAATTCCCTGCGTCAGCAAGGAAGGATACCAGCTGGATTTTACTGATCAGATGACAGTGACATATCAGGCAAAGGTAAAACTGGCAGATCCAAGAGGTGAAGTTTTAAAGAATCAAGTTAGTGTTCCGTCTACAAATAAAGTAAAAGAGGATACGGAAATTCCTTCTGGCGGAGGCCAGGCGAAAAAAGATGTTTCAGTAAAACCATTTGATGTGAAACTCGGTTTAGAAAAAAGAATCAAAAAGGATTCCATTAATCTGAGCCATGGAGATCCAACATTTTTGTTCAACATCAGAGGGAAGGACTGGAAAGATCAATGGAGAAGCTATCACGCCTCTATTACATTTACAAAAGATGAAATAGAAAAAGCAACGCCAGATAAAAGTGGATATATTACATTATCAACAATCATTGATCAGATTGTGCCCGGAGATCATTATATCATTACTGAGGAACCGGTCATTCGATATCAACTGACTGATGTTTCCTCAGAGGATGAAAATGTATCAATTCAAAAAGATGCTGCCAGTTTGGATGCTACCGTAAAGCTAGACGAACATAGACTGACCGCAAAGGTAACGATGACGAATGATAAATTTAAAGAAAATCGTTTCTCACATACAAAGTTGAAGATCAATCATATACCAATAGAAAGACTTTTTATTGATTAAAGATTTTAGAAAATGCAGCTTCCATAACTTCGGTTCATATGAACCGAAGTTACGGAAGTTCTTTTTTTTATGCTGAAATCTTATCTGAAGGTGATAATTATAAAAGAAAATAGTGAAAAAGAGAGGTGTAGAAAGGGAAGGGTAGGGGATACTTTGTATTGGGAAGATTGTGATACAAGACAAAAAAGAAAGCTAAAATGTCTGCAAATACGCATAAAATCAAGGGTTTCCTGACTTCTGTTCATATGAACCAAAGTTGATTGCGCAGGAATTTAAGACGAATTCAGCATACAGTTTCTGGACTTTAACTAGGAAAATCAAGAACAATACATTTTACTTATCAGAGCTGGGATCAACAAAATCTTCCTTTACTTTCAAAAAAAAAGTGCTATAATGAAAATAGAAGTAGGAGTAATCGCCCACAAAGTGGTTAGCCTCGTTAAGGTTTAAAAACTACCCTGACTCGCCAAAGTCACAGGGTAGTTTTTATTTACGCTTGTTATTCCTATCTATATAGGCAAGCAGTGCAATGAGAAAAGTACCGCCTAAAAATAAAAGGCTAAGAACTTCATATGTATTCATCCGCACCACCTCCCCTCTTTTGTAAGCTGGGAGGCCACCACCCTGTACACGATTACTCCATAGAAAAATGATACCATAGCAAGGATGAGAATACAATGATGTAGTGCAATCAATATAGGAGCCGGAAGATACTGATTTAGAACCATGGGACAACTTATACCTCAGTGGAATATAAGTTGTCCAACTCCAGTGTTTATGCAGCGTTGGGACATATAGATTGATAAATGAAATTCCCTTTTGGGAGTTTTATTTTTTGCCCTAAAAAAGAGGGATTGGGAAACTTCCCAAAATTAAAAAGGGGATTGGGGGGCACCCCAACAAGCTATTCGTATTACGAATAGGAAGCTTGCTAAAAGACAGAAGAATAGCATTCATGAGCAAAAGCTTAAAGCTCATAGGTGGGGGTTATTGAAAAAAACATCATTGTATAAAAAACGTCGATTTTTGAAACTCGATAGGTTGAGAATAAATTGACGACCACGTATTTGCGTGGTACAATATAAAATATAGGAGGAAGAATCTATGGAATATTTACCAGGAATAGAACAAGTTATTCCAATATGGAATTATAAGGTCTATGTTTACATGGATGATAATACGGTTCGACTCTATGATGCTGCTCCGTTGATTCAAAAAGGCGGGATTTTCAAAAAGCTGCAGGACAAAAGTTTTTTTATGGAGCGTTGTACGATCATGAACGATACATTAGCTTGGGATTTATCAGGCAAGCTTGATCCGGAAGATTGTATAGATATTTGTCCCGATACTATTCGGGAATGTGAAATTGTCGAAGATGTAGAAGCTCTGGAAAAGGAGTTGTTTTCAGTTGAAGCTTAGAGAGATAAGAGAAGAAAGAAAGTTGTCAAGGCCAGCATTGTCAAAATTATCTGGTATTCCAGTCAGGACGATTGAAGATTTAGAGAAAAGAGATGATGGACGGGTCTCTACAATAAAAAAGATTGCGGAAGCTTTGGAGATTTCTTTAGATGAGTTGTGTAGATAATAGCTTTTGTGGAGTCAAAAATTTGATTCCACGAAAGTGAAAACAAAGGATATGGGCATGGCAAAAGAAGAATAAAAGAATGCTTATAACCTTGAAAAAGCTGATAAATACGTGGTTTGAGGGACTTCTGTTCATATGAATAGAAGTTTAGAGCATAGAGTTAAATTGATGCAATAATATTTTAGATGAAGCTATTATGTTATTTAAATAAGAATGATTATGTTTATTTTATGATATAATGGCTGTAGGAGCTGATAAAATGAAAAAGACATATCAAACAATTATACAGGGATGGAAATCAATTCGATCTGTAGAAGAACTGGACTGTCAATTAGATAATTTTAAAATTCTATTTGCTTATCATAGTGGGAAAATAGAGAATGAAAATATCACTTATCATAATACAAGGGAAATCTTTGAGAATGGAAAAGTTATTAACTATACTGGAGATGTCAGAACGATTTTTGAAATAGAAAATCAAAAGACGTGCTATGAATTCTTGAAAGAGAAAATTGTAAAAAAGCAGCCATTGACGGTAGATCTTATCAAAGAAATTCATAATATTCTTATGAGAGGATGTTATGATGAACGGCGTTATCATAGGGGAGAACGTCCAGGAAAGTTTAAACAGCATGACTATGTAGTAGGAGATAATATCGGTGTTCCGGCAGAAGATGTGGAAGAGGAAATTCATTTCATTTGTGAAGAAATTCAGGAAGATGGAATTGATCCATTGACAGCGGCAGCATACCTGCACTTGAATTTTGAGAGTATCCATCCTTTTGCGGATGGGAATGGAAGAGTTGGCAGAACGATCATGAACTATTATTTGATGATACATGACTGCCCTCCAACGATCATCTATGAAGATGACAAGGAAGCTTACTATATGGCATTGGCGATTTTTGATAAGACCGAGGAAATCAAGCCTTTTCAAACCTTCCTTCAGAAAGAATTGGAACGTACCTGGAGCAGTCCGGAAAGGACAAAATGCAGAAGTTTAAAAGAGGCAATGAATTTAACGCAAATCACCTTAGAACAGAATGGGCACGTTTTGGAGGAGGGAGAATTAGAACTCTAAAAACCATATAAATATATCTTTTTATTCAACTTATGTTTCATCGGAACATAAGTTGTTTTTTTTGTAGAATCATTATATGAATTATCTTTTACATTTGAAATTTATTTTAAAAGAAGATTTCTTGAGTATTAAAAAGTAAAGTGGTATTATCTGACAAAATATGATAAAATTTTAATAATGTTGGATTTATTAATGGGGGCTTAGGAAGAAAGGAAATTTTATGGAAGAGGCAAATATCCGTGTAGCAGGTAATATTCTCAGTGAATTGTCAGAAAAAATACCTACTAATCTAGTAGCAATCAATGAATTAATTAAAAATGCTTATGATGCAATGGCAGACAACTTGTTAATTGATTTTAATAGTGAAAACAAAACATTAATTTTTGAGGATGATGGGGATGGGATGAGCATAGAGGGGATTAATGCACTCTTCCATATATCCAGAAGCACGAAAGTATATGGACAAAAAATCAATGATCGATTTATTCAAGGATCAAAAGGTTTGGGATTCTTATCTGTTTTTCGATTCGGTAATCATGTTCAATGGGAAACTAAAAGCAAGAATGAGACTGGATACTCTTTTAAAATAGATTTTTCTGATTTAAAGAAATGTGAGGATGTAGCAACATATCCAGTTATACTTACAGAATTAAAAGAAGAAAGAAAAGGAACTAAGATTACTATCTTACTAAAAGATGAAATTATTAATAGTCTAAAAGAAGAACTCGTAACAAAAAATTTATATGAGAAAATCAAAAGATCATTTAACGATAATAAAATGAAAATCAAATTGAGAATTGATGAAAATAGCAGAGAATATAATCAGGTAGAAACAATAGATGATTATTTTCCTTCAAGGAGAATGTTCCGTATTAAATATAATTCAGAAGATAAAAAGATTAATTATTATGTTGAAGAAAATTTTTATGCGTCACAAGAATTTGAATTAATTAGTGATAGATATAAAATCTCTGTTGACCTAATGAGTTTTTTCTTTGTTGGAAGAAAGCCAAAGGAGGAGCATGGATTATATTACAAAGAACAAGATAAACTGACCCCATTAATTTATATCAATCATAATTTATTCAATAATTATACTCTTTTTGATCCAGATACTTTACGAAGTAATAAAGGTGCAGAAATTCTTGCACAGATAATAGGAGATATAAATATTATTTGTGGCAGTGAAGAGTTGGAATTTAACTCTGATCGGACTAATTTTGTTCAAAATTCTTTAACAGATATGATAAAGAAGGATTTAGAAGAATTAAATAAGGCAATTCAAAAAAATGGAATAAAATGTAGAAATGAATTAAGAGAATCTGATTATCTAGTAAAAAAGGAAATTACAGAAGAAGAACTAAAAGAATTAAATTATGAATATAAAAAGTTGATTAGAGAAGATTTTTTGTTTCGAGACATGGTGTTGTGTGATAGAGAACGGAATGAGATTACATATTCTCTCTTCAGGATTGATAAAAAAATCAATATACTTGGAAAGAGAAGAAAAATGAATAGGCCTGAACAAAAAGGGAAGCAACCACCCAAAGGTAAAGAAAAGCCAAGATTAGTACCGGCCAAAATTGAATTAACCTCCAAATATGAAAGAATCCATGCGAATGGAGAACAAATATTCCTAAAAAAATATATTAAAAGTGCAAGCAATAATTATGGAGAGAGTATTGCCATTGATGCTATAAAAATCAGTATTAATGGAGTAGAAAATGATACTGGAATATTGCCAAGTATTACAGAAGAGAAAATAGTTAAAATTTGTTTTTTTTATGAAGATGAAAAAACTCAGTATGTGAGTCAGGAATTAATCCTTGAATTTTATACTCCTAAATCAAGAATAGAAGGATCAAAAAAATATAAAGAAGAATTCTTAACGCTACCAACACCACAAGAATACAAATTAGGAATGGGATTAACCATTAGTAATCTTATTTATGAATTAAATTTATTAGATACACTAGACAGGACTACAAAATTTACCTCAATAAAAGCATGCTGTCTTAGAGTTCTTTTTGAATTGTCTTCATATTATTTTATACAAAATGCAAAAGGATTTGATAAATTAGCCAGTAAAATAAGACTTAAACAAGTACCTGAACAAGTCAAAGATATTGTAGAATGCTTAAGCAGTCCTAAAAATATGACAGAAATTGATAATAAAACTAGAATTGGATTTAAAACTCTTAAAAATGTATTGGACAAAGAAAAATTTTACGATGCAGTTATAACATCTAATCTGGGAGCTCATAAATCGACTGAATATTTAACGGAAAAGGATATGGATGATATTGCAAGTAAGGCTGCTCTTTTTATAGTAATTGTAAATGAGGCTATAAATAATAACAAAATCCATGAATAAATCCTGGAAATTTATTGATAAGTTTGATATATTAAAGATAGAAACATGAAGGGGGTAGGCAAAACATGATAAACAATATTGCGTATAAAGATTATAGAAAAAAAGATGATATCCATGGAACCATTGTTTATCCAGCGCCGATGATAGCACCAGTACAAAAATCTATTTTAGAAGAGTTAATAGATAAAGATAAAGGGCAAACTATCTTTGACCCATTTCATGGATCAGGAACGGCATTATATGAGAGTCTTCAGTTGTCTGATCAGATAAAAGTGGTTGGATGTGACATTAACCCTTTAGCGAATTTGATAACAAGAGTAAAGCTGGATGGAATAGAAGAAAATAGTATTGAGTCAGATATAAAAAATTTAGAGAGAGAAATTCAATACGGGAGTAAAGACGGTAAGTTTAGTTTTCCACGAATGGAAAAGTGGTTTCGTCAAGATGTAATTGATGATTTAAAGATTTTAAGAAGTGCAATTCAGAAAAGCTATAACGTAAAAAATAGGAGATACTTCTGGTATAATATGGCTGGAATTGTGAGGAAGTATTGCAATTCAAGGACATCGACATATAAGTTACATATTAAGGATGAAGTTTCCATTGAGCGGTTACAAAATCAAGTGATAAAAGATTTCTTATCTGCAGTAACGAAAAACAAAATGTATTTTACTTGCCATGCGAATGATTATGAGCTGTACAAAATGGATGTTTTAGAACTTCTAAAAAGTACCCATAGCAACTTATATGATATAACGATTACTTCACCACCCTATGGAGATAATAAAACAACAGTACCATATGGGGAATATTCAATGCTGCCAATTTATTGGATTGATGCACAAGATCTCGAATTAGAAGGGTGGGAACTGGAGAACTATTCTATTATTGATATCAAAAGTATGGGGGGACATGGTCTTCAAGAATATAAGTTTTCTGAAAAGGAAACTAATTTATTAAAACCATATTTAAGTAAAATTACAGATAGGAAAAAAGAAAAGGTTCTAAATTTTTTTGGGGAGTATTTCTCGTTTTTAAGAGAGATTTGTAGAGTAACGAATAAATATATTGTTATGACCTTAGGAAATCGAAAAGTTGATGGAATCAAAATAAATTTAACGGAAATCACAATTAAGATGTTGGAGACATATGGTTTCAGGAACTTTCAAGTTTTACAGAGAGAAATTCCCAAAAAAAGAACCCCTAAAAGAACTTCTAGAGTGAATAACCAGGCTGTTACGTCAATGACCTATGAATATGTAATTATCCATGAATATTTGGATGAGAAGGAAAATAAAGAATGATTGAGATAAAAGATTTAAATAAATATGAGCGTGATCTTTCTACTTACTATGGGGGAAGAAGTGGATCCAAATATGCAATTATGATTAATGGAGAGCGATGGATGATAAAATTCCCAGAGAATACGAAGGATTTTAAGGGAAGAGAAAAAAATAATGTCCATCTTCCATCTTATACAGCCAGTCCATTAAGTGAATATATTGGTTCTCAGATATACCAATCATTAGGAATACCTGTTCATGAGACAATGTTAGGGATAAGAGATAACAAATTAGTGGTTGCATGTAAAGATTTTGATCCTTTGCATAGGTTGGTAGAATATGGACAAATAAAAAACTCTCTGACAGACATGGAGGTAGAGCTGGTGCACAGTTCATCAGGCGAGCAAGGAGAGGCATTAATAGATGTGCTGAATGTTATTAACACAGCCCCGGCTTTCCAAGAAACTCCTGGGGTTAAAGAACGATTTTGGGATATGTTCATCGTAGATGCGTTCATTCGTAATAATGACCGGAATAATGGAAACTGGGGAATTTTTATTAATGCAGATGGATCAGGGAAATTGGCGCCTGTTTACGACAATGGAAACTGCTTGTTTAATAAACGCAATCCCTCTGTGGCAGAAAGACGGATCGCAAATGAAAGAGATATTTATCAGGATGCCCTGGGTACTGGCGTTTCTTTTTTTACAGATAGAAATGATAAAAACATTCATCCGTTTCAGTATATAGAAAGTTCAGAGAATCCCGACTGTACAGATGCATTATTAAGGTTTGTAGAGCACTTGGATGTAAATACGATTGATAAGATTGTCGAAGAGATTCCTGAGAATTTTCAAGATATACAGATCATCACGGCGGTACAAAAAGAACATTATAAAGCGGTATTTCATATGATGCTAGACAAAAGCCTTTTTCCTACTGCAGAAAAGTTTCAAAGAAAGAGGGAGAAGTACGATCAGTTGAATGATAAGAAGTTAGAAAATGTAGAATTGAATGCTTTAATACAGGATGAAGAACTAGAACTGTAAAGGATAAGAAACGAAAAAAGATTATAAAAAGTGTTGAATCCTTTATAAATACTAAGGTTGAGCAACTTGTGTTCATTTGAACATAAGTTGCTTTTCTTTTGAAATTGATGAAAGCAAAGACTTTGAAATAGTAGGATTTCATGAATAATTCTTTCAAAATAGAATGGTAACGTTTTAACTGTTTTATGGAGGAAAGAAATGAATAAGGAACAAAAGAAATATGGGTACATTAGGGTATCCAGCAAGGAAGTGCTGAATATCGCATAAACACTGGGGTTAAGCGACTTATGTTCCAGTGGAACATAAGTTGCATTGAAGACATCAATAAGTCCAAAAATTTCAGAAATGCTTACATAGCGTTCAGAGGAGGTTATCAAGGAGAAAATTTCAGAACAGGAGGCACAGAAAGAGCCCGAAAGTCTAGAGGAGGTGACAGAAGAAGTCAGTGAAACGATCAAAGAACCGGAAGTTCAAGAAAAAATCATAACTGACCAGACCATAGACAAAGCGCAGGAACTTGTGGATGTGGACCAGCAAGCAACAGAAAAACAGGCAGTGGAGCCGCAGAAAGAAGGAGAGCCATAGAAAGAAACAGAACCATCAGAACCCAAAGAAGTTCAATATCATGAAAATTCTGAATTGAATGAGGCTATGAAAAATTATGTGCTATACCGGGAAGAAAGCGGACACCCATTGATGAAATCACAAATAAGCGCAACATTAGCACATGTAGCCTTTTTAGATCCGGATATCCATCGACAAGCAGAAATGTTAAATCAAACAGTTGTGAATGGAGGGAAGAGTATTTATCCTATCAAGGAACAGAACCAAGGGAAAGCATTTGCTCCACAAAGAACTAATTATAATAAACCATCCTCAAAGCCAAATCAATTTCATAATTTTAATGAAAGAGATTATGATTTGGATAAGCTAGAGAAAGAATTACTGGAAAAGCAGTGGGAACCGGCAGAACTATCCGGTGCTCAGAAAGAACCTGCAATAGATTTAGAACCATAGATTGCAGGTACAAAAAATTGTATTATTATGTGGAGAATCTTATTATATAGTGTTAGGAATAGAGCTATTGACATTAATAATATTTATGATAAAATAAATATACAAAAAGAGTTTTTCATAAGTAGTATGAAATATTCTAAAAAGCGGTGTACCCTACCAGTAAGTGGGAATGAAAAAAGCGGTGTACCCTACCAGTAAGTGGGAATGAAAAATATAGGGCTGGTCAATAAACCAGTCCTATTTTTCATGGAGGAAATGTATGAAACGACTAAAACTTTATCGAATGGATCCTACATATAATGAGTATCTAAGAGAAGTTGATAAAAAAGTACCTTATATAAAAAACGAAAAAGAAAATCGTCCGTTTGTCGGAATTGTTCTCTCAATAGGGCAAGTGAATTATTATGCGCCTTTAACTTCTCCAAAAGTAAAACATCAAAAGATGAAAAATCAAATTGACTTTATTAAAATTATGCAGGGAGAATTAGGTGCAATTAATTTAAATAATATGGTACCGGCAGATGCAGAAATTCTATATGAGATAAACATAGAAGCTTTATCGGAAGAGACAAAAGCTGAAAAAGATTATAAAAATCTGTTAAAAAATCAAATTAGTTGGTGCAATGCAAATCGCGAAATAATTTATCATAAAGCGTTCAAATTATACATAAGATGATTCAAAATAATGTGCCTGAAGCTTTAAAGAAACGGTGCTGTGATTTCAAAAAGCTCGAAGCTGTCTATATAGAGTTTACTAATTCCCTAAATATAAATGTTGCGGCAACACTTGAAACAGAAGTTGTGATAGAGAATTCTAAAGAAACAGAGAGTGAGCTGGACTTGGAATCGTTGAAGACAAAACCAGGAGAAGAGAAGGATAAGGTAAAGGCCGGGCATTTTCTGACACAAAAAAAAGATGTTCTGCAGAAACAGCCGCCGGATCTTATGAAAAAACGGAATATGGACCTAGAAGATATGGAGCTAGAACCCTAAAACAACTTATGTTCCACTGGAACATAAGTTGTTTTTCTTTTGAAATTGATGAAAGCAAAGACTTTGAAATAGTAGGATTTCATGAATAATTCTTTCAAAATAGAATGGTAACGTTTTAACTATTCTATGGAGGTAAGGAATGAAGAAGGGACAAAAGAAATATGGATATGTTAGGGTATCCAGCCAGGATCAAAATGAAGCAAGACAAGTGATAGCATTGATGGATGTAGGAATTTTAAAGAGTGAAATCTACATAGAGAAGTCTTCTGGAAAAAATTTTGATCGAAAGGAATACAAAAAACTGCTACGGAGATTAAATGAAAACGCTATTTTGTTTGTAAAGTCAATTGATCGTCTGGGGAGAAATTATGAGGAAATAATAGAACAATGGCGTATCATCACAAAGGTCAAAAGAGCAGATATCGTAGTGTTAGATATGCCGCTTCTGGATACAAGAAGAGAAAAAAACCTAATGGGGACTTTTATAGCGGATATTGTATTGCAGATTTTATCTTATGTGGCGCAGACAGAACGGGAAAATATAAAGCAACGACAGGCAGAAGGTATTGCGGCAGCGAAAGCACGAGGAGTAAGGTTTGGAAGACCAGAGAGATCTTTGCCAGATAATTTCAATCAAGTAGTTTCTATGTGGACTAGAAAGGAAGTTAGCATAAAAGAAGCAGCAAAGCTATGTAATATGCCAAAATCGACTTTTTATGATAAAGCAAGAGAGTTAAGAAATTAGAGAATACACTAAGAAGACCAACTTACCTAATATAAGTTGGTCTTCTTAACTATTTGCGATAAGATAATACTTTTCCGGTTTTGGCATCAAATTTAACATAATAATGTTTATCTAAATCCAGGTCACCGCCGTTTGGGCTGGATTCATAATAAATGGTTAAAATGCCCTTTTTATAAGTTGTGCCATAGGCATCACCGAAACCAAGATATTTTATATTGGTATGCCATTTGGTACGTCCTTTTTTGTCTAATTTATAAACATCGTCGTAAAAATATCCAGTAAGATATAAATTATATTTGGAATCAAAAGCAAAGGAATGTCCGCCAGCAATTTTGATTTTTGTCTGGCGTATTTTTTTGCCGGAGGATAACTTAAAAACTTTTAGTTTTCTTCTGTCGAAAAGATATACATATTTTCCTTTTCTCTTATATGTAACTGAATCTACCTGTGCAGGTATATATGTGCTGGATTTATGTGACCAGACTTTTTTGTTTTTCTTTGTATAACCAGTGAGTACCAAATAATATTTACCTTTTTTTGTGTGTTTATACCGTGCCTTGACTTTAGTAGCTTTAGCTTTAGGTGAAGCTTCTGTTGGATTTTGTTGAAGCAGAATGGAAGATCCAATACCTAATAAAACTAATGTAACGATAATTCTAATTTTTTTCATACTTACTCCTCCCCAGTCGTAATAAAAACATGAGTCCGAAAATGCGTACTTTTTCGGACTTGTTATTTATATATATAATACACTAAAATCACCAGAAAATCAATACATTTACCGCAATTTATAAAAGTACACTTTTTTGGATTATATTGTTTTTGTACGTTGGCAATTGAATAGTTGTATCTGGTACAAACCCCAACGAAGCGAGCGGACATTTATTTTCGCCGTGACCTGTCGAGAGATAGCAGCGATAAAAAATAGATGTAAATCAGAAATGGTAATTCTGATGCGAAGACCTAGCCAGGAGTGGTGAAGAGTTGAGGATAATGATACTTCTGCATAGTTGCTTTCCCTGCCGGGAAAGGAGCGGCGATCTGTGTAAGAGCAGACGACGGATAGAGTGCAGTTCACCCATAAGAATGGGGAAATCCACAGAAATGTGAGATATGAAGTCCTTACCAGACTTGTCAGAGATAACATTTACTTTTTATTTATATCAGTGAGCATAAACCATTGTGTTTGATGATATACATAGAAGAGAAACAAAAAGGAGGGAAGTACAATGACCAATATGCCGTTAAAAGTTCATAATGTTTTCCCTAAGTACAAGACCAAGGAAGAAAGAAACCAAAAATTACAACAAGCTTATCTGAGTTCCGTGAGACAAATTTATCACATGAAAAGTAATTCCAGATTATCTCTAAAAATAAAGTGATGGAGTGATAACGTATGGATGCGATTTATGCAAGACAGTCCATTGACAAAAAGGATAGTATTTCAATAGAAACTCAGATTAATTTCTGTAAGAGAGAATCGACATCACCAGATGGATATAAAATATTCAGAGATAAGGGATTCAGCGGAAAGAACATGAAACGTCCTGATTTTCAAAGAATGCTGACAGAAATCAGGAGTGGGATAATTAAAAGAGTTATTGTTTATAAAATGGACCGATTCAGTCGGTCTATTTTAGATTTTTCAGAAACATGGAACATCCTACAGGAATTTGGTGTAGAGTTCATTTCAATGAATGAAAAGTTTGATACAACAACACCGATGGGCAGAGCGATGCTCTACATTATTATGGTCTTTGCACAGTTGGAGAGAGAAACTATTTCAGAGCGATGCACAGACAATTACTATGAAAGAATAAAAAATGGTGTTTGGCCGGGAGGACCGGCTCCATTCGGTTTTAAGAATGCAGAAATAATCAACGAAGGATATAGAATGTCAACATTGAATCCAGATAGTGACTTGGAAATTATGATCGACAACTTTCAAGAATATGAGAAAGAAGGGATGTCTTTAGGAAAGTTAGCAAAGAAAAGAACTCAACAAAACTTAAAAACAAACAAGGATATTGTTTGGAATAATATTTCTTTATCAAGACTTTTCCGAAATCCAGTTTATGTTAAAGCAGATATCCTGGTATATATGTATCTAAAGGAAAAGGGATATAGTTTTAGCAATCCGGTAGAGGAATGGGATGGAACAAAAGCAGCTCATGTGGTAGGGAAAAAACAATACATATCAAATGGTAATAGGATTAACACAAAAGCACCAAGACAGACAGTGTCTCTACTAAACATACCTGGAACAATTGATAGTTCTTTATGGCTTGCCTGTAATCGAAAATTGGATCATAATGCACAGATAAAAAACTCTGGAGCAGGGAAACATACATGGCTTACAGGCTTGATCAAATGTGGTCAGTGTGGATATGCACTAAGGATTACCACCTACAAAAATAAAGAAAACAAGATAATGAAATACTTGATGTGTTCAGGACATTCAAATCTGCACTGTTGCGATGTGAAAAAATTTGATTTGCTGGTGGAGGATCTGGAAGAACTGGTTGCTGAAGAATTAAATAAAGCGATAGAAGAAACCAAGGTTGAACAAATTGAGATGACAGATCAGACAATGGATAATGATAAAAAGATACGGCTGGCAGAAATCGAAGAAAAGATTGACCGGCTGATCCAGGCGATCTCAGAGGCTACAAATATTACAATGAAATATTTGAATAAGGAAATCGAAAAATTGGATTCTGAAAAGAAGCAAATTATGGGTAACTTGGAGGGACATGTACAAAAAAGGGATAGAATAAAACCGATTGTTTTTTCTGAATTGGACTTTGAAGGAAAGAAACAGATTGCCCAAAATTATATTAAGAAGATACTTGTTTATAAAGATAAAATGGATATTATATGGAAGGTTTGAAATTTTTTTAATCTGTATGGTCACAGGACAGCCTGGACTGGAAAGACATTTCCAAGCAGGACATCATTGAACGTGTCTGTGATAACAAAAAGATGGAAAACGGTGCAATCATCCTGATGCACACAGGAACTGTATACACGAAACAGGCTCTTCCGGTAATCATAAAACGGTTAAAGTCCGAGGGATATACTTTTGTGCCGGTCTCCAGAATGATCCTGACTAAAAACTTTTACATAGATCCGGAGGGCAAACAACGCAGAAAATAAATTTTTATACCAATTTCATGTGAAATATGATAACATCTAGGTATCGCAGGGACACTGTGAAATACAAGATTAGAAGGTGACTTAGATGGTATTTCGGTTTGATATGAATGATCTGAACCGGGTCAAAAACTTTAAAGTCGGTAAGATGAAAAAGAAAACGGCAGCAATGGGAATCCTCACTGCACTGATTTTAGTAGGACTGTACTATTATGTGGCGCTGCCTGCAGTTAATTTTCAGGAGACCGGCATATGGATGGTGCTGATCGCAGTTTTAGGAGTGCTGACAGCGTGGGCCGCATTGAGGGGGATGGGCCAGAAGACAAAGCTGTTTTCGTTGTTTTCTGCTCTGCTGGTCCTTGTCATTGTCGTTTTTCTTGGAGGGATGATTCTTTCAAGCCAGCTCATATCTTCCAAAAAATATGCAGGCAGGCTGAAAGTAGAAAATAAGAAATTTGAGACTGACATGAAGGAGACGGAAAAGATCACAGATATCGCCCTGATGGACACGGAAGGGGCAAGGATTATCGGCGACCGCGCCATTGGCTCTCTGTCCGATGTGGTGAGCCAGTATGAGGTCAGTGACGACTATACCCAGATTGATTATAACGGGCAGCCGATGAAAGTGGCACCTCTTAATTATGCCAGTTTCATCCGGTATATGACAAACCGCAAAGCAGGGATTCCGGGCTATGTACAGGTAGATCCCATCAGCAATGAGGCAAAGTATGTAAAGCTCAAAAAGCCGATGCAGTATTCTACATCCGCATACTTTTCCAGGAACCTTCAGAGACATCTGAGATTCCAGTATCCCACAGCAATTTTTCAGGGATACTATTTTGAGATCGACAATAAAGGAAATCCCTATTATATCTGTCCGGTGCTGAAGGCAAACGCGGGGCTCTTCGGGGCTAAGGATGTCAAAGGTGCCGTGATCAGCGATCCCGTCACCGGGAAGAGCACTTACTATGACGCAAAAGATATTCCGAGATGGGTGGATCATGTATACGACGGCAGGCTGCTCCTCCAAAAGTATAATTGGAAAGGACTTCTCTCCAACGGCTATATTAACAGTGTGTTCGGCAAGAAGGGCTGTAAGATAGCAACTGACGACTATGGATACAGGGCCATCGACGGGGACATCTGGGCTTATACCGGTGTCACATCCGTTAATGGAGATCAGTCTAATATCGCATTTGTTCTTATGAATATGAGAACTGCCGAATCCAAATACTACACGGTTTCCGGAGCCAATGAGCAGTCTGCCATGAAAGCGGCCGAGGGACAGGTGCAGAACCTCAGGTATTCTGCGGCATTTCCGGCTCTGATCAATGTAAACGGAGAGCCGACATATGTCATGATTCTGAAGGATAAAGGCGGACTTGTGAAGATGTTTGCTATGGTCAATGTAAGAAAGTATAACATTGTGGCGACTTCTACCACTCAAAATGGTGTCCAGAAGGAATATAAGAGACTTTTGAAGGAGCAGGGAATTATCTCTGCCAAAGAAGCCGCCGCGGCAGAGTCTGTGAAGACGAAGGAGATCACGATCAAAAAGGTTGATTTTATACCGATTGAAGGTAATACTTATGTGTATATCACCGACAGGGAAGGCAATGTCTATAAGGAAGAATTTTCAAAAAATGAAGGTGCGATCAAATGGAATGCCGGAGACAAGATTAAGATTTCCTACGAAGAAGACGAGAGCGGCATTTATCAGATAACACAATAGCTGGCGGCTTTGTATTTGACAAAATACAAAAAAGTACTTGATTTTTCGAAAGAATCATTGTATCTTATACCTAGCGAAGTAATGACAAAGGCGTCAAACGATTCGAGGATTGTTTGGCGTCTATTTTTTTAATCTGTCACAGGTTTCCGGCGGGTTAAATTCTTATAATTTGAAGTCCAAAACAGGAAAGGAAGAAATATCTTATGAGCGAAAAAAGAAGTGTTTCAGAAATGTTCGGATGTAACGTGTTTAACGACAGTGTTATGCGGGAGAGGCTTCCGAAGGCAGTTTACAAAGACCTTAAGAAGACGATCGAAGAGGGAACAGAGTTAAACCCTGCCATCGCAGACGTGGTTGCCAATGAGATGAAGGAATGGGCTCTTGAAAAAGGTGCAACCCACTTCACCCACTGGTTCCAGCCGATGACCGGTGTGACGGCAGAGAAGCACGATGCTTTTATCACCCCGACGGAAAACGGAAAAGTGCTCCTGGAATTCTCCGGGAAAGAACTGATCAAGGGTGAGCCGGATGCTTCTTCCTTCCCGTCAGGAGGACTGAGGGCAACCTTTGAAGCCAGAGGATACACTGCGTGGGACTGTACTTCACCTGCTTTTATTAAAGAGACACCGGATTCTACAATTCTCTGTATCCCTACGGCATTTTGTTCCTACACCGGAGAAGCTCTGGACAAAAAGACTCCTTTATTGAGATCTATGCAGGCGCTGGATATTCAGGCCACCAGGCTTTTACACCTGCTTGGAAAGAAGAATGTAAAAAATGTCAATACCTCTGTGGGACCGGAACAGGAATACTTCCTTGTAGACAAAGAAAAATATCTACAGAGAAAAGACCTGATCTTTACAGGGCGGACATTATTCGGTGCAATGCCTCCAAAAGGGCAGGAGATGGATGATCACTATTTCGGAATTATCCGCGAGAGGATCGGAAAGTTTATGAAAGAGCTCAACGAGGAGAGCTGGAAACTGGGCATTACAGCAAAGACTCAGCACAATGAAGTAGCTCCCGCCCAGCATGAACTGGCACCAATCTATGCAAGCAATAATATAGCGACGGACCACAATCAGCTGCTGATGGAAACGATGCGCCGTGTGGCAGAACGCCAGGGATTAAAATGCCTTCTCCACGAAAAGCCGTTCCAGGGAATCAACGGTTCCGGTAAACATAACAACTGGTCCATCGTGACAAACACAGGAAAGAATCTTTTGGAACCGGGGGATACCCCGCATGACAATCAGCAGTTCCTTTTGATTCTGTCAGCTATTATCAAGGCTGTCGATGAGCATGCAGATCTGCTTCGCATGGCCGCATCCACACCAGGAAACGACCACCGTCTGGGAGCCAATGAGGCACCTCCTGCCATCATTTCTATCTTCCTGGGAGAGCAGCTTGAGGACGTTGTAAAACAGCTGGTCACAAGAGGAGAAGCTACCAGATCCAAACACGGGGATAAGCTGGCATCAGGCGTACATACTCTGCCGGATTTTGAAAAAGATGCCACTGACCGCAACAGGACATCACCGTTTGCATTTACCGGAAACAAATTTGAATTCCGCATGGTTGGCTCTACTCAGTCCATCTCTGACCCGAATGTAGTGCTGAATACGATCGTTGCAGATGCACTCTCAGAGGTCTGTGATGAATTGGAAAAGGTAGAGGGAGATCTTCAGGATGTGATGATGGAAGCTCACGAGCTGACCAAGAGAATGCTCACGGATCACCAGAGAGTCATATTTAACGGAGACGGATACTCTGATGCATGGGTGAAGGAAGCAGAGAGAAGGGGCCTTCCGAATATCAAATCAATGGTGGAGGCAATCCCTGCGCTGATTACAGAAAAATCTGTCAAGATGTTTGAGAAGTTTGGTGTTTTCACAGAGGCAGAGCTTGAGTCCCGGGCGGAGATCTTGTTTGAGCAGTACGCACAGACGATCAATATCGAGGCATTGGCAACGCTGGATATTGCTAAAAAACAGATTGTTCCTGCGGTAATGAAATATCAGAAGACACTGGCCGATTCCGTCGCTGTTTTAAAGGCAACAGGAATGGATACGAGTGTACAGGAATCCCTGCTCGGTGATATCACAGAGAATCTGAAGAAATTATATACGGCAATCGGCATTCTGGAGAGTGAGACTGACAAGGCACAGTCTATCGAAGACATGAACGAACAGGCACGTTTCTACCACGACACAGTGTTCGGATGTATGAATGCTGTCCGTGAACCGGCAGATAAGCTTGAAATGCTTGTGGCCAAAGAAGACTGGCCGATGCCGAGCTACGGAGATCTGATCTTTGAAGTATAAGTATTGAAATTAAAAATCCTGCAGACGGTATGGAACCGCCCGCAGGATTTTTTGTTATATAAAATTATCTATAAAATGCCAGCATAGTTTTCTTGCTTCCTCACATCCTATATTTGAAAGCGAGGGAGCAAGTTTATGAAACGAAAAACCTATTTTGCAGTTGTGTGCGCATTATTTTTTATCGGTTTCATCCTGCGGTATGCGGCGGATCATTCTGACGGACTTTTTATAGCCAGCCAGAAAGAAGGAGAAGGCGGACTGATGGCCGGCAGCAAGATTACAAATAAAAAGGTATATCTGACCTTTGATGACGGGCCGTCTGATAATACCGATGAGATCCTGGATATTTTGAAAAAAAACAAGGTGAAAGCAACGTTCTTCGTAGTGGGAAAGAAAACGGAGAAGGCCAGGAAGCAGTATCAAAGGATCGTACTTGAAGGACATACCCTGGCAATGCACTCTTACAGCCATAACTATGACCAGATTTATTCTTCCGTAGAAGCCTTCGGGAAGGACATCAAGGAGCTGCAGGAGATGCTGTACGAGATAACAGACGTAAAGCCTGTCATATACCGATTTCCTGGCGGAAGCAGCAATTCCTGTGCCGGAGATATCAAACCTTATATTCAGTATATCAACAAAGAAGGTCTTTTATACTTTGACTGGAACGCGCTAAGCGGAGATGCAGTGAATTTTAACCTGAGTCCTGAAAGGCTGAACCAGAATATATTAACAGATGTAAAAAAACAAAAGGTCAGCATTGTACTGATGCATGACCTGGCGGAGGCAGAAAACACGGTAAAAAGTCTGGACTCTCTGATTAAGACTTTGAAAAAAGAGGGCTATCAGATACTGCCGATTACAAAATATACGCAGCAGATACACCATGTGTCCGTTGACAAATAAATGCAGGTAATTTAGAATGAGTATCAAGTGCGGAAAATGGACCGGAGGCGTCGGGCCTCTGGTCCATCTGACGCGATAATGTACATAATGGGGTTAAAAAATGAACATAATTGAAGTAGTGATGATAGGTGTGGGCCTTTCCATGGATGCGTTTGCTGTGTCTATAGGAAAAGGTCTCAATATGGGAAAGATCCGGAAAAATGAAATGTTTTGGATCGCTTTGTTTTTCGGGGGATTCCAGGCTCTGATGCCAGTGGCAGGATACCTGGCAGGCAAGCAGTTTGCGGGAAAGATCATGCAGATTGATCATTGGATCGCATTTTTCCTGCTGGTGATGATCGGCTTCAATATGGTAAAAGAAGGGATATCCGATGATGAAGAGGAAACACAGGACTGCGGATTTTCTTTCCGGGAGCTTTTTATTTTGGCGGTCGCGACCAGCATCGATGCACTGGCGGTAGGAGTCACGTTTTCATTTTTGAGCGTCAATCTTTTAGAAGCTGTAACGGTCATAGGGAGTGTTACCTTTGTCATATCACTGGCAGGAGTTGCCATCGGAAGCAGATTTGGGGACAAACTGAAAGAAAAAGCAGAGATTATGGGAGGGTTGATTTTAATCATCCTCGGATGTAAAATTTTAATACAGCATTTATTTTTTTGAGAAAAGAGGAACACTTATGAATTTATTGCCACACATAGCCTTTTTAGCGGCAGGCTTTATTCTGCTGATGAAGGGCGCGGATTATTTTGTAGAAGGGGCATCTATGATTGCTGCAAAGTTTGGAATTCCGCAGATCGTGATCGGGCTTACGATCGTCGCCTGCGGGACCAGCGCTCCTGAGGCGGCAGTGAGTATTTCGGCAGCGTTTAAAGGAAATGTTGGAATCACCGTCGGAAACATTCTTGGAAGCAATATCATGAATATTCTGCTGATTCTCGGGCTTACCGCAGTGGTCAGTGCAGTTGCCATCAAAGAAGGAACCGTAAAGGTGGAAATGCCCTTTGTAATTGTTATCACTGTAGTCCTCACAGCTATGGGAATCGCCGGAGGCAGTCTTTCACGCCTGGACGGAGTGATACTATGGGTGCTGTTTATCGGTTTTTTTGTATATCTGTTTAGGCTGACAAAAAAAGAAGGCATTGAAGAAGAGATAGAACAAGTGAATGCGTCCCTGCTCAAAATGCTTGTTTTTACGATCGGCGGGCTGATTGCCATCGTACTGGGAAGCGATGTGACAGTAGATGCGGCGACTTCGATAGCCAAGGCCCTGAATGTCTCTGACCGGATCATTGGCCTGACAGTTGTGGCATTCGGCACTTCTCTGCCGGAGCTGGTCACCTCAGTTACAGCGGCATTTAAAGGAAAAGCAGACATTGCAGTGGGAAATATTGTGGGAAGCAATATCTTTAATATCTTGTTTGTCGTAGGGACCGTGGCGGTCATTCATCCGGTTCCGTTTGATACAAGCTTTATTCCGGATGCACTGGCTGCGATTTTATCAGCGGCGGTTTTGTGGATTCTGTCTTCAAAAGACCGGAAGCTTGCCAGAGGCAGTGGGTTTGTGATGCTTGTATTATTTGCAGTTTATCTGGCACAATTACTCATAAGATAAGGAGAATACCATGATCATTAAATCAGTTAATCTGGAAACGGTCTGTGGGATCACCAGCAAACTTCCGGACAATGAGTTTCCGGAAGTAGCATTTGCAGGCAAGTCCAATGTGGGCAAGTCCTCCCTCATCAACGCACTGATGAACCGGAAGTCATATGCAAGGGTTTCCGCTCAGCCGGGGAAAACTCAGACCATTAATTATTATAATATCAACGAAGAACTGTACTATGTAGATCTGCCCGGATATGGATATGCAAAGGTCACGGAATCGGTAAAAGAGCAGTGGGGTGCGATGATTGAACGGTACCTTCACACGTCAAAGCAGCTGAAGCTGGTGTTCCTTCTCATCGATATCAGACACAAGCCGTCAAAGAATGATGTGATGATGTATGACTGGATCGTACATAACGGCTATCATCCGGTCATTATTGCTACAAAGAGCGACAAGCTCAAACGGAGCCAGCTTCCTAAGCATGTAAAGGAGATCCGTCAGGAACTCAGGCTCAATAAGGAGACGCCGGTCTTTCCGTTTTCTTCGCTCTCAAAGCAGGGAAGAGATGAAATATGGGACTTTATTGAACAAGTGCTTCTTCCGGAACAGGAACATCATGTTTCAGATGAATGAATATAAAAAAGACCGGTTCTGTTTAAGAATCGGTCTTTTTTTCTGCCTCCTGGCTCTGGTCCTGAAAAAGCAGGCGGTTGATCAGATAAGCATAAATATCCGAGTGATTAGACTTCCAGTGATCGCAGATATAGATGGCCTGCTCTCTGGATACTACGTTTAAGTTGACTTCCAGCAGCATGCTGTCTTTTTCTTTGATCCTGAGCCTTACGGTATATTCATCGCGTTTTGCAGGGAAATAGTCGGCTTCCAGATTGGTTTCCTCTCTCAGCTGGTATTCTTTGGTCGCCAAAAATGTTAGAATGTCATTTCGTATAGGCTCGGAGAGCTGGTATTCAAACATATCAATCGCTTCTTTCCCCTCTTCTGTCAGAAAATAATGGCTTGCGTTTCTTACCAGTTCTGTCCGCAGCATGTCTTCGTCTTCCAGTTCGTGAAAAGCCTGCTGGAGTTTAAAATAGGTCGTATACCCTTTGTCCAGAATAAACTCCGAGATCTGTGAGTTGCTCAGCGGAAAATCCACTTTTTTTATTAAAAATAAAATCATTAATTTATATAAAGTCAGACCGTTTTCTTCCATACAATCCTTCCTTTCCTTATGAAACATGCACTTCTTAAATGATACCATTTGGATACCTTTCCTGCAAGAACAGAATCCATGAATGAAATTGAAAAAAAGACAGATACTACAACTAATTTATCTCATAAGAATGAAGAGGTGATATTTATGAAGCAAAGAAAACAGTGGATGGTGATCGCATTGATCATTCTCCTTGCAGTCTTATCCGTGATTCTTTTCTGTGACACGAATCAGGAGCAGAGAAAAGATGGGACGTTAGTTTTGGAAAGGATGGAACATCATGACCGTATATATCAAAGCGGAAGACAGTGTATGTATTCATAATCCGGATGTAAAGATAAAAGATGTGGCATCCATTTACTGTACCGACAAAGACATGGAACAAAAGGTGAAGGAAGCAAAGCTTTTTCATTTTAAAAAGCGGGGAAACGAACGGGAGATTATTTCCATCTTAAAAGCAGTGGAAGTGATCAAAGAAATTGACAAAACTGCAGAAGTGGTCAATATGGGTCCCGAAGATTTTATCGTCTATTTAAAAGAAGTGACACAGGAGAAGAAGTGGGCTCACTACTTAAAGATTGCTGGTGTATGCCTGGTCGCCTTTTTTGGAGCCAGTTTCTCAATCATGAGCTATAATACGGATGTGGCCATTGACGATTTGTTTGCGACCGTATATCAGCTGGTCATGGGAACGCCGCCAAAAGGGCCCACGATACTTCATCTGGCCTATACAGCGGGACTTGCCATAGGAATCGTAATCTTCTTTAATCATGCGGGGAAAATCAAGCTTACCGATGATCCGACCCCGTTTGAAGTCCAGATGCGGCTTTACGAGCGGGATGTAAATGATACACTGATGATTGATGCCGGACGGAAAAAGGAGGAGCAGGATGTTTCTTCGTAACTTACTACTTGTAGTATACGGCTTATCCGCAGGAGCACTCATCGCGGGAAGCTTCCTGGCATTCTTAAGTATGATTGGAGTTGTTCCGAGACTTGCAGGTCTTTCCAAAACAATATCTCACGCCATGCTGTATGAAACCTGCATTACCCTGGGCGGAGTCCTGGGAACAGCAGTATTTATCTACCGGTGGCACGTTCCGCTGGGATATCCGCTGCTGATCTTATATGGACTGTTCGGAGGAATCTTCACAGGATGCCTGATCGGAGCGCTGGCCGAAATGCTCAAAAGCCTGCCGGTCTTCTCAAGAAGAATGAAACTGAGAGACGGAATACCATTCGTCATCTATTCCATAGCCCTAGGCAAAATAGCAGGCTGCTGGATGCAGTTTTTGCGATAGCAACGAGCCGCAGAAAGTTCAGATAAAAATAATTCAGACGAGAGAACAATCTCCAGAAGCCATACATCGTATGGCGCAGATTGGACGAATACTGCCGGAATATAAATTTTAACCAGGGTTTTCTGCGGCGGCTGCCGCAGAAACGGATGAGCAAAAAAGCTCATCCGTATAAACTTATTACTTGAGACATAATTACTTACACAAACGAAAGGAGCTTATTCTGTCATGCACAATGAACCGACAAAAGATCAATATAACGAATATGTAGAACAGGTAACGCCGGCAAGCAGCTGTCTTATGAACTGTGTCCGTGCGTTTTTTGTGGGAGGAGCAATCTGTACCATCGGAGAAGGGATCAAACAGGCAGTGATGCACTGGCTGCATCTGGGAGAGAAAGATGCCCTCCTGGCTGTCACAGTAACTCTTGTACTATTAAGCGTTCTCCTCACAGGATTTAACCTGTATTCAAAGATCACAAAATTCGGAGGAGCGGGAGGACTGGTTCCGATCACCGGGTTTGCAAATTCTGTAGCTTCTCCAGCTATCGAGTATCAAAAAGAGGGACAGGTGTTCGGGATCGGAGTTAAAATCTTTACAATCGCAGGTCCGGTCATTCTGTACGGAATCTTATCCTCTTTTCTTTTGGGAATTATTTATATGATATTAGTCCGATTGGGGGTTATGTGATGAAAGTTATGAAAGGAAAGCAGAGTCTGGAATTCGAACATCCGCCTTATCTCAAAGGCTGGTCCTCTGTTGTTGGGGAAAAAGAAGGAGAAGGACCGCTTGGACAGGCATTTGACCAGATCATCGACGATCCGCTGTTCGGTCAGGAGACATGGGAACTGGCAGAGGGAAGATTCATGCGGCAGGCAGCCCTGCTTGCAATACAAAAAGCAGAGATCACAAAGAATCAGGTGCGCTATGCATTTGCCGGAGATCTCCTGGAGCAGATCATGGCCACATCTTTCGGGATCAAGGACCTGGAGATCCCTCTCTTTGGCCTGTACGGAGCATGTTCTACCGCAGGAGAATCCATATCTCTTGCGTCTATGACGGTGGCTGCGGGATATGCGGACTATGCATTGGCCCTTGCCTCCAGTCATATAGGAAGTGCAGAAAAGCAGTTCCGTTTCCCGCTGGAATACGGCAGCCAGAGACCTCTGTCCTCCACATGGACCGTGACCGGAGCCGGGGGATTTGTAATCTCCAAAGAAAAAAGCCCGATCAAAGTTCGGGGCATCACAACCGGTAAAATCGTAGATTACGGTGTGAAAGATTCTATGAATATGGGAGCCTGCATGGCTCCTGCCGCTGCGGAAGTTATTTATCAGCACTTTAATGACTTTGCCATGACACCGGATGACTACGATGCGATTTATACCGGCGATCTGGGAGAGGTGGGAAAAGAAATTCTCATAAAACTTTTGAAGGACAATGGATATGATATTTCAAAAGTACACGGTGACTGCGGCATTGAAGTTTATCAGGATGAGACACAGGATACCCACGCAGGCGGATCGGGATGCGCGTGCAGCGCCGTAGTACTATCCTCCATGATCACAAGAAAGATGATAAACGGCGGATGGAACAGAGTCTTGTTTGTACCTACGGGAGCCCTGCTTTCAAAGACCAGCTTCAATGAAGGTGAGACTGTGCCGGGGATTGCGCACGGAGTTTTGTTGGAAAGAGAGGATGTATAAATGGAATATGTAAAAGCATTTATTGTCGGAGGAATTATCTGTATCCTTGTACAAATCTTAATGGACAATACCAAGCTTCAGCCGGGACGGATCATGGTCATACTGGTTATTTCAGGAGCAGTGCTCGGAGCACTTGGAATTTATGAAAAAATTGCCGATTTTGCAGGCTGTGGTGCAACAGTGCCTCTCTCAGGATTCGGCTTTACTCTGTGGAAAGGGATGAAAGAAGCCATCGACCAGCACGGATTTCTCGGGCTGTTTGAAGGCGGATTTACAGCTGCAGCCGTGGGGACATCCGCAGCTCTGATCTTCTCCTATCTGGCATCCCTGATCTTCCAGCCAAAAATAAAAAAATAGCCGTATGGCAGGTATTTGATACTAAGTGATGCCGTCATTGCGGCGGGATTACTTTTTATATATATAAAAGAGCGTTTCTGACGGCAGATTCTGCTGTCGGAAACGCTCTTATCTTTTTTTATCAGATTTTTATTCAGATAACTTATTTATTCAGGAGTATGCAGGCCGCACATATATTTTACGTACAGATCAGGGATCTGATATTGCGTGTCGTCTGTGATGCCCCTGCTGCCCTTTGGCCGTGTAATGTAGATTTTCCGCAGCAGCTGATTTTCCGGGCAGGCGTTGTTGGCAGGATAGCCGGATTCTTTGCATATATCTACGGCCACATGGATATCACAGGGCTTGGTTGGCTTGGTTCCCAGGGCAAAGTACTCTGTCTTTATCATGCTGCCTCTGGGATCATGATCACATATGCCTTTGACGGCCAGTTTTCCTGACTTTGTGCAGATCCGGGCTTGGACAATATTGTTTGGCTTTGAAAAATCTTTCACCGGTTCGTTTTTCTCTTTTACAATCTGGTCCATGACAAGTTTCCAGATTTTTTCGTGCTGGCTGCCGGAAGAAAATGATGTGTTCCTGTCATATCCCATCCAAACAGAGGCGGTGTGATATGGGGTATATCCGGAAAACCAGTAGTCGTAATCGCTGGTCGTAGTACCGGTTTTTCCTGCTGCAGGCATCCCTGAAGAAAGTGCAGCGGGTTTACCGGTTCCCTTTTTGACCACATCCTTCATGGCATCGGTGAGAAGGAAAGCAGTCGATTCCTTCATAACGAGAGTGCCGGAAGAAGACGAGTTTAAGAGCACTTTTCCAGTCTGATCCACAACTTTCGTGTATAAAGAAGGCCGATGGTATGTGCCGCCGTTGGCCACTGCAGAAAAAGCGCCTGTGAGTTCCAGGTTGGTCACTCCGTAAGTCAGGCCGCCCAGAGCCATGGACTGATTGACATCGGAAAAGGTTTTGCCGTCTGCCGTAGTTTTATTATCGACTAAGGTGGTAAAGCCAAGCTTCTGTAAATACTCGTAGGCGACTTCCGGTGTTACATCAGCCATGGTTTTGGCAGACACAATATTCATAGAATTCGTGATTGCCTCCCTGATGGTAGAAAAACCGCGGTAGCCTCTGTAATAATTGCGGACCGGGCGCCCCGTATCGAGATATTCATACGGAGCATCATCGTAAACGGTAGCCAATGTCATATTTTTCATATCCAGCGCCGGAAGAAATGTGGATAGTACTTTGAAGGTTGATCCGGGCTGTCTTGTTGTACCGGTAGCGCGGTTTAAAGACAGATTTTCGGATTTGACTCCGCGGCCGCCTACAAGGGCTTCCACCTGTCCGGTGCGCTGGTCTATGATGGTCATGGAAATCTGTGGCTGGATCACTGTAGAAACCTGCTCGTTGATCACACTGACCCCATTCTTTTTTAAGGATTTGGAGAATTTGCGGGCCATATTTTCGGCAGATGATTTGTCTGCGAATATGAGGCTGGCACCGATTTTATGCTTTTTCATATAACTCAGCACATCGTTTTCCGAATAACTGACTTCCTTACCGTTTTTGTCTGTGCCTGTCAGCGAATAAGACAGAGCCACTTTCGTACCCGCCGGATAGTTCTTCGAGTCATTGGTCACTTTATCTGCGATCTTTTGGATCTTGGAGTCCTGTGTGGAATATATTTTTAAACCTCCGCTGTAAATGGCATTGTAGGCTTTTGTCTCATCATATCCAAGTTTATCTTTCAGATCATGGACCACCTGAAGGATCAGTGCATCATCGAAATAAGAGTTGGCGGTATAGTTTTTCTGCTGCCTTGCATTGATCTTTTGAATTCTTTCATAAACATTATCATTCACTGCTTCCGAATATTCACTTTTTGTGATATAATGTTCTTCCAGCATGATTTTCAGAATCGACATCCTCCGGGCAGCATTATTGTTAGGATGTGTGATCGGGTTCATTCTTGTTGGGTTCTTTGTGATGCCGGCCAGCACGGTGCACTCTGACAAAGTCAAATCTGATACATCTTTATTAAAGTATTTTTGGGATGCAGTCTGCACTCCTAATGTGCCTTCCCCCAGATTGATCGCATTTAAATATTCTTCCAGAATCTTTTGTTTTGAAGTGATTTTTTCTAATTCCAGAGCCAGAGACTGTTCTTTGATCTTGCGCTCTATGCGTTCGATCGTAGTTTTTTCAGGCTGTATTCCCAGGATATTATTTTTTACAAGCTGCTGGGTGATGGTACTCCCGCCCTGATCCAGAGACTTTTCTTTGAGACCCAGGAAGAAGGATCTGGCAATGCCCCGCATGTCGATACCATTGTGGTTATAAAACCGCACATCCTCTATGGAGATAAAGGCATTTTGAAGATTTGCCGGGATCTTGTCCAGCGATACATAGACACGGTTTGAATCACTGGTAGAGAGCTTTCTTGTCACCTTGCCGTCTTTATCGTAAATCATTGTGATAAAACCTTTGGAGTGGATCGAATCCAGAGAGACATCCGGGGTGTTGTTTAAAATTCCGCGGATGAAACCTATGGACAGACCGGCGGCCGTGACGATCAGTGCGATGATGACAACCAGTGCATATTTATAGAAAAAAAGCGTAAGGTGCGAACTGCGCCGTAATTTCGGTGAAGAAAGGGTATCCTTTTTTTGCTTTGATTTTTGCTTGTTAAAGTTCATGTAAGACCTCCTATGTTTAGCATTATAACAAATAAGAAATAACAAGTAAATAACGCGCCCGCATGAAGGGTATTTTATTGAAATCACGTTTGAGGAGAGTTATAGATTTTTTACAAAAGAGGAGGAACAAAAGATGAAGAAGGAGAAATTAGGAACGAATTATTTGAAAGATGGAAATGGGGGCGGATTTGTAGTATCCTATTATATGCTGAATGATTCTGCCAGAGGAAGCTACGGCGCCGCACTGGAGAGAACGACCGGAGAGCCGGAAGTTCTTGAGACAGAAGAGGTAAGAGAGGCCTTTTTGAACAGACAGGAAGCAGAACATTTCATTCGGCTGCTGATCAAATATGAAGTGACACCGATTTCTTTTTTTGAGAGTTTGGATGCGGTGATGGAGTTGGAGGAGAAAATTGAAGGAATACTATGAAACGATCCGGAAAACAGGACAGTCTTTGGTGACAGAAAAAAAGTCAAGATTCATCGGGATTGCGGTGCCGGTTTCCACGGAGGAAGAGGCGCTGGCGGTGATAGAGGATGAAAAGCGCAGATACAGGGACGCCAGGCATCACTGCAGCGCATTTTGTGCAGGCATTGAGAGACCTCTTGAGAGAGCCAATGACGACGGTGAGCCCAGCGGCACGGCGGGAAAACCGATTCTGGAAGTAATCACAGGCAGTCAGCTTCTGAATATTGTCATCGTTGTAACCCGTTATTTTGGAGGTACACTGCTCGGCACCGGGGGACTCGTGAGGGCATATACGAAGGCTGCCCAGGAAGCAGTGGAGGATGCAGGAATCGTGACCATGGGTCTTGGGCGCAGATTCAGGACAGGCTGTGATTATTCTGCAGCAGGAAAGATTCAGTATTTTCTTGAGACCGAAGACATTCCTATCATAAAAACGGATTACACAGAGAAAGTAACTTTGGAGTACTTGGTACCGGAAGCGAGATGCGGACAGATTGAGAAGAAGATTATTGACCTGTCAGGCGGTACTGCAGAGATACAGGACGCGGGCACCGAATATACGGTGTCAGATAAAAAGAAACTTTAAAACAATCAATCATTGTGGCCAATGAACAGAGATGAAAAAGAGCCGCGGGTGTCTGCCCGCGGCTCAATATTTATTGTATTCTGTTTACAGCGCTGATTAATGCCAGAACGGAAGCTGTGATGATATCCTCATGAATTCCTGCGCCCCACACCACTGTGCCGTTTGGCTTTTGAATGGCTACATAGGAGCAGGCCTTTGAATTCGATCCGACAGTGAGCGCGTGTTCCTGGTAACTTACGATGGAGTAATCCAGATCACTGTGACGCTGAAGCGCGTTGCTCACCGCATCCAGACGTCCGTTACCCCTTCCGTGGTAAAGTTTATCCACACCAGATTTTTCAAGTGAGATTTCGGCCTCAATGCCTCCGTCTTTCTGGATAAAGTGACATTCTTTTAAAGCGATCGGGGATGATATGTTAACATACACGGTCTTAAATACATCCAGAATATCTTTCGGAACCAGTTCCCTGTGCTGCTTGTCGGATACGTCTTTGACCGTATAACCTACATCCTCTCTCATCTTGCCCGGAATATGGAAACCAAAGTTTTCTTCCAGCACATAGCCGATACCGCCTTTTCCTGACTGGCTGTTGATTCGGATCACATCGCTTTCATATTCCCTGCCGATATCTTTCGGGTCGATCGGAAGATAAGGAACAGACCAGTAATCCGGATGGCGGTCGTCAATCCAGTGCATTCCTTTGGCGATGGCGTCCTGATGAGAGCCTGAGAATGCCGCGAATACCAGTTTCCCGGAATAGGGCTGGCGTTCATAGACATTCATGCGGGTCAGGCGCTCATAATTTTTTGTGAGCTCCGGAAGGTTGGAAAAGTCAAGGTTAGGGTCCACTCCGTGAGAATACATATTGAGAGCGACAGTTACAATATCCACATTTCCGGTCCTCTCGCCATTTCCAAACAGCGTTCCCTCCACCCGGTCTGCTCCTGCCAGAAGGGCCAGTTCCGTATCTGCCACACCGCATCCGCGGTCATTGTGAGGGTGAATGGACAGTACGACACTGTCACGGTATTTCATGTGTTTGCTCATATATTCGATCTGGCTTGCGTACACGTGCGGCATGGAGAGCTGAACGGTGACCGGAAGATTGATGATGACTTTCCAGTCCGGAGACGGCTTCCAGATGTCCAGGACCGCATTGCACACTTCCAGCGCATATTCCACTTCGGTTCCGGTGAAACTCTCCGGAGAGTATTCGAACTGGAAATTCCCTTCTGTCTCGTCTGCCAGCTTTTTCAGGAGTTTGGCGCCGTCCGTGGCAATCTTTAAAATCTCTTCTTTGGACTTTTTGAAAACTTGTTCCCTCTGGGCGAGAGAAGTAGAATTATATACATGAACGATGGCACGCTTCGCCCCTTTTAAAGCTTCAAAAGTACGTTTGATAATATGCTCCCTTGCCTGTGTCAGCACCTGGATTGTGATGTCATCAGGAATCAGGTCCTGTTCGATCAGAGTGCGCAGGAACGTGTATTCTGTCTCGGATGCGGCGGGGAATCCTACCTCGATCTCCTTGAATCCCACCTTTACCAGGTATTTGAAAAACTCTACTTTTTCATCCAGGCTCATCGGGATGATCAGCGCCTGGTTTCCATCCCGAAGATCCACGCTGCACCAGTCCGGAGCTTTTGTTATGTACTCTTTTCTGGCCCAGTCAAGACACTCTTCAGGAGGCATAAAGTATTGGCGTTTATATTTTTCTGAATTCATAGATATTAAATCTCCTTTCATTAATTGAGAATAAAAAACAGACTGCACTCGTGCAATACGGCGAAAAAAAACCTTCGTCTCCGTCCATTTCTGGATAGAGACGAAGGGTCATAGACACTCCGTGGTACCACTCTAATTCACGCCATAACCGCGTGCACTCACTACCGATACGAGTTGAAACAACTGATATCTTCCCAATATAACGGTTGGAACCGGCGATGCCTACTGGCTGTTCAGCACGCTGCTCAGAGGCGAGTTCACATATACCGGGCAGCCGCTTTTCACCAGCCAGCGGCTCTCTGAATGCCTTCTATATCCTACTATTCCTCATCAAAGCATTTGGATTATTAATAATGATAATCTACCACACTTCATTCTATGTGTCAATGGCAGAATTATTCATATAGGTATCTGCTTCGTCCTTCTTTTCCGGGGACAGGCAGCGGTAGTAGTGGAGCAGTTTTTCTTCTCTGGCAGAGATGTTGCCGACAAGGTAATCGATCGAAACGTTCAGATAATCACATAGAATGACCAGATTCTCCAGAGTCGGCTGCTTCTGGCCTTTTCTCCAGTATCCGATCAGACTGTCAGACAGGCCTGTGTCTTTATAGATACGATAATTGGAAATATCATGGCTGTCCAGATATTCATTTAAATTTTCTGCAAACTTCATGCATTTTCCCTCTCTGGCGTGTAACAAATTTACTCGTTTATTGTAGCATAGATGAAATTTAGTGTAAACGAAGTTGTAACGAAAATACTGTGGAAAATTGTACCATTTTCTTGACTATCTCTACGTATAGAGATATAATTTATGTAAGTTTCTTACAGTCGGATGAGGGAAAGGAGAGGCTAATGATAAAGTCGTATAAGGAATTTGAAAAATGGGTAAAGATTGAGATGATCCGTCAGGAATTGACACAGAGGAAGCTTGCGGAGAGAATGGGGATTGCCTATCCGAGGATCTCAGAAGCTCTGCATGGGAGAAAGACCGGGCTTGCATTTATCGTCCCGCTGATTCAGGAGCTGGGAGGCAATATGGAAGAGTTTGAAGAATTTCTTGAAATAAATCAAATCGGGCGTTGAGTTTTTTCCTGGTTGTATTATAATCAACTTAAAAAAGACAGGAGACTGAGATGGGATTTTTGGACAGATTTAAAGTTCATACAACCAGAGAATATGAGGAAGGGAAAGAGAGAGTCTGCCGGCTTCATGAAGAGGCAGGGAGTCTGGCCTATGTGGAGGGAATCTATAAAGAAAACGGCCGGCTTGTGATGTCCGTATCCTTTGTAAAAGGACAGCATGTGGCCGGACAAGAGGCTCAGCTGCTTGACTGCAGCGGCCTTTTTGCGGCATCTGTCCGGATCGGGGAGATCCGCCTGGGCTCCGGGGAGGACCTTCATGAGGCGTCAGAAGTGGGGGAAGAGGGTATCATTGTATTTGACCTTGTTGAGGGAGTGGAACACTGGATGGAAAAGGGCCAATATTTAAAGGGCTGACGGACTGAGTTGTTTCTTTTTAGGGAAGTGCTTTATGCACGGGATTTCTCGCATTGGCTACGGTAATCACTACTCTGTCGGCGACAACGGCTCATGCGGCAGAAAATCAGTATTGGACAGAGTCAGACGAGCGTGTCGGTATCATTGAACAGGTAATGAATGTTGGAACTGTTAAAAAAGATGATTGGCGCTTAGAAATAATGTATTGCTTATATCAATACAATGTAGTGTGATGAACATAGAAAAGGGAACGCTATTTCTATGAAAGGAGCTGTTATTATGGCAAAATCAGCAAGTGTATATGCAAGAATTGACCCTATGTTAAAAGAACAGGCAGAAAATATTTTATCTGCACTTGGAATTCCGACATCAAATGCGATAGATATGTTTTTTAAGCAGATTGTCTTGAAAAAAGGATTACCTTTTGAAGTTCGGCTTCCGTATGAAAAGCCAGTTTGTCTGGGGACTCTTTCAGAAGAAGAGTTAAATGCAGAACTTGAGAAAGGATATGCGGATTTACAGGCAGGACGCACAAAACCGATAGAACAGGCGATTTCAGAAATGCGCAGCGATTTTAAGATATGAAATTTGAAGTTGAATTATCCGAAAAGGCAGACAGGGATTTAAGGAATATTTTTATTTATATTGCGATAGATTTATGCGCGCCTGAAACTGCCGAAAAACAAATCAAGCGCTTATGGGACGCCATGCGTTCTCTTGATGAGTTACCGGAACGATATCGCCGTTATGAAGACGAGCCATGGCACAGTCGTGGTATACCGGTTCTTCCAGTGGATAATTATGTTGTACTATATATTCCAGACTTGGAAGAAAAGATTGTGCGCATTGTCAGTGTTATGTACAGTGGGCGTGATATAAGAGAACAGTTAAAACAGATTTAAACTGAAAAGACACAGCCAAGAGAGTTTTTGAGACTCTGGCAGCTGTGTCTTTTTCTTTTCTAAAATAAAAATTTTTATTTCTGTGCCTGCTTCAGGGCATTCTTGATGGACTGTTTTAAGATGGTGTTGGTATACTGACTTTCATCATCAAACTGGATGTCATCCACAGATTTTACTTTTGGAAGCTGTTTGTTGATCTCACCCAGGGCCGGTTCAATCAGAGGGTACATGGTTTTTACACTTTTATCTAAATGCTTTAAAGCAACATGATTGACTTTGTTGTCCTTAACAGTGACTTCCACTTCCAGCTCATTTTCTCCCAGTGTGAGAGGAGAGGAATATACCCCTTCTATGTACTCCATAGTCTCCGTGCTTTTCTTATGTTCCTTGGACGGAGCAAACATAAAAATCAAAAGCAGGATAAGCAAGATTCCAAGCAAGACAAAGATGCCGGTGTAGATTAGTTCTTTCGCCTTAAATACGACGATTTTCGTTTTTGCTGACATAGGGTCCTCCTAAAAAGATTCTATTATAGTATATGGTCCGGACAGGCAGAATAGAACTGTACGGAAAAAATTTTTCCATGTAGAGCGGGCGGCGGTTTTCATGTATAATAGAAGCCGAAAATGAAAATAACATGACAGGAGGAAGCCGATGGCATTACAGTGTGTCCTGGGCGCAGGCCGCACAGGAAAAACGGATTATATATATCAGCAGATGATAAAAGAGTCTATGGAGAATCGGGATGAAAACTTCTTTTTTCTCGTCCCGGACCAGTCGACGCTGAATGCGCAGAGGGAGCTGATCACCAGGCATCCGAATCACGGGACTATGAACATCGACGTGGTTGGATTCTACCGCCTTTCTTACAGAGTGTTTGAGGAGCTTTCCTATATTCCCAAAGAACTGCTCAATGACGAAGGAAAATCCATGGTCATAAGAAAGGTCATGGGGGAGTGCCGAAAGGATCTTCTCGTGTTCGGTTCAGGCATGGAAAAGCAGGGCTTTATCGATGAGATGAAGTCTTTCTTTGCGGAAACCTACCAGTATGATGTGTCTCTGGAAAAGCTTAAGGAGGCCGTGAAATCTTTTGAGAACACGGACAGCCTGACGCTGAAGATGAAAGACATCGTCCTGGTCCTGGAGAAGTTTGAGGACTATATGAAAGACCGCTATCTGGTATCGGAACAGCTGCTGGACGTACTGGCTCAAAAGATCACGGAATCCGAAAAACTCAAAGGTGCCACGATCTATATTGACGGGTTTACCGGATTTACACCCATACAAAATAAAGTACTCAAGAAACTGCTGCCGTATGCAAAAAAAATTGTGGCGGCGTTTACCATCGATGAGAAACGTGCCGGAGGGCCGTACAGGGATTATGAGCTGTTTGCCATGCCCAAAAAAGAGATTTCTCAATTAAAAGAGATGGCGGTAAGACAGGGAGTCCCCATACTGCCGGATGTGATTCTGCACCCGAATGCTGCGGGATCAAAAGAACTGCGCCATCTGGAGCAGAACCTGTTTCGGTATCCTTTTCATGTGTACAGGGGTAAGACAAAGGACATCAGAGTCTGCTGTCTTAAGAATCCAAAGGAGGAGAGCCGGTACATACTGGGCTGTATTGAACATCTGGTCAGGAAGGAAGGATACCGGTACAAAGATCTGGTCGTGCTGACCGGTGACATGGAAACGTATCAGCCGGAACTTGAAAAATGTTTTGAGGATTCCGGCATTCCCTGCTTTATTGACGGGAACAGGGCACTCAGGAATAATCCATGCGTGGAGACGATTCTTTCTGCGCTGAAAATGATCCAGATGGATTTTTCTTATGAGATGGTATTCCGGTATTTAAAATCAGGATTTTCTGCCCTTGAACCAGAGGAGACAGATCTCCTTGAAAATTTTGTGATCGCTTCCGGCATCCGGGGATATGCCCGGTGGAACAGGCCTTTTAAAAGCCGGGCGTTTACAAAGGAAGAGATGAAACAGATCAACCAATCCAGGGAAACATTTATGAAAGAGACCGGTCCGTTCAAGGAAGGGATCAGGAAGCGGGGAATCACTGTTTTAGAGAGACTTACGCACCTTCACGGGTTCTTTCTCACTCTGGATATCCAGGGACAGATGGAGAGGAAAAAAGAGGAATTTGAAGCGGCCGGGGATCTGGCTATGGCCAAAACCTATGATCAGATCTATGGGGAAGTTTTAAACATCATGGACCAGATGGCGGAGATTCTCGGAGAAGAAGAGCTTTCTTTTGATGAATTTTGCGCGGTCCTGGAGACCGGGCTCTCAGAGATGACGGTGGGCGTGATTCCGCCGGGGCTTGATCAGGTGATCGTCGGAGATATCGAGCGGACGAGAGTGGAAGGGGTTAAGGTTCTGTTTTTTGCCGGCATCAATGAGGGAGTAGTGCCGAAGCCGTCGAAAGGCGGAGGCCTCGTGACGGACTCTCAGAGAGAAGAACTTTTAAAAGCCGGAATTTCCCTTGCACCCGGGGCGGCAAATCAGGCGTACATGGAGCAGTACTATTTGTATCTGGCCATGTCAAAGCCGGATGAAAAGCTGTATCTGACTTATGCTTCTATGGATTCCTCCGGGGAAAGCAAAGCTCCTTCATATCTGATTGGAAGAATTGAAAAGCTGTTTCCCGGGCTGAAAAAAGACCTCGATTTGCAAGAGACACCAGTTTATTCCGTCAGCGAGGCAAGAGAACGGTTTGTTGAAAAACTTCAGGAACTCGGCGAGGAAAAGCCGGATCAGGAGATGGCCGCATTATATGAAGTCTTAAATGAACGAAAGCTGGTTTCACCGTATCTGGATGCATATTTCTACAGCAATGAGGAAAAGAACCTGGACAGGCATCTGACAACACTTCTCTACGGTAAGGAACTGGAAAACAGCGTGACCCGCGTAGAAAAGTTCTCAGGCTGCGCCTTTGCCCATTTTCTTCAGTACGGACTGCGGCTTCGGGAACGGCTGGTACATGAGATCCTGCCTATGGATATGGGACAGGTATTTCACCGGACTCTGCAGTTTGTCGGGCAGGAAGGAAGCTGGGACTGGGAAGATGACAGGGAACGGGATCGGTTTGTGGATTCCATGGTAGAGCGTGCCTTGGATGAAGATCCGGATAAAAAGGAGATTTTTGAGAGCAGCAGCCGGAATCAATATACAAAGGAGCGGATCAGGAGGATGGCAAAACGGGCCGTCTGGGCTGTGGAGCAGCAGATAAAAAGAGGAGAATTCACTCCGTATGAATATGAACTGGGATTTTCTGCGGACGACGGTCTCTCCTGTGCAAACCTTTCCCTGAAGGACGGCACGAAGATGAAGTTTACCGGGGTGATCGACCGGGTGGACTGCTATGAGGATGAGGAGAATCTATATTTAAAGATCATCGATTATAAATCCGGAAATATGCAGTTTGACTTTACAAAAATTTTAAATGGACTGCAGGTACAGCTGGTCGTTTATATGAATGCCATTTTAGAGCTGGAAGGGAAAAAGTACCCCGAAAAGCGGATGGTCCCGGCAGGCATGTTTTATTTTCACGTGGACGATCCGGTCATAGCACCGAAAACAGACGGGGAGCCTGAGATAGAAGTTCTCAAAAATCTTCAGCTCAGGGGAGTTGTGAATGAGGATTTCGGACTCGTGGAGCATCTGGAGCAGGAGGATGAGTACGGAATCGTAACCCTTCCGGTCACAAGGACAAAAACGGGATACAAAAAAGGATCTGCGCTGCTCTCCACGAATGAATTTAAGAATCTGGGCCGGAAGGTGGAAGAAAAAATGAAGCAGCTCGGAGAGGCTATGATGGACGGAGATATTTCTATAAGTCCGTATGAATATCAGTCAATGCCGTGCGATTACTGTGCATTCAAAAGTATTTGTGCGTATGAGCCAAAACTGATGAAATCCAGAAAACTTGAGAAGATCGGCCTTGCTGAGGCAAAGGAGTTATTAGCAGAGGGAAAGGGGGAAGACGATGCCTTGGACTAAAGAACAGCAGCAGGTCATAGAGGAGAGAGGCTGCAGCCTTTTGGTGTCTGCCGCGGCAGGCTCTGGAAAGACGGCTGTGCTTGTGGAACGGATCATCGAAAAGATATCGTCAAAAGAGGAACCGGTGGATGTGGACCGTCTGCTGGTGGTGACCTATACCCACGCTGCGGCCAATGAAATGAAGGAGAGGATCCGCAGAGCCATAGAAAAGAAGGTGGAGGAAGATCCGGAAAATGAACATCTGATCCGTCAGCTCTCTCTGATTCACAAGGCTCAGATTACGACGATCCACAGCTTTTGTCTCAATCTCATCAGAGATTACTACTACAAGCTCGATCTGGACCCAAATTTTGCGATTGGAGACCAGGGACAGATGGACCTTATGAAGCTGGAAGTGCTGGATGATGTGCTGGAGGAGGCATACGCCGAACAGAGCGATGCTTTCGTGGAATTTATCGAAAGCTATATTCCGGGGAAAAACGATGACCGGATCAGAGACTATGTCTTGGGGCTCTATGAGAGTTCCAGAAGTCATATCGATCCGCTTCTCTGGCTTTCACAGGCAAGACAGGGATTTCAGATCCGTACGAAGGAAGAATTTCACCGGGCAGTCTGGATGAAGGAAATCCTGAAAGATGCGAAGGCGGTGGCGGAATCCGCCTGTGCCATGATGAAGAAGGCAAAAGAAGCGGCATCCGAGACCGGGGGACCGTATTTTTACCTTCCGACTCTCACGGCAGATCTGGAAACCATGGAAGAGATCCGGAGTGCAGAGTCATATAAGGATTTCGGAGAGCTGTTTTTATCCTTTACAAAACCGCGCCTGAAAGGAAGAAAGAAAAAGGACGATATCATTGACAAAGACCTTCAGGAGTACTGCAAGGATTTGAGAAAAAAGGCTTATGACCTGATCGATTCTATCAGAAGCAGCTATTTTTATAAGCCGGAAAGTGAGATCATCCGGCAGATCCGCAGGGTACGGCAGCCTATGGAAGGCTTTATCGGACTGACAGAAAAGTTTTATCACCGCTTCATGGAGCGCAAAAAGCTGGACAACCTTTTAGATTTCAGTGACCTGGAACATCTGGCACTGGAACTTTTAACCTCGGGCTTTTCGGAGGACGGAACTCCAATCGTCAGCGGGATCGCGAAAGAAAAAGCAGAATATTTCCATGAGATCTATATTGACGAGTATCAGGACAGCAACTTTCTCCAGGATGCAATTTTAAGGAGTGTGTCCGGACAAAGCCTTGGTGAACACAATATTTTTATGGTGGGGGATGTCAAACAGAGCATTTACAGCTTCCGCCTCGCGAGACCGGAGCTGTTCATAGAGAAATATCACGGATTTAAAAAGGATGGGAAAAACTCAAAACTCATTGAACTGAGAAATAATTTCAGGAGCCGCAGGGAAGTGCTTTTTACGGTCAACGATATTTTTTATCAGATCATGCACGCATCCCTTGGGAATATCGAATATACAGAGGATGTGGCTCTGGTGCCAAGTTTTCCTTATGAGGAGTCGGGTGGTGCAGGCGGTAATGCGGAACTTCTGCTGGTCAGCAGAGATTGGAACGATGCATCTGAGGAGGACAAAGATGTGCTGGAGGCCAGGATGATCGCAGACCGGATCAAAAAGATGGTGGACGGGCCTGAACCTCAGATGGTGCTGGATTATGATGAGGAAGGCAGTGAAGTTTACCGGAAGGCTGAATACAGAGATATTGTTATTCTCCTGAGGTCTGTGAAAGGAAATGCAGAGAAGATTCAGGAGGTGTTAATGGACGCCGGCATCCCGGCCATATCAAGCAGCCAGAGCGGGTACTTTGATACGGTGGAAGTGCGCACTGTGCTGAGCCTTCTGACTGTGGTGGATAATCTGTATGCGGACATCGAGATGGCAGCGTTTCTCCGGTCTCCCATGATCGGCATGACGGGGGAGGATTTGGCGAAACTGAAACTTGGCGGAAAGAAAAAGTACATGTATGACTGCCTCACCGAGGCAGCAGGGAAAGATGAGAAGGCGGACACTGCACTTTCGGTGCTGAAAAGGCTCAGGGAGGCGAAAACCTTCCTGTCCCTCCGCGAGCTGCTCTGGCTGGCATTTGACCTTACGGGGTATTATCACTATGTCGGGGCTATGCCTCAGGGCGCCAAACGCCAGGGAAATCTTCTGATGCTGGCAGAGCAGGCGAAGGCCTATGAGGCCAGCCGCTACAAAGGGGTATTTCATTTTATCCGCTATATGGAACAGTGCAGAGAATATCAAATGGATTTCGGTGAGGCCAATACACTGGGCGGAAATGAAAACCTGGTTACGATCACGAGTATCCATAAGAGCAAGGGACTGGAATATCCGATTGTATTCCTTGCCAAAACACACAAGAAATTTAATTTACGGGACACGGGCGGCAGCCTTTTGTTTCATCCGGATTATTTTATAGGACCGGATCTTGTGAACATCAGGCAGAGAACGAAAGAGCCGACCATCATGAAAGGCATGATTTCAAGACAGCTGGTGAAGGATTCGCTTGGAGAAGAACTGCGCGTTTTGTATGTGGCACTCACAAGGGCAAAAGAAAAACTTATCATGACGGGAGTACAGGGAAGCCGCCATCAGCCCGGCGGCAAAGGGCCGGTCTCCTATGTGGATCTGCTGAGCGCCAGGTCTTATCTGGAGTGGCTTCTCATGGCTGCCGGAAATATGGAGGAGAGTCCTTTTGAAATCCATTTTCTCTCAGAGGAGGATGTGGCGCTTTCAAGCGCAGAAGAAGTTTTCACATCTTACAGAGACAGGGGGTTATTAACGGATGAGCTGGAATCCATGGCAGGATCAGAAGAGGCGCAGGGCATGCGGGAGGCCTTTGCGTACCGGTATCCGTATGACAAAGAAAGGGACGGCAGGCTGAAGTATTCTGTTTCTGAGATCAAAAGAATGTCTCAGGCGGCAGAACCTGAGGAGTCATACAAGCCGGAACCGCAGAAAGAGCGGCTGTATCCAAAGTTTTTGAAGGAGAAAAAAGAAGCTTCTCCGGCCTCCAGAGGTACCGCAGTGCACAAAGTACTGGAACTTATGGATTTTTCTCTGGACTATACACCGGAACTTTTGGAAGAACAAATCAGTCGGTGGAGCAGTGAAGGAAAGATTGAGGAAGGGATGGAAAAACTGATTCCCCGGGAAGATATCCTGGCTTTTCTTAACTCCGATCTGGGACTGCGGATCAAGAAAGCTGCAGGACGAAAAGAACAGTACAAGGAAGCTCAGTTTGTCATGGGAGTAAAGTTCAGTGAGATGGAACCGGAGGCGAAAAGCCGTGATTATGTGGTGGTCCAGGGGATCATCGACCTGTATTTTAAAGAAGAAGGGGAACTTGTCCTGGTGGATTATAAGACAGACCGAATAGGTCCCGGGGAAGAGGAGATTCTTGCAGAAAGATACAGGGCACAGCTTCAGTACTACAAAAAAGCGCTGGAACAGATGGAGCAAAAAAAGGTAAAAGAATGTTACATTTACTCCATTCCTCTCAGGAAAGCCATCAGTTTATAATTATTTAACATCCCGTCAGATAATTTTAAGAAACTGGGCATAGGGAAATCACATTTTTCTGCTATCATAAAAACATGGAAAGCAAAGAACGAATCAGACATGAAGCAAAGGAGTGATGACCATGTCAGAGAAAGCAACGCTTTCAGTAGAAGAATTGATGAAGAAGAGTTTAACATTTGCCCTGGCCGCAACTCTGCTGGCAGGCACATCAAACATCTCAAAAGTGAAAGATAAGATTAAAGTAAGTGAGAATGAAACAGGACATATTGTCATAGAACAGATGAATGACTAGGCCTTTCTTTGGTTATCCTATATAGGACCGGCAAAAGCCGGGGGATAAGAGAAAGGAGTACATGATGTCCAAAGAAAAAGATTTTATAGAAAAGTCATTTGAAGAGATGACAGAAGATGAGCGGTTAAAGTACGAGATCGCTGTGGAACTTGGACTGGCTGACAAAGTAAAGGAGGAGGGCTGGAAAGCTCTTTCTGCCAGCGAGACCGGAAGGATCGGCGGCCTGATGACCAAGAGAAAGAGACAGAAAACACAGGAAGCAGAAGATTAAACCGTTGTCCTGAACACGGAGATTGACAGCTGGAAACTACTTTGATAAGATGACTCTGTGAGAAAGATACAAAAGACTTATATATTCCCGGGATAACGGCCCGGGAGTTTCTACCAGGCTTCCGAAAGCCGGACTATAAGTTATTCCCTTTTTATATTCTAAATGGGGAATAACTTTTTTTGCGTTCATCAGATCAGGAGGATAGACCGATGAAAGATTTTTCCTTAAAAGGAGATATTATTTATACGCCTGAACCCGGTAAGTTCCGGTGCCACGAAGACTCTTATCTGGTCTGCGGGGACGGAAAGGTGAAGGGAATATGGAGAGAACTACCTGAACGATTTTCGGGGATCAGAGTGGAGGATTACAGCGGAAAGCTTATTTTTCCGGGACTGTGTGATCTTCACATCCATGCGCCCCAATATTCCTTCCGGGGGATCGGAATGGACATGGAACTGCTTCCCTGGCTGGAAACTTATACATTTCCGGAAGAATCAAAATACGGTGACCTTGAATATGCCAAAAAAGCCTATGAGATATTTACAGAAGATCTGAGAAGGAGTGCAACATCCAGAGTCAATGTGTTTGCGACGATTCACAGGGAGGCTGCGGTTTTGCTGATGGATCTGCTTGAGAAAGCAGGGATCTGCGGGTTTGCGGGAAAGGTATGCATGGACCGGAACTGTCCCGATGATTACAGGGAAGAGGATGCCCGGACATCCGCCGAGGAGACCAGAAAGTGGTATGAGACTGTGAAAGACAGGACGATGATGAGGCCGATCCTGACGCCGCGGTTCCTGCCTTCCTGCTCCGATGAACTGATGGAGCAGCTTGGGGAATTCCAGAGAGAGACCGGCCTGTATGTGCAGTCTCATCTGTCAGAAAACCCGGAAGAGGTGGAGTGGGTGAAAGAACTGGCTCCATGGTCTGAAAACTATGGAGATGCCTATGACCGTTTCGGGCTTTTCGGCGGCACAGGAAAGACGGTTATGGCTCACTGTGTGTACTCCGGAAAAAAGGAGAGGGCACTGATGAAAGTAAGAGGTGTCTATGCGGCCCATTGTCCCCAATCCAATCTGAATCTTTCCTCAGGGATCGCTCCGGTGAGAACTATGATGGAGGAAGGGCTTCATGTGGGTCTTGGGACCGATATGGCCGGGGGTGCCAGCCTTTCGATGCTGCGGGTGATGACAGATGCAGTACAGGTATCAAAAATGTACTGGAGATATCTGGATAAAGAGAAAAAACCGCTGTCTGCCCCGGAAGCGTTTTATCTTGGGACCAAGGGAGGCGGAAGCTTTTTCGGACAGGTTGGAAGTTTCGAGGAGGGATATGAGTTTGACGCTGTCGTCTTAAATGATGCTTCTCTGGGAACAGCACTCAATCTTCAGATGGACCAGCGGATGGAAAGAGCCATGTATTTAAGCGGAACAGAAGAGATCACAGCGAAATATGTGGGCGGAAGGAAGATATTTGAGCGCTTATGATCCGACAGAAAAAAGTCATCCTCCAGGGACCGATTAAGAGGAAGTCCCTGGAGGATGACTCAATTATCATTACATTTGCTTTTCCAATAAAGATGGAGGAGATTCAACTTTATCTATCAGATATACTAAATTATTTTTGAACTAAGGATTTCGCAGATTTTTATAGCAATATTTATTAACCATTGGGGGACAATCATTAACGAATTTATGATACTATATTCATTCTGGATCTAATGAAAAAGCGTTTTTATCTATTTAACTTCTGCCATGTAGGTTGAAACAAAAGCAAATGTTCTGATGTATTACTTATAGCATATTGAGTCCCGGCGTGGGTTAAAAAAGCGCAAACGACATAGAGGGGACCGCGAATAACCAAAAAGATACTTGAATTTTTTACGTTTCAGGATTATAATAGTTTTTCGTAAGACAGAGAAGGAATGTCTGTCATATAATTTCATAAACAAGTAAAACTGGAGAACCGATGTTATCGGCTGAGAAGAGGGTATAACCCGAAGATTCATGGAACCTGTTAGTTAGCACTAGCGTAGGGAGTTTTCAATCGATAGAACACAGAGATGGAGCTTACGCTTCATCTTTTTTTCGTTTGTAGCTCCGGGAAACGAAAGGAGAGTTATGATGCGTGTCAATGGAAAAGAAAGATGCCTTGAAGCCGGCAGGACCACTCTGAAGCAATATCTTCTGAAAGAGGGTTACAGGCTTGAGCACATTGCGGTGGAAAGAAACGGAGAGATCGCGCCAAAGGCCGAGTATGAGACAATTATGCTGACAGAGGCGGATACACTGGAGATTGTCAGTTTCGTAGGCGGTGGATGAGATGCTGACGAGAGAACGATTTGAACAGGAACTGGCCGGACGTCAGACGCCGGAAGTGAGGGAAAGACTCAGGGAAGGAACCGTGGCCGTTGCGGGTCTTGGGGGTCTTGGCTCCAATATAGCCCTGATGCTTGCAAGAACGGGGATCAGGAAGCTGTTTCTGGCAGATTTTGATCGGGTAGATCCATCCAATCTAAACCGGCAGGCATACACCATTTCCCAGATCGGAATGAAAAAGACGGAAGCCATGAGTGAACTGATTCGCCAGGTTAACCCGTGGATTGAACTTGAATTCTTTGACGGAAGGGTTACACAGGAAAATGCGGCAGAGCTGTTTCGGCCATATCCGATTATCTGCGAAGCATTTGACTCGCCGGAGGCGAAAGCGGACCTGGTCAACAGTATATTGTCTCAGCTGCCTGGCAATACCGTTATTTCCGGCAGCGGGATGGCCGGGGCTTACAGCTCGAATCAGATAAAAACGGCAAAGAAAATGAAACGGCTTTATGTGTGCGGAGACAGGACACACGGGATATCCAACGAAGAATCCCTGACCGCGGCCAGAGTATCCATCTGTGCGGGACATGAGGCGAATATGGCAGTACGGCTGATTTTAGGAGAAGAAGAGGTATAAAGATGAGTGACACATTAAAAATCGGAACAAAGGAATTTACATCAAGGTTTCTGCTTGGAACCGGAAAGTTCAGTCTGGAAAAGACAGCCGAGGCTGTAAATGCGGCTGATGCCCAGATCGTTACCATGGCGCTCAGGAGGGCAAAGGAGGCAGGTTCCAGCAATATTTTAGAGTACATACCGGATACGGTGACACTGCTTCCAAATACCTCCGGGGCAAGAAATGCCCGGGAGGCTGTGCGCATTGCAAGGCTTGCAAGAGAAGTTGGCTGCGGTGATTTTATCAAGATCGAAGTGATACGGGACACCAAGTATCTGATGCCTGACAACGCAGAGACTATCAAAGCCACGGAGATTCTTGCAGACGAGGGGTTCACGGTTCTTCCGTATGTAACTCCTGACTTGAATACGGCAAGAGACCTGGAAAATGCAGGAGCCGCCGCGGTCATGCCTCTGGCAGCACCGATCGGAAGCAACAAAGGACTCCTGACGAAGGAATTTATCCAGATGCTGATTGACGATATCGATCTTCCGGTCATCGTGGATGCTGGAATCGGGAAACCGTCCGAGGCCTGTGCGGCAATGGAGATGGGAGCCGATGCGGTCCTGGCAAACACGGCGGTGGCAACAGCAAAAGATGTCGTATCCATGGCAAAGGCTTTTAAAATGGCAGTGGATGCCGGAAGAAAGGCATACCTTGCGGGGCTGGGACGTGTTCTTTATCAGGGAGGAGATGCATCATCTCCGCTGACAGGATTTTTGGAGGACTAGGCCGATGGAGATATTAGAAGAAGTATTAAAGGCGTATGATGGATATGATTACAATCTTTACACAAAAGACGATGTGCTCACAGCCCTTTCAAAGGATACAGTGAGTGCTGAGGACTACAAGGCACTGCTCTCTCCGGCTGCCATGGAGTTTCTGGAGCCTATGGCCAGGAGAGCAAAAAAGGAGACAATGAAGCATTTCGGGAATACTGTCTGTCTTTTCACGCCCCTTTATATCGCGAATTATTGTGTCAATCACTGCGTATACTGCGGATTTAACTGCACGAATAAAATCCACCGGGCGAAGCTTACGATGGAGGAGATTGAGCGGGAATACAAGGCTATCGCAAAGACAGGGCTGAAAGAAATTCTGATTCTCACAGGGGAATCTAAAAAGGCGTCAGGAGTAGAGTATATCGGAGAAGCCGTAGAGCTGGCAAAGAAATATTTTTCCACCATTGGTATTGAAGTCTATCCGATGGACGTGGATGAATACGCATATATCCACGAAAAAGGTGCAGATTTTGTCAGCGTCTATCAGGAGACATATAATACGAAGACCTATGGTGAGGTTCACTTAAGCGGTCCGAAAAAAGTATTTTCTTATCGCCTGAATGCCCAGGAAAGAGCGTTAAAAGGCGGTATGAGGGGAGTGGGATGCGGAGCCCTGCTGGGGCTTGATGATTTTAGAAAAGATGCATTCGCCTCCGGAATCCATGCGTCCCTTCTCCAGAAAAAATATCCCCGGGCGGAAGTCTCCTTCTCTGTGCCCCGGCTCAGACCATATAAGAACAATGAAACCAACGATGCAAAAGACGTCCATGAGAGGCAGCTTTTGCAAGTGATGCTGGCACACCGCATCTTCATGCCGTTTGCGGGGATTACGATTTCTACGAGAGAACGGGCCGGATTCCGCGACCATGTGGTCGGCATGGCAGCGACGAAAATTTCTGCCGGGGTCAGCACAGGGGTCGGAGGCCACGAAGAAGAGGAAAAGGGAGACGCCCAGTTTGTGATCTCAGATCCGAGAAGTGTGGATGAAGTCGTAAATATGCTTGACCGAAGAGGCATGCAGGGTATCTATACAGACTATGTGAGAGTCTAGAAACGGAGGCTGACATGAATCAGGAGTGGATCGCCGTCACAGACCGGAAACAATGCGGCGGTGAGTTTTTAAAGACGGTGCAGACTCTCGCGGGACAGGGGTTAAAGACGATCATCCTGCGGGAAAAAGATCTTTCGGAAGAAGAGTACGGGGAACTGGCAGCCCGGTGTATGGAAATATGCAGGAAAACAGGGGCTTCGCTGACTCTCCACAAGTACTTTCATGCGGCCCGCGGCCTGGGAGCAGACAGGATCCATCTGCCGTACCCTGTATTTCGGGAGAATGCAGGTAAGATTGATCAGCATATTCATGTAAGTACTTCCATTCATGCCCCGGGAGAGGCAGTGGAGGCAGAACGGATGGGCGCAGAGTTTGTAATTGCCGGACATATATTTCAGACGGACTGCAAAAAGGGTGTTCCGCCAAGGGGGCTTGAGTTTTTGAGAGAAACGGTACAATCCGTGTCTATTCCGGTCTATGCCATCGGCGGGATCACTCCGTATAATATAGGGGATGTTTTAGATACAGGAGCCGCCGGAGGGTGTATGATGTCAGGTTTCATGAAGTCTCCTAAAATTATTGACAAGCCATGAGTGCTGGGGCATACTTGAAATAGAAATATATCAAGATGGAGGGTACTTATGAAAAAGAAATACTGCTTTTTTGACATCGACGGAACACTGACCGACCGCTCTACCAACCAGGTAGTTCCAAGCGCACTGGAGGCACTGGAAAAGCTGGAGGAAAACGGACATTTTGTGGCAATCGCAACAGGAAGGGCACATTATAAAGCGGATCTGTTTATAAAGGCCAACGGTTTTAAGAATATGGTCTGCAATGGAGGAAACGGATTTGTCATTGACAATGAGTTTGTGGAGAATATTCCTCTGGACAGAGAAGGATGCATTAAAATCATTGAGGAGACAGAGAAACTCGGATACGGATGGTGCATCGCTGTAGACGATACGAAGGATGTCTATATGACCGATGATCTGTTTTTAAGACAGGTGGGCAAGAGAAAAGAGCCCACCCGCTATATTATCGATGATACTCTGGATATACATAAGGTCGAAGATTTCTATAAAATATACGTAGCAATTCCGAAAGAAGAGGAAGAACGTCTGACAACAAAAGATCTCATCGGACATCTGCGGTTTGAGCCGGAATACCTGATGTTCCAGCCGGACAATAAAAGAGAGGGCATCATAAAAATGATGGAACACTTAAACGGACCTCTTGAAGATGTAGTCGTGTTCGGAGATGATTATAACGATCTGGATATGTTCAGCCCTGAGTGGTTTTCCATCGCTATGGGGAACGGCTGCCAGGATCTGAAAGATAAGGCAGACTATGTGACGGACACCAATGTAAATGACGGGATTAAAAAGGCATGTGAGCACTTTGGCTGGATTTAAAAAGGATAAGAAGCCTTCTTGACACGATTCCTTAAATCATTATAGAATAGTAAGACCAGAATTTTCTGGTCTTCTTTTCATTTTTTAAGGATCTATTGAACAGCAGGAGGAGTTATGAGAATTTTAAAAGTAATGAAAAAGGGCATATCGAAGATACTGAAGGTCCTGCTGAGACGCCTTGTGATTGTAGGCGTCGTTATTGTGCTCCAGATAGCATGGCTGATCTGGCTGGCCCAGGTGATCGGAGAACATTCTAAGTTCATTGAATGGGGACTTCAGCTGGTCAGTGTTGCAGTGGTGATATATATCGTGAATAAAGAAGAGAACCCGGCCTATAAGCTGGCGTGGACCATTCCGATTCTGATCTTCCCGATTTTCGGCGGTCTTCTATACCTTACTCTGGGCAATAAAAAACCGGCAAAGAAGCTGAGGCTGGAGCTGGAACGGTCTCTGGGTGAGACAGATTTTCTGCTGTCCCAGAGCGAGAGTGTCATGAACAACTTAAGACAGAGGAGTCCCCAGGCGGCGGCACAGGCAAAATATATCGATACGTCCGGAGGGTATCCGATCTATCAGAATTCCTCGGCGAAGTATTACCCGTCCGGCGAGGCCATGTTTGAAGAGATGATCGAAGACCTGAAAAAAGCAAAGTATTATATTTTCATGGAATTCTTCATTGTAGAAGAAGGATATATGTGGAATACGATCTTAGAGATCCTCAAAGAACGGGTGGACGACGGTGTGGAAGTCCGATTTATGTACGATGATGTGGGATGTGTTGATCTGCTCCCATACAAGTATTATAAAGAACTGGAACGCTGCGGCATTTCCTGTGTGGCATTTAATCCGATCATTCCTCTGGTGTCCACTGCATGGAACAACAGGGACCACCGCAAAGTAGTGGTCATAGACGGACATACGGCATATACCGGAGGGCTTAATCTGGCAGATGAGTATATCAACCGGAAGGAACGCTTCGGTTATTGGAAAGATGCGGGACTCAAGGTCATCGGAGATGCGGTGTGGAACTTTACTGTGATGTTTCTCCAGGTCTGGAATGCGATCCGGAAGACCGATGAGGGCTACGGCATGTTTGTGCCCCACGGCCACCATGAGGGACGGTTTGTCGACGACGGCTTTATCCAGCCTTACGCGGATAATCCCCTGGATACAGAGACAGTCGGGGAGAATGTGTATCTCAATATTATCAATGCGGCCACAGATTACGTATATATCTATACGCCGTATCTGATCATTGATAATGAAATGATGACAGCGCTCTGTCTGGCGTCCAAAAGAGGAGTCGATGTGCGGATTGTCACACCGGGAATTCCGGATAAACCGACTGTCTTTTTGCTGACACAGTCATACTATGCACAGCTGGTGGAAGCAGGGGTAAAAGTGTATCAGTATACGCCCGGATTCATTCATGCAAAATGTTTTGTCAGCGATGACGTCATTGCTACCGTAGGAACTATTAATATGGATTACCGGAGTCTTTACCTGCATTTTGAAAATGGAGTCTTTATGTATCACTGCCTGGCGGTGACGGAAGTCAAGATCGATATGCTGAAGACGTTTAAGCAGTGTGAGCTGATCACAAAAGAACACTGTCAGGGCAATATGGTGAAGCGGCTGATGCAGAGTGTGCTCCGTGTCCTGGCACCGCTTCTGTAAGGAGTGGGAAAAAATGGATGAGTTTGCAAGTTATCAGAGTTTTGCGCAGGTTTATGATGAATTTATGGATCAGACCCCTTACAGACTGTGGGGAGAAAATATCAGGCAGTATCTGAGAAAATACAAAGTTAAGGACGGAGCAGATGTCCTGGACCTGGGCTGCGGCACCGGCAGGATGACGAATCTGCTGGATGGTTTTGGGTACCGGATGACCGGGATGGACATTTCTCCGGAAATGCTTGAGATTGCTGCCGGTTCCGGGAATTCTGAAATTTTCTATATCTGTCAGGATATGAGGGAACTGGCTCTTCTGCATCCTGCGGATGCAGTCATATCGACCTGTGACAGCCTCAATTATATATTAGAGCCGGAAGATCTGATACAGGTATTTGTGCGTGTGCGGGAGAACCTTAAAGAAGACGGGGTCTTTTTGTTTGACATGAATACGCTTTATAAATATGAAACACTGCTTGCTGAAAATACATTCGCGGAAGACCGGGAGGAGTGCAGTTTTATCTGGCAGAATTTCTATGATCAGGAAGACGGCATCAATGAATATGACCTGACACTGTTTATCCGGATGGAGTCGGGGCTTTATCAGAAGTTTGAGGAAGTGCATTTTCAGAGGGCATATGAGACAGAAGAGATAAAGGAGGCACTGCGCCTGGCCGGGTTTGAGATCCGGGAAGTCGTGGATGCAGATACTTTAAAAGAGCCGGAGACAGAGAGTGAACGGCTGTATTTTATTTCAACGATAAATCATGAGGTGGACAAATGAAAGATTATATTGTAAGAGGTACGGCGGCAGACGATCAGGTGCGTTTTTTCGCTGCCTATACGAAAGATGTTGTGGAGGAGGCCAGACAGAGGCATAATACAAGCCCGGTGGCCACGGCTGCCCTGGGCCGCCTTCTGACCGCCGGGGCTATGATGGGGAGCATGTGCAAGAATGAACAGGATCTGATCACACTTCAAATCAAGTGCAGCGGTCCTATCGGAGGTCTTACGGTGACTGCTGATTCAAAAGCAAATGTAAAGGGATATGCGGTACATCCGGATGTGATGCTGCCGCCGAGCAAAGAAGGAAAGCTCGATGTAGGAAAAGCCCTGGACTTAGGGGTGCTGACGGTTATAAAAGATATCGGCATGAAAGAACCGTATTCTGGACAGACCCATCTTGTATCAGGGGAGATCGCAGAGGACCTGACCTACTACTTTGCCGCGAGTGAGCAGATACCGACTTCTGTGGCGCTTGGCGTTTTAATGAATAAGGATAACACCGTCCGGCATGCCGGGGGCTTTATTATTCAGATGATGCCGTATGCGTCTGAGGAAGTGATCTCTGCTCTAGAGAAAAAGATTGCAGAATTTGAGTCTGTCACATCGCATCTGGAGGAGGGGAAAACTCCGGAAGACATGATGAATGAACTGCTGGGTGAGTTCGGAGTCAAGTTTTATGAGACTGTGCCGACAAAGTTTTCCTGTAACTGTTCCAAGGAGCGGGTGGAAAAAGCGGTTATCAGCGTGGGAAAAGATGAGATTAATGATATGATCAAAGACGGTAAAGATATAGAAGTAAACTGTCATTTCTGCAATACACATTACACATTTAGTGTGGATGAGCTGAAACAGATGGCAGAAAAAACCGAAGCGGGAAGATAAAGAAAAGCCATGGGAGACCGTGGCTTTTTTTGCCGGAAAATGATATTATATGAGGAAAGGAGGGTGAAAGATGAAGATTAAAAGACTGATCACAGTACTGCTGACAGCGTGTTTCATCATACCGCAGATCAGCGAGGTAAAGGCGGCAGAGACCTATCCAAATCTGGATGAAAAAATTACTGTAAAAAGTTATAGCGGTGAAAAGTATAAAGCAGGGGAAGCTCCCAATGAGGAAGAATGCTATGCACTTTCTTCAAAGGGAAGAAATCTGGACCAGACCATTGTGATGCCGTCAGATAAAGTGATGGTTCTTGAAAATTCAGGGAATCAGAATTATACAGATCTCAGAGCAGTATTGGAGGAGGACAGCTGCACAAACGATATAGATCTTGTGCTCTCTTCAAAACAACTGAGGGCACAAAGCACAGTGAGTCTTAAAATAAATTTTGCAGATAAGAAGACAGAACCTTGTCTTAACAGGACTGCAATTTTGATAAAAGAAGGCAACGATGTCGTCAAAAGAATTCCGTTTTCCTATGATACAGCCGGATACCGGGATGAACACGACATTTCAGTATCCCAGTGGAGCGGAGAGTATGCTTATTTTTTTGGATTCGGAACAGTAAAGAGCATAGGGACCATTGATTACTGCCAGAGCAAAAAAACATTAAGGGTGACATACAAAAATGCAGGAACAGCCCCTGTACTCAAATTTACTCTTGATCCGAACGGCTATTTCACGTTTTCTAACGGCAAATATGAATATTACGGTTCAAGTTCGGGCAATAAAGTCGGAGGAACCAACACTCTGAATTTAACAGCGAAAAGTAATTTAAAAAGGGACTTTGCGGATGCTGCCACGACAGGCAGCTTTGATATTAAAAATAAGCGCATCGCATTCATGCTGTCAGAACTTCTGATCGTATATAATGATGCGTACGATGCCAATGGAAACCCGGTGCCGGGAGTGACTCTTGACTCTCACGGCGGCTGTATCGAAGGGGGACAGATCTCAACGATACCTCTGTCTTATAATGTATCCCTGAAACCTTTGGGAACAATCAAGACAAAGATGTCTTCCAGCAAGACATCCTCCATCAAAGTTTCATGGAACAAATTAAACGGCGTGTCCGGATACAGGATTTACCGTTCCACAAAGAAAAACTCCGGTTATAAGTACTTAAAACAGCTTTCTTCAAAAACAGCCTCATACACAAATAAGAAACTGAAATCCGGTAAGACTTATTATTATAAAGTGCGGGCGTACAGCGATGTGTTCGGTGACAGATACTACGGATCATACTCTGCGTCGTTAAAATCCGGGACAAGGCCGGCGAAACCGAGAGTTACGGTAAAAAGAAGCGGACGGCGGCTGAAGATTAAATATAAAAAGATTTCCGGGGCCAGCGGATACAGAATTTACATAAGAACCGGGAAAAAAGGAAAGTACAAGAGAGTCAAACAGTATACCAGCGGCAAAAAAGTGTCTTATAAAAGCAAGAAACTGAAGAGAAAAAAGACTTACTACGTAAAGGTGAGAGCTTATAAGACGATCAACGGCAAAAAATATTTTGGAAGCTATTCCAAGGCAAAGAAAGTAAAGATAAAATAAAAACAGGACGGGTGACAACATGAAAATTAAAGTGTGTGAGACAGAAGAACAAGTGCAGACACTGGCGAAATTGGCCTCTGAGATCTGGCACGAATATTTTGTATCTATTATCTCAAAGGAACAGATCGACTATATGGTAGAGAAGTTCCAGAGCTACCAGGCATTAAAAAAGGCGATTGATGAAGAACACTATACCTATTTTCTTGGATATGACGAAGGAAAGTTAGTGGGGTTCTGCGGCGTGAAGCCGGATGGGAACCGTCTGTTTCTGAGTAAACTGTATCTGCACAAGAAGAGCCGCGGAAAAGGGCTTTCCAGCATTTTATTAAGAAAGGCCATAGAGTTTGCAGAGAAGATGGATAAAAAAGCCATTTATCTTACCTGCAACAAATATAATCAGAACAGTCTGGATATTTACAAAGCGAAAGGCTTTGCAGAGGTTGATTCCGTAAAAACTGATATCGGAAACGGATTTATCATGGATGACTACATCCTCCAGCTTGATTTATAAGAAACTAAAGAACTCCTATGCCGATAAAATCAGCATAGGAGTTCTTTTATTTATCATCTTCTTCTGGTGTGTCAGAAGTCTTATCCTCGTTGGAAACGTTGTCCTCGGAAGGAGTCTCTTCCTCAGATGTTTCTTCTTTTGCTTCTTCTTCGTCCGTGATGTGGATGGAGAAGTAATCACGGCTGTCTTCCGCTGAATCCGGGAAAACATCGTCATCGTCAAATGCATCAGGATCCCAGTCATCGAGATTTTCATCCTTTTCCTGATCCTTTAATTCTTTCAGCTTGTCTATGATTGCTTTGATCTGGTCTCTGGCGATATATAAAATTCCGCCGATGGAGATGATGGCAGTCACAACTTTCAGAAATTTTTTCAATTTTTTACCCATAGTGTCGTGCTCCTTTCTCATTTCTGGTATAATCATTGTAATATGAAAAATTGGAAAAAGCAACGCAATGCTTGACAAAATAAAGTTTCGTGATAAAATCTAGATAAGAAATATGATTTCACTTCAGGAAGGAGAATCAGATGAGCGATTTAAAATGGGGTATTTTAGGATGCGGGGTTATAGCCAACGAAATGGCGCAGGCATTTGAAAAAATGGGAAGAAAGGTCTATGGGGTCAGCAGCCGGACACAGACTAAGACAGAAGCATTTGCGGAAAAATACGGCGTCGAAAATGTCTACGGATCATATGAAGAAATGCTTAAGGATGAAAACATTGATGTGATCTATATTGCAACTCCACACAGCCAGCACTATGAGAATATGAAAAAAGCGATTGGGGCCGGGAAACATATTTTATGTGAGAAAGCGATCACAGTCAATGACCATCAGCTGGAAGAGATCGTTTCCCTGGCGGAAGAGAAGAATCTGACAGTAAGGGAAGCCATGACCATCAGCCATATGCCGCTGTTTAAAGAGCTGAAGGACAGAATTGACAAAGGAGACATTGGAACCGTAAAGATGGTGCAGGTAAACTTCGGAAGCAACAAAGGATATGATTCTACGAACCGATTTTTTGCACTGGAAGCAGCCGGAGGAGCACTTCTCGATATCGGAGGGTATGCCACGACATTTGCAAGAACGTTTATGGACGAGGCGCCGAATACGATCCTTACCACAGTACAGTATGTAGAGACTGGTGTGGATGAACAGTCCGGTATCATTCTGAAAAACGAGTCTGACCAGATGGCGGTGATCTGCCTTACCATTCGTGCAAAACAGCCGAAGAGGGGTGTTGTCACAGGAGATAAAGGATATATCGAAGTATACGAGTATCCGAGGGCTTCAAAGGCAACGATCACAAATACAGAGACAGGCGTTACAGAAACCATTGAGGCGGGCAGGACAGAAGACGCTTTAGTATATGAGGTAGAAGCCATGGAAGGAACCGTCAGCGGTACGTTTTCCGATAACAATCTGGAGATTTCAAGAGATGTCATGAAAATTCTGAGCAGTGTGAGAACACAGTGGGGAATGAAGTATCCATTTGAATAATGGTTGCCGTTTCCTTTTTCAATTGCTATAATGATAGTATTGTCAAAAGGAGGGGAATCATGATCAGGATATTTAAAACTTATGAGGGATCAAAAGAATTAAGAGAGATTACCGAAATTGAACGCGAATCCTGGGTCATGATGACGGATCCGAACGGAGCAGAACTTCAGATGGTGGCAGAAAAATACCAGATCGATCTGGACGATCTGAGGGCGCCTCTGGATGAGGAAGAACGTTCTCGTCTGGAACATGAAGATAATTATACGATGATACTGGCCAATATCCCGGTGGTACGTGCAGAAGAGGGGAAGCGGCTTTATGAAACGATTCCTCTCGGCATCTTTATCACGGAAAAGGTCGTGTTTACGGTCTGCCTGGAAGAGACCAATATTTTGAAGCAGTTTACGGACGGGCTGGTGCCGAATTTTTATACATATATGAAGACGAGATTTGTATATCAGATTCTTTATAACAATGCGGCTCTGTTTTTGGTTTATCTGAGAATGATCGATAAAAGAGCCAACCAGGTGGAAGAGATTCTGCATGAGACATCCAGGAACAAGGACCTGATCCAGCTTTACGATTTAGAGAAATGTCTTGTGTATTTTACCACTTCCCTGAAGTCAAATGAGGTGGTGCTGGAGAAACTCAGAAAGCATATAGGACTTAAACACTACGAAGAAGACCAGGAACTGCTGGAAGATGTTATTATCGAGAATAAGCAGGCGATGGAGATGACCTATATTTATCATAATATCTTAAGAAGTACCATGTCGCTGTTTGGTTCCATCATCGACAACAATCTAAACCAGGTCATGAAGTTTCTGGCTGCCATCACGATTGTGCTGGAACTGCCGACAATGATCTCAGGGCTTTATGGGATGAACCTGAATCCCGCAGGAATGCCGTTTTCGGGAAGCCCGATGGGGTTCTTCATCGTAAGTGCGTTTTCTGTTGCAGTGTGCGTGATTGCTGTGCTGATTCTAAAGAAGAAGAATCTACTATAATAATTAGGAAACGGTTTCTGTTGTGAATAGTTTTTTGCTTATTAATTCTAAAAATTCGGAGGGAATTATCTTTAGTGGATAATTCCCTCTTAAGCTTTTAAGAAAAGCGCAGGTGATAAGAGATATGAACGAAAGAGTTGATAGAAAAGAAAGGATAATATTCTTACTTGGATTAATACCGGCATTTATACTTTGTTTTCAAGTAACAGGCAATGTCACAAAAAAACAACTTAATATGCATGTCATTGATATGCAAAGAGGTATTATAGGAATTACACCACTGGTTATCTTGTGCTGCGGTGTGATGGTAACTCTTTGTTTTGTATTTCTGTACATTGCCATTTATATAGTGAAACAGGATTCCTGTTTTTCTGTCGAAAAAATTCCACGAATGGAAGGCCGAATGTATCATATGATTCTCTTTAGTTCAGCAATGACGATCATAATCTCAATGCGTTTTTCTAATATTGTTGTTGCTGTATTTGAGGAGAGCATTGAACTAAGACTTATATATATAGTTTGCATCTGCACAGTGTATCTTTATATCACTGTTCAATATGGAAACAGAGCTGAATTTTAATGCATCATTCCAAAAGACAGGAGAGATCATAATTGAGACTAAATCAAATAAAGAGATAGAAGATGTTATCTTATGGATTTATTCAGAAGACGGAGATCATAAAATTGCAGAAAAAAAGATTGATACTTATGAGCAGTTCGGATACTATACGATTGATAAATTTGAAAGGACAAATATAAATGAAGAAAAAGGCAATATAGAATATACTTGATGAATTTGAGAGAAAAATTATCAACGAAAAAGAGTTATTTTGCAGAAGTTATTGTGATAATAGATGGAGAGAGGTATCGTCTGGAAAATGAATTCTTTTTAGAGAAGAATCAAGCTTATTTTAAAGAAAAAAATATGAGTTACAAATACGAGAAATAGTCAGTCCGCAAGTTATGTGAATTATCAAATCCTGTTTTTTGTTATTCTAAGATCAGGAGGTAGTTGTATGGATAATAATTTACAAATGATCGGCCGGGCAGTGGATTATATAGAGGAGCATCTCACCGAGGAAAACTTGAGCCTGGACAGGATTACAGGGGAAATCGGGTATTCCAAATATCATCTGCACAGAATGTTTACGTTTGTTGTGGGCATTCCCATTCACAGGTATATCCTGCGCCGCAGGCTGACGGAGGCGGCACAGATGCTTGTATTTACAGCAAAACCCCTGACAGATATCGCACTGTGCTCTGGCTACGACACCCAGCGTTCTTTTTCAAGGAGCTTTAAATCTATGTTCCGGTGCACACCCAGCTTTTACAGAAAGCGAAATGATTTTCTTCCGCTTCAGATGAAATATGATGTCAGAAACCGAAGGGAGCTGAGGGGAGATAAGATGCTAGATGTAAAAATGGCAGAAGAGGATAAATTATATCTTGTTGGTTATGACGGAAGAACTGAAAAGGGCTTTAAAGTCATCGGAAAGTGCTGGAAGTTACTGCATAAAAATAAAGATAAGATTGGAAACCGGACAGATCAAAGGTTCCTCATAGGAGTAAATGATTATTCTCAATTCAAATTTGAACACACAAGCCCGGTTTTTCATTATATTGCGGCGGCGCAGGTTAGTCTGCCGGAGCGGATCCCCAAGAATATGAAAAGTTTTGAACTGCCTTCCGGCAGGTATGCTGTTTTTACTCTCAGAGGAAAAAACGAGGACAGTCTTGAGCCTGTTGTGGATTATATTTACCGGCAGTGGTTTCCGTATTCGACCTGCAGGCTGAATGAACACAGCCGTTATGATTTTGCCAAATACGGAGAAGAGACTGATGAAAAGGGAGAGAGTGAGATTCAGTTTTGGGTTCCGGTGCTATAAGATATGGGACATTTCTTTGAGTTAGAAATGTCCCTGTGCTGTTTTAATCCAGATAGTGCTTCATATGTTTCAGAGCATTTTTTTCCAGGCGGCTGACCTGAGCCTGTGAAATACTAATCTCATCGGCTACTTCTGTCTGGGTCTTGCCGTCAAAAAAGCGAAGCCTTATAATATTATATTCCCTTTCAGGAAGATGTTCCATAGCATCTTTTAATGCGATAGATTCAACCCACAATTCTTCTTTGTTTTTTTTATCTTTTACCTGATCCATCAAAAACAGAGTATCTCCGCCGTCCTGATAGACTGGTTCGTAGAGTGAAAGAGGTGTTGCGATGGCATCCAGGGCAAATAAGACATCCTCTTTTTTCATCTCAATCTCTTCTGCGATGGCCTCGATGGTCGGTTCTTTGTTGAATTTTTTGGTCAGAGCCTCCTTTGCTGTGATGGCTTTGTAGGCAATATCCCTGAGTGAACGGCTGACTCTCATGGAATTATTATCCCGCAGGTAACGCCGTACTTCTCCGATGATCATCGGAACCGCATAGGTAGAAAATTTAACGTTCAGGGAGCGGTCAAAATTGTCGATGGCTTTCATAAGCCCGATACATCCAACTTGAAACAGGTCGTCGGCATTCTCATTGCTGCCGGAAAAACGTTGAATGACACTTAAAACTAACCTTAAATTGCCCTTGATGTATTGTTCCCTTGCTTCCTGGTCACCCTGTTCGATCCTTATGAACAGTTCTTCTTTTTCTTCATTGGTGAGTAAAGGAAGAGAAGCAGTATTGACTCCGCAGATTTCAACTTTATTAAGTGCCATGATAATTCCTCCATTTGTAAATTGTTCTTGCGAACGATATATTAAAATCATTCACCAATCAAAATGGATTTATACGATGAAAAAATTGCCAGACCGTTTGACACCCATATTTACCAATGATATTATGAGTAAGAAGAAAATATAGAAATGAGGAATCATATCATGAAAAAATTACTGCTAATTTGTATGATGATATGTCTTGTTTTTTGTTTGGGGGGCTGTAATTTTCCCTGGGACAAGGAAAAGACAGGAGATAAAAATGTCAGGAAAGAAAACATAACAGCATCAGAAGTCAAAGATTCCATGAAGGGAAAACAGCTGATCATCGGCGTGTCCGACGGTATGGCGCCGTTTTCTGTCAGAGATGAAAAAACCAAGGAGATGAAAGGTTTTGACATCGATCTGATCAAGGGGATCAGTGAGTATCTGGGCTTTGAGTACAAGCTTCGCGTCGCTCCGATGAGGGAGCTTACGGACCTGCTCAGGGAGAAGAAGATCGACCTTGCTATCTCCGGTATCTGTATTACGGACAGCCGCCAAAAGGAGTTTCAGTTTTCGGATGTCTATTTTGAAAATACATTAAAAGTTATGGTCAATACAGATAAAAACATAACAGACAGAAAAGAACTGGAAGGAAAAACTATAGGGGTAGAGGAGGGAACCTCCAACGCAGAATATGCACAGACCAACCTTTCTGAGGAGAATAAGATTAAGGTTTATCCATCTATGGACAAGGTATTCAAAGATCTTGAAAAAGGAAAGATCGATGCTACGGTTTATGATGCAACAGGCGTTGATTATTTCATGGCAAATTATAAAGGGGACAAAATCTCTGCTCTAGATGAAAAGCTTAACTCAGCAGAGAGCAACTATGGGATCATGTTCCGAAAGAAAGATCCTTCCGTCGGAAAGTTTAATGTAACGCTTCAGGTATTGAATACAGAGGGCACCTACCAGACCATTAAGAACGAGTGGATTGGATCGGAAGACGAAGATTAAGAGGGGAATTCATGAATATTGTTTCAATTGTATTTGGACAGATCGTCATGATGTTTTGTATGATGGCTGTGGGGGCAGCCGCCTATAAGGCGGGCCTCATAACCGAACGGGGAAGCACAGATCTTTCCAATATCACCCTTTACTTAGTCATTCCATTTGTAGTGCTCACTTCTTTTCAGATTGAGTTTGATGCAGACATATTCCATGGAATTCTGGTTACCTTTATTTTAGGAATTGCGGTACATGCGGCAGCGATCGTTTTGTCCTTTCTGCTGATCCGCGGAAAGGATAATGACCGGACAGTTCTGGAACGGTTCAGCATTGTGTACCCGAACTGCGGTTTTATGGGGATACCTCTGGCCCAGGCGGTGCTGGGTCCGAAGGGGGTTATATACATAACAGCGTTTATTGCCGCACAGAATCTGTTTATCTGGTCTCACGGAGCTGCCAGCATGCAGGGGACATTTAACCGGGGATCAGTCAAAGAAATATTCAAAGCACCTGTTATGATTGCAACATTCGCAGGACTTTTCTGTTACCTGTTTCAGATTAAATTTCCTGTTCTGATCTACAATCCGCTGAAAGCCATCGCTGATATGAATACACCCCTGGCGATGATCATATCCGGAACTGCCATTGCGCAGACAAATCTTTTGAAGACACTGACAAGACCGAGGATTTATGTCATGACGGCACTGAGGCTTCTTCTTATGCCAATGGTCATATTTTTGATCCTTCTCGTCGTGCCGGTATCCAAGGATCTTAAAATATTGTCGCTGCTTGCTTCATCTGCATCGACTGCGGCGATCACGACCATGTTTGCGGTGAAGTTTAAGAAGGATGTGGGCTACGCGGCAGAATTATTTGCAGTTTCCACGATTGCAGCGGTTGCCACGCTGCCGCTCATGATCTCTCTCGGAGAAAAATTTTTCTTATAATAAGACAGAAAATCCCATGGTTCTTTCCGCGGAAAGAACCATGGGATTTTTGTATTTCACATAAAATTCAGCTGTTTTGGATTCTCAGAAAATGATACAGCCAGCCGGCCTCTTCATCGGTGAGATGAGGAGAGAGACTGTCGAAGACAAGCTGGTGATAGGCATAGAGGAGACGGATTTCTTTATCATTGAGAAGCGCCTCATCGACACCGTCCATATCAATAGGCACCAACGTCAGGTGCTCGAATTCTAAAAAGCTGCCGTATTCATTCTGCCGCTGTTTTCTGCACAGGAGCATGTTTTCTGTACGGATGCCATATTTTCCTGGTATATACACTCCAGGTTCGTCGGTTGTGACCATACCGGGCATCAGGACAGCATCCAGCTGATTGTCTCTGACCTGCCAGCGAAAGGCGTTGGGGCCTTCGTGGACTCCGAGAAAATGTCCGACGCCGTGTCCGGTTCCGCACCGGTAGTCGATTCCTTCTTCCCAGAGCGGGCCTCTGGCCAGAATGTCCAGGCTGCTTCCCCGGCATCCAAGAAGAAATTTAGCATCGGAGAGGGAAAGCATACTTTTTAATACAAGGGTAAAGTGCCGTCTTTCTTCTTCGGAGATATCACCTAAGATAAAAGTTCGGGTGACATCCGTCGTCCCGGTCAGATACTGGCCGCCCGAGTCGATCAGAAGCAGTCCTTCCGGTTTCAGGCAGACATCGGACTGTTCGGTGGAACAGTAGTGCATCATAGCCGCGTGATCTTTATAGGCACAGATGGTATCAAAGCTCGGGCCCTGATACAGAGGCTGTTTTCTGCGCTCCTCTTCCAGACGGTCCTGGACAGAACGCTCCGTCATAGGAACGGAACCGATGTTCTGCTTCAGCCAGAACATGAACTTTGTCATGGCAATGCCGTCAGATAAGTGACATTCTTTAAGCCCGCTGATCTGTGTCTCGTTTTTCACCGCTTTCATGCCGGAAGAAGGATTCTCACCAAAAATAATCTGGTTTTTTTCGAGCTCCTGGCAGAGTTTGTAGTTTACGGTATCGGGATCTATCAGTACGCTTCCCTTCTGTTTTGCCAAGAAAGAATCAATCTGTCCATAGGGCAGAATCGTTATTTTATCCTGTTCGAGACGGCGACTGACTTCTTCCGAAAGACAGGTTTCCCTCACAAACAGGCAGCAGTTTTCCTGTGTGATCCATGCATAGCTGTAAAACAGAGGCGTGCAGGGCATGTCATTGCCGCGCAGATTGAAGATCCATGCGATATCCGGCAGAGAGGCGATAAAATGAGCCTCTGCGGAAACTGTCTCCATGCAGCTGCGGATTCTTTTGAGCTTCGACGGCACAGATTCCCCGGCGTAAATATCTTCATGGATAAAAATCGGGGATGCTGCGGCAGCCGGACGGCCAGTCCAGAGATCCTCTGCGAGAGTATGATCTGTCTCAAGGACTGCTTTTTTTGAAGCAGCCAGCCTGGCCAGCTTTTTTCCATAAGAGGTATTGATCATACGGCCGTTTAAGCCGAGGACATCTCCTTCACTGAGATGCTCTGTGAGATATTCAAGGATCGTCGGAACGCCGGCAACACCCATCTTCATCAGCTTCATCTGCTCAGAATCGATCTGTGCTTCGGCCTGGGTAAAATATCTCCCGTCCGTCCAGAGCCGGCTTTCGGTCTGTTCTGCCAGGACTGCTCCGGATGATCCGGTGAATCCGGAGATGAACTGGCGGCACTTATAGTGAGCGTCCACGTATTCGGACTGGTGGGGATCTTCACTGGGAATCAAGTAATACGCAATGTTTTTTTCAATCATAGATTTTTGGAGCTTTGTCAGCGGTGTAGTCATAATTCAGAGCCTCCTTTTATTGTTGTGATTTTTATTATAACACGATATAATGAAAAATAGAATTTTAGAATATGTGCAGAAATTTTGCAGCTGAATGAGGAGGACATCAAAGATGAAAAACATGCTAGTGGCACAGTCAGGAGGACCATCGGCGGCGATCAATGCAACCATCACCGGCGTGATCGACGCAGGACTTGCGAGCAGCCGGGTAGAACATGTATACGGTGCGCTGAATGGGATCAAAGGAGTATTAAACGAAAATTTTGTGATGCTGGATGACATTTGCAGAAGTACTGAGACAAGGGATCTGCTGGCCGTGACTCCGGCAGCTGCGCTGGGGTCCTGCCGCTGGAAACTGAAAAATCCGGAAGAAGATCAGAGAGAGTTTGAGGAGATCATCCGGATTTTAAGGAAAAACAATATCGGATATTTTATTTACACCGGCGGAAATGACTCTATGGATACCGTCTATAAACTTTCCGTATACTGCCGGGAACACGGAGTGGATGATATCAAGATCATGGGAGCTCCGAAGACTATCGACAACGATCTCGGAGAGACAGACCATTGTCCGGGATTTGGCTCTGCGGCCAAATTTATTGCCACCGCTTTTACAGAGATTGCGTGCGACTGTTATGTCTATGATATTCCGTCCGTGACGGTTGTGGAAGTCATGGGACGGAATGCGGGATGGCTGACGGCCAGTGCGGCCCTTGCAAGAAATGAAGCGAGACATGTGCCCCAGCTGATCTACCTGTGTGAGAGAGCATTTGATACGGGGCGTTTTGTGGAGGATGTAAAGGAAGCGCTGGAGCGGGAGAATAACATCATCATCGCGGTCAGCGAAGGACTAAAGGATGCCCGGGGAAATTACGTCGGAGAAGAAATGAAGTCCGGGAAAGAAGATGCTTTCGGACATAAATACCTGTCGGGCATTGGAAAATACCTGGAACAGGTGATCACGGACAAGATCGGCTGCAAGGTCCGCTCTGTGGAACTCAATATTCTTCAGCGCTGCGCCGGATACATGCTGAGTGAAACCGACATCATCGAATCCAGAAATCTGGGGGCCTTTGCCGCTGTCAGCGCCATCCGGGGTGAGAGCGGTAAAATGTCCGCTTTAAAACGGATGCCGGGAGATAACTATCAGGTTGAGATCGTACTGGCTGATCTGTCCAAGATTGCAAATGTTGAAAAGACAGTGCCTCTTGAGTGGATCACAGAAAACGGACATGATATCACGCAGGAGATGGTGGACTATTTAAGGCCTTTGATTCAGGGGGAAGTGCGGATTCCGTATAAAGACGGGGTTCCGGAACACTTTATTCTTTAAATCATTCAAATAAAAAAGAGGAACTTTTCTGTACCAATCCGGAAAAGTTCCTCTTTACGTTTCTGTTATTTATGGTTTTTCATAATATATTGGTTTAGCTCGGCTCCGATGAACAGGATCATCATACAGAAATACAGCCAGAACAGGGTAAGCAGAATACCGGTAAGACCCCCGTACATAATGCTGAAAAATTTAAAGTTATCAAAATAGATAGAAAACAGTGAGGACAAAATGATCCATCCCGCAGAGCTGAATATCACTCCCGGCATCACTTGTCTGGCTTTAAAATGTTCGCTTGGAAGAAAACGGTACATGATAAAAAATACCAGAAAAAATATAAAAAATGCAATGCCGAAACGGATCAGCAAAAATATAATATGCTGGTTGGACAGAAACGGGTAAAACTGATACAGCTGGTTCAGCAGTGTGTTTCCGAATAAGAGCACAATGATTCCGATCAGGACCGCTACCGCGATAAACGCAATATACATAGTGGAGATAAACCGGAGTACAAAATAATTCCGTTTTTCCGGGATCTCGTGGATCGTGTTCAGTCCGGTCATCATGGAAAGGATTCCTTTTGATGCGGACCACAGCAGGGTGATGATCGTGAATGACATGTAGGTTGTCGTGATTTTTCCATATAAGGAGTTGATGACGGCAACCAGACTGACGCTGTACTGTTCCGGCAGATAGTAGTTCACAAGGCCGATCAGGTCTTTCGGCGTCACGGGAACAAAGCGCATCAGGCTCAGCACAACGATCAGGAACGGGAAAAAAGAAAGCACCGTAAAGAATGCTGCCTGAGCAGAAAAGGCAGTGATATGATCCTTCTGAGCTTTCGCGATCACCGAATTCAGAAGGGCGATTAACTTTAACATATAAATACCTCTCAGATCATATTGATATAGCAAAATTTTGTTTTATACAAATAGTTTATATATTCTATCATAAGCATTTGAAATACTCAAGAAAAAGCTGGATACCACAGGAATACCGGGACAGCAGGAGAGAAAGATTTGTTTTCTCATAGAATAAATCTTAAAAATTTATAAACAAATTATAAAGAAAGTGGTTGACATAGAGGGTACACTTTGATAAAATTGGAAATAAGTTAAGGGAATAAGAAAGAAGGATTGTTACTGGTAATGCAGGCTAAACCAACTTATGGGATTTATACAGATAGATTTCGATAGGTGTGGTTTATTTTTTTTCTTAACTTAATATTTTACAATACGGAGTGGAACTGTGCAAATTACAAGAATTATAAATAATAATATTGTAATTTCAGAAGATAACAGCCATCGTGAAGTGGTACTAATGGGAAGAGGACTGGGCTTTCAGAGACATCCCGGAGATGTGATCGACTCAGATAAAGTCGAGAAGACTTACATAATGAAAGACCATGGAATGACACATCGCTTTCAGCAGATGGTAGCAGACATCCCCATTGAACGATTGGAAATATGTAATGAAATTATTCAATATGCAAAAGATACTTTGCAAAAGAATATCAATGACAATATTTATATTTCTCTCACAGACCATATTAATTTTGCCATTGAACGGGTAGAGATGGGTGTTCCCTTCCAGAATCCATTTTTATGGGAAATCAAAAAGTTCTACTATCAGGAATATCTGATCGGGCAGGCCGCCATCCGCATGATTGAGCGGAAGTTAAAGGTTACTCTGCCGCAGGATGAAGCGGCGTTTATCGCACTGCATATTGTCAATGCAGAACTGGATCTGGATATGACAGAGATGGTTTCCATGACCAAGCTCACACAGCATATCTTAAAGATCGTAGACGAGTGTTTTCCTGACCAGATGGATAAAGAATCTGTTTTTTACGAAAGATTTATCACACATTTGAAGTTTTTTGCACAGAGAATCTTTACAGGCAATGAAGTGGAGAGTGACGACACAGAGTTCCAGGAGATTATCCGGAACAAGTATCAGGAATGTCTGGACTGTGTGGAAAAGATCAGAATTTATATAAAAAATACGTGCAATCATGATATAACGGATGAGGAGATGATGTATCTCACCGTTCATATCAAAAGAGTGATTACAAGATAAAAGTTCATATTGATTTAGAATAAGGATTGTTACTGGTAATGCAGGCTAAACCTGATTCAAACCGAAGGATTTTTGAATCCATATGTTTCGCAATATATGCTGAGGTGTGTGGATTGAAAAGATCCGGTGTTTGAGTCGGGTTTTTTTATTTCTTTCGTGTTTTACGGAAATCACCCCCAGCGGGGGATTTTATAAATAGGGACCTGAGTTCTTGGTTAATATAAAAGAATAAAGATTCCGAAGGATAACTAGAAAAGGAGGAATGTTTAAATGGTAGGAATTATTCTTGCTACGCATGGCGGATTCGCAGATGGTATTATGCAGTCCGGGTCCATGATCTTCGGTGACCAGCCCGATGTGGCAGCTGTTACACTGCAGCCGAGCGAAGGGCCAAATGACATCAGAAAGAAGATGGAAGACGCAATCGCTTCTTTTGAAAGTCAGGACGAAGTATTATTCTTAGTCGATCTTTGGGGAGGAACTCCATTCAATCAGGCAAACGGACTTGTATCAGAGCATGAGGACAAATGGGCGATTGTAGCCGGCTTAAATTTGCCGATGCTGATCGATGCCTACGGCTCACGCATGACGATGGAGACAGCTCACGAAGTTGCAGTCCAGATCGCAGGAAGCGGAAAAGAAGGGGTGCGCATCTATCCGGAGTCTCTGGAACCGAAGGAGGAGCCGGCAGCCGGACAGCAGGCAGAAGCACAGCCTCAGGGAGCGATCCCGGAAGGAACCGTATTAGGGGACGGACACATCAAATTTGTGCTTGCCCGCATTGATTCCCGTCTGCTTCACGGACAGGTGGCAACTGCATGGACAAAGACAACACAGCCGAACAGGATTATCGTCGTATCCGATTCAGTGGCTCATGACGATCTGCGTAAAAAACTGATTCAGGAGGCTGCGCCTCCGGGAGTACGCGCAAATGTTGTTCCTGTGGACAAAATGATTGAGGTCTCAAAAGACCCGCGCTTTGGAAACACAAAAGCACTGCTGCTTTTTGAGACACCTCAGGATGCTCTGCGTGCCATCGAAGGCGGAGTGGACATCAAGGAGCTCAACATCGGCTCCATGGCTCATTCTGTCGGAAAAGTAGCCGTGAGCAAAGTTGTATCTCTCGGAAAAGAAGACCTCAAGACGTTTGCAAAATTAAAGGAACATGGAATCGGCTTTGATGTCCGCAAGGTGCCGAGCGATTCCAAAGAAAACATGGATGAGATCATTAAAAAAGCAGAAGCCGAGTTATCTTAGGCTTCACACATTCAGAAAATAGAGGAGGAATTATAATGTCAGCAATTTCAATCGTATTAGTTATTATAGTTGCCTTTCTAGCTGGTATGGAAGGAGTTCTGGATGAATTTCAGTTCCATCAGCCGCTGGTTGCGTGTACATTAATTGGACTTGTGACCGGTCAGTTAGAAGCAGGTATTATTTTGGGCGGTACATTACAGATGATCGCTTTGGGATGGGCAAACATCGGTGCCGCTGTTGCACCGGATGCCGCGTTAGCTTCTGTAGCTTCCGCTATCATCTTAGTCCTTGGAGGACAGGGCACCGCTGGTGTCAGCACTGCCATCGCAGTTGCGATTCCTTTGGCAGTTGCAGGTTTATTCTTAACAATGGTTGTACGTACACTTTCTGTGGCATGTGTTCACCGTATGGACGCAGCTGCTGAAAAAGCAAATTTCAAAGGTGTTGAAATTTGGCACATCATCGCGATTGCTATGCAGGGACTCCGTATTGCAATTCCGGCAGGAGCGCTTCTGTTCATTCCTGCGACAACCGTGCAGAATTTCCTTACATCTATGCCGGCATGGCTGACAGATGGTATGGCAATCGGCGGTGGAATGGTTGTAGCCGTTGGTTATGCGATGGTTATCAACATGATGGCAACAAAAGAAGTTTGGCCGTTCTTTGCAATCGGTTTCTGTGTTGCTGCACTTTCAGATCTGACATTGATCGCATTGGGAGCTATCGGTGTATCTCTGGCATTGATTTACCTTACACTGTCTGAGAGCGGCGGTTCTTCTAACGGCGGAGGAAGCAATACAGGTGATCCGCTCGGCGATATTCTGAATAATTATTAATTGAAGGAGGTATGAAAAATGGCAGAAAAAATTACATTAAGTAAGAAGGAACGATTGTCCGTTGCATTGCGCTCTACCTTCCTTCAGGGTTCTTGGAACTATGAACGTATGCAGAATGGTGGCTGGGCATTTTCAATTATCCCGGCAATCAAAAAGTTGTATAAGACAGAAGAAGAACGCTCAGCGGCGTTAAAACGTCACTTGGAATTCTTTAACACGCATCCGTATGTTGCTTCTCCGGTTATCGGTGTTACACTGGCGCTGGAAGAAGAACGTGCAAACGGAGCAGAGGTCGATGACGCAGCGATCCAGGGTGTTAAAGTCGGTATGATGGGGCCTCTGGCCGGTGTCGGAGATCCGGTATTCTGGTTCACCGTTCGTCCGATCCTTGGAGCTCTCGGAGCATCTCTTGCGATGACAGGAAACATCATGGGACCAATCTTATTCTTCGTACTGTGGAATGTGATCCGTTGGGGATTCATGTGGTACACACAGGAATTCGGATACAAAGCCGGCGCAAAGATCACAGAGGACCTTTCCGGAGGACTGCTGCAGAAAGTCACGAAGGGTGCGTCCATTCTCGGTATGTTTATCCTCGGCTCGCTGGTTCAGCGGTGGGTATCCATCAGTTTCCAGCCCGTTGTATCAAAGGTATCTCTGAGTGACGGAGCCTACATTGACTGGGGAAAACTTCCTGAGGGAGCAAAGGGAATCCAGCAGGCATTTGAGCAGTATGCATCAGGCCTGTCACTGACCCCGACCAAGATCACAACTTTACAGAACAACCTGGATTCTTTGATTCCTGGATTAGTTCCATTATTATTAACATTATTCTGTATGTGGCTGCTGAAAAAGAATGTTTCACCAATCATTATTATCATCGCATTATTCTTAGTTGGTATTGGCGGACACCTTATCGGATTGTTATAAGCTAATGAAAAAAGTTCGGAGCAATCCGAACTTTTTTTATTCTTTGAGGAGCCTGAGAAATAAAGCAGGTCTGCCTGCTTTGTTTACTGAACCATATCGTGATATAATGTTTTAGATACTGTTTAAGAATAAATTAGAAATGGAGAGTTGTTATGGCTCAGTCAATAAACACAAAAGTAGATTTGGTAATCAGCGGAACTTCTTATCACGGCCTGAACAGTTATGGAAAGATCATGATCGGCGATAAAGGATTTGAATTTTACAATGACCGGAATGTAAATGATTATATTCAGATTCCATGGAAAGAAGTTGATTACGTGATTGCCTCAGTCATGTTTAAGGGAAAACACATTCCGCGCTATGCGATCCAGACAAAAGAAAACGGAACTTATTCTTTTGCCTCAAAAGAGCCGAAGAAAGTACTGCGTGCGGTCAGCAGGTATGTTGCACCTGACCATATGGTCCGCTCTTTAAGCTTTTTTGGAGTGATCAAAAAGAAGTTAAAAGCCAAGTTTAACAAATAAGTCTTAGGAGGGATAAGATTATGGGACATATTCTAAAAATTAAACCGGTGTTTAAAGAGATGATCTGGGGCGGACATAAACTCAGAGATGTGTACGGATACGATATCCCCAGCGATCACACGGGAGAATGCTGGGCAATCTCTGCCCATAAAAACGGGGACTGTACCATTGAAAACAGTGAATTTGCGGGAAAGACCTTATCCTGGCTGTTTGAAAATCACAGAGAATTGTTCGGCAATATCGAAGGAAATGAATTCCCGCTGCTGGTGAAGATCATCGACGCAAAAGATGACTTGTCAGTTCAGGTACATCCGAATGACGAATATGCAAAGGACCACGAGGACTCTCTGGGAAAAACGGAATGCTGGTATGTGCTCCAGGCAGACGAGGGTACGAAGATGGTCATGGGTCATCATGCCAAGACCAAAGAGGAATTTGTGAAAGCGATCGAAGAAGATGATTATGAGAACCTTTTAAATTCCTTTGAGATTCAGGAGGGAGATTTCTTCTACATTCCATCAGGAACTCTGCATGCTATCTGCAGCGGGTCACTGATCTACGAGGCTCAGCAGTCTTCCGACATTACCTACCGTGTTTATGATTATCACCGGAAAGATAAGGATGGAAATGAAAGACAGCTGCACGTACAGCAGTCCATTGATGTTACCAATGTACCTGCGCAGATCAGCGGCAATAAATCTTTCGATGAGATTTTGCTGGAAAACGGAACAAAAGTACGATATGTGGAAAGTGATTTCTTTAAAGTAGACTGTTACCGAATAAACGGAAAAAATACGGTAGAAAACTGTGTGCCGTTCCAAATGGTGAGTGTGATTGAAGGAAAAGGAACCATTGGAGGGAATGATGTCATAAAAGGTGATCATTTTCTTATTTGTTCAGATCAAAAAGAAACGATATTCGATGGAACGATGGATGTTATGATAGCAGCTCTGTAAATGGCTTAAGCTGCAGGTAAGTTCAGATATGTCTTTGATATGAGGTTTTTAGGAGGGAGAATATGAAAGACAAGTTATTCGGTGTTTTGCAGCGTGTGGGACGTTCCTTCATGCTTCCGATCGCAATTCTGCCTGTGGCCGGGCTGCTGCTGGGGATCGGACAATCTCTGACAAATGAAACCATGCTGAGCGCCTATGGACTGCTTGGAGTCATGGGGCCGGATACGATTCCGTATGCGGTCCTGAAAGTATGCGGTGACTGTGGGAATGCCGTTTTCGGAAACTTACCGCTGATTTTTGCCATTGGTGTTGCGGTTGGGATGGCAAGGGCTGAAAAGGAGGTTGCGGCACTGGCCGGTGCTATTGCATTTTTTATTATGCATACGGCGATATCGGCTATGATCTCGATCAACGGCGGAGCGGCAGCCATGCGTGAGGGTGCAACGGCTTCTGTTCTGGGGATCACCTCTCTTCAGATGGGAGTTTTCGGAGGAATTATCGTGGGCCTTGGCGTAGCGGCGCTGCATAACAGATTTTATAAGATCAGGCTTCCGGAAGCCTTGTCTTTTTTTGGCGGAACAAGATTTGTGCCGGTGATCAGTACGGTTGTATTCGTGTTTGTAGGCATTCTCATGTATTTTATCTGGCAGCCGATCCAGGATGTAATGTATGCGGCAGGAGGACTTGTGAGCGCATCGGGTTATTTCGGTACCTTTATCTATGGTGTTATGGAGCGTGCGCTCATTCCGTTTGGACTGCACCATGTATTTTATCTGCCCTTCTGGCAGACTTCTCTTGGGGGAACGATGGAAATCGGAGGAAGGATGATCGACGGTGCTCAAAATATCTTCTTCGCACAGCTGGCCGATCCGGGGACAACCCATTTTGCGGTTTCCGCCACAAGATTTATGACAGGTAAGTTTCCTCTGATGATCTTTGGCCTGCCTGGAGCTGCATTTGCTATGTACAGGTGTGCGGAACCGGAAAAGAGGAAAGCCGTGGGCGGCCTTCTGATATCCGCAGCCCTCACATCTATGCTGACAGGGATTACGGAGCCTCTGGAATTTACTTTTTTATTTGTGGCACCTGGACTGTATGTGATTCACTGCGTGTTTGCAGGAGCGGCTTATATGCTGATGCATATCCTGAATGTCTGTGTCGGCCTGACATTTTCGGGAGGCATTATTGATATGTTCCTGTTTGGAGTTCTGCAGGGACAGGCAAAAACAAACTGGCTGATGTTTATTCCGGTAGGCCTCATATATTTCACTGTATACTACTTTATGTTCAGTTTTTTGATCAGGAAGCTGGATTTAAAAACCCCTGGACGTGAAAAGGAAGACAAGGAAATAAAACTATACACTAGAGCCGACATGGCTGCAGAACATCAGAAAGAAGGAGAAGAAACCGACGGTTCTGATCTATCAGCGCTCATTGCCGCGGGGCTGGGAGGAAAGGAAAACATCAAAGACGTGGACTGCTGTGTGACACGGCTAAGATGCACCATTGCCGACCCTTCAAAAGTGAATGACAGAATGCTGCAAAAAAGCGGATCAAGGGGCATTGTAAAAAAAGGAGACGGGGTTCAGATTATCTATGGGCCGATGGTCACTGTTATAAAATCAAATCTGGAAGATTATCTGGCCAGCAGCTTGTCGGACAGGGCAGCAGAAGCACCGAGAGCCCCTGTGGCAGAAGAGATGCCGGAGGTGGCAGCGGAAACTGTCTGTATGCCGGTCAATGGAGAAGCAGTAGAACTGGATGAAGTGGAAGATGAGGTCTTTGCAGAAGGGATGCTCGGACAGGGGTTTGCCGTAAGACCTTCTGACGGAAATGTGATTTCACCTGTGGACGGTACAGTCACTACGGTATTTAACACAAAGCACGCTATATGCATCACGTCTGGGGGCGGGGCTGAGGTCCTGGTTCATATGGGAATTGATACAGTCAAACTTGCCGGGAAATATTATCATGTGAAGGTGGAGTCAGGCATGAAAGTGAGAAAAGGGGACCGGATCGCTGAGTTTGATCTTGAAAAGATCAAGCAGGAGGGCTTTTTTGTCACAACACCTGTGGTGGTGAGCAATAGTGAAGAGTATACAAGCATTACCATAGAGAACACCGGGGAATTGGACGCCGGAACAAAAGTGCTTACATTAAAAAAATAGGAATAAGTGAAAAAGATCTTCCAACGGATGGCCGCAGGAAGATCTTTTGTCTGGATCGTTCTTTATCACAAAGTCATCAAGTGCCATAAATATATAATATATTGAGGGAGATATGGATCATGGATCCTGCAAAAGCTGGATCATTATATTCGTTGCTGTATTTACGGTATTGATCTCAGACTCTACTGAACGGGATGCGATGTGGGCAGTTTGGATAAAGTGATCCATCTTGATCAGCTCATCGACCCACGGTTCCCTATGGGGAGGTTCTGTGGTGAAGACGTCGGATGCACAGGCGTAGATCTCCTTGTTTTTTAAAGCTTTGTAAAGAGCGTATTCGTTTACAATTCCGCCCCGGGCTGCATTTATTAAGACAGCCGTGTCCTTCATCATTTTAAACTCTTTGGTTGAGATCATGTTTTTTGTATTTTCAGTAAGCGGCACGTGGATGGATATAAAATCACATTCTTTCAGGATATGATTCACAGATGTTTGCTTTGCGTTGTATTCAGCCAGTACATCTTGGGCAGCATCAAACATATCATAGATCAGAACTTCCATTCCGATCCCGTTTGCTATTCTTGCAACATGTTTTCCGATATTACCAAACCCGATAATACCAATTTTCTTATGAAAGAGTTCCAGTCCTGTTGGTTTGTCCCAGCCGTGACTTTTGACATTCATAGCATTGCTCACAATATGCCTTGCCGCTGCAAACATCATTCCGATGGTGAGTTCGGCGACTGCATTGGAATTCGTTCCAATGCAGCGGCCGACTTTAATCCCTAGTTCTTCACAGACAGAAAGATCAATATTATCGGTCCCAACCCCGAATTTCACAATGGCTTTTAGGTGCCTGCATTTCCGGAGGAGCTCTTCATTCAGTTCGTCAACGCCCGCGATGATCCCGGACGCCCGCTTTGCTTTTTCTGCAAACACGTCTTTTGGAAGTGGTCTGCCTGTATGATTGACGTCCATTTCATAGCCAAGTACTTCTAAACGTTTTCCTGCTTTACTGCCGTATTTTGCGTATCCTCTCGGTGTTACTAGAATCGTTTTCATATGCTCATCCTTTTCTTACGTCTGTTACAATATCACGCAGCTTTTTTGCGTTTGCCGCAATTTCCTCTGTGGAACCTTTGGTAAGTAATCCGCCCAGACCAACGCAGTCGGCTCCGTTTTCAAACCACTCTGCAAGGTTGTCGAAGTCAGCTCCGCCTGATGCCATGACCGGCACCTGGGGGCATGGGACTTTTACCACTTTAGCTAAGCTGGGGCCGTAGTAATTGGAGATTGGAAATGCCTTTATAAAGGATGCGCCTGCCTTTAATGCCGTCAACATTTCCGTATAAGAAGTACATCCCGGTGCATATGGAATCTGGTATAAGTTGCAAATTTGCGCGACACCGTCGTCATAACAAGGGGCAATGATAAATTGTGCCCCGCTCATAATTGCAAGGCGGGCCGTTGTTCCGTCCAGGACGGTGCCTGCGCCGACCAGAAGATCCTCCTTATATTTCTTTTTTAAAGCAGAGATCACTTCTCCGGCGTTGTTGTTGGTATAGCTGATTTCAAGAACATTGACTCCGCCATCCAGGCATCCCTGAGCGATCTCATAACCACGTTCCACAGTATCCACCCGGACGATTGCCATTAAGCCGGTTTTTTTGATTCCTAAAATAATTTCTTCCTTTTTCATTTTTATCTCTTCTTTCTTTTATAAGTTATAAGTCTCTGGATGTAATAAATTTCATTTTGTCTAATTTAGCCTTTTTGAAACTATCTTCAAGATGCGTACCGCCTGTGTAGTTATCAATAAAATAACCCTCGACCAAGACAGGATGAACGTATACCTCTGCCTTCTTTTCTTTCATAAGCTGGGGATTCCTGCTCTTGCGGTTTTTATCAAAGGTGGCCACACTGCTGGAATAGTCTGTATGACGAAGGTGCAGCTGATTCATTTTTTTCTTCCACTGGGTGCCGTAGAAATGCCGCCATTTACTCCCGTTAAAAAAACTGTTTCCAATGTAACGGACAGATTCAAATTTGTATTTTTTTAACAAGGGTATCAATCCGTAAAGAACCGGAATATCATAAAATGCACAGTGGTGGGAGTCTATATTCATTAGAGAAAAACCTCCGCTTAAATACTTTTGGATCTGTGCTTCTATTTCCTCTGCGATGACATCTGCGTACATTGGTGTAACCCGGTGCAGAAAATCGGGGTGATAATCAAACAGATCTGATCTGGCATATTGTTTCAGCTTTTTAATCCCGGAGGTTAACGGTGTCCCGTCGAACAGATTGATATGTAAGCCGACCTTGTGCTTAAAGTTATTTTTTTCTGCCAGGGACACTGCCTCATCAAAATAATTCGTGTTGGTCACGACAGAAGCCTGGGAGCAAAAACCTTCATTGAAGGCTTTTGCGATTCCCAGATTCGCTTCATGGGTCAATCCAAAATCGTCAGCATTTAGTATAATTTTCATGGTTTATCCTCTAAAAGAATCCGATCAGTGTTCCCACTGTGCCAATTAGGATCAGCACCAGCAATATGATGTTTACATTGACTTTTTTTCTCAACATAAATACAGTTAATAGAGTGATTCCCAACGGCAGTATACCTTTTAAGATACTGTCAAATACCGCAGTCTGCACGTCCAGTGTACCTGTGCTTAAATTTAACTTTAATCCGCAGGACACAGTTACATAAGATGCCACCAGTCCTCCCAGTACAGTTGCCCCGACGATGGTTGCTTTTTCGGTTACTTTGTTTAATAAACCGCTTCCGATGATCTTTCCGATTCCTTCGCGTCCCATATAGTAACCTTTGGTATAGGATAAGTAACCAAGACCGAATAACACAACACCAATGATCAATAAGTAGATGATCGGTCCTAAGAAGTTGCCGGCCTTTGCCATACCAAGGATAATACCCAATGCTATGGGGGATAACGTTCCCTGCCAGATTGTGTCGCCGATACCTGCCAGAGGTCCCATCAAACCTGTTTTGATGCTTGAGATCATTTCTTCGTCTACATCTTCACCGTTTGCTTTTTGCTCTTCTAAGGCAAGAGTAATCCCTAAGATACAGCCTCCTACATTCGGTTCTGTATTAAAGAACTCCATGTGTCGTTTGCATGCGTCTTTTAATTCCTGTGTCTCTTTTCCGTATAATTTTTCCAGACTCGGCGCCAGAGTATGCAGCACCCCGGAAGCCTGCATTCGTTCATAGTTGTAGGTTGAATGGCTGAAGAATGTCCAGATCAGATAGGACTTAATGATATCTTTTTTACTTAATCTCTTTTTTTCTATGGTTTCCATGTTGATTCCTCCCTAACTTAAAGCTGAACTTTCGCTGTTCTGTAAAAGTGCTATAATCACTGCTAAAATACCGATGACCACCAGTGGCAGGTTGATATAAATAGATAAAATAAAACCTAACAGCAGATATAAGTATGCTTTTGCCCCAGCGTTAGATAAGATGGCTTTAAAATTCATTGCAATACCAAGGGCAGGAAGAATTGTCCCGATCGTAGTCAATACATCAATCACTGGTGTCCCTTTTAATGCCTGCAGCATACTTGTAATAACACCTGACCCGCTATATACGGCAATTGCTACCGGAATGGTATAAATGATACACTTAAAAATCTGGGAAGGAACGATGTTATAGAAAATAATTTTCTTTATATCTCCTGTCTCCGCAATTTTATCGGTTCTATGGACAATGAAAATATCCCCTGTCATATAAATCATCCATAATAAGTTGCCCAGTAAGGAAATCGGTACTGCAAGTGTCACTGCGACTCCTGTGGACGCATTTGAAATAATCGCCAGTGCTGTTCCGACAGTTCCCGCCAGGCCCTCATCCATGGTCTGGGCACCGCCTGCCGTAATCTGTGCAAGATAGGTTACATTGATCGCTGCACCGACCATACAACCTTTGACAGGATCACCTAAAATTAGACCAACCAGGATCCCTGATATCAAAGGCCTTCTCAGCGCCCAGCTCATGTTAACAGTAAGCCATGGTGTCCCATTTGCTCCTAAATAGTAGACCAGGCCAATCAAAACTGCCTGTAAAATTGAAATATGCATGTTTCTCCCTCCGCTTAAAGTATTTTATTTATCTCTACAGTTTCCATGTTTGGCACGACCTGAATAAATACATGTACATGCTGTGCTGACAATTGCTTCAACATATCCCGTTCTTTATCACTTGCTGAAATATTTTTATATAACTTTTTTCGTTCTTGTGTAGAACCCATTCCGCCTAAATTAATTTCTTTTATTTGGACACCTTTCTCAATCAAATCCAGAAAAACCTTGGGTCCCTTTGCTAAAATAATGATGTTTTTATCCTCATCTTTTATCTTCTCTAAATACTCTGCGGCGCCGTCAATGGTCATTGCCTGAGCGCTTAGGTGCTTTGGCACTGCGCCTGTAATGACTGCGCTTAAAAATGGATCCTTTGCGACTTTGTCGTCTACGATCACAATTTCATTCCCTCCCACATGCTGGACCCATGCTGTCATGACCTGGCCGTGAATCAAACGGTCGTCGATCCGTGATAATACTATTTTGCTCATAATGTCCCTCCTCTCTCCATATTTAATGATAATTTAGCAATTCCCTGTTTTCCGGTCTCAACAAGATAATCTGCCAGCTCATCCAATTTCATATCGTTTCTTTTCAAGGCTGCTTCCACCAGCATAGATAAATTAATTCCCGATACACAGACAACATGTTTGTCCCTGTTATGATCAATCGCCTGGGCTGCGGCATTGTATGGGCTGGCTCCTAATAAGTCTGTCATGAATAAGATATCGTGATCTGTGTCCGCAGCGAAAGAATCGACCCTTTTGATAAAAGTATCAATGCTGTCCTCATGCCGCAATCCAAGAAACCATATGTTTTCCTGCTTCCCTATTATAAGCTCCAATGCATCGACCATGCCTTCTGCAAGTCCACCGTGTGTTGCCACTATAATGTCTGTCATCTACATCCTCCTTCACTCGTTAAATGGTAATTCGTTCTGTATGCGCTTACATCACTTAGGCATATCCTAACCCACAATTCTTATATACGCAAATTTTTTATATACACACTTAATTTACACTCTGTTTGAGTTTTTTACGGTGTATTTTGCATGAATTTTAAGTTTAGTGTATGATGAGTGTATATTAATTACGTCTGATTCAATTTGTGTGTGTTATAGAAACACCATAATCAGCACCAAATATACGCAGGAGATATGGCCATGTCTACGAACAAAGAGAAAATTTTATCCTATTTAAAAGAAGAAACCTTGCAAAGCATCAATCATCATAATTTTACCTTTGAAAAATGCAATGCGCTTATTCTGTCGATGGAGTTATATATTGACAGGACAAATGTGTCACGTATCCTAAATGATCTGCACAAAGAAGGAAAATTAATCAAGAAGGCAGGACGCCCCACCACTTTTATTTCAAGAGAGATCATCCGGAACTCTTTTCCTTTTGTATCCATCCCTGATACACTGAATAAAAATGAAACTATTTCAGACTTCATCCGATATGACGTACCGGCAAAAGAACAGACCATCGTCCAGTCGTTTTCTATTATCGGAAGTCAGCAAAATGGGTCCTTATATGAAGCTGTAACCAGGATCCTGCCTGTATTTTATCTCCCTAAATATTTCTTTAAGATCTTTTTTATGCAGGGGGAAGCTGGGACGGGGAAGAAGTTTTTCTTAGAAGAAATGTTAAACCGTGCAAAAACGTTGGGATTGGCTTCCCGGGAATCATCGGTTTATTATATTGAATTCAGCGATATTTACGTCAATCTAAGGCAGACCATAGAGATGATAGAAAAGGATCATAATATTTTTATCCTGGCAATTGAGTTTGTTCAAAAAAACGTAGACTCTGAAATCTTAAGCGGTTTTGTACATTCTCTTCAAATCCAATATAAAAATAAAAAAGACGCACCGATGATCGCCTTTATTGCGGCATCAGAATTACAGTCAGACCTGCTTCATTCCATCAGCCCTGTCATCCTGAACTTTCCTTCCGCAAAAGACCGGCCGCAATCAGAGTTGATTTCGATTCTATTGAATATGATCCAAAAAGAGAGCAACCGTTTAGATAAAACAATGTTTGTATCTTCCCAATTCATTCAGCTGATTTTACATAAGTGCAGCAACCTGCATCAATTAGAAAATGAGATTTTATATACAATTTCAAGGATTCTCTATACATCAAGTACTGCAGGCAAAAACAATGAACTTATGTTAGATGCATCGGTCTTGTTTGATAATGAAAGGGAGAATTTTATAAAATCCATTCCTGAACTAAAGGCAGAGATCCCTGACAAGATACAGATCAGACCAAACGGAGAAATTGAGTTTGATCAATTGTTTCTAAACTCCAATGAGCCTTTGGCTGAAACAAAAAATATAGTTTCAGATTTCTTTTCAAAGCAGCTGCTGATCTGTTCCAGGGTGACTGCCGCTGTATCTGAGAACAGTTATTCCGGCGATAGGCTTATTTCAGGGATCACAAAAGCATTCAATAAAAGTGTATTCTGCCAGGACCCATTTTTAAAAGAAAAAGTGGAACATATGATTCTGTCTGTATTCCGGAAAGATAAAAGTCTGGATATTGTGAAGGAAACCCCTTCTATGGACATTCAAACACCACAGATGAAAGCACTGTTAAACAATCTGATTCAATTAGCACAGACAAACCACTGCAAACTGTCAAAAACCCAAGAAAAAATGATCCAATCTATACTGACATATGCCCACTTAATCATGAGTGATATCCATATTCCTGTGATCATTACCTCAAAATATCATTTGTTGGCAAGTAATTACGCAAATATATTCAATTTATTCTTTGACCGGAGAATCATACATACTTTTCCTGCTGTTTTATCCGAAAAAAGAAATGAGAAACGAACGAATCTTGAGAACTTATATGAATTTGCGGTCAGCATCAATCGGGGACAGGGGGTCCTGATCTTATCAGACGCGGATATGAAACAAACCATTACCAATTACTTTTTTCCTAAGACGAAGGTATTGTCTTATAATGTCCAGTTTCATTCCTTTATTCTGGTGAAAGAGATTTTAAAGCTGTCTGTGAAGAAAAATGCCAGTATTATTTCCATCATCCCAAACCTGTTAATAAGCCAGAATGATGAGATGAAGATATTAAAAGACAACCAGTTAAAGAGTTATACTTTAAGATCCGCAGATAAACATCTCTTGTTTGCGTCCAAGCTTACCCCCGGAATCAATACGTTTACAACGAATGAACTATTTTTTCGTGCTCTGAGAGCAATTGCAAAGAAGCTTGATATCAAGTTAAATAACAGCCTGATCTTTGAATTCCTTTTTCATGCAAACTGTATCTTATTTCAGAAGAAACATAATTTTGATTTTTCTAAAAATGTCATGGATCACATGGATATTGATTATGCTGTCTTAGAGGTCATCCAGGAGAAAATACAGGAGCTGTCCTCGCCTGATTTTCATGTATCTGCATTTACCATGAAGGATTATCAGATTCTGTATGAGGCTGTTTTCCACAGTGCGCTGCAGAGCTTATGGGAGAGATAAAGAATCGGTTTTCCGTCTTGACATTCCGCTTTTGTGTGATAAAATAAGGAATGATAAAGACAGAGAAGGTGCACAGTAAGGAAGTCTTTCCCGAATTTCACACCGGAGTCGTATCCCTGAAAGAACAGTAGGGGATAACGTTATCTGCACGTTACGCAGGAGACTAAGAGCCAGGTCGTTTTTTCCTGGAATTAGGGTGGTACCGCGAGATGATTCCCGTCCCTTATATATTTTATATAAGGGATGGGATTTTTTTCATTCTATTAGATCAGATTATAAAACAAGGAGAAGTGATTATGAAGGAGAAACTTGAGGCGATTAAAAAAGAAGCCTTGGAGAAGATCAACACAGCAGATGCCATGGACACTCTGAATGATATCAGGATAGCGGTTCTGGGCAAAAAGGGAGAACTTACCCAGGTATTAAAAGGCATGAAGAATGTTGCCAAAGAAGAACGTCCGATGGTCGGACAGATGGTCAATGACACGAGGGCAGCCGTAGAACAGGCATTGGAAAAGGAGATGGCTCTTCTTAAGAAAAAGATTATGGAAGAAAAGCTCAAAACAGAAGTTATTGATGTGACGCTTCCGGGGAAAGTCCATGAGAAAGGACACCGCCATCCGAACCAGATTGCTCTTGAAGACTTGGAACGGGTATTCATCGGAATGGGTTATGAAGTCGTGGAAGGCCCGGAGGTAGAATACGATAAGTATAATTTCGAGATGCTCAATATCCCGGAAAACCATCCGGCAAAAGATGAGCAGGATACCTTCTTTATTTCAAAGGATATTCTTCTGCGCACCCAGACTTCACCGGTACAGGCACGGGTCATGGAGACCGGACAGATGCCGATCCGTATGATTGCTCCGGGACGGGTGTTCCGCTCTGACGAGGTGGATGCCACCCATTCACCGTCATTCCATCAGGTCGAAGGTCTGGTCGTGGACAAGGGAATCACCTTTGCGGACTTAAAGGGAACCCTTCAGCAGTTTGCCACAGAGTTTTTCGGACCGGAGACAAAGGTGAAATTCCGTCCGCATCACTTCCCATTCACAGAGCCGAGTGCGGAAGTGGACATCACTTGCTTTAAGTGCGGAGGGAAAGGATGCCGTATGTGCAAGGGCAGCGGATGGATCGAGATTCTCGGATGCGGTATGGTGCACCCGAATGTTCTGCGGGCTTGCGGGATCGACCCGGAAGTTTATTCAGGATTTGCATTCGGAATCGGTCTGGAACGTGTGGCGCTCCTGAAGTATGAGATTGACGATATGCGCCTGCTGTATGAAAACGATAAGAGATTTTTGAGCCAGTTTTAATTTTCGGGCGGCAAAGGCAAGTGAATATATTTAGATTTTGAAGGAGAATAGAGAATGAATACACCAATTTCTTGGATCAGGGCATATGTGCCGGATCTTGACTGTACGATACAGGAATATGTAGATAAGATGACACTTTCCGGGTCCAATGTGGAATGCTATGAAGAATTAGATAAAAATCTGGAAAAGATCGTAGTGGGAAAAATTCTTTCCATAGAGAAGCATCCGGATGCCGACAAACTGATCGTTTGTCAGGTGGATGTGGGGACGGAAAATGTCCAGATCGTCACCGGAGCAAAGAATGTTTCTGAGGGTGATTTGGTACCGGTCGTTTTAGCAGGGGGGAAAGTGGCCGGCGGCCATGACGGAAGCCCAAACCCGGAAGAGGGAATTAAAATCAAAAAAGGAAAGCTTCGGGGAGTGCCGTCCTTTGGCATGATGTGTTCCGTGGAAGAACTGGGAACAAGCAGAGATATGTATCCCGAAGCACCGGAAGAGGGAATTTATATCTTCCAGAAAGATGTAAAACCGGGAGACGATGCGGTGGAAGCCATGGGACTCCGCGACCAGGTGGTGGAATTTGAGATTACCTCAAACCGTGTGGACTGTTTCAGTATGATCGGTATGGCCAGAGAAGCTGCGGCGACCTTTCGGAAGGAATTTCATCCGCCGGTCGTTACAAAGACAGGCAATGGCGAAGACGTCAATGATTTTATCAAAGTAACCGTAGAGGACACCGATCTTTGTCCGCGTTATACGGCAAGGGTTGTGAAAAATATCAAACTGGCACCGTCGCCGGAATGGATGCAGAGAAGACTTGCAGCTATGGGAATCCGTCCGATTAACAATCTGGTGGATATCACCAACTATGTGATGGAAGAATACGGACAGCCAATGCACGCCTATGATTTGGATACCATAGCTGGAAATGAGATCATCGTGCGGAGGGCAAAGGACGGAGACAAATTTACAACTCTTGACGGTGAAGAACGGAATTTAGACAGAGATGTCCTCATGATCTGTGATGGTGAAAAAGAGGTTGGACTCGCCGGTATCATGGGCGGAGAAAATTCCATGGTCACAGATGATATTAAAACACTTTTATTTGAAGCTGCATGTTTTAACGGAACAAACATCCGTCTGTCCTCAAAGAGGATCGGACTTCGGACTGACGCTTCCAGCAAGTTTGAAAAAGGGCTGGACCCGGAAAATGCCATGGCGGCTATGGACCGTGCATGCCAGCTGATCGAGGAACTGGGAGCAGGAGAAGTGATCGGAGGGGCAGTGGATGTCTATCCGGAACCAAAACAGCCGGTTTGTCTTCCTTTGGAAGTGGATAAGATCAATGCTTTGCTCGGAACGAATATTTCTATGGAAGAGATGATCGAATATTTCAGGCGTATTGATGTGGAATATGATATGAATTCCAACCAATTACGGATTCCTTCTTTCCGGCAGGATTTGAACTGTATGGCGGATCTGGCAGAGGAAGTGGCAAGATTCTACGGATACGACAACATTCCGGTCACTCTGCCGAGAGGAGAAGCGACTGCGGGGAAAAAGCCGTTTAAGATCCGTGTGGAGGATATTGCGAGAGAGTCTGCTGAGCAGAATGGATTCAGCGGAGGAATGTGCTACTCTTTTGAGAGCCCGAAAGTGTTTGATATGCTGCTGATTCCGGAAGGCGCAAAAGAGCGGGAAGCAATTAAAATTTCCAATCCGCTGGGTGAAGATTTCAGTATCATGAGAACTATTTCACTGAACGGCATGATGACGTCTCTGGCCAATAATTACAGCCACAGAAATCAGAATGTTCGTCTTTACGAGTTCGGAAATATTTATATTCCAAAGGCTCTTCCCCTCACGGAACTTCCGGAGGAGCGGATGCAGCTGACTCTGGGAATGTACGGAGACGGCGATTTCTTTACGCTTAAGGGAGTGCTGGAAGATATTTTGAAAGATCTCGGACTCGGCGGAGCGTCCGAATATATTCCGACCAGGGAGCATCCTTTCATGCATCCGGGCCGTCAGGCAGATGTGCTGATCAGAGGACAAAAGGCCGCATATATCGGACAGATGCATCCACAGGCCGCAGAAAACTACGGAATGAAAGGGGAAGTCTATGTGGCCGTCATAGATATGCCGGTTCTTACGGAACAGGCGACCTTTGACCGCAAATATACCGGGGTGGCAAAATTCCCTGCGATGAAGAGGGATCTCAGTATGGTGGTGAAAAAGGAGATCTTCGTTGGACAGATCGAAAAAATCTTCAGAGACAAGGGAGGAAAACTGCTGGAAGGCTTTGAACTGTTTGATGTGTATGAGGGCGACCAGATCGAAAAAGGATATAAGTCTGTGGCATATTCCCTGACCTTCCGTGCTCAGGACAGGACACTGGAGGAAGCAGAGGTTAATAAGATCGTTGATAAGATTTTAGAAGAATTAAAGACATTAGGCATTGAACTGAGGGCATAAGCGGGAAATAAGAGGAAATAATAAGAAGGGTAGAGAGAGTGCGGATTCTGCATATATTTCTACTCTTCTTTTCTTTTGTGTTAAATTTATTACAAAATAGTTACATATATTATGGAAATGTGTTATAATACCGTTGAAAATGTCACAGGAGGATATGAGAAATGAGCTATTTGAAAGGAATGATCGAAGAAATGCAGGAGACCGAGGGCAAGAAACACAGGAAGAAAAAAGTCATCGTTTGCATTCTGGCGGTTCTGGTTCTTTTGACAGCTGGTTTCTTGGGATACCGTGTTTATGCGAATTACAAAGAAGAACAGTTCTTTAAAAGCGTAAAACTAAGAGAGATCAAAGTAAAGCCTATGACACTTAAACACAAGGAAAAGGATGTGTTTACAGAAGCTTACCAGAAAGAATCCCAGGATCAGATTGACAAACAGAAGAAGAAAAACTATACCATCCAAAAGCCAATGGTAATCCAGAATGCCTATGGAACAAACACGACGGCTCTGTATTATTACGGAAAAACCGACCGTGCTTCCTATGCTGTGTGTACGGTTGAAGCGCCCAATGCCGGGGCAGCTGTATACAAGCATAAACTGAAAAGCAAGAAAAAGTACAGCACGACCCATGAATACCAGATCATCGGCCTGTCCGCAGGCACCCGGAATAAGGTGACGATGGAGTTTTTCAATGAAGAAAACAGAGCTGTGGAAAAACAGTATTTCTATGTGGATATACCGGAAGACGATGTGATTCCTAGAATTTTGAAAAAGTCCAAGGGAAGTTCCGAACAAAAAATGGAAGACGGACTGTTTGCACTGCTTGGACATGATAAGGCACAGAATGCAAACATTTATCTCTATGATAACAATGGAGTAAACCGGGGAAGGATGCCTTTAAATGACTACCGCACAGACCGTCTGCTTTTCATCGGCGATGATATGGCTTACTCTTACGACTTTAACAAGATCGCCATGGTCAACAGGCTGGGGAAAGTCACAAAGACTTATGATCTTGGAGAAAATTATGAATTTCATCATGACTTTCTTTATGCAGAAAAACAAAATAAAATTATCTGCCTCGTCAATGACAAAAAACAGGATACCATTGAGGACATTGTAATTTCTGTTGATGTAAAGACGGGAGAAGTAAAGGAACTGATTGATTTTGAAGACTATTTTAAGACCATGCGGCTTCTGGCATACCGTCCGAAGAAAAACACTTATGGAGGAACGGGACTTGACTGGCTTCATTTAAACTCCATGAATATGATCGATGATGACAGTATGATTTTCAGCAGCAGGGAGCAGAGCACGCTTATTAAGATGAAAAATGTGTTTGAAAAACCGGAAGTGGATTATCTGATCCATGGAGGCACGATCTATAATGGAACGGATTATAAGAAATATCTGCTGAAAAAAGAAGGAAATTTTGTTGGCCAGGCGGGACAGCATACAATTTCGGTGGAACATGATAAGTCACTTCCGAAAGGCCAGTATTATCTCTACATGTTCAATAATAATTACGGATATTCTGCCACGATCAAGAATTTTGACTGGAGTATGTTCCCGGGAACCGGAACAATGAAAGAAGGGGAGAAGTCTATGTATTATAAGTATCTCGTGGATGAAAACAAGAGGACTTATAAACTGGTGCAGTCCTTTTCGATCCCTTACTCTCCGATCGTCAGCAGTGTTGAACACCTGAAGAATAATATTTCTTTTGGAAGCGGTACCAGCAAAACATTCGGAGAATATGACAAGGACGGAAAACTCATTTATTCCTTTTACTACGATGCGGACAAGTACTCTTACCGTGTTATGAAGTATGATTTTGAAGGATATTTATTCAGAGAATAGTTTTTGAATGACACAAAAACCCGGATATGCAGAGGTTATGCTGCATATCCGGGTTTTATTGGAGTTATGTATTTTTGGTTGTTCTCCTAGAGCTGGTCTTTCTTTTCCAGGATAGCGGCTGCAGCTGCGCAGGCAGGGCAGTCGCAGTATTCGGCGCCTTCCGCCTTGATCTCTCTGGCATGTGCCGCAACATCTTTTGCTTTGTCTGCCCCGAAAACCTGAGCTCCGGCTTCGGACTCTGCAAAACCGATCAAAGTGTCAATGGGCATAATATCTTCTTTCAATTCGGCAATGTATTTTTTTGTTTCCTCTGTCTCCGCTTCGGTGCCCACAGAATCCAGCCAGGTGTTAGCCGCATCTCTGGTTTCACTGCTGCATGTAGGAGAATCGATTAGTTCGCGGGTTTTTTCTACAACAAAATCTAATACATCTTTTTTCATAATGGGAACCTCCTCTGTCGTCCGGTTTTGATTTTATTTTACTCTTATTTAAGAAGAATTGCAATAATACCAGGTCAATAGGAAATCAAAGAAAACAGGGCTCTGCATTGCGGCGCTTTGTTTTTAATGCTATACTATCCTATTGAAAAGAAATTAGAGAAAACAGGAGCAATTATGAAAACATCAGATTTTACATTTGACCTGCCGGAAGAGCTGATCGCACAGGATCCGCTGACCGACCGTTCAAGTTCAAGATTATTAGTGTTAGACAAAGAAACAGGGGAGATAAGACACGAGGGTTTCCGGAATATTGCCGGTTATCTGAAAAGAGGAGACTGCCTTGTGTTAAACGATACGAAGGTTATCCCTGCCCGGCTGATTGGTGAAAAAGAGGGAACAGGTGCGAAAATCGAGGTCCTGCTCTTAAAAAGAAAACAGGACAATACGTGGGAAACACTTGTAAAACCGGGAAGGAAGGCGAAGCCGGGGACGAGAATTTCGTTTGGACAGGGGAAACTTGTCGGTGAGGTTACGGACATTGTGGACGAAGGAAACCGTCTCGTGAAGTTCGAGTTTGACGGGATTTTTGAGGAAGTGCTGGACGAGCTGGGACAGATGCCTCTGCCTCCGTACATCACTCATCAGCTGAAGGATAAGAACCGGTATCAGACCGTATACGCCAAACACGAAGGGTCTGCGGCGGCGCCGACAGCAGGGCTGCATTTTACAAAGGAACTGCTGAAAGAGATCGAAGAAAAAGGGATACGGCTTGCCTATGTCACTCTGCATGTGGGGCTTGGAACGTTCCGTCCTGTGAAGGTGGAAGATGTCACAGAACATCATATGCACTCTGAATTTTATGTTGTAGATGAAGAGGCAGCAGAAAAAATCAATAAAACCAGAAAAGAAGGCGGAAGGATCATTTCCGTTGGTACGACCAGCACAAGAACTTTGGAATCCGCGGCAGATGAAAACGGATTTATTGAACCTAAGAGCGGATGGACGGAGATCTTTATTTATCCGGGTTATAAGTTTAAGGTCATTGACGGTCTTATCACTAATTTTCATCTGCCGGAATCTACACTTTTGATGCTGGTGTCTGCACTGGCGGGAAAAGAGCATATTTTAAAGGCGTATGACGAGGCTGTGAAGGAGCGGTACCGTTTCTTCAGCTTTGGTGATGCGATGTTTATAATGTGAGTAAAAAATTCTGAAGCGAAACAGGCAGAATGACAAAGACATTGTATTCCGTATCGTAAGAATCAATGCCCAGATTTGGCAGACACATCCCTTTCGGGAGGGCAACACCCGCAGCGTTATTGTCTTTGCGGTATTGCTTGCCTGGGAAATATGAGAAAATTGGCGATTATATGGTGCGGGACTATAAAGAGCGGCCGCATGAATATCAGGAACATGAGAAATTCAAAAAATAGGAGCGGAAAATGATGAACGGACAAAACAGGTCTGATGTGAAGATTGGAGCGGCGGTCAAGATTGTCCTGAAAGCGGACCAACGGACCGGAAAGCTGACAGAAGGAATTGTAGCTCGGCTATTGACAAAGAGCAGCTACCATCCCCATGGCATAAAAGTGATGCTTGAGGATGGGCAGGTAGGCCGGGTACAGGATATTGTCAGATAGATATGGATATGAAAGAAACCATGGTATTTGTGGAGACTTAATCTATGAGTAAAAAAATATTTTAGACACTGCAGTAAATTTTATAGAATCAAACCTCCATAATGATATAGGACTGCGTGATGTTGCAAATCACGCAGGTTATTCATATTTTCATATGACACGTGTGTTTACTGCGGTTTTAGGTGAATCTGTGGGCAGCTACATAAATAAACGCAGGTTGTATGAAGCTTCAAGAAGTCTGATTTATTCGAAACAAAAAATTATAGATATTGCAATAGACAGCGGATTTGAATCATCAGAAGCATTTAGCCGCGCTTTTAAAAATATATTTCATGTGTCACCTACCGTTTATAGAAAAAATGGTCTTAATTTAGTTGTAAAAACAAAACGAAAACTAGAACAAGAACATATTTCTCACATTACTTAAAATATTTCTGTAACCCCTCAAATAATTGAAACTGAAGACATAGTGATAGCAGGTATAAGAGGAACTACTACTTTTTATAATAATTCATTACCTAAACTATGGTCTCAATATATGAAAATGTGTAGAATTCATAATATGAATACAATTGGTTATAGTATATATGAAAGTCATAATGCTTCATATTTAGAAAATGATGATCTTCGTTTTTCAGTGATGATAGGCTCACCAATTGAAGCATTTTTAACTGTACCAAAATCTTTTGAAAAAAAGACGTTGTCCAAAGGAAAATATGCGGTGTTTACACATACCGGTTCTCTCCAGAACCTGGTATTATCCTATGACTATATTTATGGAGTTTGGGCAATGTCTTCAAAATTTCAACTAGATAATCGTGAATCATATGAAATATACGATGGGCAAGTACGTGAGTATACAGACGCAGATAATTATGTCCTTATCTACATTCCTATAAAATAAGCTTTTTATATTTTGACGAATGCACCATCCTCAAATTGTGAATTGGAAGTTTTGATGTCAACTGTGAAATTTTCTGCTTTTATATCATTTACTAAAGAATATGTCTGCCAACCATTTTTTTCTAATCCACCCCAACAAATTTCCACAGTACCCAATGTCACATCAAAAACCATACTTTTAATTGTGCCAAAGAAATTATCATACCAGTTACAGCATAATCCCTCAGGATATTTAGATAAAAGTAATGTCTTTAAATCCCTGGTATTTATCCCATGGGATTGATTCACGAAATTTTCAATATAATTATATCGACAAACTGAATGTTTCATTGCCATCGGCTCAAGATTAATTATTTCCTGCAAATGTGCGTGATTGGTTGAATGTAAATACTGCTGTTCAGTAGTATCATCAATTTTTCTAAAAGCTTTAACCCCATCTAATGTTTCAAATAAAGCAGCGTTCCCCTCTTTATCAGCAAGAATCAGATTGATATTGTAGGCAATCGGCATATCTTCTAGAGTCTGCAGAGCTTCTTCTACATTCTTGCAGTTTTCTAATAAAGATCGTATGACCGCCCAAAATTGTAAACCTGTAACAGCGGGTCTGCGCATGACTTCCATATTGCCAACCGGCATACCGCAAGATGTTTGAGCAGCCATCAGGCCACATTCATTTATTCCCTCGCCACGCCCAAACTGCATCATGCTTCCACCCATGTGAGCATACTTACCTGTAACTTTGGTCTTGCAGAAGGAAAAGTCCTCCATCTTGTGAGAAAACTCATAATTACGAGCTGCCATTACATGTCCGTTTGCTGTTAATTTAGGCAGTACAGCAAGCAAAGAACAACCGGGCGTTAAATAAGTCATTGCATAGTAAAGCATTTGCAATCTTGTTGTTTTAATAGCTTCTGCAAAACCTTGCAATTCTTCGTTCAGTCCGGGGCAATAACAATCAAACATTTCGGTCATTTGTGCCGCTTGTTTTTCCGTATAAGCACCGGGTGGGCATTTTTGCATTTCTGCAAATTGAGGGCAGTTCATTGCGATTTTCCCAAGCTGATACCCAATTTCATAATTCGAGCCGCATAATTCAAAAATACTTACATTTGCTTTTTCCATAAAGCACCTCTTTTCTTAATATAATTCATATTATAAATTAGCAGGCAACTTAATTCATGATATATTTTGCGCATTTAATTCGTCTTGTTTTTTCTCTTACAACGTGAAGTGTCTGCCGACAGTAAAAATGCCCGCAAAGCCTGCAGAATAAGGCTTTGCGGACATATAAGAATTTGTGAAAAGATAATCAGAAATTTATTTTAAGTTTAAATATAAGATTAAAAACACAAAATTTCTTGTCTTTTATATTAACTTTACAGTTGAAATAGGCTATTATAAATATACAGAAAAGCGATGTAGGAAAAGTGTCCCTGCACCGCTCGTTTTCTGCGGACGCGATGCTGATTATATAATCTCCGGGGACCGGCTGTTTCTGAAAGGAATGACGATTTCGGGAATACCGGATGCATAGGGGGCAATGTCATATTGCTGGTAATAAATCACTAAGCCGGCTGGGGTTATATAAAAATTTTCAGCATGAAAGTTATTACGGAGAAGCTGGCTGTAATCCTCAAAAAAAGTGGCTGGGGATTCTTTTAAACGATCCTCTATCTGTTTTTCTATGCGTCGGAAAAGGCATTCGGGAAATCCCTGTACTCCGGGAAAAAATTCCGTCAGGTTTATCTGCCTTCCCATACAGAAATCCCAGGTGTCAGAGCTGCGCACAGTTGCTCCGTGAGCCCCGCCTGAATAAGAATACTGATCTGTATAAAGACTTACGATACAGCCCTTATTGTAAACTATATGGTAATCAGAAAGAAATTCATAGCTGTTGAATGGCGGTATATTCTCTGGAATATACTGAGCCGCCTGCACTGCCTGCGAATAGAGATCTGTGCGGCAGTTCTTCTCTGTTTTTTCAGCCTTTAATGCATAATAACCGTTTATATGGCAGGCTGCCGGCGGACTGCATGTAGTTTCAAAAAAAGGATAGTTTATCTTATAGGTGAGTACTGGGATATCATGATAGAACATAGTATCTTTCAGAACTTTATTATGGATTTTCTGCATGAGGGCCTCAGAAGTTTTTATTATTGACAGTATACTTGTGGAAATTTTTAAATATGAATATAAATGTTTTTTCTTCTGACAGAATTACCAAAAGATATGGGGGTACAGATGCAAGTCGACCTGACCGACGGCCGGATTGGCCGTTCTATTATATTATTCAGCCTGCCAATGATTGTGGGCAACCTTTTACAACAGTTATATAATATCGCTGATACCCTGATTGTAGGCAGAACGATCGGTGCTGCCGCACTGTCTGCAGTCGGTTCGGCCTATGCTCTGATGGTTCTTCTGACTTCTGTTTTACTGGGACTTTGTATGGGAAGCGGCGTTGTCTTTGCCCAACTCTATGGGCGTAAAGAGCATGACCGAATGAAGACATCTATTGTCAATGCGTTCGTCTTTATTATGTTGGTTTCCGCCGTGATTACGGCAGCAGCATTTCTTCTGCTGGATCATTTGATTGTGTGGCTTCACATTCCAAAAGAAGCGGCCCCGTTTACAAAAGAATACTTATTTATTATTTTTTTTGGAATCTTTTTTGTCTGCATCTATAATTTTTTCAGCTCTGTACTCCGCAGCATCGGCAATACGGTGACACCGTTGGTGTTTTTGGCTGTCTCTGCGGTGCTGAACATCATACTGGACGTGGTTTTTATTTTAAAATTTGGGATGGGGATTGCCGGGGCGGCGTGGGCCACAGTAACCGCCCAGGGGGTATCTGCCGTACTGATTACAGTATACTTTTTTTCTAAAGCAGGAGACTTGTGTCCAAAACGCTGTCATATGTATTACAGCCGGGAACTTCTTGGTATGATCATTAATAATTCTACTCTGACAGCTATACAGCAGTCGATCATGAATCTTGGAATTTTGATGGTGCAGGGATTAGTCAACAGTTTTGGATTTCTTACTTCCGCAGCTTTTGCCGCAGTGGTAAAGATTGATGCCTTCGCCTATATGCCGGCACAGGATTTTGGAAATGCTTTTACCACTTATATCGCACAAAATTATGGAGCGGGAAAACCAGACAGGATAAAAAAAGGTCTTCGGTCAGCGGTATTCATTTCTATTGGGTTTTGCGCGGCTGCGTCTGTGACAGTGGTCGTCTTTGCAAGACAGTTTATGATGATTTTTATCAAACCTCAGGAAACGGAGATTATTGCAATCGGAGTAAAGTATCTGCATATTGTGGGCTGTTTTTATGCAGGGATCGGTATATTGTTCTTGCTTTATGGACTCTATCGGGGACTGGGCCGTTCTGCAGTCTCTATTTGGCTGACTGTCATTTCCCTGGGAAGCAGGGTACTACTGGCCTATATGCTGTCATCTGTGCCGGTCATCGGACTCGCCGGAGTCTGGTGGGCAGTCCCGATCGGATGGGCTTTGGCGGATGCAGCCGGATTGTTATATTTCGTATTCCGGAAAAAGAATCTGTTGCTGGAAAAATAAAGAATCAATGTGATTGACAAAGGAGTTTTATGAGTGAAGTAATCGTAGTCGGAGGAGGTGCGGCGGGAATGATCGCTGCCATCTGTTCTGCAGGAGAGGGGAATCGAGTCACCCTATTAGAAAAAAACGAAAAATTGGGGAAAAAGCTTTTTATTACAGGGAAAGGCAGGTGTAATCTGACCAATGCCGGTGACATCGAAGATCTGATGGGCCATGTAGTTACCAACAGGGAATTTTTATACAGTGCATTTTATTCTTTCACCAATGAACAGATGATGGAATGGATGGAGCAATGGGGATGTCCGGTGAAAGTAGAGCGGGGGAACCGTGTGTTTCCTGTGTCTGACAAATCGTCAGACGTGATCAGAGCCATGGAGAGAGAACTTGGCAAAAGAAAGGTGTCTGTTAAGCTGAATACGGAGGTGAGACAGATTCTGACGGAGAATGGCAGCATCAGGGGTGTTGAAGTAAATGGCGGGCGAAAGATGAAGGCGGACAAGGTAGTCATTGCAACGGGAGGCGTTTCTTATCCTTCCACAGGTTCCACCGGAGACGGGCACTCATTTGCAAAAAAAACGGGACATAAGGTGACTCATTTGGACCCGGCGCTTGTTCCTTTTAATATCGACGGGACAGTCTGTTCAAGGCTTCAGGGGCTTTCCCTTAAAAATGTGGAAGCATCCCTTTATGCAGACGGAAAACGTATTTATAAAGAATTCGGGGAGATGCTGTTTACTCATTTTGGCATCAGCGGACCGATTATCATAAGCGCCAGCAGCTATGCGGTGAGGCACAAAGGAAAACAGTTAAAATTTTGCATCGATCTGAAGCCGGCATTGTCGGAAGAACAGCTGGATCAGAGAATTCTGAAAGATTTTCAGAAAAATATCAATAAAGAATTCAAAAATTCTCTTGGAAAGCTGTTGCCAAAAAAAATGATCCCGGTTATCCTAGAACTATCCGGAATTCCGGAGGACAAAAAGGTTCATGAGATCACGAAGGATGAGCGGAGGAGTCTCACAGCACTATTAAAAGCTATGCCTCTTATGGTCACGAGTACGAGAGGGTTTAAAGAGGCTATCATCACTCACGGCGGAGTGGATGTAAAAGAGATCAACCCGAGTACCATGGAATCCAAGAAGGTGCAGGGATTATATTTTGCAGGGGAAGTGTTGGATCTGGATGCGCTGACCGGGGGTTATAATCTTCAGATCGCATGGTCCACAGGATACTTGGCAGGAATGAATTAGGAGGAATCATATATGTACAGTATTGCCATTGACGGCCCGGCGGGAGCCGGAAAGAGCACGATCGCAAAAACAATCGCAAAAAAATTGGAATTTATCTATGTGGATACGGGAGCCATGTACCGGGCCATGGCTTTGTATTTTATCCGCAGCCAGATCGATTATACAGATGAAGCGGCCATTGACGCTGCCTGTAAGGATATAAGAGTCAGCATAACTTATGAGAACGGGATGCAGCAGGTGATTTTAAACGGAGAAAATGTGACCGGACAGATCCGGACGGAGAAAGTGGGGAATATGGCATCCAAGACATCCGCATATCCTTCTGTGAGGGCTGCTCTTTTAGATCTGCAGAGAGATCTCGCAAAAACTGCGGACATTTTAATGGACGGAAGGGATATCGGGACCAATGTGCTTCCCGATGCGGATTTAAAAATATATTTGACGGCTTCCGTGGAGGTCAGGGCAAAGCGCCGCTATGATGAACTCATTGAGAAAGGGCAGGAGGCAGATCTTGCTGTCATTGAAGAAGATATAAAGAAAAGGGACCACCAGGATATGACCAGAGACATCGCGCCGCTTAGACAGGCGGAGGATGCGGTTCTCGTGGATTCTTCCGGGATGACGATCGAAGAAGTAGCCGATACGGTGATCCGCGAATTTGAAAAGGTGAAATAAGAGATGGAAGTAAACTTAGCGAAAACAGCAGGATTTTGTTTCGGTGTCAGACGCGCGGTGGATAAGGTATATGAGGAGGCAGGAAAAGAACAGGTCTATACATACGGACCAATCATCCATAACTCGGAGGTGGTCTCCGATCTGGAACAAAGAGGCGTAAAAGTCCTCCGTTCCAGAGAAGAATTGGAGCAGATTTCAGAGGGAACCGTGATCATCCGGTCCCACGGCGTGGCAAAGGATATTTATGAGCTGATCCGGCAGAAGGGGCTGCATCTGGTAGATGCCACCTGTCCTTTTGTCTTAAAGATCCACAGGATCGTGGAGAAGGCCAGTGCCGAAGGAAAACAGATCCTGATCATCGGCAGCTCGGAGCATCCCGAGGTAGAAGGAATCAGGGGCTGGTGCAGCGGAGAAGTCCATGTGATCTCCGATGCAGAGGGGCTTTCGGGAGTCGAACTCGGAGACAAACCGGCCTGCGTTGTTTCACAGACGACATTTAATTACAATAAATTTCAAGATATAGTTGAAATTATCAAGGAAAAGAGTTATCATATAGAAGTATGTAATACAATTTGTAATGCCACAGAAGAGCGTCAACTGGAAGCAAAATCTATAGCACACGATGTAGATGCAATGATTGTCATTGGCGACAGACAAAGTTCTAACAGCCAGAAATTATATGAGATCAGCAAAAAAGAGTGTGGGAACACCTTTTTTGTGCAGACACTTAAAGACCTGGATTTGAAACTTTTTGAATCGACTGGTAAGGTAGGTATTACAGCGGGGGCATCCACCCCAGAGAAAATTATCAAGGAGGTTCATGCTAGCATGACGGAAAAGAGTTTTGAACAATTATTAGAGGAAAGTTTAGTTACGATTCGTAACGGAGAGGTAGTGGAAGGAACAGTCATTGACGTAAAACCAGATGAGATCATCTTAAACATCGGTTACAAAGCTGACGGTATCCTGACACGCAGTGAGTACTCTAATGATGCGGCTAACTTAGATTTAACAACGATCGCCAAAGTAGGGGATACGATGGAGACAAAAGTCCTTAAAGTGAACGACGGAGAAGGACAAGTGTTGTTGACATATAAGAGACTGGCAGCAGAAAAAGGCAACAAGCGCCTGGAAGAAGCTTACGAAAACAAGGAAGTGCTCAAAGCGCCTGTGGCTCAGGTTTTAGATGGTGGTTTAAGTGTGATTATTGATGAGGCGAGAGTCTTCATCCCGGCAAGCCTTGTATCTGATTCTTACGAGAGAGACTTAAAGAAATACGACGGACAGGAAATCGAGTTTGTCATCAGTGAGTTTAACCCGAGAAAGAGAAGAGTCATCGGAGACCGCAAGCAGTTGTTAGTGGCTGCAAAGAAAGAAAAACAGAAAGAATTATTCGCAAAGATCGAGCCTGGAATGAAGATCGACGGAGTTGTCAAGAACGTGACAGACTTCGGTGCATTCATCGACTTAGGCGGCGCAGACGGACTGCTTCATATTTCAGAGATGTCCTGGGGACGTGTGGAAAATCCGAAAAAGGTATTTTCTATCGGTGATAAGGTAACTGTACTGATCAAGGATATCCAGGGTGAAAAGATCGCGCTGAGCCTGAAATTCCCAGAGGAAAATCCATGGTTAAAGGCAGAAGAGAAATACAAAGTTGGCAATGTTGTGGACGGAAAAGTCGCACGTATGACAGATTTCGGAGCATTTGTTGAGCTGGAATCAGGCATTGACGCACTGCTTCACGTTTCTCAGATTGCCAAGGAACATATTGACAAGCCATCTGATGTTTTATCCGTTGGACAGGAAATCACAGCCAAAGTCGTTGACTTCAAAAAGGATGAAAAGAAGATCAGCTTGAGCATGAAAGCATTGCTCAATGACAATGCAGAGGATGCAGAATAAGAGATTGACGGGGCGGTTTCCGATGCAGGAAACCGTCTTTTTTTGACCTGTCGGGGGTTCCCTTTGAATCGGCTATTGTAATATGGCTGATTTTAAGCTATAATGTTTTCTAATACGTCTTGCTGTGGCGGATCATTGTCCTGTCAGGAAAGACAAATTTTATATAAGGAGTAGTTTACCAATGCAAATAAAGAAATTTAAAAAAGTATTAGTAGCCAACCGCGGTGAGATTGCGATCCGTGTATTCCGTGCTCTCAATGAGCTGGGGATTACCACTGTTGGTGTATTTTCAAAAGAAGACCGCTATGCATTGTTCCGCTCCAAGGCGGATGAGTCATATCAGCTGAATCCGGATAAAGGACCGATCGATGCGTATCTGGATATCAAGACCATCATCCGGATTGCCAAAGAGAAAAATGTGGATGCGATCCATCCGGGGTATGGATTCCTGTCTGAAAATCCGGAATTTGTAGATGCCTGTGAGAGACACGGGATTACCTTTATCGGACCGACATCTGACATCATGAGGGCGATGGGAGATAAAATCTCTTCCAAGCAGATGGCAATCAAAGCGGATGTGCCGATCATACCGGGTGTGGACCATGCGGTACATAGTGAAAAAGAAGTCATTGAGATTGCAGAGAAGGTCGGATATCCTGTGATGCTGAAAGCATCCAACGGAGGCGGCGGACGCGGCATGCGCATCGTTCACACGGCAGAAGATATGCCGAAGGAATATGCGGAAGCAAGAGATGAATCCAAAAAGGCATTCGGAGACGATCAGATTTTTATTGAAAAGTACCTGAAAAGTCCGAAACATATTGAAGTACAGATCATCGGAGATAACTACGGCAATGTCGTTCATCTGTATGACCGTGACTGTTCCGTTCAGCGGCGTCACCAGAAGGTGGTAGAGTATGCACCGGCCTTCAGCATTCCGGAAGAGACAAGGAAGGTGATATTTGACAGTTCGTTAAGGCTGGCAAAGACGGTCGGATACCGCAACGCCGGAACCTTAGAGTTTCTTGTGGATGCCGATAACAATCCTTACTTCATCGAGATGAATCCGAGGGTTCAGGTAGAACACACGGTGACAGAGATGGTAACAGGGATCGATATCGTACAGACGCAGATCCTCGTTGCTCAGGGGTATGCCCTTGACTCTGATGAGATTCAGATTCCTTCTCAGGAAAGTGTGGAAACTACGGGCTATGCTATTCAGACACGTATCACCACCGAAGATCCTTCAAACAACTTCCTGCCGGATACAGGAAAGATCACAGTATACCGTTCCGGAGCCGGAAACGGAATCCGCCTGGACGGAGGAAATGCATATGCAGGGGCAGAGATCACTCCATATTATGACAGTCTCCTCGTAAAGGCATGCTCTCATGACCGTACGTTCTTAGGGGCTGTGATGAAGTCTACCCGTGTGCTGAAAGAGACAAGAATCCGGGGTATCAAGACCAACATCCCGTTCCTGATCAATGTCCTTAACCATGAGACTTTTAAATCAGGACAGTGCTATACGACATTTATAGAAGATACTCCTGAGCTGTTCCTTTTCGCCGCATCCCAGGACCGTGCCACAAAGATTCTGGAGTTCCTCGGAAATAAAATGGTCAACGAACAGAAGGCAGAAGAAAAACCGTTTTTCGAAGACCGTGTGCTTCCGAAGTATGACAAAAAGAAAGAGATTTACGGCGCCAGGGATGAATTTTTAAAACTCGGAGCCGAAGGTTATACTCAGAAGATCTTAAATGATAAAAAACTTTATGTAACTGACACAACAATGAGAGATGCCCAGCAGTCTTTGATGGCCACCCGTATGAGAACGAAGGATCTTGCAGGGGCTGCCAAGGCATCCAACCAGTACATGGCAAATGCATTTTCCATGGAAGCGTGGGGAGGAGCCACATACGATACTTCTTACCGCTTCTTAAAGGAATCTCCGTGGGTAAGACTGGCACTCTTAAGAGAAAGAATGCCGAATACCCTGATTCAGATGCTTCTTCGGGCGTCCAATGCGGTCGGATACAAGAATTATCCGGACAATGTAGTGACAACCTTTATCGAAGAGGCGGCATCCCGCGGAGTCGATGTATTCCGTATTTTTGACAGCTTAAACTGGGTTGAGAATATGAAGCTTCCGATTGAAACGGCTTTAAAGACCGGTAAGATCGTGGAAGGAGCTATCTGTTATACCGGGGATATTCTGAATCCGGATGAGACAAAATATACACTGGATTACTATGTAAAAAAGGCAAAAGAATTGGAAAGCCTGGGATGCCACATCTTTACCATCAAAGATATGGCAGGGCTTGTAAAGCCTTATGCAGCCGAAAAGCTCATCAAAACGTTAAAAGAAGAACTGAATATACCGGTTAATCTGCATACCCATGATTCCACCGGAAACGGAGTCAGCACTCTGCTGAAAGCAGCGGAAGCGGGAGTGGATATTGTTGACTGTGCCATCGGATCTATGAGTTCCATGACAAGCAACCCGTCCATGAACTCTCTTACAGAGGCACTCAGGGGAACCGAGAGGGATACGGGATTAGTTCCGGATGAACTCACAGAATTAAGCCAGTACTATGAGAGACTGAGACCGGTTTATAAACAGTTTGAAAGCGGCATGGACGCTCCGAACACAGAGATCTACAAGTATGAGATCCCGGGAGGACAGTACTCCAACCTGCTGGCTCAGGTAAAAGAGATGGGAGCAGCAGAGGATTTTGAGGAGATCAAGAGTCTGTACAAAGATGCCAATGATCTGCTTGGAAATATTGTAAAAGTTACGCCTTCCTCTAAAGTCGTCGGAGACTTTGCCATCTTTATGTTTAAAAACGGTCTGACCAAAGAAAATATTCTGACAGAGGGCAGAGGATTATCTTATCCTGATTCCGTAGTCGAATATTTTGAAGGAATGATCGGACAGCCGGAAGGCGGATTCCCGAAAGAACTTCAGGCTATCGTGCTGAAAGGCAAAGAGCCGATCACCGTCCGTCCGGGAAGCCTGATTCCTCCGGAAGATTTCGATCAGATCAAGAAAGGGCTCAAAGAGTTCTTTTATATTGATACAATGGAAGACGAAAAGACGCTTCACCGCAAAGCCATCAGCTATGCGATGTATCCGAAAGTATATGAGGATTACTGCAGACATTTTGAGGCTTACAATGACGTCACAAGGCTGGAAAGCCATGTGTATTTCTACGGGCTGAGAAAGGGTGAGGAGACGACACTGACCATCGGAGAAGGAAAAGATTTGATCATCAAGTTTGTGGATATGTCAGAACCCGATGAGAACGGATACCGTCTGCTGGAATTCGAGGTCAACGGTTCCATGCGTGAAGTGAAGATCTTAGACCGCAACCTGGAAGTCAAGGCCGACCACAGGATCAAAGCGGATAAGAGCAATCCGGGACATTTAGGCTCAACAATTCCTGGAACCGTCGGAAAAGTCCTCGTAAAAGAGGGAGATCCGGTAACTGTGAATATGCCGCTTCTTACCGTGGAAGCAATGAAGATGGAAACCACCGTCGTATCCAAAGTTAACGGAAAGGTGGATAAGATCTACGTTAATGAAGGCGAACAGGTCAATCAGGAAGATCTGCTTGTATCTTTTGAAATCGAAGAAGAATAATCTTACTCATAATGACAGACAATAAAAGGGAGAAGCACTGCGCTTCTTCCTTTTTATTAAATCAAAGTGAGGATTTCGATATGAATGAAGATCAAAGAAATGAGATAAGAGATACCGGAGAACTGGACCTGGGCGGGATTCATGTCATGACGGTCATAGGAGAGATCGAGGGGCATCAGCTGTCCCCGCAGAACTCCAAGACAACCAAATATGAGCATATGATCCCTGCGCTTGCCAAAGCAGAGTACTCTGACGATATCAAGGGGATACTGATTCTGCTCAATACGGTTGGAGGGGATGTGGAATGTGGGCTTGCCCTTGCGGAAATGATTGCTTCCCTGAGTAAACCAACGGTAACGCTTGTATTGGGAGGGAGCCATTCCATCGGAGTGCCTCTTGCAGTCTCTTCTGACTATTCATTTATTGTTAAAAGTGCAACAATGATGATCCATCCGGTGCGCTCCAGCGGAACCTTCATCGGTGTGCTTCAAAGCTACCGTAATATTGAGAAGATTCAGGACCGTATTACCAGATTCATCAGCGATCACTCTGACATTGCGGAGGATAAGGTGGAAGAACTGATGCTGCACATCGGAGAACAGGTGAAAGACGCAGGAACCGTACTTGAGGGAGAACAGGCGGTGGAACTGGGCCTGATCAATGAAATCGGGGGCATGAGCGAGGCCTTTGCAAAGCTTAAGGAACTCATACAAAATACCTCGGAAAACTGAGAAAAAACCGGGGGTTCCGGTGTACAGAATAAAGTACAAAAAAAGCAAAAAAATCCTTTAATTTCGGGTAAAAGTAGTGTAGAATGATAATAGATTGTTTTTATTTTAACGAACATTAAAGGAGGAGCTATGAGAGGAATTGAGACCCCGGTCCGAGAGATCAGAAAAAAGGTATTTACAGAGATTGCTAAATTTGCCTATGAACAAAGAGACCTTGAAGAAATCGAGGATCTGCCGTACGAATTAGTGAAAGGTGAGCTGCCGACATACCGCGACAGTATTTATCGTGAAAGGGCAGTGGTAGGAGAGAGAATCCGTCTTGCCATGGGGATGTCTTTAAGACCTGCTGATAAGCCTGCAAGAATAACAAAAGGAATCAAACAGAGCAACATTGCTGAAAAATACTACGAGCCGCCGCTTCTGCAGGTGATCCCGGCAGCATGCAACGCCTGCAAGGACAGAGCATTCATTGTAGGAGGAGAGTGTCAGGGATGTATGGCACATCCATGTATGGAAGTATGTCCGAAAAATGCAATCAGTTTTGTGGACGGATATTCCTACATTGATCAGGAAAAGTGCATTAAGTGCGGACAGTGCCAGAAAGTATGCCCATACAGTGCGATCCATGAGAGAAAAAGGCCGTGTGAAGTAGCCTGTGGCGTGGGAGCGATCGAGACTGATTATGCAGGACGTGCTACCATTAATCCTGACAAATGTGTATCCTGCGGCATGTGCATGGTCAACTGTCCGTTTGGAGCCATTGCAGACAAGTCACAGATCTACCAGCTGATCAAAGCCATGAATGAAGGCAACGAAGTCATCGCCATCCTGGCCCCTGCTTTTGTTGGACAGTTTGGGCCGAAGGCAACCCCTGCCAAGGTGAAGGCCGCACTGCTGGAGATCGGATTTGCCGACGTATGGGAAGTGGCAGTGGGAGCGGATGCAGGTGCCCTGGAAGAAGCGGATCACTATGCACATGGAGTTGCTACAGGAGAGGTGCCGTTCCTTTTGACCTCCTGCTGTCCGTCCTGGTCTATGCTCGGGAAAAAGTACTTCCCTGAACTGATCGACCAGATTTCAAATTCACTGACCCCGATGGTGGCGACAGCCAGAGCCGCAAGACAGACCAACAAGAACGCAAAAATCGTATTCGTCGGGCCTTGTGTGGCTAAAAAACTGGAAGCTTCCAGAAAGTCTGTCAGAAGTGAAGTGGATTTTGTCATTACATTTGAAGAATTGGACGGCATGTTTACCGCCAAGGATATTGATTTCAGTACTTACGACAAGGAAGTCGAGATGAACGATGCGTTCGGTGCAGGACGCGGATATGCAGTCGCAAGCGGTGTTGCCGCGGCTATTGAAGCATGCGTAAAAGAATACCATCCGGGAGTGGATGTGAAGATTGACCATGTAGAAGGACTCGCAGAATGCAAGAAGATGCTTCTTCAGGCAAAAGCCGGCAAGAAGAACGGGTACCTGATCGAAGGAATGGGATGTCCGGGAGGATGCGTTGCCGGAGCCGGAACCAATATCCCGGTAGTCAAAGCGGGTGTACAGGTTAAGAAGTTCGTGAATGAAGCAGAGCAGTTCATTCCGCCTGAGACAGCAAAATACTGATATTCATTATATTTCAAAGATACAAAAGAGTCTGAACGGAACCAAAGAGTTCTGTCCAGGCTCTTTACATTTATTTAGGTTAATTGTAAAATAGTCATATAACTCTTTTGATGAAGGGTTGTTGAGTATTAAATATAAGAAGAAAAGAGATTCCAGAAGAATGGCAGCAAAAAAAAGAAAGAGAAGAAACACAGCACGAAAGAAGAAAAAGCAAAAAGACTTTGCAGGGTTCTATCAGGAAATTGCGGTTCTGTTAAGTTTTGCAGTTTGTCTTTTTTTATTTTTGAGTAATTTCAGACTCTGCGGAAAAGTGGGAAACACGGTAAGTTCCGCGCTGTTCGGAGTGCTGGGCGGTGTTCACTATGCTGCTCCTATTGTTATATTGATCATGATCCTTCTGCTGATCTCCAATCAGTATAGCAGCATCTCGGTAAAGAAGTCTTTTTTTATTGTTCTGCTCCTGTGTATGACTGCGGCGATATGGCAGATGGCGACAGACATCCGTATGTCTGATGCAGCAGTGTTGTACCGGTACGGATCGGAACATCATGCGGGAGGCGGAGTGGTCGGAGGTGTCATCGCTTCTTTTCTGTATAAGGAGCTGGGACTGGCAGGAAGTTATGTTGTCGTATTTTTTTTGACAGCAATTTCTATGATACTGATTACTGAGAGATCACTGCTCTCCTTTGTAAAGCGTGTGGCAGCATTTTTTGCACCCGAACGGACTTCAGGAAAGAAGACCAAAACAGCTGATAAGAGAAAGCCAAAAGAAAAAGAGGACAGGCAGGCATCAGGAATCAAGACTCCAAAGCTTCCAGACTTAAAGCTGAAAAGGAGAGAGAAACAGTCAAAGGTACTGGATGACCTTACTCTGATGCCGGAAGAGCCGGCAAAAGAACCGGACAAGCCGTTTGATCTGGACGAGATGATCGGACAGCCCGATGAGGAAGTACTGCCAGAGGAGCCGGAGCTGAAGCCGGGCAAAAGATCTTTTGTGAACAGAGAGAAATCAGAGCCTGAACCTATACCGGAGATTTCCATACATCCTTCTGCGCTGGAGGAGGGAGATTATGTGTTTCCGCCGGTGACTCTGCTGAAAAAGGGAAAGAAGGCCGGAGGAAACAGTCAGGCAGAACTTAAAAAGACAGCCCTGAAGCTGGAGCAGACGCTGAGAAACTTCGGCGTCAATGTGACGATTACGGACATCAGCTGCGGGCCGTCTGTTACCAGGTTTGAACTTCAGCCGGAGCAGGGAGTAAAGGTCAGCAAGATCGTCGGGCTTTCCGATGATATTAAACTGAATCTGGCGGCCCCGGACATACGGATCGAAGCTCCGATTCCGGGAAAGGCAGCAGTGGGCATCGAAGTGCCGAATAAGACCAATCAGGTGGTCATGTTCCGGGATCTGATTGAAAATAATGACTTTAAACGCTTCTCTTCCAATATCGCGTTTGCGGTAGGAAAGAATCTGGCTGGCAAGGTGATTATCTCAGACATTGCAAAGATGCCGCACCTTTTGATTGCAGGTGCCACAGGTTCCGGGAAATCAGTGTGTATCAATACGCTGATCATGAGTATTTTATATAAAGCAAGTCCCAACGATGTGAAGCTGATCATGATCGATCCCAAAGTCGTGGAACTGAGTACATATCAGGGAATCCCGCATCTTCTCATCCCGGTGGTCACAGATCCCAAGCAGGCATCCAGCGCGCTTAACTGGGCAGTTATGGAGATGGGAGACCGCTATAAGAAGTTTGCGGACGTCAATGTAAGAAATCTGACCGGATATAATGAAAAAGTAAAAGAGATGATGGAAAAGGGAATGGAAGGTGAAGACTTCCAGCCGCTGCCTCAGATCGTCATTATTGTGGATGAGCTTGCGGACCTTATGATGGTTGCGCCGGGTGAGGTAGAGGATGCGATCGTAAGGCTTTCTCAGCTTGCCAGAGCGGCAGGCATCCATCTGATCATTGCCACCCAGAGACCATCTGTCAATGTCATCACAGGACTGATCAAGGCTAATGTCCCTTCAAGAATCGCATTTTCTGTGTCCTCCGGGGTGGATTCCCGCACGATCATTGACATGAACGGAGCAGAGAAGCTCTTAGGAAAAGGAGATATGCTCTTTTATCCGGCAGGATACCAGAAGCCGGTCCGGGTCCAGGGAGCATTTATCAGCGATGAGGAAGTGGGACGTGTCGTAGACTTCTTAAAGAGCCAGAACATAGAAGATGACTACGGCAGTGAGATCAAAGAAAAAATCGAGACGGCCAGTGTGAAGGCATCGGTTTCGGCAGACAGAGACGAATATTTTGAAGATGCGGCCAAATTTATCATAGATAAGGACAAAGCATCCATTGCAAGCCTTCAGAGGATTTTTAAGATCGGATTCAACAGGGCGGCAAGGTTGATGGACCAGCTCTGTGAAGCCGGGATCGTCGGAGAAGAGGAAGGCACAAAGCCCCGTAAGGTTCTTATGAGCCAGGAAGAATTTGAACAATACAAAGAGGAATATTTATAGAAGAAAGGAATCCAACCAATGAAAACAGACATTCAGATTGCACAGGAAGCAAAGTTACAGCCAATCAGGGAAGTAGCGGCGTCTCTTGGGATCAGTGAAGACGATCTTGAGCTGTACGGCAAATATAAAGCGAAGCTGTCTTCCGGATTCATGAACGAAATCAAGGATCGTGAGGACGGGAAGCTTGTACTTGTGACGGCGATCAATCCGACTCCGGCGGGAGAAGGAAAAACTACGACCAGCATTGGTCTCGCACAGGGACTCACAAAGCTCGGGAAGAAAACGGTGGCTGCGTTAAGAGAACCTTCTCTCGGACCGTGCTTCGGGATCAAAGGAGGTGCTGCCGGAGGCGGATATGCCCAGGTGGTGCCGATGGAAGACTTAAATCTTCACTTTACCGGTGACTTTCATGCCATCACTTCCGCAAATAATCTTTTGGCAGCCATGATTGACAATCATATTCAGCAGGGAAATGCACTGAGGATCGATACGAGAGACATCGTCTGGAAACGATGCCTGGATATGAATGACAGGGCACTGAGAAATATTGTCGTGGGATTGGGAAGAAAAGTGGACGGAGTTGTCCGTGAAGATCACTTTGTGATCACGGTGGCCTCCGAGATTATGGCAATTCTCTGCCTTGCAAATGACATGGAAGATCTGAAGAAACGTTTAGGCAAGATCATTGTTGCCTATAATATGGATAAAGAACCTGTGACAGCAGCGGAATTAAATGCTGTGGGAGCCATGGCGGCCCTCTTAAAGGATGCCTTAAAGCCGAACCTGATCCAGACGCTGGAACATACGCCGGCCTTTGTACACGGCGGTCCTTTTGCAAACATCGCTCATGGCTGCAACAGTGTCCAGGCTACGAAGATGGCTTTAAAGCTTTCCGACATCACTGTCACGGAAGCAGGATTCGGAGCGGACCTTGGAGCCGAGAAGTTTTTGGATATCAAATGTCCGATGGCAGGACTCTCTCCGGATGCGGTTGTCCTGGTAGCAACGGTCAGGGCTCTTAAATATAACGGCGGCGTTTCCAAAGAAGATCTGGGGAGGGAAGATATCGACGCCCTGAGCAGAGGTATTGTAAATCTGGAAAAGCATATTTCCAACCTGAAGCAGTATGGGGTGCCTGTGGTTGTCACACTGAACCGGTTTGTCACAGACACGGAGGCTGAGCTGGACTTTATCAAACATTTCTGCGAGGAGAGAGACTGTGATTTTGCCCTGTCAGAGGTATGGGAAAAAGGCGGAGACGGCGGCATTGAGCTTGGAAAGGCAGTTCTCAGGACGTTAGAGACGAAAAAAAGCGAGTACCGCCCGCTGTATTCTTACGAGGATACTTCCATTGAAGAGAAGATTGAGACGATCGCCACAAAGATTTATGGTGCGGACAATGTAATCTATGCACCGGCGGCAGCCAGACAGAAAAAGCAGCTTACGGAACTTGGCTACGGAAATCTTCCGGTCTGCATGGCGAAAAACCAGTATTCTTTATCTGATGACCCGAAAAAGCTTGGCCGTCCGGAAAATTTTGATATTACGATCCGCGAAATCTATGTAAATGCAGGAGCCGGATTTGTTGTAGCGCTGACCGGAGATATCATGACCATGCCGGGGCTTCCGAAAAAGCCGGCGGCAGAAGGCATTGACGTAAACGAAGACGGTGAGATCACCGGTTTATTCTAGGAGTGACGAGAGGAAACAGACATGACACAGATAATAGATGGAAAAAAGATCTCAGCGGAGATCAAAGACGAGTTAAAGCAGGAAGTAGCAGCCATGAAAGCAGAGGGAAAAGAGATTGCTCTGGCAGTGATCCAGGTAGGTGAAGATCCTGCATCCTCTGTCTATGTGAGGAATAAGAAAAAAGCATGCGAATATATTGGGATTACTTCTGTATCTTATGAGATACCGGAAGATTCCACCCAGCAGGAACTGCTTGATCTGGTGGAAAAGTGCAACAAAGATCCAAAGATCAACGGGATTTTAGTCCAGCTCCCTCTGCCGCCGCATATGGATGAGGACGCAGTGATCCATGCCATTGATCCGAAAAAGGACGTAGATGGGTTTCATCCGGTCAGCGTGGGAAATATGGTAATTGGAAATGACGGATTTCTTCCGTGCACTCCGGCCGGCATTATAGAACTCCTGAAGCGGTCCGGTGTGGAGATCGGCGGAAAAGAATGTGTCGTCGTGGGAAGAAGCAATATTGTAGGCAAACCTATGTCCATGCTGCTGCTCAGAGAAAACGGTACCGTGACCGTCTGCCATTCCAGGACAAGGAATCTGCGGGAAGTATGCAGCCGCGCGGATATCCTGGTAGTAGCTGTCGGAAGGCCTAAATTCATTGATGCATCTTATGTCAAAGAAGGGGCTGTCATTATCGATGTGGGTATTCACAGAAATGAAAATAACAAGCTTTGCGGAGACGTGGATTTTGACGCAGTGAAGGAAAAGACATCTGCGATCACTCCGGTGCCGGGCGGCGTTGGACCGATGACTATCGCTATGCTGATGAAAAACTGTGTACAGTCAAAAAAATTGTTTGGAGAATAACAGATGAAAATACTTTTTATTTCTCTTGGATGTGATAAAAATCTTGTAGACAGTGAGGTGATGCTGGGACTGCTCACAGAGAGAGGACACACTTTGACGAACGACGAGGAAGAGGCGGATGTGATCGTCATCAACACATGCTGTTTCATTCATGACGCCAAGGAAGAGAGCATTAATACGATCCTTGAGATGGCAGCTTATAAAGAGCAGAATCTGAAAGCTCTCGTGGTCGCAGGATGTCTGTCTGAGCGCTATAAAGACGAGATACTGGAGGAGATTCCGGAAATTGATGCGGTACTCGGGACTACCAGTTACGATTCCATTGTCGAGGCAGTGGATGAGGCTCTTGCGGGCAATGGTTATGAACATTATGAGAGTATCGATTATCTTCCGGACAATTCCGGACACCGGCGTCTGGTCACAACTGGAAGCCACATGGCATACTTAAAGATCGCCGAAGGATGCGACAAAAGGTGCAGCTATTGTATCATACCAAAGATCCGGGGGAGATTTCGGAGTGTTCCGATGAAGGAACTGTTAAAGAGTGCCCGGGAGCTGGCTGCATCTGGTGTGACGGAACTTGTTCTGGTGGCTCAGGAGACGACTCTGTACGGGAAGGACCTGACAGGGAAAAAAGAGCTTCCAACGCTTCTGAAAGAGTTGTGCGGGGTGGAAGGAATTGAGTGGATCCGCCTGCTGTACTGCTACCCTGAGGAGATCACCGATGAGCTGATCCGGACCATAAAGGAAGAAGAAAAGGTTGTAAACTATATCGATATGCCGATTCAGCACTGCAGTGACGGGATTTTGAAGAGGATGGGCCGCAGGACATCCAAACATGATATTGAAACGATCATCGCAAAGCTTAGAAAAGAGATTCCGGATATGGCGATTCGTACAACGCTTATCACCGGTTTCCCTGGCGAGACAGAAGAACAGCACGAAGAACTGAAGGAGTTTGTGAGGCAGCAGCGCTTTGAGCGCCTGGGAGTCTTCACTTATTCTCCCGAGGAGGATACTAAGGCAGCAGAATTTGAGGGACAGATTGAAGAAGATGTGAAGGAAGCCAGAAGGGATGAACTGATGGCTCTGCAGCAGAAGATTTCTTATGAACATACTCATGAAATGGTTGGAAAAACCATCCGGGTCCTGATTGAGGGATACCTGTTTGAAGATGATGTGTATGTAGGCCGCAGCTATATGGATGCACCGAAAGTGGACGGATGTGTCTTTGTGACTTCACCGGAAGAACTGCTGACCGGAGACTATGTTTATGTGAAAATTACCAAAGGAAATGAGTACGATTTGATAGGAGAGATGGACTATGAATTTACCGAATAAACTAACGATATTGAGAGTATTAATGATACCGATTTTTATTTTTGTACTGCTGGCGGAACCGTTTGGCGAGATCAGCAAGTGGATTGCCGTGGCCATTTTTATCATCGCAAGCCTTACGGACTTTCTAGACGGACACATCGCGAGGAAGTACAATCTTGTGACCAATTTTGGGAAATTTATGGACCCTTTGGCAGATAAGCTTTTGGTCTGCTCTGCCATGATTGCTCTCGTGGGAATGAACCGCCTGGCATCATGGATCGCAATCATTATTATCGCCAGAGAATTTATTATCAGCGGTTTCCGTCTGATTGCATCAGACAACGGTGTGGTAATTGCAGCCAGCTATTGGGGCAAATTCAAAACCAATTTTCAGATGTTTATGATCATCATGCTGATCATCGACCTGGGAACCGGCACAGCGGTGCTTATTGAAAATATTTTAGTATACATTTCGCTTGTGTTGACCATCATATCATTGTTGGATTATTTATTAAAAAACAAGAATGTCTTGAAATAGAAGGAGACAATTATGACAGCAGAAATTATTTGTGTGGGAACAGAAATATTATTAGGCAACATTGTCAACACCAATGCTGCCTACCTGTCAGAACGCTTAGCCGCCCTTGGGATAAGCGTTTTTTTTGAGACCACTGTGGGTGACAATCCGGAGCGTGTGGAAGAAGTGATTCGGACAGGAATGAAACGGTCGGATATCCTGATCTTGTCAGGGGGTCTCGGGCCTACGAAGGATGACCTGACAAAAGAGATTGCGGCAAAAGCATGCGGACAGGAACTTGTGGAAGATGCAGAGGCGAAGGAGCGGCTCACTTCCTACTTTACGAGCATCAAACGCCCGATGACGGAAAACAATTTAAAACAGGCCATGGTGCCGGAAGACTGTACTGTTTTATACAACAAAAACGGCACAGCGCCCGGTATGGTGGTCAACGCACCGGAAGACAAGAAGATTATCCTGCTGCCGGGACCTCCAGGTGAGCTGATCCCGATGTTTCATGAGCAGGCAGAACCGATTCTTTCCCGACTTCAGCCTGGTATCTTATATTCCAAGGTTGTCAAGATCGACTGCCTGGGAGAAAGCTATGTGGAAACCCAGATCATGGACCTGATCGATGAACAGAGCAATCCGACGGTGGCACCGTATGCAAAATTAGGAGAAGTGCATTTGAGGGTGACGGCCAAGGCTGACTCTGAAGATGAGGCAAAGGAACTTGTCATGCCTATGGTGGAAGAACTGAAATCAAGATTTGGGGATAAGATTTATACCATTGAGGAAGACGAAACACTGGAGGAAGTGGTCGTAAAGATGCTTGAGAGCAGGGGCGATAAGATCGCCTGTGCCGAGTCCTGTACCGGCGGCCTGCTGGCCGGAAGGCTGATCAATGTTCCCGGGGCGTCAAATGTGCTGGAAGAAAGTTTTATTACTTACTCCAATGAAGCTAAAAAGAAGTATCTTGGTGTAAAAGAGGACACTCTGAAAGCCCACGGGGCGGTATCGGAAGAAACTGCCCGGGAAATGGCGGAAGGCGTCTTAAGAGCTTCAGGAGCCGACATCGGTGTGGGGATTACCGGACTTGCCGGTCCGGGAGGAGAGACCGGAACAAAGAAACCGGGGCTGGTCTATATCGGAGTCAGCAGAAAGGGAAATACTGTTGTGAAGAAGTATGATCTGAGAGGAAACCGCGCCAAGATCAGAGAAGTTTCTGTGTGCAGGGCACTGACGATGATACGGAAAGCGCTGTCAGAGTGATTGTAAAACATGTAAAAATATGTTAAAATAAAAGAGAAAAACAAGTACGAACAAATATTCGCCGAACACTTGTTTTTCTCTTTGTGCTATGATATAATCAAAAACAGTTCATAATAAGATAAAAGGAGAATACAGATGCAACAGACAGAGAAGTTAAAGGCATTGGATGCAGCTCTTACGAAGATAGAGAAAGATTACGGCAAAGGAGCCGTGATGAAACTTGGAGAATACCAGGCAGACATGAGCATTGAGACTACACCGACAGGATCTCTGAGCCTGGATATCGCTCTCGGAGTCGGAGGTATACCGAGGGGAAGGGTGATCGAGATTTACGGTCCGGAGTCAAGCGGTAAGACAACGGTCGCATTACATATGGTGGCAGAAGTGCAGAAGCGGGGCGGCATTGCAGGGTTTATAGATGCAGAGCATGCTCTCGACCCGGTCTATGCGCAGAATATCGGAGTGGATGTGGACAACCTCTATATTTCTCAGCCGGATACCGGAGAGCAGGGACTTGAGATCGCCGAGACTATGGTGCGTTCCGGCGCTGTGGATATCATTATCGTCGATTCTGTCGCAGCATTGGTGCCAAAGGCAGAGATCGACGGAGACATGGGAGATTCCCATGTGGGCCTCCAGGCAAGGCTCATGTCACAGGCTCTGAGAAAACTGACGGCTATCATCAGTAAGTCCAACTGTACCGTGATCTTTATCAACCAGCTGAGAGAAAAAGTCGGAGTCATGTTCGGAAATCCCGAGACAACGACCGGAGGCCGTGCTCTGAAGTTCTATTCTTCCATCCGTCTGGACGTACGGCGTATCGAGACACTGAAGCAGGCCGGGGACATGGTAGGAAACCGTACCCGTATCAAAGTAGTAAAGAATAAGGTTGCTCCGCCGTTTAAACAGGCAGAGTTCGATATCATGTTCGGTGAAGGCATCTCCAAAGAAGGCGATATTCTGGATCTGGCAGCCGGCGTGGATGTGATCAAAAAGAGCGGTGCATGGTATGCATATCAGGGCGAAAAGATCGGACAGGGAAGAGAGAATGCCAAGACATACTTAAAAGAACATCCGGAAGTAGCTCAGGAAGTGGAGTCCGCAGTCCGCAGGGAATACGGACTGGAAGCAGGAACAGAGGACGCCGCACCGGCAGAAGAAAAGCCGGATACAAATCAGCAGTAAGCGTCGGATATGAGAGTGACGATGCTGGAGCCGGTGGGAAAGAAGCAGATCAGACTTTATCTGGAGGATGAGCGGTATTGTCTTTTATATGCGGGGGAGGCCAGGCGGCTTGGCCTGAAAGAAGACATGGACTTATCCGAAGTACAGAAGAACGAACTGGACAGCATGCTCCTCAGCCGGGCCAAATTAAAGGCGATGAATCTTTTAAAAGTCTCTGACCGGACAAAGGAAGAGATCAGGATGAGGCTCAGGCGTCTGGAACTGCCTGAATCCTGTATAGAAGGAGCGGTATCCTATGTGGAAGGATACCACTATATAGACGATGAAGCCTATGTGAGGAATTATATCGGGTACCGGGGTTTTTCAAAGAGCCGCCTGAAACTCAGACAGGAATTGTTGAAGAAGGGGATAAGCCCGGAGCTGTTTGAACAAATTTGGGAAGAGTCTGCTGTCTCAGAGTCAGATATTCTGAGAACACAGATAAAAAAAAGAATTCGGCAGAAAGGACCGGTAACAGAGGAAAATTTCCAGAAGAATCTGGCTTTCTTTGCCAGAAAGGGATTTTCAATTCATGACATTTTAGAAATTCTTAAGGAATATAAAGAGTAATTCAGTTGATTTTTCTAGAAAACGGGATATAATAAGATTAGAACCAGAGTTACATGTCAAGTTCTTTAAGGAGATCGAATGAGAAAAAAATCACACATTTCATTGGCTGGACAAATTATGGACTCACTGAGACTGGAAGAAGTTTTTGACTATAAGTTACCGTTTTATGTCGGGAGTATCTGGCCGGACTGCAGACCATCCTTTTTGACAACACCGCATACTTTTGACATAACATATGATAAAATAGAGAATCAACTTGATGACTTTGTAGCAGACTACGATACCCTGAAGGGGATGAACATGCGCCGCTGTGCAAAGTTGGGAGTGATTATTCATTATATTGCTGATTACTTTACGTTTCCCCACAACAGCACTTACGAGGGCAATGTAAAAGACCATTGTATTTATGAGAGGGATTTAAAACACGGACTCAAAGAGTATCTCTCCACAGAAGAAGCCATGGAGCGCAAAGACAAGATTGTTCCGCTGAATTCTACAAAAGGTTTGTCTGAATTCATTCAGAACATCCATGCAGAATATATGCGCCGTGAACACAGCGTGGCAGATGATATTAAGTACATTGTGGATGTGTGCACCACAGTAGTGATGAGCATATTAAATATTATTAAGATCAGCTATGAGAATGTTGCTCTGAAAGTACAGTACGCATAAGCAGAAGAATCTATACCGCAGGATAGCTTTTATAAAAAGTCATCCTGCGGCATTTTTTTGTGGAAGAAGGAAATAATTTATAAATAAGAAAGGAGAACAGAGGTATGAGATTAAAAGATAAAGTAATCTTGATTACAGCTTCAACGAGGGGGATTGGTCTGGCGATAACGAAAGCGTGTGCAGAAGAAGGTGCTATTGTATATATGGGGGCCAGAAACCTGGAACGCGCGGGACAGAGAGCGGATGAGCTGAATCAGAAGGGTTTCCGGGTGAAGTATGTGTACAATGATGCCTATGAACCGGAAACTTACGACAGTATGGTGGAGGAAGTGGTGAAAAACGAGGGGCGTATCGATGTGCTTGTCAACAATTTCGGCACTTCAGATCCAAAGAAAGATATGGATATCAGTCATACGGACTGCAAAGATTTCCTGCATATCGTCAATACCAATCTGACCAGCGTGTTTGCGGCTTCCCAGGCAGCCATAAAATACATGGAAACACAGGGAGGCGGCAGCATCATTAATATCTCTTCCGTAGGCGGATTGGTGCCGGATATCTCTCAGGTTGCTTATGGAACCAGCAAAGCGGCGATCAATTATCTCACTAAATTGATTGCAGTCCAGGAGGCAAGGCACAATATACGGTGCAACGCTGTTCTGCCGGGCATGACGGCGACGGATGCAGTGCAGGATCATTTGAGCGAGGAGTTCAGAGAATTTTTCTTAAAACACACGCCGATCCGGAGAATGGGAAAACCGGAGGAGATCGCGGCGGCAGTCGTTTATTTTGCCGGTGATGAATCTGCTTATACTACCGGGCAGATCATGGATATATCCGGGGGATTCGGGAAAGCGACCCCTATTTTCGGAGACATGGCGGAAATGAAGCAGAAGCGCTGAAAAAGAGCAGGCACCAATACAGGATGCCTGCTCTTTCTGAATTTATTCCATAGAAAAGTCGCCTATGGAATAAAAACGCTCCACGGGTTGTACACAGATGCATAAGGGAATCATTTGACTGCGTCAAATCGCATCTGGCACGTAAAGTTGTCAATCCCCTCAGAGAATGAGAGGTTGGGGAGATAAGGTACTTGCCCACTTTGTTCCAATTTAGTTTTCTTCGTCATAGTTTGCGACCTGGCGTTTTCTTGCGGACGCATCGTTTTCCAGATATTCATCATAAGTCCCGAGGAAGTCGACCATGCCGCTGTCCGTAAATTCGATGATACGGTTGGCAGTAGTTTGTACAAATTGGTGATCCTGTGAACTGAACAGCAGGCCTCCGGTAAACTTGTGGAGCCCTTCATTCAGGGCGGTGATGGATTCCATATCCAGGTGGTTGGTCGGTTCATCCAAGATAAGGATGTTGGCTCCGCTGATCATCAGCTTAGACAGCATACAGCGGACCTTTTCTCCTCCGGATAAAACAGAAACTTTCTTTAAGGCTTCTTCACCGGAGAAAAGCATACGCCCGAGGAAACCGCGGACAAAGGTGACGTCCTTGTCTTCAGAGTACTGGCTGAGCCACTCTGCGATAGACATATCTTCACTGAAGTCCTTTGTGTTGTCCTTAGGGAAATAGGATTGGGAAGTCGTGACACCCCATTTGTATGTGCCCTCATCCGGTTCCAGTTCCCCGGCAACGATACGGAAAAAGGTTGTAGTAGCCAGTGTATTCGGGCCTACGAAAGCAATCTTATCTTCAGGATTCATGGTGAAAGAAACGTTATCCAACACCTTTACACCGTCAATAGTCTTGGAGAGTCCCTCCACTGAGAGGGCGTCGTTTCCAATGTCACGGGTTGGTTTAAAATTAATATAAGGATATTTTCTGCTGGATGGTTTGATCTCGTCCAGCTGGATCTTATCCAATGCTTTTTTTCTGGATGTGGCCTGCTTGGATTTGGAAGCGTTGGCGCTGAACCTTGCGATGAAGTCCTGCAGCTCCTTGATCTTTTCTTCTTTTTTCTTATTGGCATCCTTCATCTGCTTGGAGATCAGCTGGCTGGACTCATACCAGAAATCATAGTTTCCGGTGTAGAGCTGGATCTTCGCATAGTCAATGTCAGCGATGTGGGTGCATACCTTATTTAAGAAATAGCGGTCATGGGATACAACGATAACGGTGTTGTCAAAGTCTATAAGGAAGTCTTCCAGCCAGCGGATGGCTTCCAGATCCAAATGGTTGGTCGGCTCATCCAGCAGAAGGATATCCGGATTTCCGAATAATGCCTGGGCCAAAAGGACTTTGACCTTCTGGGAACCATTCAGTTCTGACATCTTAGAATAGTGAAGATCATTGTCAATACCAAGTCCATTCAGCAAAGTTGCGGCATCGGATTCGGCTTCCCAGCCGTTCATATCGGCAAACTCGGCTTCCAGTTCGCTGGCCTTAATGCCGTCTTCCTCTGTAAAATCCTCCTTGGCATAGATCGCGTCTTTTTCTTTCATAATTTCATAGAGCCGGGTGTTCCCCAGCATGACAGCATCCAGCACCGTGTATTCATCATACTGGTAGTGATCCTGTTTTAATACGGACAGCCTTTGGCCGTCTGTGATGGCTACCTCACCCTGAGACGGCTCCAGTTCACCGGACAGGATTTTTAAAAAAGTTGATTTGCCCGCTCCGTTGGCACCGATCAGGCCATAACAGTTGCCCTCTGTAAATTTGATGTTTACATCTTCAAATAATGCGCGTTTTCCAAGGCGCAGTGTCACATTGATTGCTTGTATCATGGAAATAAACCTTTCTTATTTAAATTTCGTTTGGGATCGTCTTTTTTCTATTTTACAGGAAAGTGAAACTTTTTCAAGTGATATTTCCGCAGAACAGTAAAATGTGCAAGGAAAAATACTTGACAAACAGAAAGATATCCGATAGACTAAATTTCGGTAAAGGAAAAACACTTTACAGGAGAGGCAACATGGAATGGATTGTAGAACAGACGCTTTTATACGATTTTTACGGAGAGCTTCTGACAGAACACCAGAAAGAAATATACGAAGACCATGTACTGAATGATTTGTCTCCCAGCGAGATTGCAGGAGAACACGGGATAACGAGACAGGCTGCCTACGATATGATCAGGCGCTGCAATAAAATTCTCGCCGGATATGAGAGAAAGCTACACCTTGTGGAAAAGTTTTTGAGGACGAAAGAAAAAGTAAGCGAGATTCATCTTCTGGCCAAGAGCATTTTAGATGCGGAAGATCAGGAACAGATGAAAACAGAGATCAGAAAGATTGAGCAGGTATCCAACGGGATTCTGGAAGATTTGTAACAGATCGCCGGTGTCTGCGGCGGATTCAGGAGGATGTTATGGCATTTGAAAGTTTATCTGAGAAACTTCAAAACGTATTTAAAAATTTGAGAAGCAAGGGACGCCTGACAGAGAGCGATGTAAAAGCAGCGATGAAAGAAGTGAAGCGGGCGCTTTTAGAAGCCGATGTCAACTTTAAAGTTGTTAAAACGTTTATTAAAGCTGTTCAGGACCGTGCTGTGGGGCAGGATGTATTAAACGGACTGAACCCGGGACAGATGGTCATTAAGATAGTAAAAGAAGAGATGGAAGCCCTGATGGGTTCCACAACCACCGAGATTCAGTTAAAACCCGGCAATGAGATCACGGTTATCCTGATGGCAGGTCTCCAGGGTGCGGGTAAAACAACGACTACGGCTAAGATCGCCGGAAAGTATAAACAGAAGGGAAAACGCCCGTTATTAGTGGCCTGTGATGTCTATCGTCCGGCAGCGATCAAACAGCTTCAGGTCAATGGAGAAAAACAGGGTGTCCCGGTATTTTCCATGGGAGATAAGATGAACCCTGTGGATATCGCAAAGGCATCCATCGAGCATGCGGCGAAGAACGGCAACAACATTGTCATTCTGGATACAGCGGGCCGTTTACATATCGACGAGGATATGATGACAGAGCTGATTGCCATCAAGCAGGCCGTCGATGTGCATCAGACCATTCTTGTAGTAGATGCCATGACCGGACAGGATGCGGTCAATGTGGCAAAAGATTTTAACGAAAAAGTCGGAGTCGACGGTGTCATCATTACAAAGATGGATGGCGATACCAGGGGCGGGGCGGCATTATCGATCCGTTCTGTCACAGGGAAACCAATTTTATATATTGGTATGGGAGAGAAGCTGGATGATCTTCAGCAGTTCTATCCTGACCGCATGACGAGCCGGATTCTCGGAATGGGAGATGTGCTGACTCTGATCGAGAAGGCAGAAGCTACCGTGGATGAGGAAAAAGCTCTGGAGATGCAGCAAAAACTCCGAAAAGCTTCTTTTACCTTTGACGACTTTTTAGAACAGATGGAGCAGGTAAAGAAGATGGGAGGGCTTGCCGACATGCTGTCCATGATCCCGGGACTTGGGAATCAGTTAAAGGGTGCAGACCTGGATGACAGTATGATGGACCGGACCGCATCAATCATCTATTCGATGACGAAGGAAGAGCGGGCTACGCCGGAAATCATCAATCCTTCCAGAAGAAAAAGGATTGCTGACGGTGCAGGGGTGCCGATCTCAGAAGTCAACAAGCTTTGCAAACAGTTCCAGAACCAAAAGAAGATGATGAAGCAGATGTCAGGTATGTTTGGTGGCAAGGGCGGAAAAAAAGGCAGATTTAAATTACCTTTTTAACGCTTTGTTATAGATATTATTAACTATTAAAAATTATGGAGGTGAAACAGATGGCAGTAAAGATGAGATTAAAAAGAATGGGACAGAAAAAGTCTCCTTTTTATAGAGTGGTTGTAGCAGATTCCAGATCTCCGAGAGATGGAAAATTCATCGAAGAAATCGGTACTTACGATCCGAATCAGGATCCAAGTGTGATCAAATTCGACGAAGACGCTGCAAAAAAATGGTTATCTCAGGGAGCACAGCCGACAGATACTGTTGCAAAATTACTTAAAGTTGCTGGAATTGAAAAATAGTTAGGAGGCAAAACGCATGAAACATTTGTTAGAAGTGATTGCAAAAGCCCTCGTAGATCAACCGGACGAAGTAACAGTAATCGAGCGTGAGACTGAAGATGCTTTAATCTTGGAATTACATGTTGCCCCAGGTGATATGGGAAAAGTCATTGGCAAACAGGGAAGGATTGCAAAGGCGATCCGGACTGTGGTCAAGGCTTCCGTTGATAAAGGCGACAAAAAGATTGTTGTAGATATACAATAAAGGTTAAAATCCTGTAATCAAGGTGTTATACTGAGGTTACAGGATTTTTTGTGTCATAAATCCCAGTATATTATAACAGAAGGAGAAAGACTATGATCCAGTTGGTATCTTGGAATGTAAACGGGCTGAGAGCCTGTGTGAAAAAAGGATTTTTAGATGTGATGGAGCAGCTGGATGCAGATATATTCTGTATTCAGGAAACAAAGCTTCAGGAGGGCCAGATCGATCTGGAACTTCCGGATTATTATCAATATTGGAATTACGCAGAGAAAAAAGGATATTCAGGGACGGCGGTATTTACAAAGATTAAGCCTTTGTCTGTAAAAAATGGAATCGGTGTCGATGAGTTTGACCACGAGGGACGAGTGATCACTCTGGAGTTTGACGACTATTTTCTTGTGACCTGCTATACTCCGAATTCCCAGAGTGAGCTTGCCAGATTATCCTACCGGATGGACTGGGAAGAAAATTTCAGAGAGTATCTGCTCAAACTTGAAGAGGACAAGCCCGTGATCCTCTGCGGCGACCTGAATGTGGCGCACACGGAGATCGATTTGAAGAATCCAAAGACAAACAGGAAAAATGCGGGATTTACGGATGAGGAGAGAGAAAAATTCACGAAACTTTTAGAGGCAGGATTTATTGATACATTCCGCCATTTTTACCCGGATGTGACCGAGGCATACAGCTGGTGGTCCTATCGGTTCAGGGCAAGGGAGAAGAATGCGGGATGGCGCATTGACTATTTCTGTGTTTCCGAGGGCCTTGAAGAACGCCTGGCAGAGGCAGTTATCCACACAGATATTTATGGTTCTGACCACTGCCCGGTTGGATTGTATCTGGAATAACAGAAAGGACTGAGGCTTATGAAGACGCTGAAAAAAGCAGCTAAAATCATGGCAGCGGTGATCACTGCAGTCGTGTTTGTGTTTACAGGATTGCTGATCTTTGTTACGGTGATGGAATACCGGCCCCAAAAGACAGAAAGTATAAAAAAATCAGAGGGAACCAGAGAGGTTTCCAGAGAAGATCCATTTACCGTGGTCAGTCTGAATACCGGATACGCCGGTCTTGGAGAGGACGAAGACTTTTTTATGGACGGAGGCACGAAAGTGAGACCGGACAGCAAGGCTCAGGTGGAGGAAAATCTTGCAGGAATTGCGGGGATACTGAAGGAACACAGAGCGGACACTTATTTTCTGCAGGAAGTGGATCTGGATTCCAAGCGCTCTTATTCCACTGATCAGAAGAAGTATTATGAGACGATGCTCGGACTGGGCGGGATGTTCGCCTATAACTTCAAAGTGGCATATGCTCCGTATCCCTGGCCAACCATCGGACATGTGGAGAGCGGTCTTTTGACGCTGACGGACGCCAGGATAAACCAAGCCGAAAGGATAGCACTGCCGGAATCTTTTTCATGGCCTCTTAAAACGTGCAATCTGAAACGGTGCCTTTTAAAGACGAGGGTGCCGGTCAAAGGATCCAGGGCGGAGCTTGTACTGATCAATCTGCATTTGGAAGCCTATGATTCCGGAGAAGGAAAAGAAGCTCAGAGCAAAATGCTTCTGAAAGTGCTGGAAGAAGAATATAAGAAAGGGAACTACGTGATCGCAGGAGGAGATTTTAACCAGACTTTTGAGGGCATCACCAAGTATCCGATCCGCAGTAAAGAAGACTGGACACCTGGGGCAATCGGTAATGAGATACTTCCGGCGGGTTTTCAATTTGCCATTGATGATTCATATCCCACATGCCGTCTCCTGAACAAAGCCTATGAGAAGGATTCACAGGTTTATGTGATCGATGGCTTTATTGTCTCGCCGAATGTACAGGTGGAACAGGTGAAAGTCATGAATCATGATTTCCGTTATACAGACCATCAGCCGGTCAGGCTGAAAGTAAAACTTAAATAGAAAAGAGGCTCCCTGTATTTTGACAATACAGGGAGCCTTCTTTTTAATCGTCTTCTTTCAGGTCAATCTTTTCCGAAGCCTGATACAGGTTAATAATATCTGTTAAAGACTCTTCCATCTTTTCCTGTATCCCTTCAAGTTTATTGGGGTCTACATTGTAATTCAGGAATAATTTCTCTATGTTTTCTGTGACATGATGTCCCAAATGTGAAATGAGCAGGAAGGTATCAAAGTTCTTGCTGTTCTTTGCGTTTACAAAGCGCTTTAAGTCACTTTGGATAAATTCGAGGATCTCGCGGTCGCTGGCAAACTTGCCATGGATCATGGCATAAGGCTGCACCCGCTGCAGAAAGTATTTGTTGTGGCGGGTGATATTAAATACATAGGATACGATCAGACCGTCTCCCAGATCAAATTCTGCTATGTGCATAATGCTGTTATATTCTTTGATCGACGTGGCGCCCAGCTGACGCAGATTAATGTTAATAAAATCGCCGGTTACTGTGTTTTCATTCATAAAAAATTCTCCTTAAAATAATAATTTCATGTTTATGCAAAGCGGATCAGCAGAAAAATAGAACAGATAAATACGGAAAGGATCATCATAGGAAAGCCAATTTTAAAGTATTTTCCGAAAGAGATAGGGTAACCTGCATTTTTACTGATACCGGAAAGGACTACGTTGGCTGAAGCACCGACCAGAGTACCATTTCCACCGAGACAAGCACCGAGAGAGAGTGCCCACCATAAAGGGGTCACATCTACACCATGTGACTGGATTGTCATAATCATTGGAATCAGAGTGGCCACAAAGGGAATATTGTCAAGGAAGGATGAAACAACCGCAGAGATCCAAAGAATCAGAAGCATGGTCATGGTTATATTTCCTCCGGTGACAGAGAGCAGAGCATTTGCAAGAACTGTGATGACTCCGACTTTTTCCAGACCACCAACGACAATAAATAATCCCACAAAAAAGAGGATTGTCGGCCATTCGACACTCAGAATAATGTCTTCCGGATCTTGCCCGCCGATAATTAACATCAGACAGGCAGCAGCTAAAGCAATGGTAGCAGACTGCATTTTTAACTGGTCATGAAAAACAAAACATAATGCCACGACCAAGAGAATGATCACACTCTGAATCAGCAGCTTTTTACTTTTGATTGCTTTTGATTCGTCAAGCTTCATAACTTCTTTGATATTTTTGTCTTCTACGGTCAGACTGTTTCCATAGATAAAGCGAAAGCAGATGAGGGATGCGATGATAACAAAAACTACTGCAAATCCAGTATTTAGAATGAAATCAACAAAGCTGAGTTTTGCTGCACTTCCAATCATAATATTGGGTGGATCACCGATTAGAGTGGCAGTACCTCCAATGTTGGAAGCCATAATCTGGGTGATGATGTACGGAACCGGATTGACTCTCAGAATATTGGTAATTGCCAATGTCATTGGACCGACCAGAAGTACAGTTGTAACATTGTCTAACAGTCCTGATAAAACGGCAGTGATGATAACAAACGTGACCATAATGGGCCATGGACGTCCTTTTGCCAGTTTTGCAGCTTTAATTGCAATATATTCAAAGATACCGGAATTCTTAACAACTGCAACTAAGAGCATCATACCCACGAGAATGCCGATCGTTTCAATGTCTACGGCGTCGACACATTCGTCGATGGTGAGAATATGGGTCAAAATTAAAAGGACCGCACCTGAGATTGCGGCAACGGTATTGTGAATTTTGTCTGAAATGATTGCGGCCATGGTGATTAAAAAAATGGCAACTGCAATAATCTGTTGTAGTGACATGATAGTTCCTCCTAATCATTAAATTTAATTCTTATTGTATCACCAACAGACAGGATTTTCACAATTTATGTAGATGTTTTTTATTCAGAACAAGGAAGTTTGCTGTAATTACAAGAATGGATGGAAAGAGGATTTCAAATTTCAGAGAAGATAAAGGCTGCTTCTCTGAGAGGGGATACATTAACAGCAAAACAGCTGTCCCGATAAGACAGCTGTTTCATCCATTGATTATATTTTGTCTACAATTTTGTCGTACAAGTCCAGACAGCAATGACATTCTTCTTCAGAGAAATGAGAACAGTTCAGGCAGCTCTCGCATTTAGCATCGTCTCCGTTACTGACATTTTTGACAGAGTGGTCACGGCCGCAAGGGCAGTACTGACTGCAGTTGATCGCTACTTCTTCATATATTTTATTCTGATCTGACATCTGATAAAGCCTCCTTTTTAAATTTGAAGTTACTTTATCAGTATTGACGGATCTATTCCGGATAATTCAGATTTTTCTCATTTGCAGTATATAAAGAAAACGTCAAATATTTGTAAGCAAGGAGTTTTGCCATAGGAAGATTCATATCGAGGTAATTTCCGCAGTCTCTGGGAGATGCCCCGGGAACATCTCCCTCAAAGTCTCGTATATACTCAAATGTTTCTTTTACCAGTTCAAGTATCTCACTGGATGTCTGATCTCCGGCCAGGATCAGATAGAAACCGGTACGGCAGCCCATAGGTCCAAAATAGATGACTCGGTCTTTATATTGAGCATGGTTTCTTAAAAAGGTTGCGCCCAGATGTTCGATGGTATGAATCTCGGCGGTGTTCATAACTGGTTCTTTATTTGGTGCGGTCATCCTCAGGTCATAGGTTGTCAATGTCTCTGTCCCAATAGAATCCCTGCGGGATACATATACTCCGGGCAGAAGGTCTAAGTGGTTGACCGTAAAACTTTCAATTTTCTGCATTGAAAAAACCTCCATATATTATGTTTGTCTGAATATTAATGTAAATAGTATATCAATATTATACCAGAGATAAAAGAAAAAGCACGAAAATTACATATTAACTGATGATCTCAGGGAATTTTAAAAAAAATGAAAAAACCTGTTGACATTTGCCGGCAGCGATGATAAGATTATCAACGTTGCTGACAAAACAGCAGCTTTTCAAAACTTCATCTGGCTTCCTGGCTCTTCAAATTTTTTGAAAAAAGTCCTTGACTTGGAAAACATGCCATGATATGATATAAAAGTTGCTGACGGTGATCGGACAGCACAAGAAATGTCAGTCATTCATGAAACTTCAAAAAAATGAAAAAAATGCTTGACAGACAGAATGAAGAATGATAAGCTAATAAAGCTGTCGCTCGTAAGAGCAGGACAAAAAACGACAGCAGAACCTTGATAATTGAACAATAAGACAACCTTGAAAATTCTAAGAGATTTTCAGTATCTTTTGAAAAAGATACACGAACGTTCTTTATATAAAGGACACAGTAAAACAAGGATAAAAAAGCTAGCGCTTTTTAGATCCAAGATTGAACATGAGAGTTTGATCCTGGCTCAGGATGAACGCTGGCGGCGTGCTTAACACATGCAAGTCGAACGAAGCATTTAGGATTGAAGTTTTCGGATGGATTTCCTATATGACTGAGTGGCGGACGGGTGAGTAACGCGTGGGGAACCTGCCCTATACAGGGGGATAACAGCTGGAAACGGCTGCTAATACCGCATAAGCGCACAGAATCGCATGATTCAGTGTGAAAAGCCCTGGCAGTATAGGATGGTCCCGCGTCTGATTAGCTGGTTGGTGAGGTAACGGCTCACCAAGGCGACGATCAGTAGCCGGCTTGAGAGAGTGAACGGCCACATTGGGACTGAGACACGGCCCAAACTCCTACGGGAGGCAGCAGTGGGGAATATTGCACAATGGGGGAAACCCTGATGC